>Ga0070741_10000039_pt1 | contig 488007 bp, 410 predicted proteins | sample Coa_R1_4_FD_66440 | JGI IMG/M metagenome (GOLD analysis project Ga0070741, IMG submission 66440) | Surface soil microbial communities from Centralia Pennsylvania, which are recovering from an underground coalmine fire - Coalmine... | ecosystem: Environmental > Terrestrial > Soil >...
CTGAGGATCTTCAGAATCAAATCTTTCGCGGTTACATTCGGATGCTTCTTCCCGCGCACCACCACCTTCACGGACTCGGGAACACGGACCCGGACGTCTTTTGTGATCCAGGAATTGAAAACATCGGTTGTGCCGATGCCGAAAGCTACACAACCAATCGCGCCGGAATGCGGTGTATGCGAATCCGAACCAACCACCAATTGGCCCGGAAGCGCATAGCTTTCAAGAACGACCGAATGGCAAATCCCTTCCGCGCCCTTTCGGTCCTTCAATTCTCCATGCAGGCGAATGCCCTTGCGCTCGGCGAATTCAACTTGCTTCAGCTTGAGTTGCGTCGCCAGGTCAAGCAGTCCCATTTTCCGCTTTTGTTCCGAGAGTACATCGTCGAGAAAGGTAAGGTGGTCTCGAAAAAATAGAACGGAATTGGGCTCGTTCACCGGAGCATCGCGGCCCACCAACTGGTCAAAAAAAATCGCCGCCATGGGAGTGACATATTCGTGGCTGAAACGAAGATCCGTGCGAGCAAAACCAGCATCACCCGGTTTCACCGCAGGAACACCGACCTGTCCGGACGCTGAAATCATGTGCTTGGCAAAAATCTTTTCCGCCAATGTCATCGGCCGTAATTTAGTGCTAACGGCAGGAAGGGAAACTTTCCCCTGCATTCTCGCCACGTTGAACTGAAAAAGCCCGCCGAACTCGATGATCTGCCGCGTGATTTCGTCTTCGCCCTTTGTGAACTCGGCAAGTGGAATTTCTCTGCCCGAACGAACCTTGCCGATGAGCGAAAAATCGGTCGAGGTAAGCACTCCCAGGTTCTGGCAGTTCTGCTTGTAAATACGCTCGATATTTTCCGCGATGACCAGCTTTATGCCAGCGCACAACTCGGCATACGGCGACTGCTCACGGCTTGAGCCCTTTCCTCGGCGCTTGCCGCTGACTGCGGCCACAAAGCCGCCCTTCTTCACATCTCCGCGCTGGATAGGAACTTCGCTGCCGCACTTCAAACCGGTGTAGGGAAATTCGCCCAGCGTTTCGTCAAAGAAGAAGCAGATGTGCGCCGGGGTGATCTCGTCAGTCGAGATATCGTCGCGCAGCTTGGGATTGTTCTGCGGGTTCTTGGTGTCCCAGGGGAGGTCTTCACCCGCCAGCTGCCGCTTGATGAGTTCCGGATCTTCGGTAAGAAAGAGAATTCGTCCTTGCAGACTAACGGTGCCAGGCCGCTTCTCGATTTTCCTGTCCAGCAAAGCTTCCATGACGATCGCCTCGCCGCCCCATGATTATTTTACGCCGCCTGGAAAAACCTTTAGTCGCAGGGGGATCCGAAGGACCACGCAGGCTACGCAACACTTGGCGGAACGGTTCTCGCTGACGGCTGATGGCTGAGAGCTGAAGGCTTCAATGATGCCCGTGTGTCCGGTCGTACTTTTCCCCGGCAGGGATGGCCACCGCCAATCGGTTCTCTTTCGGCGCAAGTGGGCACGTGGCATAAGGAGTCACCGCACAGGGCGGGTTATATGCGCGATTGAAATCCATTACCACCTTGCCATCTGCAACTGGGCCCGTATCCAAGAATCTTCCGCCAGGATAGGTGTCAGTCTTGCTTGTAAGGTCACTTATCACGAAGTTCAAACCCTGAGCTGGATCGCCGCCCAAGGCGCTCAACGTAAGGTCCTGCCCGTTAAGCTTAAAGTGCACTTCACCGGCAATTGGAGTCGGCGTTACATCCCCAAGGACATTGGGAACGTCAACCGTCTTCTTTCCGTCCGATGGGACAAATGTTCCGGTCACTCGATACGTCATGTCGAGTGGGAAAAAAATCGGGCCAGCGTAGTTGCGTGCCCTTTCGCTATTTAAGTCTTTTACCCGAATTCCAATACGATTACCCCGCTGGATCACGAACATTCGCAAGCTACCCAATTCAATCACGGTGCGTTTGCCGGTTACATCTGATTGAAGTTTTGCGCTCGTGAATATCTGCCCATCGATCTTGGCGTCTACTCCTTTCGCCAGTTCAACCGAAACATTCTCTCCCTGCAGGTTGAATCTCCCGGCATGCGCCGGTCCCGACGGCAACACGACGGCGTTGTCATTGCCGCTGCCGAAAGTGTTCGCGCCGGGTTTCAGCCAGAACAATCCGGCAAGAACAAGCCAATTCTGCTTGAGATCGTCAACCAGTTCCGTTTTCCACTTTTCGAAAGACGCGACATAAGCCGCGTCGGGCGGTTGAATCGCCATAGCCAACACTGCAGCCATTATCAGAGATCCGAAGCAAATCGCGGCGCTCCGGCTCAGCCAACGACCAAAGACCAAAGGCCCACGACTAAGTTTTTCTCGCATATTCCCTCGGATCAGGCAGCGGCTCGAGGCCTCGTCCATCGAAGATTTCCTGAAATTCCTTGACTAGCGCATCATGAACCAATCCGTTCGATGCCAGCGTTTCGCGGCTGTTCAACTGAAATGGGCCGCCATGAAAATCACTTACGCGCCCGCCTGCTTCTTGAACGATCAGGGCGCCTGCCGCTGTATCCCAGGGATTCAGATTGAATTCCCAGAACCCTTCGAAGCGCCCGCATGCGACCGAGCACAAATCGAGCGCCGCCGATCCTGCCCGCCGGACCCCATGAGTATGCAGCGTGATCTGGTGATAGAAATAAATATTCGGGTTCTTGTGGCGCTTGTGACTGGGGAAGCCGGTCGCGACCAGCGATTCAGCTAATCGCTCAACCTTTGACACATGGATTCGGCGCTCATTTAGATAGGCCCCCCTGCCGAGTTCCGCCGCGAACAACTCATCGCGCGTTGGATCGAAGCAGACTCCCGCAATCATTTCGTCTTTGTGCTGCAAACCCATAGAAACGCAGAAAACCGGAAATCCGTGTGCAAAATTCGTGGTTCCATCGAGCGGGTCGACATACCAGCGATAGTCGCTTCCCGTATCTCGGAAGCCTTCCTCTTCACCCAGAACGTCGTGTGCGGGAAATTGCGCGCGGATCCGCTCGCGGATCAGGGCCTCCGACTTGCGATCGGCAACTGTGACCAGATCAGCTTCGCCTTTGTACTCAATCTTGATTTGCCGATCGAAGTGCTGCATCAGCAAAGCGCCGGCCTCGCGAGCAATTGCGGCGATACGCGGGACATATTCGAAATTCGGTATTGTGGAATGCAAGCAGTTTCAGTTTCGCAGATGGGCCGCAGGAAGGCAAAAACCCGAAGGTTGACTATCGCCGGATCGCCGAGCACACCGACCGTTTGTAACTGCTCTCTGCGAACTCGGCGATCTCTGCGGCAAATCTTGTAAAGTATTTAGATCGAGAATGCGTCTCGTCATCAAAGTCGGAACCAGTCTGATCGCCCCCAATGGGAGGATTGATACTAAACAACTGCGCTCGCTCGTCGACCAGCTTGACCTTCCGCAACATGAATTCCTCATCGTGAGCTCCGGGGCAATTGCATCTGGCATGGCGCATCTAAGACTGAAGAACCGCCCAGCGAACGTGCCGTTGATGCAAGCTTGCGCTGCTGTTGGGCAAAGCGCGCTAATGCACACCTACGAGCAATTGTTCTTCGGAAAGAAGGTTGTTGCGCAGTTGCTGCTTTCAAGCGATGACTTCACGAATTCCGCGCGCTACAAAAATCTTCAAAACACGCTGAATCAGCTTTTGCGTCTGGGCGTGGTTCCAATCGTGAATGAAAATGACAGCGTCTCCGTGCGGGAACTGGTCGGCGCATTCGGCGATAACGACGAACTCAGCGCGCTATTGGCGGCGGCGGTTGAAGCCGACTGGCTCCTGCTGCTCACAGACGTGGATGGGTTCTATGCTGCAAATGGCAGACGGCCGGAATTAGTGCGTACCATTCGCAAGCTTACGCCCGAAATGGAAGCGCTTTGCAACGGGCATGGAAAACTAGGACGAGGAGGAATGCGGTCGAAACTGCGCGCTGCGAAGATGGCGAGTGAAGCTGGAGTCAACGTCGCCATCGTGAATGGACGCGATCCGGACGCGATTGCGAAGGCACTCGGGCGCAAGACAGGAACGTATTTCCCTCCGAAGAAGGTGAAGGCGTAATGGCGGGTGGAGCAGCGGTTGCATTTTCAACGCGAGAAAAAATGGAGCGTGCACGTACCGCTTCGGTCGCGCTTGCCCAGTTCTCGACTGCACAAAAAAATGAGTTGCTTCTGAACATCGCCAATGCCCTTGAGAGGCGCTCTGCGGAAATCCTGCGCGCCAATGGCGACGATCTGCGCAAGTCAAATCTTTCCGGCGCCATGCGCGACCGGCTTCTCCTCACGCCTGAAAGAATCTCGGAAATGGCAAGCGCAGTTCGCGACGTCGCGAGCCTGCCGGATCCGATCAATGAAATCCTCGAAGAATGGACGCGGCCGAACGGCCTTATCATCCGCAAGGTTCGCGTGCCACTTGGCGTGGTGGGCATTGTGTACGAGTCGCGCCCGAACGTTACCGTCGATGCTGCTGTCCTGTGTCTCAAGACCAGCAACGCGGTTGTGCTGCGGGGCGGAAAAGAGGCGGCAAGGAGCAATCAGGTTCTCGCGGAAATCATGGCTTCCGTTCCAGGGATTCCGGCCGGCGGAATCGAGTTGCTCGATTCGACGAGTCGCGATACCGTGCAGGAGCTGATCCGCGCACGTGGCCTGGTCGATGTAGTCATCCCTCGCGGTGGGCCGGGACTAATCACGCATGTGATGGAGAATGCGCTGGTTCCGGTGATTGAAACCGGCGCGGGAAATTGCCACATTTTCGTCGATGACTCCGCGGATTTCGAAATGGCGAATCGCATAATTTTGAATGCGAAAACGCAGCGGCCTTCGGTCTGCAATGCTGCCGAAAAGCTGCTGGTGCATTCACGGATTGCAGCTGAATTCGTCCCGCAGATCGTACGCAAATTAGTCGATGCCGGAGTGGAGGTGCGAGGGGATCAACATGCTCGGCGTTTATCAGCCGAGGTTGCCCCTGCCAGCGAGCAGGACTGGGGAGAAGAATATCTTCGGCTGTGCATCGCGATTGGAGTCGTCGGTGATCTTGATCAAGCAGTTGTCCACATCAACCGTTACTCGACAAAACACTCCGAATCGATCATCACCGAAAACGAAGCAAACGCCCGCAGGTTTCTGCAATTGGTCGACTCAGCCGCGGTTTACTGGAATGCTTCCACTCGCTTCACCGACGGCGGAGAGTTTGGCTTCGGCGCGGAGATGGGCATCAGCACCCAGAAACTCCACTGCCGTGGGCCTTTTGCGCTGCGCGAAATGACCTCCGTGAAGTATCAGGTATTCGGGACCGGGCAGTCGCGTTAACCGGTAAACCTTCACAGGCGAGTCGCTGGGTGCGACAGAGCGTACGAGAAGTGCGCAAGTGCGTCAGCAATGAAGTGCGCCAAGATGACGGGTATGATGCGCCGGGTTCGGACATAGTAAACAGAAAACATTCCAAATACGACGACATACGAAAGGGCGTACGGCACGCCTTGATAAATGTGATACGACGTCTGAAGGAATGTGCTGAAGAGTATCGCCAACAATGAACTGCCGGTCAGCGCTATAGTTTCGGAAATCAGGAACGCCCTGACTATCATCTCTTCGAATACCGGATTCACTAACACGAAGCAATAAGTCAGGGGCCCCAATCCGAGCCTCAAGCCGGGGACAAAGGCAGGTGCTCGATGCCAACCGAAAAGCTCGCATAAAGAAAGAATGATTGGGAAGGACAGGCGATAGCAGATGGTTGAAACGGCCCATAGAAGTACGCCCCAAACGATCTCCTCAGCTCGAAATGTTAGGCCGAAATCTGCAGGTTTCGTACGATTTTGGACCGCGACATATGCCAACAATGCCAACGACGTGAGCTGAGTTAAGACGCGACTCATGTATGCGTAGTGAATCTCAGCATCCGAGTAACTCGAAATTCTTTGCTGATACTCTCGATGGAATGACGCCAAAATTGATGTCAGGAAAGCAACAGCTAACACAATGAGCAAACTCGCGATTCTCTGATTTCGCGAGACAGCCCGAATGGATTCCCCAGCTGTGCGGACTAAAGAAGACTCGGGAAGGGGCCCTGTGCCGGCCGTTGCCATAACAGGCATTATGAGGCAGCAATGACCAGTTGACTAGTTACCTTCGCTGGGAATGCGATTGTCTCTACCGCACCTACGGTGAGTTTCGTAGCAATCAAGCAGACTTATCCAAAGTTGTAATCGCTTGCTTCTCGAGATCTTCTCGATTCCACTTTCCCAACGTGGCTCCCGCTTCGTATGTACTCTGGCAGAAATCAAGCAATGTAGTTACGGCAGATGCGGAGTTGCGCACGTCGTCGTACATCAGCAGGAATTCTGCGACTTGCGCATCATAGTGCGCCGCATCAGGACGGACACGCCAATCGCGAAATCCTGCAGGCTCGGGCGCGGTGTACGAATAAAAAGCCGCTCCGGGAATGTTTCCGCCGCCGGGCCAAAAACCTACGCTGCTTACCTCTTGCGAATAGGCTTCACGCGTGATTCGATCCGCACCCGGCCGCTCCGGCGCCGGGCGGCCGGAAAACCGGGTCACCGCCAGATCAAAGCTTCCCCAGAAGAAGTGAATCGGGCTGCATTTGCCGACGAACCTCGACCTAAACTCCTCGAACACGCTTCGCACACTCAATAAAATTTGCCAGAATCTATGCGCGGCCTCAGGATCATAAGACGCATGCACTCGATCTTCATCGAATGGAATGGGATTCGGAATCTCAACCGGCATCCGCCAGATCTTCACGTCGATACCCGCAGATCGCAGCATGTTCATGACCTCAGCGTAGAAGTCAGCAACCGATCTCGGCTTGAGCGGTATTGCCTTGCACGCGCCATCGCTCCCCTGAAATACCAGTTGATGGTCCAGAAAATCGAACTGCAACTCAAACGGACTGACGCGATATGGGATTGGCGAGGTGGTCAAGCCACGAGCACTTACATACAACGGAACGTTCCACCAATGGTTTACCAGAGGAGTCAACGCAAGGCGGACTTTACCGACGATTTGCGTCCACATGTGGAGAGTGGCATAGGTGTCCTTCCACTGCTCGAGCGGAAGTTCGGGCCAACTCTCCACAGTGGTGATATCGAATGCTTTCATGGAACACCGGCCTTCTTTAACCTTCACGTCACGCTGGTTTCGGTATAAGTTCCGTACACCTGCCTCAACGCGTCGCAGATTTCACCTATAGTCGCGTAAACCCGGACCGCCTCGATAATGTACGGCATCGTATTCGCGTGGGAAATCTTCCCGTTCAACTCCGCCCGTGGTTCTTGAGCAGCGGCCTGTTTCAGGTTGTCCAGCGAACGCCGGACTTCATCGTTCGATCTGCGCTGCCGCAGGACTTTCAGTTTCGCCGATTGCTGACGCGCGACAGATTCATCAATATATAAAGTCGGTGGAGGCTCTTCCTCGATCGTGAAATCGTTGACGCCCACAATAATCTTCTCTTTTGCTTCCACCATCCGCTGATACTGATACGCAGCCTCGGCAATCTCTTTCTGCGGGTATCCGCGTTCTATGGCTTTGACCATGCCGCCCATGGCGTCGAGTTTGCCGAAGTAGTCGAACGCGCCCTCTTCCATTTTCAGAGTGAGATTTTCCAGAAAATAAGATCCACCAAGCGGATCGACGGTCTGGGTCACGCCGGATTCATATGCAATAATCTGCTGCGTTCGTAAAGCAATTCGCGCGGCTTCCTCGGTCGGCAGAGCAAAAGCTTCGTCGTAAGCATCGGTATGCAGCGATTGGGTTCCGCCCAGGACCGCGGCCAACGCCTGAATCGCAACTCGCGCAATGTTGTTCATTGGCTGCTGCGCGGGAAGTGAAACGCCGGCCGTTTGCGTGTGGAAGCGCATGAGCCAGGTGCGCTGGGTTTTCGCGCCGAAGCGGTCTTTCATCACGCGATACCAGATTTTGCGCGCGGCCCGGTACTTGGCAATCTCTTCGAAGAAGTCGTTGTGCGCGTTAAAAAAGAAACTCAGGCGGGGACCGAACTCGTCTACATCCAAACCGCGACGTCGCGCCCATTCGACGTACTCGACTCCGTCATATAACGTGAACGCCAGCTCTTGCAATGCACTAGAGCCCGCCTCACGGATGTGATAGCCGCTGATGGAAATCGTGTTAAAACGCGGCGTAAACCTGGAGCCGAACTCAAATGTGTCGATGACCAGCCGCATGGATGGAGCTGGCGGGTAGATGTATTCCTTCTGCGCGATGTATTCCTTCAGAATGTCATTCTGAATTGTGCCGGAAATTTTCTTCCAGTCCGCGCCTTGCTTCTCAGCGACAACCAAATACATTGCCCATAAGACTGAGGCCGGCGAATTGATCGTCATCGAGACAGTAGTCTTTTCGAGATCGATTCCGTTAAAGAGAATTTCCATATCTTCAAGGGAATCGATGGCCACCCCGCACTTCCCTACTTCGCCTTCGCTGGCCGGATGGTCTGAGTCGTATCCCATCAGCGTGGGAAGGTCGAAAGCAACGGAAAGCCCGCTGCCCCCATGCTCAAGCAGATATTTGTAGCGGCGGTTCGTTTCCTCGGGAGAGGCGAACCCCGAAAACTGCCGCATTGTAAAAAGCTTGCCGCGATATCCGGTCGAGTGAATGCCACGCGTAAACGGCGGTTCGCCTGGGAAACCGAGGAATTGTTCGTAGTCCCAGCGTTGGGGAAGGTCGGCCTGCGTGTACAGCCGCCGAATGGGAACGCCGGAAACGGTAGTAAATCGCGCGCGCCCGTGTTCATCGAGATTCGCGCCGGTTGGAGCACCGATCGGCTTCTCAGGAGACTTCTCAAGCGCGGGAAGGAGCGTCTTTTCCGCCCACTGTTTCTCTGAAGCGGAAGGATGACGTCCTTGGCTTACGTCCGCGATTGGAGATTCTTCTGTCTGGGTGTCAGGATTCGATGGCCGTTTCTTCTCCGCCATTCACGCGCCTCACCGTCGATCATAGGAGACGGCCCAAACTGGAGCAAGCAGAAGAGACGACCACTCGGTCGGTAGCGCGCCGGAGCCAGGATTCGTCGTCGAATTTTAAGAGCGATTACCAGGACTGACGCGAGGTTACACGAAGGATCACTGAGATCGCCTTCGTGAAAGCTCCCAGGCCTTCGCATATTTCCACGACACGTAAACTGCGTGATAGGCGTGCAGCAGAAATCCTTCTCGGCCGTCCAGAAATCCCAGCCGGAAAAAGTAGTTGTAGATAAACGTGAGCTTGGGACGAACAACAATATCCAGAAAACTAAACCCGCGATGCCCTTTCGCAACCGCCACCTCTCCGCCCGAGGACGAATAGCTGTTCATGTGATCGATGTAGCCGCGTAGGGTTGGGTAGGCATTGTGGATCAGCGCGTGCTTCAGACGGCCGGTCGGGCCATTCGCTTTGATCGTCGGATGTGCGCCGTACTCTTCAAACTTTCCAGTTCCGCGCCGAATCAGGCGCAGCTTGGGATCGGGATAGAATCCGCCGTGTTTGATCCAGCGGCCGAGGAAAAAATTCTTGCGAGGAATCCAAAAGCCGACCAGACTCCCCGCTCTTACCACGGCATTTTCGATCTCCGCGACCAGTCTTGGTTCCAGCGCCTCATCCGCATCCAACTGCAACACCCAATCCGCGGTCGCCTTCTCCATGGCGGAATTTTTCTGCGCAGCGAACCCCTTCCACGGTTCGGTGAATATCCTGGCCCCAAACGAGCGCACAATTTCGAGCGTCTGGTCGGTCGATCCAGAATCGACCACGATGATCTCGCCCTGCCCGTCGCGCACCAGTGGCATCACGCTTTCAAGCGTGCGCGGCAGGTTTTGTTCTTCGTTAAGAGTGATGAGGGCGACGGAGATTTTCACGCCCAATGAATATACCGCGACCGATTACTCAGAAACGGTAGTCTGCTGGCGAAGGCTAACAGTTACCCAGCCACTCCCGCCGGCCCGGGCACAGGTGGCTGATGCGCGGCGGCTGTGGCGGCTGCGGCTTCGTTCAGAATCCGGTGATGGATCGTAAACAGCGCTAACTCCAGCCGGTCCGAGACGCCGATCTTGTCGTAAACGTTCCGGAGATAATTCTTGATCACCTGCTCGGTTGTTCCAAGCTGGGAGGCGATTTCTTTGTTCTTGTATCCCTGAACAATGAGCGCGACGATGCGCAGCTCTTTCGCCGTAAGCCGATCACGAACGCGCAGCCCGACCATATCGTTTTCGGTCAACTCACTCGGAACCGCGATGTCCTGAATCCAGGTTTCACCGCGTGCCACCTTGCGCACGCAATCAACCAGAGCGGAGCTCGTCACGTTCCGATAAACAACTCCGTGCGCGCCGGCGCCCATATATTTCTGCGCGCTCTCGCCAGTATCGCCGAGCACTACAACTCGCGTGCGGACTTTATTCGCCGCTTGCACAACGGCGTTGAAGTCGCTGTGAAACCCGCCAGCCACCACCAGAACTGCGGCGCGGAATTTGTCGAGAGCCATAAACATCTGCTCCGAAGTTTGCGCCTGCGCAACGATGCGCATCTCGTCTTCTACGGCCAGCACCTTGGCGATGCCCGCGCGAAAAATAGCCTGGTTGTCGGCCAGAATGAGTTTCAGCATTGGCTTAGCACCTCGCGTTTACGGCTGACGAACAAAATCGTAAGTATCGATCACACAAGCTACGCCCTGTCCTTCACCGGTTGCCCCGGCATCTTTTCTCACCACGCGGCCTTTACATTGCACAACCACGTTCTCGGCAGCGCCGGTCAACTCAGGCGGCAAGGCGATTTCAAATTCGACATTGGAGCCGATTTCAAGCGCGGGATTGCCACGAATGTACACTCCGGCGGCACTCATGTTCCCGGTTACACTACCCTGGTTTTGCCCATGAATCTTTATCGGCAGTTCGAGCGGAAATCTCTTCCCTGTCCGTGCTTCGGACACAAGCCCTCCTTTTTCGAAGCCCTCGGATTCCAAGGGTCCGTTGGCGTAAAAAGCCAATTCCATATCCCACTCTCCTGGGAGCTCGATGACCTTTACGGCGTTATATCACGGATTTTGCTGGGCATAAAGCGCGGAGTTAACCCTTTAGGTAATGGGGCGAGGTGTCCGGAACGTTTTAAACCTGCTATCCTCCCTTTCACTCGGAGCTTGAAATGCCAGGTTTCAACGGCCTGCGCGTGCTTTCATTCGAGAGCCGCCGCGCCCCGGAGATCGCACAATTGATCCGCAACAATGGCGGTGTGCCGGTGGTCGCGCCCTCGACCCGCGAAATAGAAACGCCCAGCGAGGAAGAACGGCGGGCAATCCGGGAAATGCTCGACGGCAGGTTCGATGTCGTCATTTTTATGACCGGTGTCGGCTCCCGAGCACTGCTCCAGGCCGCAGAAGCACTCAGCCCTCGCAATGAAGTCCTGGCGGCCCTTCACCGAATGAAAATCGTGGTCCGCGGACCAAAACCTTCTGCCATCATGCGTGAATTCGGAATTCCTATCACCGTGACCGTTCCTGAGCCCAACACCTGGCGCGAGATCGTCAAGGCGCTCGATGAGAATTCCGAGCAAATCGAGCTCAAAGATCGCCGCGTATTGGTGCAAGAGCACGGGGAACCTAGTCCCGAGCTTTACGCCGCAATCCGCGAGCGCGGTGCCGAAGTCGTCCCCGTTCGTGTCTACCGCTCAGAGTTGCCGGAGGACACCGAGCCGCTTAAGGCGGCCATCCGTGAAGTGGTGGAGAAAAAAATTTCCGTCGTGATGTTCACTTCCTCAGTCCAATTCACCCACGCGTTTCGCATTGCGCAACAAATCGGTTTAGGAGATGAATTTTTGGGCGGCCTGAGACACGCCATGGTGGTCTCTATCGGCCCGATTTGCTCCGATACTCTACGTCACCATGGGGTAAGAGTCGACCTCGAACCATCACATCCCAGAATGGGATATCTGGTGAAAGAGACCGCAGAGCGTACGACCGAGTTTCGCGTCCGATCGTAGAGGTTGATCAAGGCAGATTGGCTGGAGGTAACTTACAGGTTCGACATCTAGTTAGTCGCTTTGTTAATAAACAAATAGAGCCAGAAAGTATCTTCTGGCTCTAGGGATTTGAAACTAAAATTCTATTACAAGCAATTTCTTTTGTAGCACAGAGGCATCGGTCCGTCGTTCAGCTTGTTGCTGACCGGGGCGGCCGCTGCCAGACAAGAACACGCGAATGCTACCACCAGGACTATTGTCCTGACCGCACGTGTCATAGCTTTTCTCCTACATGCGGGTCCCCTGGGAGCGGAAACCCTAGTGACGGAATTATAGCGGCGATGTCAAGCTTTTCCGCTTGTCATTGTGAATCCGTCCGACAAAACGGGACAAAGCTGGGTTCTGGCGGAGTTGAGGTGAACTTGTCTTTGGCGGGACTTACTCTAGTTATCTCAGGCGTGGCCGCTCTGAGTGCGCGAGAATGCGCGGTCTACCATATGTTCAAACATGGGAATCAACGACTCGGCTTCAGCCGCGGGATGTAATTCCATCAAGGCATTGTCCCAGCGTTGCGGGACGAGTACCGGCACCGCATGTTCACGACGGTTCAACACCGTATAGGCTAGCCAGATCACGACCGCGGCATCATAACCAGACATATTTATCGTGTTAACCAAATGGTTGGTGGTGTGACCGCCGGAGAATAGTGCAGTGGTGATGAGTTCTGTCGCCGCTGCCACGCCGAAGCCGCAGGCGATCCCAAAGCTGTGCCTGCGCCATGACACACTCAAGTGACTGCAGAAGGCGAGGAGAAACAGTACCATTCCGCATTGCACCACTCGTACGCAGCGTTGCAGAAGCAATACGCTGTGGGCAACCGGGTCGTTCCAAATTGGATTGGTAGAAACCAGGACAACTGAAATCAATATCATGATCAGGGCAGCCCACTTGAAAAGCGCCGTCCCCAGATCCCGCAACGCATGGTATGGCTTAAAGATGTCGAGGAAAATCTCGTGAATAATCTTGAAATCCAGGATCAGGTTAATGATCGTCGCTACCCAATACGTAAAGAAGTAAGCCCGATAGTCGGCGAGATGGTAAACCGGGAATTCCACCGAAAAAACCAGAAGTTGGACAATGGCGAAGGAAAAGAATACCGGGAAGTCCTTTTGCTGCTGCCGACGGAACATAACGTATGCCACCGGCGCCAATAAGATCGGTTGGGCGACCCAGAGCAATAGCTGGATTTGGGGGCTGGACATTGGTTCAATCCCGTACTACCAACACTAAAGACCTACTCTGGAATGAACCTTAGCAGTTTTTTACTCAGTTACCTATGAACCGTAGTAACCAAAGTTATGGTTACTAACTGAACTCCCGGTTACCGGTTTGGCATGCCGTAAGACCTGCTTAATCAACAAAAACGAAATAAGAGCTCGCCCAGGCTCCAGCCGGAATGGTCCCCCGCTGCTGCACGGTGAAGACCACGCTGTAATCCGTCGAGGCGGAGAGCGTTTCAAGGATCGAGGATTGATTCTTTGGAGAAATAGTTGCCAGATACCGCAACGCGCCGTATACGTCGCCAAACGATTCGTACTCCTGTGAAACGAAAGAGATAAACACGTTCTGCTCTGACAATTTCCAAAGCAGCGAAGCGGCTAGCGAAATCATCCGCTCATAACGAACCGATTGGAGCTCGCCCGGGGCCGGATTGTCGAACACTAAGCGAATGCGGCGCTCGTCTTCGCGGGAGAACTCCCTTACTTTGAGCGATCCGGACTTCGCCGTGGCCTTCCAGTCCACCTGCCGTGCCGGGTCCTCTGGAAGGTATTCGCGGATACGATACAAATCGGATCCAATCCCGCGAAGATGCGCCTCGAACTTCCCGCTCAAAAGCGGTACCAGCTCGATCGCATCCTGTGAACTGGTAAGTTCGGGATAAACCAACACCTCGCGGGACAAGGCTGCTCGTCGCGTTTTGACCAAAAAAGCAAACGGGAAGCGCGTCGATAGGCTGAATTTTTCCTGATAGCAGCCGCGCCGCCGGAAGTTCAACTTCACCGAAGCCTCCAGTCCCGAACCGGGCGGAATAATCGGAAAATACGCTGCCTGATGAAATACACCGGAAGGGCTTCCCACCAGCACGCGGCGCAATTTGCGGTCCGGCAGCCGCAGCCACTGCTGCTCCGGTGGGCGCCACGGCGGCACCGGAAACGTGGTTTCTACCCATTGCCATCGCTTGCGCTGGCTTTTTTTCTCAATGGGGACCGCGGAAATGGAAAGGGATGGAATCCATTTCCTCGAATTGTGCACGCACACTGTCGCGGCGACCTCGGTCCCAGCAAAGATGTGCTCCGGGATCTTCAATTCCAGATCGAGGCCACTCAAGCAAACCGCGCTTGCCAGCCCAGAAACTGCGATCGACGCCAGCATAGCCGCAACAACAATGTAGAGAAGATTGTTGCCCGTGTTTAAAGCCGCGATCCCGATCAGCAGCACGACCAACGCATAAAGAATGCCGGCCTTAGTTACCTCAAAGTCCAGGGCATCGCGCACTCGCTTCGCGCCCACGCGCCGGGCGAGATATGGGACTGTTCCCAGCCCGACCGCGACGGCAATCAGCAGAGCTAACGATGCCAAAACAACCGTGCCAATTACATTGCCTGCATCCCGCGCCGCAGTAGAAAAAATCGCCGCCGCAAAGGCAGCGGTCAGTCCGACTGCCGCCCCTAAAAAGCGCACCCAGGCCCCAGAATTTTCCGCCCGGAAGCTGTTCGCCAGGTGCTTGAACGGGGCGAATTGCGTCACGGCTGACATGGTAAATTTCGAGGTTAGCACCGCGCCGCCACGCTGTCAGGTTACTTATCGTGTGGAACGACCGAAGCTCCTGGGTTTTCCGACCATAAGAATTGCTGCACCGCAGCGCAGAATTCCTCCGGACATTCCTCGTAAGGGAGATGGCCTGCACCCGGGATCATTTTGACCTTCGCGTTCGGCAGGTACTTTTTCACCAACTCAGCCGACCTTGGATCGACGACTCGATCTCGATCTCCCCAAACCAGCAAGGTCGGTATATCGGCCAATTTCGGCAGTGTTTTTTGTAGCTCGGCCATGTCCCCCTTCCAGTTGCTAACAATCTTCACCGAGTGTTCGAAAACCCCGGGACGAATGAGTGGGCGCGAGTACCCATCCAGAGTGTCCTGTGTAATTCGGCTCGCATCGCCCCACATCCTCTTCACGAAATAGCTATGTAGAGGACGAGCCGATCTGGCGATTCGAGGGAACAGCGACGCCACAACCGGATTCCTCAACGCTGCAAGCCGCTTTCGGCCATTTTTCGACCATGGGTTCGCGGGAGACACAAGAATAAGACTGCGGACTTTGTGGGGCGCCAGTCCCGCCAGCAGAATTGTCGTTGCTCCACCATACGAGCTGCCAACCAGACCGCAAGAGGCGACTCCAACGCCGTCAAGAAAGGCTAAAAGGCGTTGTGCGCCTGCTCTGAGTCGGCAATCGAGGTCGGGCCGGCATTCTGAAAAGCCAGCGCCCGGCATGTCCGGCGCGAAAACTTCCCAATTCCGAGCCAGAATGGGAATGGCGCTTCGCCAACTGAATGAGTAGCCCAGCAATCCATGCACTAACACAAGTGCAGGCCCTGATCCAGCTCGCTTGAATCGGACCCTGAGGCCGTCACAGTTCAGCTCTTCGTCAGCAACTTTGAGCACCGGCTCTTTCACCGGAACAGTCTCTCATCGACCAAGGGCGGTGTATGGTGCCTTTCTATGGTAGATTCGCCGATTTTTTTGTACGTCCTAGCTGAACAATTTGTCTCCGGCTAGCTCGGGAATGCCCGGTCTTTGCGTACTTTTCCAACCTAAACAAAAGTGCCAGAGGAACTTACCAAATACGGGAGGGTTCGTTCCAAAAATCATAACGCCGCGTCCCGCTTCTCACTATAATTGTGGAAGCGCTTACGTTTATGGAACTTAAGGCGTCCATTCAGAGTGGGGGCTTGGCAGAGAACGTGCATCCCTACCGACGGATTGGTCGGTTAGCCTCCGATTCCGGCATGAACAGGGATTCGCAAATTCGATTTGCTGCTGGCGCTTTGGCCCTGTTCACTGTCGCAGCTACCACCTTTGCCTGGATTAATCTGCACAAGGAAAGCCAATTCTCCGCTCCCTCTGACGGAATTGTGTGGGTAGAGCGCGACGGTGGTCTGACGGCCGACCAAGTCGATCCCAACGGGCCAGGGGCCCAGGCGGGCATCGCTGTCGGAGATCGTCTCGTGCTAGTCAACGGAAATCGGATTTCCCATCTCGATCGCTTGGTGCGCCAGATGTATGGCGTCGGCAACTGGTTAAAGATTAACTATTCCCTGCAGCGCGGCGCCGTTGCTTTCACAGCGAGCCCGCTTCTTCGTCCGCAGGAAGTTCCCTCCCAACAACGCATTTTTAATGGCTGGCTCCGGCTGATCGGGCTTACTTATCTTGGAATCGGACTTTACGTTCTTTTCCGCCGCTGGACTGCTCCCGGCTCAACTCACTTTTACATTTTCTGCCTGGTGTCGTTCGTGTTTTGCTCGTTCCATTTCACCGGGAAATTGAACTCGTTTGATTGGACGATCTACTGGGGCAACATCGTCGCCAACATGCTGCAGCCGGCGCTGCTGCTGCATTTTGTGCTGACCTTCCCGGAAAAATCCGAAGCGGCGCGTAAAAGAAGCTGGTTGATTCCCGCGATCTATATACCTGGGGCTCTATTACTGGCCTATCACGTTTCCGCCATCGCGTTTTCGACTGCAAGCGAAAAGTTGCTCTCCCGGCTTGACCGCTTGTGGATGGCTTACCTCGCCGTTTACTTCGTCCTGGCTGCGGTCGTGCTGCTGCGCAGCTACAGCCAAGCCCGCCGGCCGATCGTTCGCCAGCAACTGAAGTGGCTGACCCGAGGCACGATTCTCGCGATCGCGCCTTTCACTTTGTTCTATATCGTTCCATTCATCCTGGGCCGTCCGGGGATCAAGAGCTCGGTGCTTTCGCTCGGGATTCTGCCGCTCACATTCGGCTACGCGATCTTCCGCTACAAGCTGATGGATGTGGACCTGATCTTTAAGCGTGGGATGGCGTATACCCTCGCGGCGGTTGCGATTGCGGGCGCGTGTTACACCGCGATTGCGCTGGTCGGGGAACTCATCCATACCCGGGTTCCAAGCGCTGGAACTACGGGGTTGGTCCTCGCAATCGTGATTACAGCTTTCCTCGCCGAGCCGCTGCGCAAATGGATCCAGGAGCGCATAGACCGGCTCTTCTATCGTACGAATTACGATTACCGCCAGACGCTGGTCGAATTCGGTCGCGAGCTCAGCGCCGAGACCGATCTCGATACAATGCTGACCGCCGTGGTTGACCGCCTTTCGCGCACGTTGCTGGTCGATCGAATGGCAATCTTCTTGTCGTCAGGTGAGCGGTCCGAGTCGTTCATACTCGCGAAGTCGTTTGGCATTCAGCACACGGCTGGACTCGACTTGAGCTTCCTGAGCGTTGAGCGCCCGGAAACTCCACAGGGACATATTTTTTTCGAGAACACGCATCACGTTCCGCGCGAGAACGCGACCGCGCAGGAGACGATTGCTCGTCTTGAACTGAACTACTACATTCCGTGTCGTGCTCAGAAATCCACCGTGGCAATACTTGGTCTCGGCAAAACAGCGACTGGTGACTTCCTTTCCAGTGAAGATGTGGAACTACTCGAAACTGTCGCCGGTTATCTCGCCATCGCCATTCAGAACGGACGGCTCTATGCATCGCTCGAACAGAAGGTCGCGCAATACGAGCGACTCAAGGACTTCAACGAGAACATCGTTGAATCCATCAACGTTGGTGTTTTAGCCGTCGATCTCCAGGACCGGATCGAATCCTGGAACTCGCAGATGGAAGTTATGTATGCCCTGCCGCGGCGGCAGGCGCTCTCGCGTTCACTGGGGGAAATTTTCCCCGCCGAGTTCGCTCAGGAATTCTCACGCGTACGGCAAAGCCCCGGCATCCACAACCTTTACAAGTTTCGGCTCGCAGTTCCTACAGGCGAAACCAGAATTTTGAATGTCGCCATTGCTCCGCTGGTGAGCCGCAAGTTCAATGTAGTCGGCCGTTTGATCATCATGGATGACATCACCGAGCGTGTCGATCTCGAAAACCAGCTTTCGCAGGCAGACAAGCTTTCATCCATCGGGCTGCTCGCTGCCGGCGTTGCACACGAGGTGAACACGCCGTTGGCAGTGATTTCTTCCTACGCGCAGATGCTTTCAAAACAGGTGCAGGGCGACGAAAAGAAAAGCGCGGTTCTTGAGAAGATCACGCGCCAAACTTTCCGCGCCTCTGAAATCGTGAACAACCTGTTGAATTTCTCCCGCACCAGCGGAGCGGAATTCGCAGAGGTAGATCTCAATCGTGTCATCGGCGACACTTTGAGCCTGCTGGAACATCAGTTCAAGACTTCGCGCATCCTCGTGCACGACGAACTTTGCAATCACTTGCCTACGATCCAGGGCAACGCCGGGCGCCTGCAACAGGTTTTCCTAAACCTGTTTCTGAATGCCAAGGACGCAATGCCCGACGGCGGCACTCTCAGCATCACAACTTCAAACGGTGATGGCGTTCGCGTAGTCGTCTCTGATACTGGTTCCGGAATTGCGCAGGAGCACATCCAGCGGATCTACGACCCATTCTTTACCACCAAGAGCATTGCGCAAAACGGACAGAAGCGCGGTACCGGTTTAGGGCTTTCCGTGACCTATGGAATCATTCAGGAGCACGCGGGAAAAATTCATGTGGAGAGTTCTCCCGAGCAAGGCACGACCTTCTACCTCGATTTCCCCATGCTGAGAAAGGCGGTCAATGTCTGAAGCCGCCGTCATCTCCGGGCGCATAGCCGAAACTCATTCGCCGGTGCACGGCAGTGTTCTCATCATCGACGATGAGATGGAAATACGCGAGTCCCTGCAAACTTTGCTCGAGTTTGAAGGTTATGAAGTGGAGGCGGCTGCCGACGGGGTGCAAGGACTTTCCAAGCTAGGCAACCGCCCATTTGATCTGGTACTGCTCGACCTCGCCTTGCCCGATCGCAATGGAATCGAATTGCTACTGGAAATTCGCGCAGTTGATCCGCAAATTTCAGTCATCATGATTACCGCCTACGGAACCGTAGAAGACGCGGTGCGGGCGATGCAATCCGGTGCAACCAATTTTCTTCAAAAGCCCTGGGACAACGAGAAATTGCTCGCTGACGTGCGTGCAGCAGTGGCGCGTCGACGGGCCGAAGAAGAGAACATCCAGCTCAAACGCGCACTGAAGCAGCGCTACAACTTCGAAAACATTGTCGGCAAGAGCGAGGGCATGCTCAAGATTTTCGACCTCGTTGCCCAGGTCGCTCCCAGCCGCTCTACGATTCTTCTTCAAGGTGAAAGCGGAACCGGAAAAGAATTGATCGCCAAAGCGCTGCACCTGAATTCGCCGCGCCGCGATCGTCCCTTCGTTCCCGTGAACACCGGCTCCATGCCGCCGGACTTGCTTGAGTCGACTCTCTTCGGTCACGTGAAAGGGGCATTCACAAGCGCGATCTCTTCGAAAAAAGGTCTTTTCGAAGTTGCCGACCGTGGCACGCTTTTTCTCGACGAGATCGGCACCATGGGTCTCGACACGCAATCAAAAATTCTGCGCGTTTTGCAGGACAGGAAATTCATGCATCTCGGCGGCGTGCACGAAATTCAAGTCGATGTGCGCATCATTGCCGCCACCAACGTCGATCTTCGCCAACTAGTGCGTGAAGGCAAGTTCCGCGAAGACCTGTTCTACCGCTTGAACGTGATCACCGTTGACCTTCCACCGCTGCGGCAGCGCAAAGAGGATATTCCGCTGCTGGCGGAATTCTTCCTGCGCAAGTACTCGGAAGAGAATCAACGCTCAGCCCGCAGCCTGACCACCGATGCTTTACGCCCTTTGCTGAATTATTCCTGGCCCGGCAATGTGCGCGAACTCGAGAACGTGATTGAACGCGCAGTCGTGCTTTCGTCTGGACCCGAAATCGGTCCCGAACTCTTACCCGACCACGTTGCCGGGCGCGGAACATCCCTGCCCATGATCGAAAGTCGCGCCGACGCTTCTCTCTTCGACGTAATGGAAGACTGCGAGCGCCACATCATCACTGACATGCTCGAAAAATGTGGCTGGAACCAAACCGAAGCTGCCGAGCGCTTCCACATCCCGCTTTCAACCCTCAACCAGAAAATCAAGCGGCTGAATATTGAGATCAAGAAGAGGGCGAGAGAGTAAGAGGCTTTCTGCTCTGAGCTTCAGGTGCGAGACGGGCTACACCCCTAACCAATCCCATACACCGAGCGTGTGTTCAAAACCAGGCGGACCGCTGAAAGCTGATGGCTGATGGCTGACAGCTTCTCTCTGTTATATTCCTCTCAGGCGCATGGAACTGATCTCTCCCACAGACTTCGCCAAAGAGAAGGTCCGCTCGGTCCAGGATTATTCTCTGCTTGCCGTGCGTTCCTTGGGCAATCTCTTTAACCGCCCGTTGTACATCGCAGATATGGTTCAGCAAGCCGACCTGATCGGCTTCGGCTCTTTGCCGATCGTGCTCGCAGCCTGCTTCTTTACTGGCGCAGCCCTGGCGCTCAACAGCGCTTCCACACTCGACCGCTTCGGCGCGATGACTGTCATTGGACAACTGGTCTCGGTTGGAATTGTTCGCGAGCTGGGCCCGGTTCTGGCGGGGCTGGTCGTTGCGGGACGAAATGCCTCAGGCATGGCCAGCGAACTCGGTTCCATGATCGTGACCGAGCAGATCGATGCCATGCGCGCCCTGGGTACCGACCCCATGAAGAAACTCGTCACTCCGCGCGTGGCTTCGACGATCGTGATGCTTTTTTTTCTCACCATTCTCGGAGATCTGCTCGGCTTGGTCGGTGGCGCTTTTGTTGTGCGTCTGGTGCTGCGGCTGGATACGCACCAGTATTGGAACAGTACCTGGCAGACACTCGAATTCTCCGATGTTTTTACCGGCCTGACCAAGCCGGTCGTCTTCGGATTCATCGTCGCCACCATTGGCTGCTACTACGGTTTGACGACTAAAGGTGGCACGCAAGGCGTCGGACTCTCGACGACCAGAGCCGTCGTCGCCTCAATGATTCTGATAATCGCGGTGGATGTCTTTATCACGCGAGTGCTGATGATTACTCTAGGATCGTAACTTTGTTCGTGGAAATCCGCTTCGACGATGTCGACTCCAATTCTTCCAATTGAACGATCGTCTCCCGTGGAACGAAGGCCGCCTGTCGAATCCGTCTTGTTCGAGAATGTAGAACTCTCTTTCGAGAATAAAAACGTTCTCGACGGTATTTCCTTCCGGCTTGCGCGCGGTGAGACCAAAGCCATTTTTGGCGTCGCCGGTTCTGGCAAGAGCACGATTCTCAAACTCGCTCTCGGTCTACTGAAGCCCGACGCCGGCCGCATCGTGGTGCTCGGCCAGGATGTCAACGCCATGTCAGAAGACCAACTATTTGAATTGCGCCGCAGAGTCGGAATCGTATTTCAGGAGAGCGCTCTGTTTGATTCATTGACCGTGCGCGAGAACGTTGCATATCGCTTGCTCGAAGAAGGTGACATTCCAGAAGCGGAGATCGAAAAACGGGTTCGCGAGGCGCTGAGCTTTGTTGAACTCGAGCACACCGTTGATTTATATCCTTCTGAGTTGTCCGGTGGAATGCGACGCCGTGTTGCGATTGCGCGCACTATCATCACCGAACCCGAAGTTCTTCTTTATGATTCGCCGACTGGAGGCCTGGATCCGGTGACCTCGAACACCATAATCGAGCTCATCGTGAAGCAGCGCGACGTGTACAAGACAAGCTCTTTGCTGGTGACTCACCGCCTGCAGGACGCATTCACACTGGGCACTCACTACTTCGATCGCGCGGCAAACCAGATGAAGCCGCTGCCGCCCAACTCGCGCACGGAAGTTCCAATGGGCTTCCTCATCCTGCGCGACGGGCACATCATTTTTGATGGGGAATTGAACGAATTGCGAGAAACTCAGGACGCGTACATCCGCGAATACATTTCCTGACTGTGTTGGGCGCTTGTGTGGGGCCGGCACTCTCGCCCGCCGCTGAACTATGCCTTCCCAGCAGCCGCCCTTCTCGCTTCCGCCCGCTTCAGCATCATCTCCAAGCGCTCGCGCCCGGCTTGCGTGCGGGTGGCAACTTTCTCAACATTCATAAAAGCGTGGGGTATACCAACCTTTTCCCGGACTTCCTTGAGGAATGGTTGCAGCTTTGCGAGAATGAACCACATCTCCCCGCCGCTGTCGAAGAATATTTCTTCGTTCAGCACGCCACGCAACACGAAAGATGCAGCCATATCCCAGTAGCCATTCACCTGACGAAACCACGCATTCTCCTGCGGGTCGGTGCCGTTGATTACGCGTAGGACATCGTGCGCCTCCTTGGGCCACCAAGACGCGTACCACGCCCGGGCCTTGCGCATTTCTGCTTCACGGCGCAGATCATAAAGCTGCATGACGATCTGAGCATCTTCAGCTGTGGGTTTCTTGGGCATCGTCCACTCCTTGATTTGTCCAACCAACTATCTCTGAATCGTTGTCATTCCGGGCGGAGCAACTCGTGAAGCGAATTGCGAAGTCGAGGAGCTGCAGTTACTCTACGCAACAGGTTTCCCCGCAAGAAAAGATTCCTCAACGCTGAAGAGGCTTAATGAAAGCAGGTTGAAGTCTGCAGAAAAATTACGCCGACGGATGCACATTCTTGCCATCCGCTGCCGCTGCCGGCGGCACCGCATTCTCATTCGGTCTCTCGTAGTCACATTCTTTGTTCGGGCATGCAATCACCGGGCCCGACTTCAAGTACTTTTCAACCAGGTGCGGGTTCCCACACGTCGGGCACTTCTCCGCAATTGGTTTATTCGCCGAAGTGAATTTGCATTTCGGATAATTGCTGCACCCGTAGAATGTGTTCCCTTTGCGCGCACGCTTTTCGACCAGTTCGCCGTCTTCGCAGAGCGGGCACTTCACTCCAATGAAATTCTGCTTCACGTACTTGCAATCCGGATATCCGCTGCATGACGTGAACTCACCGTAGCGCCCATGGCGGATCATCAGATTGCGCCCGCACTTGGGGCACAGTTCTTCCAGCGGAATGTCGGGAACTTTCTTGCCCTGATCCAAACGCCGCGTAGTCTTGCAATCCGGATACCCCGTACAGGCCATGAACTGGCCGAAGCGCCCACGCTTCAGCACCATCACACGGCCGCAGTTTTCGCAGTATTCTTCAGCTGCGCCCGTCTCCTGCATGTCAGCAGAGTCGAGGTCCGGCAGGTTAATCGGATTTTCTTTGGTGAACGTGCAACTGTTCGGGTCTTCTTTGTCATACGAACTGCACGCATAGAACGAGCCGTGCTTGCCCCACTTGATGACCAGTGGCGAACCGCAGCGCTCGCATTTTTCGTCCGTCGGCTTCTCCATGCGCTTGATGTTTTCCATGTGCTTCTGCGCATAGCGAAGGTCTTTCTCGAATTTCTTATAGAACTCGGCGAGAGCGTCGGTCCAGCCTTCTTTTCCTTCTTCGATTTCGTCGAGTTCTTCCTCGAGCCGGGCCGTGTACTGCACGTCGAAGATGTCGCGGAAGTTTTCAACCAGAAGATCGGTTACTACCAGGCCGATTTCCGTTGGCAAAAATTTTCCGCCAACTTTGTTCACGTATTGACGCTCCTGAATCGTGCTCAGAATTGCCGAATACGTTGATGGCCGGCCAATACCACGCTCTTCGAGTTCTTTCACCAGCGAAGCCTCGTTGTAACGCGGCGGCGGCTCGGTGAAGTGCTGTTCTGGACTGATCGAACGCAACGTCAGCTTCTGTCCCGCTTCCAATGCCGGCAGCTTGTGCTTCAGTTCCTCGTCTTCCTCGTCTTTGCCTTCTTTCGACTCTTCATAGACTTTCAGGAAACCGTCGAACTTCAAGATCGAGCCGGTAACACGGAACCAGAACGTCTCAGTACCCGATTTTGCGTCAATATCAACGGTGGTCTGGTCGAACACCGCTGGCGTGATCTGCGAAGCCACAAATCGTTGCCAGATTAGCTTGTATACCTTGTACTCATCTTCTTTCAGGTATTGCTTGATCTGGTCGGGATGGCGCGCGGCTGAACTGGGCCGAATCGCCTCGTGCGCACCCTGCGCTTCCTTCTTCTCCTTATATGTATTCGGAGATTGCGGCAGATACTCCGGCCCGTAATTCGATCCAATGTACTCCCGCACCTCTGTCAGCGCCTCTGGCGCAACTCGGGTCGAGTCGGTACGCATGTAGGAAATCAGACCAACGGCACCTTCCTCACCGATTTCCACGCCCTCATAAAGCCGCTGCGCGATCATCATGGTCCGCTTCACGCTAAAGCGCAGCTTACGGGAGGCGTCCTGCTGAAGTTTGCTTGTCGTAAATGGAGGCGTAGCGTTCCGGCGGCGTTCTTTTTTCTCAGCCGAGCGGACCACCCAGTCCGCCTTCTCGAGCGCAGCAGTGATCTTCTTCGATTCCTCTTCGTTCGGAATCTCGATCTTTTCTTCGCCCTTGCCAAGAAATCGCGCGTCAAATGCCGGAGGCTTTGCGGCGGCGAGATGCGCATCGATCGTCCAGTATTCCTTTTTCTCGAACGCCTTGATCTCGCGTTCTCGCTCAACGATCAACCGCAGGGCAACTGTTTGCACCCGTCCCGCAGAAAGCCCGCGGCGAACTTTGTCCCACAGCAGCGGCGATACCTGATATCCCACTAGCCGGTCGAGCACGCGACGGGCTTGCTGGGCATCCACCAGGTTTTGATCAATGGCGCGCGGCTTCTCAAAGGCCTCACGTACCGCACGTTGCGTGATTTCATTGAAGGTTACCCGGCGAATCCGCTCGTTGCCATTCTCGTCTTTCTTTTTCTTCTTCTTTGATTTTGCGCCGTTGCCCAGTTCGTCAGCCAGGTGCGCGGCAATGGCTTCACCTTCGCGGTCCGGGTCGGGCGCAAGATAAATCGTGTCCACGGCGCCGGCCAGCTTCTTCAGTTTTGCGATGACCTTCTCTTTGCCGGGGATGACGATGTACTCGGTCTCGAAATCGTTCTCGATATCGACCCCGAGCGTGCTCTTGGGCAGATCTTTCACGTGCCCAAGCGAGGCTTCGACCGTATAGCCCTTACCTAAATATTTTTCGATGGTCTTCGCCTTGGTAGGCGATTCGACGATGACTAGACCCTTTGGCAATTTGACCTCAAGTTCTGGATGATGAGTTGAAGCTAGCACGAAACCGCAGCTTCTAGCTACTAGCTCCTGGTGTGCTGCTCTTAGCTATTAGCCTTTGACTTTTAGCTGAACCACTTGTGCTTTCGACCTCACTCTCAAAGAAAACGAAGAGAGCATTCGCATTATGTCGCTAAGACTCGATCGCAGACTCTCAAACGACTCCCTAGGAAGGAAACCTAAATCTCGCGCCAGGCGCAAGTGATAGGAAAGCTCCGCCCCAGAGCCCATCGCAATCTGTATGAACCGCGCCATCTCGGGATCTGATCTGCGTCCGCATCCTTCGGCAATATTGGCACCGATGGAAGAGCATGACCTCCGAATCTGACTTGTTAGCCCGAACCGCTCCTCGATTGGAAAATATTGCGTGCTCTTGTATATCGCCAAAGTCAATTTGTGAGCCTTTTGCCAAACTTGCAAATCTTCATAATTTCTCATTTGGTCCCTCCGCTGGACCCCATGGGCCTTAAGCTAAAGGCTGAGAGCTAAAAGCTAAGAGCTAGAAGCTCCTCACGAAGTTCTTCCCCGGCAGCTGTTTCACTTTTCCCGCCAACTCCAACTCGAACAGCGCGGCAAAGATTTCCGACGACGACAGCTCCGGTTCCAGCTTCTCGATGATCTCGTCGAGGTGCATGGCCTCATCGGCCCTCAGCACCCGGTAGATCTTCTTTTCGTGCGGAGAGAGCGAAGGTTCCTCGAATAATGATGCAGTCTGAGCGCCCGGCGATTCAGCGCCAGTTTCAGAAGTCAGTGCAAGTCGCACATCTGCCGGCAGTTCCTCCCACACATCTTCCCAGGTCGCGACCAGCTTGGCCCCTTGCTTAATGAGCGTGTTCGGCCCCCAGGAATTCTTGTTTGTGACATTTCCCGGAACGGCAAAGACCTCGCGATTTTGTTCCAATGCGCAGCGCGCAGTGATCCGAGTACCGCTATACTCTGCCGCTTCGACAACCAGGACGCCGAATGACATGCCGCTAATTATGCGGTTCCGGATGGGGAAGTTTTGCGGCGCGGCGAAGGTGCCAAGGGGAAATTCGGATATCAGCGCTCCACCGAGACTGAGAATCTGGTCGGCCAAGCGCGAATTTTCCTTCGGATACACAACATCGACTCCCGTCCCAAACACAGCGACCGTTTTCCCCTTCGCCGATACCGCTCCCCGATGGGCAAACGTGTCCACGCCACGCGCAAGGCCACTGATGATTACCAACCCGCGCGATGCCAGATCGCCCGCCAGCCGCTCCGATATGCCCATTCCATACGGTGTCGGATGCCGGGTGCCGATCACCGCAATTCCCGGCTTTGCCAGCGACTCCACATTTCCACGAACGTACAACACCAGCGGCGGATCGTAGATTTGCCGCAGTCGCGCCGGATACTCCGGATCTTCCATCGTCAGCGTTCGAATTCCGTTCGCCGACGCTTTCGCCGCCTCATCCTGCGCCACTTCCATGGATTTCCCGATTGCGAGCGATTGTGCCGCCTGCGCCGGCAAGCCTGCCGCCTCGAGCTCTGTGAGCGAAGCCCGAAACACCGATTCGATATTTCCGAAAAATTCCACCAGCCGCTTTGCTCGTGTTGGCCCGAGCCCGGGTGTAAGTGTCAGGGCCAGCCAGAGAATCTGATTTGGGTTCGCGTTGGGGACTAAAGGGCGAATTTCGACGGCCGCATTCGACACGATTGCCTCCTTCTGAATCCTGCCGACTCTACGCAGTTCGGAAAATTCGCGTCAAGGTCAGATGTCACATATTTGGTAAAATTTCTGAGCGACGAGCTGTGAGCATTGAGCAGCGAGCTATCGTCAGAATCTTGAAGACGCTGCCACCTAGGTAAGTTGTTGCAGCGCTTGCTCATAGCTCGCGACTCGCCGCTCACAGCTCCATGCGCATCTCCGCCATCTCTTACCTCAACACTGCCCCGCTCATGTGGAAGTTCGAGCATGGCCCAGTCCCGGAAGGCTTCGAGATCTCCTACACCATCCCGTCGCAGTGCGCCCGCGACTTGCAAGATGGCAACGCCGATATCGGCATTATTCCGGCGGCAGCGTACGCCACGATTTCCAACCTCTCAATTCTTCCCGGAATCGCGATTGCTTCAAAGCGCCCCGTGCGTTCGATCCTTCTTGTAAGTGAGAAACCGCTTGATCGTATCCGAAAGGTCGCTCTCGACAGTTCTTCCCTCACTTCGGTTGCGCTCACGCGCGTGTTGTTTGAAAAATTCTGGGGCGGACCGCGCGACTATCGTTCTCAATCCCCGGACCTCGACGCCATGCTCGCCGCCAATGATGCCGCGCTCCTCATCGGTGACCCGGCCCTTAAAGTTGATCGCTCGAAATACACAACATGGGACTTGGCCGAAGAGTGGATTCACTTTACGGGTAAACCCTTCGTGTTCGCTTTCTGGGCTGTCAGAAACCAAGCTCTCCGATCAACCAGCTTGGATCTGGCATTGATTTTTCAGCAGTCTCGCGATCACGGTCTTGAACCGAACAATCTCGCGCAAATCACACGAGCCTGGGCCCGAAAGCTCAATCTTTCTGAGGCCGGCGTACGCCAATATCTCACGTGTAACATCTTCTACTACCTGGATGAGGCCTGCATCGACGGGTTGCGCCTGTTTTACCATCTGGCGCAGGAATGTGGTGCTCTTCCCCGAGTACCCGAATTGAGCTTCGTCGCCGCTCCGGCGATTGTTTAGCTATCTTCGCGATCTTTAATATGATCTTTAATATATGGGTACCACTCTGCCGCTTGAAATTGCCTCTAACACAGTCATATGCAAGTGCTTGCTGTAGCCGCAACCGCCACCGCCTGGCGATGGCTCGTCCGCTTGGGCGGGCCCGGGCTGATCCTGATCGGCATCGCCGACAATTCCGTCGTCCCGCTCACCGGCAGCATGGACGTCCTCACCATGTGGTTGGCCGCGCGTCATCGCGAGATATGGCCCTACTACGCCGTGATGGCAACCATCGGGGCAGTTGTCGGCGGCTACATCACCTATTATCTCGGTCGCAAGGGAGGCAAGGAAGCCATCGAACACCGCTTTAACAAACAACGGGCAGAGAAACTTTTCAAGCGCTTCGACAAGTGGGGATTCCGCACTATCGCGATCACAGCACTGCTCCCCCCTCCATTCCCATTGGTTCCCGTGTTACTCGCGGCGGGTGGACTCCAGTATTCGAAAAAGAAATTTCTCGGGGCCCTGACGCTCGGCCGCAGCGTACGATATTTCCTGGTCGCCGGTATCGGCTCACTCTATGCCCGTCCGATCACGGCCTTTTTCAATCGATATTACAAGCCCGCAGTCCTGATCCTAGTTGGATTGGCGGTCCTTGGAGGAATTCTCGCGCTGATCGAGTATTTCCGCTCGCGCAAGAATCATAGCGGAGGTCATGCCACCCCGGTTCCGCACGGGAAAGCGGCGTAGCAAAACCTTCCCTTGCCGCACGTAGGCTCTCGCCGCTATTGCGCGAGGGAATGTACGCTCCGCATCCGCAAAATCAGATACGTCGTTGCGATCAGGGCGAAATATACGACTATATGCAGCAGAGTTTGTGTAAGTGTCTGATCAGGCGGCGAAACGAAAAAGCTCAGGGCGATGTACGGGCCATGAGGCACTGCGCTGCGACTTGCATGGATCTGTGCGGTACCGCCCATCCAAGCGACCAAGGCGATGCCGATCACGGGCCACACCGTCCGCAATCTTTGCCGGACCGCAACCAGACCGATTGCCAAGCCAATCACAACCGGCGCGGTGAAGTAGATCATTCGGCCAATCTGGAAGTAAATGTTCCCCAGGCTTGAAATTCGAGGTGGGGTTTGTCCGAACGGCGTATCGGCGGCAGGAATGAACATCAGCCAGCCAGACCACAAAATGAGGGCCGAAACCAGATATGCCGCAAGCAAAAACACCAGCGGGGTAACGCTGAACATGGCCCATGGGGCGCGCGCGCACCAGGATCGAAATCGGCGCCGTTCTAGCATCGCTTTTGCGAGGTGTTCTACCGTGCCAAGACGGACAATTGCTGCAGCTTCCGCATCGGAGGTGCTGCGGCCAGCCCGCTCTTCTTCTTTCGTCAGATCGGCGAGATGATCCGCAAGTTCGTTCAAATAACGTCGCACATGCCGCGGCGCAACCCCACCTCGCAACAGGCGCTCACGCAATTCCTGGAACGGCTTTTGCATATTGCCCTCCACCTACAACCTTTTGAATTGCAGTTGCTAGATCCGTCCACGTCTGGTGCAAATCGGCCAACCGCCGCGCCCCCCGGGCTGTGACGGAATAATAAATTCGATTGCGGCCATTCACTGTCTTGCGGCGCGAACTCAAAGCACCTTCGCTTTCCAGTCCGTGCAGCACTGGATAAACCACCCCTTCGCCGATCGCGATCACCTCGTCCGTGCGCTCGCGGATCGCCTGCACAATTTCGTAACCATACATCTCCTGGTGTTGTAGCAGTCTGAGGATCAGCAACTCGGGAACTCCATTCATGAAATTCGGATTGGTCTCGCGTGGCGCCATCGAAGAGGACTATACCTCGTAGTTCGATGTATAGCAAGGGAGAATTTCACAAATCAGCGTGTTTCCGCGTCGATCAGCGGTAAAGAAGTTCCGCTAAAATAGTCCTTCATGTCCCTCACTCACGCCCAAGCGCTCGATCTCTATAACTCTGACGATCTCATCGGCATCGGCATGGAAGCCGACGCGGTCCGCCGCAAGCTGCATCCCGAGGGCGTGGTCACCTACATCATCGACCGCAACATCAACTACACTAACTTCTGCACCGAATATTGCACGTTCTGTGCGTTCTATCGTCCGCTGAAGGGGCCGAAGGCGAAAGAGGGATACATCCTCGACCTTGAGACTATTTACGACAAGATCCGCGAGACTGTCGAACTTGGCGGCACAGGCGTGTTGATGCAGGGCGGGCTGCATCCTGACCTCAAAATCGATTGGCACGAGAAGATGCTGCGGGGGATCAAGGAGCGCTTCAAGGTTCATCTTCATTGTTACTCGGCATCGGAAATTATCGCCATTGCCGAGTACAGTGGCCTCACAATTCGCGACACCATCTCGCGCCTACGCGATGCCGGACTCGATTCCATCCCCGGCGGTGGCGCCGAAATTCTCGACGACGAAGTTCGCCATCGCATTGCGCGCCTTAAGTGCCTGACGGAAGACTGGCTCAACGTGCACCGCACCGCTCACCAGCTCGGCATGAGAACCACCGCCACCATGATGTTTGGTGTCGGCGAAAAATACGAGCACCGCATCAACCATTTGCAGGCCATTTACAACCTGCAGGAAGAGACCGGCGGCTTCACAGCGTTCATCCCGTGGACCTTCCAGCCGCAGAACACTGCGCTTGGCGGCCGCAAGTGGGACGAAGCGACGTCAGTTGAATATCTGAAAAACCTGGCCATCTCGCGCCTGTTCCTCTCGAACTTCCAGAATGTACAATCGAGCTGGGTCACGCAAGGACTGAAAGTTTGCCAGATGGGCCTGCGCTTCGGCGGCAATGACGTCGGCTCCGTGATGCTCGAGGAAAATGTCGTTCGCGCCGCCGGCGTAACCAATTGCACCACTGAAGAAGAGCTCCGCCGCATCATCCGCGACGCCGGATTCAAGCCTGTCCAGAGAGACACGCTATATAGGACGTATTTCCTGAACTAGCCTTCGACTTAAGTTCGTCATTCCGAACTGCCGCGCATTCACCAGCGGTGCCCCGTTGTGGTCCTCGCATTTCCTCTTAGCTCAAGTACAGGGTTTCCTAGAGCAACGGGCAAAGTTGCTGCCGCTTCTAAGCTGCACGTGTGTTCCCTTTTCCCCCAGGAGGTTTGTCATGCATGCCCGAAGTGTCTTCATTTCCCTTCTTCTTGCTCTCACTTTAGCGCTGTGTGGCAATGCTTTTGCCGGCGGCACTGTCGGCTTCACGGTGAAGTGGTACAACACTCCGACACTTCTTTCCGCAGATGACGGCCTTCCGGTCCGGACCGGCATTGTGATGGCGGATTTGAATCGCGACGGAATTCCTGATGTGGCGTATACGTACCCCGGTGGTGTGATCGTAAAGCTCGGAACCGGAGGCGGAAATCTTGGTCCGGACAATTCCTATACCGCAAGCGAGTCAGATTTGGGCGAGTTGGAAACCGCGGATATCAACGGAGATGGATATCTCGACCTTATGGTTCGTGAAGTAGGCAATGATGAAATATTCCTGCTGCTCAACAATGGCGATGGAACGTTTCACCTGGTCGGAGGGCTCGTGACTGATGGTATTCCCGGTTCCTTCACTCTGGGGGATTTCAATCACGATGGCAAGATCGACGCGGCGGTGATAGATTGCGACAGTCCTGTGGCCCCGTTTCCGGTTGGCGCTGCCTCTTGCAAGTTGGATATTTATCTTGGCGACAACCAGTCGTTTGCGCTGAAGCAAACGATCCAGCTCGCAGACGCTTCCTACAATCTCCAGTCTGCGGATATAAATGGCGACGGCAATCTCGATCTGATTTTTGTCCGCGACAGCGTGGGGGTGATTCTCTGGGGAAGAGAAAATGGAACCTTTTCAGGCTCGAGCTATCTGAAACCGCCGACGACTCTGCCAATGGATGCAGTCGCGGTCGGCGACTTCAACAATGATGCGCGTTTAGACGTAGCGCTGTTGTCAGGCAATCCCTGTCGACCGACTCCAGACGACAGCGGTTGCGACGGGCCGAATCCAAACACCGTGTGGATGTACAAAAACAACGGCGGCGCCAATTTTACGCTTACAAGCCACGCTCCATTCGCCGCTCAGGCAGGATCGATCGTTCCGGCTGACATAAATGGCGACCTCAACCAGGATTTGATCTATTACAACCCGTTTGCCGAAGGCATGTCGCCGGTTCTTTCCGGGCTGGGACAATCTGGCAAATTTCTGGCGTATGCCCTGGGTCAAGGCAAAGACAATCTGGGATCACAGGGAACTCTGCCGGATAACTCCTACGATGTAGCCGTTGCATTCCGCGACATGAACGGTGATTCTCGCGCCGACTATGCCGTCATCGACTGGAACGAACAGCTACTGGGAATTTCTATCCAGACCGGCGGGTGGAAGAACTGCGCTCCGCCAAATTCAGCAAAGCTAGCTGCCAAGATCTGCGGGATTTCAAATGGAGCGACGGTGACTTCGCCGCTATTGGTGAAGGCGTCCGGGAATTCGCCTGCGGGAGTGAATCAATTGCAGGTTTGGATTGACGGCAAGAAGCAGTACGTAAAGTGGGGCGATCAACTATCCAAGAAATTTACGTTGAGCGCGGGTTCACATCGCATTTCGGTAGTGGCGAATGATAAGTACGTCGGGCACGCGAGTACGGTGATCAATGTTAGCGTGCATTGAAGTTCCGTAGTTCCCCCTCAAAAAACACAAATCCCACCCTCCCGCAAAAATGCGCGGGGAAGGGCGGGGCAACCCATGCTTTGTAGTGCTTAAGTGGCCTTAGACTCTGATCGGAAACATAGGAGTACAATTTGAGCCGTCCGAGGAATGCCGCATCAGTAGTTGTTTACGCCGAACCTGTCTATCTGAAGGCCAGTCTGAGAGGAGTTCACCATGAGTGCATTGCGAGCGGTACCAATTTCTGAGGCAGCGCCGAGGCCACAGACTTACACAGCCAAAGCGGTTGCCGCGAAAAGTCCAGCCTCGGGCATGTAGGGTATCACGATTCCGCGACGCGAGCCGCAACCCAAAGATGTGCAGATCGAAATTCTTTTCTGCGGCATCTGCCACACCGACGTACATTTCGTGCATAACGACTTTGCTGCGATTTTGCCGACGAGTTATCCCTGCGTGCCCGGGCATGAGATCGTTGGGCGCGTGGTGAAGACGGGTAATGCAGTCACGAAATTCAAGGAAGGCGATCTTGCGGCTGTCGGCTGTGTAGTGGATTCCGATCGAACATGCACGTTTTGTACCGCGGGTGAGGAACAGTTCTGTGCCAGCCAGCCAACGTTTACGTACAATGCGCCGGACAAGTACCTCGGAGGCATGACTTACGGCGGCTATTCGCAAAGCGTGGTCGTAGATGAGGACTTTGTTCTGCACGTGCCCAAGAACCTCGATCTCGCGGGCACAGCCCCGCTGCTTTGCGCTGGAATCACAACGTATTCGCCGCTGCGACGTGCTGGGATCAAAGCTGGGAACAAGGTGGGAGTTGTCGGTCTTGGCGGCCTGGGCCACATAGCGGTAAAACTTGCAGATGCTTTCGGCGCGGAGGTGGTCGTCTTTACCACTAGTCCGAATAAAGCTGCAGACGCAAAACGGCTTGGGGCGGATGAGGTCGTCAATTCGAAGAATGATGCCGAAATGCAAAAGCATGCAAACACGTTCGACTTCATCATCGACACCGTTCCGGTGAAACATGAGATCAGTCCGTACATCAACCAGCTCAAGACGGATGGAACGCTGACATTCGTGGGCGCACCGAACGAGCCACTAAACCTTGATGTCGCGGGCTTGCTCTTCGGGCGCAAAAAAGTTGCCGGCTCCCTGATTGGCGGCATTCGCGAGACACAAGAGATGCTTGATTTCTGCGGAGAACACAAAGTCGCCGCAGATGTCGAAGTGATTGGCGTCAACGAGATTGACCAGGCATACGAGCGGTTGTTGAAGAATGACGTGAAGTATCGTTTCGCGATCGATCTGGCGTCGTTGAAGTAGTCTTGGTTTGCTCCGCGTAAAGGTCTCACTCGGGTGAGGCCTTTTTCTTTGGCCCTCAAACAGAGGAGAAAATGAACTTGGAGGCGCAGAAACATGTCGGACAGGAGTGTCCGACCCACGCAGCCGGGCTAGTGCTTTCTGCGATAACGGTTGAACTGATGGTCGCCCACTCGTCGGCAGCTCAGCCATTTCCACCAGGGCGCGTTCTCTTTTGTGAATCCGGGCGCCATGAAAGTTGTCGGGCGCTCTTTTGGAGGGTTCGCTTTCTCAGTGTTGGCGGGTTCCTGCTCAGGCGGCACATAGAGTCCGATCTCCATGGGAGAAATCGTAATGAACTTTTCATCAATCAAGCCTGCGCGGGACATGTATCCATAGAGCGTCGGGCCGCCTTCGCATAGCAGGCGCTCGATTCCATGATTTTCGCGAAGTATCCGCATAGATTGCTCAAGATCCACGAGACTTCCTTCCCCGGCGACGATGACTTTCACGTGAGGATGAGAACTTTTCTGTGCCAGGCGGCGTGCGCCGGCGGTCGTTGTGATAATGAACGTCTCGACTGGGCCAGGATCGAACACGCGGTAGTCGCTGAGATCCAGATATGCCGCTCCGGTCACAAAAATGTTTTTCTCCTCGCCGCGGCGCAGTTTCTTGCGTAAAGCCTGCAGCGCCGGGTCCTCAACCGCGTACACAGGCCCGCGCCTTCCTGTAAGATGTGTCTCTTCTATCAGCGTATTTATGCCGAGCAGAACTCCATCGGCATGGGCGCGCAGAAAGTCCATGAGCCAGCGGTCTTCTTCGAGCTGAGAGATGTCGCCCCCGGTCGCGTGCCGTCCTTTGAATGAAGCAATACCGTCAAGAGACTGCACGAAGTTGGAGTAGATCCAGGGCCGATCGGCTGGAGGATCGGGAAAGCTCAGCTTGCCATAGCGTTGGAATGCGGGATCGTCCCAAGTTGAAGACTCGCCATGGTCGAAGAGAATTTCAAAATTTCGCACCGAAAGATCGTAGTCGAAATCCTCATGCCATGCGAAAACCGAGTGGAAAACCACGCCGTGTGTGGAAGTCAAATTTTCTGCCCTCGGCAAAGTCGAAAGCCGGAGCACATCCTTGAATCTGGCAAACTCCGTTTCCTGGTGCTACTATCCTCTGCCATGCTCAAATACATGGCATTGCTCACGACAATGGTCCTCGTCGCCAAGGCAGCTGATCTGCCCACCAAAAAATATCTGAACCTCTCTGCGATCAAGCCAATGGTTGCAGCGGCGGAAGGCGAGGCGCAGCGGCAGAATGTGCAGGTGACGATCTGCGTGGTCGACGACAGCGGCAACCTTCTTTTTCTGGAAAAGGCTGATGCCGCCCCGCTGAACACGATCACATGGGCGCAAAAGAAGGCGCGCCATGCGGCCTTTTACAAGAGCCCTTCAAAGAATGCGGAGGACACAGTAAAGGACGGGAAGCTCGAGGCGCTTGCGTATCCCGACTTCTTTCCTAACCAGGGCGGGCTGCCGATCATCGTTGATGGGCAGATTCTAGGTGGCATTGCGGCCAGCGGCGCAAAATCAGAGATCGATGAAGCTGTCGCCCAGGCCGGACTGGATGCCTTGCTCAAAAAATAGTCACGATCGGCGTTTGCCGGGGCCGAGCAATGCGTGTCCTGGAAAGTCATTGCCGACCAATTTTCCGTTATCGATCAATACGTTTCCATTCACCACAAGGTACTCGACGCCGACGCTCGGTTCCATCGGGTGCTGGAAGGTGGAGCGGTCAGTAATTGTTTGTGGATCGAAAATCACAATGTCGGCGTCTGCACCTTCCTGCAAGCGTCCCTTGCGCCGCGCCGCCGGAGTCGCGCGTTCCAGCCGTTCCGCCGGCATGAGCGTCATCTTGCGGAGAGCTTCCATTAAGGTCAGGCTTCCCTGCTCGCGCACATATTGCCGCAAAATGCGCGAAAAAGTTCCCGCATTTCGCGGGTGACTAATTAATCCGTCGCTGGCAATCATGACGAGTGGGTTCGTAATTACGCGATCGACTGCTTCTTGCGTGTTTTGAAATATCAACAAAAGTTGCGGCGTGTTGGAGTTGTGCAGCTCTTCAAACTTTTCCTTGGTAAGACGTTCGCCAGTGTCAGGCAATTCTAGCGAATCGTAGCTGATACCTATCCGTTGCTGCCAGCCGGGATTGAAAACAGCGGAATTCGCGTAGGTCATGCCGGCAATATAAGGATAAGATTCCGTGGTCACATCGAGCCCTCTTGCACGCGCGCCTGCAATCATCGAAAGACACTCGGGACCATCCTGCATGCAAGTGCTGTTCACGTGCACGATTTGCAGCGACGCGCCCGTGATGGCAGCAGCGCCAATCACTTCGCTCACCGCTTCGACTGACGAACCGGGCTCGATTCGCCCTGAGCTGCGCACGTGCGTGAATACAGGAACGCCACGCTCCGCCCCCAGCCGGAACATCTGGATGACTTCCGAGTGAGTGGCTCCCGGAGTGTAGGCGATGCCCATGCCAATGCCGAGCGCGCCGGCGTCGAGTTCATGGCGCAAGCGGTCTTCAATTTGTGCAATCTGTGCGGCAGTCGCGGGCTGATCGGTGGATGGTCCGGATTTTGGCAGCAGTTCCGGCAAAGGCTCTCCGAAAGCAAGAGATCGCGCGGCAACGTGGCTGGCGGTAGTGCCGTAATTGATCAGCGAATGACCCGCGTGCGATTGCAAAAACGCAGCTACATCGGGCTTGCCGATCTCCATCTCCAGCGCGGTGGTAACTCCGTCGAACGCTTTCAGACGCTGGCTATCGATGTCTTGCGCATGCTGGTGCAAATCAATGAAGCCCGGAGTAACGACCAAACCTTTGGCTGAGATCGCGCGCTTGCCCCTGAGCGGGGCTTCTGAGATACGAACTATCCTGTCTCCACTGATACCGATGTTTCTGATGCCATCGAGGCCAGTTTCCGGATCCATAACCCGGCCATCTTCAATCACGAGGTCGAACTGTTGTTGAGCTTGCGAAGAACCCATCAGAACAAAGAGTGCGGTTATGAGGAAAATTGTGCGCATCGCCTGCGGATGATAAATCCCGAAGCGTGCGGCGGCAAGCTGAACTCACCTCGTTCGCTTGGAGATGGCGGGTGGTTAAGGCATCAGGTTTACCGGCAAAATATTTACCTAGCGCATTCGCGAATATCTCATTCTGTGGCGCGGCCTTTGCGAATAGGGTCATCGACGAGCGAAACTTCATCGCATCGATTTCCCCGAAAATATCTTCCGCAGATTGTCCTTCAATCGAATTCACCGCAACCGTGCATTCGATCAGGCGCGGCCCAAGCACCGGATGCTTTACAAACGCAGTCGCCTCCGGTAGTCCTGAGATTCCGTAGAACGCCGAGTTCGCGCTGTGGCCCAGTCCTTTCAATTGGGGAAAGATGAACCAGATCCAGTGCCCGCGCTTGCGGCCTTGTTTCAGTTCGGCTAACGCGGTGTCAAACACGGGTTCCTGCGCATCTACAAAGCGCTGCAGATTGTAAGTGTCAGGCACAGGTCCTTTAGGTCAATGCAGCGGATTTAGCCATCGCAGTCCCGGAAATCGCGCGAAATCCCGGTCGGTGGTGTGGAGCACACCTCCGTATTCCATGGTCAGCGCCGCGAGTTGAGCATCCGAGATTAGCGGACCTGGCGCTTGCCCTTCTGTAACTACCCGGCGCAAAAGCATCCAGTGGTCGTCAGCAGGAGAAAGCACACGCAGGTTCGGTTGCGCCAGCCAGCGGTCCACAATGGCTACGGCTTCTTCCAGACTGAAGCGCTCGCCGGGAAGCCGAGGGTTGGTCATGATGCGCAAGAATGCACCGATAGTTTGCCAAGGCAATCCGACAGGGTCAGCCTGCGAGAATACTTGTTCCACCCAAGCCCGCGCTTTCTTGTGATGGGAGGATGCGCTGTCATAGGCGTACAAAAGAATGTTGGCATCGAGGACGATCACCGTTGCAACGGTCCTTCGATCGCGTCCAGAAGATGCTGAACATTGTCATAGCTCAGGCCGGAGGGCAGGCCCAACTTCCTCGGAGTAACAGCGAAGGCTTTCTGCTGCGGCCGCTTACCAGCCGTCAGTCCCAGACGCAGAAAATGATTCACCACGTGCTTGAAAGAAGCACCGGAACGCCGGCTTTCTTTGGCCAGCAGTTGAGCAATGTCGTCGTCGATTGAAAGCGTAGTTCTCACGTCACGATGCTACAATACTAGACATCATGATGTCAAGTTATGTGATGCGTAGAACATCACTGGCTTTTTCACTCGATTTCATCCGGAACATACGCCCATCTGTCTTTACTCCGCTGCATCGCGGGATCAGGGCACGAGAATTTGCGGAATGTCCGTGTATGGCTCCCCGATGGTTATCGGATACACAATCGGATTAGCGCCAGGATAAATCCATAGCTCCAGATAGTAAGTCCCGGCGGGGACGTTGTAGATGTAATACATCCCGTAGATGTCGGTGTAAGCCGGAGACGATCTGCCCACGTACTGGTTATAGATCGTCACGGTTATGCCAGCCGCTGGTACGCCGTTCGCCTGGTGGACAAGCCGTCCGCGGACGGTGGCTGCTTCGGATGCCGTAGCAGCGAACACCGCAAAACTGCAAAGAATGAGCGCTCGGATCACCAGTCTGTGTGTCATTGATGGGCCTCCGTGTTGACCTGCGCCGGCTCTGCATTAAACGGCACTGGCTGCGGCGCTTGTTGCTGCGCGGGTTGATAGGGCTGCGCCGGTGGGTGCAACACGATTCTAGGGATCGTGATCATGTCGCCCGATCGGGTCACGGTGATATCGGCATCGTTGCTGGCATTCGGATTTAGATCGATCTCGCGTCCGTCAAATCCGCGGGGATTGATTTTGAGGGTAGGAAATTCCATGCCCGCCAGGCCGGCGGAGGTGTAGATGGTCAACTTGAACTTTCCATTGCCTGGATGGTGAAACGAAGGTGGATCCATGGAAAAGCTATTGATGTCGATGGGTTCGACAGGCTTTCCGTGCTCATCAACCAGCAGCCCAGAAACTTCCCAAAGCTGAAACTGAGAAGGAGGCTTGACCTCAGAAACGAGTTGCTGATTTACCAGAAATGCAATGCCTACCAGGGCAGCCAGTGCACCTGTCAACTTGAGGGCTCCGACTGTAAATGTGGTCGTCCCCTCAATGCCACCGAGAAATCTGTACGTCAGCGCTGCTAGCCCGGTCGCCAACAAGTACGACACGATCACTGGCGCAATCGTCTTTGACATGACCTGAAGGACGACCGCGCCGCCGACCCCGAGGAATGCGAACGCGACTACAACGAGTTCGTCCATCCCCCAAGGACGTGGTTGGGGTGCGGGTTCTGGTGCTTTGGGTTTTTGAGGTTTAGGTTTTGGTTGATTTGGATCGAGGCCAGCTCCAATGTTAACGCCGCCCATAGCTCTCTCCCCGCGCCAAACCGGGCGGTTCGGCGCACACTCGGACTGAAGTGTTGTTTCCTGTGCGGAAACAAAGCCGGGGAAGAGGCGAACGAACTATACAAAGGAATTACGCTGTCAGGCAAGAGAATTTTAGCGCGGCGTTCCGAGATCGAGGGTCTTCTGACATTCTGAGACACGCAACCACTAGTTCCCGATTGCGTGCCTCCAGAATAGTAGGGCTCAAGCCGATTTTTTCCCGAACACCCCGCCCAGATTTTCCTCCGCTTTTTCAGTCATACTGCCGGTCTTTTCTGAAGAGTTGCTGCCCTGCATAAGGCTATCCAGATGGCCGCCGAGGCTGGGAAATTTTGATTTGAAGAATGAAATTGCGGTTTCTGCAGCTTGCCTTGCCTTGTCTTCTCCGATTCCTGTTCTCTGCGCGATTTGTTTTACGAGTTCGTCCATGGTTCCTCCTTCTAGACTGTTGAAGCTTAGATGCATGCGGTTGCGCAGCGTGCATCACGCTGACCTCATCTGACAGTTTCGGCACCGGAACGATGGTCAATGATGGTCAATATTGACAGCTGCCAATTCCCGAACGCCGTTGCTTTCGTGTCTAGTCCCGCCATCGAGCTATAAGAAACCAGGCCTGCCGCGGCATAATTAAATCTGCGGCGATTCTTCGCTTTGTGCCATCAAAATTCTTGAGGCCCTATGTGCAGAAATATAAAGACGCTTTTTAACTTTGAACCGCCTGTGACCGAGGATGAGGTACGGGCGGCTTCGCTGCAGTTTGTGAGAAAGATCAGCGGCTTTACAAAACCCTCGAAAGCGAATGAAGCTGCATTTGACGCAGCGGTGGATGAAGTGGCCGCGGCTTCAGCTCGATTGCTGCGCGCGCTTGAAACATCCGCTCCTCCAAAGAGCCGAGAAGAAGAAGCCGCCAAAGCGAAAGCTCGCGCCGCGGCAAGATTTGGAAGCTAGCTTCAGTTCGCCCGTCAAATTACATATGCGGGCGCACTAAACCCGACCCTTCTACTTACGATTTCCAGCCGAGGTCAAACCCGCCATCCACGCCTGTCCTACTGAATTCCGAATTGCACTTCTCATTTTGCATGGACGAAATTGCTTGCGATATAAAAACTGAAAATTCAGTAGTAGTCGCGAACAATCTCAAAGGTTCACTTCCGCGCCAGCTTCGTGAATTCCAAATTGGAGAGCCTCACCGGCATTTTTTATCCCATGAAATTTACGGTCCTGCTATTTCTCTGTCTGCCTGCATGTGCACAAACCTGGTTCAGCAACGTGACCATTAAACCCAGTCAAAACAGCTGCTCCATCGGTTGGACGACCGCTGTTCCCACGATCGCTCACATTGAGTACGGACGCACTGCAGGCTCCTATACCAATACCAACGCCAATAGCACGCAATACCTGCGCAGCAAAACAGAGTCAATCTCCGGCCTGACGGCTGGCACGATATATCACTTCAGAATAGTTGCTGCCGACACAAAGAAAGATTGGGTCAAGAGCCTCGATTTCACTTGCACTACGAACAAGTCCACGACTGCGACGGGACATTCGGTCAAGTTGAACTGGGGCGCCAGCAGCAGCAGCGGAGTAACGGCCTACAATGTTTACCGGTCGACGATTTCGGGCGGATATTTCGGGTTGATCGGCAGTGTTGCCGCTCTCACATATACCGATAAAAGTGTTCAGTCGGGCAAAACTTATTTTTACGCGGTGAAGGCATTGAACAAGGCTGGCGTACTAAGCAGCTTTTCGAACCAGGTGGCTGTAGTGATTCCGTGAATTCTTTCCTCGACCTGGACCATTACAATTTCGCTGGCTACGAATGTTGATAGTAATTTCTCCTCCCACGGCGTAGTATTCAGGCGCAAAGACTTCCGCGAAAGGTGGTCCGCCATGGTTTCCGGCATGAGCCTCGAGAACTACACACTGCTCCACGTCCTGATCAGCCTGGTGGGAATCGCTTCTGGTGGGGTGGTGATTTACGGATTTCTGACCGCCAAACGCCTCGACGGCTGGAATGCGCTGTTCCTGCTGGCAACGATCCTCACCAGCATTAGCGGATTCGGTTTCCCCTTCAAAGGCGTCACGCCAGCGATTAAATTGGGGATCATTTCCCTGATTGTTCTTGCGGTGGCGGTGCTAGCTCGCTATGTATTCCGTCTCAATGGCCGGTCGCTCGGCATCTATGTCGTAGCTGCATCCATGGCGGAGTATTTCAATGTCTTCGTTTTAGTGGTCCAGTCGTTTGAAAAAATCCCATTCCTCCGAGCAGTCGCGCCAACCCAGAAGGAACCTCCATTCCTGGTTGCGCAGCTTGTAGTGCTCGCGATTCTGATTGCCTTGACGGTCCTGTCGGTAAAAAGATTTCATCCGCAATCTCACGCGGTGACAAAAGCAACGGGCAAGGCGGCCTGAGACGTCGCTCCCACGAGGTCCGGTAACGGAATATCGTGTGACTCGCTCACCTCAGCTACAATGTAAACTTCGAGCCTGATCGACTTTTCTGTCTCTGTTTTCGAGTCGCCGATCCAGCATGTCCCTACCCAGCCCCATTCTGGCCACGTTTTTTGCCGAGCAGGGGATATCGCACTATATCCGGCAGCACTTTCTGGATAAGACTTTCCGAGGGATCTACGAGGTCAACGGATTTGACCTGGCACTACTTATCCCTTACTTCGTGGTGCTGGTGCTGTTGGCGACCTATGGAATTCACCGCTACACGCTGGTGTACCTCTACTACAAGAACAAGAAAAAGGGGACGACCGAGCCGGAGCGCAAATTTGCGGACCTTCCCTTCGTCACCGTGCAGCTTCCGATTTTCAACGAACGGTATGTCATCGACCGACTTTTGCAAGCGGTTTGCCGGCTGAACTATCCGCGCGAGAAGCTGGAAATCCAGCTCCTCGATGACTCCACCGATGAAACTGTCGATGTAGCTCACGGGCTGGTTGAGCATTATGCCGCTCAAGGGTATCCGATCGAGTACCTCCATCGGACTAATCGCGCCGGATTCAAGGCTGGCGCTTTGCATGAAGGCTTGCAGTCCTCAAAAGGCGAATTTATCGCCATCTTTGACGCCGATTTCGTGCCTCCCGCGGATTTTCTCGAACGCACTATTCACCACTTCACAGATCCCAAAGTCGGCATGGTGCAGACGCGTTGGACGCACATCAACCGCAACTATTCTTTCCTGACTGAAGTCGAAGCCATCCTGCTCGATGGTCATTTCGTGCTCGAGCACTCGGGCCGGGCCCGCAGCGATGTGTTTTTTAATTTCAACGGGACCGCGGGCGTTTGGCGGCGAACAGCCATCGACGACGCCGGCGGCTGGGAGCACGATACCCTCACCGAAGACACGGACCTTTCTTATCGCGCGCAACTAAAGGGATGGAGATTCATCTATCGCCAGGATGTCGAATGCCCCGCCGAGCTCCCAGTCGAGATGACAGCATTCAAGACCCAGCAGGCACGCTGGGCGAAAGGACTCATTCAGACGGGGAAAAAAATTCTCCCGCGGGTACTTAAGAGCGAACAGCCGTTTCGCGTGAAGCTCGAGTCCTGGTACCACCTCACGGCAAACATGAGCTATCCCTTGATGGTCATTCTGTCGGTCTTATTGCTGCCGGCAATGGTGATTCGCTTTTATCAGGGCTGGTTTCAGATGTTGTATATCGACATTCCGCTTTTCCTCGCATCGACATTTTCGATTTCGAGCTTCTATCTCGTGTCGCAGCGTGAACTTTTTCCAAAGACGTGGCCGCGCGCGCTGCTTTATCTACCTTTCCTGATGTCACTGGGAATTGGGCTCACGGTCACCAACACTCGCGCGGTGCTCGAAGCATTGATCGGAAAACAAACAGCCTTTGCCCGTACTCCCAAGTACCGCGTGGAATCGAAGAAGGACAAAGTGCAGGCCACGAAATATCGCAGGCGTCTGGGTTGGGTGCCGTGGATTGAGTTGCTGATCGGTAGTTATTTCGCACTCACGGTGGTTTACGCGGTGCAGAACGAAAATTATTTGACCGTTCCATTCCTTCTGCTTTTCGTTGTCGGCTACTGGTACACAGGCTTGATGTCGCTTCTGCAGGGACGTTTCTCGGGCCTCGCATTGAGGGCGACTGAAAATCACAAGCCGTTTCCCGTAGGTGTCTGACCTATTTGCGCCCCACTCCTTTCATTTTTCACGGTTGCAGAGTTAGAATGCGTTGCGCTCCATTGCAATTCGAGGGAGGTCTCCACATGCAATACCGCAGACTGGCTCTTTGCGCTCTGACGATTTCTTTCCTGGTTCCGCTTCTAAGTTGCGGCAACGGTCACAGCGGCGAGACATACATTCTGATTGCCGCGAATATCAAAGTCCCCTATTGGCAGAGCGCTGGGGCGGGCTTTGCGCAAGCCGCCAGTCAGATAGGTGTTGCATATATTTTCCAGGGACCCGACAACTACGACCCCAACGGCGAACGCGACAGTTTCGACGGTGCGATGCAGAGGAAGCCTGCGGGAGTGCTGGTATCGGTGGCGGATCCGAAGGCGATGAAAGACTCCATCGATAAGGCCATCGCGGCCGGCGTTCCGGTCATCACCATCGACTCCGATGCTCCCGAGAGCAAGCGCCTTTTCTTTGTGGGCACCAACAACTACCAGGCGGGAATGATCGGCGGCAAAAGACTTGCGCAGGAGTTAAAGGGTAAAGGCAACGTGGTGGTCTACACCATGCCGTCGCAACCGAACCTTGACGAGCGCATGCGCGGATACAAAGCCGCGCTTGAAAGTTCGCCCGGGATCAAGATTACTCACATTGTCGATATCAAAGGCGACCCGCGCGTCGCCTATGACTCAACCAATCAATTTCTCGGAAACGACAAGAAGGAACACATCGACGCGTTCGTTTGCCTCGAGGCCTTATCCGGGAAAGAAGTTGCTTCGGTCCTCAGCAGCTACAACGTCAAAGATAAGACGATTATTGCCATGGACACAGACGCTGACACACTGCAATGGATCCAGAAAGGCGTGATCGCTGCAACCATTTCGCAAAAGCCATACACCATGGCCTATGTCGGCCTGCAAATGCTCGACACTCTGCACCATCATCCGCCCAAAACTCTCGACTCTGATTGGGCGCATGACACGCTCGCGCCCGTGCCCGCGTTCGTCGATACCGGCTCGGCCCTGGTCGATAAGAGCAACGTGGACTCATTCCTTGCCGCAACTAAATCTGTTTCTGGGAAATAGAAAGGTATGATGAGAGGATTTTCCGTCACTGCCCTGCTTGTCGTCGCCCTGTGCATTTGCTCCGCTGCTCTCGATCGCCAGCCATCATCCGACTATCACGCGCGCCGTGAGAAGCTCGCGGCGAAACTTGATGGCGGCATAGCTCTGCTCTTCGCGCCACCAGAAGCCGAAGGGCCGAATGATCTTTACGGTTATCGTCCGGACGATAACTTTTACTATCTCACTGGCTGGCCGGAACCGGGCGCTGCGGTTCTGATCGCCTCGGCCCGTGAAGCCAAAGGCGAGAATGCCGCGCGGTCATACACGGAAATTCTTTTTCTGCCAAAGCGCAATTTTTCGCAGGAAAAATGGACTGGGGCGAAGCTAGGTGCAGACAATCCCAAAGCGGCGCAGCTCACGGGATTTGACCGCGTGGAATCGCTCGACGGTCTCAGGGACGAACTGGTGAGACTCGTACCTATCCGGAGCACGATTTTTACGGATGTTCCCGCCGCGGGCCAGATTTCCAACTCGGAGAAGCCGCTTTCGTGGCTGCAAACGGCAAATGCATTTCCGGTTGGAACTTCCTATCAGGACGTGCGTCCGCTGCTCGGTTCATTGCGCGCGGTAAAAGATGCGGGTGAACTGGCGCTGATTCGCAAAGCGGTCGATGCTTCAGTTGCGGCACAGCTCGCCGCAATCCGCGCAGTGAAGCCGAACGTGACGGAGCGGGAACTTTCCGCTCTGCTGCAATACGAGTGGGGCAAGCGCGGTTGCGAGCGGCCCGCTTACGCTCCGATCGTGGGTTCAGGACTTAACTCAACCGTGCTCCACTACTCGGACGATTCCGGTACCGTCCAAGCGGGCGATCTGGTACTCATGGATGCGGCCGGGGAATATTCGCTCTATGCCTCGGACATCACCCGGACCGTGCCTGCGAACGGTAAGTTCACGGCGCGCGAGCGAGAGATTTACGATATTGTGCTCGGCGCGCAGAAAGCTGCGATTGCCGCCTTCCAGTCAGGAAAGTCTCACCTGCTCCGCAACCTGCCGGATTCAATCCACGATGTTGCGTTCAATTACATCAACACTCATGGAAAGGATTTGCATGGTGAACCTCTGGGAAAATATTTCTTCCATGGCCTCGGCCACTATGTCGGGTTGAATGTTCATGATCCCGACGACTACTCCATGCCGCTCGGCCCCGGCATGGTATTCACCATCGAACCCGGCATCTACATTCCGGAAGAAAAAATCGGTATTCGTATCGAAGACATGTTTTATGTCGACCAAGATGGGAAGCTGATCCAGCTCACAGCGTCCTTGCCGCAGACCGCGGATAGTATCGAACACTTAATGAGCACCCGCTGAGGGACTTGTAGATGGCGAGTTCGTTGGACATCGCGGCAGGTATCTTCGGTCTGATTCTCATTTGGTTCATAGAGAGGTTGATTGCGAAATCCATTCGCGGAGTGAAAAGGTTTGTTCGAGATAGCATGAGGCGAGTGTTGCGATTTCGTTCCGATAAATATGAGACGGAGAATGTGAAAATCGAAGAGAAGGCTCGACTCGCTCCACCCCTAGAGAATCCCCATCTGTAGAGCAGACAATCATTACCCTTGCATTTTGGTATCCTAGGTCATCGTGCGGATGATCTGGTGGTTTCTGATCGTAGCTGTCGCCGCCGGTACGATTGTATGGGCGGTGCTGTCTGCGTATATTCAGGTGCGCGATCGCATGCGGCGCTCGCAGAACCAGCACCACGAGGGCGGACATGAGGCCGAGACCGGCCATCAGCAGTGAGTCCGTTGGTTGATCCAGAAAAAGCGAGGCAAGAATAATGTCATCACCTGCCGTTCAAGTTGCGACTCGCAATCGAACACTCGATTTCGCCACGCAGATCGCTCTCGTCGTAGCAGCCAGTTTTTTTGTTGCTCTCTGCGCGCGCATTTATGTTCCTCTGCCGGGAACTCCGGTTCCGCTGACGGTTCAGAACCTGGGTGTGCTCCTGGTCGGGCTCGCTCTTGGTAGTCGTCGCGGCTTCGCGGCCCTGGCGCTCTACTTGGCTGAGGGAGCAGTAGGGTTGCCGGTTTTCAGTCCGCATGGAATCGGCGGCATCGCACAGATCCTCGGAGCGACCGGTGGGTATCTGATTGCCTATCCATTTGTCGCGGCATTGACGGGATACATTTCGGAGCGCGGCAAACCTAGCTTCGCTCGTGCTGCCTTCGCTTCATTGGCGGGAGAAATTCTGCTGTTCGCCTTCGGAATTTCCTGGCTCTACGTACTCACGCATTCATTGGCGCAGGCTCTCGCCTTCGGGCTTTATTGGTTTATTTTCGCTGAAGTGATCAAAATTATGCTCGCTGCCGGCGCAGTACGCAGTTGGCAAACCCTGTTTCCCCGGAACTAATGTTCCAATTCATCGAGATTTTCTGGAGAGAATAGTTGGCCAGCCATCCCGCAATTGTCACCCGCGAAATCACCATCGCGCACAGTCCCGATTCTGACGATGCCTTCATGTTTTACGGCTTGGCCACGAACAAAGTGCAGGTACCCGGCCTGCGATTCACACACACCTTGTCCGACATCCAGACCCTGAATCAGAAGGCGATGAAGGATGAAGGCGTGTACGACGTGACCGCAATTTCTTTTCACGCCTACCCCTATTTGCAGAATCATTATGTGCTGATGACGTGTGGAGGAAGCGTGGGCGAAGGCTACGGCCCCATGATCGTCGCGACGCGTGCGTATTCGGATGAGGAGATCAAGCACAAGACGATTGCCGTACCGGGAAAGCTGACCACCGCGTATCTTGCTTTGAAGCTGCTTGCGCCGGAAATCGAAACCGTCGTCGTCCCCTTCGACCAGATCATTCCGCGCGTGGTGCAGGGAGAATTCGACGCGGGGCTGATCATCCACGAAGGCCAGCTGACCTATGATCGCTCGGGTTTGTACCGCATTGTGGATCTCGGCCGCTGGTGGCGGCAAACCACGGGGCTGCCGTTGCCTCTGGGGGGAAACGCAATCCGCCGCAGCCTCGGAGGCGAGCTGATATCAACCGTCTCAACCGCCTTGCGCGACAGCATCCAGTACGCGCTCGAGCACCGCGGTGAGGCGCTTCAATACGCGATGCAGTTTGCCCGCGATTTAGATCCGCAACTTGCGGACCGTTTCGTCGGCATGTACGTCAACGAGCGCACGCTCGACTACGGCGCCGACGGCAGAGAAGCCATTCGTCTGCTGCTGGAGATGGGACATCAAAAAGGAATCATTCCAATCGTGCCGTCCGTCCAGTTCGCAGCCTGAACAGCTTCATGTCAGCCCAAAGTTTCTAGCCAGAGCTATTCGTAGCTGGTCGAGCACGGCAAATACGGCGTAGCCGATCCCGGCCCAAAGTGGTTGATCTTCGACTCCTGCACCAACTGGAATTTCCCGTTCACGTTGTTGTAGTAGCGCCAGTCGAAAATTCCCACCTGATATCCCAGGCGGAAAATCTCTTGATACTTGCAATTCTCATAGTTCGAATCGCAACTGTACTGGTAAATGAAGTCTCGTTCGAGGACCGTCCCAAGGTTGCCTTTCGTATCGAAGGACCGCGGTACAGAAATCTGGTTTTTCACATATCCCAGGTTCTGAACTTTCGCCGGCTGGCAATTGCTATACGATGTGAAGTTCGTACTTGCTGAGGGAATCTTGATGGTTGCGCCCTGCTTCCCAATTGGAGCGCAGCGATGCGACATAGGCAAATCCTGGTTGAATCGCTTGAACGAGGTGGGATCGCCCCACACCAGCTCCGTGCTGCGGTCATAAACATAATTTTGGTCAAACGTTTTCACGTCCCACGGATAACCGTTCGTGCTCTTGATCCATAGGAAATAACCCGACGTAGCGAAATTTGTGCCCAAGTCGGGCGATATGTAGGGGAAACTTGGGTTCGCAGTGCCCGGTCCCATGTGACTGGAAAGCCGGTTTGGATAACCCATCAGGAAGTAATTCATCATGTCTTCGGTTCCTGCCGGACAGGTTTGAACTTGCGCGCAGACAGGCAAACACAAAACCGCACTCAGTGCGGCGAGCAAAAAGTATTTCAAGAGAAGCCTCCAGTGAACGCGAATAAGAGAGCTGGAGTGCGAAGGAGCACACTTCTCCCGTCAACGGCGACGGAAATGTCTTGAGTGATACCCCAACTTAGCGGGATGCCCCAACAGCAAACCGCTCACAAATCCAGCAACTTTCCTGGATGCTAGCCAGAAAGGTACTTACCTTCCACAATTTTTCGTTGAGTATGATGACTCTAGTGCCAAAACAGGAAATCCATCCTCAGACCCTCCTGATCGACGCCGACGACACGCTGTGGGAGAACAACATCTATTTCGAGCGCGCGATCGCTGATTTCATTTCGTTTCTGAATCATCGCGAACGCACGCCAGCCGAGATCCGCGAGATCCTCAATCAAGTGGAACGCGAGTGCATTGTGAGCCATGGTTATGGCCTGCGCAGCTTTACTCACTCGTTGGTCATGACCTTCGAACGGCTTTCGGTCGAGCCGATTACGCCCGCGCTGCACGAGACCATTCACGGATTTGCCCGCACCATCGCCCAACAGCCAGTGCAGATTTTGCCGCGGGTCGCAGAGACGCTGGAGTATCTGTCATCTAGGCATCGTTTAATCCTCGTGACCAAGGGAGACTACGAGGAGCAGAAACGAAAAGTAGAGCGTTCAGGTCTGAAGGATTTCTTCGGCGTCGTAGAGATTCTGGCAGAAAAAAACGTTTCGGCGTATCGCAAGATCAGCAAGCAACACGAACTGGATCAGCGGCAAACGTGGATGATCGGCAACAGCCCGAAATCTGATATCAATCCGGCGCTGGCGGCTGGGCTTAACGCGGTCTTTGTTCCGCACGAGGACACCTGGGTGCTGGAACATGAGGACTTATGTAACGCGGAGCCGCCATGCCGGCTGCTGCTGCTAAAAAGGTTTTCGGAACTGATGGAGCATTTTTAGGTTTTGTCGGACAAGAATGTCCGATCCTTCGGCAAGCTCAGGACAGGCTCCACACGGCTATCTTTCCGCCACGTAGGCGATCTGGTCTTTGTAGATGAACAGATTGGGCGCGCCCTCGCGCGTGAGCCGGAGCATGTTGCGGTCGTAGTATTCGATCCATCCATTGACCACTTCGCCATCGACGAGCTTGATCGACACCGGCCGCTTCTTCTCGACCAGCGCCTTCAAATGCGCGGCTTCCTGGTTGGTCGATTCCGGAGGCGGAAGCTTGGGCTTGTGCGGAGAGGAAGAGTCTGAGAACGACATCAGTGGATTCTACAGGATTCGATGTGCAAAAAAATAAGGCCGCCGCTTTAAGGCGACGGCCCATGAGAACATGAGAGAAGGAAGCTTGAGCTTAGAAGTTCAACTTCAGTTCAAATTCAATCTGGCGCGGTGCGCCGAGCGCATTGACGCCTGAGCCAAGCCCGAGGCGCAGGTCGTTGGGCTGAGGATTAGTTGTCCCATTGGGGGATCCCGGGCTGCCGTCCAGAATATTGCTAAAGGGAGCGGCAGGTCCGTCGAAATTGGCGAAGTTAAACACGTTGAAGATGGTGATCCCAGGCCGAAGTTCGACTCGCTCTTTGAATCTATAGGCCCAGCTCAGACCGAAGTCGAAACTCTTCAGCCAGGCTTGCCCGACCGCTCCGGCAGGAGCCAATTGCAGCGGGCAGAACGTGCTGCCGCAGCCGGTAACGTTCCCGCCGATGACGCCGCCCAGTGCTTGTAAATCGGCGAGCGTCATCAAGCCATTGTTGATAAGAACTTGGCCAGCAGGCGTAGCCTGTCCAACCATCGTGTTGTTGAAGTTTGTAATTCTCTGGTTTAGGCCGTTTACGCCGAAAGTTCGGCCGAAATCGCCGACATTGGTTCCGGGTAGCAAGTCGCCAGCCCCACCATTGGAAACTTCACTTCCGTCGCCGGTGCCGTCGCCAGTGATGTCGGTCTGGAAAATACCACCTGGCAGGCCAGTAACGGGTAGGGTGACATTGGAAGCCAATGGACTGTCGAAGTGTCCGATCAAGCTGAGCCGGAAATTGGCAAGCAGGTCGAAGGTGCCTCCGAACGACAACTGATGCGTGCGATCCAGGCCGTTCGGGCCAATGTATTTGGTCGGATTAGCATAATCAGTTGAAAAGTTGATGAAGTCACTATCTCTCGCGGTCGAAACATATCGCGAGAATGAGTACGACACCTGCAGGTTCAGCGCTTTGCCGCCGCGGAACGGGTTGCGAACCTCTTGTCTCAGAGAAGCCTGCAAGCCGTTGTACACGGAGCGCCCAATCGGGAACAGCATCTGATTTGCGCCTACATTCTGGTTGATACCCGGAAAAGCTGCGGCACCTGGGCACGGGAAGCCGAAGCAAAGGGAGTATCCGGAATCCAGACCATTTGTCGCAAAATCACCGATATTCGCTGGCCTCGCTGGGTCGCCGGGGGTTCCGTAGTTAAGGTCCGATGGGCCAAGAGTGGGGTTGTGCAGGCAATTAGCAGAGTACGTCGAAGCAACCGTTGAACCTAGGCCACAGTTCGACTCGACTGCTGCGATGGCCGCGTTAGCGGTTGCGGGCTGAAAGTACCTGGCATCGCCGACATGGTTCGTATCAAGAGTCAAGAGGTTATGCGTGGCAATATTTCGCAGATAATCAACCGTCAGAACCATCCCTGGCCGAATCTGATGCTGTATTCCGAGGTTCATCTGCACCGAACGTGGCGTCACATAGTTCGGCGCGAACAACTGCGTTCCCGTACCGTCGATCGCATCGACAAGGGCCGTCCCAACATAGACGGGATTACTCGCAGCGGAGAGACTTGCCGCCTGATACGCCTGTTGCGCTGCAATAATGTCCGGGGCAGCAGTTCCGATCGGCTGCCCGCAAAATGTGAAGCTACTTCCCGGAGCTGGGGAACCGCCGGAGCACGCCGCTTGCTGTGCGAGGAACAATCCAGAAGGCAGGCGGCCGGGACGGTCAAAGAGGTTATTGTTCCAGATAGAGTTTTCGTAAAATAATCCGATTCCGCCGCGAATTACCGTGGTTCCCTTCTTGCTCGTGTCCCAGGCAAACCCAACCTGGGGAGCAAAATTGTGATTGGGCTGATTAACCCGCGCTCCCAGATTCTTATAGAACTGGTTATTGAATTGATCGAGAGCAGCAATTGGAGCAAGATCGCTATCGGTGCGACCTGTATCTCTTACCCATCGAACACCATACGTGACCGTCAGGAACGGCTTCACTTTCCAGGCATCTCCAAAATACAAAGCTACTCGATTATCTGGGCCTAACCCCCCACCTGGGAACCCGAACGCCGGCTTCTCGGAAGAGAAGCCCTGGCCGTTCCCCAACGTGACAGTGTCCACCGGATAGTTAAGAGGATTGCTGTTCCCGCCAGCGAACGGGCAGTTGTTGTTGGTTACGCAAGGCAAGTTCTGGCCAGCCAGCAATGACGGCGAGCCCACAGCAGGAGCCAATCCCAGGAACTCCGCAAATCCTCCACCATGAAGATGGTTGTAACCCGCACCAAAGCGGAACACGTGACTCTTGTATGCCTTAGTCGCATCGTACTTCAGCTGATGATCCGACTGCATGGTGGCCTGTGGCGCCAGAAAGTTCGGGCCGGAGCAGAAATCGTCGAGTCCCGCAGTCAGGCAGTTCGCGTCTCCGCCGATCGCGAGTTCAATCCCCGGTGCCGGATCAAAAATCGAAGAACCGGTGACCGCGTCCTGAATACCGTTCTGGAACTTCGTGTATCCAAAGCGGATGCTGTGGGTGAAGCTGCCGGTATTGAAATCGATTCCAACCACATGATCGCGAGCGTGGTCCACGTTCGAGAACGGCTGGAACGAATTTGGAATGAACGGGAGTACGCTTTTGTTCTGGTCAAAGGTGAATCGATAGAAAATCTTGAACCGGTTGATTTGGTAGTCCAAGCGTCCATCAAGTTCGGTCTCGCGGAACGGAGAGTCAAAGCTTCCCGCCAGATTTGCAAAATTGCCGCCGGGAATCACCGGGTCCAGCAAATCCTGCTTATTGCGTTCACCGGTTATGAAAAAGAAAAGCTTGTCTTTTACGATTGGACCGCCGAGACTTCCGCCGAACTGGTTGCGCTGGAAAGGATTGGTCGAGTCGCTCGGCAGGGCGGCATTCATGCTCTGATCGCGGAAGTAATAGAAACCGTCTCCATGCAGGCCGTTGGTTCCTGATTTCGTGGTCAAGCTCACCGAGCCGGACGAAGTCAATTCGGTTGACAGATCAAGCGATGATTGCTGAAGGGAAGCTTCCTCGATTGCGTCGAGAGGGACGTTCATTGTCGTGGTCCCTACGGTCTCGTCGCTGATATCCAACCCATCCAGTTCAATACGCGCCGTGCGTCCAAATCGTCCGCCAAATGACACGGAGGAAAATCCATTCTTTGTAGGATCAAACGTCCCGCCGTCCTGAATCTGAACACCGGGTTCGAGTTGCGCCAGGTCGAGAAAATTCCGCCCATTAATCGGCAAGGTTTCAATCTGCTGCGCAGTCAGGATTCCTTGCACCGTCGCCTGTTCGGTGTTCACTTCAACGTCTGAGCCTTGTACCTCCACAACTTCGGTTTCCTGTCCGACCGCCAGCTTCAGGTTCCCGGAAGAGGTCACGTTCACCTGAACAGTTACCGGCAGCTCTGCTGTCTTGAATCCTTTGGCTTCGACCCGCACCAGGTAGTTACCAGGTACCAATGCGCCAGAAGCGTAGGCTCCGGCCGACGTGGTAGTAACAGTGAATGTTTGCCCGGTGGCCTTATTGGCAATCGTCACCCTTGCATCGGAAACCACGGCACCGCTCTGGTCGGTGATGGTTCCCTGAATACTTCCCGTTGAAATGGTGGTTTGTGCAAACACTGCCGGTGACGCAACCGCAATAATCAATAGGGCCAGCAGCGAAAATCGAACGGCAGAAATCGCGCGAGTATTGTGTTTCATAACTCGACCTTTCATTTTGGGGGAGATGTCGTACACTGCCTGGGAACTTTGACGCGGCACTTGCATTCGCGAAAGCATCCAAATCACGTCGAGAACGTGAAAAGCCATATCCAACAAACTTCAACCGATCTACTGGCCCGAGCGGGCGCACTCATCATCTGTGGCTTGGTCACTTACGTTGCAATCGAAACGCCACCGCGAAGCTTCATCTGTCACTTAAAAATCAAAGACTTACATTGCGCCCTACAAAAATTTGTTTGTAAGCGGCGAATTGTATATGAAATCTGGGATTATTCGCACCAATAACACATAACTTTACAAACCTCCTATGGCAATCGAGATCTGGCCGGGCTGTCATCGCGATCTTGGGGCAGATGTCCGCTGCTATTCTTTGAATGAAATGCTCTTTTGCGCGGTAATTCGACTTTTTCTGTCACGATGTTTTGTGGGTTGATACCTGAAATGAAAGCACTCGTAAAAGCTAATAAGGCTCGCGGTCTCTGGCTCGAGGACGTTCCCGAGCCGGAGTTTGGCATTAATGACGTTAAAGTCCGGGTGTTGATGACCGGAATCTGCGGAACTGACGTCCACATATACGACTGGGATGAGTGGGCCAGTTCGACCATTCCGGTTCCCATGGTCACGGGGCATGAGTTTGTCGGCGAGATCGTCGAAGTCGGAGCGAACGTCTCCGACTTTCACCCGGGCGAATTAGTCAGCGGCGAGGGACACGTAACTTGCGGACGATGTCGTAACTGCCTCGCCGGGCGCCGCCATCTTTGCGCGCATACCCAGGGAGTGGGAGTAAATCGACCGGGCGCATTTGCCGAGTATGTTGTGCTGCCGATGTCGAACATCTGGCGGCACGATCCGAAAATGAATCTTGAAGTCGCCGCGATCTTTGATCCATTCGGCAACGCGGTTCACACCGCGCTTTCTTTTCCGGTGCTTGGTGAGGACGTGCTGGTCACTGGCGCCGGGCCGATCGGAATCATGGCTGCCGCAGTGGCGCGGCATGCCGGCGCACGTTACGTCGTCATCACCGACTTAAATCAATACCGGCTGGAGCTGGCAGGAAAAGTTGGTGTGACCCTTGCAGTGAATCCTAAGAACACGCCGCTGTCAGAGGTGCAGAAGAGACTCGGAATGCAGGAGGGATTTGACGTCGGCATGGAAATGTCGGGCAATCCTGTCGCTTTTCGTCAAATGCTGGCAAACATGAGCCACGGAGCAAAGATTGCTATGCTCGGCATTCCGTCAGGAGAAATGGCCATAGATTGGCACCAGGTCATTTTCAGCATGTTGACCATCAAAGGCATCTACGGCCGCGAAATGTATGAGACCTGGTACAAGATGACCATGATGCTCGAGTGCGGACTGGATATTTCGCCGGTGATCACGCACAAATTTTCCTATCGAGAGTTCGAGAAGGGATTCGAAGCTATGCGATCGGGAAATTGCGGAAAAGTTCTGCTCGATTGGCGGGAGTTGAAGAAGTAAGCGTTGTTTCTGCGATTCAACGGGCGAGGACGCCCGTCCCTCCACAAGAAGCTTTAATATCAATCTGTGTTCGATTTTAAGCGCCTGCGGCCGAACGAAGGGCGGCTCTTTGTAATCATCTCCCTGGTGATCGGCGTACTCGCCGGAATTTCGGTGATCGCCTACCACTTTCTGATTGAGGGGATCTTCGACGCTATCTACTGGCGCGGCATTGAGCAGAGCTATCTTTGGAAGCGCGTCGCGTTTCCTGCACTGGGAGCGCTGTTTGGCGGCGCGCTGCTGCTGCGGTGGAGGGATGCGCGCGGCAGCGGCGTGAACCAGGTGCGAATCTCGCTTCTCGCTCACGATGCCCGCATGTCGGTGCGGGGCACAATTGGAAAGTTTCTCGCTTCCGGCATAGCGATTGGCTGTGGACTACCGCTCGGTCCCGAAGATCCGGCAATTCACATCGGTGGCGGAGTAGCCTCGACTCTGGGGCGGTTTATAAACCTTTCCAAGAGACGGCTGCAGGAATTGATTCCAGTGGGTGCCGCTGCTGGTCTTGCCGCTGCGTTCAATACACCGATCACGGCCGTCATCTTCACGCTGGAAGAGATCGTGGGCGACATCAATGCGCCCATGCTCGGGTCGACGGTGCTAGCGGCAGTTATTGCGGTCATGATCCGCCGGGCCGCGCTCGGCTCTCAGCCGCTTTTCAGCGTTCCCCAATATTCGTTTTCTCACCCCAGCGAGTTGCTGCTGTTTGCATTGCTCGGCCTTGCTGGGGGCGCGGCCTCGGCGGGATTTACCCGGCTCCTGGAGTTTTTGCGAAGCCGCCTGGGGCGTATTCCACGCCGCGGGCCATTGGATTTGGTGACCGTCGCGGGAGGTGTAATAGCCGGCGCGATCGCACTCTGGCGTCCGCGAATTCTCGGCGTCGGCTACGCTACCGTCAACGACGCGTTGAACGGCCATCTGGTGCTGAAGATTCTGTTTCTGCTATTCGCTCTCAAGTTGCTGGCCACGGCTATCGCATTCTCATCGGGAAACTCGGGTGGACTTTTCGCGCCTTCGCTTTTCATAGGCGCGATGCTCGGTGGCGCGGTTGGAACCGCAGGAGCGCACTACTTCCCTTCTGAAATTCTCTCGCCGGGGACCTATGCGCTGGTCGGAATGGGAGTCACTTTCGCCGGCATCATTCGCGCTCCTGTCACCTCATTCTTCATGATCTTTGAGGTCACGCAGGATTACCAGATTATGCTGCCGGTCATGATCGCCAACACAATCGCGTATGCGGTTGCTGAAATTCTGCACAAAGAGCCGCTCTTCGACGTACTGGCACGACAGGATGGGATTCGGCTGCCTCGCAAGGAAGACCGGCAACTACAAACTCTGACCAATGCTGAGGCAATGCGACAACCGGCAATCGAGCTTGATGCCAGCGAACCTATCAATTCCGTTCTTGCGCGTGTTCCTCCCGGTGCGCCGGAAGCTTTTGTGGTCACGAGCGATGGAAATTTGACGGGTGTAGTGACCCGGGTTTCTCTGCGTCAGGCAGCAACTTCAAACACCGCCGCGCACGTAGGTGAAATCGCGGTCTTGAAAGAGCAGTACCTTGCCTACCCGGATGAATCGCTTGCCTTGTCACTCGAAAAACTGCGGCAAGGCGCGGCTCTGCTGCCGGTGGTCAGCCGACTGCGGCCCAACCGCCTGCTCGGCGTGATTGAAGCAGGCGATGTGTTGCGCGCATACCGAATCGCTGTCGAGCCTATCCAAAAGAGAACGGTAAACCCGGAAGCGAGAGAGACCAGTCTCTAGTTAACCAAAGGGTTCGACTGCCGACAGATCGGTCGGCCTGAGCGTCTTCGGTTGCGGTACGATTAAAGTTTACGCGGCTCCTGCCGTTCGGCAGTCGAGTGCGTTTGCAGAATTCTTATGGCAACCATTTCCCAAACGAATCCCGCTATTCCCCTTACAAAAAACGAACATCTGCTCCGCTGGGTAGAAAAAATGGCGGAACTGACCCGGCCCGAGCGCATTCACTGGGTCGATGGCTCGCAAGAGGAGTACGACCAGCTCTGCGACGAGATGGTCGAAAGCGGCACGTTCATCCGTTTGAACCAGGAACTCTGGCCAGGATGTTTCCTGGCGCGTTCAGACAAGAGCGACGTTGCGCGCGTAGAACAGCGGACGTTCATCTGCTCTCTTTCAAAAGACAGCGCCGGCCCGACCAACAATTGGGAAAATCCTTACGAAATGCGGCGCAAGCTTCGCGGCCTGTTCCGCAATTCCATGAATGGCCGCACCATGTACGTTTTGCCGTTCTGCATGGGCCCGATCGACTCGCCGATGTCGCAAATCGGCGTTCAGCTTACCGACTCGCCTTACGTCGTGGTCAGCATGCGCATTATGGCGCGCATCGGGCTTCGGGTTTTCAAAGAAATAGATAAAGATTACAAGCGAGTCGTCGCCTGCCTGCACAGCCTGGGTGCGCCGCTCCAGCCGGGACAGAAAGATGTTCCCTGGCCCTGCAACGAAACCAAGTACATCGTGCACTTCCCCGAGTCGCGTGAAATCTGGTCATACGGTTCGGGTTACGGCGGCAATGCTTTGCTCGGGAAAAAATGTTTCGCTCTCCGGATCGCCTCGGCCATGGCGCGAGACGAAGGTTGGATGGCTGAGCACATGCTCATTCTCGGAGTCGAAGATCCGCAGGGACAAAAGACTTACGTCGCGGCGGCGTTCCCGAGCTCATGCGGAAAAACTAACTTCGCCATGATGGTCCCGCCGGAAGAATTCAAAGGCTGGAAAATTTCAACCGTTGGCGACGACATCGCGTGGATCACGCCAGATTCGGAGGGCAGGTTGCGCGGGATCAATCCCGAAGCAGGCTTTTTCGGCGTCGCGCCCGGCACCTCGGTCAAAACAAATCCAAACGCGATGGCGACGCTGGCGAAGAACAGCATCTTCACCAACGTTGCACTTACGCCTGATGGTGGCGTCTGGTGGGAGGGAATGACCGACACTCCACCGGCCGAGTGTGAAGACTGGCAAGGCAATCTGTGGACGCCGGAAATTGCAAAGAAAACCGGCGCCAAAGCTGCGCACCCGAACGCGCGCTTCACAGCTCCGGCCCGGCAGTGCCCGACAATCGATTCCGCCTGGGAAGATCCCACGGGCGTTCCCATCAGCGCGATTATTTTCGGTGGCCGCCGGGCGCACACCATCCCGCTCGTCTACCAGGCTTTCAACTGGAGTTCTGGCGTTTACGTCGGCGCGACCATGGGTTCGGAAATGACTGCGGCGGCTGCTGGAGAAATCGGCAAGGTCCGGCGCGATCCGATGGCGATGCTTCCCTTCTGCGGTTACCACATGGGCGACTATTTCCGGCACTGGATCAAAATGCAGCGCTCGCTTAGCGTGACGCCGCGCATCTTTCACGTGAATTGGTTCCGCAAAGATGAAAATGGAGAGTTTTTCTGGCCTGGTTTCCGGCAGAATTTCCGGGTACTGAAATGGATTGTCGATCGAGTCCACGGCCGCACACGTACCAAAGAAACTCCGATCGGCTGGACGCCTTTTTACGAAGACATCGACTGGCGTGGTCTGGATTTCCCCCGCGAGAAATTCGACGAACTGCAGAAGGTTGACCGGCCAGCCTGGAAGCGGGAAGTGATTTCACACGAAGAGCTGTTCATTCTGCTGCACGCGCACCTGCCTCCCGAGATGATTTACGAGCGCGAGCTCCTGATCTGCAGACTGTGATTTCCTTTCGACTCTGTCGTTGTTCTCTGCGGTTTTCCGCCCCGAGTCTGCAGCGGTTTACAGTGAACAGGTAAAATGCCGTTTCATCCTGGAGCAGGAATTGAAACGGCCGATTTTTGCTGTCCTCTTTTTTTTCTTTTGTGCATTCAGCTCGAGCGTTGGCCAATCGTCGGCGACTCCGGCAGAGCAGCGGGCCAATCGCTATCTCGAGAGTGTCCGCGGCCAGCCCGGCCTGGTCCTGGCCTTTCTGCGTGAAATGCCAAAAGGTGGCGACTTGCACAATCACCTCGGCGGTGCAGTGTATGCGGAGGATTTGATCGACTACGCCGCGCAGGACAAGCTGTGCGTGGATCGCCCGACCGGGACCGCCGTGCGTGGGGGATGCGATGCGAGCTGCGAACCGTCCGCTTCAAAGCCTGCGGTCGAATGTGCTTATCGCGATCCGAACCTCTACAACAGAATCGTCGATGCCTGGTCGATGCGCAATTGGGAGCGTGGTCACGAATCCGGCCACGATCACTTCTTCGCCACATTCTTTAAATTCGACACGCCGTTTCAAAATCACATCGGCGAAGAGATCGCGCGTGCCTTGCAGCGCGCAGCTGCCGATCATATGCAATATGTTGAGCTCATGCACACAGTTGGCGGAATGGAATCCGCACAACTTGGAGCCAGGCTCGGTTGGGATTCCGATCTCGCAACCATGCGCGAGAAGCTGCTTTCAGGAGGATTGAAGGACGCCGTCGCCGCCGCGCGCAAAGAACTTGATCAGGATGAAGAGGCCGTGAGAAAGGTGAATGCCTGTGGCACTTCTTCCGCATTGCCGGCCTGCAACGTCACCGTTCGTTATCTTTATCAAGTTCTTCGCGGACTTCCTCCCGAGCAAGTTTTCGCACAAATCCTTACCGGGTTCGAATTGGCTTCTATTGATCCCCGTGTTGTCGGGCTGAATCTAGTGATGCCGGAGGATTGGTACGTCCCCATGCGCGACTTCAATCTCCACATGCGCATGCTCGATTACCTGCATGGAATCTATCCCAAAGTACACATCAGCCTTCATGCCGGGGAACTCGCCATGGGCCTGGTTCCGCCCGAAGGCTTGAGCTTCCACATTCGCCATTCGATCGAGCAAGGTCATGCGGAGCGCATTGGGCACGGGGTCTCAGTGATGGACGAGCACAACGCCATCGATCTGCTCCGCGAGATGGCTGAGCGCAAAATTCTGGTCGAGATTTGCCTGACATCTAACGACACGATCCTTGGGGTGAGCGGTAAAGATCATCCGCTGCCGATTTACCGCAAATATAAAGTTCCAGTTGCACTGGCCACGGACGATGAAGGCGTTTCCCGGTTGGACATGACGCACGAATATCTGCGCGCGCTCGAGACCTACAACTTGTCCTACGTTGATTTGAAGCACATGGCTCGTGAAAGCTTGGAGCACAGCTTCTTGTCCGGGAGAAGTCTTTGGGCGGATGTTGAGCGCGAACAAGAGGACCGAGCCTGCGGCAGCGACGGCGCCGGTCGGTCGAGGACGTCCGCCTCCTGCGAGAAATTCTTAAGTGAAAACGAGAAAGCCCAGATGCAGTGGAAGTTAGAACAGGAATTTGCGACCTTCGAAAAAAAGTTTTAGCTGTTGGAGTTTGTTTCCATCGTGTTACTTCCCTTCGTGGTTAGAAAAATCAATCAACCACGAAGGTCACGAAGGTGCACGAAGGAACCCCCGAGGAACTCTTTGAGGACCTGAAACATGGTAGTCAATAGCGACGAGAGTGCGAGAGCTAATGACGAATTCTCTCGCGCTGAAGCCGCCGCGCAATTCCTGCTGTCGAACATATCTTTGCGACCAAAGATCGCGCTGGTTCTCGGCTCCGGGCTTGGCAGCTTCGCGGACGAACTTACAGGCGCAATCCGTATTCCTTACACGACGGTCCCTCATTTCCCCCAAGCCACGGCTATCGGTCATGCAGGGCAAATGGTCGTCGGCTATCTCGCCGAGGTCCCACTCATTGTTATGCAAGGCCGTGTTCATCTCTACGAAGGCTATTCCGCGCAGCAGGTAGCATTTCCGGTGCGCGCCTTCGGACGAATGGGAGTTCGAGCCATCATTCTCACGAACGCCGCCGGAGGAATAAACCTCAACTATCAGCAAGGCGCGCTGGTTGTTATTAAAGATCACATAAATCTACAGGGCCAGAATCCGCTGATCGGTCCGAACGACAACCGTTTCGGCGAGCGTTTTCCCGACATGACTCGCGCGTACTCGAAGCAATATCGCGACCTCGCGAAGAACTCCGCGCAGGAGCTCGGCCAAGAGTTGGCCGAGGGAGTCTATGCCGCGCTTGCCGGTCCAAGTTACGAGACTCCGGCCGAAATTCGCTACTTGCGCGCGATCGGGGCCGATCTGGTTGGCATGTCGACAGTTCCCGAAGTGATTGCAGCCCGTCACATGGGAATCGACGTTCTGGCAATCTCCTGCGTAACCAATATGGCCGCTGGAATTCTCGACCAACCGCTCAGTTCGGATGAGGTTTTCGAAACCGCAGCACGGGTCCGCGGAGACTTCGTCGCCCTCTTGCGCGCGGTAATACCCGAAATCGCAACGAGCCTGGGATAACTATCTCCAGCTCAACACTCCCCGGTCAAAGTCGAACGCTACCTGTTTGATCCCAAGTGCCGGCAGACTCAACAAGCCGTCAAAATTCCTCTGCACGCTGGCATTCGCTTGCACCAGGAAGGCGGATTGCCTTCGACGTTCAATGTGTCCCAGGTGCAAGGAAACGTAAATCTCGCTCCGGACGAAGCTTCCTGAGATATTTTCCGCGCCCTCGACTCTCACTAACGGCAAGCCGCGGGGGTGTTCATCTTCGGCAAACAACGTTAGCCCTGACGCGCCGGTGTCTACCAGGAACCTCAGCGGCTTGCCTTCCAGTTGCATTTTGACTGTAACCAGCGGAGGAGCAGTTTCGAACCGCACGGAGTCACTCGAGATCGGCAGCTCGCCGAAGATGATCTTCTTTGATTGGTAGTCGATGGCAAAGTTGCGGCTGCGAAGTACATCCAGTCCGACGATGGCATCGATGCGGACTCCCAATTCCCGCTGCACAAATGACAAATCCGCAACCAGCACCGGCAAAGAACTCGCACGAATCGGGCCCAGAACCAACGACGGAAGCACGCTGCTGGCCGCGCGTGAGTCGCGATTGAGCTGCGAGAGGCGCGAGGGCTTCTCGCTGAGTCCTAAGCGTCTGGCAACCGACCTATCGACCACAGTGGGATCCGCGCCGGTGTCGATCAGCAATGAACGGCCTGCCATATCGCCCAAGGTTCCCTGCACCACGATCAGGTAATCACGAAAGAGCCGAAATGGAACCTGCTCTGAAACCGGGAAAGGCGACGGCGCATCGTCGCGGAAAGCGACCCTCGCTTCCGACAAGCCCGAGAACCCCCAAACAACCACCAACAACAGACCTGCGCTTTTCCACCCAAAGTTCGACATATAGCCCTCGCTCTGGGTCGAACTTGGGCCTGCGTGCCGGGTACCTCAAGGAATGGGTTGTGAATTGTGCGTGGATTTTTTGTGGCCAGATAACATGTTGTGGCATCAAGGTTTGTAGATGTCTCTCCCCAACCGATTGAGGGCCCGAACCGCAACGCCGATGGTAGACTCCGGTATGAGCAGCGTTCAGCTCCGTCCCTCTGAGTCAGGGTTCATCATCCGCTTCGGAATTTATGAAGTTGACCTGCGCCGGGGAGAACTGCGCAAGTCGGGCCTGCGTATCCGGTTACAGGAGCAGCCGTTTCAGGTTTTGGCTATCCTGCTGAAAAGGCATGGAGAAGTAGTTACACGGGAAGAACTCTGCCAGGAAGTCTGGCAGGCCGATACCTTTGTCGACTTCGATCACGCGCTCAACACTGCGGTTAAGAAAATCCGGGCGGCGCTCTCCGACGACGCTGACAATCCTCGATTTATCGAGACAATTCCTCGCCGCGGGTACAAATTCATCGCGCCGGTTGAAACCACGAATCAGAGTTCATCTCCGGTCAGCCTAGTGCCGCGGGCACACCCGGCGGTTCGTTGGCTTGATCCCTCTAACGCGTTCGCTGTGATCGGCGTCATCGCGGTGGTCATCGCTCTGGTAGGCGTCGCCTGGAAGCTTGTTCCCCGCCGGCAGCTTGAGCAGGTCTCCGCTCCAGACTTTCAGCGACTTACTTTTGACGCTGGGGAGCTGAGCGGCGCGCGTTTTACACCTGACGCGGCCTCGGTCATCTATTCGTCTGGTCCCCGGTACTTCAGCGAGCAGGTCTTCAACCAGCGAATCGGCGCCGCGGTCGCCCAGCCCCTGGGTGTCTCAAAAGCACTGGTGCTGGCCGTGTCACGATCAGGGGAGCTCGCACTGTCCGTTCTGGACACCGGCTCCGACTTGGGCGTGTGGCCCGAAAGGACATTTGGGACTTTGGCTCGTGTACCCATCGGCGGCGGTGCTCCGCGAGAACTGCTCCAGAACGCCGGGGCGGCCGACTGGTCGCCAGATGGCCAGCTCGCGATTGTAAGAGAAGTGGATGGCAAAAGCCGGCTCGAGTTCCCTATAGGCAAAATCCTATACGAGAACTCCGGCTGGATCTCTTCGCCACGGTTTTCTCCCCGTGGTGATCGCATTGCGTTCCTCGACCATCCGATCGCGCCCGACGATCGCGGCAGCGTCGTTATGGTCGACTTGAACGGCAATAAGACCGTGCTTTCGGGATTTTGGGAAAGCGAGCGTGGCCTCGCCTGGGCTCCAAATGGAGAGGAAGTCTGGTTCACCGCCGCCCGCTCGGGCGTTTCCAGAGCGCTTTACGCCGTCAACATGCGTCGCGAAGAGCGTCGGGTACTGAGTGTGGCCGGGGGTTTGTCGCTGCAGGATATTGCCGACGATGGTCGGGTGCTTCTCACTCGGGACAACGAACGCCTTGGCATTGAGTTCGTTGGACCCGGCATGAGCGAGCCGCGCGATCTTTCCTGGCTCGACTGGTCGATGTCGGCTGACCTTTCACGCGATGGCAAGATGCTTCTGTTCGGCGAGGAGGGCGAGAACTCCGGCTTTACGTATCAGGTCGGCTTGCGCCCCACTGATGGCTCCTCCCCGGTAATGCTAGGCGAAGGAACCGCCGAGTCTCTATCTCCGGATGGCAAATGGGCGCTTTCCATTATTCCACCTCCGGATGCTCACGTGATTTTGCTTCCTCTAGCTGCGGGAACTCCGCGGCCTTTGGAAAAAGGCGCGATCCAGCAGTATCGCTTTTCACGTGCGGAGTGGCTCCCGGACAGTCAGCGGATCGCCTTCCTGGCTGGCGAAGCTGGACACGGCACTCGCTGCTACGTACAGAATGTGAACGGAGGCGCTCCGCGCGCCTTCACGCCGGATGGAATCGTATCCTGCAGCGCGTCTCCCGACGGGAAGATTCTCGCCGTCAAGAGTGATGGAGAAGGGCTGTTGTATAAATCAGCCGTCGAAGGCGCTCCCGAACAGGAAATCAAGCTCAATCCCGGCGAAGCTCCCATCGGCTGGACATCGGATGGAGGATCAATCTATCTTTTCGATCCGCGCCGCAACCCACCTACTATTACCCGTCTTGAGTTGGCCTCCGGCCGCCGCTCACCGTGGAAGCAATTGCGCCTGCCCGCTTCGAACACTCAAATGAAAGGGGACGAAGTCGTCATCACTCCTGACGGACAGTCGTATGCTTACACTTATAGCCGTCATCTTTCAGATTTGTACGTAGTGAAGGGACTGAAGTAGCGGGAAACAAAAAAGCCCAGCTCTCGCTGGGCCTAGGTGATGGTGGTTAAAACTCTACTTGGTTTCGTTTCCAGGTGTGGCGATAAATTCCTTTGGCTTCGCAACCGGACGCGCTGCACGGTTCGCTAACGCCGGCGCGCCTGCCGCGGCTCCATAGCGCTCCATCAGCATCGGGACCATCGCTCCTTCCGCTTCTTTGACAAACGTCAGTCTGCCTTCGGGGTTGAGGTCAATCCGGATAAAATCTCCCAACCGAATCTGGCCAGTCGCGACCAGATTCGCCAGCGGAAAAACTAGATTTCGTTCGATCGCGCGTTTCAAATGCCGCGCCCCGTATCGCGCATCGGTTCCCTCGTTCAGAAGATAATTCTTCACCTTCGGCGTGCATGAGAAGACGAACTGGTTCGCGGCGGAGGCCATCAGTACTCGCTGCTGTACCATACCGAGTTCGATTTCGAGAATCTGCGATAGATGTTCCGGCCGCAGCGTCTTGAAGACCACAACCTTGTCGATGCGGTTCATGAACTCGGGGGTAAACTTGCGACGCGCCGCTTCGACCGCAGTACGGTTGATCTTTTCATCAAACGATTCGTCTACGGTGTTGGGCTTGGGCGCGAAACCGAATCCGCCCCCGACAAGGTTGCTCATCTCGCCAGCCCCCAGGTTCGAGGTCATAATAATGATGCACTGCGAGAGGTCGACCCGGCGGTTATCGCCGAGAGTGAGCGTGGCCTTGTCGAGGATGCCGAGCAAGAGCTGCCAAAGCGCGTCGGAAGCCTTTTCAATTTCGTCGAAAAGAAGAATAGATAGCTTGAGCTTCTCCGTGTGCCACTGGTTGAGCGCTTCCTGCGTAAGCAGAGGGTGCGTTTCGCGGTGACCTAGATAGCCCGGAGGCGAGCCGATCAATTTCGCGATCTCGTGCGAATGCTGAAATTCGGCGCAGTCGATCTTGATGCACGCGCGCGCATCACCGAACAAGCTTTCCGCCAGCGCCTCGACCACCCTGGTCTTTCCTGATCCGGTCGGTCCCAGAAAGAGGAGATTGCCGACCGGCCGGTTCGGCGGGTTTAATCCCGCCAGGAACATCTGGTAAATCTCTACTACCTTTTCAACGGCTGCATCCTGGCCAACAATCTTACGGCGGAGTCCGGTTTCGAAGTCCCGCGCATCACCGCTGCGGCGGTTAGGGTCAAGAACTGTGCTGGCAATGGTCTTCATATCGGCGCCTAGTTCTCCTTAATTTCTGGCCTTGCGGGATGTCGCTACTTTCTCCTCGAAAGTGACAATTTTTGTCACTTCCGAATAACTGTTCGGGTGAGCATTAGAGCAAGCGCCTCGCCATCCTGTACAGAACCCGCAAACCTCTTTTCTGCAAGGTTTAGATGCGACAGTTGCATCGAGAGAGTCACTTACATTGAAGGGTGAAATCGTGTAAACGGAAATGTTTTGCGCAGCAAAAAAGAGAAAAGAGAATTCGAGTTCTGGCCCTCGGGTTTTCACCCCTATCCTCGTTTGCTTTGTGGGTTTACGAAAACCGTCTATCCATTGAACTTCTGCTCGGCACAATTTTGCTGAAGCTTAGAGCCCGAGACCCAGAGCCTGATCTCCTGACGTTCGTGGTCTGCCGTAACTAGCGAGCGGAATTTCAGATAAGTAGCATCGCAAAAAGGAATGTTCCTCATTTCCTGGAGAAAAACTTGCGCCGTCATCAACTGAATCTTTTTCTGGTTCTTGCAGTTGCAGCAACAACGTTTGCCCTTTTTCATCTTCGATCAGTGAAAGCGGCAGCCGCCGACCCGCAAACGGCACAGTTGATTCCAGCCAAGGCAACGACCAGCACCGCCGCGCTTCCGGCGCCAAGAATTCCGGCGCCGGGCACGACCTACTATGAAACCCGTCGCGGCGATACGGTTATTTCTGTAGCTCGGCACTACCTGGGACAGACTTCCTACCTGACTTCATCGCAGTTGGCAGAGGCGATTCGCAGTTCCAATACTGATGTTCGTAGTACGTTCCTGAAATCGGGACAACAACTTACTATTCCCGGCATTCTTGACAATCCCATTACAGAAAAATCCATTCCGGTAGCTAAGGACTTCGAAGTACGGGCAATCTACCTGACCGGACTCATGGCCGGCAGCGATCACGGTATTCAGATTGTAAAAAGATGGCGCGACGCCGGCGGCAATGCGGTTGTTTTTGACATTAAAGATAGCGATGGCACGGTCAACATTCCGTTTGAGCATCCTTTGATCGGCCAACATAAGGTTTATCTACATGATGTTCCCAAGTACGTTCACTTCCTGCACTCGCAAGGCATGCATGCGATAGCTCGTATTGCGATATTTCGCGACGAGCGGCTGGTCGTCTCGCATCCCGAGCTTGCAATTAAGTCCAAGAAATCCGGCCAGCCCTGGCGCGAGAACGGCAAGCTGGTGTGGACCGACCCTTCGCGGATCGAAGTCCAGGAATATGACATTGCCTTAGCCCTGGCCGCGGCTCAGGCCGGCGCCGACGAGATCCAGTTCGATTACGTCCGCTTCCCTGCTGAGGGCGATCAGAAAGACGCCCAGTTCAGTTTCATGAAGTCGCATCCTGAATGGCAGCGCGCCGACGTCATTGCTGATTTCCTTCGTCGCGCCTATACGACGCTCCATCCGAAAGGCGTTCTGCTTTCGCTCGACGTCTTCGGCATCATGGCCTGGCAGCGGCAGGTTGATCTCTCCCACACCGGGCAGGACATCGTTCGCATGGCCAAGTTCTGCGACGTCCTTTCGCCGATGATTTACCCCTCGCACTTCTTCGGCATGGATAACGTTGCCCGTCCCGGCGATGAGCCCGAGCACTTCATCGGCGAGTCTATGGACCGCTTCCAGCTGATCACAAAAGGCAGCGGGGTGGTGATTCGTCCGTGGCTGCAGGCGTTCGCCTGGCGCACAAAAACCTATTCGCCCAAGTACATCGAAGTCCAGGTGCTGACCGCAAAGAACAAAGGCGGCATAGGCTTCCTCTTCTGGAACGCGAACAACGATTATTCGAAGCCGTACGTCGCCATGCCGGAGATGAAGGCGGCGAAGGGGCAATATTTCCGAGGGGATGAACTGCCGCCGCAGCGGGCGCAAATCGCAATGAAGATGGCCCCGGGCTACAACACCGCGAAATGAAGTTTAGAGTTAGCTTGGTTGTTCTCGTATTTGTTCTTGCAGCGTCTTGTGCGATCTATGCACAACAGGTGAGTGATACTCCAGGAGAAAATCCAACCATTACCGCTCTGCTCTCCAAATTAGAGTCAAAACATTGGCAGGAACGAAGCGATGCATTGGACGAGATCAGGACTAATCCCGACGCACTAGGCTCTCCTGTATTGAGGTCGGCATTGCTCAACTTGCAGGATCAGGAGAATAAAGAACGCGAAACAGGATATAAGGAGTCGCTAAACGGCAGGCAGGATCCTAAAGTCGCCGGTGATGCAGACGATGATGAGGGATATGGGGAATACTACGCCGCCCTCGGAGAGGTGGTCGACTCATTCGGTGACTGGAATGATCCACGACAGGCATGCATCATGGTCAACAGCGGATTTATCGACTATCCACCTTCTGACTCAGCCGCCGCTGCACGGGCGAGTGCAGCTATGCCCTGTCTTTTGAGAATGGTTGCCGAGAACGACGAGGGTACGCGGGCAGTAGCTATTCCGATGCTGGTCGAAGCATTAGGAAAAGGTAAAGATCGCCTTGACTCCAAGACGATCCAAAGCGCAAACGAGATGGTGTCGCAATCTCTATTCGATTCACATGCTAACGTTAGGGCCGCAGCCGTATTCGCTTTGGGGAAGTTCGGTGGACCAAATGTAATCTCTATCCTGCAAAAGATCGCTAACTCCGATACCTCTTCCGAGCAGCGAATGGATGGTTCCACGTCATTCCCGATTAGGGAGGCGGCTATCGAAGCGATCATTGCAATTCAACAGCGAGCACACCAACAACAGATTCCTTCAACCACACGCTAAATCCGCTGTCATTCCGAACCGCTTCAGCGGCGAGGAATCTGCTTTTCCGCCGCTCGGGCTTCCGCCCTCGCGCTCAATCAACGTCTTGCCCACCTCAACCCAGCGCTCAAGCATTGGGCTAAAATCTGCCGCCCCTGCGGGACTGAGCTCGGCTTTCTCCTGTCATCCTGAGCGCAGCATCCTCTTTCGCTTCGCGAAAGAGGATGTGGGGCCGAAGGACCCCATGACCGCGGACCAGTTTCACGGCCTTATATGGAAATTCGCCGGCAATGGTCGCGGTCAGAATGCCTCAACGCGCCTCAGATGCTGCTTACCGACGCGAGATCCTTCGACTCCGTAAAATCAATTCGTGAACGAATTGATCTACGTTCGCTCAGAATGACAGTGGCTGGTCGTCCCATACAGATAGCGCGACTCAAGTCGAGCTCTGATACAACAGACCCCATCAGCGCATAGACTAGAAAGACTCACGATCGTTTTATGTTCACTCAAGCCGCAATTCTTGACCTGCACAACACTACGCACGAGCGGCTCGATCTCTTGCTGCGCCACATCGAAACTGTGCCTGACGAACTCCGGCACAAAGAGATTCCAGGGTTCGGGCATGCGTCTGTTTGGAAACAACTAGTGCACATCCTGACCTGTGAGGAAGGCTGGGTGTACGACTTACAGAACCAAGCTTTTCCCGGCTGGAGCGAAAAAGCTTGCCCCACGGTGGCCGACCTGCTAGCAGCCAAGAACCGGATACGAAACGCGACCCGAGCTTATGTCAGCGGCCTTACTGAAGAACAACTCAATACGACGCTGAAAGAGCGTCCCGTGGACTGGGGCGGCGAACTGCGGAGTCCGGCTTTTATTCTGTTGCATGTGATAACTCACGCATTTCACCACAAAGGCCAGATTGTCGGGATGCTGCGAATTCTGGGATATCCGGCGCCGGATACAGACTTGCAGCCGGTTTAAAACTTTGTGCTAGCATCGGCGGAGAAGCGGTTCCGCCAATGCCCTGCCAGCGCCAGTTCAACCTACTCCGACATATCCTGACCGCGAGCATAGTTTTTTCCCTGTGTATCTCCGCACGCGCCGCCGACCAGCATTGGCTACGTGTCAGCTCCGACCATTTCATCGTGCTCACCGACGCGCCTGAAAAATCCGGCCATGAGGTCGTTGCCCGCTTCGAGCAGATGCGCTCGGTTTTCGGCCAGCTTCTGATGCGCAACAAGCTGACCATGTCGCAGCCGCTCGAGATCATCGCCGTCGCGAATGACAAGGAATACGAGAATCTCTCACCTCTGGTGAACAATGAACCCATCACTGCGCCTGGCTTTTGGCTGGCAGGTGAAGATCGCGTGATTGTTGTGCTCAATCTCTCCGAGCCGGATAGCTGGCGCGCAGTTGAGCATCAGTTCGCCCACTTTTTGCTGAGCTTTAACTACCCTCCGACGCCAGCGTGGTTCGATGAAGGCTTTGCGGAATATTTCGCATCGCTCTATCTCACGAACAAGAGCGCCGAACTGGGTAGCGACCCAGAGTTGAACCCGGTCTACGAAACGGACCTGCTCGGCAATCAGCGGGAGACCAAGAACCCGGAATGGTTCACCGAAATCCTTAACAATCCTGTCTGGCTTGCATGGCCGGACTTACTCACCATGAAAAACCGAGTGGTGAATGGGCGCGAAGGAACCCACCAATCGTTGTTCTACGCCCAGTCCTGGATCCTGGTGCATTACTTGCTCAACCAAGACAAGATGTCGGATCTGGGAAAATATTTCGGGCTCGTCTATCTCCAAAAACTTCCGGTTGATCAAGCCGTTCAGCAAGCGTTTGGGATGAGCGTGACCCAACTGGATCACGAAGTGAAAACCTATTTCCATTCTCTGACGCCTCTGTTCACCGCACTTGACGCTTCGAAACAGCCAAACGCCTCGAACATTCCGCAAGCGGTAACTCAAATTCCGCTATCTTTTTCGACCGATGACGTTGGAACAAGTTCCAAGCAGATTCCGCTCGGCGAAGCCGAAGCCTTAGTTGACGAAATGAAGCTTCGCATTCCCGAACGCAGCCAGCAAGCTTTTGACGATCTTGAAAAGCTCATCGATGACCCGAAGACGGAAAGCGTTGTGGCTCACCGGGCGCTGGCCTGGGCTTACGTGCAACGACATCAGACTAATCAGGCGTTCGAGGAATTGAACGATGCCGTGCACATCAACGCTAATGATCCCTGGACACGCTTCGGCCTTGCGCTCGCAAGTTACCACTCAGGCCAACAGGGCGCGCGCGTGCAGGGACTGGCAAACATGATGGAGAGCCTGCACATCGTGCTCGCCGAGTATCCGAATTTTGCCGAAGCCTACAACATGCTCGGTTGGGCGCGACTGGCCGGGGGCGGCCCGAACGCGGCAATCGAGTCGCTCAAACTTGCGGTCCAGTTTGCACCTCGCAACGAGCAGTATCAATTTTTGCTCGCTCGCGCGTATCTCTCCGCGAAAAAATTCAACGACGCCAGCGCCATTCTCGACCGCCTCAAGCTCAGCTCCGATCCGCAACTTGCGCAGGCGGCTTCGAAAGAGCTCATTGACTTGCCATTCCTGCAGAAATACGGCGTGCCTCCCGAGGAGGCTAAGGCCCAACAGGAACAAGCAAAAAAGGAAGAAAGCAACGCCAGCGACGAGGAAGACGACGATCAGAAACCCGGCACCAAACCGGACACGACTTCACCCTCGGTCGACAAACGCCCGGTTAAGTTTCTCAAGGGCATTCTGGTATCTGTTGACTGCTCAAAGTCTCCGGTTGCAGTGCTTTCGTTTTCAGATGGCAAACGCACTCTGAAAATTCGCTCTGCGGACTACAAGTCTGTCGCGGTCATCGGAGCGCCAGAGTTTTCCTGTGATTGGAAGGGAAAACCGGTTGATATAAATTATCGTGCCAGCGGACCTTTGGCCGGAGACCTGGTTTCAATCGAAGTTCAGTAGTGCGACCCCGGCATTTCGCAAACGCTTACTTCGTATCCAACCCCCACACATTGCTCGCTCCGGTTGGCTGGTTGAGAGCGACGCGCTTTCCATCGGGAGACGGAATAGCCCAAAACGCGCACCCGCACAGACTGGGGAAGTTACCCTCGCGCAGCACATGGACACCTCCATCAAGCGTTACGCGCAATAACGCAATGTGTCCTGCGCGATTCAGCGTTCCAATGAACATGCTTTTGCTGTCTGCCGCCCAATCAACTTTATTCAGTCCGGTCCAGCCTTTCACGTCCAGCGTCTTCATCTTGCCATCTGAGACGGAATATAGGGTGACGCTCCCATTTTCTGGAGAGTAGGGCAAAATCGCCAGATAGGCTCCGTCTGGTGAAAGTCCCCAGTTCAGCTCGTCCTGATTATCGATGCTTGTCAGCTCCGATTTCGCACCGGTCTTTGGGTCAAAGCGAAAAAAAGTCACATGTTCGCCATCGATAAAGTGGATCACACAGAAATTTGCCGGCGCTCGCGCACACTCGACGTTCCCCATTCCCAACCCATTTATCTCAAGGATTTTTCGTGAGACACCGCCATTTACGGGTGCGGCATAAACCGTCCCTGGGGTGGCAGCAGACGCATCCTGCGGAACAGAAATGTAGAGGACCTCTGAACCATCCGGGCTCAGGCGAGGCAACAAAAGATTTGCCGCGCTCGAGACCAGGAGTTCTGCCTGCGTTTGATCGATGGCCTGCTTGAAAATCTCGGAGTGTCCGTTGCGGTCCGACGAAAAAAGAATTGCCTTGCTGTCGGCCGTCCAGGCTGTGGGAAGGTCCTTACTTTCTTCAAGCGTTATTCTCCGGATATTCACGACGTGGTTTTCGTCTGGCGAGAGTTGACCCAGGAAAACGTGCCCGCCCCACGCATCCTTCAGAAATGCAAGATGCTTTCCATCGGAACTGGACGAGATGCCCGAAATCCAGCCGAAACTGCGCGTCAGCCGGACCGAATTTCCGGAGATGTTCGAATCCTTGTTGACTTGCATCGCCCAGGCATTGCTGTCTCGTTGGTTCGGACGCTCTTCGCGCAGCGCATAGATCAGGCGGCCATCCGGTAACCACTCGATCGCGGGACCGATATTCCTATTGCGAAGGAGAGTGTGCGCTCCAGAACCGTCCGGCCCGGCGATTTCAATGGTGGAGGTATCAGAACTGTGTCCATACCAACGTGTAAGTGTGTAGGCGATCCGCCTGCCGTCTGGTGACCAGGCCAGTCCACCAATCGCGCTGTTTGCAACACCAGGAACACTTCTGACCGGGTTAGTGCCGTCTGCGTTGTAGGTCCAAATTTCGCTGCCGTAAACTCCCCAGTCTGGGCTACCCCGAAGCACGGCAATGCGCTGTCCGTCCGGAGAAACGAAACCCGTTAAAGCTGAATCAATCACCTTTCGCGGCTGCCCGCCATAAATCGAAAGGCTCCACAAACCATCAGCCTCGCGCTTCTCGCCACCATTCACCAGGAGGTGTGCACCATCAGGAAACCAGCTAACCGGAGTCGCGTAGAAATCGGTTGGCAGGTTGAGAGCGTGCGTTTCGCCAGTTCGAATCAGCTTGAGATACAAACCCGTCGTGTCCGAGTACGCGAGATAGTTGCCGTCCGGAGAAATGGCCGCTCCGGTCACCGGATTTTCCGGAGAATTTTCCGTTAAGCGAGTCTCGATGTGATCGGCCGTCGGCTGTGGCCGATTTCTGAGGAAAAGTGTGACTCCTATGGCAATCGCTAACACGACAAACACAACGATCGTTAACCTGACAGCATAAGGCCGCTTCGACGTAGCGGGGACAGAGACTGGAAGTACTGGTGGTGGTATGGGCGCCAAATGATGGCCATTAATGCTTCCGATGAACCGATAACCACGTTTAGCCAGCGTCTCGATAAATACGGGCCGCTCGGCTGACTCGCCCAGAGCATCGCGCAGTCTTTTTACCGCAGCGTTCAGGCCATGCTCAAAATCAACGAAGGTGTCGTTCGGCCAGAGTCGATCTCGAAGCTCCTCACGCGTGACTACTTCGCCTGGGCGCTCTAAAAGGGCCATCAGAACCGCAAACGGCTGCTGCTGGATTCTGACCTTATATCCGTTCTTCCGCAGTTCACCAGCACGCGAATCCACCTCGAACGCGCCAAACTGGATCACCGGTGGCTTACTAGGAGTTTCCATTTCCGGAGAGTAGTGAGAAAAGTCTAGCATCGCAAAGCAAACCTGGCGTCATTTGTAGCCGCAAGTATTTGACGAAGCAAGGCGTTAGTTCGTCACCTTCATTTCATTCCCCGGTTGCTCTGCTTGCATTGAGGTACGCACCTGAGAGCCGCAGTATGGGCCAATGAAATGGATAAGAATTATTCTGGCGGCTCTCATTGGCTACTTTTCAGCGGCTGTTCCCATGATGGCGCAAACTCAAAATACGGAGGTTACCATCCGTGTGTTCAACCGGTCGCATGTCTCGCCTTCAATTCTTCTCGATGGAGAGAAGCAGGCTTCCGAGGTCATATCGGAGGCGGGCATCCACGTTGCCTGGCTGAATTGCCGGGCTGGTACTCAGGCATGCATTGAACAGCCAAGCTCCAGAAACCTGATACTCACGATCCTGAAGCAGGGATCGGCCATTGGAAGTGATGACGTGCTCGGACTCGCGGCGCAGAATGAAGTCGGATCAGGCGCCTACTGCTATGTCTTCGAGAATAAGTTGAATGAAATCTCGGGGGAAAATCACGTCGCGATTTCGCGTCTGCTTGGTTATGCACTGGCACACGAGATCGGTCACCTGCTGAAAGGATCACACTCCCATTCACGCGACGGCGTCATGTCGGGCCTGTGGTCGCCGAGCCTTCTGGAGCAAATCTCTCGAGGCGCCCTTGGATTCACACAGGAAGATGCTGAGATCATGCAGGCTCGCCTGCGGAATCTTATCAACACGAATGAGACTGGAGCTGTTGTGATGGAAAAGGTTCCACCGAGACCGTAAAACTTAAAAACCCTTCCAGCTTCCTGGAAGGGTCTGCAAGTGGATGCGGGGTTTATCCGGGATACCCAACACACCTCTGTTGTGGGTGGACTAACCGCGAACGACGTTGGCCGCCTGATAGCCTTTCGGCCCCTTCAGGAGATCGAACTCGACCGTCTCTCCCTCGTTCAGCGTGCGGTAGCCATTTTCCTGGATGGCGGAGAAGTGAACGAAAACATCTTCACCCGTTGACCTCTGGATGAAGCCGTATCCTTTCGCCCCGTTAAACCACTTAACTGTACCCTTCTCTCTCACTAAATTACTCCTTTCAGCCATTCGCTAAGATTTGCCTTAGCCCCCTTGTGGGGCTTGCGCCCCAGGTTGCTTGCTTCCCCCCTAAAAGGACCAAAGCAGGTGAACCAGGTTGTGTCTTGATGCGGCGAATTTCGCTCCAAAATAAAAGCCCTGCGCGGCAACGGGGAAACGTTTCCCCGGCCTGGCAGAGCAATCCATTTTGCGAGTTTGAACGACGGTACAAAACATCGACCCGAATTCTGTTTTGCCATCGCCATAACGTTCCGGCGGTGGGCAACAAATATTAGTCAGGAACTTACAGTAATGGCAAGAGAAATTTGCGCTTTTAAATCGATTCATGAGCGATTGGGAACTAGCTCCTTCCGCATGCTTTCGTCGTCGCAGAACGCGGAAATAATGCAAGTATTTGATAAGATTGAGCAACTTTGCCGCAAACCGCACCACTTATGGATCAGAGCAGTCCACAACCGACAAAGGTCAAAACTGACAGGTGGGAGCGAGCCAAGTATCACTACACATTGTCGTCCTCAACCGTCCGTTACCTGCTGCACACCGAAGTTCACACCTTTGCATTTTCGGTTGCGGCAAATGCGATCCTCTCGTTTTTTCCTTTTGTTCTGTTGCTTATGACGTTGGTCCAGCGAATATTTCATTCCGCGACCATGTATCGGGTCATTATCGAGTTGCTGCGAGATAACCTTCCCGCGGGCCAGGATTTCGTAATACGAAACATGAGTGCGCTGGCCGTGGCCAGGAATCGCGCACAGTTGGCGTCTTTTGCGATCTTGCTCTTCACTTCGACCGGCGTCTTTATGCCGCTTGAGGTCGCCTTAAATCGTGTCTGGCGCTTCCCGAGCAACCGTTCGTATATTGGGAATCAATTCATCGCGTTGGGCTTGGCTTTTGCCTGTGGAATTCTGGCGCTGATCTCGATTGCCTTAAGTGCCGGCAATGTGGTTTTGCTGCGCACCCTGGCATTCGGCCACGAATTCTTCTTGGTCCGCCTTCTCGGTTTTATGACCGCAAAGGTGTTTGCCACCATCACCAGCATGGCAATCTTCTTTCTGATCTATTGGCTGCTACCGAACGGCAAAGTGCCGGCGCGAGCCGTGCTGCCGGCGGCCATCATTATGGGATTGCTTTCAGAAATCTTGAAGTATTCGTATATTCTTCTGCTGCCGAAGCTGGACTTCCAAGAGGTCTACGGGCCTTTCGCAATTTCGGTGAGCATGATGTTCTGGGCGTTTCTTTCCGGACTGCTGCTGCTCGCGGGAGCACATCTCTCAGCCCAGAAAATCTTCCTGAAGACCAGCTAAGCCGCTGATTTTGTTCCATTGAACGCCCAACCGAGCTGGATTTTCACAGACCTTTTGTGACATCCGTCACATACCAGCCCTCGACGTTGAGGCTAAAATCCTCGCGCTCCCGTCAGAGCACCGGCCTCCCAACGTGAGGTCAACGTGCGTTTTCTCATATTTGCTGTTTTAACAGCAACCGCGTGCTTCCCCGAAACGCAGCGCGAAACCCCTTCGGCAAAGCCCGTGCCCATTCTCCCTCCGATGGTCCTTCATCGCGTCCTGGCGAAGTCTGGTCAAATTTTTTCCGGCACTGTCATCAAGGTCGAGCATTCCACCACCAACTCCTCGACCGCATTAGCAACTACCAGCGTTCAACTCCGCGTGGATGAAGCCATTCGCGGCGTCCGAAAAGGTCAGATTGTTCAGGTCAAGGAATGGGCCGGACTGTGGCAGTCAGGAGAGCGATACCACCCCGGCGAGCGCGTCCTGCTCTTTCTGTATCCGCCCAGCAAATTCGGCCTCACAAGCCCGGTTGGGCGTAATGCTGGCCGTTTTTCCGTAGATACCGGCGGTCATGTCTTCATTCGTCCTGCGACCGGGTTCCCCAGAAAAGTCCCGGTACATAGAATCGCGGAGCAGATCCGTCGCGCTGAACAGGAATGACTTTCATGCGGAAATTCTGGATTCCGGCGGCGATGTTCATCTTGCTGATACCCTCGGCGCAGGCTGGGGGCCCGGCCCTCGTCGCGGGAGCCAGCTTCTTTGATCCTTCGGTGGTCGGTACACCCTTGACCTGGCCGCAAGGTGCAATCACCTATTACACAGATCAGGGAGACCTGAGTGCAGCCCTGCCGGGCCCGAACGCAGATTCCTTCGTGGCAAGTGCTTTTAGCCTCTGGGCATCTGTCCCCACGGCTGTGATTTCTGCGATTCGCGGCGGTCAGCTCGCTGAGGATGTCAACGGCTCGAACATTTCTGTCTCGGGCAGCCTGATCAGCGCGCCCACGGATATTGCTCCGACGGCTACTTCCACCCCAGTTGGTGTCGTCTACGACGAAGATGGCTCCGTCACCGACGCTTTGCTCGGCACCGGCGCCAGCGATCCGCTCTATTGCGCCGATAATTCGGTGTTTGGTGGAATCGACAACTTCGATACCAGCGCACATTTTCTGCACGCACTCATCGTCATCAATGGCAATTGTGCCCAGACTTCGGCACAACTTCCTGATCTGCAATATCACCTGGTGCGAATTATCGGGAGAGTACTTGGCCTCGATTGGTCGCAAGCGAACATCAATGTCGTAAACGGAAATCCCCACGCTACCCCTGATCAGGTCGCTGGTTTTCCAGTCATGCACGAATTCGATCCTCCGGCGTGCGTTCCGGTCGCTAACTGCTACTCAAACGGCGGCACCGTGAATCCAGCGCTTCCAAAAAGCGACGACCAGGCAGCGCTCTCACGCCTTTACCCTGTCACTTCCGAGAATATTGCAAGTTTTCCCGGCAAGCAGATTTTTTCCCAGACGACGGCGCGAATACATGGAAGCGTCTACTTCACTGATGCCAGTGGCGCAGCCGCTCAGCCAATGCAAGGGGTCAACGTTGTCGCACGCCTGATTGATCCCTCTTCCCAGCAGCTTTCCGGTAGCGTGGTCGTCACATCAATCTCCGGATTCCTTTTTTGTGGCAATGCGGGAAACATTATTACCGGCTTCGCAGACAGCGATGGAAATGATTTCAATCGCTTTGGCTCGAATGACACCTCGCTCGAAGGTTTCTTCGATCTCGCTGGCCTGCCAATCCCTAACGGTGCAACAAGCGCGCAATACCAGCTTTCGGTAGAAGCCGTGGATTCGCTGTGGTCGACGCATGCTGGTCCCTATGGGCCCACTTCCCAGGTGCAGCCGTCGGGTTCGTTCCCCTCGATTCTCGTCACGGTCACTGCCGGCGGAGATGTGTCTCAGGACATTCTTATGCAAGGCAGCGCCGTGCCGAAACAGCCTTGGTACGGTACAACCTCGTTCGGTGCTCCCTTACAACTCGCCACTTCGGGAAACTGGGCGGGCGCGCTCGGCGGCTACGGAAACACCGATTATTTTCAATTCTCGGCGCAAGCTAACCGTTCACTTTCCGTCATCGTGAACGCGCTTGATGATGCCGGCAATATATCCGAATCGAAGGTCACTCCCGTTATTGGAATGTGGGCTCTTGCTGATCCCGGAGAGTCTCCGGCACCCGCGAACACTCCATCGGCATTCAACGGCGCACCCTTCGGAGAGACTCGCCTCGACGCCGACATCCTGCAAAGCACAACTTTTCGCCTAGGCATTGGGGATTATCGCGGAGACGGAAGGCCGGACTTTCGTTACAGGGCTCGGGTGCTTTACGGCGACAACGTAAACCCGACCAGGGTCAGCGCTGCCGGCGGCACGCCGCTGACCATTCAAGGTCTGGGTTTACAGCCTGACACTTCGGTTCAGATCGCGGGTGGGATACTCCCGGTTCTTGCCTCATCCGCGACCCAACTGCTCACCAACACCCATTCGTTGGCCGACGGCGTATATAGCGTGCTTTTGCAGGATTCCGATTCCGGCGGCCGCTCGAATATAAACAACGTCATAACCGTGGGAGCAGGCCCAACTGACCTCATCGAGATGCTCTCCGGCATCAATCCTGCAACTCCAGTCGGTGGCCAAGGGCTGGTTCCTTTTTCTGTGTTGGTTGTGGCGTCCGACAAAACTACGCCAGTTGGCGGGGCGAGTGTCCAATTCAGCTCTTCTCCCGCCGTTGGACTCTCAGCCTGCTCGGGTCAATCGAGTTGTACAGTGTTTAGCGACCAGAGCGGCATCGCTTCGACATACATGACTCCCCTGTCGGCGACGGCAGCAGTGGTTACTGCATCTCTTGCGCCCGCTTCTTCTTCCAATCCAAAGCAAGTGCAAACCACTTTGGTGGGATCTGAATCGTCGCTGGATTTATCGTTACTGACTCCGCCACTTTGGATCGCGGAAGGCGCAACGTTGACATTGCCGATAGCCGCGCGAGTGATGTCGAACGGAACACCGGTGAGCAGTGCCACGGTGACCTATCAGATTACAAGCGGGACTGCGACGCTGAGCGCAGCGTCATCCGTGACAGATTTGACTGGGCGCGCTACGGTGAACCTGCAAGTCAGCTCGTTGGAGAATTCGGTTCGCCTCAGCGTATGCGTGGCTCCGAGCAACAGCCCGTGTCAGATTTTCAACGGCACTGTGGTCCAAATTTCGTCGATACAGTTGCAGCCGGTTTCTGGAACCGTACAACTTGCAACCACGGGACAAAATTTTCAGCAGGTGACGGTTCGCGCAGTCGATTCCGCAAATCCGCTACATCCGATATTCGGAGCAAATGTCTCTTTTCTGGCATACGTCGGTCGCACGCCCGGGAATGAGCCGATCATTTGGGAGAAACAATCGAGCATTTCTCAGCCCGCGATGCCAGTAATCCTCGCCGAGTCTCAAGCGAACCTGATGTCGGATGCCAATGGCATCGCAAGTTTCCCGCTGTCAACCGCGGGTATCTCCGGCAACGTGGCTGTTGTCGGGACTGCAGCCGTAGGAGCAAGCAACGTGGAATTTAAAGGTCAACAAATCGGGCCAGGGAACTGACCCTAGACCAGACACTCCCTTATCTCTTCCTCGCTGAGAGTGTGATCCGAACTCTTCGCGCGCTTATAGATTTTCTCGACCAGATCGTCCGATGCCGCAATTCCGTGCCGCTCGAGCCAGAACAGCACATTCGACTTCCCGCTCATTGGACCAATATCGATCACCTGTTCCATCCCGAAAAAATGCGAAGGCACACCGGAATAAACGGCATTCGCCAGCTCGACATCATTTTTCCTGTAAGCCTTGATAACGGCCGCCGCATGAACTCCGGTCGCAGTGCGGAATGCATCTTCACCTACGACCGGATAATTCGGCGGAATTGGTACGCCCGTGGCGCGCGAAACTGCCTGGCAATAATCTCGGAGCTTGGTTAAGTCCTGTTTGTCCCACGGCGCTATGCCCATTAACTTGAGATTCACCAGCATCTGGTCCATCTGCGTATTGCCGACGCGCTCACCTGTTCCCAGGGCGCACGCATGCACACAGTTTGCACCCGCGGCTAGCGCCGCCATCGAATTGGCGACGGCGAATCCGCGGTCGCAATGCCCGTGCCAGTCGACGCGAATCTTTTCCCGTGAAGGTTTCACCACTTGCTCGATGACAAATTTCACCAGCGCGTACGCGCCCATCGGGGTTGAATGTCCTGCGGTATCGCAGATCACGATCGCCCGCGCGCCGCAATTGATGGCTGTCGAATAGAGCCGCTTCACCATCTCAGGGTCGCAGCGACTCGTGTCTTCGGTGACGTACATCACTTCAAGCCCGAGCGAGATGGCAAACTTCACTGCCTTTTCCGTCGTTTGCAGCAGGAATTCATCCGTCCATCCTTCAGTGTGTCTCCGGATCGGACTCGATCCGATAAACGTTGCGGCCTGAATTTTCAATCCGGTGCGCTCTACGATTTCGGCAATCGGGCGAATATCGTTCTCATGCGTACGTGCGGCGCAATTCGCCTGAATCTTCATGCGCGCACGGACCATCTCACGCGCCAGCGCCTCTACGTGCTCGACCGCTCTTGCGCCTGCACCGGGAAGTCCGAGATCCAGCGACTGGATCCCTAAATCCTCCATCAGGTGCAGAATCTGAATTTTTTCTTCGATCGAGGGATCGCGCACCGAGGGCGACTGCAGCCCGTCGCGCAGAGTTTCGTCATTTAGAAAAACGGGGCCGGCGGGCAGAAATTGCGAGGGCAATGCCCGGTTCCAGTCGTAGATGAGTTCGGCAGCCTTCACGCAACCACAATTCTACAAAAGCAGCGATCATCCGACGCTGTGTTTGTTATCCTCTCCTCGACCATGCGTCTTTTTGTTGCGTTCGATCTGGACCCCGAGGTTCGCCAGCAAATTCAGGACTTCGTATCGCGAGTACGCGAGTTTGCGCCAAAAGTGCGCTGGGTCACCGCAGATTCATTGCATGTAACGCTGAAATTCATCGGCGAACGACCTGAGAGCATGATCAAACAAATCGAAGATTCACTCAACACAATCCACTGCGTACAATTCCAAATTGAATTCGCCGGAACGGGCTTCTTCCCTGACGCGAAATCTGCCCGAGTATTTTGGATCGGCATCCACGCGGATGATTCCCTGCCGCATCTCGCAAAAGTTATTGACGACCACCTCTCGGTGCTCGACATCGCCAAAGAAGCTCGCGCCTTCAGCCCGCATTTAACTCTCGCCCGTGCGAGCGGCGGCTCGGGCGCACCCGGCTGGAGAAGAGGTGACCGGCCTAACCGGCAATTCGCGGAATTGCAGAAATTTCTTGATAACCATCCTGCTCCGGATTTTGGTACGATGGCGGCCCGCGAATTCTTCCTGTATCGCAGCCAGCTTTCGCCCACTAGGTCGCAGTACACGAAGATTGCGCGATTCGAGTTAGGCTCTTCCCAAAGTTGATATGCACCCGTTCTCGACGAGCGCCGTGATCGGATACTTTCTGGGGTCGATCCCGTTTGGATACCTGCTCGTCCACATTTTTCTCAAAACCGATGTGCGCAGCACGGGCAGCGGGAATATAGGAGCCACGAACGTGGCGCGATCTTCTCCGGCGCTCGGGGTTGCAACATTGATCCTTGATGCTCTCAAGGGAGTGGCCGCGGTCTCAATTGCAATTGCAATTTCCTCAGGAAATCACACCGCCGGTTTTGTCGCCGGCGTGGCCGCCATTTGTGGTCATGTGTTCCCCATCTGGCTGCGTTTTCGAGGCGGAAAAGGAGTCGCCACTGGCTTGGGGTCGTTCCTGTTGCTCACACCCAAAGCGATATTGCTGGCTCTTGCGGTGTTCGTGGTTTTGGTGGTTGCCTTCCGATACATATCGGTCGCTTCCGTAATGTCGGCCGCCTCTTTACCGCTCCTGGCGTTCATCACTCGCGAAACCCAAAACCTTGCTGAATTTGGGCTGGTCTTCATCGCCTCTTTTCTCATTATTGCGAAGCACCATGCCAATATCAGGCGCCTGTTCGCTGGTACCGAGCCGAGATTTCAGGTCAAGCACAAGTGAGCCGGGTCGCGATCATCGGCGCAGGCGCGTGGGGCACTGCGCTGTCCATTGTTCTGGGCCGCACGGGTAGGCACGAGATAAGACTCTGGGCATACGAACAAGAGGTGCGTGATTCCATCGCCTTGAGCCGCACCAATTCTGTTTTTCTTCCCAGCTGTCGCATTCCCGACGTAGTGCGTCCCACGGGAGATCTATCGCAGGCGCTGGAGAGCGCTCAAATCGTAATCAGCGCCATGCCCTCTCAGCACTGCCGGAACTTGTTCCAGCAGATCGCCCCGCGTCTTCCTTCCGAAACCCTCGTCGTGAGCGCGACGAAGGGGTTGGAGGAAACCACACTGTTTCGAATGAGTGAGGTCATTTACGCGGTCTCGCAGCACAAGCGCGTGGGCGCACTCAGCGGGCCGACGTTCGCCTCCGAAGTCGCGCGTGGCGACCCCACAGCAATCGCGGTCGCCTCAGAAGATGCAGAGCTGCTGTCCACAGTACAGCGGGAATTCTCCGATCCCGCATTTCGTGTTTACACAAACACCGACCTCATCGGCGTCGAACTTGGTGGGGCGCTGAAAAACGTGATCGCCATTGCTGCAGGAGTCTGTGATGGCCTAGGTCTTGGACACAATACGATCGCCGCACTGATCACTCGTGGCCTGGCGGAGATTTCTCGCCTGGTCGTGGCCTGCGGTGGGAAGGCTGAAACTATGGCTGGCCTGGCCGGACTCGGCGATTTGGTCCTTACCTGTACTGGTGGGCTTTCCCGAAATCGTAGTGTCGGTGTCGAGCTAGGTCGTGGACGAAAACTGCCTGAGATAGTCGCCGGAATGCACGGCATGGTCGCCGAAGGTGTTTTTACGACCAATGCCGCTGTGCAGCTCGCCCAAGCCCGTGGTGTGGAAATGCCTATCACTGAACAGATGTACGCGGTGCTGAATCAAGGCAAGTCGCCGGTTGAAGCAATTAAAGAGCTTATGACGCGAACGTCGCGCCGCGAGACTGAGTTTTATTAGGAAAATCATCGATCTTAGTAACCGCAGGTAACCAACTGGTTCAGAAAAAAGTTTTCCTGGCCGAGCCCCCACTCAGTACTTCGGTAACGCCATAGAGGGTGCGGAATTCTACTGCCCCGCAATTTTGCCAAGTAAAATTTTGAAAGGACTCGGTGTTGCGGCTCGCGTTGCCGCCGGGCAAGCCACTTTGGGCTCTAAATTTCTTCCAACCCGTATTCCAATTCTGTATGTAATCCTCGGTGTGCTCGTCGCGATCAGCGTCGTGCCCATGTACTTTTATTCGGCGCAGGTGCAATCAATTAACCGCGACCGCCTTATCACCAACGAGCGTCTGCTGCAGAACACGGTCACTCGCTCGATCGCCGATGATATTTCTCAACACCAGGAATCTTTCCGCCTCATGCAGGCCAACCTCGCGGCAGCTCTGCAGATTGCAAGCGGGGGCGATCTTGGCGGGCAGCATGTTGAAGCTCCGGAGTTGCGTGCATTGCTCGAAAATTTTGTTTCCTCTTCTGAGGACCTGGATTACGCGACCTTGCTCAACTCAGAAGGCAAAGGCATTTCCGCCGGACGTATTGATCCTGACGCTTTCTTGCGTCGCGAGTTGGAGCAGGCCTACGCCGCTGCCACCGACTCCCGCGCCTACAATGGCCAGCCACTGGTCGTAGGAAGCGGGAAATCTCAGCACACGGTGATGCTGGTCAGCACGCCCGTCATGTACCAGGACAAATTTCTGGGAATGATCGCATCCGTCGTCGATCTGGGATTCCTCATCCGGCGCTTGCAGGAAATCGACCGAGCGGGGCTCAGCCCTTACGTTGTCGACAGCCAGGGTCGGCTGGTGGCGGGCACGAACGCTGAGTATGCAACCGGCCAGGACATGACCAATCTCGAAATCGTTCATAATTTTGTCGAGCAGGGCGGAAAAGCCCAGATGGTGGCAGCAACCCGCGAGTTCATTGTCGGCAGCGGGAAAGGCGCTACGGTCATGCTCGGCACGTATAGCCCGGTTACAAACCTGAACTGGGCCGTAGTTGCGCAGAAGCCCCGCGACGAAGCTTACAGCAGCGTCTATGAAATGCAGCGCAGCGCGCGAATCCTCGCAATATTCGCCATCGGGTTAAGCATCTTCGTCGGAATTCTCGCTGCGCGTCGCATCACGAACCCGCTCGAAGTACTGACTGAATCCAGCCATGCCATCGCTCGCGGGGATTTTTCCCAGCGGGTGGAACTTAAGAGCCGGACTGAAATTGGAGAACTCGCTTCCACCTTCAATTTCATGTCACAGGAGTTGGAACATTTCGTTCACGACCTGAAACGGGCCGCTGCCGAAAACCGCGAGCTGTTCATGAACTCGATCCAGATGCTCGCCGGGGCGGTTGACGAAAAGGATCCGTATACGCGCGGCCATTCCGATCGCGTTACGCGTTACTCACTGATGATCTCGAAGGAAATGGGAATGTCGGAAGAATTTCTCGAGATCGTTCGCGTTTCCGCCCAACTGCATGACGTGGGCAAAATCGGAATCGAAGATCGCATTCTGAAAAAACCCGGAACGCTGACCGCGGAAGAATTCGAGATTATGAAGACGCATACCACCAAGGGCGCGAACATTCTGCGTTCGGTGGCGCAACTGAAAGAAATGATCCCAGGAATCGAGCTACATCATGAATCGCTCGATGGACGTGGATACCCGCATGGACTCAAAGGTGATCAGATTCCCATTCTGCCGAGAATCATCGCTGTCGCGGACACCTTCGATGCGCTCACCACGACTCGCCCATACCAACAGGCTTATGACGCGCAGGCTGCGCTGCGGATTATCCACTCGCTGTCTGGCAAGCGGCTCGACCCTGCTGCGGTTGCTGCGCTTGACGCAGTGTTCCACCGGGGAGAAATTCAGATTTCGCATGCCACCGGCATGGTCGCCGTAGCTGCGGCCGCCGCCGGAGTCTCTTCCGCTACTCCCGCGCCGCGCCCTGCATCTTCGTCGATCGAAATGGACCGCGTTTAAGTTCGGTTCGCCCGCCACACGCCCTCTGCCATTGACCCATATAATGAATCCAGGTTGTTCCCCAGGTTTAAACATTCATGATTCAGACATTGTTTGGCAGCACCGAAAAGAAAACCGGCCTATTCGAGAGGATGAAGGAGGCGGTGGCGCGCACTCGCGAGAATCTGAGCGAGCGCATCGATGAAGTCGTCGCTTTCAGCAAGGAAATTGATCGCAACACACTCGACGATCTTGAGGGCACGCTCCTGGGGGCTGATTTGGGATCGGCAACAACTCATCAGGTGCTGGAGAAATTGCGCGAGCGCGCTGATCGCAAACAGATCAGAAATGGCGATGAGCTCAAGCGCCTGTTGAAGGAAGAGTTGCTTTCGATTCTCAACACTGCGAATACGCCTCCGGTTGAGAGGGCCGAAGGCATTCCAGAGGTAATCTTGGTTGTGGGCGTGAACGGGACCGGAAAAACTACCAGCATTGGCAAGCTGGCGCAAACTTTTCGCTCTGACGGAAAAAGCGTCTTACTCTGCGCAGCCGACACTTTCCGCGCAGCCGCGATCGAGCAACTGGAAGTCTGGGGAGAACGAACCGGGACCGAAGTGATTCGCACCCGGGCCGGTGGGGATCCCGCAGCCGTGCTCTTCGATGCGCTCGAGGCCGCCAATGCTCGCCACGTGGATTGCGTCATTGTGGATACGGCCGGGCGTTTGCACACTAAGGCAAACCTGATGTCGGAGCTGGAAAAAATGCGCCGGACCGCACAAAGGCTAATTCCCGGCGCGCCCCACAAGGTGCTACTCGTGATCGATGCGACAACGGGCCAAAACGGATTGCAGCAGGCGCGCCAGTTCACCGACGCTGCCGCTGTGACTGGAGTCATGCTCACAAAATTGGATGGGACGGCGAAGGGCGGCGTGGTGATTGCCATTGCGCGCGAACTAGGATTGCCCGTCCGCTACGTTGGTGTCGGCGAAAAGGCGGGTGACCTGTTGCCATTCGACCCGAAAGAGTTCGTGGATTCGTTGTTTTCGTAATTTTTCCGCTCAATAACGACGATCTTCAGCTCGATGCAACCTTCGAGTAATTTCAATGCCATTTATGGGTTTGCGGTTCGCCGATTCGTCCATAGAAAGTGTAAGGCTGAAGGAAACAACGTACTCCATTGACAACCTTCAACACGTCCGATGAATTTTTTCTCCGACGGGCCATGGAACTGGCGGGCAAGGGCTTCGGTCTGGCATCTCCAAATCCGAACGTCGGTGCGCTATTGGTCTCAAGCGACAGCAAGATCGTAGGCGAGGGCTTCCATACCTACGACGGCGTGAAGCACGCCGAAGTTCTCGCTCTCGAACAGGCGGGTGAAAGAGCTCGAGGCACGACGCTCTACATCAACCTTGAGCCATGTTGCCATACGGGACGAACCGGTCCTTGCGCCGACGCCCTGATCGCAGCTGGCGTGAAACGTGTCGTCGCCTGCATTCCCGATCCCAACCCCGTTGTTAGCGGACGTGGATTTTCCCGCCTTCGCCAGGCCGGAATTCAGGTCACCTCTCATCTGCTCGAAGAAGAGGCGCATTCATTAAATGATGCTTTTGCCAAGTTCATCCGCTATCGCCTGCCCTTGGTCACTCTGAAAGCGGCGATGACGCTGGACGGCAAGATTGCGCCACCGCCGGAAGATTTGGGAGGCACGGAACTGCACAGTGCCGGCGGTCCCGGCGCGGGCCCAACCGGAGGATGGATCACCAGCGAAGAAGCGCGTGCACACGTGCAACTTTTGCGGCACCAGCATGACTCGTTGCTGGTCGGTGTGGGCACCATCATCGCTGACAATCCGCTTCTGACAGACCGCAGCGGGCTGCCGCGTCGGCGTCCTCTATTACGCATCATTGTCGATTCCCATCTTCGCCTTCCGCTTGAATCCCGGGTCGTGAGGACTGCCGAAAACGATGTTCTGGTTTTCTGCTCCTTTGCTGAAGAGAAGAAAAAACACCTTCTGCTGGAACACGGAATTCAAATAGAACAGGTTGCGTCCGCTGGGCCGAATGGCCGCCCGGACTTACAAGCCATATGCCAGCGTCTTGCCGAACGCGAGATCACCAGCGTTATGATTGAAGGCGGCGCCATGGTCAACTGGACTGCGTTGGCTTCGCGAACCGCAGATAAAGTTTTCTTTTACTATTCGCCGCGCATTCTGGCCGGTACGGGATCGGTGCCTTTCGCCGCAGGCGCTGGGTTCCGCAAGATGACGGAGGCCGCGCATCTGAAATCGTTCCGGCTTCACCGTTTCGGCGAAGACTTCGCCGTGGAAGGATATTTGAGGGATCCGTATTTGGATTGAGAAGCACCGCCTCGAATTAAAACGCATTTCACGGACGAATCAGTACGTGAAATCATAGGGTGCTAATCTGCTGCCAATTAGGACGACTGCCGTGGAATTGTTCGATCTTGGACGCAGATTTCAATCCGCGTTAATCGGGGAAAATCCGAAGCCTGAATTTATGTTCACCGGAATCATCCAGGAAGTCGGACGTGTTGCTTCGATCAAAACGAAAGGCGCAAAGCGCCGGATTACTATTTCCGCGACAGAATCGTCGCGAGAGCTGAAAGAAGGCGATAGTATCTCCGTCAGTGGCGTCTGCCTTACGGCGATTGAGATTGCAAAGAATTCTTTCTCCGCCGATTTGGCTCAGGAAACATGGCTACGCACCTCGTTCTCACGGCTAAAAAGCGGAGCGATTGTTAATCTGGAATTACCCATGCGCGCCAACGGCAGATTCGACGGACATGTCGTCCAAGGCCATGTGGATGGCACCGGCTCAGTGATTTCCATTGAGCCAGTTCCCGACGGCAACGACTATCTGCTGAAGATCAATGTGCCTTCTGAACTCACGCGCTACATCGTTCCCAAGGGATCACTGGCGGTCGAAGGCATCAGCCTGACAGTCGCCGCAATCGACGGGACACAAGTTCAAATCGCGATCATTCCGCATACAGCCGAAGTTACCAACCTGCACTCTCTCGAGCCTGGCGATCCCGTGAATCTGGAGGTGGATGTAATCGCGAAATACGTGGAGAAGATGACCGTACTCGAAAGGACGCACGGTTCATTGAACATAACGAAACTTGTGAGCCGCGGTTTCTGAGTTGTCTCACGCCCCTAAGTTCAGCTCATCCAGCTCCAAAAACTCCTGCACGATGGGTTCTTCGCATCTCTCCATGTCATCGTAGGTGCCGAAAAACAGCACTCTGCTCTCATGCAGGAACACAACCCGATCAGCCAGCTTCTTCGCGAGCCGCATATCGTGCGTCACGACAACGCTCGTCAGGTGGAGTTGGGCTTTGAGGCGTTTCATCAAGTCGCCCAAGAGCTGCCCCATCAAAGGATCGACCATCGTGGTCGGTTCGTCGTAAAGGATGCATTCCGGTTGCAGCGCCAGGGCGCGCGCAATCGCGACTGAGCGTTTCATGCCGGTTGATAGTTCGGCCGGAAGCTGGTCTGCCATTTGCTTCACCCCTACCATCTCCAGCAGTCCGGAGACGATCTGCAGAATCTGCTCTTCGCCCAGGTCCCCGCGTTCTCGCAAAGGAAAGGCTACGTTCTCGCCAACCGTTAGCGAATCAAACAGCGCTCCGTTCTGGAAAACCATGGTGACTTTCTTCCGAATTCGTTCTAGGTGCTCCTCTGAGGAGTCAGTAATATCTTCGTGCGCCACAATCACCCGACCGGAATCGGGTTTCAGAAATCCCATGATGTGCTGCAGTGCCACAGACTTTCCCACGCCGCTCCGGCCCAGAATGCAAACCGTCTCCGCTGTGTTCACCTCGAAGCTCACGTCGTTCAGTACATGTTTTTCGCCGAATGCCTTGGATACATGCCGAAACTCAATGTATGGGCCTTCGGGGTTCCCGCGCTGCTGAACAGCGTCATTGGGTTCGAGCGCCGGCGTCAATAGCTGCTCAGCGGCCATCTGCTCTCTAGCGGCCGATCCGTTGTTTCCTGATTCATTCATGGAATTCAGCTCATGATATATGGTTTGCCGTTGTACTCAGCCAGGTGCGCACTCGCGCTCGGCCTGCCGCCATTCTTCCGGAGTGTTCACATTCCTGAATAGTGACGCGGGCAGATGGTTCTTCCTCAGTTCTTCTTCTGAAATGACTCGCACCTGAACTTGATCGAAAAGAGCATCGATCTTGTAATTGCCTGATCGCAAAGCTTTCTCCGCCACGCCTGCAAATTCCTTGCGATATACAGCGCATAACGGATGCAGGTGTCTTCCAGTTGACGGTACCGTCACCATTGCACCAGAAGACCGGGCCTGCTGCGCAACATAGTTCAGAAGCGGTGCGTTTAGAAACGGAGTGTCCACAGGCACCACCAGATTGAAATCACAAATCGACGCCATAAGCGCGGCATGGATCCCCCCGAGCGGCCCGCATCCGGGAAAGACATCGGAGACCACCGGACCGTATGGCGCGAACTTCACCGCATCTCCAACAATCGCAAGTTCGCTGGTAATCTGCCGTGCTAGCTCGACCGCTCGGACAATCAACCGCTTACCGGCAAGCTCAAGCAAAGCTTTATCTTTGCCCATGCGCGAGCTTCTGCCCCCTGCCAATATGTAGGCGGCCAAACCCTTCATTCTGCGATCATACCGTTCGCTTTGTTCTGAAGTTACACGGGAACTTCAATGCTTCAAGTCGGTACACGAAAGTAACCTACCGCAAATCTCCAATTCATCGGATTATGAGTTTGCCTACGCTTGCCAGTTAGGCGAACCTTTATGCCGCAGAAGCTGTTGGATGTTCTTCTCCTGGGCCACTGTTCTCACGAATTTTCCTGGCCCCGTCGCGCCGCTGATGGCGATTACTATCAGGTGTGCCTGTTGTGCGCCGCCGAGTTCAAGTACGACTGGGCGACCATGCGCCGCACCGAGCGGCTGAAAACGAGCGCCGAGGCTGGCACGCAAACCAAGCGCCGTCCGCATACGACGAAGACCAGTTGGGTGCCACGCGCTCGCCGCATCAAGATGGATTCGCCCGTGCGTTATCGGGTCAAGAACCTGGGCACCTGGAACGAAGGCATCATCGAAAACCTGAGCCAGTCTGGTGTGCTGATCAACGCGCAGCAACGCTTCCCGGAGAACACGCTGATCGAAATGGTTTTCGAAATGCCTGAGGCTATTTCCGGCCAGAAAAACAGCAAGGTACTGTGCCAGGGCCGTATTACGCGCATGAAAAACGCCCGTGAGAAAGAAGCAGAAACCCAGTTTGCGGCGTCAATCCTCGACTACAAGTTCATACACTAGCTTCGCAAGAATTTGTTGACTTCTATAGACTGCGCGGCGGGGACAAAAGACTAAAGTGGCACGGTCCGTGGAATAAGTTCTCGGCGGCTATTCCTTGGCCCTTTGTCTCGCGGTTACTCTGCCCAGCACAAACTCCTGCACCACAGCGCTCAACATGCGTTCGCCGGTGGTCACAAACAAATTCTGGAACACCAGACCAGCCCCGCGATTAGAAGGCGGATAGTACAGATTCGACAAGGCCGACGAGCTCAGGTCGCCACCTATGCTTGAGTAGTTGGGCTGAAATTTCCCGTTGTCTCCCTTGCAGACGAAGGGGCTCGAAACGGCATGCAGAATACGAGATTTGCTGGTCCCGGTACCCTTGTAGTAGTACCGAGGGTCCTGGTGTAAGAGAGATGGCAGAATGGCGCCACCGATCATAATGTCGGAAAAACCATCGGCGGCAGCAGCGCCGAAACGTTCCCCGTAACCAGCCGCACCCTGACGGTAATTTGGAGTGTCACCTGCCTGATTGATGCCGGCAAGCGCTCCGATCCCAAGAACGCTGACAATGTCAGTCGAGGTTTTCATTGCCAGATGGAACTTGAGCTTGGTGGTGAGCGGCGCCGGGTCGGATTCGTAAACCACGTAAAAATTAGGAATGATGCCAAAGACGCGCTGCGTCTCTTCGACCTGCAACTGCTCGGTGGCGATTTCGTCCGGCCGGTCTCCGACGTTGATACTGGTTGTCACCTGAACGCGAAGCTGGCAGTTGCTTAGAAGCATGTATTGGCTTGGGCTAAGAACCAAATCGCCCGAAGTCCAGTCAGCAAAATCCGGTGCGCTGATGGTCACGTGATAGGCCCCTGCCTCGAGCTGCTTGAAATCGAAGAAGCCGTTGTCGTCCGAGGTGAGTTTTATGGAGTTTTTGCCGTCCTGCCGTTGCAGGACAACAGTTGCTCCGGCAACAGCGTCGCCACTCGAGTCAATCACCGTACCGGCAATTTGCCCATTTGGCAGAGTCGGAGCACTAGCAACCTGGGCCAGCAACGTCGCAGATGTGGTGATCGTGACAACTACCAACAGCAATGGCCAAATTCGTCGGATTATCAAAAAAAGTCCTTTACGCGAGATAATCCTCGATTTTATGTGGGCAGTTCCGGTCTCCCAAGTTCCGGAAGGTCAATAGCCACTGAGTTCAAAGGGCCTGGATCGCGGTTGCAAGTCGTTGCAACAGCTAGAGACGCTTGACCTCTGTCCCTCCCGCCGCGACATTGTAAAATCGACTCAGGCCTTCAAGGTCTTTGGGAGACAGAATGTATCCGGAGCTGATGGTGGTGCCAATGCGTGAAGAACTCACACGCATGGGAGTGGAAGAACTACGAACCGCGTCTGACGTAGATCGCGAATTGGGCGTTCAGCAAGGGACCACGCTGGTGGTTGTGAACTCTATTTGCGGCTGCGCGGCTGGAAGAATGCGCCCCGCGTTGCGCACCGCCCTTCTCCACCCTTCGAAACCCGATCGCGCGTTCAGCGTCTTCGCAGGTCAGGACGTTCAGGCCACCGAGCGCGCACGCTCCTATTTCACCGGTTATCCGCCATCATCGCCTTCGCTTGCACTGTTCAGGGACGGTAAACTCGTACACATGATGCAGCGGAGTGATATCGAGCACCGCGACGCAGTTGATATTGCCGCGGAATTGAAACGTGTATTCGATCAGCACTGCGCGATAGCAGCACGTCAATAAGGAAGCTTCTACCGACACCAGGGGAAATTGCCGTCCCAGTGCCTGGATCGTAGTGTTACCTCCGTGCATTCACCTTGCGCCCAGGCGTTCGACACACCCAGTTTTTGCGATAAGCTCAGTCTTATCCAGGGGATACTGTGTCTGCATCCGTAACTACGGCGCGAATTCCTGAAACAAGTATGACGCCCATCTCGAATTGGTCGAGTACGCGCTCGTATTTGTTGCTGATTGCGTTGACTCTGGTTTGTCTGCTTCCATTCGTGGGCCGGGCATTTCACATCGATGATCCGCTCTTCGTCTGGGCCGGCCAGCAAATCCAAAAGCATCCGCTCGACCCGTACGGCTTCCGCGTGCTGTGGGACAACTACTCCGAGCCTATGTCGGAAGTCACAAAGAACCCACCGCTCGCCTGCTATTACGCGGCGCTGATTGGCTCCATCGCGGGGTGGTCGGAGGTCGCGCTTCACCTCGGATTTCTGTTGCCCGCGATTGCGCTCGCCTTGGGAACTTACCGTCTAGCCACAAGATTTACGCGATCGCCGCTTCTTGCCGCAGCTGCCGCGTTCCTCAGTCCGGGAGTCGTAGTCTCAGCCAGTAGCGTGATGTGCGACACCATGATGCTCGCTTTCTGGATGTGGACGGCGGTCTTCTGGATTGAAGGATTAGAGAACGAGCGACCGGCATACCTTGCATTCTCGAGTGTTTTGCTCGCCCTGGCTGCACTCACAAAATATTTCGGGATTTGCCTGGTGCCGTTGCTGATGGTTTACTCTCTCGCGCGCAAGCGGCGCATCGGGTGGTGGGCAATGTACTTTCTGGTGCCGCTGGCATTACTTTCCGCCTATCAACTCTGGACTGCCATCATCTACGGCCATCGGATGTTTTCTGAAGCTTTCGATTTCGCCAAGAACCAGCGCGAGGTCAATGGCAAAATCTCATTGCTCACCAGCGCTGCTATTGGTTCGAGCTTTGCCGGCGGGTGCACTTTGTCGGCCCTCTTTCTCGCGCCGTTTGTGTGGCGATGGAAAAAGCTAACTGCCGGCCTGGCTATAGGAACTCTGGCAGCTTTTGCTCTGGTCAGGGGATGGATCGGACTGGGGCCATACGCAGAAGTGATTGTCAGGGAATCCCTCCACGCGCATCCCTGGACTGCGGGAATTCAACTCTCCTTTGCCATATCTGGTGGTATTGCGGTGCTTGCCCTCTGCTTCGCTGAGCTTCGCAACTGGAAAAACTCCGATTCACTGTTTCTCGGCTGTTGGGTGCTTGGCACCTTTATCTTTACTGCTTTCGTGAATTGGACCATCAACGCGCGGTCGATTCTGCCACTGATTCCGGCGGTTGGAGTTTTGCTGGCTCGTCGTCTGGATTCGCAAGACTTCACTTCCAAGCCACAGATGCGCAGACAAATTGTTTTGGCTGTGCTTCTCTGCGGGGCGGTTGCGTTCTGGCTTGCGAAGGCGGATTTCGACTGGGCAAATTCGGCGCGCAACGCGGCAGAATTAATTCATCAGCAAAATGAAAATCAGCCTAGCGCTGTCTGGTTCCAAGGGCACTGGGGATTTCAGTACTACATGCAGCTCCTGGGTGCTCGCCCCGTGGATTTTCTGAATTCCGACATGAACCGTGGGGACCTGCTGGTGGTTCCGGAGAACAATGCCGACGCGTATCGCATGCCGCCGCCGGAATTTGTGGCCTCAACTACGATGTTGCAGATGAAACTTCCGCAACCCTTATCAACTATGCGCTGGCATAACGGCGCCGCTTTTTATTCGTCGTTTTATGGCCCTCTGCCCTTTGCCTTCGGGCCCACCGATACCGAACGCTACTATCTTTTCCGGCTCAGCATGCCTATGGCGCGGCGTATTGTGCATGGCCGTTTCAAGACCCCGGGAAATCAGACTGAACCGGAGAAGTAGGCGAGTTTCATTTCTCTTTGCGGATAAACTCCCCGGTGGTCGCGTCCACATCGACAACCAGCTTGGCATCATTTCGGCTGGCGCCGTAAATGACGTGCCAAACTAATTTGTTTTCTCCCGCGGCCCAATCGAGTAGATAAGTCACCGGAGTGCCTGTAATCTTGTCGCCACCGTGTTTCTGCGCGACTTCATAGGCCTTGTCCGAATCCACCTTAAGGAAATTTACGTCGAAGGTATTGTTCGGCACGTAGCTGTCCTGCGTGCCGGGATTCACCCCGCGTGAAGGCGCGTCCGGAGCATCGATGCCCGACCAGACGTATGGCTTGGAGTTGTGCTGGGCCTGGGATGCGAATGCGCCCCGCCAGATGACAGCCTTGCCATCGGCCCCGTTGTTGTCCCCCACAACCTGCGATTGCAATTGATAGGGCTTAGCGTCACCTGCCCAACCGTGAGCAGAGACATAAAGCTTTTGAAAGGCGCTGCGCCCGGTCAGCGGTTCCGGTGGCTGCGGCTTCTGTTCTTGTTGGGTTGGCTCGGATGTGCATCCCGCGATGAACATCAGAGACAGAAGAATCAGCGCAAGCCGTTTCATAGCTCCTCTTCGTTTGAGAGAAATTTTTGCGACTCGGTTTACTGAAAAGCATTCTACTAGAGGTGGACGCGAAACTTTCCAAATTGCACCTTGCTCTCACCAACGCAATCAAAGGAATGTCGGCAGAGGACTTCGCATGGCAGGTTCAAGGTAAATGGAGCTCGGCGGAGATCCTGGATCATCTCAACCTCACCTATCGCGGCACCATCAAAAATTTTGAACGCTGCCTGGCGTCCGGCAAGGCTGGCGCCAGTTCCGACCGAAACAGCAAACGCTGGCGGCGCCGCGTCGTGGTCTGGCTCGGCTACATGCCCACCGGGCGCAAGTCTCCCGAACGCGTTTTGCCCCGCGGCACTCCCCTCACGCAGTTGAAATCGGAAGTTTTCGAGAACATCGCGCGAATGGATGCCGTCATTGCAGACTGCGACCGCTCCTTCGGCCCGGGAAAGCCCCTGGCTGACCATCCTATTCTCGGCCCACTGACAGCCGGGGAATGGCGCAAGTTCCATCTTGTCCATGGAAGGCATCATGCCCGCCAGATTGTCCGGCTCAGGAATAGTCAGGGTCTCACTCGATAACTGAGTTCGGGGCCCCCGCTTTGCGCGCCTGGTCCTGCAGAGCAGAAAGCTCGGACTTCGCCTGATCGAGGGCTTTCTGCTTGTCTGCTAAGCCTTGCGCATATTTCTCGTTATATGGCCAGACTGCAGTGGTTGGCATCGTTCCGCTGTGCTGAAAATCGTCCAGCTCTTTGGCAAGCTGATCAATTTTCCTTTTCTGCTCGCCAATCTTGTCCTTCCAGGCATCGATCGTCTTTTTGCGATCTTCCATCGACTCGCCCGGCTTGACTGCTGGCGGCCGGTCGGCGTCGGCCGTAGCTTTCGCGTCCGCACCGGAACCGTTGTCACCAGTTTTGGCCGCCGTGGTCTGGTTGGTGGTGTCGGCCGCCGACGGAGCGGCCGTTCCAGCAGCAGGTGAGGATCCCCCGACAACGCTGATCGAAGGGGTGGAAGGGAGATTGTCGTTATCGTAAACCTTCGCCGCGCTCTTTGCGTCTTCAGGTTTGTTCTTCTTCAGGGACCGAGCGTAGTCGCCGAGGGAAGGCTCTGTCTGTGCTCCGGCCATCATCCAGAATCCCGAAAAAAGAATGACTGCCATCGCGCCAAATACAATTCGTTTCATGGTCGTCTCCGTTTCCACTAGTCCAAATCCAAAATGCGAAGTCTCTCCGCGAACCGCCTTAGCTCAAGTACCAAGTCAGCAGCCGTTCGCCGAACAAGAATGCTGCCAGTCCCATGCTTCCCAGAAAAACCCCGAAGGGCATCTGATATCGCCGCAGCGCAACCATTGCCGAGTTCCACGCGCGCTTGCGCGCAATCGCGCCCTGCTCATGAAAAGCCCGGCGACGCCGCTCGGTACGCTTGATCCATACCGTAAGAACGGTTGCCAGCCCGAACGCGCTGCCGGCGAGGGACGCGGCAAATATCGTCACGATCGTCAAACGAAGTCCGACAAAGGAGCCGATCATCGCCATCAACTTCACGTCGCCAAATCCCATTCCTTCCACGCCTCGCGCCCGCAGGTAGATCGCGCCGGCGCCGTACAAAAAGGACGCACCGACCATTGCACCCAGAATCGAGTCCATGAGCGAAAACAATCTGGGTGAAAGCTCCGGGCCAACCGGAATAGATACGGTTCCCGGCAGCAACACGCTTAACAGATCATTTACCGGAACAAACAAACTGAAAATTAGTCCCAACGCCAGGCCTGGCAAAGTCAACTTGTCAGGCAATAAATGGGTCTCTGCATCGGTGAAAATCAGTCCCAGCAGCAGGAATCCGAACACCGCGCACTTCAAAGTTGCCAGCCGCAATCCAAACTGTTGGTAACAGATCAAAAACAAGCACCCGGTCAGCAGTTCCACGATCAGATATCGCGCGCTGATTCGCGCCGAACAGTTCCTGCACTTTCCTCGCAAAATCAGCCAACTGAATACCGGGATGTTATCGAACCAATAAATCTGCTTTCCGCAGTGCGGGCAAGCAGAGCCTGGCCAGATGATCGATAAGCCTCTGGGCAGCCTGTGAATACACACATTCAGAAAACTGCCAAAAATCAGCCCGAAGGCGAAAACGGCCGATGCGATAAGAACTTCCACCGATCTCCAGAAATCGCTCATTGACGAGATTAGGGCGATTTGGCCTGATTATATGCGGTGAAGTGAGGGAATTATTGGGTACAAAGGTCACTGTCCCGAAGGACAGCAGATGATTAGAACCAGCAAGTTAGCTAGGCGGCGCGAGTCTTGGCTTTGACCGGTGAGTCAGGCAAAAACACTGCAAACACGGTGCCGCTGCTTCCAGGAATGGTCCTGGTCGCAACTTTCATCCAGCCCGCATGCTTTTGGACCGAACCATAAGCGAGCCATAACCCGAGCCCGGTACCCTGGTCCTTCTTGGTAGTGTAGAAAGGCTCAAAAATATGAGGCAGATCTTTGGCTCCAATGCCGTATCCCGTGTCGGCGAAGGTCACCCGCACACCCGTCCGGCGCTCGCCAGACCACTCATGGGATCGCACCACTCGCAACCGCAGGCGTCCCCCGTCGCGCATAGCGTCGATCGCGTTCAGGATCAAGTTGGAAAAAACCTGCCGCAGCTCTCCCGGATACCCGAGAATCTCGAGGTTTTGTCCTGTCTGCCTCTCTACTTTGATTCTTGCGGCCTGTAACTTTCTCAAGTAGAGCTGCACGACTTGTTCGAGAACCTGTCCGGCATCAAGAGGTTCAGGTGATGTCGCTTCGCGTACCAACCCCAGCGCCTGCTGTGCGATTGAATCGAGGCGCCCGATCTCATGCTCGGCGCGATGCAAGTATTCTTCTCGCGCGGCCGAATCCTGGCGTGCCAGATAGATAAGGTTCGTCAGAGCTTCTAACGGATTCTTGATTTCGTGCGCAATCGCCGCCGTCAACCTGCCGGCTGTAGCCAGCCGTTCATTCCGCCGCAGCGCTTCTTCCGTGCGCTTCTGCGATGAAACGTCTCGAGCAATCGCCGACGCTCCCACCAGCCCGCCAAGATCATTTCGCAGCGGAGACATGGAAAGCAGAATTGTGAGCCGGGCTCCATTCTTGTCTACGCGCTCGGTCTCATAGCTGGGCACGCGTTCTTCGCGATTCAAACGCGCCAGGCTGGTTGCGAATTCCTCCATCCTGTCCGGCGGCACGAGCACGGAAATCGGTCTGCCAATGATTTCTTCCGCCGTGTACCCGAAAAGTGTTTCGGCGCCGCGGTTCCAACTCGTGACCAGCCCATCAGCAGTAAAGCTGGCAATCGCATCTTCCGACGAAGTGACAATCGCCGCCATCTGTTGGCGGGCCGCGTCGGCCTGAGTTTCCGCGCGCGAGCGTTGCCGTGCAAGGCCGGCGACGAGCACTGAAATAAGGATGAAAACTCCCAACCGCTGCAACTCATTCTCGGAAAGTGCGGTGGCAAATGTCTGCCGGAACATCGAATAGTCCAACACGACCGCGGAGCTGAAGGTACAAAGGACCGCGGGGCCAAATCCGAAGAAACGTGCGGTGAAAACCACGGCGAGAATAAAAATGACGAATGGATCCTGATGCATTACCGGCGAGAGCCACCAGATGCACCATGACAGCGCGCTTGCTGCTAAGGCCGATCCGTACCAGGCCACGCGGTCTGACCAGCGCGGCTCAAACTTGTAAATCAACGCAAAGCGATTATCCATGGGACCCGAGAGACAAGTGGCAAACGAAGAAGCGGCGGGCGGATCTACTTACTCGTTAAGCGAATGTACCACGATTTTGAAATCAGGAACACACGTCTGAAGAAAAAAAAGCGCGATCACTTGATCGCGCTTGCGAATGGCCAATCTCCTTTACAAAATCTTATTGTCCGCTTGGAGATGTGAGCCTCTGTCCTTCCCGCGCCGGCTTGGTTGTGGGTACCAAAGTAACCGGAGCTTGCAAAGTGAAGGTCAGGACTTTCTCAGAGGACAGCTTGATGTCAGGCTTCTTGCTCGCTGCTTGAACTCCTCCGCCTGCGCCAGCCCCCGCGGCTGATCCGATCGCAGCGCCCTTGCCGCCACCAAATATCCCGCCGATTATTGCCCCTGCAACTGCGCCCGCGCCGACTTTTTCTGCGGTGTTCTTTCCCCGCGAACCCGTCTTTTGCGAAAACTGATCGGTCTGAATATCGTAAGACTTGTCGCCTACCCTCAATCTGTCGAGCTCTAATACCAGGAGCGCCTGTCCCTGAAACTTGCCGGAAGACTGAGCATTCACAATATGACCTTCAACCTCGTAATGCGCCGGAACTACCACGTCGCCATCTACCGCCAGCGGAGAATCCAACGTCGCGTGAAACTTGTCTCCGGTTTGCGCGGTCGCCGTGTCGATCGTGTCGATCAGCCGTACTGAAAGCACAGCTCCTGATGGAACCGTTACCGGCGTGGGCTCCGGCGGCGGAGGTGGAGACGATGACGTCTGCGCTGCCGAAGGCGGATCGGCCGGCTGCGAAGACGCTGACGTCGGAGCTGATGCATTACTCATTGCTGGCGGTGCATCAGACTGAGATGTTTCCGTGGCATCGGATTGCGATCTGCGCCGCCGCGATGGTGATGCCTTCGACTTCATCCACGTCGAAGAATTCGCCGAGGAGCTTGTCGACTGAGAGCCAGCTTGCATTGACCCAACCTGCAGATTGTTGATTACTGTTCTCACTCCTGGTTCAGACGCCGCGTACTTCGCCGCGGCGTCGCGTTCTGCCTGAGTATCGACAGTTCCGGATAGGGTGACCGTCCCATTTGCCGATTGCACGGTCAATTGTTTGTCTTGTAAGCCGGAGTCAGCGGCGAGCTTCGCTTGAATATCCGATGTGACCTTGGCATCATCTGCCTTCTTCACACATGCTACGGTCAATACCAAAAACATGGCGCAAACAACGCTTCGCGAAAAATGGACAAATTTCGCTTTCATGATTTACTCCTGATTTTTGCCTGGGAACGCTATCAAGTTTAGATGCAGAGTAGCCGAACTTCACATTAAAAATTGCCATACGAGGCATCAGTAGAACTTTCGCCTGGAGTGGTCCCTGTGTACCACAAAGCAAACCGGCCAAAATCGTGGTATTGCTTCCTGATGTTTTACAATTTCGGGGACAAGTTGAATTCTGTGCAAAGTGCTCGGGTAGGAAGGGGCTGTAATGGCGTTAGTCTTTTCGCAATCTGATGTATCTGAGGTCACTTTTCAATTCTCGGTCACCCGCAGCATGAAATGTGCGCCTGAGAAATTGTTTCGGGCCTGGACAGCGCAGCTCGACCGCTGGTTCGCGGCTCCAGGATCGGTGTTAATGAAAGCGGAGACCGATTCACCTTTTTATTTCGAGACAAAATTTGAGGGGAAACGGCACCCGCACTATGGACGTTTCTCGCGCCTCGAGCCCAACCGCCTGGTCGAAATGACCTGGGTTACCGCTGCGACCCGTGGGGCCGAGACTCTAGTTACGGTTGAACTATCGCCAAAGAGTGACGGCACAGAACTGAAGCTGACTCATGCGGGATTCCCCGATGAAGCTTCGAGGGATCAGCACGAAGCAGCTTGGCCATCTGTGCTCGAACAGCTCGATCAGCGCATGGCCGGATAAGCATAGATCGCGCGCTTAGCTTCATTCGTTAGATTGAAGACAGTTGCTGATGACCCGCCGCCGCTGGATCGCCGACGAAGTCCAGGGAGACCACGCCGCGCTCATCAGCGAGCATGCCAGACATCTCGCGCAAGTGCTGCGTGCTCGCGTTGGCGAGGAGTTCGATATTTCCCTTGGAGCCCAAGTTCGCCGGGGAAAGATCATCCACATTTCGGCTGACCGCGTGGAATTTGAGTTGGGTGAAGTTGTCTCTCAAATCGACCTGACGAAAATGACCGTCGCACTCTCTATCTTCAAATTCGATCGCATGGAATGGGCCATCGAAAAGTGCACCGAACTCGGCGTGGCGCAACTTGTTCCCATGGTCGCAGCCCGCACCGAACCTCATCTTGCCGCCGCTGCTATCAAGCGCGTAGAACGCTGGCGCCGGATCGCCCGGCAGGCTGCCGAACAGTCACGCAGGGTTTCTCCTCCGGAGATCGCTGACCCGCTCAGATTGAAAGAACTGCTGGCCTCACCCGGCGAATCCAAAATCGTGCTGTCAGAAACAGAGAATGAGGTGATGCTCAGAGATGCTGTAAGGCCGCGATGTCCCTCCCTTCTGCTAGCCGTGGGCCCCGAAGGTGGGTGGAAACAGGAAGAGCTCACCGCGTTTCACGAGCGGGGGTGGGTATCGGCGTCATTGGGCAGCACCATCCTGCGCGTCGAGACCGCTGCCATCTCTGCGGTCGCCATTGCAACGTCGATTCTCGAGCATTGAATCGCTCTCGGGGCGCCCCTCTGTATAACTCTGTGTCCTCGGTGGTTGCGTTTTTTTGCTTTATTGCGTCCGCACGCGGGCGTCCGCAAAAAACAACTGAATTGAAAGTCCAGATTTGCCCATCTCCGTGCCTCCGTGTCTCGGTGGTGAGCTTGTTTTTTCCGCAGCCGACTCTGCTATGCTCCTCATCAATGGCTGTTTCCCGAAGGGCTCCCGCGTTCCAACCTGATCCCAACCAGCAGGCCGCCATTGACCATGTCGCTGGCCCAGTGATGGTCCTTGCCGGCGCGGGTACTGGCAAAACCGCCGTGTTAGTCCAGCGCATCGCAAGACTCATTCGCGAGGGTCACGCTCGTGCCGGAGAACTTCTTGCGCTTACATACACCAATAATGCTGCGAACGAAATGCTCGATCGCGTCCGCCGCGAGTTGCGTGACTTCGATTCCGCCACTCTTCAGGTCTGCACCTTTCATGCCTATTGCAATAACCTCCTCATACGCTCCGGCAACAGCTTCGACGTCCTCGATGACAAGCAGCTTTGGATCTTCATCCGCCGCAACCTTCCCACGCTCAGCCTGAATTATTTCGTGCGGGCGGCCAACACAGCCAAATTCCTCGACGACCTGCTCGATTTCATCCGGCGCTGCCACGACGAACTGGTCAGCCCGGAACAGTACAGGGCGTACGTCGATCGAATAGAGCGTGGAGAACTACCACTGCCGCGCGTAGGCAAATCCAAAGAGGCCGCAACGATCACCGATGAGGAGATTCTTGGCCGCTGCCGGGAAATCGCGTTCGTTTTTGAAGCAGTTGAGCGCATGTTGCGCGAGCGCAATCTTGGCACCTTCGGCCATATGATTCTTCGCGCGAATCAACTTCTTGCGGCAGATCCGGCTCTGCTGGCTCGTGAACGCGGCTCAGCCAGATTCATTCTGGTTGATGAATTCCAAGACGCCAACTTCGCCCAGATTGCAGTTCTTTCCCAACTAGCAGGCGACACGCGAAATATCTTCGTCGTTGGTGATCCCGACCAGGGCATCTATCGCTTTCGCGGCGCATCGAGCGATGCCTTCGAACTTTTCCAAAGAAATTTTCCGGATGCGAAGTTGATTTCGCTCTCCCGAAACCGTCGCTCCACAACGCCAATCCTGCAATGCGCCCACGCCCTCATCTCTGAAAACCCCGCGTTCGGGCTCCATACCGATGAATCGCAATATCAACGCTCGCCTTTGACGTCTGCGCGTGACGAAGAAGATCGCGTCAAAGCAGCCCAACGCCCTCCCGTCCACGCTGTTCTCGTAAGCGGCAGTTTCATGGAAGCCACGGACCTCGTGACCACGTTGCAAGAAATCCGCCGCCGTTCGCGTTGCAGTTGGAAAGATTTCTGTATCTTGTACCGCATTCATGCCCATCGAGATGAAGTTGCCGCGGAGCTCGCACGCCGGAACATCCCATTCTCGATTGAAAATCTCGACGTCCTCGACTCTCCTGAGGTCCGCGATCTTCTCGCCTGTCTTCGCGGCACAGTTTCACTCGGTGAAAGCAGCGCCCTGTTTCGTGCCGCCGCGTTGAACCAATTCTCGATCAATCCACAGGACCTGAAGACCACATTACGCTCATTACCGCGGGACACGTCCGCTCCAGTTGCTACCGCTCTTGACACAGTAAAGGGAGGCGCGGAGCTGCTGGGTGTATTTCGTGAGACGCACGAGGCAATAACCGACCGCAAAGCTCATGCCGCTCTCCTGATTGTCACCACGAAATTTCAGATCGTGCGTACTCCTGCCATCAAAACCATGCTCGAGTTCGCCGCAAGCTGGGAAGGTTTGCCCATCACGGAGACCGGCAGTCCCGTCGAATTTCTCGAATACCTCGACTACTTCCGCGAGGCGCGCGGCACAATCTCGCTCGTGGTTCCTGACGAAGGTGACACGGTGAAGCTCATGAGCGTTCATGGCGCAAAGGGTCTCGAGTTCGACCACGTGTTCATCGTGCGCGCGGTAAAGAACAGCTTTCCCTGTAGCTGGCGCGAGCCGCTGCTTGAGCTTCCTTCAGAACTGCGCAATTCCGGCCGAGGAGAACAAGACGAGAAGAAGTTATTCGAACAGGAGGAACGCCGCCTCTTTTATGTCGCCATGACCCGCGCCCGCGATAGCCTGACCATGTACGGCCAGTTCGGCAGAGGCGAAAAGGACAAGACGCCGCCCGGATTCCTCCGGGAACTGATCAAGCGCCGCGACATAAAAACCTGGTTTCAGCACCGCACCTGCCGCGAGTTTCAGACCGATATCTTCGCCGCCGAAGAACCAGCGGCGATTTCGCAGATCGGAAGATGGATCGGCCTGCCCCCCGAGTCCGATCTCTCTTCCACGCTAAGCGCCAGTGCCATTGATCGCTATCAGTTGTGCCCGTTGCAGTTCAAGCTCGATCGAGAATGGCGCATTCCCTCGGAAGTTTCTGCAGCCGTGCAATATGGCGCCTCCATGCATCGCGTGCTGCTCGCCTACTACGATTCAGTGCGCTGGGACCGGCCATTGCCAATGGCCCAACTCGAAGAACTCTTCCGCGCCGATCTTGCCAGCGAAGGCATTGCGGAAAAATATCAGCACGATCTGTACGAACAACAAGGTATTGCTCAGCTTCGGGAATTCGTTTCAGCTTCTGAGCGGGCGCAACCGGAAGTCCTGCATACAGAGGAACCTTTCACCATGCAGATTTCCGGCACCAAACTCGTGGGACGCATCGATCGCATCGATCGGGCAACCGGCGATCGGGTCGTCATCACTGATTACAAAACCGGCAAGCCGAAATCCCAGGAAGATGCTGACGAAAGCCTGCAATTGTCGCTCTATGCGCTTGCGGCTCGAGAAAAATGGGGATATAGAGCGGATCGTCTGGTGTTTCACAATATGGAAGGAAACACCGCCATCAGCACCACCCGAAGCGAAATCCAATTGGAAGAAGCGAAGGTGAAAGTGGAGAATGTCGCGGCGAAAATCGCTGAAGGAAAATTTGACGCGAAGCCCGGATTCCACTGTTCCTGGTGCTCATATCGCCTGCTTTGCCCAAAAACCGAAAAGCAAATTCCGCAACTGCTTGCCATCGCCGCTACCGAGCAAAATTGATCCACAAAAAACTTGGGGACGCTTTCGCGTCCCCATTGTTTCCTTGCGAATCGACCAGTTAGTGTTTCTTCTTCGTGGCCTTCTTCGCTTTTTTCTTGGTTGCCATTTAACTATTCTCCCTTTCCATTGTTCATGGATCGTCGCAACGATATTTTGTTACGACTGATTGAATGTATAGAGTCATTAAAAAGCGAAGTCAAGCAAAAAATGATCGAGTGAGAGCGTCGCAACCGCAGTACGAAGGTCACTGCCGATAAATTTCTCGCGCTCTTCGCATGATTTGAAAATCTATCGGTTACTTCCTTCTCAGAATTTGTCTTCCTTCATGTAACTTCGTTGCCTTAGGGTTAATGCATCTCGAACGCTCCCCGGCGCACCGTATCAGCATCAACCTCATCTAAATAGCGGACTATAATTTTTATTTAGAGCGCATCAGGAGTTCTCCATGCCCACTGACCACGTCATCATCATCTCTGGTTGTCGCACGCCGGTAGGAAAATTCCAGGGAAGCTTGTCTGATTTGAGTGCGCCACAACTCGGTGCAATTGTTGTGCGTGAAGCCGTCACGCGCGCCGGGATTGAACCGAAGCAAATCGACGAATGCATCATGGGCAATGTGGTGTCCGCCGGGCTCGGACAAAATCCAGCGCGTCAAGCCGCGATCTTCGGCGGTCTTTCACCCGAAGTCGCCGCCATGACCATCAACAAGGTCTGCGGATCGGGATTGAAAGCGGTTGCGCTTGCTGCGCAAGCGATTCAAACCGGCGAAAGCAGCGTCGTTGTTGCCGGCGGAATGGAATCGATGAGTAACGCGCCTTATCTTCTTCCGCAAGCGCGCAAGGGATATCGTCTCGGCGACGCGCAGATCGTCGACTCGATGATCCGGGACGGCCTCTGGGATGTTTACAACGACTATCACATGGGGATCACCGGCGAGAACGTCGCGGAAAAGTACAACATCTCGCGCCAAGAGCAAGATGAGTTCGCTCTCAACTCGCATCGCAAGGCTGTTTCCGCCATCAAGGAATGCCGATTCAAATCGCAGATTGTTCCCGTTGAACTTCCCGCGAAAAAGAAGGGCGCGGCGCCGGTCATCTTCGATAAAGACGAATCGCCGCGCGAAGACACTACCATCGAGATTCTGCGCTCGTTGAAACCTGCGTTTAAAAAAGATGGGACCGTTACCGCCGGCAATGCTCCCGGAGTAAACGACGGGGCGGCGGCAGTCGTAGTCACCAGTGCAACAAAAGCGAAAGAACTCGGTGTGAAGCCGATGGTGCGAATCGTGGCGCAGGCAACCAGTGGCATCGATCCCAAATGGGTCATGATGGCGCCAGTCGCAGCGGTCCGAAAAATCTGGGCAAAAACAGGTTGGAAGAACGAGGACGTCGACCTCTACGAACTGAACGAAGCTTTTTCCGTTCAGGCGCTCGGGGTCATGCGGGAGCTCGGACTCGATCCCAACAAAGTGAACGTGAACGGAGGAGCAGTCGCCATCGGCCATCCCATCGGCGCCAGCGGTGCACGCATTCTAGTTACCTTGATTTACGAAATGATCCGCCGCGACGTGCATCGTGGAATCGCGGCTCTTTGTCTTGGCGGTGGCAACGCCGTCGCTATGGCGGTTGAGAGATGACAGCCCAGATTAAGCAAGCGCACGATGACGGGCGTATCGCCCATCGTGAACACTAAACGCTTCCCTCCCTGTGTTCACCCGTATTCTTCGCCGGACTGAGCGCCTTACCATCCGGCGCGTGATGGATCTCAATGTGCCCGTTCACATTCCGCAGCCTGATGTGCGTTCCGCCTCCGCCCAATTCGCCCTCCAGATCATGCCCTACGATCCGATGATCGTTCGCATGCAGCCCAAAATCGTTCTCGATCCCGCCGTGCACAGTCGTGGCTTCAATGCTCGCCTTGGCATCTGAGGGTAGTGTCAAATCGAGGCTGCCATTCACGGACGAAAGCTCCAGAGGATCGGCTGCTTTATCGAAGGTTGCGTCCAGCTTGCCGTTGACAGTGGTCAAGTCCGCTCGCCCGGTCAGTCCCTTCGCAACCAGCTTCCCGTTGATGCACGAAGCACGCACTTCCCCGCTGGTTCCACTTACGTCCAAAGCTCCATTTATCAGCTTGATCTCATCCAACCGCGCGTTGCGAGGTACAGTCAACGTGTACTCGACCGATGCCGGATTGTGGCGACGATCGCCATCCCAGTTCTCGTGATCGGGATATTGAGTCTCGATGGAAATCGCATCCTGCCCAGCATCTACACGAATTTCGGCTTCCTTCAGTCGCTTTTCATCGTGAGCGCGTTTTACCGCATCCACCTTCACCTGATTCTGGTCCCACGCGGTAATGTGAACCGCGCCGTTGATGTTCGATAGCGAAATGCGCCCGTTCGCCACCAGCGGATATGTGTGGTGGAATTCCTCGGTCACAACCGGGGCTGAATCGTCATCATCACTGTCCCAGGCGTGGGCCAGGGCAGAATTCATCAGCAGGGCCAACAATGTGCCCAGGATCGCTCCCATCCAGGTCGCTATTCGGCGATTGTGTTCCATAACCATCTCCTTGATGTTGCTTAGACGGAAGACCTGAAGAATCGTTAGGCGGGATTTTCGGATGCTCTCGGCAAACGCTTTCCTGCGGCTTCCGAAATAACATACGCGATCAATATCGCCATCTCCGGCTCAATGGGATGTCGATATCGCGAATGCGGATAAACGAAGTAGTAGATGGTCGGATACGAAATAATCAGCCAGAAGAAAAGCCACGCTCCGGAAGTGCGTTTTCGAAGCGCAAGTCCCAATCCCCAGAACCCCAATACGGACGACGCGAGAAAAGCCGAGTTGTCGATCAGCGCCGCCGATTCGGACGATCGCGGCCGTCCCGCCCAGTAGTAAACAAAGCGTTTGAAGCTCAGCCACGCGAAGCGAGCGTAATCCGCGCGAATAAAATCCGTGGCTTCGCGTTTGCGCTCTGCGACGTATGCAATTTCACCCACCTTTTCGTACTGCTTCAGGGCCAGATCGTTCTGCGTGGGATGCAGATACGACATCCAGGTTCCATCTGCTCCCGGGCCATTGCCCAATCTCAGCTCCGCTCCAAGATTGGACCGAATAAAAATAAATTTTCCGAACACTTCATAATTTCGCACCAGCCAGGGAGAGATCGTCGCGCAAAAAAATACTGACGCGAGCACGGCCCCGATGAGCGACTGCTTCCCTGCCTTCCAACGCCGATACCACGCCCACAATCCTGACGCCGGCAAAAATGAAAGCAGCGAGGAATTAGTCAGTGCTGCCACTCCCCAGAGCACACCAAACCCGACCCACGGCAACATCCCATGCAATTCTTCCATTTCAAGCACAAGCCAGAAGATGAGCGCCAGCAGCAACGCCGCAAGGCTTGTCTCCCATACCCAGCGCGCGCACCAGTACATGACGGTAGGCAGCAGGGCCCAGCCCCACGCACTCCACACGGCAACTTTTTCGCTGAAGCACTTTCGTGCCGTCAGGAAAATCGGAATGCACGTAACAGCAGAAAAAACACTATTGATCGTCAGGAGGATTAAAGCAGAAAGTTTTGAGTAGATTCCGGTTACCTTGAAAACCGTTGCGATCAAGTAAGGATAAAGCGGTGGCTCCCAGGCGGTGGGCCCCGTTGCAGGACCAAATGGGTCCGCGAAACCGTGACCAGTCGCAATTGCGCGCCCGATTCGGCCCATTTCATAACCGAAGCTGAAATAATCTTCATCCGGTTTCACCTTGTAGGTGTGGGCTGTCAGGATGTAAGCGAGTCGCAAGGCGAATGCGATTGTCACGATCCAGAAATAGGACGTGCGAACTCTCGACCACCAGCTCGAAATCGCACGTGCTTGGGTCTGCCTGGAAGCCAAAGTCTGCGCCATCGCAGTCTAGCTTCTCACAACTCAGGGGAGCGGGTCCGGGTGAGGTAATTTTCCACACAATAAAGCGGCCCTCCAGTCACAACTTGCGGATCAGGAGGGCCGTTACGCTTGCCTGTAGCTTCTTCAATATCTCGCACTGCGAGGTTTGCGCAAAGTGCCAATACACGCCACTCTGGATTTTGTGCGGCTCGCCTTCCACAAATTGACAGCCGCGCTCAGCCGAACCTAGACTCTCAATTCAAGTACGAACGAATTGAGATAAGGACTAATCGGGTAGAACATGGCGTACATCAAACTAACCACTCAAGCAGAGCTTCCTCAACCCGGCGAGGCCAGGGAATTTGAGGTCGGAAACAAGACCATTTGTGTCGCCAACGTGGATGGAGTAATCACCGCGATGGACAATGTATGCCTTCACATGGGTGGCCCGCTAGGGCAAGGCTACATAGAAGCCGGAAAAGTCATCTGTCCCTGGCACGGTTGGGAGTACGATCCAAAAACGGGAGAGCTCGGCGACGATCCGAAATCCAAGCTCGCCGTCTATCCAATCAGGATCGAAGATGGAACCGTCCTGATCGAGATCTAGGATGCGCTCGGTTCAGCTCTGGTATCGAATTATCAAAGACCCAAGCGCGTCAAATACAAAAGCGGCGTCGGATGAACCACTCCGATTCGCCGCTTCTTGATCCAATATAACTACTTCGCCGACTGTACCGCGCTCTGCACGGCGCTGACGAAGGATTGCGCATCCGCATTCGAGGTTGAGGCATTTCCGGTCAGAATATCTTTGAACGAAACGTCCTTTTCATACCACGAACGAGTGGCTTTTTGGTCCTGATGTAGTTCAGCGCCGTTCAGAGAAGCTCCAATAAACGCGCCTTTGCTGGCCGAGTAGGTCAGGATTCCAGCCTTGTATCCGGCGTCCGCAGAAGCCGAGCGGCCAACGGGGCCTGCTGCTGCTGAAACGTCGGCACCAACTTTAATGTGGCCCTGCAACAAGTCGTTCATTCCCTGATCGTTCATGATGAACATGACAAGGTCAGTGCTCTTTCCGCCAATCTGCGCTCCCCAACTGATTCCAGAGACTTCAAACGGCGCTGGAGAGCTCCAGCTTCCGCTGCTGGTTCGGCAGGTCGCCACCCCTGTTCCATGTTCTCCGCCAACCACGAATGCACCCTTCACCAGCTTTGGAATTACCGCAACGCACTTTGCGCCTTGCAGAACGGTGTTCGGGATGCCCTGGTCCGGGGATGTGGAAGTTAAAGTCTGAATTACGGTGGTTGCACTCTGCAGTTCGCCTGGGTTGTCTTCGTCTTTTGCCCATACGAGAGTTCCCAGGCTCAACAGCAATAAACATGTGAGTAAACCCTTCATTTCAATTCTCCTTTTGCCCGTCGTTGTTAAGGTCGTCCTCACGTTCGATTCCTTTGTGCCACAACCGGTTTTCCAAAAATCCGGAGTAGCACGTGGGATTGGAGACAATCGTGAGCACGTTCAGGGTCCGCTCAATGCTGCGGAGCAACATTCCTCTTCAGAGCAAGGTAGCTGCTGGTTGTTTCGGTGCTGGATGAAGGAAGACCGGTAAGCCATTAGCGACGTGCCGTAGTAAATTCGAGAAGAACCAAGCGCGATTGCCCGAGCTTTACGTCGCAGGCGGCGCTTGCATATTGAGACGCCCCACCGGAACTCTGGAATCGCGCAATCGTTTGCGGGTAACAATGATAGCGGTGAGGAACAGCGCAACCAGGCTGATTGCGACGACGGCGAAGGCCACCCATCCGTACAGTTGAGAGTTGCCGCCCATGATTGTGAGCGCAAAAAAGACGCACAACAGGTGCACGCAGAAGACGGAAAGCGAAGCCTGGCCAAGCATGACCAGCGGCTTAATCGCCAACGGCTTCAGCAGCGAACGCAGCCGAACTACCAGCAGTCCCGCGGCCGTGAAATTGATCAACCGCGCTACTCCGAAATTCCATTTGTCGAAGATTGGCCACAATCTTCCGAAATCGATGTTCCTCTCAAGCTGCACGTACCGCACAACTATGAAGAACCCGACCACAAACACAGCCGGTAGCGTGAGCTTCTTTGCCCAATCCTCAATATGCAAATTGTCCTTCGACCAGCGGACCCCGAGCCACAAACCTACCAGCCACCAGAGCTGCCAGGCCCACAGATTAAACGCACCCATCTCAGTAAGAGGAATCTGCAGATGGAAGGCTCGCGTCATCATGTTGTATGCGAAATTCTGGAATCCGATTTGCGCCAGAAACCACAATGTGAATCCGCCAGCAAAGCAATATTTCCATCCGTACTTCGCGCCTAGCAAAATCGCGAATGGCGTAAGGGCCAGAAAGATGATGTAAATCGGCAGAATATCCAGCAGAGGCGGCCGGTAGATCATCAATGCCGCGTCAATGAATGCCCTCGGGCGGCCAACTATGAAAAAGTAGTTAAGAAGGTTGTGGACCGCAGGACGATTTCCCCGGGCCGCTATTGGCGCCTCGATAACAAAGGCAAAACCCAACAAGAGCAACTGGTAGCCGTACAGTCGGAGCGCTCGCATCCACATATTGCGGCGCATGACCTTCTCGCCACGACGCTCAACAATCCCGGCGCAAATTCGTCCGCTGAAGAGGGCTGAAAGAAAGATGAATCCCTCGGTGGCTGCAAAATATCCGAGCGGCTGGTTGATGTAGTAGCTCAGCGTCGTCGGCAGGTGAGTACATGTCATCCATAACAGCATCAAGCCACGCAGGGCATCGAGTTCTTCGATCCGGTTCTTCATTCGTATCCGGCTTCAATCACGTCCGGCCACTCATGTGATGCGGCGGGTGCCGCTCCAGAGCGGTTCCCTATGGAAATTGTTCACTACGCTAAGGCTTTCAGTTCGATCCGCCGGACCGTTTCCAGCGTCCGCAAAGCATCTTCGATGCGCTGTTTCCTGCTGAAGTCTTCAATCGAGGAACCGAGCTCTGACAAGCTGGATTCCAGAACTGCCACTGCAAAGCTGATTTTGTCCGCCAGTTTTTGATTCTCGGTTTCAAGCATTGCATCCCGGTAAGCTGACTCCCACTCCTCGAACATAACCCAACTCCTCGCAGACTGTTGCTCAAGCGACAGTTCGTTTTACAAGAACAACATGTTTCCGCTGAATTCGGGGTAAAGAGTCGGTCAATTATGGTGAAATTTTGTAACCGGGATGGGATCTGTCAGCTTTAACAGGCGGCCACCCTTCGCCCAGGGTCTAGTGCTTTTCTCCCTGCTCTACGAAATATTTCCCACTTTCTCCGCTGGAAAAATAGCGCGAGGTCACCGTCTTCTTGCGCGTGAAGAACTCGATGGCATCGAGCCCATGCACATGCACGTCTCCGAAGAAAGAATCTTTCCATCCGGAGAACGGGAAATAAGCCGGGGAAGCAGCGACACCAATGTTCACGCCCACCATGCCCACTTCAACCCGCCGTGTATATTCGCGTACCGCCGCCCCATTTTCGGTGAAGATCGAAGTTCCATTGCCCCGTGGATCGCTATTCACAAGCTTGATGGCCTCGTCGAGGGTGTCCACGTGCATCACCGAGAGCACCGGCCCAAAGATCTCCTCCCGCGCGACCCGCATGTTCGGCGTGACATTGTTCAAAATCGTTGGGCCCACAAAATTTCCGCCCGTCGGGAGGCCTTCAGGGTGACGGCCATCTACCAGCAACTCAGCACCTTCGTTAATTCCGCTCTCGATACACTCATGAATTCGATCGCACGCCGCCCGTGAGATTACCGGCCCCAGGGAAGCTTTCGGATTCGTTCCTTCTCCTGCAAGCACCTTTCCTGCTTCGGCTTTCAACTTGCCGATGAACGTCTCTTTCGCCGAACCCACCGTGATCAGCACGGATCCTGCCATGCAACGCTGGCCCGCATTTCCGAACGCGCTACCCAGAACGTTCGAGACGGTTTTGTCGACCACCGCATCCGGCATCACTACCATGTAATTCTTTGCTCCGCCCAACGCCTGCACCCGTTTGCCATTCTCCGCCGCCCGGCGATAAATGTATTTCGCGGTATTCACCGAACCTACAAACGACACCGCACCAATTCCAGGACTATCAAGGATCGCGTTCACCGCATCATGCGCGCCATGCACAATGTTGACCACGCCGGGAGGTAAACCAATTTCGGCAAGAATTTCGCCGATCAGCACCGATGTCAGCGGCACCTGCTCTGACGGCTTTAGAATGAACGTATTTCCGCAGGCAATGGCAAAGGGGAGAAACCACATCGGTACCATGGCTGGAAAGTTAAACGGAGTAATCGCCGCGCACACTCCCACCGGCTGGCGCACGGTTTCAGTATCAATTCCTCGCGCCACTCCCTCGAGTACGCGCCCTTGAATTGTCATTGGGGTCGAACACGCCACTTCCAGCACTTCGACAGATCGGCTCACTTCCGCCCGAGCGTCCGAAAGCACCTTCCCGCCCTCTCGCGTGATTGAAGCCGCAAGTTCATCAATTCTCTTAAGAAGCTGCTCCCGCAGGGCATAAATGAACTGGGTGCGGTCGCCAACAGCACGTCCGCGCCACTCAGGCAAGGCAGCTCTTGCCGCGGCAACAGCTGCTTCAACATCGTCGCGTCCGGAAAGCGGCACGCGGGCCAAAACCTCTCCATTTGCGGGATTCGTCACATCGAGGGCGTCTGGCGTACGCGCTGGCATCCAGCGGCCGCCGACAAAATTCTGCAGAACGCGTGCTCCTTTCACCGATTCCGAAGCTGTGACGTGATCTGCGGCTAACGTGCTCATGATGCGATCTCCTTGAGTGCCCTTCGAGTCTGGTTTCGAGACTTCAAAGATTGTATTACGTGGGCCGTGGCGCGGTAGACTTCGGTAAACTGTTCCATCGCCAATCCGCGCACCTCGAGGAAACCTATGCCAGAGACACTCACGTCAGCGCAGGTCAAAGAGCTTACGACCCATTACACCTATGGAACCTGGCGCCGCCAGAAGGGCTGGACTCCGGTGCATGTGGTCGATGCCGAGGATTGCTATTTCACCGACGGCGACGGCAAGAGATACCTGGATTTTTCCGCCCAGTTGATGTGCGTGACACTTGGGCATAAGAATCGCGCGGTCGTCAACGCCATCAAAGATCAGGCGGAAAAGCTGGCCTACGCCGGTCCGGGATGGGCAACTACGGTGCGCGCAGAATTGAGCCAACTTTTGCTCGAAGTTCTGCCCAAAGGTCTCGAAAAATTCTTCTTCACGACTTCCGGCACCGAAGCCAATGAGGCCGCGTTCAAGATCGCCCGCATGGTGACCGGAAAAACAAAAATCATCTCGCGCTACCGCTCTTATCACGGCGCGACCATGGGATCGATCGCCGCCACCGGCGATCCCCGCCGCTGGGCTATGGAGCCCGCCGGAAAAATTCCCGGCGTGATCTTCGCGCCCGAGGTCAACTGCTACAAGTGCCCAATCCTCCACACCTATCCGGGCTGCGGCATCGCCTGCGTCGAATATGTGGAGCACATGATCCGAAATGAAAGCGATGTCGCGGCGGTTATAGTTGAGCCGGTAGTTGGAACCAACGGTGTGCTGGTCCCTCCGAAAGAGTACATGCCGCGCCTTCGCCAAATTTGCGACGCCCACGGCGTATTGCTCATTGCAGACGAAGTCATGAGCGGCTGGTGCCGCACCGGCAAGTGGTTTGCCGTCGATAACTGGAACGTGCAGCCGGACATTTTGACCACGGCCAAAGGGATCACCAACGCTGCAATTCCGCTTGGTTTGTGCGCTACGACCGCGAAAGTCGCGTCATTTTTCGATGATCACTTCTTCTCTCATGGCCATACCTATGAAGCGCATCCGCTCACTCTTGCCCCCGCGGTTGCGTCCATCAACGAGATGAAGCGGCTCAAGCTGAACGACCGCGCGAACCAGATGGGCGCCTATCTCGGCCAGAAGCTCAACGCTCTGAAACCGAAGCATCCTTCCATAGGGGACATCCGCGGAATCGGTATGTTCTGGGCCGTAGAGCTGGTCAAGAATCAGAGGACTAAAGCTCCGTTCAATACCGGCGAAGACAAAGTTGGCGGCAGGCCCATGCTGGTGGATAAAGTCGCCGCTCGCGCCATGGGCAACGGCGTGTACATTCAGGCATGGATGAGTCACTTCGTAATCGCGCCACCGCTCATCATCTCAAAGGAAGACATCGATCGCGGAGTTGCCGCCCTGGATGAAGCGCTAGCCTTGGCGGATGCCGAAATCGAACGCGAAGGGGCGGCGGTCGCGTATAAATAGCCAATCCCTGGGGTCCGCTCTGAGCCACTCGCAAAAAACGGTCACCACGCGCCGCGATTTCCTGGTCCGCTCTGCCGTCGGGGTCTCCGGGTTGTTTGCTCCACCGGTTTTGTGCGGTCTCTCAGATTTTTCGGGAAAGCCAGCTCTTCCCGAACTCCACCTGCACCCTCGTTACCGCTCGCCGCTGCCCCTCGATGCAATTCTGGCAAAAATCCCTCCCGGTTCTGACCAATTCATCACCGAAAAATACGCCGCCGAAATCGCAGCAGTTCTTGAAACCTGGAGCTCCGATCTGCGACGTTCGCCGGAATCGATCAGCGCAATTGGAAACGCCTTGGCGAAAGATTTTTCCGGCGTTTCTCTCGCCAGTATTCAGTCATGCCTCGTGCGATCTGGGCCTATCAATGTTTGGAAGAACTCTTTTCCCGAGACCACCGTCTCGAACGAAACCTTCCTGAGAGACCTGAAGGCGTACCTGTCTCCCTTTTCTCAAATCTTTACCGCTGAATTTCAAATCACTGGCATTGAAGCAAACCTTCCGCAGATCGTAACGCGAATTCGCTACGATCTGGTCGCGTCCGGCGCGACTTTTCATCGCGAACAGCGCACCGGCTACTGGGAACTGGAATGGCAACAGGATGACGGTCACTATTTTCTGAAACACTGGAAGGCACTCGACGAGACACGCAGTCGCACCACCGCTCCCGCTTTCGCTGATATCGCTTCCATGGCTTTGGGCAGGAATCCTTCGTACAAGGATCAACTACTTCACGGCTCCGACCACTGGCGTACCGTCCTTGATGGCGCCTGTGGAATCGATGTCTACGCTCACAACGGCGTCTGCGTCGGTGATATAGACAATGACGGCTTCGACGATCTCTACATCTGCCAGCCCGCCGGACTTCCCAACCGGCTTTATCGAAATTTCGGCGACGGAACTTTCGAAGATATAACCGACTCTTCCGGTGTGGGTGTTCTCGACAATACCTCCTGCGCGCTCTTCGTCGACATCGACAACGACGGACGCCAGGATCTTGTCGTGGTTCGCACCGATGGCCCCGTGCTTTTTCTAAATCAGGGCAACGGGAAATTTCGTCAGAAGCTCGATGCCTTCAAATTCGCCACCCCTCCTCGCGGCACTTTCACCGGTGCGGCCGCAGCCGACTATGACCGCGACGGCTGGCTCGATCTCTATTTCTGCCTCTACAACTTTTATCAAGGCACCGGGCAATATCGTTATCCACTGCCGTACTTTGACGCCAACAACGGCCCGCCGAATTTCCTGCTCCGCAACAATCGCGACGCAACCTTTACCGACGTGACCGCGGAAGCCGGTCTCGACCAGAACAACACCCGCTATAGCTTCTGCTGCGGTTGGAACGACTACAACCGCGACGGCTGGCCCGATCTCTATGTGGTGAATGACTTCGGCCGCAAGAACTTGTATCGCAACAACGGCAACGGGACGTTTACTGACGTGGCGGCCGAAACTGGCGTGGAAGACGTCGGCGCAGGCATGAGCGTTTGCTGGTTCGATTACAACAACGACGGAGTTGAAGATCTCTACGTCGCCAACATGTGGACCGCCGCCGGCGAGCGCATCTCAACTCAAGAGAATTTCCAGCCCAATGCGCCTCCCGGCACGCGCGCGCTTTATCAGAAGCACGCCATGGGCAACTCGCTCCTGCGGAATAACGGAAACCGATTCGCAGATGTTACCGGCTCTGCTTCCGTTGGCATGGGGCGCTGGGCATGGTCGAGCGACGCGTGGGATTTCGACCAAGATGGCTTCCTCGATCTATACATCGCAAACGGCATGGTCTCCGGTCCCTCACATGACGATCTCAACAGCTTTTTCTGGCGCCAGACGGTCGCCAATTCTCCCAACGATGCCAATCCCAGCAAGCCATACGAGGAAGGCTGGAATGCGATCAATTCGCTGATTCGCGAAGATGGCACCTGGAGCGGCTACGAGCGAAACGTCTTTTACGTTAACAATCGCGACGGAACTTTTTCCGATATTTCCGGAGCAGTTAGTCTCGATTTTCTTGAAGACGCCCGATCGTTTGCGCTAGCAGACTTCGATCGCGATGGTCGGCAGGAAGTGTTTCTAAAGAATCGCAATGCGCCTCAGTTGCGCCTGCTGAAAAACGTAATGGCGGAGCTGCCGCCCTCTATTTCGTTGCGCTTGCAAGGCACAAAGAGTAATCGGGACGCAATCGGAGCAGTAATCACTTTAAACAGAGGCGAACTACGCCAGACACGTTCTCTTCAGGCCGGCTCGGGATTCCTGGCGCAGCACAGCAAAGAACTTTTCTTCGGGTTGGGAAATGCCGAAGGACCGATTCATGCTTCCATTCGTTGGTCAAGCGGCTTAATCCAGGATTTCGATAATCTACCCGCCAATCACGTGGTCTGGATCGAAGAAGGCTCAGGGTCAATTCGCACGGAACCGTTCAAAGCAACTACGAGTTTCTCCTCGATCGCGATGGGCCAGCGTGAATACACCCCCGAGCCACTGCCGGAAACCATTGAAACATGGCTTCTCTCGCCAATTGCAGCCCCGGACTGCTCTCTGCCCGATCTCGCCGGGAAACTGCAAAATCTCTCCGCATTCCGCGGCAAATCGGTGCTGCTGAATTTCTGGTCTGTACAGTCGCCAGCCTGTTGCAATTTCCTACAAGACCTGAGCAAATCCTATTCACGCTGGCAACGCCAAGGATTTCAACTCCTCGCGATCAATACCGATGATGAGGCGCACAAAGAAGACGTTCAGCGTCTGGTTCTTCAATCGCGATCTTCTTTCCCCGTCCTTCTTGCGTCTGACGACGTTGCCGCCACCTACAACATCCTCTACCGGTATTGTTTCGACCGCCATCGCGATCTTCCACTCCCAACTTCATTTCTGCTCGACAGCAATGGAGACATCGTCAAGATCTATACGGGGGCCGTCAAACCAGAGCACATCGATCGCGATTTCCGCAACATGCCGCGAACCACTGCTGAACGAATTTCAGCCGCGCTTCCCTTCACCGGAGTCAGTGACGTCACCGAATACACTCGCAATCATCTTTCTTATGGTTCGATTTTCTTTCAGCATGGCTATCTCGATCAGGCTGCCAGATCATTTGAGGCCGCCCTTCACGACAATCCTCAAAGTGCAGAAGCCGCATACGGTCTAGGCAGCGTGTATCTGCAGCAGGGCAAGACTGCTGAAGCAAAGAAACAATTCGAGCACGCAACAAAATTACAACCAACTTCACCGTCTACCTTGCCGGATGCCTGGAACAATCTCGGCCTTCTCGCGGCCCGCGAAGGAAGAAGCGACGAGGCTATCGCATATTTTCAGCAAGCGCTCGCCTTGAGTCCCGATCATCTTGTCGCGTTGGAAAATCTTGGCAACGTCTATCGCCAGCAGAAAAATTGGGGGGAAGCGCGCAAATTGTTGGAGCGTGCCGTCTCCGTCGGACCGAATGACGCCGAAGCTAACTACAGTCTGGGCATGGTTTATGCACAACTGAATGACGTCGATCGTGCACAAAATTATCTGGAGCGAGCCCTGAAACTGCGGCCCGCCTATCCCGAAGCACTAAATAATCTCGGTATCCTCTCACTGCGGAGAAATCATCCGGAGCAGGCCGTCGCAAATTTTGAAGAGTGCATTCGCGTTGCACCCGCCTTCGATCAGGCGTATCTAAACCTGGCGCGCGTCTATGTCATACAGGGCACACCGGACAAAGCACGCACCGTGCTCCTCGACCTTTTGAAACAACATCCGGACCACGCCCTCGCCAAAAGTATGCTGGGCCAGCTAGAGACGACTCCGTAAGCTGGATCTTTCATGAAGAGTGCGGGAATTGTCATGCCAAAAAAGTACGCGATTCCAAGAATCGCGAACGTGCGCAGGACGCCAACGCTCGCAATGAGGCGAGTCGCAATTGGAGCCGTAATCAGTGCGCCGGCGCCGAAGCCGGCGACCGCAATTCCTGTGATCATGCCGCGACGGTCGGGAAACCACTTCACCAGAGTCGCAACAGGCACAATGTAACCGAGCCCCAGGCCAATTCCGCCGAGGAAACCATACGAGAAGTACAGCCAATCAAGATGCCCGCCGGAAAGGCTGGCGAGAAAAACACCTGCGCCATAGAAAATTCCCGCGGCAATGGCGACACGCCGTGGTCCCGACTTCCTCATCCACAATCCGCCCACGAAAGCAGCAAATCCAAGCATCAGAATCGCCAGCGTGAACGCGAAGGTCACCTCCGATATCGTCCACCCAAACGCCTTCGTCAGTGGAATGCGGAAAACGCTCCATGCATAGACCGCTCCCAGAGCAATCTGCATGATCACGCCCGCCAGTGCGATTCCCCAGCGGGTCGCAGGCCCGATGTTTTCGGAGCGATTGAGAGCGAGAGTGGGACGTTCAGAGCGGGGCATTTTCAGTTCTCCTTGAATCAACAACTTCGACGTCTCGGTTCATCCACGGGTTGACCTTCAGGACGCCGGAAATGTTACTCCGAAACAATTGCTCGTGCGGTTAAATCTTGGCCCGAACGACAGTGTGTTTTCCTCCGCGCTCGAAGCCCGAAGGATGTTCAGGCTAACTGGCCATTTTTTTGAGTTCGCCGCTGGATCTGAAGCATGACCTAAGTAACGTAAAGTAAGTGGTTTAGCGGTTCTGCCGATCTATCACCCTGTAATAATCGTTGGCGTACATCCGCGGACTCTCTCGTCCTGCAGAGGATATTCGTGCCTGCAAATCACAAGCCAGGGATACAGATTGCCTGGAAGACTGTCACCTATCGCAGCGTAGTTCTCTTCGTTTTGGCGATTGTGGCTGCGGTTGTGATCGCGACGAGATTCGCATTTCCGGAATTTAGCGTGACAACAGGAAAAGCGGTCGGAAGCCTGTTCACCAATTTGCTGGAACGAGTTGCCGCTCAACCTTCAACCAAACCTGGAGCTGTTTCCCAGCAGGCGCACATCACTGCCCTCGACGGCACGGTGCGGGTAAAGAAGGCGAACAGCAACGAATGGGTGAAGGCCGACTACAGCGTGCCCCTCGAAAAAGGTGACGTGATTCAAACCGGTTCCGAAGGCATGGCGAAGATCGTCTTCAACGATGGCACCAACTACACCGTCAAGCAGGATTCTCTCATTGTGATCGAAGAAAACTCTGCCAACGAGCGTCAGCAAACTAACGTGGCAGTAAGCGTAAATACCGGAACCGTGGATCTTTCGACTGGAACCTATGTGCAAGGTTCAAGGTCTGAAGTCATCATGGATGGCGCAACTGCAACTCTGGCGCCCGAAAGCGCGGCACGCGTGAGCAAAGACGCCAACGCTCAGCATGATGAATTCCTGATCACGAAAGGCAGCGGCACCGTCGAGCGTAACGGACAAACTCTGCAATTGGCAGATTGGGAAAAAGCCAGCTTCAAACCCGACTCCGCGCGCATTGAGAAGGTCAAGGAAATTGGCCCGCCGACGCCGATTTCTCCGGCAAACATGATGCCGATTTTCATCTCTCATGATCCCAAGCCGATCGAATTCTCCTGGACGCCGATGGCCAATGCCAAGGGATATCGCCTGTTGGTCTCGCGCAATCCTTACTTCTCTTCTTTAATTTTGGACCACAAGGTGAACACTGCGGATGTGATGGTCTCCGGCCTGACCGAAGGCCCGTATTACTGGATGGTCCGATCGTTCGACGCGGAGGGCAAAGAATCAGCGGAAAGTGAAAAGAACCGCTTCAATGTGGTCACTCAGGAAGCGGACTCGGGAAAGATCACGCTCCAACTCGATCCATTTATTCAGCACGGACGCGTAATCGAACTGACTGGCAAGACCGAAATCGGCGCACGCGTGATGGTGAACGGCCATGAGGTGCCGGTCGTCGGCGCCGACGGCAGTTTTCACTACTTCACGCCTCCTCTTCCGAACGGTGAAACCTTAATTACTGTGACCGCGCAGGATTCAAAGGGTGGGGTGAATACGGAGCAGCAGAAAGTTGTGATTCAGTGAGGGTTACCCCGACTGGCACTTTTGTTTTGGTAGTTCGGAGCTTTAATTTTTAGCGCTGGGGCTTGAAAGTCCTTACAATAAGGTGAGACCCAGAACAATTTAACGCTACCGGCCGTGCCCGGAGTTCGGCAGGGTTGTGCCGGAGTGTAGTAGATCAAGAAAAAGGGACAACTGTATGTCATCCAACGGATTTCGTAATGGGTCTTCAGGCGGGCACAATGTGCGGTCGCTCTTCAGCATGTTTTCTAGCGACTTGGCGATTGATCTGGGTACCGCCAACACTCTGGTATATGCGCGCGGCAAAGGCATCGTGGTGAATGAGCCTTCCATTGTGGCCTTGAATAAAAACAGCGGCGAGGTTGAAGCTGTCGGCAAAGAGGCCAAGGAAATGCTCGGGCGCACCCCGGGGAATATCGTCGCCATCAAGCCGATGAAGGATGGCGTCATTGCCGACTTCAAAGTCACCGAGAAGATGCTCAACTATTTCATCCAGAAGGCGCACAACCGCAAGATGCTGGTGCACCCGCGCATCGTGATCGGCGTGCCTTCGGAAATCACGCAGGTCGAAAAGCGCGCCGTCATGGACTCGGCTTATCGAGCCAAGGCAAGCGAGGTCTATCTCGTCGAGCAGGCAATGGTGGCGGCGATCGGCGCGGGACTTCCCATCACCGAGCCTTCCGGCAACATGGTCGTTGATATTGGCGGCGGAACGACTGACATCGCAGTAATTTCTCTCAGCGGCATTGTGTATTCGCGGTCGGTGCGGATGGCCGGTAATCAGATGGACGAAGCCATCATGAATTACTTGAAGCGAAAATATAATCTGCTGGTCGGCGAACGCACTGCCGAGCAGATCAAGATGGAAATCGGCTCAGCCTATCCGCTGGACAAGCCGCTGACCATGGAGATCAAAGGCCGCAACCTGATTGAAGGCGTGCCGAAGACCATTACTGTCGACGATAGCGAAATCCGTGAAGCGCTCAGCGAGTGTGTTTCAACGATAATGAATGCGGTACGCGTTGCCCTTGAGCGCACACCTCCGGAACTATCCGCTGACATCAGTGATCGCGGAATCGTTCTCACCGGCGGCGGCGCGCTGCTGAAGAACTTGGACAAGCGCATCCGTGAAGAAACCGGATTGCCGGTTTCAATCGCCGATGATCCGCTGTGCAGTGTGGTGCTCGGCACAGGCAAGATGCTGAGCGACTTCAAATTGCTGAGGAAGATTTCGATCGAATAGGAAGGCGTCCTTGGCCGTCGGTCGTTGGTCGTCGGCCAAAACGAAACGCCTTTCAACCACGAAGGACACGAAGTTACACGAAGGAGATCCGCCAGGTAGTCGTAAGCGCGAACTGACTTTCTGATGGCTGAAGGCTGATAGCTGACAGCTTGCTTTATATGGACAACCTCATGGGCCGCTATCGGAATATCAGCATTCTGGGTGCGGCAATCATCTTCCAGATTCTGGGCCTCGCGGTCCAGGTGAAACGCTCTACCGACAATCAATCGGCGCGCCTTATTCGCGTGTGGACCGTTTCAGCCATCACGCCTTTTGAAAAGGCCATTGTGCGCGTACAAAGCGGCGCTTCCGATATGTGGCACAACTATTTCTATCTGCGAGGCGTGCGCCAGGAGAATCGGCAGCTCAAAGAACAAATTGAGCAATTGCAATTGGAGCAGGTCCGTCTTCAGCAGGATGCGAACCAGGCGCATCGCCTGCAAACCCTGCTCGGATTCAAAGAACAGTTCATTGCCAAGACTCTGGCGGCGCAAGTCATTGGCTCGAGTGGCAGCGACCAATCCCGGACCGTATATATCGATAAGGGCTCCCGTGACGGTGTTAAGCAGGAAATGGCGGTGATCTCGTCTACCGGCGTAGTCGGAAAAGTCAGCGCGGTTTACAGGACCACCTCGGAAGTTCTGCTTATCAACGATCAGCAGAGCGGCATCGGGGCGATTCTTGAACAGTCTCGGTTGCAGGGCGTCTTGAAAGGCAAAGCCTCAGGCGAGCTGGTGATGGACAAGATCATGTCGGACGAGAGCGTGAAAGCTGGCGACAAGGTCATGACCAGCGGCGGCGACTTGATCTTCCCCAAAGGCTTGGTGATTGGCACAGTGGCGAAAATTACGAAAGGGCCGGAGTTTCTGGAAGTCTCCGTAAAGCCTGCTGCAGCCCTGAACCGTTTGGAAGAAGTGCTGGTTATCACTCAGAAGGAAGAGCGCGAGCCGATATCGCCGGCAGCACCCACCCGCGCCGCAGACATTCTGGCGCAGCGTCTGCCATCGGTGCCCGACAAGCCACCCACGCCCGTACACAGCGGAGTCCCGGCAAGTATCATCACTCATACAGCCACGCAGGCGGCGGGAGCTACGAATCCCGGAGCGACCCAGCCCGCAGCGAGCATGCCAGCTTCGGGAAACCGATCTGCCAATGCAACGGCGCAGGCTGGCGGAAATCAGGCGACGACAACTCCTCCAACCTTGAAACCCGCAAACATTTCGACACCGCCGTCAAATGCGGGGGCGAAATTGCCTTCAGTAAACACCGCTGCCAAACCGGTCGCACATACTACGCAAACCCAACCCGCTGATTCCGGGGACTCTCCTCAATAACGTGAACCTGACCTACACATCGCGTGAGCAAATCGAGGTCTACCGCTTCAGCCTGCCGGTTGCGATTTTCGTTCCCTTGCTGGCAGTTTTCCTGCAAGTGTTCCTGCCGCTTCGGTTTCCGTTCGTTTCCATCTTCGACCTGCCTTTGCTGGTCGTGATTTTCTTTGCCATGGCGCGCCGCAGCCCAGTGACCGGACTGCTCACCGGAGCCGCCATCGGTCTGCTGCAGGATTCACTGACTCGCCAGCCGATTGGCCTGTATGGAATTGCCAAGACATTCGTCGGCTATGGCGCTTCGTCGCTCGGTGTAAAGCTTGATGTCGAAAGCATCGGCACGCGACTGATCGTGACCACCGCTTTTTACGTGATTCACGAAGTCATTTATTTTTCGGTCGCGCGAGGCATGGTCCGCCTGGATCTGCACTGGAGCTGGCCGCACGAACTCGGCTCCGCCATCGCCAACGCATTCCTTGGAGTGCTCTTGTTCGCGGTGATGGACAGGCTGAAGCAGAGAGCGTGAAAAACGTCGTTGGTCGTTAGTCGTTGGTTGCTAGTAAATCGTGGAAGCGTTCTGGTTTGTAGCACGGGTTGATCTGCAAGAAACTGGCTCATTGCCAGAGTTCAGTGTCGATCTGCTCAAAGGCTTCTTCAATTCGCCTATCGATACGTTTTATCTCTTTGTGAAAGTTATTGAGTTTTCCTAGATGTTTCAGCCATGGCTTTTCGCGCGAAGACACCTTACCTGTCTCAGCTTGCTTGGGCGTGTTGACGTCATTTTTTGTGACCTTCGTCACCATTTCTAGTATTGTCTCATCCAGAGAAGCTTTACAATTAAGTTAACAGCCGACGAGCAGCTTAACCGCTAAAGACCAAGAACTGACGACCAACGACTGATCTATGTTTTCCCACGATGAAAAGCCTTCTCATATCCGTCTGACGGCGTTTCAATACGTTATCCTCGCGATTTTCTTGTTCCTGGCATATGGTCTCTGGCGCTTGCAAGTCTCGCAAAATGATTATTACTCGGCAGCAGCAGAAAGGAACCGAGTCCGCGAGGTCCCTATCCTTGCTCCGCGCGGGAAAATCCTGGACCGCTACGGGCGAACGATTGTCGACAACTATCCATCGTTTACCGCACTTCTCATGCGCGATTCGTCGCGCAACCTGAATGCCGATGCGGACGTGATCGCTGCCGGGCTCCACATGGATCCTAGAGAAGTACGGGAAAAAATTCGTCACTTCGAAAGCCTGCCGCAGTATCAGCCGATCTACTTGAAGGAGGACATCACCCCGGACGAAGAAGCCTTCGTCGAGGCGCACAAGAGCGAACTGCCGGAACTGGATACGATCATGGCGTACAGGCGGCTATATCCTCGCAAGGGATTTCTGGCACACCTGATCGGATATGTTGGCGAGGTCAGCGAGGACATGCTGAACCAGCCGCAGTTCGAGCTCTACAACCCCGGAGATGTGGTCGGAAAATCTGGCGTTGAGCTTCAATACAACCAACTTTTGATGGGCACGAACGGCTCGCGCCAGGTTGTCGTAAACAGCCACGGCAAAGAAGTCGGCGAGGCACTGGATGAAAAACCGGCAGTACCGGGGAAGCCACTTAAGCTCACTATTGACGTCGACCTTCAAATCGCCGCCGAAGAAGCGATGGAAGGCAAGAACGGCGCAATTGTGGCTATGGACCCACATACCGGCGAAATCCTCGCAATGGCCAGCAGGCCGACATTTGATCCGAACGACTTCTCTGTCCGCATCGGGCGCTCGGACTGGGCAAAACTTGTCAATGATCCCGACAAGCCTTTGCTGAACAAGGCCATTCAGGCGCAGCTTGCGCCCGGCTCCACGTTCAAAATTATTATGTCGGTCGCCGGCTGGCAGGAAGGCATTGCACAGAATATGCACGTCATCTGTAACGGCAGTGCCAATTTTTACGGGAGAAATTCCAAGTGTTGGGTTTATTTCGAGCATCGAACCCACGGAGATGTAGATCTCACTAAAGCGATCTATCAGTCCTGTGACGTCTTCTTTTACACGCTCGCCGACAGGCTAGGAATTGGACGAATTGCCAAATACGCAACGGCTTTCGGTCTGGGACAAAAGACGGGCATAGATTTGCCGGAAGAAGCGAGCGGGGTTATGCCATCCGAAGAGTGGAAGCTCCGCAACTTCCGCCAGAGGTGGTTTCCTGGAGAAACTATCTCGGTCGGGATTGGGCAAGGCGCAATCGCGGTCACACCTGTACAGTTGATCCGCGCAATTTCCGCCATCTCGATGGGCGGCCGCATGGTCGTACCCCACGTGGTCAATCCGACAAATCTGCCGAGCGGGTTTGTCGAAGTAGGTCGCTACACCCAGGTCAAAGAAATTCCGGTTGATCCGAACGGCTGGAACACAATTACGGATGCGATGGACCGTGTCCTCACACCCGAAGGAACGGCGTTTTCCGCGCATATTCCAGGGGTTGACATTGCGGGCAAGACCGGGTCAGCGCAGGTGGTTTCGCTTGCGTTGCGGGCGAAGCACGAGAACGATGAGAACTTCGCACAAAACGGATGGTTCGTTGGGTTCACTCCGAAGCGCAATCCCGACATTGTCGTTTGCACGCTATTTCAGGGCGGCGAACACGGCAAGCTTGCCGCCAGAATTGCAACGCAGGTGATCAAGGCTTACGTGGACAAGCAGCAGAGACAGCCAACGAGCGTCGCACGGGCAACAACTGGGAACGGCCAAGTTGAAATTGGAGCGCTCTGGACGGCCAGCGATGAAGAAGGCGCTGCGGACAAATTGGGCGGCGGTCGCATCCGAGTCGATTTGTCAAAGAAACCACCAGTGCTTGCGACCGCTGCACCAGGCTTAGGAGGGGTTAACTGACGGCTGATAGCTGACGACTGATTTATGCCTCGCAACATGACACTTCGCGACTTCGATTGGGTGCTGGTGGCCTTCGTGCTCATCATTTGCACTCTCGGCGTCATTGAAATCCGCAGCGCCACCCTGCACACCAAGTTCGCCGGAGTTCACGTCAAACAGATTTACTGGATCATGGGCGGGCTCGGCTGCATGTTGCTGGTCAGTGTGATCAACTATCAGACCCTGCTCGAGAAGGTCCACTGGATGTACATCGCGGCGGTGACATCATTGATGTCAGTACTCGTGTTCGGGCAAAAATACCTGGGTGCGCGCCGCTGGGTCAAATTGCCGGGAGGAAATCACTTTCAGCCTTCAGAGTGGGTCAAGCTGATTCTCATTCTCGCGGTCGCCAAATACTTTGCCGACCTGCAGCATCGTGAACTTTCCTGGTCAGATTTCATCAAGGCCGGCGCAATTGTCGGTGTGCCCATGCTGATGGTGCTGGCCCAGCCCGATCTGGGCACAGCGCTTACCTATCTGCCTATCGCCATCGTGGGCTTGTTTCTGGGAGGAATCAGTTGGAAACAGGCGCTGGCGATCATTCTTCTAGCCGGACTTGCCATGCCGCTCGCGTGGCATCACTTGAAGGACTACCAGAAGCAGCGCCTGGTCAGCTTTATGTCTCCGGATAATGATCCTCGTGGCGCTGGCTACCACGTGCGACAGTCAGAAATTGCCGTCGGCTCCGGCGGAATCTGGGGTAGCAGCTCAGGATCGCAAACCCATCTCGCGTTTCTTCCCGAGCCCCACACCGACTTCATCTTCGCGGCATTCTCAGAGGAACATGGTTTTGTAGGGGCACTGGGCGTCCTGCTGTTATACTTTATCGTGCTGATGCGTTTGACCCAGAACGCACAAACAGCGCCCGACCGCGCTGGCACTTTTATTGTGATGGGTGTGGTTGCGGTGCTGACCTTTCATATACTGGTCAACATTGGCATGGTGGTTGGCTTTATGCCGGTCACCGGAATACCGTTGCCCCTTATGAGCTACGGAGGGTCATCGGTACTTTTTATGTTCTTAGCGCTGGGGATGGTGATGAACGTCCGCATGCGCCGCTTCGTAAACTGAAGCGAAACTGCTTGTGTGGCGCGGACACTCTTGTCCGCGAAATGCAAGTGACAAGTTGTTGATGTAATCGGACGCGAGCGTCCGGCCCAAAAAATTACGATCGCCCTCGCGTGAAGGGGGCAACTCACCGGCGGAGACGAGCCGGACAGGATTTGAAGTAAAGCACGGGCAGGTAACGGCCCCCTCAAATGCACCGCGTCAGAGTGCGTGGTGGCAACTTGAGAGAGCGGTCACAAACCCGGGCAGATTGCGATCAGTGAAAAGTTTTCAGCACTCCAGAACCCAACTGCGACTATTCCCACGGGAAATCGGGCAGTACAGTTCTGCATCAAACCCGCTCATCGCAACTTCAATTTTCCTTTCCAACCGTCGTACGTCTCTGATCCGGTGAATCCGCAGCCCTGAACGGCTGGCGGACCGGAGTTTCAATGACAAAAGAATTGTTTGTGTCTTCCACGCCTCATGAAACCAAAGTGGGGTTGGTAGAAGACGATCAGTTAGCAGAAGTGTACCTGGAGCGCGAGAACGAATACACGCTGGCCGGGTCCATCTACAAGGGCCGAGTGACACGGGTTTTGCCGGGAATGCAATCGGCATTCGTCGATATTGGCCTGGAACGCGATGCCTTTCTCTACGTTTCCGATTTCATGGAGTTGGAGAATCAGGACGAGGACCTGGACGAGGTCCCCACCACCCGCGCAGTTTCGGATTTCAATAGCGCACCGCAATCGCACGCGGTAGAAAAAGCCACGGATTCTGAACAACACGAAAACACACATGCTCTCACCGAGAGTTCTTCACCGGCTGGGAACGGAAGTGCACCCTCGGGGCGCGAAGATCGCGATCGTGGAAATTGGCGCGGACGGCGACGTCGTGGGCGTCGCGATCGTTTCTCGCGTCCGGCAACTCAGGCCGAGTCCCGGCCAGAGCGCGAGCAATACGGGCCTCCGGCCGGATACGAGCCAATCATTCTGCCAGGAGAGTCGATCTCAAAATACCGCGATCGCGGCGCTTCATCTTCGCGGCGTTCTGAAACGTCCTCGATATCCGATAGCAGTACCGCAGTCTCCGAGACTTTCCCCCAAGATGAACCTCTCTTCGCGGAACCATCCCAAAAGAACGAAGGCGGCAACTCAATCAATGCAGGAGCGCTCTTGGTTGATGCGGGTAGCTCGTCAATCGATGATGGGGGAACGGATCCTGCCCTAAGCGACCGAGAGGGAGCGAGTCGAATAGGCGTCCTCGCCCGTTCGTCGCAGGATTCCGACAACTCCGTCGAAGTCCCTGAAGTAGGTTCCGAAGAATGGGACCAGGCGCAGAAAGCCGAACACGAGCGCAATGTGGCTGCCATATTCGGAGAGGAACCGCAGGAAATCCAGTCGCCAGAAGACGAACCTGATGATGCGGCTGATGAATTGATCGCCGATGCTTCAGAGCAGGGCACCGCATTCGCTTCCGGACAAACCATAGAGGAAGAAGAAATCGACGAAGAGGAAGCCGATCTGGCCGCCTACGTTGAGGACCTGGAGGAGGAAGGCGCGTTCGACGAATTTGAAGAGGAGACCCACGCTGCGGCGGAACAAGACGCTCCCACCGAGTCAATCTCCGCCTCGGCAGATTCCGGTGCGGAAGTCGTTCCCTTCTCCTCTGAACCCATTTCTGAGGAGGCCTCAGAAGTCGCGCAGGCCGAAGATGTCGATGAAGCCTCGGAGGAAGAAGAGGAACTGGAAGAGGCACAGGCGGAAGCCGAAGCTCTGCTCGATGCTGAAGGCCGGGCCAACGGAACCATTGATGCTCGTGCCGAAGTTCGCGCCCCAGCCACAACCGCCGCATACACCCAGCGTGCAAACCGATCCGGCTACGATCGCAACCGCCGTGGCCGCCGTCCAGCTGGTCGTCGCTTTCGCCGCCAGCAGACGCAAAACCTGCCTCAGATCACCGATCTGCTCAAAGAAGGTCAGGAAATTCTGGTGCAGATCGCCAAAGAGCCAATCGGCAAAAAAGGCGCACGTATCACCAGCCACATCGCCCTGCCAGGCCGGTTTCTCGTGTATATGCCGACTGTCAATCACACCGGCGTTTCCCGCAAGATCGCTTCCGAAGAGGAACGCCAACGCCTGAAGCGCATCATTCAAAGCGAGCGCGAAAACGGACATGGTGGATTTATCGTTCGCACCGCCGCCCAGGGCGCAGACGAAAACGAACTACGGGCTGACATTCGTTTCTTAAAGGGGCTATGGAACGAAATCCGCACCCGCGCGGAAAACGGAAATTCGCCTGCCCTGATCTATCACGACCTGAACGTGGTCGAGCGCATTCTGCGGGACCAGGTCACCGCGGATTTCTCCGCTGTCTGGGTCGATACCGAACAGGAATACGAACGCATCTTGCGTTTTGCCAACCGCTTTCAACCCGGGCTGGTTCGCCGCGTAAAGCTCTATACCAAAGAGACTCCGCTGTTCGAGCAGTTCGGGTTGAAAGAAGAAATCGACAAAGCCCTCAAGTCGAAAGTGTGGCTCAAGAGCGGCGGATATATCGTCATTAATCAAACCGAGGCTCTGGTCGCAATCGATGTGAACACGGGCAAGTACGTCGGCAAGACGGCGCGCCTGGAAGACACAATCGTGAAGACGAACGTTGATGCAATCAAAGAGATCGTCCGGCAGATTCGATTGCGCGATCTTGGCGGCATCATCGTGATCGACTTCATCGACATGGATGAGCGCCGCAATCGCCAAAAAGTCATGCAGGCCCTCGAAGAAGCCCTGCGGAGTGATCGTTCGCCCTCGAAAGTCCTGCAGTTTAACGATTTCGGTCTGGTGGCAATTACGCGCAAGCGGGTGAAGCAATCGCTGGAGCGAACGATCGGTTCGCCATGCCCTTATTGCGAAGCAACCGGCTTCGTGAAGAACGTGAACACGGTCTGCAATGAGATTTACATCGAGATGCGTAAGCTGGCAAAACATCTCGATCATTCCGATGTCATGCTGCGCGTGAACCCTGAAGTCGCCAAGGCGCTCAAGACCAACAATGGCCGCTGGCTGAATGAACTGGAAGAGCTAACCAAGAAGACGGTAATTGTGAAAAGCGACCCGGCGCTTCACCAGGAGAAGTTCGATATCAACTAGCTGTCAGCGATCAGCCGTCAGCTCTCAGTCAAATCTGTTGCGGGAAACGGGCGTCACCGCCCGTTCTCCTCTTCCGTTAGGGTTCTTTAGTCCGTTCCCGCCGCCGCGCCCTTGGCTTCTGATCCCGTCAGGCTTCGCTCGGCAATACTGCTGTACTCGCGCAGTTTTTTGAGTGAAGTCTGTACTTCATCGACGTGCTGCTTCTGTCCACGCTGGGTGGCCATCACCGAAACCCGCTCGGCATTTTCCGCGGCGTTGCTGCCGATCTCGAGCAGCGTGGCGAGTGAATCAGCATGCAGTTTCCACAGCGAAGACGAATTCCCTGCCCGCTTCAGTTCTTCCCATTCAGTGATGATCCTGGCCGTCACTGCAACCAGGCGCAACAGCACCCGCGCAACACCCGCCCGCAGGCTCTTTTCTTCCAGGAAGTCAGCGCAATAGGCATCCGCTTCGGCGGGAGTGAGCGTCAAGTTGAAGAAACGCATGGGTACAACCTGACGGAACTTCGGATCTGCAACGCGCACGAAAATTCGCACCGACTCTTCCACCTTGAGTAGCTTGGTCTCTTCTGCCGCCAATTGTTGCTGGGTAACTGCTTTTCGCGCCGAACCCAAACTGAAAGGCTTCTCGGTCACCACGCTTACCGTTTTAATCGCCGGTTTTGAAGGAGCAGTCGAGACCGCAGGTTTCGCTCCACGCTTCATTGGCGGCATCTGCTCAAGAGTCTGCTTCAGGCGTGAAACGCGCCGGAACTTGTCGAGGGCGTGGCCATAATCGAGACGCAGCAGGCTGTTCTCGTCCATGGCCTTCACGTGATCGACCGTCACGTCCACGCCGTCCACGCTGCCCAGAATCGTTCCGCCCTGCTGCTCCAGATGTCCGGCGAAGCTCTTGATCTGTTTCGTGGCTTCACGAAATAGCTCATCGAAGCGCGCGCCAAACGTGGCATTGTAAGGGGCGATCGTAGCCAGTACTCCGGGATGAAAGAACGATTCTTCCAAATTCTGCTTGATCTGCCGGACACTTTGAATAATTCCGGACTCCAGCAATCCATTCAGATCCTTGAACTGCAGAACCTGCTCTTCGAGGGAGTCGAACTTCCGCAGCACCTGCACATGTTCTTCTGGAAGTGGGAGCAAATCCGAATCGGCAAGAATCTCAATCAGAGCGATCTCAAATGGCGAAAGCGGCAACGATCCGTCGAGCCCATATCCGCGCTGGTCCCATTGTCCGGGAACGCGCGGGTGACGATACAAGAATGTGACGACGATGTCTGTTTTGTCCCGATCGTAGTCGGTGTGATCTTTCTTGCGCACAAAGTAGCGCAGCATGGCTTCCGCGATCTCAGGATCGGTCTCGTCGGTAAAGGCGCGACGCAACATTGCGGGAGAAATCGCCATGTCGAGCAGGCGCAGCCAGCGCCGCATCGCGCTCAGCGTGCCACCCACATCGTCGTCGGCTTGCAGCGAAACCGTTTCCAGTCCCGCAGGCACAGGGACTTCCCCTTCAACAGCATCCTGCAGGAGCTTTTCGCAAAAGCCCTGGACCGTGGCCAATATGGCGAGTTCCCATTTGGGATCTTCAGCCAATAGTTTCCCTCGATGGAACGAGTTCCAAAATAATTCAGCTTAAATACTGCCAGAGCGCAGGATTACCGGATAGTTACCTTGGTAAGAGGGGATCCGTCGTTGGTCGTTCGTCGTTAGTCGTTCGCATCCTCGTTATGCCTTAACGATTAGATTGGGATCGACGGTTGATTGACTCAACCAAGCCTTCGCCGACGACCGAGTACCAACGACCGACGACAAGCCTTATTCGAAGACCACAGTCTTGTTGCCATACACCAAGACTCGGTTCTCAAGGTGCCAGCGGACTGCACGTGAAAGCACCACCTTTTCAAGATCGCGGCCCTTGTGAATCAGATCTTCGACTGCATCACGGTGAGATACGCGGACTACATCCTGTTCAATGATCGGACCGTCGTCGAGCACCTCGGTCACATAGTGACTGGTTGCGCCAATCAGTTTCACCCCTCGAGTAAACGCCTGGTGGTAAGGTCTTGCACCCACGAAGGCAGGCAGAAAAGAATGATGAATGTTGATAATTCGCCCGGGATAAGCGCTAACAAATTCGTTTGAAAGGGCCTGCATGTAGCGAGCAAGCACAATAAGGTCAATATTGTGGCGCTCCAACCGCGTGCGAACCTGTCGCTCCGCGGCGTCCTTGTTTTCTTTTTCGACTGGGACCAGAAAGAACGGAACGTGGTAAAACTCCGCGATCGCTTCGCTTTCGGCATGATTCGAAATGATGCACGGAATTTCACAAGCCAGTTCCCCGCTCTTGTGGCGATACAGAAGGTCGACCAGGCAATGATCTTGCTTCGAGACCAGGATCGCCATACGCGGCCGCTGTTCCGACTCCGCCAGTCGCCACTGCATTTTGAATTTTTCGGCGATCGGCGAAAAGTGCCGGGGGAAATCTGACAGCGAAAAATCGAATTCCGTGGGATCGAATTCGACACGCATTAAAAATATTTTGGAATCCGAGTCGCCGTGTTCGTCGGCATGAAGAATGTTGCCGCCATGCTGATAGATGAACCCGGAGATCGTTGCGACGATGCCTTTCTGGTCGGGGCAACTCAGTAGCAACACCGCAGATTTCTTCGTCATCGCTTCTTCAAATCTTTCAGAATCTCGCGTGCCGCGTTTGCGCCGGAGCCGCCGGTCAACCCTGTTCCGGGATGGGTTCCCGATCCACACAGGTAAAGATTGCGGATTGGCGTTTTGTAGCGTGCCCAGTCAAGAAATGGCCGCATGGTGAATATTTGATCAAGCGCGAGCTCACCGTGAAAGATATGCCCACCGGTCATCCCGTAAGTTTGTTCAAGATCGAGCGGCGTGATGACCTGCGCATGCAGTATCTTCTCCGGCAAATCGGGCGCATATTGAGCAATAGTCTTGATAACCGTCTGGCCTAGCGCGTTTCGTTGCTCGTGCCACGTGGCATCTTTCAGCTTGTAAGGCGCATATTGCATGTACATAGACATCACATGCTTCCCCGACGGCGCGAGCGAGGGACTGGTCAGCGTAGGAATTGTAATTTCCAGATATGGAGCCCGCGAGAAATTTCCATATTTCGATTCATCGAACGCGCGTTCGATGTAGTCAATTTCTGGCCCAATTTGAATACGGCCTCTGAGGGCTTCGAGATTCTCCTGTAATGCCGTAAAGGAGGGCAATGCGGAAAGCGCAACGTTCACCTTCGCGACCGTTCCGTTCATGCGATAGTTCTGCAGCCGCTTGGTGAATGTTGGGGAAAGCAACGACGGGTCGACCAGCTTAAGAAAAGTCGCTTTCGGGTCAGCGTTGGAAACAACGGCGCGCGCGGAAATTTCCTCTCCGGTCGAAAGAACTACGCCGGTCGTGGCCTCGTTTTTTACCGTGATCTGCAGGACTTGAGCCCCGGTGCGAATCTCGGCCCCGGCTTTCCGCGCAGCCGAAGCCATCGCTTGGGTAATCGCACCAATTCCTCCCTGCGCAAACAAGTTGCGGCCTGCCGGATTTGAATCGGCCGCCGCTCGAAGCAGAAGAACGAGACTCGTTCCCGCCGACCATGGACCCATGAAGGTTCCGAAGATGCCGCGAGCAGCTACCGTCGCGCGCAGCAGATCGTTCTCAAAGAATTCCGAAACCAGATCTGCGACCGCCATTGGACCCCAGCGCAACAAGTCATAGGTGCTCTTTTTGCCGAGTCCGCGGATGGATCGTCCCAACCGCAACAGACTGAACAGATCGGATTTCGTGGGCTCCGCGATCTCCGGCGGAGTGAGCGCGAGAACTTTGGAAATTACCCGTGAAGTCTTCTCGAGTGCTAGCTGGAATTGACGGTATTTCGCTGCATCGACTTTCGAAAATTTCCCGATCTCCTGCGCCGCCCTGTTCAGATCGCTGTGTAGGACGAGAGCGCGTCCCTCAGCCGAGAGCGATGCGACTGCTACTTCGGGCTGAATCAACTTCAGCCCGTGTTTTTCGAGCTGCATGTCGCGAAGGACATCCGCTCGCAACGATGCCGAGTGCGCAAGAATCGAAGAGCGAAATCCAGGATGAAATTCCTCGGTAATCGCTGCCCCGCCGACTTGTTCGCGGCGCTCGAGAACAATCGGTTTAAAGCCTGCTCTGGCCAGATAAAACGCGGTAACCAGGCCGTTGTGTCCGCCGCCTATGATTACAATGTCATGGTTAGGCACTCGGCACCCTCGCAGTCGGGAGGGGCACGACTTTAGTCGTGCCGACTACCAACTTCCAAATGATGTCATTCCGAGCGAAGGAATGTGATTCGCGCCGCGAATCACATTTCGGAGCCGAGGAATCTGCAGTTGATTGAAAAATCCTAACGTTCAAATCCAGAACGGCGAAAAGCAGGTTCCTCGACTTCGCCGAACCGTTCGCTAAGCGAACGATTCGGCTTTGCTCGGAATGACAGAAAAACAGGGGCGATTCTCGGCACGGCTGAAGCCGTGCCCTTCCCGGTAGTGGTTCTCTCAAGGGCAGTGTGATCTTAAGCCGCATCTTTCAGCACTTCCAGTGCCGCCAGCCTTCCTGGCGCGCCCATGATTCCTCCTCCAGGATGCGTTGCCGACCCGCACATGTAGAGGTTCTTAATAGGCGTCCTGAATCGCGCCCACCCCGGCGCGGGACGCAAAAAGAAAAGCTGCTCCAGCGAAAGCTCTCCTTGGAAAATATTTCCTTCGCTCAATCCCCATTCGCGTTCGAGATCGAGCGGAGTGAGCACCTGTTTGTGCAGGATGATGTTCTTCAGATTCGGCGCGTATTCGGAAATCGTATCGATCACGGTATTTCCGAAGTCATCGCGAAGCTGGTCCCAGTTCAATCCCGGCTTCAATTTATACGGCGCATACTGCACGAAACACGAAAGCACATGCTTTCCCGGCGGCGCGACGCTCGGATCCGTAAGCGACGGGATCACCATGTCGATGTATGGGCGCCGCGAGAACATTCCGTACTTCGCATCGTCATACGCGCGCTCCATATATTCGACCGCCGGCGAAATCGAAATCGCGCCACGAAGATGCGCGCCGGGCCCGGGCATGCATTTAAAATCCGGCAACGCGTCGAGGGCGAGATTGACTTTGCCTGACGATCCGCGAAATTTATAGCGCTTCACTTCGTCGACGAAGGCACTCGGCAGATTTCCGTTGTCGATGAATTCAATAAACGTATGCCGCGGATCGACGCTGGAGGAAATCACTCGTCCATAGATTTCATCTCCATTGGTCAGCGCGACCCCAACCGCACGCCCAGCTTTCACAATGATCTTCGCGACGCCCGCCTGCTTGCGAATTTCAACTCCGGCCTCAAGCGCAGCCTCGCCGATCGCATTCGAAATTCCGCCGGTCCCGCCACGGGCAAATCCCCAAGCACGGAACGCGCCGTCGATCTCACCCATGTAGTGGTGCAGCAGAACGTATGCCGTACCGGGGGAACGCACTCCGAGAAATGTCCCTATAATTCCGGACGCCGACATGGTTGCCTTGAGCACATCCGTCTCGAACCACTGGTCGAGAAAGTCGGCTGCGCTCATTGTCATGAGCTGCACCAGGTTGTAGCGGTCACTCGACGCAAGTTTCTGGAACCTCCGCGCCATGAACAGTAATTTCGAAAGCTCTTTCGGGTTCAGCCCAGTCGGGTCGGGCGGCACCATGTTCAGGATCGGCTTCACGAAGTGGCACATCGGCTGCATCGCCTTGCCGAAATCTTCATAAGCATCGGCATCGAGCCGCGAGTGCCGCGCGATTTCGCGATAGGTCTTGCCGCGGTCGTTCACCCGCCATAAATAGTCGCCGTTCGGCATCGGGGTGAAGGTTCCATCGAGCGGCAGGATTTCAAGCCCGTGCCGAGGAAGGTCGAGGTCGCGGATGATCTCCGGCCGCAACAGTGATACGACGTAGGAGCAGACGGAAAACTTAAATCCGGGAAATACTTCTTCCGTAACCGCGGCACCCCCGAGCACATGCCGGCGCTCCAGCACAAGCACTTTCTTTCCCGCGCGCGCAAGATACGCAGCATGCGTGAGCCCGTTGTGCCCGCCTCCGATGACGATGATGTCGTATGTAGTGGCCATTAGCGTTGAGCAGTGAGCTATGGGCTTCGAGCAATCAGCGCCTGCTCCGACGCTCATCGCTCACCGCTTTCTTTTAAAACGGAATATTAATCGCGAACAGAATTTCGCGCCGGCGCGGATCAGAGTCCGCTGGGAAGTACGCTCCATTGCAGAAGGCGGGACATTGATAATTCGCACCCATTGTAGCACCCAAGCAAATTCCGCCATCCCGGCCTGCACTCCCGAGAGCATGAGAAATGCCAAACCTTGGTTTTCATTGATCTCTGTTTAGGGAAATTCACAGTCTGGCAATGTGACACTCGTCACAGCTTCTGGTAGGTTCGACGACTATTCTCATCGTTGTGTTCTCAGCCCGATTCACGCAAGCCCTTCTCCACGGACTCGATCGGTTCGCGAGAAAGAATGCCTTACATCGAACTGCACCCCATCTCGTTACCGGCCAGCGGGGCGAAGAAGCGGCATACTTTTATCTGCGGCGCCGGGGCTACACCATCATCGCCCGTAACTTTCGCTCTTCACGCCATCGCGGGGAGATCGACCTCATCGCCTGGGACAAAGACGTCCTCTGCTTCATTGAAGTGAAAACGCGCACCACGCGCGAGGTAAAACCCGCTGAAGCAGCAGTCGATCGAAAGAAACGACGAGACCTTCGTGTGATGATTCGCTACTACCTTCGTACGCTTCCGAGACGTAATTTCCCTAAAGTCCCGCAATGGAGGTTCGACATAGTAACGGTGCACTACGATGGAGAGACATCTGCTTACGGTGGAAAACTGTCCGACTCACTTTCGCCGAGATCAGGAAAAAGTGGGCCACCTCGGGAAACAACTCCTACCTTCGAGCTATTTCAGAATGTCGCGCTCTCATCGTAAAATGAAATTACCCGGGTGGCAGCGGGTGGAGGAAACGATTACTTGCCCGAACTCAGAAAAGACCCCATCGTCGGCCGCTGGGTCATTATTTCGACCGATCGCGCCAAACGCCCTACCGATTTCGCCCGGGACTCCGTAAGGATGAAGGGCGGCTTCTGCCCTTTCTGTTACGGAAATGAAACCAAGACTCCTCCCGAGATCCAGGCCTACCGTCCTAACCAGAACGGGGGGCCGCCCCAGCGCAACACCCCGGGATGGACGGTCCGTGTAGTGCCCAATAAATTCCCTGCGCTTCAAATTGAAGGTAACCTCGATCGGCAGGCCGAGGGCATGTTCGACAAAATGAACGGGGTCGGCGCGCACGAAGTTGTTATTGAGACCAATGAGCACGATGGCACGCTGGCCACGCTCCCGCCGAAGAAGATCGAAGATGTTTTGTGGACGTTCCGTGACCGCATACTCGATCTGAAGAAGGACCGTCGCCTGAAATACATCCTCATCTTTAAGAACCACGGCGAAGCCGCTGGAGCGACCATCGAGCACGCGCATTCTCAACTGATTGCCCTGCCGGTCGTTCCGATTTATGTCGCGGAAGAGATTGAAGGCGCCAAACAGTATTACATCTTCAAAGAGCGGTGCGTATTTTGTGATATCGCGCGACAAGAAATGGATGCTGGAATCCGAGTTGTCGCCGAAAACGATGACTTCCTCACTATTGCTCCTTACGCTCCCCGCTTCCCTTTCGAAACCTGGATTCTTCCCAAGCAGCACGAATCGGCCTTCGAAAACTCCTCCTCACGAATGTTCCAGAATCTCGCAAGAGCGATTCGGACGCTGCTCAACAAGGCCAACCGCGTTCTTGATGACCCACCATACAATCTGGTGATCCACAGCTCGCCAACGCAGGATTCAAGCAACGACCACTACCATTGGCACATTGAGTTCGTTCCGAAGTTGACCAAGGTGGGAGGATTCGAATGGGGCACAGGGTTTTACATCAATCCAACCCCGCCGGAGGAAGCTGCGAAGTTCCTGCGAGAAGCAACGGTTCCCGAACCCGCCGGCGCGGTGGCGGGATAAAGTTCTACTTCAAATCTTTCATTGGCATCATGGTGCCGTAGTCACGGCCCGATGATTCCACTCCGCGCGCGACGATTCCCGCAAACGCGTCTCGCAGCTCGGGGTATTTCGTCAGCAAAGCTTTCATCACAGCTACATTTTCTTGAAACGCCTTTCCAGAATCCGCCACACTAGCCGTCTGATATCTGACCAGCAAATCCAGATCGTGTTGCACCGGCAGTGGCGAGACGGTAGTTAGCTTGTAAGTGGTACCACCAGGCGCAACCAGGTCGGCGGTATTTCCTCCGGTCGGAAAGTCCGTTGGCTTGTAGCTCGATTCTTCCTCATACAGCTTGTCGGTTGCTTGCGTCTCCATGAAGGGAACAGCAATTGAAAGTTCCCTACCTTGCAAGTAATAGAGCCACGCGTTGTGGATTTGTCCTTTTGATTTGTAGCTACTGGCCTGGCTCAGAAACCAGGCACTGTCATGGCCAGCAATCTGCGTAGGCCTCAGAAACAAGCCTCCCAGCTTCCACTCGGTTCCGGACTGCTGCAGCACGAACGAAACCGTATATCCCTTTTGTCCGGCCACATCGAGAATCTCAATTCCGTAGCTGCCAGGCGGGAGATTGGGGATGACAAATTCTGCGCTGCTTGCCGTTGGACCGGAGGCGTTGAAAATCCCGCAAAGAAATTCCGCTCTCGGGATGGGTGCAGTAGCTTCGGCTTTCAATTCAAACGGGGCACGGGGGGTTCCCTTCGCGCCGGCAAGATCTGCCTGATTGTCTTTGATTGTGGCTTCAATTCCCGCAAAGTTGCTTGCCAATGACGGAATTGCATTCTGCTTTAGCGAAGCCGAATCTCCCCGCGTGATCATTTCAAAGTAGCGGCTTGCTGTGCCTTGAATGGCCGTACGCGTCGCCGCATCCATTTCGTCGGAAGTCAAACAGGTAGTCTGCGCTATGCTAAATCCGGAAAAGAACAGGGTAGAAAGAATTACAGGAATTAGTGGAGTCCAGCTAGTACGCTCTCTCATTGGTGTCCCATGCACCTCCTGCCAGTGCTTGATGTTTTTCGAAAACCAGCTACTTAGATGCCGCGTTGCCGTTTGGTAGCCAACTTCGTTCCATTGAATCCTATTTGATGAAAAACTAACACATCCTTGACGTGTGCGGGAAAGCTACCTGGTGCTCCCGGGCAGTTCACCCCATCTGGGCTCTAAATCCAACCAGTTCTGCTGGTTCCTCATCCAAATTCCGCTCGACCAAAGAGGATTCGTGCATGTTCAGGGTAGCAAGACTTTTCTACAATTTGCTTGCGTTAGCCACTGCATTCTCGCTCATTGTTTTCCTCAGCGGTTGTACCGGGTTGGTTTCAGGGACCGGTCAACCCCCGGGAGGAACACCAGGTGAATTGACCGTGGTCAGTTCCGGAAGTGGGACTGGGACGGTGACTAGTAGCCCGGCAGGCATTAATTGCACGGTTGCAGGTTTTGGAAGTAACTCGGGAACGTGCATTGCGACTTTCAACGGATCGGTAACCCTCACAGCTGCTCCCAACCAGGGCTTCACGTTTACCAGTTGGTCAGGTTGTACCTCTTCGAACGCCACCACTTGCACCGTCTCGGGTGCGGCCACCGTGACAGCCACTTTCGCCGCCACGTTGCAGAGCATCAATCACATTATCTTCATCTCGCAGGAGAATCGGTCATTCGACGAATATTTTGGCGCGATGCGCCAATATTGGGCGCAAAACGGAATTCCCGACCAGCCGTTTGATGGGCTGGCGCAATTCAACCCTCCTGCTGACCCGAGCGCTGCACCTACGAATCCAGGTTGTGATCCGGCAGATCCATTTCCGCCAAGCACTTGGTGTTTCATCGACAGCAGCAGCCCGCCTGTCCCCTCATTTCACTACCCGAGCACATGCGTAGAGAACCCCAGTCCGTCCTGGTCGGAAGCTCACCGGGCCTGGAATTCCGCCGATCCAACTTCAGAAACACCGCTGCTGAACGGTTTCGTGCAGGCGGGCGCGAACGTTGGCCGGCAATATGTGAATACACAGGGCGTTTACGCTCCGTATTTCGATTCAAATGGCTACCGGGTAATGGGCTATTATGACGGCACCGATCTGAACTACTACTATTCTCTGGCCAGCATGTTTTCCACTTCCGACCGCTGGTTTTCGCCAGTCATGACTCGCACGCCGCCAAACCGGGAGTTCTTAATCGCGGCCACTTCGCATGGCTATGTCTATCAGCGGGGGGCCAATCCTCCTCTGGACACCGCGCTCATTCCTTCAACCACGATTTTTGAGGCCCTGCAGAATGCGGGCATCAGTTGGAAGATTTACATAAATCCGAAAGGAACTCCGTGTGAAACCCGCCCAACGGACGTTGCATGCCTCGTTGGGCGCAGCTACATTCACGACTTCGTATTCGGAAACAACATAAAGAACAATCCCGGCACATACGCCCAGAATATTGTTCCCATTTCGCAGTTCTACACGGATGCGGTCAATGGCACTCTGCCGCAGGTCGCTCAGATTGAGCCCGCTTCCAGTGCGGCCCTCGACGAGCACCCAGAGGACGACGATCCTCCTGCCGGTCAGCCTCCGTGCTGCAGCATCCAGCCCGGAGCAAATTTCGTTTCTACGCTGATCAATGCTGTGATGTGTGGCCAGAACAATTCGCCACCTTCCGGCAGCTGCAATCCGGGTCCGAGCTGGGCTGACTCCGTGTTTATTCTGACCTTCGACGAAGCAGGCGGTTTCTACGACCACGTCGCGCCACAAAAAACCGTCAATCCCGATGGCATCCAACCGGTCGACCTCAAACCGAATGACGCCTGCTATGGGGCCGAAACTCCCAATACAATTTGTGACTTCGCATATACCGGATATCGAGTTCCGCTGGTTGTGGTTTCGCCATATGCAAAGAAGAACTTTGTGTCGCACGATGTCAGAGACGCCACCGCGATTCTGAAGTTGATCGAAACTCGTTTCAATCTGTCGCCTCTTACGGCACGCGATGCAGCCCAGATCCCTATGGACGATCCAAATAGCGGGTTCTTCGATTTCAACAACATGCCCTGGAAAACACCGCCCAGCAATCTTCCAGTGCAGAACAGGTATCCCGCATCGGCGTGCTTCATCAGTCCCGCGCCCGCGCCGCCGCCGCAGTAACAGCCTGCGCTTGCAGGATGGGCATTCATGCCCAGCCTGGCATTGAGGCGCACTATTTCGAGGGAGCTTTCGGTTTTCCCGGCAATGCGGCCGGATTCTCATGAGTGCGTTCGCGGAATCCGCCCTTCATTCCTGTGCCCAGCGTGATGCTGGCCTCGCCGAATTTATCCCGCAGACGATCAGCAGCGGACAAAGCCTGTTCCCACTTGCTGCGACCCTCATCTTCCAAAAAGTCGAGCTGCGCCGAATCTCCGTCAAACGAAGATGCCTGCACACCCAACAGCCGGACCTCTGATCCTTTCCGCCAGTTTGCATGAAACAGGCGATGGATCTCGCGATAGATTTCATTGTCCAGTTGCGTCGGCGCCTCGAGAGAATGCGCTCGCGTGATCGTAGTGAAGTCCTTGTACCGCAGCTTCAGTTGCAGAGTTCGCGCCCGAAGGTCCTGTTCCCTCAGTCTGCGACCCACCATGGTGGAGAGGCGCATCAGTGTCGCTTCGAGTTGCGCCACGTCCGCCGTGTCCTGATTGTAGGTGTGCTCGTGGCTTATGGATTTCGCCCCTTCGTTAGCGCCAATCTCGCCTTCGAACCAGGCCCCTGCATCTTCGCCGCGGGCCTTGCCGGCGAGCGCGAGTCCCCACTTGCCGAATTGACGTTCGAGGTCTGCGTCATCGAACCTCGTAAGATCACCAACCTTGCGAATGCCAACCGAGTGCAGCTTCTGTTCTGTTACTTTGCCGACGCCTGGAATTTCCCGAACATCGAGCGGAGCCAGAAATTTCGCCTCACCGCCTGCCAAAACGTAAAGCACGCCATTTGGCTTGGCTTTGCCGGAGCACACCTTGGCGATCAGACGTGACGCGCCAATTCCTATCGAGCAATTCAAGTCGGTCTCGGCTTTCATCTTGTGGTGAAGTTTGTGCGCTGCCAGCAATGGCGGGCCATGCAGGCGCTCGGTGCCTGTCATGTCCAGATAAGCTTCGTCAATCGAAACCATCTCGACCTGCGGCGAAAAACTCGTCAGCACCTTGTACGCTTTTTCTGAGCATGTGCGATATCGATCGGGATGGCCATCGACAAATATTGCCTGCGGACACAACTTTGCTGCACTACGCAACGGCATTGCAGAGTGGACGCCAAACTTTCGCGCCTCATACGATGCCGCCGAAACTACCCCGCGTTCGTTCCGCTGACCCCCGACAACCACCGGCTTTCCTTTCAGCGAAGGATCGAATAGTTCCTCGACCGAGACGAAGAATGCGTCCATGTCGACATGAAAGACGGTTCTGGCGAAAAACGACATAAATGCCCTGGGTTTTGCCTTCGTGTTCCTTCGGTGTCCTTTGTGGTTATTACGTTTGATAAACCAACGAATTCAATGCCGAGGGCCTAAGCAAGGCCGTTTTACACCAACATCCCTTGCGAGTGCTCTTGCCTCACTCGTTCATATACGCGGATATATTCGCGCCCCGAGATGCGCCACGAGAAATCCTTCGCCATTCCGTTGCGCATCAGTCTCTCCCATGACTCCTGGTCTCGATACACCTGGAACGCCTGGTGAAGCGCCCGCAACAGAGCATCGCCGGTGTGCTCCTGGAATTTGAATCCCGTGCCTTTCTTCGTGCGGGGGTCCCAGGGATCAATGGTGTCGTCGAGCCCGCCCGTCGCACGCACGACCGGTACAGTTCCGTACTTCAAGCTATACAACTGGCTTAATCCGCTGGGCTCATAGCGTGAGGGCATCAGAAAGATGTCCGCGCCGGCTTCGATCTTGTGAGCCAAGGCATTGTCATAGGCCACTCGAACCGCAATTTTTTCTGGCACGCGCTTCGCCAGCCGCAAAAACATCTCTTCATAAAGTTTGTCCCCACTACCAAGCACGGTAATCAGGACGTTTTCAAGCGCGAGGCGGTCGATGCTCTGCCCGATGAGGTCGAACCCCTTCTGGGCGGCAAATCGGGACACAATTCCTATCACTGGCCAACTGGGATCGGCCTTTGCCACGCCAAAGCTCTCGAGCAAGTCTCGTTTACACTCTCGCTTGCCGGTCAAGTCCTCTGCCGAATAGTGTGCAGCAATGAACCTGTCCGTCTGCGGGTTCCACTCGTCGTAATCCACTCCGTTCAAAATACCGACCAGATGCTGCGCCCGATCCTTCAGCACCCCATCCAAGCCGAAGCCGAATTCCGTGGTCTGAATTTCCTGGCTGTACTTGCGGCTCACTGTCGTAATCATGTCCGAATAGACCAAAGCGCCCTTTAGAAAACTCACATTCCCGAAATATTCCATCTTTGCAATCGTGAACAAGTCCCAGGGCAAAGTGAGCAGCGGAAGGATCTCCGGCGGGAACAAACCCTGGTATCCGATATTGTGGATCGTGAAAACCGTGCCTACGTCGCGAAAAGCAGGGTCTTCTGCATATTGCGTTCGCAACAACACTGGCACGAGCGCGGATTGCCAGTCATGGCAATGAAAAACGTCGGGCACGCCGAGGATCTTCGAGGCCTCAATTGCCGCGCGGGAAAAAAGCGCGAACCGTTCTGCATTGTCGGGAAAATCTCCTGATGCTGTTCCGTACAAGCCCTCGCGATCGAAAAACGGAGGATAATCGACAAAAAAGAAGCGTACGCCGGGATAGCCGGCGCCGGTCAGAATCGAACAAAAACGGTAGCGATCATCGAAAGGCACTGTAATGCTTTGCACCACCGTGCGCTCGCCACTCACGCGCGTATGTCGATAATGCGGGATGTACACACTGACTTCGTGACCGGCAGCCGCCAACGCGCGCGGCAGGGCGCCAACTACATCAGCTAATCCGCCTGTCTTTGAAAAGGGAACGCACTCGGAGGCGACGAACGCAATGTGCATGAGCTCGAGTTTCAGCGGTGCGCCGTTCCCGATATCATATGGAGCGAGACGCGACACCAGCTGCGCGTCACAAGTCTAATTGGCAGCACGAACGAGGGTCAATGAAGGTTTCGCGTGCGCGTATTCCCGCAAAAAAGCCAAAGCTTGGTCAACATTTCTTGACCGATACCGCTGCGGCCATACGCATCGTTGAATCGCTTGGTGATCTGCTTCAAAGCACCGTGCTTGAAATCGGTCCCGGCCGCGGTGCACTCACATCCTTATTGGCAAGGCGGGCGCGTCGGGTCATTGCTATCGAAAAAGATCGTGTCCTCGCTGCTCAACTCAGAATGCACTTCTCTCTTGCGCCGAATGTTGAAATTATTGAAGGGGACATTTTAGCCATCGACTTCGATTCGCTGTTCGGTCCCAAGCCAGGAAGCACGCGCCCGGGCATGGAGGTTCTGCCGCAGAAGGTGCGGGTGATCGGAAATCTGCCCTATTTCATCACATCCGATATTCTCTTGCGGCTGTTCGAGTATCGAAAATATTTCGAGCTTCTGGTTTTGATGGTGCAGAAAGAAGTTGCCGACCGGCTGGTTGCGAAACCTGGAACCAAGGAATACGGATTGCTCTCCGCAACCGCCCAACTCTACACCAAAGTTGAAAACGTGCTCACGCTTCCGCCGATGGCTTTTTCACCGCCGCCGAAAGTGCATTCCAGTGTCGTCCGCATGGAGCCTTCCTCGCGCCTCGAAAGCCTGCGCGTGAACGAATACGCTTTCATGAAATTCCTTAAGCTCTCCTTCGCTCAAAAAAGAAAGACGCTTTGGAACAATCTGAAGGTGAGCTTTGATTCTGACGATCTGACTCGCGCATTGGCGAAAGCAAAAATAAAGCCGTCGGCCCGGGCCGAGACTCTATCGCTTGAGGCCAGCGCCAGCATCTTTCGCGAGCTCGAAGCCGCAAAAGCGCAACCGCTTTGAGGGAAGAATGAATTTACCAGTGCGCGAACCGGCGGTTGCCGGCCGCTTCTATCCAGACGAACCCAAGCGTCTCCGCGCCGACGTGGAATCTTATCTCTCGCCGGAACGCAGCGCCATCCCCGCAATTGGCTGTCTCGTACCCCATGCCGGATACATGTATTCCGGCCCAGTCGCAGGCGCTGTTCTTTCACGGATTGAGATTCCCGCGCGTTGCATTGTTCTCTGCCCGAACCACACTGGCCGCGGACACCCGCTGGCGATCATGAAAGCAGGTGCATGGCGCACTCCGCTGGGTATGGTGCACGTCGACACCGGGCTTGCCGAGGCGCTGATATCTGCCTTCCCTGCACTCGCTGAAGATTCTGCCGCTCATCGCTCCGAACATGCGATTGAAGTCGAGTTGCCATTTCTTCAAATCTGCCGGCCCGATATAAAGTTCGTCCCCATCGCAATTGGCACGGCGCAGCTCATCATTCTCGAGCAACTAGGCACGGCTATCGGGACCCTTTTGCAAGAGATAAAAGAGAGGGTATTGATCGTCGCCTCAAGCGACATGAACCACTACGAAGACGACATCACGACCCGTGCTAAGGATCGCAAAGCTATCGAAAGGATTCTGTCGCTCGATGCCCCCGGTCTTTACGAAACGATCATCAACGAGAGCATCAGCATGTGCGGCTTCGGCCCGGCAGTCACAATGTTGACCGCCGCACGGCACCTGGGAGCTGAAAAAGCAGAACTCGTTCAATACGCAACTTCCGGCGATGTCTCCGGCGACCGCAAAGTCGTGGTGGGATATGCGGGAATCATCGTTCGTTAACTATTTCCGCGTGGCCGCCAGTAATCGTAGAGCTCTCGCCCGACTGACATTCATCACTGAAGAATCTTCCGCAATCTCCTTTAAGACGGGAGCAATCGCAGGCACGTCGGTCAGGACCTCTGATTTCTGCAGCTCCTCCACGCTTTTCAACTCGTCATCCAGACCAAGTTTCTGGTATTTGTGAAAGTAGGCGAGCCGTCTGCCCAACTCCAGAGTAGTAGAGAGCCCTTGAAAAAGAGCGGTTAGCTGCGCAACCGGTTGAATGAGCGAAAAATTGTAGGTCGCTTGCAAATTGTGCGTGGCGTCTTTGTACGCCAAAGTTTTGTTCCCTGTATTTGCAAGGTTTTTGTGTCCGGAATCTACCTTGCCGCTGAAATAGTGCGCCTTCTTCGCCAGGTCGAAGATTTGCGAGCGCACGTCTTGTGACGCCGTGAACTTGGTAAACCCGTCTTCTGCCGGATCGGATTGATCGTTTATCTTCCCATCAGACTTATACGTGCCTTCACCGTCACTTCCGACCACAATTTCGTAATGACCGGGATTCGCGCCCGGGAAATCCAGCGTAAAGGTCACAGTCGGCGTTTGTTGCCCGTACCCAACACCAGAAAGTGTGGCGATCAATAGCAACCGCAACGCCCACCTGTGCTCATTTTTCATGTGAAAAATTATGCCAGAAGTGTGCGGCCGTCAGTGGTTCCGGGGTTGATTAAATGCTTGATTTTCCTGAGTTGCCGATGTAAATAGAAGCACCATGTTTTCCCGCCACTTCTGGTTGTCCAGCTGTTTTCTTGCAGTTACAGTTTCAGGTCTCGTCTCCTTCTTAAACTCGCAGGCATCGATGGCCCAGAGCGCAGCGAGTTCAACTCCGGTTCCCAGCGACGGAAAGCCTCAGCCGGCACCTGAGGCGATTGCAGCACCGCACACTATCCAGGAAGCGTATGTCATTCAGCAATTTTCCACTGAGATAAATTTTGAAAACGATGGCACCGAGATGCACAAAACCCAGGCCAAAATTCAGGTGCTGTCGGAAGCAGGCGTCCAACACTGGGGAGTAATTTCCTTCGCCTACCAAAATTTCAACCAGACTCTGGACGTTCAATATGTCAGAGTACGAAAGCCGGATGGAACAATCATCGATACGCCTGCTGAAAATATGCAGGAAATAACTTCGCAGATCAGCCGGGAGGCCCCGCTTTACACGGATCAGCGGGAGAAACATGTGGCTGTTAAAGGCCTGGCTCCTGGCGACGTTCTGGAATATGCCACGCAGGTCAAGGTGACAAAGCCTCTCATTCCTGGCCAATTCTGGATCGAATACACGTTCGGGCACCGCGAGGTCATAGACCAGGAGACGCTCACGATCAACGTGCCTGCCACTCGTGCCGTCAAGCTCAAGAATCGCGGCCCGAAGTTTGAACTCACTACCGAGGGGGAAAGAAAGATATATCGCTGGTCTTTCTCAAACCCGAAAGTGAAAGCCGAAGATACCGAAGACGACGGACAACAATGGAAGCAGGCCCGTGGACTGCAAGACCAACCCGACCTCCTCTTCAGCAGTTTTGCTTCGTGGGATGAAATCGGCCGCTGGTACGAAGGATTGCAGCAGGAGCGGGCAAAACCCACGGCCGAGATTCAGGCCAAAGCCGCCGAGTTGACTAAGGGCGCCGCTAACGATGAGGCAAAGCTCCGCGCCATCTACGCCTTTGTAAGCACCAAGTTTCGATACATCGGAATCGACCTGGGAGTAGGCCGTTACCAGCCGCACTCCGCCGATGACGTTCTTGAGAACGGCTACGGAGACTGCAAGGACAAGCACACCTTGCTCGCGGCCCTGCTTACCGCGGTAGGATTCAAGGTCTACCCTGCCCTTATTGACAGCAAGACCGACGTGGACCCCGATGTGCCGTCAATTGGACAATTCGACCATGTGATCAGCGTTGTGGAGCTGCCAAGCGGGCGGCTCTGGCTCGATACCACACCGGAGGTTGCGCCCTTCGGATTTCTGCTCGGACCTCTGCGGGGCAAACATGCCCTTATCATTCCCCCCGGTTCTCCGGCGGTGCTCGCCGTTACGCCGGCCAACCCCGGCGTTAAGGCGACGCAGACCTTCGACATAAAGGCCAAGCTCGGTGATGACGGAACCTTAACTGGCGACGCCGAACGCACCATCAATGGAGACGATCTCGCGGTGCTGTTCCGCATTGTCTTCCGCAGTACACCAATGCCGCAATGGAAAGACGTTACTCAGAATCTCACGTACGCATCTGGCTTCGCCGGGGATGTCTCTGATGTGAATGTCACTTCACCTGAAGACACAGACAAGCCACTTAAGATTTCATATAAATACACGCGCAAGAGTTATTCCGGATGGGAAAATCAACACACCAGTCCTCCATTACCCGTAATTGGCCTTCCCGATATCAAGGAAGGCAAATCCGGGCCTACCGCGCCGATCTGGTTAGGTGTCCCGGGCGATATTACGTTTCATTCGACAATGGAGCTTCCTAGTGGGTACACCCTGGAAGTCCCGAAAGACATAAATCTCAAAGAAGATTTCGCTGAATATCACGCTGCTTACACTTTGAAGGACCAGGTCCTCACAACAACCCGCCATTTGACTTTTTACGTATCTGAAATTCCGATTTCTTCTTACGATAAATACAAGGCGTTTCGCAAACAGGTTGAGAATGATCACGACGACCTGATCGCGCTCACGTTACCCTCTTCGAAGCCAACTTCTTCAATCGCAACAGCAGCCAACAATTCCAAGATGAACACTTTGTTTCAGGAAATCTGGGCTTTGCCTTCCAGCTCTGACTCCGTTGCAGCGCAGTATGAGAATGATGCTCGCAATGCGCTAACGCAAAATGATCTAGAGGGTGGCATAGATGAGTTGCACCGAGCCGTCGACAAGGACCCCAAGTTTGTGCGCGCCTGGCTGCTATTGGGAACGGTGCTGGCAGGCAAACGAGACCTGAGCGGCTCAACTGAAGCTTACCGCAATGCCGTTTCCGCAGATCCAAACCAAGCTGTCTGCTACAAACTGCTCGGCCTTTCACTCATAACCAGTCGTAAGTACGAAGATGCCGTCCCGGTATTGGAGAAAGTGACGAAGCTTAGCCCAAAAGACAGCGATGCTTTTGCCAACCTTGGAATGGCGTTGAACAACTTGAAGCGGTACGACCAGGCGGCGACCGCTCTTTCATCCGCCGTCGAACTTTCGTCCGCCAATGTGAATTTGCGCCTGATGCTCGGCAATGCCTATCTTGGCGCCGCTGACGCGACCAAGGCGAGGTCTGCGTTCGACGAAGCCCTCAAATTAGATTCAAACCCGATGATTCTGAATGACGTCGCTTATGCCTTCGCCGATAAGAATCTCGACCTCGAAACTGCCAAGCAGTATGCCGAGAAAGCGGTCCACGAAGAGGAACTGGCCTCCTCTAAGGTTCAAGTCGATGACATTCAATCCTCCGATCTGGAACATACGGGAAGACTCGCCGCTATGTGGGACACGCTCGGCTGGATTTACTTCCGCAATAAGGACTTCCAGCATGCGGAAGAGTACTTGAAACCGGCCTGGGCTATCTCACAGCGAGCGCTTATCGGGGAGCATTTAGGGCTGGTTTATGAGCAACTTCATCAGAAGCAGTCAGCCACTCACGTTTATCAGCTTGCGCTATCTTCCGCTCCCTCAGGCCCTGAAAGCACGGCGCTGACCGAGGACCTGAGACGATTGGGTATAAAGCCGGATACATATGCGGGAGCAAGCGCGCTCAGTGAGGCGCGTACCTTCCATTTGCCGCGGGTTGTAAGCGGTACCGCACAGGCCGAGTTTTACCTCATTTTCGGACCAGGCAGCTCAACCGACGCCAGGTTCATCGCTGGAACAGACTCACTGAGAGGAGCCCGGAAGACGATTGCCGCGTCCAAGTTCAATATCACGCTGCCGGAAGGCACCTCTGCTCGCCTGGTGGTGCGCGCTGTTGTCGGATGCTATCAATACAGCGGCTGTTCAACTGTGATAATGACAGCCGGGCAGGCACGCGACTTTACGCCGTTTCATCCTTAGCCACACGTATCCGACTAGGATCGTCCGACACTTCTCGCCTTTCCACCCGGTGTCACCTCGCGTTATTCTCAGGGCGTTTGTCTAGAAACAGGAGACTTTTTATGGCAGCAGAAACCGGCCCGAACACAAGACCGGAGGTCAAGGCCCGAAGCTTTGGCGAAAACATCGAGAGCGATCTCGCGCCTAAATTCCTTCGCGTGGTGGAGAATGCGGCGATCGCGTCGGCACGGACCATGGGCCGCGGGGAGCGTGACCTCTCGGACAAGGTCGCGGTCGAATCTATGCGCCGCACCATGGATTCCATCCCCATGCGCGGAACCATCGTGATTGGCGAAGGTGAACGGGACGAAGCTCCCATGCTTTATATCGGCGAGAAACTTGGCGCCGAATTTCCCGATGGAACAGAAGTTCCCGAGGTCGATATCGCTGTCGACCCGCTCGAAGGGACGAACCTCTGCGCAACGGGCTCCGCTGGCGCAATCACCGTACTGGCCGCATCTGATGCCGGTGGTCTGCTACACGCGCCCGACTGCTACATGGAAAAGATCGTTGTCGGCCCGTCATGCAAAGGCGCAGTTGAACTCGATGCGCCCGTTGCTGACAATCTGCAAAATATCGCAAAGAGATTGCAGCGCGATGTGCAGGACGTAACTGTCGTCGTCCTCGATCGCCCTCGCCACGAAAAGTTAATCGGCGAAATCCGCGCCGCAGGTGCGCGTATTCGTCTGATTAGTGATGGAGACCTTTCGGCTGGAATTGCAGCCGCGGTGATCGGCACCGGCGTTCACGCCGTTATGGGTTCCGGTGGCGCTCCGGAAGGCGTGATCACGGCTGCTGCCATTCGTTGCTTGAATGGCTACATGGTAGGCAGGTTAATCATAAACAAGCCTGAACTCGAAGAGCGCATCGGACGCATGGGTATTCGCGATAAAGACCGCGTGTACCGTGCCGAGGACCTCGCGCCCGGAAAACAAATCATGTTCGCGGCTACTGGAGTAACCGATGGGCCACTTCTGCGTGGCGTCCGCTTCTTTGGCGAAGGCACGCGGACTTCATCAATCGTGTTGACTCTGATGACTGGCAAAGTGCGCTTCATTGACAGCACCCACCTGGCTAAGAAGACAGACTTTAAGGTGCGTTTTTTGTAGCCCCAGGTTTTAATTGCGTGGGCGCTAATAATCTAGGATAATAATCTAGGCTATGCGGACGATTGGGCTTTTTGAAGCAAAACAGAAACTTTCTGAGATTGTCGAACGTGCCTCCGAGGGGGAGCGGATCGGAATTACCCGTCGGGGAAAACTGGCCGCGGTGGTGATTCCCGCTCGGCACGAGATTGACATCAAAGAAGTGTTCCGGAATATCGATCGGATACGGAAGCGGGTCCGCAACAGGGATGGTGTGAGCACTAAAGAGTTGATCAAAGAAGGTCGCCTCTGACCCGATTCGTGCTTGATGCGTCGGTAACGCTATCCTGGTTCATCGACACTCCGGTTCCAGCCTATGCAATGAAGGTCAGGCAGGCCCTCGAATCCGGGGTGGGCGCGATTGTGCCGGCAATCTGGCATCTCGAAATCGCAAATGCTCTGGCAGTGTCAGAACGACGCGGAATCTTGACCGCGGATGATGTTGCTTTATCTCTTGTACAGATCGAACACTTGCTCACACAAGACATCGAGTCCGACAACACCTTTATCTCTGCAAAGCAGGCCTTGACTGTGGCTCGTAGCTTTCAACTCTCCGCCTACGACGGGGTTTACCTTCAAACTGCTTTAAATGAAGGGCTGCCTCTCGCTACGCTGGATCGAGCACTTCGATCCGCTGCTGAGAAATCGGGTGTAAAGCTTTTCTGATAACCGCGGTAAAGCCATTACTCCTCCTCCACTGGCTACTAGCCACTGACCACGTGCCGCTTGTATCATCAAAGTGATGTCTCCTGCGCACTCGTTCCAGACTGACGACCAGCGTCTCGAGCCGATTCGCGACAAGGTCCTCGCCCGCGAGCGCCTGAACTTCGATGACGCCCTCGCGCTTTATCGAACGGGCGACATTCTGGCGGTCGGCTGGCTTGCCAATCACGTCCGCGAGCGGATGCACGGTCACAAGACTTACTTCAACGTCAATCGCCACATAAATCCCACGAACGTTTGCGTAGCAGCTTGTCGCTTGTGCGCGTTCGGCCGCAAGAAAGATGCGCCCGGCGCGTACACCATGGCCCTTGAAGAGGCTTTTCAGACCGCGGCCTCCGGCTACAGTGAAGCAGTCACCGAATTTCACATTGTGGGCGGTCTCCATCCCGATCTGCCTTTCCAATATTTTCTCGATCTCGTCTCCGGTCTTAAGCAGCGCTTTCCGCAAGTTCACCTGAAAGCCTTCACCATGGTCGAGGTGGCGTATCTCGCGAAGCGAGCCAAGCTGTCGATTACCGAGACTCTGCAACAACTAAAAGCGGCAGGAGTCGATTCCCTTCCCGGCGGCGGGGCTGAAATTTTTGCCGATCGCATCCGCCACATCATTTGTGACCACAAGATCGACGGAGACCAATGGCTTGAAACTGCGCGGCTGGCCCACAACATCGGCCTGAAGTCGAACGCCACCATGCTCTACGGGCATGTTGAAAATGACGACGACCGCGTCGACCATCTGATGAGATTGCGCGCTTTGCAGGACGAGACCCGCGGATTCCAGACTTTCATCCCGCTGGCTTTTCATCCCGAGAACACGGCCCTCGAACATCTGCCCAAAACCACAGGTATGCTCGATATCAAGCAGATCGCGGTGAGCCGTCTGGTGCTCGACAACTTCCCGCATATCAAAGCTTATTGGCAGATGCTCACTCCGAAGATTGCTCAAATTGCGCTGCGTTTCGGCGCCGACGACCTTGATGGCACAGTCATCGAAGAAAAGATTTACCACGACGCAGGCGCAACCACGCCGCAAGGAATGCGGCGTCAGGAACTTATGCGCTTGATCCGCGAAGCTGGCCGAGAGCCGGTCGAGCGCGACACCCTCTATCATCCAGTTGTGCGAACCGAAACGTCTGTTACGGTCGCCGTCTAGCTGCTCAGAAAAATTCCGCCATGTCCGGCGCAGTTGCGGCGGCCCCAGGCAGGTCACTGATTCCCAATAGTTCCATTGTGAGGCGTAGCGTGCTCTGGTGCTGATACAGAGTCGTCGATTGATATCCGCGTTTAACCTTTGAGCCGATCAGAATGGTCGCAACATGCCCGCCGCCGTTCACCGTGTCGGTTTCCTCGGACTCATCCCACGTATAGATCAAGACTGAATTATTAAAGGCCGAGCTACTTATCAACGGGCCGATGTTCGCTTGCACCCAGGCATCGACGGTCGCCAGTTTCTGCGCGTCCGTGCATTGCGCCGCTTCATCCGGGCAGTCGTGGCCGTCGTTCGACCGATCCGGGACGATCATGGCGTAATCGGGCAGAGTGTTGTTCTGAATATCCGTAGGGAGCTCCGTCATTGGCACAATATTTCCCGCCTGCGACGAACTGCTGACTACGTCTGAGAAGTACGCAAAGGGATTGTGGTCCTTTCCGTAAGGAACATTGCCGGCTCCGAGGTATCCAACGCTCGGAAGGCCCTCGGCATAAATTTTCCAGCTTTTGCCCGCCGTAGAGAGCGCCCTCGCAACGTTGTCGATGCTGACAATTCCGGAAAAAAGGTCATTCGAGGCAACCAGATTTCCCGTGGTCAGCATGAAATAGTTCGGCAGCGAGGGGTGGGTATCTGCGTAGTACTGCGTCGCCAGCGCAAATTGTTGCGCCAGCGAATTCGTGTATGGCATTGCTGGATTGCCGATCACGTCCGTGTAGCTGTGGTTTTCTTCAATCAAAACAAAAACGTGCGATGCTTGCGCTACTCCAGAACCAGATTGCCCGGTGCTGACTCCTCCGCAATTTGACTCAATGATGGCCAGAACAAACAAAAGACCAACGACGCCCCAACTTCCGAAAGATAGGGTACCCACAGTCACGCATGTGTTTAGAGAACTGAACCCATGACGCCAGTTGTTCGCGGCCCACTCAGGCCGGTATTCCGGCTTCGATCCCGTGCCGGAATAGAACTCCGGACAGCAGCGCCTCTCGATTTTCTGGGTTCCACTTCCGTCACGGGTGTAGAATCGGCCTTGCGAGGCTTCACGGGACCTTCTTCCCGCATCCGAGGCAAAGCATGAATGTTCACGTCAGCTACAAGGTCCAAAGAACTCCAGATATAGACAAGGAAATTCAACACGGAATCGCTAAAGTCCAGAAGCGGCTTCAGGTCTTCCGCCCCGAACTCGTACACCTGAAGGGATCACTCGAGCAAAACTCCGCCCGGCAAGGAATTGTTGTCTCGCTCAATCTCCGCCTTCCATCCGGGCAAATGGCTGCTCACGAGTCTGCGCCAACAGCCACTTCGGCCATAAAAGCTGCATTCGAGGAATTGCTGGCGCAAATCAGCAAGCACAAAGAATTGTTGCGCAACTCACATTCATGGCGGCGCCATCGAGCTCTAGAAGGCGCACCTACGCCTCAGGTTCCTTTTGAAGAAACGCTTGCTGCTGTCCATCCGCAAGCAGCAACTTCCGAGGACGTGCGCACATATTTGAATGCCAACTTCCGTAGGCTGCGGCTCTATGTCGAGCGAGAAATCACATTTCGCGAGAATTCCGGAGATCTCGCGCCGGACGCTTTGAGCTGGGAAGAAGTAGTTGACGAAGCTGCTGCCCGCGCCCTCGACGAAAAATCCGAGAAGCCCGACCTTCTTACGCTCGAGCCCTGGCTTTACCGGCTCGCTATCCGAGCACTGGATGACTTTACCTCACGGAACCCCGGCACAGCGGGGGAAACGAATGCAAATAACTCCCGCGGCAAACGAGCGGCCTCCGATGAGGGCGAAACGCGGCTGCAGTTCTTTCAGCCGGATGACGCCGTTACTGAGGAGAGCGTTATTCCTGACAATGGGGCCTGGACTCCAGAGCAAATTGCTTACTCAGACGAAATGATCACCTTGGTTCAATTCGCTTTGCGTCACGCCAGCGCGCAGGACCGCGAAGCGTTCATCCTCTACGCCATCGAAGGATTTTCTGCAAAAGAGATTGCGGCCATTACGGACCGTACTCCGGAACAGATTTGCCATTCAGTGCACAATGCTCGCGAGTCGTTGCGCCACACTTTGCCCATCAAGAATTCACTGAAAGAAAAGCTGCTTCAAAATACAGGAACAATCGTTCGGAGTGCCTCATGATTTCTCGTGAAGAGCTACGGCAACTTGCTTCTTTCGAATGCCGCCATCCCGGCGAACTTGCGATCAGCTTTTATTTCAAGCCCTCGCCCCCGCAAGACAAGTCACATCGCGAAGAGGCAATCCTCGCCAAAGATGTCGTGCGTCGCACGCTACAGGAGCTGCACGCCAATGGAAACGGACGTCACCGTACTGACGATCTGGAACGAATATTGGAGCTAGCCGAGCGGCTGCACGGGAATCAATCGCGCTCAAAGGCGGTATTCGCCTGCAGTGCGCGCGGCGTCTGGCAGGAATTCGACCTGCCCACGGTTGCCGCATCGACGAAGCTTTTTGTGAATCGGCGTTTTCATCTGAAGCCGCTTGCGCCCGTGTTCTCAGAGTACCGTCGGCTGCTGGTTGTTTTGCTGGACCGCCAGCACGCCCGCTTCCTTGATATTCAGTTTGAACAAATGCGAGAGCATGCGGTGCTCGAAAATCCGCTCCCCCGCCATGGCCATAGCGATGGTTTTGCCGGGTACGATGCCGGTCACGCGCAACGCCACGAGGAAAATCGAGTGCACCGCCACTATGCTGCGGTTGCTGAATTCCTGAAGAGTTCCGCCGATCAGAAGATGTTTGACGCGCTCGTAGTCGGCTGCCATGACGTGAACTGGCCAGAATTCCACGCGCAGTTACATCCGTACATTCAAAAAAAATTGCTGGGCCGCTTCTCAGCCGATCTCGGAACTCTGACCGATGTGCAGGCAAAACAGCAGGCGGAGCGGGTGCTTCATGAGTCGCTGCACCGGCACCATCAGGAGTTGCTGCGCGACGCAATCGACGCTGCTCGGAGCAACGGCCTTGGCGTTACCGGTCTGCGAAGAGTGCTCCGCGCCACCGAGATGGGTGAAGTTGAGACGCTTCTGATGACGCCCGAATATACCGGGCGTGCCGTCGAGTGCACCGCATGCGGACACCTGGATTCTCACCTTGTGCCCTATTGCCCACTCTGCGGCCGCGCCACCCGCCAACTCGACGATGTCTGCGAGGCGTTGGTGCCTATTGTCATCAAGAACAACATCTCACTTGCGCTCGTTCCCAAAGATGAAAATGTCGACCGTGTGGGAAACATAGCCGCGCTCCTCCGCTTCCGGGCCGACCGCAACACGAACCAGTTGCTGGCGTCTTAGTTCCTCGTGTGGGTCGGGTCGGTGCGAGTCGGAGATTCCTGTCCCACCAGTCTCGGCCCCAGCGAAGTGATATAACTTTCGTTCTTATTTCCTAGGACCCTCATGCCTATTTCCCGACGCGATTTCCTCTCCTCCACCCTTGCCGGATCAATTACTCTCGGACTTCAGCCCAACGCTCTACCAGCTTCAGAGACCAAACGCGCGGCCAAACTTCCTATCATCATCTCCGCGTGGAATGGCTATAACTATCTCGACGAGGGCTATGCGCTCCTTGCCAAAGGCGGCGACACCCTCGACGCCGCGCTGAAAGTCGTTCAGGGACCAGAGAATGATCCCAATGACGAGAGTGTCGGACTCGGCGGCCATCCCAACGAAGAAGGCGTGGTCGAACTCGACGCCTGCTGCATGCACGGCCCGACCCGAACTGCCGGCTCAGTCGGTGCGGTTCGCAATATAAAGAATGTTTCATTAGTCTCCAACGCCGTCCGCCTCCACACCGGACACGTCATGCTCGTCGGCGAAGGCGCCGAACGTTTCGCCGTGGCCCAAGGCTTTCCTCGCGAGAACCTGCTCACTGACAAGTCACGCAAAGAATGGCTGCTGTGGAAAGAAACCCATTCCGATTGGTGGGGGCCGGGTCTCGATAATCCCGGCTGGCGCAGTCGTTTCCCTGGTTCGAACCACGCCGGCGACTGGCGCCTCCGTATCCGCCGCATGGAAGAAACCGCTGCCGAAATCGGAATCCCGCCCGAGCTTCGCATGGAAGCCATTCGCTACGTGATTTTCCCGCCAACCGGAACCATTCACTGTTCTGCTCTGAACGAAAAAGGCGAAATGTCCGGTTGTACCACGACCAGCGGACTCGCATGGAAGATCCCCGGGCGGGTGGGTGACTCTCCAATCATCGGCGCCGGATGCTACACGGACCAGGACGTGGGTTCCGCCGGCGCAACGGGAAATGGCGAAGAAAATATCAAGGTTGCGGGTGCGCATACCATTGTTGAAAACATGCGCCACGGCATGTCACCGTTCGATGCCGGCATGGACGCGCTCAAACGAATCGTGCGCAACTACAACGGAGACAAAGAGCGGCTACAGTTCGTCGACATGGTCTATTACATTCTGCGCAAAGACGGCGCGTACGCCTGCGTATCACTGTGGGACGGATATGAAGTCAACAAACCGCATCAGATCGCCATTCATGACGGGACCCTTCGCCGGGAAAACAGCGTGAGCATGTTCAGCGGCGCATCGCAGAGCTGGCCGCCCGTGCATGGAGTCTAGTTTGAATTCACCGGAAAAGTAACGGCGCAAACGCCGAAAGGTTCCTCCGCCAAACCATCCAGGTGTGCATGCCGGGAGTTTCAATATCTGTGAATGGCACGCCTTTGTCTTTCAGATACGATTTGAAATCCCGATTCACTTTGATCAGGTGATCTTCGGTACCACACGCGATCCACAGCAGCTTCAGCTTCTTGGCTGTACTGGCATCAAGTCCCGGGAACTCGCTGGCAAAATCCTGCAGATCGATTCCACCGGAGCTGAAGGCTCCGATCCACGCAAACTGGTCGAGATGATTCAATCCGGTTCGCAGCGACTCTGCTCCGCCCATCGAAAGACCGGCAATCGCTCGCGATTCGCGATTTCTCTTGATTCGATACATGCCTTCCGCCTGCGGCATCACCTCTTGCAGTAAAACGTCAGTGAACTTAGACAGATTTCTCAGCGCCAGTTCCTTATCGCTCCACGAACTCCACCCACGCCGTATCACATCGTAGTCTCCATAGCCAAGCGGGTTCACGACGATCATCGGCTTCATCTTTCCCTGGGCGATCAGATTGTCGAAGATCACATTTGCGCGGCCCACCGCCGTCCAGCCGCTCGCATCATCGCTGAATCCATGCAGCAGATATAGCACCGGATATTCCTGTTTCGAATTTCCGTTGTAGTCCGGGGGCGTGTAGACGTAAAAATCGCTGTCCAGGTCCGCAATCTTGGAATGGTAGAAGTGGTGATGAATTTCCCCATGCGGCACCTGATTCAACTCCCAGGTCAGACCTGGCCCAGGAATATGCACCGCACTCTCCGTATCCAGCAGGTTCGGTTTCACCAACTGATTCGAAGGGTCGATCAGATGCACTCCATCCTCAACGATGGAATACCCGTAAATATCCGGCTGCATCGCGTCCGTAGTCACCGTCCAGACCCCCTGATCATCTTTCTGCATGGGGACCGGCGTTGTTTGGCCTTCGATCTCTATCTCGACTTTCTGTGCATTCGGCGCTCGAAAGCGGAAGGTCACATGACCATCGGATTCAACTTCGGGCGAAACGAGGGCTGCCGGTGGTTGAGCCATGGTTAGAACCGGAAAAACGATTGTGCACAGTGAGACTAGGAGAAGTTTGTTCATAGCGTGAAGAACCGGGCTACATTGTACTCGAATGTCGGCGAATCACATCCAGTGCAACGAACACGAAAAAAACGACTGCAATGACGCCGTTCATGGTGAAGAAAGCAGCGTTCAATTTGCTCAAGTCGTCCTTCGACACGAGTGAGTGCTCGTAAGCCAGCAACAACAATACGGCGAGCACTCCAATTATGGACAACATGCCAAGACCAAATTCCCACACCAGCATCGCAAGAAGAAACAACATCGAGAGGTGGAAGAGGCGAGCGATCCATAGGGCGTTTCCAATGCCACAGTAGCGCGGAATCGAATGCAACCCCGACTCCCGATCAAAGTCATAGTCCTGGCAGGCGTAGAGAACATCAAAACCAGCGACCCAGAATGTCACCGCAGCAGTGAGTAAGAGAATCCGCGCATCAAGTGAGCCTCGCACTGCAATCCACGCCGCCGCCGGCGCAATCCCGAGAGCGAAGCCCAATACTACATGAGACCAGCGCGTCCATCGTTTTGTGTACGAATAGGCCAGCAACACAGCCAGGGCGACCGGTGAGAGAAGGAAGGCCAGCCGGTTCAACTCCCAGGCTGCCAGCACAAAGATTGCGGAAGATACTACGACGAAATTTCTTACGAAGGTTTGCGTCAGCGCGCCGGCTGGGAGTGCCCGGGTACGCGTGCGGGGATTCGCCGCATCAATAGACGCATCCGCCAGGCGATTGAACGACATTGCCGCCGATCGCGCCGCCACCATGGCAACAACGATCCAGATAATCTGATGGCCAGTCGGAATGCCGTTAGCGGCCAGCATCGCGCCACAAAGGGCAAATGGCAGCGCGAACACAGAATGCTCCCACTTGATCATCTCCAGCGTGGTGCGCAGGTTTTTCAGGATGGGCACAGAGCATTTTAAAAGAATCAGTAGCCTTCTGCTCCAATCAGCGGCACGAAGCGGCAGCCCTCGATCATTTCTATTGTTGGCGCTCCGTTCTGCTTGCGGACTAACTGCAGTTGCTGCGCGTGCGCCGGACCTACCGGAATCACCATGCGTCCACCCTCGGCCAGTTGTTCGAGCAAACTTCTGGGAATAGCTGGGGCCGCCGCCGAAACCAGAATGGCATCGTACGGCGCAAATTCCCGCAGGCCATTGCTTCCGTCCGCCACCACAACTTTCACATTTCGAACTCCCAACCTCCCGAGCGTCGTTTCTGCGCCCTGCCCGAGCACCACATGCCGCTCGACTGAATAGACGACCCGCGCAAGCAATGCCAGAAGCGCGGTTTGATATCCCGAACCGGTTCCGATCTCAAGCACTGATTCGTTTCCTTGCAGCGCAAGCGCCTGAAGTGAAGCCGCCACAATGAACGGCTGCGAAATGGTCTGCCCTTTCCCGATAGGAACCGGATGATCTGCATACGCCAGGGATTTCTGCTCTGGTGAAACAAATTCATGTCGAGGAACGCGCGCCATCGCCGCGAGCACGCGTTCATCGGAAATTCCACGGTCCCGCAGCTGAGACTCGACCATTTGCCGTCGTTCGTGGACGTAAGTTTCTGCGGCAGTATCGGAAACGGCCATGGCCTTTGGATGCCCAGCAAATCGGGTGGTTGCTGCATTCACCGCTTACGACGTCTTATTTTAACGTCGAAGCTTACGACGCCGTTCTGGTCGCGAATCGCCACGATCGAAATATTCTTCGATACGTTGTATTCGCCCCGGATCACCTGTTGCGAAGTCTGCGACACATCCGTGGTGTAGGAAAGCGTGAGATTTTCTTTCACCTGCTGCTCAATGGTGACTGCCGGACCGCTCTGTGTAATGGTGGAGGTTTCCGATTCAAGTCCTTGCGGGTCGATCTTGATCCGGCTGTTGCCGAACAGACGTTGCGCACGGTTATTCAATGTCGCGTTCAACGCCGCGGCCAGCATCGCGCTTGACGCCTGCTGGTTGAAAGCAGATTGGCTCGTCTGCTGCATGGTCGCGGATTCTTCCGTCGTCTTCCCGAAAGCCAGCAGCGCAATGATGTCATTCGTGGGCAGCGGGGGATCGGAGCGGTAATTTACTTTCAGTCCGTTAGGCTTGCTTACATCACCGGTTAGCGACAGTGTTACATCGTAGTCGCGAATTCTGGTCACAGCTTCGAGATCGAGAAATGGAGTGGTGACTGCTGGATTGCTGAACGAAACGCCGCCCCGCTCCAGTCGATACTTGGTCCCATTGAAATAAGCTTGCCCTTCGAACACATCAGCACGTCCAAGCAGAATCGGTTTTGCGGCGCTACCACGCACGCGCAGATCTGCCGCACCTTGCAAGCGGATCACGCTGGTCTGCATCTGCAGCTCAGGTGCGGTCGTCACGTGCAAATCCAATCGAATCGTGTTCAGCACCGGATCGGTCTGCGGCAGACTGGAAATTTCTGCTGTTCGCTCGAGGTACGCGCCGAAATCAAACCCGGGCGTGAACGCCAGCTTGGTGATCATGATGTCACCGGACAACAACGATCCTGACGAGCTTCCTGCCCAGTGTAGTTGCGCATTCGCCGTGGAACTCACGCCCGGGGGATAACGCAACCGCACCGAGTTGGCCCCGGCGTTGAGATCGAAATTCAATTGTCTGCCCACCAGATCGGCGTGGCCAGTAAAGCCAACCGTACCGCCGCCAACGTGCGCGCTCAGACTTTGCAAAGTGACCTGATTTTGGCTGAACAAGAGCGTGCCGTTAATGTCGCTCAGCGCGCTGGGAACATTGATGTCGGAAATTGCGCCATTCTGAATTTGCAACTGTCCTTTTATGAGCGGCGCATCCAGAGTGCCACTGATGCGGCCATCGGCGACCACCATGCCCGAGCTAGTGATCGCCGAATCATAGCTCTGCAGCATCTTCAGATCGAGCTTGCCGCTTGTTTGGAAGTCCAGGCTTTTATCTCCCAATTGCAGCGAGCCTCCGCCCGAAAAATCCGTGTTCTCGCCTAGAATGCGGAATCGGTCAATTTTCAAGATCTGGCTAACGAGCGCAAATTGAATCGGCCCATCGTTGCGCAAACTCGTTTTTCCAGCTTCGCTGTAAACGTCGGTAAGGCTTCCCAGGAATTTAAGCTGTTTCGGGTCGCGAAGTGGGCCGTCCACCGTTAAATCTCCCGCCACGAGTGAATGGCGAATGATCCGGCTATGTAAATAGCTTTCAAAAAAAGGGTCGGCGTTCAGATGTGAAAAATGAAAGTTCAGGTGTGCAGGCCATCGCTCGTGCATAGCTGCCTTGCCGTCAATCTGCAGTTCTGCATCGCGGAATGCTGAGCGCCCGGTCACGCTTACATTGTCTCCCTGTGAATTCACTTTCAGTGAAAAATTTCCTTCCTCCTCGCCGTTCAAGGTCAACTTGCGGAATTCCAGGTCCGCGGTCACCCGCGGAGCAGAAACCGTGCCGGTCGCATTGGCGTTGAAGTCGAGTTTGCCTGTCACCTTTACCGGCCCAGGGTGAGTTAGCGTATCTAGATCGAAATTCGTGCCGCGCACATCCATTTGTATCGCTTTCGAGGCGTAGTCATAGCTGCCGGCCGCGGTCACCAGCGAATCGGCATTCGACACGCGCAGATTTTTGATCGTCACCTGAGTTCCGCGAAGCGAGACGTCAGCAATTGCCGAATCGAATCTCCGCCCGTGAATGCTGCCGTTCACCCAACTGAAATTTCCCGCACCTCCCGGATGCCCCCGGCTGCCTGAGAGCTGAAATTCGCCGGAAATCTTTCCTGTATTGTCGGCGCCATACCCGGCATAACTTGAAAACTCGGCTGCTTCTAGATTTTGAAACTGGATCCGCAAATTCAGCGCGCTGTCAGGCGCCAGCTCCCACGCAGCTAAATCGGCGCTTCCACTTATTCGCAGGATCGCGTCTTCTCGTTTCAGGACTGCACTTCGCAGTATGATGCCAGTCGAGGACGCCTGCCCATCTGCTATCAGCGAATCCCAATGCACCGCTTGCCTCGAACTCTGGCCCGTAGCAGGCAACAATGCATCGAAGTCCTGCAAGCGCAAGGAACCACTCAGTCTCAGATTCTCGCCTTTCCCGGAGGCAATTCCGTTGAAACCGGCATGGCCATGCACATGCACGGCAGGCCCGTCTGAGAAAAATTCAGAGATGATGGGTCGCCATTCGTCAATATCGGTACTGGAAAATGAAATTCTCACCGCATTCGCCAGCGATCCCGAAGCGCGCACCTGGCTGGCGGATGTTTCCGCAGAAAATTCATTTAGCTGCAAATCACCACTGCGCGCGTTATAGCTCGCCTTGATACTCGCAGCCAGTGGAATCCGGTCTTCTGCTCGGGCCGTCGGAGAAACATCCGCGTCGGCAGTCAATTGTGCGTACTGGATCGATTGCTTCCATCGCAGCTCGCCGCTGCCGGAAATATTTCCCGCAAACCTCAACTTGTTTGCAGGCCTGAAAGCCGGTCCAAGACCGGTCAGCAATTCAGCAAGAGAAATATTCTTTGTCTTCACGCGAATAGTTCCCTGCTGTTCCTGTCCCTTGCCCGCCCGTGGCGAAGCTTGCCAATTCGATACTTCCGCCTCTCCCGCGAAACTGCCGCGCAGCAACTGGCCCTCTACCCTCGAGAGCGCCACCATCTTGGGATCAATTGAGAACTGACCCGCGGCCGAAACATCGCGCCCGGAAAAGTTCCTGTCTTGTAGGGCGAGCCCACGCACGTCGAAGCTGCCACTCGATACCAATCCTTGACGCGACCATGCCGCATCCCCGGAAGCCTGAAGCGTTCCGCCTTTCAATTGCGGCCGGCCGGTGACCGCGCCAAGCTGCTCTAGATCGAGGTTCAGTTGATATCTTCCCTGCCCTTTGAGGCTGTGGAAATCGAAGTTGACGTCATTCGCCACAATCTGTGATCGATCTGCGGCAGCCTTGAGTGACTGCACCTGAACCCCGTTCCGGTCGAAATTGAAACTCGCCTGGCCCGTCCAGGTTACCGGGCGAAATCCGGCAATCTGATTTTCGATTTTTCCGACCTTCAGATTTCCCGAGTACCGGAAATGCAGAAGCGAGTAATCCAGATTTGCCGAGACATCATCCGAGTTGAAATCAAGCGGGATTCTCTGGTCTTGCAAAACCAGTTCCCCTCCGTGCACCTCCAGACGTCGCGCCGAAAGTGAAAACAACTGCTCCAGGTCTGAGGAATTGCTCTTCTGCGCCGTCGTGGGTTGATTGGTGCTTCCGTCAGGATAAAAAATGATGTGGACCACGGGATGCTGGAGAATGAGCGAATGGAAAGCCAACTTCGCTCCCAGAGCGGAACTGAGATTGATCACTCCCGCCAGCCTGTCCACATGGGCAAATGGTTGTTCGCCCGCGCCTTCTTTGCCATGGATGGTCAGGTCGCGTACTTCAACCTGGAGCCGCAAAGGGACCGCGTGAAAGCTCCCAAGATCCACTCGTCCGCCCGTGGCGCGCTCGAGTTCAGCAATCACCCTTTGCCGCGCCATCTGCTGAAATGAATCCGTCGTCAGATACCACAGAAAAGAAGATATGGCGAGGGCCACGAGAAGAAAAAAAAGCAGGAAGGATTTGCCTAGCTTCGCCCAGGGCCCTTGCCATTTCATGGTGCGGGAACCTGCGGCGGCATAGTTTCAGTTCTCGCGCTGTCCGGCACAATTCGGATTTGCGCCTGCGAGCGCAATGTCTGTAACCAGGAACTTAGCATCTGGTCAATCTTGCCCTGGACCAGGATTTCTCTGATTTTCGGGGTCGCGTCCGGCAGGCTGACCGGGTCGGAAGCCGGAAGTTTCGGAACGAACTGATCTTTGTAGTAACTGTCAATCTCTGCGGCCGACACTTGCGCCGAGGGCCGAAACCGCGCATCGATGAGCTGCAGTTCCTGCAATTCACTGGCTACATGGTTGCGAATAAATTTTGCGCTGAGATGATATTTCGCCAGCGCGGTCTCCCATGATTCGCCAGGATGTTGTCGAAGATAGTCATCCTTCAATGACGCGATCTGTTTCTCAAGCTTTTCCTCTTCTACCGGCCTTTCATCGGTAAGCCGCAACTGCTCCTTCAGCAGCTCTTGATCGATCAACCGCTGCAGCGCGGCTTGCTTTTCCTCAGCCGTCAAGTCGGCCACACTTCCTCCGGATGCAAAGCATTCGAAGCGCATTTCGTCATTCCAGTCACTGAAAAGAATCACGTGACCATTGACGCTCGCGACCGTGCGGTCAAGCACGTCAGCTCGGCAGTTAACGACTACTGCCGCCAGCATCACGACGAGAAATATCGATCGCCTGCGCATCAGAACGTTTGCCCGATACTGAAATAGAAGTTAAACGGGCTGACCTGCTTCGTGTCCTTGAATTGGTAAGTCACAGGATTGTTCGACACCTGAAACACTCCGGGAAATACCGTCGGATTCAGGTTGTACCCGAAATCGAAGCGCACTGGGCCTACCGGCGTTTTATAGAGCATGCCCAGACCAATCGCATGAGAAATATAGTTGTAGTTGCACAATGCCGCGTTGGTGCCATTCGCGCCGACCTGAAACGTTGAACCTGGTGCCTGTGTGCATAAATTCTTGTTCTGATGCCAGCGAAGCAGGCTGTCAAGCATGTGGTTGCCGTCGGTGAACACGTTCCCCATGTCGTGAAAAATCGCAAAGCTCAGGTTGTCCTGCACGAACGGAAGCGTTGGCGGTGGAAACCGCAGCTCCAGGTTGTTCAGGAACAACGCCGAGCCGCCTGTTGGAAATCCCGTGGTCGGATCTCGCGGGCCCGCCTGGTTCAACCCGAATCCACGATGAGAGTTGCCTCCGCCCATATAAAAGCGCTCCGCCAGCGGAATCAACGTGTGGTCAGCCGGACTTTCCTGCCCCGGCTGAGTAATGATGGTATTCGCAAATGGCTTCTCCAATCCGATTCGCGTGGAGCGCGCAAATACGAATTGCCTGCCATTTACCCTGCCAAAAGGGTAGTAGCTCGAGTTTTGCAACAAGATCCGGCCAAAGTCCGCCTGCGATCCAAAATAACTCGACGCTACGCCGGCATCGACCGTATTGTAGGTGCCCCTGGTGGTTTGCAGATCGTTATCGCGGTGGTCTCGAATATAGCTGAATCCCGGCTCACCCACGCGCACCGGCAATGAAAGCAGCGGTATCAGATCCTGACTCACCTGGATATCGGTGGCTTTCACCAGGCGGTAGTTGAATCGGTAATTCATCACGCTGACCGGAGTGCCGTCGAGCTTCTGGCTTATCAACTGTTCGGCCTGCACCGACCCTTCCAGCCGCTGCGAAGTGAAGGTCGTCACATCGAGGGTGTGATCAAAAAAACCGGTGAGCGTCAGCTTCCAGTTCGGGTTATTAAACCAGCGTGGCGCGTCGTAGCTGATCAATCCGCGTTGCTGCAGCCGGCCAACCCGTGACTCAAATGTGATCGTGTGGTTCCTTCCCCGGAAGTTCAGCCGGCTCACGTCGAGCGACGCCAGTGGGCTGACCCCGTTAGTCCCCAGTGACGATTTGCCATTGGCCGCCGGCTGCCCGGTCTGGAATTCAAATCCGCCGCCGTAATTGAACGTGTAGCGCTTCGCCTCCTGGACCTGCACCAGCACATTCTTACTGGTTTCGGTCCCTTCCGGATCTTGCACGGCTGTATCAACCTGACTGAATATTCCCAAATCATAGAGCTTTTGCTGAGTACGAAGCAGGTCGCCTTGGCTCAGCGGATCGCCCGATCTCATCTGCAACTCGTGATCGATGACGTATGCCCGCGTAAATTCCCTCCCCGAAACCAATACCCGGTCGACGTAGGTCCTCGGGCCTTCCTGAATTTTAAAAACGACGTTCATGCGATTGCCGGCTGCGGGAGTCGCCGCAGCCTCGAAGCTCGCATTCAGGAATCCGCTATCGAAGTAATAATTCAGGATGATGTCCCGATCTTCCGCAATGCGCGAATCGGAAAATGGCTGACCCGGGCCCGTGTACAGGTTTTGAAATGTCGGATTGTCTAGTTGCGTGCTGCCTTCAATCTGGAACGTACCCACTCTGGTTTGGGGGCCCTCGTTGATCTCAATCTTGATCGCAAGCTGGTTCTTCTTGCCGTGGTAGTTGTCATCCACCTGGGTCTCGATCTTTACCTGTTGGAATCCATTGGCGCGATACATGTTTTCGATATCGCGTAAATCACCTTGCAACAAAGCCTGGCTGTATCGTCCATGCGTTAGGGCCAGGCTCGCAGGCTGCACGTGCAGAAGCGGCCGCAGATCATTTTGCCGGAAGTACTTATTGCCCGCGATCTGCACGCTCATGACCTTGTGTCGCTCGCCGGGGTCGATCTGATAGATCACGCGTAGTACCTGCGTCTGCGGATCGGTCTCCCGCCTCAATTCGACTTTGGCGTCGAAGTATCCGTGCGACTCCATATAGCTCAAAAGATTCCGGCGGCCTTCGTTCAACAAATCATCGTCCAGCGCGTGCTCCTCATAGACAGGAACATTTCTCCGCAAGGTTCCTTTGCTGATCCGAAATCCGTCGGCACGGATTTCCACACGCGGCCCAACATCGATCGAAAACGTGTAGTCCACTGCGTTGCGTACGCGCACATACTCCTTTTTCGAGATTGCCACCTGTGCCAGCCAGCGATCTCGTTTCTGGTAGTGTTTGCGGATTCGGTCTAGAGCATCCGAAATCTTTTGAGCAGTGACCACCTCACCTGGATGCAGGTGCGCGATGTCCTCAAGCTCGCCAACCGAGATGCCCGGCTCTCCCGTCAGCGTAACTGCACCGATGTGCGCGGGGTCCCCTGAATGCACATGAAAGGAGATCTCAATCTGCTGCGTTTCGGGGATTTTGTGTTCGGAATGGCTCACAACACCGCGATAGTATTCGTTCTCTTCAAGCAGCCGCCCGATGTTAAGAACTGCCGCGTCCAGCTTTTCCTGGGTGAATATCTCACCTAACTGGAGCTTGGAAGCGTTCACAATTTGCGACTGTGTCGGACGCCCGGGTGCGCCTTCGACGCTGACCAACCCGATAAAAAAATTCGGAGTGCTTTGGAAGGTGAGGTCCACATGCCCCTCTCCCGTCCGATTGCATTCTGCTCTGACTTCGGCGAATCGCCCGGTCCCGAATAGAATTCGCATGCTTTCTTGCAGTTCTTCGCGGTCCAAGTGCGTACCTTCATGCACGGACAGCATGCCTTTCAACATCTGCTCGTCCTTCTCGTTTATTTCGGGGATGTGGATATTGTCGACAAAGGCGCCGAAACAGGCGGACTCCTGAGCGGGGTCGCCACTCGGAGATTCAGAGGATGTTCGGCTGCTCTGTGGCTGGGACCAAACGCTTGCAGCAGAAAGCAATACGGCGACAACAATTACGGCCAAGGCACCATTTATGCCTCTTCTCAGCAAAAACACTCCCGGTTTGATCTTTGAACAATGCTACGGCTCGATGCAGCGTAAAGGCGCGGGTCACGCGGTCCTTTCGCCCTCGCCACTTATAATAAATGTGCTTAGGCGGCACTATGGTGGAGACGCTGGTTCGCAATCGGCGATCGTTATCTTCTGGACCGTCGCCCTCCGGATCGTTCTCTGAATGAAACCCGAATTGCAGGAAAGATACTCGCGCCAGGTCCTGTTTCCGGGTATTGGGAGCGCGGGCCAGGAGCTCCTTTGCGAATCCCGGGTCGCGATCGTCGGCTGCGGCGCGACCGGTTCTGCACTGGCCTCTCTGCTGGCGCGTGCCGGCGTCGGTGTTCTGAGGATCATCGACCGCGATTATGTGGAGCCCAGCAATCTTCAGCGCCAGGTCCTCTTTAACGAAGTGGACGCCGCCGAGTCTGTGCCCAAGGCTATCGCGGCTTGCCGCAATATCTCGCGATTCAATTCCCAAATCATCACCCAGCCTCATGCCAACGATCTCACTCCCGAGAATGCCGACCAGTTGCTCAGCGGCGTTCACCTCATTCTCGATGGCACCGACAATTTCGAAACCCGCTACCTGATCAATGACTATGCGGTGAAGAATTCTTTGCCCTGGATCTATGTCGCTGCAGTGGGCAGCTATGCGGCCACTATGAATATCGTGCCCGGCCAAACTGCCTGCCTCTCATGCATCTTCCCCGAGGCTCCTGGTGGTGTGGTCGAAACCTGCGATACCGCGGGAATCCTGAATTCAGCGGTCAACCTGGCCGCTTCCATCGCAGCCACCGAATCACTGAAGCTTTTGATCGGGGCACGCGACCAGCTCCGTCGTACATTGCTTTCCCATGACTTGTGGCTGAACCAGCGCTCCGAAATCGCGACAGCCAAGCCAAGACCCGACTGTCGAACTTGCGCCCGGCGAGACTTCATCCATTTGGCAGGCTCGGCTCGTCCCCATATCACCCTATGTGGCCGGAATTCCGTACAGATCCACGAGCACCACCGTACGGTTGATCTGAATGAGATCAGCAAACGGCTCCAGCCCCACGGCAGCGTTCGTCATACCGATTTCTTGCTGAAGTTCTGGCACGAACCATACGAGCTGACGCTCTTCCCGGACGGCCGGGCGATCATTAAAGGAACTACGGACGCCGCTCGCGCGCGCAGCTTTTACGCTCGCTACGTCGGCAGCTAACCTCGAACTTCGATCGTCCAGATCGCAATACTGATGCGGCTTTTGCGCAATCGTTTTCATTCGCCATATGTTCAGCCGCGGCGTAATCAAGAAATCATCAGCAAATACCGGCAAATTTCAGGGGAGAATAGCGGATTGTGCGCAGTTGGCAACTTACCTGCTATTCACCGCGTAGTCTCAACCCAGGAGGTAGTATGCGAATTCTGTCTCTGTTCTGCGCGACTCTTCTGCTTTCATGCGCTGCCTTGGCCCAGGCTGGCGTTCCGGCACATCCCGGATACACCAGTTGCACCGGCCCCTATATTCCGATGGTGACCACGCCCCAGGTTTCGCTTGAAACCGTTTCCGCGAACCCGGTCGGCGCAAGCAACGCTACCTATGGCTTGGTGGCGGGCGCTACCAACTCGACTCTTTCAATCTCCAACGTCAATGGCAATCTCGGCGGCACTTACACCCAGCCCGTCTGGTACGCCGGCGGAACAACCCCTTTGATCTCGTCTCCCGCCGTCCAGCTTGCGGTTCCCGTTGCCGAGCACCAGAACATGGCTCGCATGGAGCATTGGCGTGAGCATGAGCGGGCCGAAGGGCCACGCTCATGGACCTATTTCGCCTCTGAGGAGACCTCGAGTGTGTCAGAAGCCGCCAGTTCAGCGCGAAGCGCAAAACGCGCCACCCGTACTATTACCAATCAAGATGTCGAGCAGGTAAACCAGAACAACGGCTCTGTGAAGTACGACGGCAAGACGGAAAAAATTCAGTAATCACCTGGATACGAGCGGGGCGGAGCCTGCCCTGAGCAACTGACCGAGGGAAGGAGTCGAATGGGCGTCCTTCCCTCTTAATTTTGTTGTGGGGAGACGGGCGTCCTCGCCCTTTTAATTTTGCGGTGGAGACGCTTAATTTGTTGTGGGGAGACGGGCGTCCTCGCCCGTCTCATTTTTGCCGAGCGTCTTTTACCGCTGCACCAGACTCCCCAGCACATCAAAAAATTCCGGATACGAAATCACGGCTGCATCGGCGCCCTTGATTTCGGTCTGCCCTTGTGCGCGCAGCGCCGCTACCGCAAACGCCATCGCAATCCGATGATCTCCGAACGAATCGACGGTCGCACCACGTAACTGCTGCCCTCCTGGGATTCGCATGCCATCGTCGAATTCCTCGACCTCGGCCCCCATTGCGCGCAGATTTTTCGCCACGCTCGCGATCCGGTCTGATTCTTTCACCCGCAACTCCCGGGCATCGCGGATCTCAATTCCTTCTGAGGTGTACGGCGCAATTGCCGCCAGCACCGGAATTTCATCGATCAGCGCCGCCGTATCTTCGCTCACGATCCGTGCGCCTTTCAGAGTTCCCCCCTGCACCTGCGCCATTCCAACCAACTCCCCATGTTCTTCTCTCATATCGCTGAGTGCGATTTTCAATCCCAGCCCGACCAGGAAATCCAGCAATCTTGCACGCGTCGGATTCAGCGAAAGGCGCAATATCGTAACGCGAGAATCCGGAAATAAGCCCGCCGCACACAGAAAGAAAGCCGCGCTCGAGATGTCACCGGGGATCGTGGCCTCGATCGCGGTGAGTTTCTGGCCGCCTTTGATGCTGACTTCTTTCATTCGTCGCTCGAGATGCGCGCCGAAGGCCTGCAGCGCCTGTTCGCCATGGTCACGGGTCTGAATCGGTTCCTGTACGCGAGTCGTGCCATCCGCAAAAAGTCCGGCAAAGAGCAGTGAAGTCTTCACTTGCGCGCTCGCCACCGGCAGCTTGTAATCGATTCCTTTCAGCCTCCCGCCTGCGATTTTCAGGGGAGGCTTTTCGCCTTCTGCCGAAGTGATTTTTGCCCCCATTTTTTCCAGCGGATCTATGATCCGCGCCATTGGCCGGCGTGAGAGCGACTTGTCTCCAATCAGTTCACTGGTAAATTTCTGCCCGGCGAGGATTCCGCTCAGCATGCGAATAGTAGAACCGGAGTTTCCGCAATCGAGTGGTTCGGAAGGAGTCTTGAGCTTCGGTCCATGGCCATAGATCGCGACTGCATTGCCAATTCGCTCCCACTTCACGCCCAGGCCCCTCAGACACTCCAGCGTGCTGGCGCAATCGGCTCCGGTTGAAAAGTTCTCAAGCTTTGTCATGCCGTCCGCAATAGCGCCGAGCATGGCATAACGGTGCGAAATTGACTTGTCTCCCGGCGGACTCAACGTCCCCGCAAGGTTTTTCGCAGGACTGATTACCATTGATTTTTTCGCAGACATTGGTTCCTTCAATATAGCGGAACCAGCACGGTTCGGAACCACGAATACGGACTTCACCAAAGGTAATGTTGACCTAGCTGACTGAGTCCAGAAATTGCCTCAGTAACCCTCCGACTTCCTCGGGTTGCTCCCACGCTGAATAGTGCCCAGCCTTGGCAATCGTTCTCATCTGGCTTCCGCGGACGTTCTGCTTCATGACTTCCGCTTCAGGAACTCCGGTCAACGTGTCCTCGTCGCCGGTCATGATCAAAGTTGGTACGTTGATGGTTTTTAGCGTGGAGATCGAATCCGGCCGTTCCGCCATTCCTCTCTGCACGCCGGCAACATCTTCCGCCGACATCTTCCGCATCATGCGAAGAGCGCCTTCCACCAGGTCGGGACGCGACTGGCACGTGGTTGCGCCAAGCACCTTCTGCAACATGCTCTCGAAAAAGGGTTCGGTACCGCGCTGCATTACATCGCTCGCAGCCTGCAATCTTCCATTTCGACTCTCGGCAGTATCGGCTCCAGCTTTCGTATTGCACAACACAACCGCACTGACGCGTTCACGGCATCGCCGCCAGAAGTCAAAAATCGTGTATCCCCCAATGGACACTCCCACGATCGGCGCCCGATCAACGCCAGCATCACCCATAATCCGCATGACGTCGGCAGCATGCTTCTGCATGGTCGCGGGCCCGTCTCCCAAGCCCGATTCGCCATGCCCGCGCAAGTCCGGCATGATCAGGCGGTACCTCGCAGAGAGATACTTCGTTAGAGGAAGCCAGAAGTCGTGGTGTACCGGAAAGGGGTGCAACAAAACTACCGGCGGGCCGCTGCCGACGACGTCGTAGAAAATTTCAGCATCCTCGCTGAAAATGCGATACATGGAGAGGATTATATGTGCAGAGAAATTACACCCATCGGTCAGGACTTATCGAAAGCGCGGCTAGCCGGGACGCCACGTCTATCGCATTGGGATCAAACATCAGATCGTAGGCTACTCTGAAAAAACCATAGCCTAGAAGAAGCAGACCTACGCAAATTCCAGCGAACAGCGCCATTCCCAGTGTCGCTCCGAGGAGTTCGCCGATCCCGAAAATATCAGAAATGTCATCGGCAAGGCAGTTTCCGAGCGCAACAAGAAAATCCTTGATGAACTTCCTGGCACGCTGTCGCATTGGGTCCCACCTACGAGTTCGTCACCTGCTGTCCCGCCGGCACATTCGTGCTCAGCAGATAAGGCTCTTCCGGCATCACGATCCACGCAATGATGTACCCCAGTAAACCGATCCCTGCGGGGACTAGGGCTGTGATCAGCCACACCACTCGCACCAGCGTCGGATCCAAATCAAAATACTCAGCCACGCCTAAACAAACACCGGCAATCTTTCGCCCCTCACGCGGGCGCACCAGCCGCTTGCGCGCGACCACGCCGGTGACCCGTGTTCCACAATAGGCGCAAACATTGGCGTCATCCTGAATCGACTTGCCGCAATAGTTGCAATACATAGTTCACCCCGCACAACAAGATACGCTAATTCTCCCCGTAATGTTCCGCCTAATTAGCCGGTTTGCTCTCCTGGTAGCTCACGATCCTTTATACGGCTCCTTGATCCGCCTGCGTGCCACATCCGCCCGGCTGGAATGAGCATCGAGGGCTATGACTTCCTGATAGCGCTTTAGGGCCAAATCCCGCTTCTGCAACACGTCATACATTTCCCCGGCCCCAAGCGCAGCCTTTTGCGCGATCTCCGGATCCGGCTTTTGAATTTGGCTTACTTGCTCGTATGCCGCTAGCGCACCGGCGTAATTCTTCTGGTAACGCAGCAGGTCGCCAAACGCTGTAGCGCAGATTTCATAGTGCAGGCCGGAGTACTTCCCTTTCCTCCCCTCCTGCCAAACTCGCTTGTAGACCTCTTCTGCTTCCTGGTAATGCGCTTGTGCCGCCAGCAGATTCCCCTCTTCTACGGCAAAAAGCACGTTATGGGGATAGCGCGGCTCGAGCGATCTCAATATCTGCAATGCCTCGTCGAAACGCTTCTCCCTTCGCAGGAACACAACCAGAACAATCTTCGCATCGATGGCTGCATCACCGTTCCCCTCCGCTGCCTGATGCAAATACTCGAGGCCTTTTTCCTTGTTTCCGCCGAGTCCTATCACGCTCGATGCCGTCTTCACAGCCCAGGGAAGATTCCCCACTACGTAGTTGTGCGCGCCCACGATCAACTTGGCATCTGCGTTCGTGGGATCAAGTTCCAGCACCTTCTCATGATCTCGTCTTGCCGTCACCGCATTTCGCAACGCCGATAGCCATGCCCGTTCGATCAGAGCCGTGTAGGTGGCAAACTCCGCCTTCGTCACTCCTCGCGCGTACAGAGCCCCCACGTCTTTCGGATTTGAATCCAGACGTGCTTGCTCGATTGCGAGTGCTTTCTGCACCAGTGCTTTGATCTGCTCGCAGGTGTGAGGATCGGCTTTCTGATGAGTTGCATTCAGGAAGCTGTCGTTGGCGTATTCTCCTGCGCTAAGTGCTCCAATGCGATACAACTCACGAAACAGCACCGCGTTCAGCAGGTGATTAATCGCATCGGGGTCGTCGCGATGGCGTTCGTACAGGACGGTGAATTCCTGGATCGAACGCTCATACTCCATGTTGTAAAAGTGATCGAAGGCCTCGGCGCTCAGCGGTTCGCTGCTGCGGGATTGTAGTTTCAGTTGGGATGGTTTGCCATCAGACAAGGCGCGAGAAGCCGCCCCTGCTGCCGGTTGCTGCCCGTAGGCCCATCCGGCAGCAAAGACGAACATGACCAGGGCCCGAAATCCAGCGCGACAAGCCAAAGAAGGATCCGTTCTAACCCGAGCACACTCTGGCCAGACTTCTAACCAGAACTGCTGAAGATACCTGTCAGTGTATCCGAGAACCGCCACTCTAAGGACTGGGTCAGCCGCGGGCCGCGGGCGCCGCTATCAACGCCCTATTTATAAACTTTGCACTATCAGAGTAAATCTTGCTCGACCAGCGGACTTGATTCTGGAAAATATATGTGGTAAGCGGCTCACTTACTTGGGGTTCACGAACTGAAGCTTTGGAATAAAACGTGCGCTTTCGCAGCCCATTAGGAAATGGCTATGAGCGATGTGGTCCATGACGTCCAACAGGAATTTTGGCGCCCTCCCCTGTCACCGCCGTTGGCTGAGACAAATCTGGCCGAAGCCTGTCGGCGTTGCGGGACCGAATTCATGGTTGGCGCCGCCTTTTGTCATATTTGCGGCGCCAATCGTCATCGCAGTGACCTGATGCCTTCCCCCAGTTGGACCAAATACCTCAGGGTTTTGCGGATACTGGAGTTCACGAGTGTCAAGACCTGGTTCGGACTGCCGCTTCCCTCGCTGTGCGCCTTTCTCCTTGGTATCGCTTTCATGGTCGTGGCTGTGTCGATCAGTTTTATCAGCGTTCATGACAATTTCGACTTTCAGGCCGTCCAGTTATGGCGTATTCAGTGGCTGATGGCTGCATGCGCCGCGTTTCTCGCCGGTATCCTGCTCAGAAGTCGCAAACCCCAGAACTGAACCATTTCCCTCTTATCTGCCGTTGGTCTGGACCGTTTCCCCGCGTTTTTCCGCTCCTGTCATACTCGTTCTCCCCCGCGATCAAGCCTTAATGGGGAAATGATTCACTGGCCCTCGCCCATGTCCAATCGAATAGCTGCTTCTAATGGCTGAGAGTACGTAGGTCTTGGCTAGGAGCACGGCCATTGACAAATCTCGCCCTAGCGCCAACTGGCAGGCCAATGCTGTCGAGAAGGCACATCCGGTTCCATGAGTATTCAGAGCGCGCAGACGTTCCGACCGGAAGGCCTGAATGATCTGTCCTCCAGAGACACTGAGGACATCGACCGCCGGGTCGATATGTCCACCGGTCACCACCAGCGCCTTAGCGCCACGATCATGCAGACAGCGAGCTGCCAGAATCATTTGTTCGGGATTTTTGACCTCCTGCCCGGTCAAATCTGCCGCTTCGCCTATGTTTGGAGTCGTCACATCTACGAGTGGCAGTAGCTCCCGGACCAACACTTCACGACCGGAATTGTCCAAAAGCCTGGTTCCGGAAGATGAAACCAGGACCGGGTCAAGCACCACGTTCGATAGCTTCGCCCAGCTAAGAAAATCAGCCACTCGGCTTGCGGCTCCCCCGCTCCCCAACATCCCAATGTGTACCGCAGAGACCTTCACGTCCCGCGTGAGTTCCTGCAAGCTATCGGTCAATACTTGGGGGTCAATCTGAGTCACGCCCCTGACGCCCTGGGTTGATTGCACCGTCAAGGCTGTGATCGCCGCCACTCCGTAGCAATTATGTGCCGCGATGGTCTTTATGTCTGCTGTCACGCCGGCTCCCGAAGATGGATCAAAGCCTGCGATGGTCAAGACGATGGGGGGAGCCGACATGCTGGGAATGTATCGAAAAACACGGTCGCCAGCAAAATCAGACTGGTTTCCGCGCATCAAAGGTTCAGAGTTCTGGTAAATGTTCAGAAACAAAGCAGTTAGTGGTTTGACCGTAAGTTGCTGAAAAAACAATTACGAAAAAATTGCACAGTGAGCCTGTCGGCTGTTATTGCGAATTTAGTTAACAACAACGGGCGTTCTTTATCAGCAACATAGCCTGGAGTTGGCATTACAAAGAGCATGTTACGTCACGTATCTGTAACTGTACTAAGGTACTTATATACAGGCTTGCCGATTGACACGTCCCCCATGGCCCCGTAGCATTTCGAGAATTGGACGAAAGTTTCTTGCTAGGAGGACGACTTTGACGATGGAGGGTATCTGATGCGAGTTCGAATTGCTCGATTTCTGACGTTTGTTGCTCTTGTCGGATTGGGAGCGGCTCAGGGGCCAACCAGCTCAGGGTCAGCTGACCACAAAACCAGATCCATAGAACCGGCGGTAGTTACCTCGGTCTCGCTCCCGGTCAGGGCCGGGACTCACCCCTACCAGATAGGCACAGCATCCTGGTATGGCGAATATTTCGAGGGCAAGCCGACAGCCAGCGGCGAACCCTATAACATGTACGATCTAACCGCTGCCCACCCGACTTTGCCGTTGGGCACCCTGGTCAGGGTCACAAATCTGCATAATCGGCGCTCGGTCATTGTGCGAATTAACGACCGCGGTCCCATCGTTCCCGGCCGGATCATCGATCTCTCCTACAACGCCGCCCACGTTTTGAAGTTCGACCAGCGCGGGATTCAGCGAGTGCGCCTGGACGTGGTTCCCGGTCGCATGGACGCGGTGACGATGGCGATGCTGCGCGAGCCCGCTTTCTAGCGGACTTTCCGACAATATACGAGCCAAGGACGGTCAGCCTGAAGACCGTCCTTTCACTTCCGGGTGGGAGTATTCAAAAAATCCAGGATCTGGCAATTTTCCGGATTTCGCTTAGACTCGTCTCCATGGCTACTTCCATTGACTCAGAACTGGAAGCGTCGTCCTCCACGGGTTCAGCCCCTCGGCTCATCGTGGCCCTCGATGTTCCTACGGCAACCGAAGCGCAAAAAATTGTCTCCGCGCTTGGGGACTCAGTAAATTTCTACAAAGTCGGCATGCAGCTCTATACCGCCGAAGGCCCGCAGATTGTTCGCGACTTGGTGCATTCACAAAAACAGGTCTTTCTTGATCTCAAGTATCACGACATTCCCAACACGGTGGCGGCTGCGGTCCGCGAAGCCGCTCAACTCGGTGTCTCGATGCTCACCGTCCATGCCTCTGGGGGATCCAAAATGCTGCAAGCCGCAGTTGAAGCGGCAAAGATCAGCGCTGCAAACTTTAAGAACACGCGTGGGGCGACGGGCGTCCTCGCCCGTCCAACTCATCCTCAAATCCTCGCCGTCACTGTCCTGACCAGCATGGATGAATCCGGTCTCAACGCAACCGGCGTGCCCGGCCACGTTTTGGACCAGGTCGTCAGGCTGACTGCAATGGCGTTGAAAGCCGGCTGCTCGGGAATAGTCAGTTCCGCGCAAGAAGTCAAGACCTTGCGCGAAAACCTGGGCAACGAATTTCTTGCAGTGACACCAGGTGTCCGTCCAGCAGGAGCTCAGCATGGCGATCAGGCTCGCGTCGTCACTCCCGCCGACGCCATCGTAGCCGGCGCGACCCACATCGTTGTAGGACGTCCCATTACTGCCGCGCCGAACCCCGCCCAAGCCGCAGCTGCCATCCTGCAAGAAATGACCCGCGCCTCCGCCTGATCGCAACCATGCCGACCCGAAAATCCCTGAGCGCGCTTCGAGTTGCAATCGGCATTTTGTTCTTGATTTTCGGGGAATATAAAATCTTTGGCACTCAATTCACGCTGCATGGAGGCTTCGAATACTGGATCAATCTTTTTCTCCAGGGCGGAGCGTATCCCTTGATGGTGCCAATCTTGAAGAATTTCGTTCTCCCGCACTCGACGGCAATCGCGTTCCTCGTCGCTTACGGAGAATTCGCGATCGGAATCTCGCTTGTGCTGGGAATCTGGGTGCGGGTGGCGAGCACTTTCGGAGTCATTTACATGCTCGCCCTGCTGTTTTCGTCAAACTACCCGGGAAGTGGCGTCCGATTGTGGCAATACTTCGGGGCTTCTCTCGACCACTCGGTGTTGGCGCTTTGTTTTGCCGCGTTCGCGCTAACCAATCCAAAGGAGCTTTGGTCTGTTCGGAAGTACTGGAGTCGTGCGTCCTGAAGCCCCTCATCAACCCCTAGAGCTTCTCGTAAAAGTCACAGCCCGAGCAGGAAATAAAAATTCCTCCAGGGACACCGCGTTCGCGGTCCTTTACCCGTTTCACAATCCGGGTAGGCTTGCCACATTTAGGACAATCCGTACTCTTGGTCGTATCCATCACTTTTTTGCGATCAGCTGTCTTGGCAATCTTGGCCATGTCTCTCCTTCAATTTCGGCAATCGTATTCCGGCCTGCTTTTCAGCATGAATTGTTTTGGCGGTCGGGAGCCGTGGGAATCTGGTTTTGCGGTGCTTCTATTTTAGCAGTTGCGCGCAGAACCGTCGGGATGGCCTCGCTTCACCACGCGCAATTTGACCGGATTCTCCATTACCCCGGTAATCTCCGCTAAGCCTGTCAGGCGCGATATTCTCCGGTTGCGAGCCGCTCACCCGCACCAAAGTTGAATTCCGTCCGAAGCAGGTGCGCCGGGGTCACCCTCATGCTCTTCAACAGCCGCGTGTTCCTCTTTGCTTTTTTACCCGTGGCTTACTTCGTCTTCTGGAAGCTCTCGTCGAAGCAGTGGCGATACGTCTGGCTCACCATATCTGGCTACGTCTTCTACTCGTTCTGGAACTACAAATTCTGCGCCATCATGGCATTTTCCACGCTGGTCAGCTACAGCGCCGGCCTCGGTTTTCTGAAGTTTCAGGATGTTCGCCGCCGCAAATTCTGCCTGATCGCGCCTATTGCCGTCGACTTGTCTCTGCTCGCATTTTTCAAATACTTCAAATATTTCAATCTGCTCCTCAGCGGCGCCGAATGGACCGCTTCGCTTACCGGAGCCGATCACGCGTCTTCGCTGATCTGGAAGCTGCACCTTCACGCTTTGCTCTGGAACAAGGACTTTCTTGCTGGTGCGCTCTTGCCCGTGGGCATTTCTTTTTACACCTTCCACACCATCAGCTACATCGTTGACAGTTATCGCGGCACCATCAAGCCGACGAAAAATATTTTCGAATTTGCCTGCTACGTCGCTCTTTTCCCGCAACTCGTAGCCGGACCAATCGTTCGCTTTCGCCAGGTGGAAAGCGATCTCGAAAACCTCGACGCCGCAAACCGGCGCTCCGGCTTGGACATTGGCTGGTCTTACTTCACGATCGGCATCATAAAGAAAGTTCTCATCGCGGACTCCATTGCCGCCGTCATCAATCCCGCACTCGCAAACTACTCAACTCTGAGCACGGCAGGCGCATGGCTTTGCGCCCTCGGTTACACCTACCAGATTTATTTTGATTTCTCCGGCTACAGCGACATGGCCATGGGCCTCGGCCACATGTTTGGCATTCGACTTCCACAGAATTTCAATTCGCCCTACAAGGCGCTTGATCCGTCCGATTTCTGGCGGCGCTGGCACATTTCGCTTTCCACCTGCTTGCGTGACTATCTCTACATTCCGCTGGGCGGCAATCGCAAGCACGTCTACTGGAACCTTCTCATCACCATGCTGCTCGGCGGCCTATGGCATGGAGCAAATTCGACCTTTGTTATCTGGGGCGCCTATCACGGTGTATTGCTGATCTTCTACAAACTTTTTCACGAGCAGTGGGACGCGCTGCCCGCACTTCTTCGCCGCTCTGCGATGTTCGTGCTTATGGTGTTGGGATGGGTGCTCTTTCGCGCCGAATCCTTCAGCATGGCGATGCGATGGCTGGCAAAGATGCTTTATCCGTCCGGCGGAACCCTGTTCGCAGGAGCTGCGGTCCTGGCGTTCTGCATCGCAATCGCCGGAGCAATCGCCCATGCCGCTCCAAACACATTTGAGATTTCGCACGACTGGAGTCCGCAAATGGCTTGCGCGATGGCCGTGGGTCTGGTCTGCTGCCTGGTTTTGATCACAGGCGGCCAGCGGTCTCCGTTTTTGTACTTCCAATTTTGAGTAGACGCCCAATGCCAGCTCGCCACTCACGATTTCGTTTAGGGTATCTGCTCCCACGCATTCTCGTGCTCTGGGCGGTGCTCGACGTTTCGTTACGCTTTGCTCCACCCCAGTGGTACACATTTCGCTTGCATGAGTTCGCGATGGTGACCGGCTCCCACAATCTCGGGCCGTTTCGAACCGATCTCGTGTATCAGAATTCTCAGGCTTACGGGGACTTGTCGGAGCTGTCCAACTGCGCCGAATGCCGCCAGTATCGCCCCATGGACGTTCACACCGATTCGCGGGGATTTGCAGATCCTGTTTCCGCGCGTTCTTACAATGCAATTCTCGTGGGAGATTCGTTTTGCATCGGGGCCGAGCAGCCGGAAGGAGCGACTTTAGCTTCTCAAATTTCCGAGCGCACCGGGCTATCGATCTATAACGCCTGTTCGCCGATTCGCTCGATCAGCCGAGAAAACCTCCAGCTTCTGATCGGCCAACTCGGCATCACCCACGGCACGGTTTTTTTTGAGCTGATGGACTGGAGCCTGGGAAATTTCGGTGCCGCCCAACAGGACCCCGGCTTCAGCGGCTTCGACCTGCTGTCAAAGAATCTGGAGTATTCTCCGCTGGCGAATATTTCTCGCGAACTCGTAGGTCGTGCGTACGATGGCCGCGTCATGCCGAATCCATATACCGCGAACGTGGTCCGCAAGAATCTTCCCGACGGCCGTCCGATACTTTTTCAGCTCGATGACGTTCGCGACGGCGCGCCCGACGGACCGAAGCTCTGGGCGAAATACTTCCGCGTTCTCGATCGCGAGCTGCGGCGTCGCAATTTCCAGCTGGTTGTCATCCTTGTTCCCAGCAAGTACACGGTCTATCAACGGCTGCTCGCCAATGCTCGGGCCACAAATAAGAGCGCGGAGTTTGCCGAGCTAACCGCAGAACTGCCTGACGTGAACGTCGTGAATACGACGTCTGCGTTGCAGCAGCGGGCTGCTGAAGCTCTTCGGAACGGATCGCTTCTATATTGGCGAGATGACACGCACTGGAACGCAGCGGGCGTCAGTGTCGCCGCAGAACTGGTGGGCAAGATCTACACCAGCATGCGGCCTGCTCCGGCCACCCCGAAGATAGAGTCTGTTTCTGAGCGGCGGCCTCGCTGATCATCCCTGAATGCGGAATCGCCGAATCTAATCCGCCTTATCGAATTTTCGGCATTGACCAGATTCGCTGTCACGAATAGCCTATCTGTTCATGCTGACTCGGCACCATCATCGCTACCATCACGCGCACAGCGCGACGGCGGGGGTGTGCGGCTGAGTTAGCCAGAACACGAGATTCAAGCCCGCTGAAGCGCAACGGCTCAGCGGGCTTTTTGTTTCTCGAATGGAGCTTTGACATTTCTTTAGAGGGCGTGAGGAGTATTCGGATTTCCTTCGTGCAACTTCGTGCCCTTCGTGGTTGATGTCTTTGATTTGAACCAGGAACGATATGAAAATTGACTTCGATAAAATGCAAGGCCTGGTCCCCGCCATCGTCCAGGATTCCGCAAATGGCGACGTGCTCATGCTGGGCTTCATGAATCGTGAAGCCTGGGAGCAGACTCAGGCGCTCGGCTACGTAACGTTTTACAGCCGCACGCGCAACGAACTCTGGACCAAGGGCGAGACCTCAGGCAACCGGCTGAAGGTTGTTTCTGCCTCCACGGATTGCGACTACGATTCTCTGCTTCTCAAGGTGGAAGTCGAAGGCGCAGGCAAGGTCTGCCACGAAGGAACGCGATCCTGCTTTACCAAGACGCTGATCGGCGCCCCCGCGGAGATTGCAAGATGAAAATCCGCCTCGGAATTCCCAAAGGCAGCCTGCAAGAAGCGACCCTGCAACTGTTCGCACAGGCCGGCCTGCCGATTCATACCAACTCGCGTTCTTATTTCGCCTCCACCGGCGACCCTGAAATCGAATGCATGCTGATCCGCGCGCAGGAGATGGCTAGATACGTCGAGCATGGCGCTCTCGATGCCGGGCTAACTGGCCTTGATTGGGTTGTCGAAAGCGGACTTGAAGTCGTCACCGTTTCCGATTTGATCTACGCCAAACAAAGCCGTGGCAAAGTCCGCTGGGTGCTGGCTGCACCGGAGAGTTCGCAATACCAAAAAGCCGAGGACCTCGGCGGTTGCATCATCGCCACTGAACTCGTGAATGTAACGAGAAATTATTTTTCCGCTCGAGGAGTCGATGTGCGCGTCGAGTTTTCCTGGGGTGCGACGGAAGTCAAGCCGCCCATGCTCGCCGATGCCATCGTCGAAGTCACCGAGACCGGCAGCTCCTTGCGCGCTAATCATCTCCGCATCATCGACACCGTTCTCGAGAGCAATACGCAAATCATCGCGAATAAAACGGCATGGTCAGACAGCGGCAAACGCCGCAAGATCGAAAATCTCGCGCTCATGTTGCGTGGCGCTATGGAAGCCAAAGACCGTGTCGGCCTCATGTTGAACGTTCGCAAAAACGATCTCGAGCGTGTGCTCAGCGTCTTGCCGGCTCTGAAGCGCCCGACAATATCTACCCTTAGCGATCCCGAATGGCTCGCCGTGAACACCGTCATCGAAGAATCGCTTGCCTGGCAGGTGATCCCCCGCCTCAAGGAAGCGAATGCACAAGGCATTGTCGAATATCCGCTGAATAAGGTGGTCATGTAATGCGGATCCTCGAAGCATCTATCGCCGAAGCCTACGTGAGGGACATCGAGCAAAGAGGTTCGCGGCTCGATGCCATCGAGCCTGCTGTGCGCAAGATTATCAGCGACGTGCGGGCCACGGGAGACGAAGCTCTATTGAGATATGCGCGTGAGTTCGACGGCCTTCCACCGGACCAGGCGCTGCGAGTCTCTGATTCCGAGATGAAAGTCGCATGGAAACGTGCTCCCGCACAACTCCGAGGCGCATTGCGTGTGGCTGAAAAAAATATTCGCCGATTCTGCGAACTGCAAAAGCCGAAAGCATGGACAAAATCGCGCTACGGAATATCTCTCGGCCAGATGGTTCGGCCGCTTGATTCCGTCGGCTGCTACGTTCCCGGCGGCCGATTCCCGCTGGTTTCCACGTTGCTGATGACCGTCATCCCAGCACAGGTCGCGGGAGTCAAAAACATTCGCGTGTGGTCGCCTCGGCCGAGTCCTGAAGTCCTGGCCACGGCCGCGATGCTCGGTGTAAAAGAGTTCTACCGTGTGGGCGGTGCTCAAGCAATTGCCGCACTTGCATACGGAACGGAAACAATTTCCCGTGTGGACAAAATCGTCGGCCCTGGCAATCTGTACGTCACCGCGGCGAAGAAGCTCGTCTCATTCGATTGCGCCATAGACATGCTCGCCGGCCCGACTGAAGTGGTAATCGTAAGCGCAAAAGGCAACGCCAATTTCATTGCCGCCGATCTAGTCGCGCAAGCTGAGCACGATCCGGAGACGCTGGCGGTGTTCGTTACAACTTCCAAGAAGCTGGCAAAGTCCGTCGTAGATGCTTGCGACATCGAAGCGCAGGGAGGCCCTCCATTTCACATGAACGAGAACGCTCACGGATCTCTCGTCGCCCGGGGTGCAGCCCTAGTCGCCAGCTCCCGTCAGCAAGCCTTCGATTGGGCGAACCGCATCGCGCCCGAACACATCACCATCGAGAAGAAAGATTTGCCGCTGGTTCGTAACGCCGGATCGATTTTTGTCGGCGACTATTCCGCACAAGCCGCCGGCGACTACGCCTCTGGCCCAAATCACGTTCTTCCGACAGCAGGCGCTGCCCGTTTCCGTGGCGGCCTGAGTGTGATGGACTTTGTAAAATTGATTTCAGTGCAGGAACTCTCGTCAAAGGGCCTGAATCAGCTCGCGCCCTCCATAGTCCTGCTCGCAGAAACAGAAGGCTTGCGCGGTCACGCCGAGTCCATCCGCGCGAGGTGCGCCAATGCTTAAGGCTCGCGAAGCCGTGCTCACGCTCACCGAATATCATCCGCCGCTCGGAAACCGCGAGGGACTTCGCCTCGACTTCAACGAAAACACCGTCGGCTGTTCGCCGCGAGTGCTGGAACGCTTGCGAAATCTCGACGGCGAGGATCTCGCGCGCTACCCGGTTCGCGATCTCGGCGAGGACGTCGTGGCTCGGCATCTTGGCGTCAGAAAAGACGAACTGTTGCTGACCAACGGCACCGACGAAGCCATCCACCTGATTTGCGGGACTTACATTGAGCCTGGTGAGAATGCGATCGTCGTCGTCCCTACTTTTGCCATGTTTCGCATTTACGCCGAAGCGGCGGGTGCGCGGGTCATTGAAATTGCCGCCGGCGAAACTTTTAAATATCCGACCCAAACTGTGTTGTCGCGCATCACCGAAAGCACGCGCCTGATCGCGATAGCCAATCCGAATAATCCGACCGGGGCGTTTGTCCCGCTTTCCGAAATCGAGCAGATCGCCCGCGCAGCGCCGCAAGCCGCAATTCTGATCGACGAAGCGTATTTCGAATTTTGTGGCGAAACCATGCTTCCCAAATGGCGCGATGTGCCGAACATCTTCGTGTCTCGGACTTTCTCAAAGGCATATGGCCTTGCCGGTCTGCGAATTGGCGTGCTGATGGGCAATGCCGAACAAATGAAAATGCTGCGCCGCGCGAGCTCCCCTTACAATTTGAATTCAGTTGCGCTGGCATGTCTGCCGGCGGCGCTTGAAGACCGCGAGTTCGTGAGCAACTACGTGGCCGATACGGAAGACGGTCGTCGCGAACTCGAATCAGAACTCGATTCCTGGAATGTGCGTTACTGGCCAAGCCGCGCCAATTTTGTACTGATGTACCTCGGCGAGAACTGCAGGCCGTTCATTCAGCAAATGCGCTCGCGCGGCATTCTGGTTCGCGATCGATCGAGTGATCATGGCTGCAAAGACTGCGTCCGTATCACCCTGGGCATTCGCGAGCACAACCAACGCCTGCTCTCTAACTTGCGCGAAGTGTTTTCTGAACGCGGCTTGCGCCAAAAGGTGGCGAGATGAGAAAGGCCGCCATTGATCGTGTCACCAAAGAGACTCAGATTCACCTGAAGCTCACCATCGAAGGCCGCGGCCAGCACAAAATCTCTACCGGCATACGCTTTTTCGATCACATGCTCGAGCTTTTCGCCAATCACGGCGGCTTCGACCTGCAACTTTCCGCAAATGGTGATCTCGATGTCGACCAGCATCACACGGTTGAAGACGTCGGCATCGCTCTCGGCCAGGCATTTGCGCAAGCTCTTGGCAGCAAGCGCGGCATTCTGCGCGCAGGATACTTCGTAATGCCCATGGATGAGACTCTCGGACTCGCGGCAGTAGATTTTTCCGGCCGAGCCGCCGCCGTCATGGATACGAAAGTTCGCGTGCGTCTCGTCGGTGACTTGCAATCTGAACTGGTTCCAGACTTTTTCGAAGGATTCGCCCGTGGCGCCAACGCGAATGTTCACGCCCGCATCCTGTATGGACGCTCCAATCATCACAAGATTGAATCGCTGTTCAAAGCCTTTGCTCGCGCCGTCCGCGCCGCTTGCTGGCAAGATAAACAGATGAAAGATCTTCTGCCCAGTACAAAGGGACTGCTCTGATGATCGCCATCGTCGATTACAAAGCCGGCAATCTGACTTCGGTGAAGAAGGCTTTCGATCATCTCGGCGCCGAAACTCAAGTGACCTCGGATCCCGCGACAGTCGCTCGCGCGGAAAAGATCGTGCTCCCCGGCGTCGGACATTTCGCCGCCACGCGGGCTCTCGACGAATCCGGCCTGCGCGATGCAATTATTGAAAAGATCGAAGAAAATGTTCCATTTCTCGGCATCTGCGTCGGAATGCAGTGGATGCTCGCCTCAAGCGAAGAAGCTCCTGACGTGCAAGGCCTCGCACTCTGGCCTGGCGAGTGCAGCCGTTTCCCCGCGGGGGTGAAGTCCCCGCATGTCGGGTGGAACAGCCTGCGCATTCGCAGCAATGGGTCTCGCCTGCTGCGCGGAGTCGCACCCGAGTCGTATGTTTATTTCACGCATTCTTATCGCATTCCGCTGCTGGCGGCAACGGCGGCTGAATGCGAATATGGCGGCGGGTTTTCGGCAGCAGTCGAACAGGAGAATTTATTTGGCGTGCAATTTCATCCGGAAAAATCCGGCGCGGTGGGTCTGAGAATTCTCGAGAACTTCTGCAACCTGTAATGCTGACGAAACGAATCATCGCCTGTCTCGATGTTGATGCCGGCCGCGTGGTCAAAGGCACGCAGTTCCTCGATCTGCGCGATGCTGGCGATCCCGCCGAGCTTGCTGCCGCACACAGCGCAGCAGGCGCTGATGAGATCGTGTTGCTGGACATTACCGCGACGCACCAGAAACGCACAACCCTGCTTGACACCGTTCGTCGCACTGCGAAAGAACTGTTCGTCCCCTTCACGGTCGGTGGGGGCGTGCGCACTCTGCACGATGCGGCCGCGATCTTCGACGCGGGTGCTGACAAGATCAGCATCAACTCCGCCGCCATCGCCGATCCGTCGCTGATCACCTGCATCGCGCAGCGCTTCGGCTCGCAAGCCGTAATCGTCGCTATTGATGCCAAACGCAATGAGGCGAGATTCGAAGCCTACGTCTCCGGTGGCCGCAAACCGGCTGGCAAAGACGCAGTCGAATGGGCCAAAGAAGCTGAAAGCCGCGGCGCGGGCGAAATCCTGCTCACCTCGATGGATCGCGACGGCACCGGCGAAGGCTTCGACTGCGAACTGACCCGCGCGATCTCGGAAGCGGTGCGCATTCCGGTGATTGCTTCCGGGGGCGCAGGAGGCGCAGATCACTTTGTCCAAGTTTTTCGCGAAGGCGCCGCCGATGCCGCACTCGCCGCATCAATCTTCCACTTCGGCCTGAGTTCCATTTCCGATCTCAAATCAAAACTTTTCGCCGCCGGAATTCCCATGAGGTTCCCATGCTGATTCCCTCAATCGATCTTATGGGCGGCAAAATCGTCCAGCTTGAACAAGGACAAAAAAAAATTCTCGAGTTCGAAAACTTCGACGAATGGATCATCCGATTCTCTTCTTTTCCGCTCATTCAACTCATCGATCTCGACGCCGCGATGGGGCCCGGTTCGAACGCGACGCTCATTGAGTATTTCGTTCGCCGGCTTCCCTGCCAGGTCGGCGGCGGCATTCGTTCACTCGAAACTGCCCGGCGGGTGCTGGACTTAGGCGCGCAACGTGTGATCCTCGGCTCCGCGCTGATTCAAGATGGCGTAGTGAACGTCAGCTTCGCAAATAATCTTGCGGCTGAACTCGGAGAAGGCAAACTCGTCTTCGGCATTGACGCCAAGGGCGGCAAGGTCGCAATACGCGGCTGGCGAGAAATCACCAACATCTCCCCGCTGGAGATGATTCGTGCGCTTGACCCATTCTGCGCGGCCTTTCTTTACACTCACATCGATACCGAAGGCCTGATGACAGGCCTTCCCCTTGATGTGGTGCGTCCGCTGCGCGCGGCAACCGCGAAACAACTCATCGTCGCCGGAGGCATCACCACTAACGAGGAGATCAATACCCTTGATCAAATGAAAATCGACGCCGTAGTTGGCATGGCGCTCTATTCCGGTCGCCTCAGCCTGCCTGATACTATTCCAGTTTCCAAATGAACCGCTTCGGAAACTCCGCAGCAACGGTACACCGTGAGTAATTTTTCAACCCTTGCGCCCGGATGGCCCGGTATCGCGCCGCGCTGGACTTCAAGTGCAAAGACCGGGGTTGGCACCGCGCTCAATCGCAACAGCCGCGTCTGGTTCACCCTGAGCCATGGGATTCTCAACGAAATTTATTATCCACGCGTCGACACGGCATGCACTCGCGACATGGGTCTGATCGTCACCGACGGCCACAGCTATTTCTCCGAAGAAAAACGCCATTGCAGATTCGATGTAACTCCGGTTGAACCCGGCGTTCCTGCTTTGCGCCTGGTCAACACTGAGCTGGGCGGAAAATATCGCATCGAAAAAGAAGTTTTTGCCGATCCTCATCGCGACGTGGTCCTGCAGAAAACCCGTTTCGTCCCGCTTACAACCTTCGACTTCCATCTTTACACCCTTCTCGCGCCGCACCTTGGCAACTTCGGTGATCACAACACCGGCTGGGTCGGCGACTACAAAGGCATCACTATGCTGTTCGCCGAATTTCCCGGCGGCCTCGCCCTCGCGCTTGCTTGTTCTGCGCCGTGGAAAAAAATGTCCGTGGGCTTCGCCGGATACTCCGACGGCTGGCAGGATCTTTCTCGCAATTTTCAGCTGACCAATGAATATCAGCGCGCTGAAAACGGCAACGTGGCCCTCACCGGCGAGATCGACCTCGCAGCTTGCGGAAACGAGTTTGTCCTTGCCATTGGCTTCGGCGGCATATGGGCCGAAGCCGCAGCCGAAGCCCATGCCAGCCTGCTCGACGACTACAACTCGATGTTCCGTGACTACGTTTCGCAGTGGCGCAACTGGCAGAAGACCCTGCTCCCGCTCGATCGCGACGTCGATCACGACCTGTACCGCTCGTCTACCGCTATGTTGCGCGTGCACGAATCCAAAGATTTTCTCGGCGGCGTCATCGCCAGCCTCTCTATTCCCTGGGGATTCAACAAAGGAGACGAAGACCTGGGTGGGTATCACTTGGTGTGGCCGCGCGATCTGGTCGAAACCGCCGGTGGATTTCTCGCCGCCGGAGCCGTTGGCGATGCACTCCGCGTACTGCGTTACCTCGAAGCTACCCAGGAAGCGGATGGCCGCTGGCCGCAGAACATGTGGCTCGATGGCCGCCCCTACTGGGCCGGCTCACAGATGGATGAAGCGGCATTTCCAATTCTTCTCGTGGATCTGCTTCGGCGCGAGGCTCCTACCGCATTGGGAGATCTGAAGCGCTGGTGGCCAATGGTTCGGCGCGCCGCGAGCTTTATCGCCTGCAACGGTCCCGTGACTCAGCAGGACCGTTGGGAAGAAGACGCCGGCTACTCGCCATTCACGCTTGCCGTCGAAATTGCCGGCCTGCTCGCTGCCGCCGATGTTGCCGACGCGGTCAACGAATCTGGAATTGCCAACTATCTGCGCGAGCTCGCTGACAATTGGAACGAGAACATCGAGCGCTGGACTTACTCCACCAACGGCGATCTCGCACGCCAGATCGGCATCGACGGATATTACGTCCGTATCGCCCCTCCGGAGGTCGACTGTTCCGATTCGATCACCGACGGTTACGTTCCAATCAAGAATCGTCCGCCAGGGCAGGATCTCGAACGTGCCTCACACATCATCAGCCCGGATGCGCTGGCTCTCGTCCGATTCGGACTTCGCGCTCCCGACGATCCCAAAATCCTGAACACCATAAAAGTTGTCGACGCGTTGCTTCGCGTCAAACTTCCGCAGGGACCGTGCTGGTACCGCTACAACGACGACGGTTACGGCGAGCACGCTGATGGCGGCCCCTTCGACGGCACCGGCATCGGCCGCGCCTGGCCACTGCTCGCAGGCGAGCGCGCGCACTACGAACTCGACGCTGGAAATACCAAGGGTGCCGAAGACCTGCTGCGCACTTTGAGTTTGTCGGCAAATGGCAGCCGGCTTCTCCCCGAGCAGGTCTGGGATGCAGCCGACATACCCGGCCGCGAGCTCTTCTTGGGCAAAGCCTCGGGCTCCGCTTGCCCGCTGGTCTGGGCCCATTCCGAGTACATCAAGCTCGTCCGCTCACTCAAGGACGGCAAAATTTTTGACCAGCCACCGCAAACCGTTAAGCGCTATCGCGTCGAGAAGCGCAAGGCTAACCAATGGGAATGGCGCTTCAACAACAAATGCCGTATCGTGCCTGCGGGAAAGATTCTCCGCATCGCGGTTCAGGCTCCGGCGATGGTGCATTGGAGCCGGGACGGCTGGCAAACGGCTCATGATCTGCAGACTCAAGACAGCGGGCTTGGAATCTACTTTGCCGACCTGCCTACCAATACCATGGATCCGGGCCACACCGTGGTTTTCACTTTTTTTTGGACAAATGTGCAGCATTGGGAAGGCGCGGATTTCTCTGTCATCATCCAAGACTAGTCGTGCATAATTGAGCGCGCCATGGCAGAACGCGTACCAGCCATCGCAACCAAGTCGGCTTCAAAGGCCTTGGAAATTACGCAGGAACTTCTGCGCGACTACCATCCCCGGAATTTTGCCATTGAGTTCTGGGACGGCTCACGCTGGGACGCCGAGCCCGGTCAGTTTTGCCGCTTCACCTGGCAAATTCATCATCCCAGCGTTTTGCGATCGTTGATTCGTCCCGACCGACAGGTCGCGCTTGGTGAAGCTTTCATCTATGGCGATTTCGACATCTCTGGCGACATCCTCGCCGTCTTTCCTATTGCAGAATACCTTGAGCAGAAACACTTTGGCGCGGGCAGCAAATTGCGCCTCGCGACCATGCTGCTCAGCCTGCCTTCGAAGCTGCACGACGAGGAACACGCGCGGCCAGAATTGCATGGCAGAACCCATTCCAAGTCGCGCGACCGCCAGGCCGTAAGCTTCCACTACGACCTCTCGAATGATTTCTATCAACTGTGGCTTGATTCGCGAATGGTTTACTCCTGTGCGTATTTCAAATCGTCGAACGACGATCTCGAGACGGCGCAGTCGCAAAAGCTCGACCATATTTGCCGCAAGCTCCGCCTACGGCCGGGAGAGCGCCTGCTCGATATCGGCTGCGGCTGGGGAGGACTGATCCTTCACGCCGCCCGTAACTACGGCGTCAAGGCCATCGGAATTACTCTCAGCCGACAGCAGCTCGCGCTCGCGCAACAACGCATCCGCGAGGCTGGATTGGCCTCGTGCTGCCAGGCTCATCTCGTCGATTATCGTGATGCGCAACAGTTCGGCGAGTTTGACAAGATCGTCAGCGTTGGCATGGTCGAGCATGTGGGCGAAAGCGCGCTGCCCGAATATTTCCGTTGCGCCTTCAACCTGCTCAAGCCCGGGGGCGTCTTCCTCAATCATGGTATCGGCCGCGCCGGAACTCGCTCCAAGCCCGCTGAAAAAACTTTCACCGACGTTTACGTCTTCCCCGACGGCGAACTCGTCCCGATTTCAACCATGCTCACTCATGCCGAGCGTGCCGGGTTCGAAGTGCGCGATGTCGAAAATCTTCGCGAACACTACTTCCTTACTCTCTGTAGCTGGCTGCGAAAGTTCGAGGCGCGCGAAACCCAGGCCAGCGAACTGGTCGGTGAACTCAAATATCGGATTTGGCGGCTGTATCTGGCCGGTTCGGCTTATTACTTCCAGTGCGGAAAACTCGATCTGTACCAATCGCTACTATTGAAAAATGCGGACGGCCCAAGTCGCATGCCCTTGACCAGAGCAGACTGGTATCGATAGCACCCTTTTCGAAAACATTCTGCGAGAATTTTTCTCAATTCTTAGACAAAACTATCTTCGCCAATTGTCTTACCATCGAGACCGCATCGTGCAAACGGCAAGTGAACTCGAGCGGTTGTACCACGCACACGGAGCAGCCCTGGTGTTATTTGGAACCTCATTTGCCAGCGATCGTGGAATCGCGCAGGACGCAGTTCAACAGGTATTTCTCAGATTGATTCAGGAAGGAAACCTGGCACACGTGCGCGATCCGAAAGCCTACCTCTTCGCCAGTGTCCGCAATCAACTCCTGAATGATTCGAAGCTACGCAGCCGTTCGGTCGAGCTAACACTCGATTCCGCCTGGTTCGAACCGCCGGAGCGCGACTACGCCGCAGAACAAAATCTCAAGCACGCGCTCCGCGTGCTGTCGGAAGATCAGCGCCAGGTGGTCGTCCTTCACATCTGGGGGGAGCTTACCTTTTCGCAGATTGCTGAAGTGCTTGAAATCAGCGCCAACACGGCAGCGTCGCGATACCGTTATGGAATCGAGAAGCTTCGCGAGCTCATGTGCGCAAAGGAGGCAATCTGATGCAATCCAGCCCTGATGAATTCGAAAAATATCTGAAGCAATTCCGTCCGATTGCTGCGAAGGACCTTGCGATTCAACCCGCGGCGCAATCCAAGCCGCGCTTTCATTTCTGGTGGGCTTGGGCATTTTCAGGCGCGACTCTGCTCATCGCAGTAGCGGTGCTACTCAAGTTTGAAGGCCGCCCCGCTATAGATCCCGCCATCACAGAGGTGCCGAACTCATCGGCGCTCACGGTACGTCGCGCCAACGCGGAACTCTCCACCGGATACTCTCCAAAGCAAGCTTTGGATCGGCTAGCCTTCCCATTGAAACCGCAACTACCGGAAGGACAACAAAGCGCCCTCAACGTCTTGGGCCAGGAGAAAACTAAGCTATGACTATTCGCAGTCTTATTTCTCTGTTTGTTCTGATGTCGATATTCTTTGCTCAGGAAGTCTTCGCCCAGGAGAAATCTAGTCTTGCCGACAACGCGGCGCTGCGCTACTGGGCAGCATTTTCCGAATTGCAGGATTCGGGCATTACGGCCGATCAAGCGAAAGAATTGGACCTCATTCTTGACGGTACTGCTCCGTATCGTGACGACGTCTATAAAGACCTGCTCGAACGAAATGTACCCGCTTTGAAAGTTATGGCGCGCGGCACCAGACTCCAGAATTGCGACTGGGGCCTGGACTACGGGCTGGGCAGTGATACTCCGGTCGAATATGCGCGCAAAGCGCTTCAGCTCGGCCGGCTGAATGTGCTCTACGCGTTTCATTTGAGTCTTGCCGGTGATAAAGACGGCACAGCCCACACCCTGGCCGCCGGAGTCCGCTTCTCTCGCGACGTTGCCAATGGCAGCTCGCTTTTCGGGACGCTTGTGGCGAGCGATCTTCTTGTTACTCACTTCCACGCAATCGAAGGCTTGTTGCACCTTCAGGGCATCACTGCCGCGCAGAAATCTGAACTGCGCGCCGCAATTTCTCACCTTAGACCGGCAGGTCTCGATTGGCAGGCAGCGGTCAATCGCGAATTCGATGTGCTGGAGCGACCCGAGTGGCAGGAATCTATGCGAGCGATCAGGCAGAACTACGCCGCCGCACTAAAGAATCCCTCGGCACTGGAAACTTTGCAGCAGACCATCGCGAGCGCTCCGCCTGACCTAAGAAACCTGATCGCAAAGCCGGAACGCGTGCTGAAAGAGAAACAAGATTTGGGAGCTCAACTTCAGCTTGTCCGCCAAGCCTTAAAATAACCGCTACCGCCACTTCTTCACACTGGGCCATAGATCAGCCAGGGTTCCGAACTTCGAGCCGCGGCAGATGAACACATCGATCTGCTTCTCGAGCGCGTACGGATCGTCCGCTGAGGTTCCGACGTACTGAACATCCTTAAATAGACTCTCGAGTTTTTCGCGCGAATCGTCGAGCACGATCATGCAATTTCCCGAGTACCCGCGCGGCCCCCACAACCACCAGGTCTGGTGCCCACTCAACGACTTCGGCAGTCCGTAGCTGCGACCGAGAAAGTCGATTGCCCCTGCCTGTCCATAATCCTGCGCGAAAATCCCACAGTCCTGCCGCTCATTTGGCGTCAACTGGTTCCACGCGACGGCGGTCTCAGAAACAATCTCATTCCAGCCAAATTGATCTGCATACCACTGCGGCAAAGCAGCGCGTTCATGCGAGTGCTCCATCACTGGCAATTTGAATGGCAAGGTTTTCGTGTAGGCCAGAAATCTCTCTGGCGAAAACACCGGCACCGTAATCGGGACCAGACGCGCTCCGGCAACAAGCAGAACAATGACAATTGCAGGCTTGAGCCAGGCCAGGCGACGGCTCGCAGGATTTCCCCCAGCGCCGAAATGCCACCCATTCAGCGCGAACTCAATCAGCACCGCGCCAGCCGCCAGCAGCATGGGATAGATCGGAGCGAGGTAGTAATTCTTGCCGTGCAGGATAAAAAAGACGGAATAGCAGACCACGTAGCTCCAGCCCAGCAAACGATACGGTTTCAAAGGACGCCACGCGAAAAGCGCCGCCAGACCTGCAATCCAGATCGGGGCAGTAAGCGGATGAACCAGCAACATCTGCTGAAAGAAATATTGGCCGGCGGGAAGGATCACGTCACGGCCCTCGGCCCGGATGTTGTGCATAAGCTGCAAAAATGGCCAGTGGTAGCGAATGTTCCACAATAAATTTGGCAGGAAAATCAAAAACATTGCCAATGCCCCAAGCCATAACCATTTGCTCAGAAATGCGCGGCGCTGTTCCGTCAGCAGCAGGCCAACGACAATGCCAAATACAAACAACGCGATGGAATACTTCTCTTCCATTCCGATACCGGCAAACACGCCCACCCACAACCAATACCGCGGTTCATCACGCTTGATTGCGAGGATCACGAAATACGCGCACGCCATCCACAGGTTCGGTTCCAGGCAGTTTGTTCCGAGCAAACTGCCATTGGAGAGATATTGAGGAGCGATGAGCACGGCGACCGCGCTCAGCAACATTGCATAACTTTTGCCGCCAAGTTCGCGTGTGATGTATGCATTCTGCACAACCAGCAACGACGAGGCCAACGCGGGAATAAAGCGGATCGCGCGCAAAGAATCGCCGAGCACAGCGCGGGAGAGATGAATCAGAAAAGGAATTAGCGGCGGCTGGTCGACGTACCCCCAGCCAAGGTGATCGCCGCACGCGATATAGTCGAACTCGTCGCGAAAGTATCCGTATCGGTTGTTGAAATAGAGATGTAAAAGAAACTTCGCCACCGCGATCGCCCAAATGATGGCCATACCGGTTTGTATCGACAACTGGCGGTCACGTAAGGGCAAACTATCCGTAAGTGTGGTTGACGCCATAGTAGATCGAGCTCACCTCGATACTCGCACAAAGCCCCTGCACCACAACCTACGCAACTGCCCTCCTCAAAGTTCCGCACTGAGAAACAGGCAGACTGAACGAGTCACGAATCACTCGCCACTGACCACTGATCACTGGCCACTGGTCCATTCAAGTCACCCTCATCTTCTGTCGATGGTAAGTTGCCGGACTAATTGCGTCCATGCGGCCAGGGGGGCGCAATTTGGGGCGACGAGGACCTGAAGTTGGAAATTTTCCACAAACTATTTTCGTCTGATTTCCTTCCCCACGGCAGTTGCTATCTCTGGAACCCGCAAGTCGTATGGCTCCATGCGATCTCCGACCTGGTTATCACTCTCTCTTACTACTGCATTCCGGTTGCTCTCGTCTATCTTGTCAAGAAGCGCAACGATATCCCTTTCAACTGGATACTTTGGATGTTCGCGCTTTTTATTCTCGGCTGTGGGACTACCCACCTGATGGAAGTCTGGACCATCTGGCATCCCACGTATCTTTTCTCCGGCCTCGTAAAGGCCTTTACTGCTGCAACTTCCATCGCTACTGCCGTCGTACTATTCCAGCTTTTGCCGAAAGCGCTGGCTCTGCCTAGCGTCGGCGAGCTGTACAGTCAGAACCGCGTACTCGAGCAACGACTGCATTCGCGCATGAGTCGGGAAAAGGAACTGACCCGCCTGATCGAGCAACTCGAATCCAAAATCAAGAAAAAGACCGATGAACTGGAAGTGATTAATACTACCCTGCGGCGTGAACTGGCCGCTGGCGCGGAGGCGCCGCTTCGACACTGGGCGAGCGCGGCTACTGCTATCGCTCTGCTGGTCACCGGCTTTGTTGGCTTCCTGTGCTGGCGCAGCGTCGTCAAGTCGGCCGAAGTTGCAGGCTGGGTGGCCCACACGCAGGAAGTACGGACCGCCCTCCAGAGTTCGCTACGACATGCCGATGATATTGAAAGCGGCTCTAGAGCTTTTGCGATAACCGGAGAAGACCGTTTTCTACAAACCTATGACGAAGGTCGGCGTGCCGCCGCCGAGGACATTAACGCACTTCGCCTTCTGATCGTCGACAATCCCGTTCAAGAAGTCCACCTCAACACCTTCGAATCACAGGTGAACGCAAAGCTGGCATATGCCAACCGGTTGATCGCCCGAAGGCGGGAACTCAGAAAATTACCTGAACCCGCGGCCTTGGTTGAAAGCGACCAGCTTCTGGGAGGAATCCAAGCCACAATTGCATCCATGGACGAAGTCGAACGCAAGCTGCTCGACGAGCGCACCCAGCAATCGCTGACAGCGCAGCACAAGATGAAAACCATTCTCGTCTTCGCCACCCTGGTGGGCCCATTATTCCTGTTAGTTGCAGGAACCATCGTCAGCCGAGAGGTCAATCGCAGTATTTTGCTGCGCGGCCAACTGAAAGAAATAAATGCAGACCTGGAACGGCGAGTGGAGCAAAGAACCTTTGACTTGCAACAAAGCGAAGAGCGTTACCGTCTTCTGTTCGATGGTGTGAAGGACTATGCCATTTACATGCTCGATCCCGAAGGCAATGTCTTGAGCTGGAACGAAGGCGCCGCCCGCATCAAAGGCTACAGCAGCGAAGAAATCGTCGGGAAGCATTTCTCTTGTTTCTACACAACTGAAGCGCAGCAAGCCGCGCAGCCCCGCCGTGACCTGGAAAAAGCTATCCGCAATGGAAAATTCGAAGAAGAAGGCGTGCGCGTGCGTAAAGACGGAAGCACATTTTCCGCATTCAAAGTCATTACGCCTCTATACCACGAAAATACCGTACTTCGCGGATTCTCGGTCATTGCGCGCGACATCACCGAGCGCGTCCGCAACGAAGAAATCTTGCGCGAAAGGACCCTGGCCCTTGAATTGGCGCCGGTCGTTATTCGCGCTCTTGACGGCCGCATTGCCATGTGGAACCAGGCTTGTGAAAACCTGTATGGATATTCCAAAGCCGAAGCAATCGGCGCGCTCTCTCACGACCTGCTGCGAACCAGCTTTCCCAAGCCTCTTCCGGTCATCGAAGAAGAATTGCGGCGCAATGGTACCTGGGACGGCGAATTGGTCCACCTGCACAAAGATGGCCGGCAGGTCATCGTTAATAGTCATTGGGCCCTCCACCAGGGCCGCGCCGACTGGCCAGTTCGAGTGGTTGAAACCAATATTGATATCACCGCCCGCAAGGAAGCCGAACGGCAGCTTGCCGAACTCAACCGGGACTTGGAAAAGCGCGTCAATGAACGGACGGTTGAACTGCAGGCGGCAAATAAAGAGCTCGAAGCATTCACTTACTCCGTGTCGCACGATTTGCGCGCCCCCCTCCGGCACATTGCGGGTTTTTCCAGAATGCTGGCCGATGAATGTGCTGCCTCGCTTTCTCAGGAAGCTCGCCACTATCTGCGGCGTATTCAGGACGGCGTCCACCGTATGGGCCTTCTGGTTGACGACCTCCTCAACTTGACCCGCATTGGCCGCCATGAAATCCGCTTGCAGGTCATTGGCCTCGATCCCATTGTGAAAGACGTAATTGCCGATCTCTCGCTAGACACGGAAAGCAGAGACGTCCAATGGAAAATTGGCCATCTCCCATTCGTCGAGGGAGATCCCGCTTTGCTCAAGGTTGTGTTCCAGAACTTGCTTTCGAACGCCTTGAAATACTCCCGGCCACGCGCCAAGGCGGTAATCGAGGTTGGCAGCCAGGAAAACGAAATCGGCCAAATAATCTTCGTGCGCGATAACGGAGTGGGGTTCAGCATGAAATATGCCGATAAGCTGTTTGGCGTTTTTCAACGTCTGCACCGTCCCGAGGACTTCGAAGGCACGGGCGTGGGGCTTGCAACCGTGCAGCGGGTCATACAAAAGCACTCCGGCCGCATTTGGGCGGAAGCCGAAATCGACAAAGGCGCAACTTTTTATTTCACCCTCGGCAGTAAAAGCCAAACTGGCACTGACAAACAAAAACCAATGGTAGCGGTCGGAGGCTCTCAATGACGGCAAACTCTAGCGTTGACATCCTGCTCGTGGAAGACAATCCCGATGATCTCGAACTTACTCTCCATGCTTTGCGGCGCGAGCATCTGGCAAACAATATCTTTACCGTCCGCGATGGCGAGGAAGCCATTGATTTTCTCTTCTGTAGCGGAAATTTCAAAGATCGCAGCTTTGATCATCCGCCGCGCGTAGTGCTGCTCGACCTCAAGCTGCCGAAGCTGAATGGTCTCGAAGTGCTGAAACGGCTTAAGGACGACCCTCGTACCAGGAGCGTACCCGTGGTGATTCTCACATCTTCAAAAGAGGAGAGCGATCTGGTGGCCAGCTACAACCTGGGCGCCAACAGCTACGTCCAGAAGCCAGTCGACTTTGATCGTTTTCGAGACATCGTCAAGAACACAGGTCTTTACTGGATGGTGACTAACCAGCGTCCGCTGGCGAATCCTGCGCAGGCAGCCAAAGCAGCAGGCAAGCCATGACCGGCCCGCTGACCAATGTATCCGGCTCCGGGCATCTCCGTTTGCTCATCATCGAAGATGTCCCCTCTGACGCCGAGATCGAGATCGCCGAACTGCGCCACAAAGGCTTCGAGGTTGCCGCCGACGTCGTTGACAGCGAGGACAGCGTCCGTGAACGCCTGGCGCACACCAAATATGACGCCATCCTCGCGGACTACAGCCTGCCGAGCTTTCGCGGGATGGAAACCATCGGGATTCTCCGTCAACTGAATCTGGATACACCCATGATTCTGGTAACCGGCGCACTCAGCAGTGAGACCGCGGTTGAGTGCCTGAAGCAAGGTGCAACGGATTACGTTTTGAAAGATCACCTCGCGCGTTTGCCTGTTGCCGTTCGCCGCGCGCTCGATGAAACACGCCTTCGCCAGGAGCGCGCCCGCGCGCAACAGCAACTAGCCGAAAAGGTCGAAGAACTCGCGCGCTCCAACTGCGACCTCGAGCAGTTTGCTTATGTCGCGTCGCATGATCTCCAGGAGCCCTTGCGCATGGTCGCCGCCTACACCCAACTGCTGGCTGAGCGCTATCGCGGAAAGCTCGACGAAACCGCCGATCGCTACATCGGATATGCGGTCGAGGGCGCTACCCGCATGCAAGGGCTGCTTGAGGACTTGCTGGCTTTCTCGCGGGTCGGCCGCAACGGTGACTCTCATGTGCTCATCGACCTCAATGTGGTCGTCGAAGAAGCTATCAAAAACCTGACCATCGCGCTCAGAGACCAAGGAGTAATAGTTACCCGAAACCCGCTTCCCACAATCCATGCCGACCACTTTCAACTGGTCCAGCTTTTTCAGAATCTGATTGCCAATGCGGTCAAATTTCGCGGTAAGGTCATACCCCGCATTAGCATTTCCGCTGAGAGAGATGGCGAAGACTGGGCATTCTCCGTGTCTGACAACGGAATCGGCATTGCTCCCGAGCACAAAGACCTAATTTTTAAAATTTTCCAACGTCTTCACACCCGCGCTGAGTACCCAGGTAACGGCGTCGGCCTGGCCATCTGCAAAAAAATCGTCGAGCACCATGGCGGACGAATCTGGGTCGAGTCCGAATTGGGACGCGGCTCAACTTTTCGATTCACGTTTCCTGCCGCCGCTGCCGATAGAGCTGATAAGAAGGAACAAGCCCATGAGCTCTACGCACAGAATTCTGCTGGTCGATGACAACCCGGCCGATGCCAATCTCACCAGCGAAGTGCTTGCTACCAGCGAGCGCCCGGCACAGGTCAACACCGTCGAGGATGGCGAGCAGGCGCTGCAATTTCTCCATCGCACAGGGAAATATGCTGAGGCAACTCGTCCCGACTTGATCATTTTGGATTTAAACCTTCCGCGCAAGGACGGGCGCGCCGTACTCGCTGAGGTAAAGGCTGATCCCGAGCTCAACGAGTTGCCGGTCGTAATTTTCACCACTTCGCACTCCCCGCGCGATGTCGCCCGCTGTTACGAGCTGGGCGCAAATTCGTATGTGAGTAAGCCCGGGAACCTGGGCCAGTTTTTCTCCGCTGTGCGCTCGATCGAAAATTTTTGGTTCGGTTTCGCCAGCCTGCCCAACTAGGAGAAATAATGCCCGATTCCCCCACGCAGGTGCTGTTGATTGAGGACAACCCTGGCGATGCCGACCTGGTTCGCTTGCGCTTGACGGAAAGCAAGCGGCAGGTTGACGTCAGTTGTGTAAACCGCCTTTCAGAAGCGCTTGCTTCCATCGAGACTAAGCCGCCATCGGTTGTGCTGCTTGACCTGAATCTGCCCGACAGCCATGGCACGGAGACCTTTCGCAAGGTGCTCGAAAAAGCTCCCGACGTGCCGGTCGTTATTCTCTCCGGCCAGGAAGACGAAGCGTTGGCCATGAAGGCGATTCATCAGGGCGTGCAGGACTATCTGGTCAAAGGCGACATGACCAGCCGCAACCTCGAGCGGTCCATGCGCTACGCCGTTGAACGCCAGGCACTGCTGCGCTCTCTCGAAATCAGCCGCAAGCAGCAGATCGAATTCAAAAACCAGTTTCTCTCTCACGTTTCGCATGAACTGCGAACGCCGCTGACCTGCATTCACCAGTACGCCTCGTTGCTCTATGACGGAATCTCTGGCCCGGTTTCTCCCGAACAGCACGACCATCTGCAAATCATTCTGAAGAGCGTCAACCAGCTCCACGCCATGATTCGCGATTTGCTCGAAGCCACGCGCGCCGAATCCGGCAAGCTCCGCATCGAACCCCGTTGTCTCGCCCTCGTCGAGCTTGTCCGGCAAGCGGTTGCGATGATTCGGCCTATCGCAATGAACAAGCGGATCAGCGTGGAGCTGGAAGCGGACAAGAATCTGCCGCTGGTTTACGCCGATCCCGATCGCGTTCTCGAAGTTCTGATCAACCTGCTCGACAATGCTGTTAAATTCACTCCCGCCGAAGGAAAAATCACAGTCCGGATCAGCCGCCAGGAAACTGACTCCGATTTTGCCTACGTCTCGGTCGCGGACACCGGTTGCGGCATCTCCGCCGAAGCCCTGCCCCTCATTTTCGAACGGCTGTTTCAGGAACAGGAGAACGTCGACATCAACCGCACCGGACTCGGACTCGGCCTCTACATTGCAAAAGAGCTGGTCAATCTACATGGCGGACGCATCTGGGTCGCAAGCCAGCCGGGCGAAGGCACCACTTTCAGTTTCAGTCTGCCCGTCTACTCGCTTTCTAAATTGTTGCTTCCGGTCATTACCCACCATGAGCGCCTGCGCGAGTCCATTGTGCTCGTGCGTGTCGACCTCAAGCCCTCCACGCGTCCGGTCCGCGGAAACTGGAAGGAAGTCTGCCGCGAATCGCTCGAACTATTGCGCCGCTGCGTTTATGTCGATAAAGATCTCGTGCTGCCTGCAATCGCCACCAACGGCCCGGAAGACACCTTCTATGTCGTCGCCTCAACCGACATGAAGCGAGTGGGAATAATGACGGCCCGTATTACCGAACAGCTCGGCGCAATGCCAGGTTTGAAAGCCACCGGCACCTTATGTGCCACGGCCCGCCCCGTATCATTTCCGCCGGGAATGCAGGAATTCACATTGGATCGCCAGGTCGAACAGGTCGCCGTTGATGTCACGCGAATGGTGCTTCTTGATCTCAGTTCTGCGAACAGCTTCAGCCCAAAGGAGAACAAAACCAATGTCAACTGAAACCATCGAAGAGTCGCTGAATTTCAATCACGCAAAAATTCTCATCGTAGATGACGACCCCGAATTGCGTATGGCATTGAAGCTCCGCCTGCGCGCCAACAATTACGAAACTGTGAGCGCCTCAGACGGCTACTCGGCAATCGCCCTCGCCCAAAAAGAGCGCCCGAACCTTATCATTCTTGACCTCGGCCTGCCCGCCGGCAACGGCTTCACCGTTCTCAAGCGGCTGCAGGAGAGCGATGCCCTGTCGCATATTCCTGTGATCGTGCTTACTGCCCGCGATCCGCAGGCCAACGAACTACGCAGCCTCGACTCCGGCGCGACTGCATTCTTCCAAAAACCGGCCGATAACAATGAATTGCTGCAGGTGATTCGCGCCAGCCTGCGCTCGGCTTCAGCCTGGGGAGCAACCCTTCCCTCATAACCTGAATTCGTGGAGCATCCCCCATGCACACCCAAACTCGAGCAACCACCGCTGTCCAGCAATACGAAAGCGAGCGCCGTCATCCTCGCTTCCTGCTGAGTTCACCGGTCTCGGTGCGGCAGCCTTTCCGTTCCGGTTCGCGGCTCACGCGTGGCATTACTTTGGAAATCAGCCTCGGAGGCCTCTCCGCTGTGCTTTGTGGCCCTCCCCCGGTTGGCGAGCGGGTTTCGTTGCGGCTCAAGTTACAGAACTCCGCAATCGAAGCCCCCGCCATCGTTCGGCACAGCAGTTCGTCGCGAACCGGCTTCGAATTCCTGAATTTACCGCCTCAGGCCCAGCATCGCATCGAAAGCTGCATTCAAAGATCGTTGCTCCACTCCTGGCCAAAACAACCGGTGTAGCGCGTTTTTTGCGGGACAGAGCTCGCCCCGAGCGCAGTCAGGCGGCGGGGATTTTGAACTTGCTTTTGTCCCGTAGGAGCGCCCGATCCACGAATCGAAGCGCGAAGCCGCAGGCTGAGCGATATCGAGACCATGGTTACCCTCATTACCCTCCTCGGTTGGAAATCTTCTCCAAAAAAGTCATAATTTTCTGGGAGGCTTATGTCCACCACCCTGTCAGCTCCATCCGCCGTTCAAGGCGGCAGCTTTCTTCTCGAATCACGCAAACCGGAAGAAATATTCACGCCGGAAGATTTCTCCGAACAACAAATTCTGATCGCGCAAACTGCGGAGGAATTCGCGCAAAAAGAAATTCTTCCCAATATCGAGAAGATGGAGCACAAAGATTTCTCCGTCACCCGCGAACTGCTCAAGAAAGCCGGCGAGCTTGGATTGAGCAGCGCCGAGATTCCCGAAGAATACGGCGGCATGGAGCTCGACAAAGTCTCCGCTGCGGTCATTGCCGACCACATTGCGAAGTACGCCAGCTTCGCCACCACCTGGGGAGGCCACACCGGCATCGGCACCCTACCTTTGGTTTACTTCGGCACCGACGAGCAAAAGAAAAAATATCTGCCGCGACTCGCCTCCGGTGAAATCGTCGGCGCCTACGCATTGTCCGAGGCGACCTCCGGTTCTGACGCACTCAATTGTCGCGCTCGCGCCGTGCTTTCGCCCGACGGCAAGTACTACATCCTCAATGGCGAAAAAATGTGGATCACCAACGCCGGATTCGCCGATCTCTATACAGTCTTCGCCAAAATCGACGGTGATAAGTTCACCGCCTTTCTGGTCGAGCGCACCTTCCCCGGATTTTCCGTGGGCGCAGAAGAGCACAAGATGGGGATTCGCGGTTCCTCCACTTGTCCCATCATCCTCAACGATTGCAAAGTTCCGGTTGAAAATCTTCTCGGCGAAATCGGCCGCGGACACATCATCGCGTTCAACATCCTCAATATCGGGCGTTTCAAACTTGGAGCCATGTGCGTAGGTGGCGCGCGCGAGTCGATCAACAACGCGATCTCTTATGCCAAGCAACGCAAGGCGTTCAAGCAAACTATTGCCGACTTTGGCCTTGTCCGCGAAAAAATCGCCAATATGGCAATGCTCGCCTATGTCGGCGAGTCCGTCGTATTTCGCACCGTGGGCATGATGGATGCGGCCCTCTCGGCGATCGACAAGTCTGCTGCCGACGCCGCAAAGAAAACGTTGAAGGCAATTGAAGAGTATGCCGTCGAGTGCTCGATCATCAAAGTCTGGGCTTCGGAAATGATCGACTACATCGTCGACGAAACCGTGCAGATTTACGCCGGCTACGGCTTCGTCGAAGAGTATCCTGCGGAACGAGCCTACCGTGATGCTCGCATTAACCGCATCTTCGAAGGCACCAACGAAATCAACCGCCTCATCATCACCGGATTCCTGCTCAAACGCGCCATGGGCGGCCAGCTTCCACTCATGCCGGCGATCAAGCAATTGATGGACGAAGTTCTTTCCGGACCATCAGAAATCCAGGATTTCGAAGGCCCACTTGCCGAGGAGCAAAAGCTCGTCGCATCCGCCAAGAAGCTTGGGCTCTTTGCTGCCGGAGCCGCCACGCAAAAATACATGATGCAAATTGAGCAGCAGCAGGAAATTATGGGCGCGATCGCCGACATGGTGATTGAAGGCTACGTCATGGAATCAGCTCTGCTCCGCACCATGAAGATGGTTTCAGCGCAGGGCGAGGCTCCCGCGGCCATTCCCATCGCCATGACTCAGGTATATCTTTCGCAAGGCATAGAGAAAATTGAAGCCGCGGCGCGCAAAATCATCTCCGCCGTTGCCGATGGCGATATGCTGCGGACGCAAATGGCAATTCTGCGCCGGCTTGGGAAGCACGATTCCTACAACACCATCGAATTGCGTCAGCAGATCGCGCAAAAGATGATCGACCGAGGCAAATACGGCCTGGCCTGATCGAAGATCGTTTCTGACTTGCGATCTTTTCTCTGGCTTGGCAGCCTCCGCGTAGTCTTGTAGTGCTTCTCCGCAACCCATCGACTTTTCTCAAAGTGCTTCCTTCGTGTACCTTTGTGTCCTTCGTGGTCGAGGTTTTTAAGAACTATGCGCCTATTCACCGCCCTGCCGCTTCTACTACTGGCCCTGACTGCTTCAGCTCAAGCGCCCAGTCCTGACTCTGCCACCTTCGATCCTGACGGTACTGCGCACCTCACCCGCGTGGTTCCAGTGCCAACCACCGTCAGCCCCGAAGCCCAACAGTGGCTGAGAGAAATCGATCGCAATTCGCCGCAAGGGGAAGAAACCCTCGCCGAACGGCGCAAGCATACCGACGAATGGCGCGCCCGCGACTCCGCCGAGGCCAAGCGTCTCTACCCGGTTAACGTCGAAGAGACCACAACTGCCGGAGTTCGTACCGATATCATTACGCCGCTCTCGGAAGCTACCAAGAATCGAGTCCTCATCAATCTGCACGGTGGCGGATTTAACTCTGACTCTGGTTCGCTCATTGAAGGCATACCCATGGCGAATCTAGCGAAACTGAAGGTGGTCTCCGTTTACTACCGCCTCGCGCCTGAAAACCCATTTCCCGCCGCCGTCGAAGATGTTGTCGCCGTCTACAAAGATCTGCTCAAGACCTATCAGCCGCGCAACATCGGCATCTTCGGGACCTCCGCCGGCGCCATTCTGACCGGCGAAGTCGCGGTCAAAATCAAGCAGCTCGGACTTCCCTTACCCGGCGCTCTCGGTATGTTTTCCACGCTCGCCGATTTCAGCCGCCCTTCCGAGTCGCAGCAACTCTTCTCCCTGAGCGGCTTGCCCGGCAATTTCACGCCGCAAAGCTCCGATCATCCGCATGATGAATTTTATGTTGGCAGGACGGACCCGAAAGATCCCGTGCTCTCGCCGCTTTTTGCCGATCTACACGGCTTTCCGCCCTGCCTTCTGGCCACCAGCACGCGCGATCTCCTGCTAAGCAACACGTCGATCTTTCATCTGGCGCTGCTTCATGCTGGCGTCGATTCTCAGCTTCTCGTATTCGAGGCCCTCCCCCATGCCTTCTGGTACAACTTCCAATTGCCGGAGACAAAAGAGGCGCTGCAGATGATGGCAAACTTCTTCGATCAGAAGTTAGGAAAATAAACCGCACGGGTGACGCCACTTCGAAAATCGGCTCATCGGAGATCGGGCCTGTAGAGACAAACTCCAGCACGGCCAATATCTGAGCTATTTGTTGCGCGCGAGGTCCCGCTCGACTGAAGAAAACGCCGGCTCCGGATGACCGGCCTAAAAAAGGGAGTCCACTTGCCAACGCTAGCTGGACTCCGCGCCTTTACTAAATCCCTTCGGAAGTTGAGAATAAACAATTTGCCACGACATTACTTCGTGGCCAGGAGCGCATTTTCATGGCAGCGACCGGAGAACTCATTCGTCTCATCAACTACGTTGACGACATTACGACCACCTTGCGAAGAATCCACGCGTCCCTTCCCGCTGTCGATGCCGAAGAGAAAAAGCGTTTGGCTGACAATCTGAAAAACGCCAACGAGCGGATCAAAGAACTGCTTGCTCTGCTGGAGAAGTAGTGGCGGAGATCAAGACGATCGCCGTGATCGGCGCCGGCATCATGGGCAGAGGTATTGCCCATGTGGCGGCTCTCGGCGGCTATCGCACTATACTCGAAGACCTGCTTCCTGCAGCATTGCGCAAGGCTGAAGACGAGATTCGAGGGAATTTAAGCAAAGCGGTCGAGCTGAAGAAAGTTTCTACGGTCGATGCCAATGCCGCTATACATCGCATCGAATTTGTCACAAACGTCGAAGAAGCCGCACGCGAAGCAGACCTCGTGATTGAGGCTGTTCCCGAAGAACTCGAGTCGAAAATCGAAATTTTCACGCTGCTCGATAAGATCTGCCGCCCTGGAACCATCCTTGCTTCGAACACCTCTTCTCTGAGCATCACTGAAATCGCCGGCGTGACCTATCGCGCGAACAAATGCGTGGGGATGCACTTTTTTAATCCTGTACACAAGATGAAGCTGATTGAAGTCGTTCGCGCGCAGCAGACTGATGATGAAACCATCGCAGCTGCGCGAGACGTTGGGCGCGGAATGGGAAAAGAAGTTGTGGTGATCAAAGAGTCGCCCGGCTTCATCACCAGCCGCATAAATGCCATGATCGGCAATGAGGCCTTTCATATGCTCGAAGAAGGAATTGCCTCAGCCGAGGACATCGACAAAGCCCTGAAACTGGGGCTCAATCACCCCATGGGCCCCTTTGAACTCGTGGATTTGGTTGGCTTGGATACGCGGCTGCACATTCTCGAGTACCTGCACCAAACTCTCGGCGAGAAATTCAAACCCGCACGTTTGCTTGTCGAATACGTCAAAGCAGGTAGGCTGGGCAAGAAGAGCGGGCGGGGCGTGTACGACTATCCAGATGCTCAAAGAGCAGAGACTGGCCCCGGGTATCGATGAAGAACACCCGATTGTTCCTGACTTTTCTCATCGGAGCGGCCTTCGGATGTCTGAGCGTCCTGATGATCGACTTTCCGGATCGCGTGGGACCAGCCGTTGTCTTCTGTTTACCCGGCGTTCTTCTTGCGATCATTGCGAGCGGAAATGTTCACGATTTCAACACCTGGGTGGTTGCAACGGGGAACTTCGGCTTCTATTTCGCAGGGTCCAATTTGGCCTGGTGGTTTTGGGAGAGACATACACGCGAACAATGAAACTTCTCAGCTGCGACACACGTACCTATTGGCGATGCCGGAGGGATGTTGAGACCTCTCGCCGGAATCTGGCCCCTGCTGTCTCCCCGGCGGCAGGGGAATTTGATCTGACAGTCTCTAGTGCTTCTTGATCTCCTCCCGCTTTTTCGCCGCATCAAGCGGGCGCACCGGTTCAGTCATCCGGACCGGATCGAGGATTTCGTTGATCTCCGCTTCGCTGAGAAGCTTCTTCTCACGCGCAATCTCGATGATAGAGCGCCCGGTGGCCACGGCTTCTTTCGCGATCTCGGCAGCTTTGGAGTAGCCAATATACGGATTGAGCGCAGTCGCCAGTGATACCGTAGCCTGAACGTAAAAATTGCAGCGATTCTCGTTTGCGGTGATGCCGGCAATGCACTTTTCATTGAGCTGGCGAAGCATATTGGTCAGGATGGTGATCGATTGCAAAACGCTGTAAGCCATCGTTGGCATCATCACGTTCAGTTCGAGTTGTCCGGCCTGCGACGCCATGGCAACGGCCACGTCATTACCAATCACCTGAAAAGAAACCATTGCCGCGAGTTCGGGAATTACAGGATTAATTTTTCCCGGCATGATCGAAGAACCTGGCTGCAACGCTGGCAGATTGATCTCGGCAAAACCGGTGTTCGGGCCCGACGAGAGAAGCCGCAGATCGTTCGCAATTCGAATCACCTCCAGGGCAAGGTTGCGCAACGCGGAAGAAACCAGCGACATGGCCAGATTCGACTGCATAGCGTAGCGCATATCGTTGACCGGCAGCAGCTTCTGGCCGGAAATTCGCGCTAGATTTTTGATTGCCTTTTCGCGGTAGTCGGGATGGGTGTTGATTCCAGTGCCGACAGCTGAACCGCCAAGGCCAAGTTCACGCAGAAACTCTGCGCTCGACTCAATCGACTGCTTCGCCCGCCGAATTGCACCCGCATAGGCTGTAAATTCCTGCCCCAGGCGCATCGGAACCGCGTCCTGCATGTGCGTGCGCCCTGACTTCAAAATTTTGTAAAACTCAGCTCCCTTTTTTTCGAAAGCAATTGCCAGATAGTCGAGTACCGGATACAGCTTCTCCAGTTCAAGCAGTGTAGCCAGCCGCATCGAGGTAGGAAAAACATCATTCGTGCTTTGGCCGTAGTTGACATGATCATTGGGATGAACTTTCGAATAGTCCCCGAGTTTGCCGCCCAGAATTTCCGTTGCTCGGTTGGCAATCACTTCATTCGAATTCATGTGGAAGCTCACACCCGCGCCGGCTTGAAAAACATCCACGACGAATTCTCTGTCCCACTTTCCCAGCTGTACTTCCTGCGCTGCCCGGATGATTGCGTTCGCGGTCTTTTCATCCACTAGTCCGAGCTCGCGGTTCGCTTCCGCCGCGGCTTCCTTGACCATGCTGATCGCACGAATCAGAGTCGGATGCGCGCGCATACCAGAGATCGGATAGTTCTCAATCGCGCGCGCGGTTTGAATACCGTAGTAAACGTCGGCGGGAATTTCTTTGGTGCCAAGGGAGTCTTTTTCGGTGCGAGTTGCAGCGGAAGTGGACATTCATGCTCCTGAGAACCAAAAATTATAGCGAATGTGAAAGTCGGCGACTGGCGGCGCGAAGTTGTCGTGATTTTGTCATGCTAAAATCGACAATCCCTGCAGCCTCACTCACTCCCGCAGGACGCCGCACTTGTCGACAAAGCTCATTCCCGACACTTTGCCTAAGCCACAACTCCACGCCCGTCCGGAGATGGAAGCCGACATAATCGCAATCGGCGCCGGCCCCACGGGATTAGCCTGCGCAATCGAAGCACAGAAAGCCGGGTTCAAGGTCATCAGCATTGACAAAGGCTGCCTGGTAAATTCCCTGTTTCACTATCCGGCGAACATGATTTTCTTCACGACGCCGGAGTTGTTGGAGATCGGGGACATCCCTTTCAGCAGCGCGAACCCGAAACCAAATCGCCTCGAAGCGCTCGAGTACTACCGCAAGGTAGCCGAGCACTACAAGCTGGATGTGCGGCAATATCAGCGGGTTGAGACGGTAACAGGATCGAACAACAGCTTTCACATCACAACTTCTGACCGGCTGGGGCGCGTCTACGATTACCTCTGCAAGAAGGTGATTGTTGCCACGGGATACTACGATCGGGCAAACCTGTTGCGCATACCCGGGGAGGACCTCTCGAAAGTTTTTCACTACTATCGCGAGCCTCATCCCTATTTCGATAACGATGTGCTGGTGATCGGGGGCAAGAACTCAGCCGCGATTTCCGCGCTTGACTTGTGGCGCCACGGAGCGCGCGTCACTCTGGTACACCGCGGCCCGAAGATGCACTCGCATGTGAAGTACTGGATATTGCCCGACATCGAAAACCGCATCAAGAATGGAGAGATCACGGCTTATTTCAACACAACGGTGCAGGAAATCGCAGCCGATCACGTACTCTTGCAAACTCCACAGAGCGAAATGAAAATCAAGAACGACTTCGTTTTCGCCTTGACTGGCTACCATCCCGATTACGAATTTTTGCGGTCGATGGGAATCGAGCTTTCTGCCGAGCAATGCCGCCCGGTGTGCGATCCAGTTACGCTGGAGAGCAATGTCCCCGGAATTTATGTTGCGGGAGTAATTGTTGCCGGATCCCGGACCAATGAAATTTTTATCGAAAATGGCCGCTTTCACGGCCAGCAGATCGCGGCGGACTTAAGGCTCAAGCTTAGAGCCTAACCTGCGCCGCGGCCGAGACGCAGTATGGCCTGATGGTCTCAGGACTGCTATGCGACTGCGGTCCGGTGCTGTCGCGAACGCCGAAACAGCACCAGGCCAGCCAGTCCAAGCAACCCTGTCCCGAACAGCGCGAAACTTCCAGGTTCCGGTACGGTCGAAACGATGCCGGCGGTTTCTGCAACTCCATGCATCCTGCCACACTGATCGGTAATGCAGAACCCAACCCCGAAACCCGTGAACTGGTTTATATTCGCATTCCAGATAGTGAATGTAAGGTTCGAAGCCATCTGGTCCGTCTTCTTAGGATGATGATGATGGTGGTGCTTTTTGGGAGTTCCGTCGTTGTCGCCATCGCCATCAGTGCCTGGTTTGTGACCGCTGCCGGGTCCCTTAGCGCTTTGATCCCCTTTGTCGGTGTCGGTTTTATAGATATCGCTGAAGGTAAACCCCCCGATCATCGAGGTCGCCTGTAGCTTGTCGCTCATGCCTTGAACACTGAAATTTCCTAATGCATTTTTGGTCATTTCAAGCCCGCTGGTCGTATTGAACATCAGGTGACCGTCATCAGTAACAATCGAATAACCGGGCTTCATTGCGATTGTCACCTTAACGTTCGAGCCGACCGAGGTCATGGTGACCGTACCGACATTGGTAACGCCGGAAAGATTCGTCTCGCTGAGCGTGAAGCTGGTGGCGGAAGTGGACGCCGTGATTACCAATGAGCAAAAGGCGACGAAGGGGAGAGTGGGCAATTTCTGGAAACTGAAACGCAAGGCGTGCCTCCGCGGGAGAAAGACTCCGGCGGTATGTCTTAGGCAAGACTCACGCCAAAACTTAAATCAGCTCTCGATTTTTCAACTTCTTCAATTGAGCCACGTTGCAAGGCTACTCTGAAGTACTCAGGTTCCGAATGTGCGAAAAAGTGCAAGATCCTGCACAAGGTGAAACGTTCCGGTAATCAAGTGAGTTCTGTATTAACACTTAGGACAGACGATCGATTTTCGCCGCCATAATGAAGTCGCTCTCGGTCAGGCCATCAACCTTGTGGGTCCATAATGTGATTTCAGCTTTTCCCCAGGTGAGCACGATATCGGGGTGATGTCCCTGCTCTTCCGCGACAGCGCCGACGCGATTGACGAAATCGAGAGCTTGTTTGAAGTCCGGGAAAGTGAAGGTACGGGTGAGGTGGTGCTCATTCACCACCTTCCAGTGCGCCCAATCAGCGAGTTGCTTGTGGATCTCGGCAAGCTCTTTGCCTTTGAGCGGAGGCACCCCTCCACGGCATGGAACGCAAGTTTTGGCGGCGAGTTCAGGCATGAAGTTTCTCCCGCTTGCTAGATGGCGATAGTGCCACGAAGGTTTCGCAGAATGAAGCAGCGCGGACAGGAGGGTCCGCGCCATCTGGTTAAAACGGTATGTCTTCGTCGCTGATCGGCGATGATGCCGCTACTCCGGCCGGCTCGTGCTCCGGCGCGCGCTGATCGAAGTTGTTGTTGCCGCTAGAAGCGCCGCGAGAATAGCCTCCGTTGTCCCCGGAATTTTCGCCGCGCCCGCCGAGCAACACCAGATCATTGCCCACGATTTCCGTCATATATCGCTTCTGACCGGTTTGCTTATCTTCCCAGGAGCGGGTCTGCAGCTTGCCCTCGATATAGACTTTGCCGCCCTTCTTCAAATATTCGCCGGCAATCTCCGCGAGCCGCTGCCATAAAACCACGTTATGCCACTCGGTGCGGTCCTGCCACTGGCCTTCTTTGTCTTTGAATCGCTCGTTGGTGGCTACGGTTATCTTTGCCACCGGCGTGCCTTGCGGCGTGTACTTCACTTCGGGATCCTTGCCCAGATTACCGACGAGAATAACTTTGTTGACGCTTTTTCCTGCCATGGGAGCTCCTTAGATTAATGGCCAGTGTGCTGGGATCAGGCTGGATTTCGACAACTATAGCAGCTTTGCCGCTGGCAGGAGTGGAAATCCCCGGAGGCATTTCCACAATGGGAAAATCCCTCAAAAGATGACCGAATGATTCGTCAGAAATTTATGAATTGGCTGGTTTTACGACTTCGAGAGCCGGCCAGAATTAATCTTTACAATCATATACGGCGGAATACAAAGCTTGGAGTAGCCTGATATTGGTGGCAGGCAGAAAGCGATGTTGAGCACTTCCGCTCCCGTAGGAGCTGACAGGAGGATCTTATGAAACTGCTCGCGACGCTTCTCATCGTTCTAACCGCAATGGCATTTGCCGACACAGGGTCCGAGTATCAGAAAGGCACGCTCACAAAACAGAACAGTGTTGACCCTATGTACGAGCTGGTTGGGACAAAGGACCACGTATGGGTACGGCCCTGTGGAGAATTTCAGAATGGTCAAGCCATCGAATTCCGGGTTGCAGGCGACAAGGCATACATCCGTCGCCAGAATGGCAAGGATTACAAATGCACAATCAGCATGACTTCGGTTCCGAATGACGCGAATTCGCCTAAGTATCATACCGGAACAATCCTTGGGTACAGCATACGTCGAGATCCCAACGCTTACGGCACAGGCACCAGCAGCAGTATCTGGATACGCGAGGCGAAGGTGTACGACTTGAAAGCGTCAGATTTCATTTACAAGATTGACTATTGCGGATCCTTTCAGGCGGGCCAATTCTCTCCTGGCCAAGTGCTCGAGTTTCGTGTGAACGAAAACGAAGGACGGCTGTACGTCCGTCACGATGGCAACAAGGAGTACAGTTGCCAGCTCGAAGGAAAACGACTTCCGGATACTGCAGCCGATAGTCAAAACTCGACCGGGTCTTCTGCTTCCTTTTCGGTTAATGCAAAGCCCGCCGCAAATACGGAAAACTGAGCGACAGGTTTCCTCAGCGCGTACCCAAAACCGGCGTCCAACCCGCACTAGCGTTCCTGGCGCAGTTGCGCAATTCGCTCCGCGCCTTTCATACTGTCTATTCAAACTATGAAGACCACTCTATCTCTCTCCTCTGCCGCTCAAGTCGAAACCGAATGCCTTGCCGTTGTGGTGCTGGATCGAAGCGAAAAGAAGTCAGGCGAAAAAGAAAAACCGGAAGTCGCGGTATCGACGTCTGACAAAGCTGTTCAGCAGGCCGCAACTGACCTGATCGCGTCCGGAGACGTAACCGGAAAGATTTTCGAAATTTCCTGGATGCACAAGCCCGCGGCCCTCAAAGCGAAACGACTGCTGCTCGTCGGCGGAGGAAAAGCGAAGACCTTTTCCGCGTCTGAATTGCGCAAAGCCGCGGGCGCAGCCGTGCGGGCGCTGAAGCCACGGAATTTGCGCAGCCTTTCGTTCGCCGTTCCTGAGCAGGTCGGCGCTGAAGATGCAGTGCGGGCCATTGTGGAAGGTGCAATCGTCGGCAACTTCGATCCAGACACATACAAGAGCGATCGCAAAGATCAGAAAGTTGAATCGCTCACCGTGATCGCTTCGGGAGAGCAAGCTTCTTTGCAGAATGCGATGGAGCAGGCCCGTATTGTTGCCGAATCGCAAAATTTTACCCGCGAACTGGTGAATGAACCGTCGAATCGCATGACTCCAACTATTCTCGCGAACCGTGCAAAAGAAATGGCAAAGGACGTCGGGTTGAAATTTGAGGTTTATGGCGCCGACAAAATCAAAGAAATGAAAATGGGGGCATTCTGGGGCGTGGCGCAGGGGTCAGACGAGCCTCCCGCGTTGATAGTAATGCGATACGAACCAGCCGGAGCCCCTGCAAAACCGGTGCTGGGACTGGTCGGCAAAGGGATCACCTTCGATACCGGGGGCATCTCGATCAAGCCCGCCGACGGCATGGAAAAAATGAAATACGACATGGCAGGCGGGGCCACCATGATCGGCGTCATGCGGGCGATCGCGCTACTCAAACCCAAGGTAAAGGTGATCGGCATTGTCTGCGCGACGGAAAATATGCCTTCAGGCAAGGCGCAAAAGCCCGGTGATATTCAGACCGCCATGTCCGGCAAGACGATCGAAATCATCAACACCGATGCCGAGGGTCGCCTGGTCCTAGCCGACGGTCTCTGCTACGCGCGCCAACTCGGCTGCACCCATCTGATCGACGCAGCAACTTTGACTGGGGCAGTAGTGGTCGCCCTGGGTTATGCGAACGCAGGCATTTTTGCGAGCGACGATGGATTCTACGACCGTTTCAAGAGCGCCGTTGATAGCTCCGGCGAAAAGATGTGGCGCTTGCCACTTGGCGAGGAATATCTCGACGCCATGCGTTCGCAGATTGCCGATCTACAAAACACCGGCGGTCGATGGGGCGGCGCTTCCACGGCTGCTGCCTTCCTCAAGGAATTTGCCGAAGATACGCCGTGGATTCATCTCGATATCGCCGGCACCGCCTGGATGGAAGACAACAAACCGTGGATCGCAAAAGGGCCATCGGGGATTGCGGTGAGAAGCCTGATCGAGTTCGCCAGCAAGTTTGGAAGCTAATCACCGAGGAGGTCGGATGAAAGCGCTTTTTGGTGTGGGCCTGATCGTGCTGATTCTCGGAATTCTGGCTTTCTTCGTGCCCGTCCCGCACACTGAACACCATGGCATCAACGCCGGGGATGTCCAGTTTGGCGTCGACACCCACCACAGCCAGGTTCTTCCCCCAGTGGTAGGGATCGCGTTAGTCATTGTCGGCGGGGCACTGATGATCGCGGGTCGAAAGAAAGCCTGAATCACATTACCAGCGGAGCCTGGATTCCCATTACGCCCAGCGCTCGAATCAACTCGCGTCTGACCACCGCCACTGTCGCCAGCAGGAATTTCTTTCGTGCCTCGTCTGGTTCGGTAAGAATCGGATACCGATGATAAAAGCCGTTGAATAATTGGGCCAACTGGAAGACGTGCTTCGCCAGATAAGCTGGCTCGGTGGTGGCGATGCATTGATCGACAACGTATGCCGTCTTCGAGGCTGCGAGCCACAGCTCCCACAGATCGTCCACATCCTTGCCGCTCAGGAACTTCGATAAATCTTCTTCTGAGACATTGACAGCAACGTCTCCACAAAACCTTTCGGGATCGAATCCACCCTTGCGGAAGATATTGGTTGCTCTCACGATTGCATACTGAGCATAAGGCCCGGTTTCGCCTTCGAAGCTGAGCGCGTCTTTAAAGTCGAATGCGATGACCGATGGCTTGGTGTACTTCAACATGAAGTAGCGCAGGGCGCCGACTGCAATCTGTACCGCGATCGCCCCACGCTCAGCCTGGGCACGCCCAGGGTGACGCGAATCGACCTCGCGCTTCGCCGAAGCGATGAGGCGGTCGATCAGATCGTCCGCTTTTACCCCGAAACCCTTCCGCCCAGAGACTTCGATGTACGAACGCCCCTTGTCGTCCTCCGAGAGCTCATATCCCAGCTCGTCTGCGCATCTTGGCGTGAGCGCCACCATCTCGTAAGAAAAATGCGTGTAATGATCGGCAGCTTCGTCGTGTCCAAGTCCGCGGAGTGCTTCAATAACCGTGCTCTGCGCTTCCGATTGTCGCGCGTCAATCACGTTGTAAATTTCCGCCACATCGCCAAAATGCGGATGCTCAGGCTCGCCATGCTCCGCCGAAATCCAGCATTGATGATCGTTCGGGTAGAGATAGAACCTTCGGTAGCCAAAATCTTTGCCCAGCAACCCGAATTTCCACATGTGGTACGCAATGTCCTTGCCGACGTATCCCACAGTGCCGTTCGATCGAACAATGACCTTTTGATCTTCCTCCGCGACCTCGCCTTCACCCGACCCGGCGTTCTCTGCGGTTAAAGGTTTGGCAGTTCCCGCCCGCCGCATCACCCAGCAGCCTTTGTTTTTGCCTTCTGCCTCGAAGTAGAGAACGCCCGCCGATTTCAGTTTCTCGAAAGCCGCATCCCAGAAATGCAGATGAAGAATTTCGCTCTCCCTGGGCAGGAAGTCATACTCAATGTCGAGCCGATCCATGGTCTCGAGATGCCGGCGCAATACTGCGGTCGAAATCACTTCCGCGATTTCCGAAGTTTCGTTATCGCCTTTCTCGATCGCATGCAGCGCTTCAAGTCGTGCCTTTTTATTCTCCGCGTTCTGTTCGTACCACTGCGAGACCCGCGCGTATAAATCCCAGCAGTAGTAATCGAAGCGCAGCTGGCGAGTCAGTTGCTCGATTTCGGCGCGGGATTTTTTCTCTAGCCGCTGAAATCCGACAACAACATCCGCCACCTGCACGCCGGTATTGTCGATGTAATTCTGAACATCGACCTCGCGGCCGGCGAATCGCAGCAGGCGGACAAATGTATCCCCGAGAATCGAATTGCGAAGATGGCCGATGTGAGCTGCCTTGTTGGGATTGATGCTCGTGTGTTCAACCAGGACTTTGCCGCGGGCTATGTCCTGCTTCGGCACTTGGTCTTTCGCGAGAGCAAGCGCCAGATCCCCTCGATTCAGACGCGCATTGATGTAGCCGGGCCCAGCGACTTCGAACTTTTCAAATCCTTCAACACTTCCGATCCCATGGACAATTTCTTCTGCGATCTTCCGCGGCGCCTTCCTGAGTTTTTTTGCCAACTCGAAAGCCAAAGGTGAAGCGAACTCGCCGAACTGCACATTCGGCGGTTGCTCAATAACAATCCGTTCGAGTTCCACGCCGTAGTTACGGCGCAAGAAATCTCGTATGTGCTGGGACAACCGGCGTTCCAGATCGCGGTACAAGTGGCCTCTGATTCAGTGGAGAAGCATGTGATTTTAACAGAGGGGTCGTTAGTCGTCGGTCGTTGGTCATTTGCAAAAACTGAGCTTCTGTTCCCGGAGAGGTCGCCGACACGCACGAGTGAGATAGCGAAAAAGCTTATAGAATCGAAGCTCGGCGGGCCGCCAGGATGGAGGCCAACGACCGACGAGCGACGACCAACGACGATTCCTCAATGGCGAACAACCAACGACCAACGACCAACAACGCAGTGCGCGTTGCCTACCTCGACTGTTTCTCCGGCATAAGCGGGGACATGTTCCTGGGCGCGCTGATCGACGCCGGTCTGTCTCCAACACTTCTCGAAGAGACCGTCGATGCGCTGAACGTTGGCGCGACGCTGAAGGTTTCACGGGTTGATCGCAGCGGCATCACTGCAACCAAAGTCGATGTAATCGTTGGAGGCAAGCATGACTCGTATGGGTCGGACATTCCTGTCCGACAGAATCCCGCGGAGCCACTACACAACCATGCGCGCCCACACGACCATGGTGATCCGCATGAGCATCCCCATAAGCACGAGCATGCGCGCAAGCATCAGCACGGCCGCGGCTTGCTGGAAATTCGGGAGATCATCAACAAAGCTGCGATCAGCGATTCCGCAAAGAAAACCGCAATCAGCATTTTTGAGAAACTCGGCGCGGCAGAGTCCAAGATCCACAATGTTCCACTAGCAAAAATTCATTTCCACGAAGTCGGCGCAGTCGATGCTCTTGTGGATATCACCTGTGCGGCCGTTGGCGCTGAAGCCTTAGGCGTCGATGAAATCGTTTGCTCGCCACTAAACGTCGGTGGCGGAACAGTGAACTGCGCGCATGGAACTTTTCCTGTTCCCGCGCCGGCGACGGTTGAGTTGCTCAAAGGCGCTCCCGTGTATTCGTCAGGAATTCAGGCCGAGCTGGTGACGCCAACCGGCGCCGCGATTGTTCGAACAATCGCAACTCGCTTCGCGGCATTTCCGCCAATGAAGATCGAGAAAGCCGGATACGGCGCAGGCACCCGCGATTTGCCGAATCATGCCAATGTATTGCGAATCACCATCGGAGATCGAGTGATGGCTGAGCGGGGCGAGGGCGCCCGCCCCACACACATTCTGCGAGAAACAATCTCGGTACTGGAAGCGAACCTTGACGATCTGAATCCACAGGTCTTCGGCTACGTAATGGATCGTCTGCTCGAAGCCGGAGCGCTCGATGTATTTGGCACTCCGGTCCAAATGAAAAAGAATCGTCCGGGGATGCTTCTCACCGCGCTTGCGAAACCTGAGGACACCGACAAGCTCGTGCAAATTATCTTTGCGGAGACAACGACGTTGGGCATCCGCCGTCGCGAAGAGACCCGCCAGGCACTTGCGCGCAAGTGGGAAACCGTCACGACCCGTTTCGGAGATGTGCGCATGAAGATCGCCAGCATGAATGGGTCAATCAGCAGCTACGCCCCGGAGTATGAGGACTGCCGCCGCATTGCAAGGGAGCAGCGTGTACCATTGAAGATGGTGATGCAGGAAGCGGTACGCGAGTATCTTCAATCTGAAAAGCGCTAAATCACCAAGGACGCAAAGGCACACGAACTAAGATTTGCCTGGTTTTCCTTCGTGATACTTCGTGTCCTTCGTGGTTAATGATTTTATGGACAGCAAGTTCTACATTACGACCCCGATCTACTACGTCAATGCGCGGCCCCACATTGGGCACGCCTACACCACCATTGCCTGTGACACGATTGCCCGCCGCGAGCGCATGATGGGATCGGAAACCTGGTTTCTGACGGGGACTGACGAACACGGACAAAAAATCCAGCGAGCTGCCGAGGCGGCGAGCAAATCTCCGCAGCAATTCACTGATGAAGTGTCTGCCGAGTTCCGCGCGCTCTGGAACCGGATGGGAATTTCCTACGACGATTACATCCGAACAACTTCGGAGCGACACAAGCAGGGCGTGCAGGCTTTGTGGCGGAAAATTCAGGACAACGGCTACATCTATAAGGGCAGCTACACCGGTCAGTACTGCGTCTTCGATGAAATGTACGTCGAAGTTGGCCCCGGCGAGCCGTGCCCGGAGTGCGGCCGCCCGACGGAGACAGTGAAAGAAGAGAACTACTTTTTTAAGCTGTCGGCATTTGCGGAACCACTACTCCAGCTCTATACCAGCCAGCCGGATTTCATCCGCCCGGAAACCCGCCGTAACGAGGTGATTGCGTTTGTGAAGTCGGGACTCCGCGATCTCTCGATCAGCCGCTCGACATTTTCCTGGGGCATTCCCGTACCTGGCGACCCCAAGCACGTCATTTATGTGTGGCTGGATGCGCTGGCGAACTACATTACCGCGCTCGGATACGGCTCCAGCGACGATCGCAAGTTCATGAAATTCTGGCCGGCCGATGTTCACATGATCGGCAAGGAGATTGTTCGTTTCCACTGCGTCTACTGGCCGGCATTCCTGATGGCAGCGGGTTTGCCGCTGCCGAAATCGATCGTCGCGCACGGCTGGCTCTTGTTCGAAGAGAGCAAGATGTCGAAATCGCGCGGGAATATCGTACGCGCCGAGACGATTCTCGACGTGCTCGGCGCCGATGCTTTGCGCTATTTCCTTTTGCGCGAAGTTGTTTTCGGCCAGGACGGATCGTTTTCTTTCGACGCGTTAGTGCAGCGATATAACTCCGATTTAGCAAATGGACTCGGCAATCTCGCCAGCCGTACGTTGACCATGATCACACGCTACTTCAAAGGTGAGGTGCCATATCCCTCGCACGGCGCCGCACATACTCCTGCGGAAGACATGGTCGCCGCGCTCGCCAGGCACACGATCAGCGAGTTCCACGAGTTGTTTGAGCAATATCAGTTTTCGAGAGCGCTGGAACTGGCGTGGGCGCTGGTCGCTGCAGTAGACAAGTACATTGTTGAAAACGAACCTTGGGTTTTGGGTGAGAAACAGGATGAACACGGCCGCGCGCGCCTGGCAACCGTGCTTTACACATCCGCCGAAGCACTGCGCATTGTGACCGCTTTGTCGCATCCAGTGGTGCCGGAAGCGACGAAGAAAATTTGGGCGCAACTCGGATTGGGAGACATTGGGAGATTTTCTCTTGCCGCCTTGAAGTGGGGCCAACTTCAGCTCGGAACCAAACTCGGAAAAGTTGAGCCTGTATTTCCACGTGCCGATAAGAGTGCCATTGAAAGGATGCAAAAGATGGAAGAAGAGCAACGGCCGGTCGCAACTGAAGAGCAACGGCCGGTCGCAACTGAAGCGCAACCGCCTGCGCCCCAGCCGCAAGCCCAGTCAGCTTCACAGGGCTCAGCCGCGCTGAACAAACCCGCCACAATTGCTACGGACGGCAAAATTTCGATCGACGATTTTGCCAAGGTTGAGTTGCGGGTGGCGCAGGTGAAAGTAGCGGAGAAGGTAAAAGGCGCAGACAAACTGCTCCGGCTCGAGGTCGACCTCGGAAGCGAGACACGCCAGATTCTTGCCGGCATCGCGGAAGCTTACGCTCCAGAAACTCTTGTCGGCCGCAAGATCGTGATCGTGGCGAATCTAGCGCCACGTAAACTGCGCGGCCTCGAGTCGAATGGAATGCTGCTGGCCGCGTCGCTCGAGGGCGGCAGGCCTGTGCTGGCAAGCTTTCTGGAAGATGTGCCGCTCGGGGCGAGACTGAAGTAAATCGTGTGGCGCGGACACTCTTGTCCGCGAGGGATCAAGGAACTGCCGGCGCAAGTCGGACAAGAGTGCCCGACCCACACAGGCATTGCCTATGTTCGTGGATTCCCATTGTCATCTTGAAGGACCACGCTTCGACGCCGATCGCGAGCAGGTGATTGCTCGCGCGCATGAAGCTGAGATTCGCAACATGCTTGCGGTTGGCACGGGAGATGGACCTGGCACGCTCGATTGCGCAGTCAAGCTGGCAGAAAAATACGAGACGGTTTACGCGACGATTGGAATTCATCCACATGAAGCCGTGCAGGCAAAGAATTCCGACTTTCATCAACTTGAGCAACTTGCCCGCCATAGAAAAGTAATTGCCTGGGGCGAAATCGGTCTTGACTATTACTACGATCACTCGCCGCGGAGCACACAGAAGGACGTCTTCATTCGCCAGATGGAACTGGCGCGCGCGGCGAAACTGCCGATCGTGATTCACTGCCGCCCTTCGGACAATACCGAGAACGCGTGGGAAGATTGTCTGGCCCTGATCGAGCAGCACTGGAAGCCATCTGGACTCGGCGGCGTACTGCACTGCTTCACTGGTTCCTGGCCACATGCAAAACGCGCCTTGGATATGGGCTTCATGATTTCCTTTGCAGGCAACGTTACTTTCCCGAAAGCCCAGCAGATTCGCGATTCGGCCGCTCAGGTCCCGATGGACCGAATGCTGATCGAGACCGATTCTCCTTTCCTGGCACCAGTTCCCTATCGCGGTAAACGCAACGAGCCGGCATTTGTGAAGGAAGTCGCGCGCCAGATCGGCGAGCTGCGCAATCTCTCCGTGGACGTGGTCGGCGCTCAAACATCCGAAAACTTCTATCGCTTCTTTTCGCTGCAGAAACCAGCAATGCGATAGGCCGCAGCCACTACGACCCTCTGCGTGGCTTTCAAAATCTGTCTTAAAGTCTTTATTTCGGAATCAAAGGCAAACTACGTTAATCTATTAGGTCATGCCAGAGAACACTTTTGATATTGTCAGCAAGATCGACCTGCAGGAGGTCTCAAATGCCATCCAGCAGGCGATGAAAGAGATCACGACCCGCTTCGATTTAAAGGATTCGAAGTCGAACATCGCCATGGAAGGAAAAGACGCGATTGTCATGGCCTCTATCGACGAGTACAAGCTGAAAGCGGTAAACGATATTTTGCAGCAGAAACTCGTCAAGCGCGGCGTGCCTCTGAAAGGGCTGACCTATGGCGCAGTCGAGCCGGCGGCCGGCGGTTCAGCCCGGCAGAAGATCACCATGCAACAGGGAATCCCCATCGAAAAGGCACGCGAGATCGTGAAGGTCATCAAGAATTCCAAGAAAAAAATACAGGCCTCAATTCAAGGAGACCTGGTACGGGTGAGCGGCAAGGACCGCGACACGCTGCAGGAAACCATTGCGCTTTTGCGTCAGCAGGATTTCGGGATCGACATGCAGTTTACGAATTACCGGAGTAACTGAGATCACCACGGAGACACGGAGACACGAAGTAGAGATTCGAAAATTGAGTATTTGTGGTCTTCAAATGTGTTCTCCGTGGCTCCGTGTGTCCGTGGTGAAAAACTAATGCTGAAAATAAATGAGCACAACTGCCATTAACGGAACTGAAGTTTTCGAGCTTTTGCGCGACGACCTTGCCGCCATCGAGCGAGAGTTTGGCCGCGATACGGTCTCGAATGTCACGGCGATCACTGAAATCGGGGAATACCTTCGCGGCGGAGGCGGAAAACGGCTCCGCCCGGCACTCCTTCTGCTTTCCTCTAAGCTTTTCGATTACGAAGGGCGTGGTGCAATCAAGCTCGGCGCTGTGGTTGAAATAATTCACACCGCGACGCTGGTCCATGACGACATCATCGATGAAGCCGAAACCCGTCGCGGACGGCCTGCTGCAAACACGCAATGGGGAAACTCGAAGTGCGTGCTCGCCGGCGATTGGCTTTACATGCAGGCCTTCAAGGTTGCGGTGCAGGAGCGCAACTTCCGCATTCTCGACGCGCTCATCGATCTTACGCAACAGATGGTCGAGGGCGAGCTGCTGCAAATGGAGAAGCTCGGCCGGCTGATCTCGCTCGACGAGCACTTCGATCTCATCTACCGCAAGACGGCTTGCCTGTTTTCTGTTTGCATGCGGCTTGGAGCCATACTCGGCGGAGCGACGCCGGAACAGGAAGACCAGGTGGCGCGTTATGGACGCGATTTGGGAATGGCCTTTCAGATTGTCGATGACGTGCTTGACCTGACGGCATCCGAGCGAGTGCTGGGGAAGCCAGTAGCGAGCGATTTGCGCGAGGGGAAAGTCACGATGGCAGTCATCCATGCCCTCGAACGTTGCACCGGGAGAGAACGGGAGCTCATTGAGACAGTGGTTGAACAGCGGGCATTCAACGGTGTAACCCACGCCGATGTCCTGGGAATTCTGGAGCGCTATAATTCTCTCGATTCTGCCGCCGCCCGCGCTGTCGAATACGCCGATTCGGCCTGTAATGCGATCTGCGCCTTTCCCGACTCCGAGATTAAGCGCGCATTGTTATGGGCGCCGGCTTTCGTTGTGTCCCGCGAAAAATAATTGTCTTGAAGCTTAACGTGCTCTGCCTTTTAAGCATCCGAGAAGTGCTTAGTTGTGGTGCGGACCAGCTACGCAAATCACAAAATCAATTCAATCAGGAGAGTGCGTTTTATGAAAAAGATGTGGATTCTCGTGTTTGCATTTTGTGTGGCACTTAGCATGAGCGCCATAGCCCAGGACACCACCAGCAAGAGCTGCACAATGGGCAAGGACAAGGCCGCAACTGCTCCGCTCAAGACCCTCAAAGGTACGGTCAAGGTTGAGGGAGATAAAGTCACGTTCGTCAATGACGCCGATCAAAAGAGCTGGGACGTCATGAATCCGGAAAAGCTGAAAGCACACGACGGCCACCATGTACAGGTCAGCGCGCATGTCTACGCCGACAAAGACTCGATTCATGTGATGACCGTGAAGATGCTGAAAAAGACTTCCATGTGATTGGAAGCGCTCGACCCAAAGGACGGCCGCTGCCGTCCTTTTTTCTTGTACTCTGGTAAAGAGTGAACGATCTTCTTCAAGCAGTTACGCATCACGGCTATTTGCTGGTGTTTTTGATCGTCTTTGCGGAATCCTGCGGCCTGCCGGCCCCGGCAGCATTGGCATTGGTAGCCGCAGGCGCGGCTGCGGACGCACATCTGCTCTATGGACCGGCAACCCTACTCAGCGCCGCTGCTGGAATCATGCTCGGAGATGTTCTGCTATTTCTATTGGGCCGCTATACCGGCTGGGCTTTGCTGGGATTTCTATGCAGCGTCTCTTTGAATCCTGAGACATGCATTCTTCGCTCGGCGGAATTCTTCTACAAGCGGGGCCGAGCTACTTTGCTGTTCATCAAATTCATTCCCGGGGTAAGCACCATGGCTGCGCCACTGGCTGGCAGCATGAAAATGAAACTAGCGCAGTTTTTGGAACTGGATTTCGCCGGCGCCGTTTTCTATATTTCTGCTTATTGGTTTGCCGGCTATTTGTTCCGCGGCGTCGTGGCTAAGCTCGCCCCGGGCTTCCAAACGGCCACCCGCACTGCCGCCGTGCTGCTGTTGATCGCAATTCTCGCTCTTGTGATTTACCGCGCAGCGCAGTTTTTTCGCTACCGCAGCTCCGGTCTTGCTCCCCGAGTAGCGGTTGCGCAGGTCATGCTTCGGCTGGCGTCGGAGGGAAATGGCGATGTCATCATCGCCGACGTTCGCAGCCATGGATACTACGATCCGGGGACGAAGCGGATTGCAGGCTCAATTCGCATTGAGCCCAACAAGCTCAGGGAAGAATTACACCTGCTGCCCCGCGACAAAGACATTTATCTGTATTGCACTTGAGCGCGCGATGCCACCAGCGCCCGTGTGGCGCGGCTGCTCAGAAAACAAGGATTCCGGGCTTACGTGATCGCCGGAGGGCTTGCTGCCTGGCGCAAAGCAGGCCAACCTCTCGAGGCGGTGCCCGAAGCCGATCTGGTGAAATTACCCACGTTCACCTAGTGATCTGTAAGCAGGAAGTCATTCTTGTGAAACCGTATACTGGCGCGATGCCGGGCTCAAACGAAATCGAAGTTAAATTCAAGGTGCGCAGCATCTCCGAATTGTCCGAGCGCCTTTCTCGACTGGGATTGCGCCAGATCACTCCTCGCACTCATGAAATGAATGTTTTATTCGATCTTCCCGGTCATCCTCTCCGAAACCGTGGGGAACTCTTGCGCCTTCGGAAATACGGCGAGAGCTGGGTGCTGACGCACAAAGCAAAGAGCAAAGATCCATCGGGACCGCACAAGGTGCGAATCGAAACTGAGACACACCTAACCAACGGCGAAAAGATGGAAGCAATTCTACGCGCGCTGCAATTCGAGCCGACATTCAGATACGAGAAATTCCGCGCGGAATGGGAAGGACCGAAAGGACACGTGGTGGTCGATGAAACTCCAATCGGCGACTTCGCCGAGATTGAAGGCCCCGGGGAATGGATCGATTCGATGGCGCGAGACTTAGGAATTGCTCAAAAGGACTACATTACCGAAACCTATGCCGGACTTTTCTTCTCCTGGAAGCAAGAGACCGGCAGCAGTGCCAGGGAAATGACGTTCTCGGAGATCCAGTCCGCATCGTCTTAGGTTTCTTGAGTGCGTAAAAAAGGCCGGACCAATAGGTCCGGCCAGTCTTTACTCCTGATCGACTATCTCGTAATCACCAATCCATCCGTATTCTGGAAGTCGGAATTCGGCGAAGCCCATGGCGAGCCGGGAAGATTTTTAACCGCTCCATTCGGGCGATTGATAGACATTCCCCAAATGCCTGGAGTCAGCCCCGTCCCCGCGCAGCCGGAGCCCTGCTTGTCTCCGATCACGTAGAGAAACTTTCCCGACGGATCGGGACGAGTCAGCAATCCACAGGCGCTTTCGCCACTCTCGAGATAGGTTGGAACTCCGGTGGTTGCGTTGAACTTCCACGTGTCAGTCAATTGGCCGCATCCACTATTGCAGAATTGGCTTGAAATCCATAGGTACGTTCCGAGCGGATCCATTGCAATTGACTGTACGACCGGACCTGGAGGATATGGAACCGGAAAGGGCGATCCTTTGATCAACGTCAAGCTCCCATTGCTGCGAGCGATTCGATAGACCACGACGCCTTCGCACATATTGGGCAAGATCAGGAAATTGCCACTGGGATGTATGGCAATGTCCCAGGCGCCGTTGGCGCAATTGGAGGAATTCGGCTCCGTGTACGGAGATCCGGGGACCGGCGTTAACGCACCGTTTGTCGAATTGATCGAGAAAGCATCGACCTGGCTGGTAGATGCAAAGGGAGTTTCGGGAGAAGTGCTCACATAAAGATATTTGCCCTGAGGATCAATCGCGAGGGTTTGCGCCCAGTTGACCGTCGAGAAGGGGGATCCCGGGACAGGTTTTAACGAACCGTTGCTTTGTCTCGAAAACGCGTAGACGAAGGATTCAGGACTGCTCGCGCTCTTTAACGTAGTTACATAGACGTAATCTCCCGAAGGAGTGACGGTAACACCGGTTGGAGTCTCTCCGATAGCAAACGGCGAACCCGGAACGCTGTGCAACGAACCATCATTTCTGTAAATGAAATAGGCGCTCAGGTCTTTCGATTTCTGGTTAATCACGTAAAGCCGGAAACCACCTTTGTCAGAGGCGACGCGCGTGGGTCCGGTATGTGCTGGGGCCGCGCCTTGGCCCGTGGGCTTAATCGCGCCGCTGGTTGGGTTCACAACATAGCCGCGAATCTTGTTGCCGTTGTAGTCGCTCGAGTAAAGAAATTTTGGCGGCGCCGTTTGAGCGCTTGCCATGAATGCGGAGAGCAATCCGCCGATGATTGCGGTTCGCCAAAGGGAATAACTTTCAAAGAACTGCATTTCTGGAGCCTCCTGAAAACCCTTGCCAAGTGCCGGTTTTCGCGCTTTCTGATGGGTCTCCACACTGCGCAGTTGCTCTGAGAACCTGCTGCTGCACGATTCACCTTAGGTGCTTAGGCATTGGATTAACCGGCTATTGATGTTCCTCCGAGTTTCGTGTTTGGAATGCCACGATGTGTAGTGGCGTCCACACCGAGGATTGCGGCCGCCAAACCTAACCTCCGAAAAATCAACAGCCCTGCACTTGGCCGTCTATTTGCCATTCTCCTCGGTGCACTCCCAAGGAGGGGAATATGGCAACGATCAATGACAAATCAGGAAGTGAAAAACAGAATTTCAGGCAGCTCGATGATGGGGACAACTGGTCGAACATTTACCTTCCGGCAATTTGCGCCGGCGTGGTAATGACGATCGTGCTGCTGATGGCAGTGAGTTGTTCGAAGAAGTCCGACAGTCCGACAACGAAAATCAGCGCACCGGTGGCGCCTGCAGTTGAGACTCCCGCGGCCGCGGCCACCCCTGCGATGGCTCCCGCGACACCGAAGAAAGCCGTAAAGAAAGTTCGCCCGGCGAACGCCACTTACGTGAACAGCACCTATGGTGTTTCCTTCAGCTATCCGCGGAAATACAGCCTGCAGGCTGGAAGCAAGGAGAAAGAGGCCTCCATCGAGACCGGCTTTACAAAACCGGGAGCAGTTCAGATCGTCTCTGTGGATATGCCAGAGAGCGGCTATCCTGAGACCGATTTTTCTTCCGCTCTGCTCAACGTGAGCGTCCATCAAGGCGTAACGGCTGAAGAATGCGGACAGTTCGCGGGAGCCCTGGCGGACACGGCAAAAGCTTCGACTGACTCGCCGGCTAACACCGCAAATCAAACTGCGAAGCCATCGACATTAAAGCTCGGGTCGAATGAATTCACCGAAATGGAGCAAATGAAAGGGACCGACGAAAAGCAATCCGATCTGAAGTATTTCCATGTCTTTAAGAACGGGGCCTGCTACGAGTTCGCGCTGGACGTGGAAACTTCACGCAAGACCGGCGAAGAGCTGGCGCAGGTTGACCGCGGCCAGGTCTTCAGGCATCTCGAGAAGATCCTGACCACAGCGCGCATCAAGGACGTCGATCTGCCGGGAGTAGAGAACGCCCAGCAGCCGACGGCCCCGGAAACAAAGGCCGCTCCGCTGGCGACGGCACAGCCAGTTGCGCCGACCACACAGACGGAGAAAGCCCAGGTACTGACGCCAGAAAAACCAGAACAGAAGTAGCAGAGCCCGCCTTGCCCCATCCTTGTCTCGCGCATTATGCGAGGCAAAGGATGGGGATTTTGATTTTTGGTGGCTTGAACGAGTGGATTCAAACTGCGTATGCCCATCAAACTCGCGGGCAAGAGTGTCCGCACGACTTTTTCATTTCCGCGGGCCAGGGGCGCCATACATTCAACGTTTCCGCGAGCGAGCAATTGCTTCCCTTGCCTCGCGGTCGGCAGTTCGACGGCGTTCAGTTTCGCGCTTGTCCCACAGTTGCTTGCCCTTGGCGAGCGCAAGCTCCAGTTTCACTCTTCCGTTCTTGAAATACATGCGCGTCGGGATCAGAGTCAGACCCTTTTGCTGGGTCTTGCCGATCAGTTTACGGATTTCTTCTTTATGGACGAGCAGTTTGCGGCTCCGCAGCGGGGCGTGATTGTAGATGTTCCCGTGTTCATACTCGCCAATATGGCAGTTCAGAAGCCAAAGCTCGCCATCTTTGACAATCCCATAGGAATCCTTCAGGTTCACGCGCCCGGCCCGGACGGATTTCACTTCCGTACCGGTCAAGGCAATCCCGGTTTCAAACTTTTCCAGCAAGAAATAGTTATGCGAAGCGATCCTATTGACAGCCGCATCTCTCTGCCCGGCAGCGGTGGGGTCGCGGCGCGGATTCTTTTCGGCGTTGGGTTTAGTCTGGTGGACTGCCTGACGAGCCATAGAGAAATAGGGTAACGCAAGCCGGAGGCTGGTTTTGAGGCTACGAAGTGCCCCTGAATTGACCGCACAAGGAATAGAACAGATGTGAGCCAGAAAGACTCTCTCGGCCCTTCCCTTGGTATTAGTACTTGTGAGTCTAAATGCAACGCAAACAGTAACTTCTGGATGATTACTGATGCTATAATCGCGCTTCTCCCACAGCTCACTGCGGCACGGGTCGGCTTGGCCCACAGGGAGTAGTTTTGAGGATTCTATTGATGAAACGCGCAATCCGCCTAGCGCTGGTACCTGTTCTTCTTCTAAGCCTTACAGTTGCTACTTTCGCTGATAGCGCCAAATCTCTCTACAAAAAAGGTCAAATTGCCGAGGCACGGCAGAACTATGAGCAGGCCTATGATTTTTACAAGCAGGCCTACGACAAGAATCCTCAGGACGTTTCGTATCGTTCGGCCTACGAACGCCTGCGCTTCCTGGCAGGGGCATCGCATGTTCATCGTGGACAGTTGCTAAGGGAAGCGGGCCGTCTGGATGAGGCGATGGCCGAGTTCCAAAAGGCGGCGGAAATCGACCCCGCCAGCGCCATAGCCAAACAGGAAATCAAAGTTACGCAACAGATGATCGATGCGGCCAAGTCGCCGACCCACGCCGCAGCGCCTCCGCCAGAAGACGAGCTGCAAAAAATGGTCCAGGAGGCCGGCGGGCCGGTGCAACTTGCCGCCATTCCGACTGTCCCCATGACCATGAAGCAAACCGAGGACAGCAAGATCATTTACGAAACAATCGGCAAGCTCGCCGGTATCAACGTCCTCTTCGATCCGGACTACACCTCGCGAAGGATCAAAGTGGAACTGAACTCGGTTTCGCTTGAAGAAGCCCTGCAAATCGTCGCGATGGAGTCGAAAACCTTCTGGAGACCAGTGACTCCGAACACCATTTTCGTGGCCTCCGACAATCCCGCTAAGCGCAAGGAACTCGAACAAAGCGTCATAAAGACTTTCTATCTAACCAATCTCTCGCAACCCACGGAACTTCAGGACGTGGTGAATGCGTTGCGGCAGATTCTTGAAATTGCACGTATCCAGCCATTGCCTTCGGAAGGCGCGATTGTGGTGCGTGGCAATCCCGACCAGATTGCGCTGGCGGAAAAATTAGTCAGCGATCTCGACCGCTCCAAGCCCGAAGTCGTGATCGACGTGGCGGTGATGCAGATCACCAAAGACAAGAGCCGCACGCTTGGAGTCAGTCCGCCCACCAGCATGAGCGTGCAGTTGCAGCCGAACGTCACTACTACTACAACTCCCACGACGAACCCGATCACCGGTCAACCGACTACTACAACCGGGCCCTCCACTACGCCCGGCGGAATTAACCTGAACTCGCTGGCTAATCTGAACGCGACCGATTTTCAGGTTACGATCAGCCAGGCAAATGTCAGCGCGTTGTTTGCCGATAACAATACCAAGCTGATCCAGAACCCGCAGATTCGCGCGCTCGATGGGCAGAAGGCGTCTTTGAAAATCGGCGAACGCGTCCCCATCGCATCGGGTTCCTTCCAGCCCGGAATCGGTGGCGTGGGCATCAACCCGCTGGTCAACACTCAGTTTCAGTATCTTGACGTGGGCGTAAACATTGACGTCACACCGACCATCCACGCCAATGGCGACGTGACGCTCAAGACCACAATGGATATCTCTTCCGTCACTGGAAATACAAACATTGGCGGTATCACCCAGCCAATCATTGGGCAGAGGAAAATTGAACACGTCGTCCGGCTGCGCGAGGGTGAAGCGAACCTGATGGGAGGGATGCTGGAAGATTCGCAGACTAAGAACCTGACCGGCATTCCCGGACTGGGGCAAATCCCGCTGCTCAAGTATTTGTTTGGGCAAAGTTCCGTCGACCACTCGCAGACTGAAACCGTTTTTGTTCTGATTCCCCATCTGGTGCGGCGGCAGGTATTGACAGCGCTGAATCAGGAGGCCATCGACGTAGGTACCGCGAGCGCTATCGAATTGCGTCGCGTTAGTCACAACGCCACTCCTACCTCAAGTCCCTCAGCACCGAGCGGCGGGCCCTCGTCCGGTGCGGCGCCGGTAAATGTTCCTCAACCTGCCGCGGCGGTAGGTTCTCCGGCCCCACAACTGACTGAGCGAATGTCGCAAGCGGCTTTTGCCTTCGATCCGCCGAATACGACGCAGCACGTGGGATCAAGCTTCACCGTGAACGTGCTTTTGAACGGTGGACAAAACATCTTCCAGGTTCCCATGCAGATCTCTTACGATCCCAAACTACTGGAAGTGGCAAACGTTTCGAATGGCACCTTCCTCTCGCAGGACGGGCAAATCGTGACTGTCACCCACCGCGAGAACGACGGCAATATTCAGGTAACGGCAACGCGTCCGCCGGGAGCCTCAGGCGTCTCCGGCCAGGGTTCGGTGGTAACACTTACTTTCGTCGCTAAGGCGCCGGGACAATCTATGCTCACGATTGCGCGAGGAGGAGCAAGAGATCCGGCGATGCAGGCGCTTCCAGTGAATGGGTCGAGCGCAGCGGTCACGATTCAGTAGACTGGATCTGAGCGAATTGAGCTAAAGTTGGCTCGTCGCTAACCCTCATCGCTCAAGTTTCGTGCAATCTTGGCCTCCCCAGTCGTTCCAACTAGAGATGCGTCGTACTAACAAACAACGCGGCCTTACGCTGATCGAGCTGCTCATAGCCACTACGATTCTGCTCATCCTCAGTACGATGGCGCTTCCGATGGCCCGTGTGACCATCAAGCGGCAGAGAGAAAAGGACTTGCGAGCGGCGTTGTGGCAGTTGAGGGATGGAATCGATCGCTACAAAGACGCGGCCGATCGGGGGGCATTTCAGATCAAGGTGGGTTCGGAAGGTTATCCTCCCGACCTCGACACTTTAGTCAATGGCGTCGACGTCGGCGGCAAGAAATTAAAGTTTCTGCGCAGGATTCCGACAGACCCGATGACGGGTGGTACCGATTGGGGGCTGCGCTCAATGCAGGATGATCCGGATTCCGATTCCTGGGGCGGCGACAACGTTTTCGACGTTTACACAAAATCCAACGGCACTGCGCTGGACGGGACGAAATACAAGGACTGGTAATGACATCACAACCAACCAGCAGACTTTGTTCCAATGGCGCCTTACGCCGTAGCCGCGGCTTCACGCTGATCGAACTGATGATCGTGATCAGTATCGTCCTGATCCTGCTTGCGGTCTCGATTCCGCAATACACGTCTTCGGTCAAGCGCGCGAGAGAATCGGTTCTGCGCCAGGACCTCTTCACCATGCGCTCGGTGATTTCGCAATACACGCTGGATAAACAAAAAATGCCGGAGTCTGCGGATGATCTTGTGCAGGCCCATTATTTAAAAGTGATTCCAACCGATCCCATGACCGGCCAGCAGAACTGGAACTGGCACACTGCCGACGAGGGCACGATCATGTCTCCGGATGAGCAAGACGAAGGCGGAATTGACGATGTCTTCAGTTCGTCAAATGACGTTGGCACCGACGGCGTGCCTTACAGCCAGTATTAAAAAAATCAGCTCCGGGTTGTGGGCTTTTAAAAAAAACGAAACCCGGCATCTTTTTCCATCAGCAATCAGGCACTTGCCCGCATGGGGCTATAACGTCAGTGCGAATAGCAGAGCATCATCCGGAGGATTCAAGTAGTAAGCTTTCCGTCTTCCGATTTCAACGAATCCGCAAGTCTGATACAAATTTCGTGCTGCCCGGTTCGATTCCCGCACTTCCAGAAAAATTTTCTCGGTCTTGCGCTCACGACCATTCGCAATGAGTCGCCCTAGCAATTGGGATCCGATGCCGTGACGACGCTGGGCCGGGGCAACAGCAATGTTTTCCAACTCGCACTCCGCAAAGCTGAACCGCGCTGTCAGAAACCCGAACAGCGCGCTTTCATTCCCCGCCAGCAGAATCAATCGTTCCGGTGCGTTTGTCGCAAACGCGGTGTGATACGCGTCTTCCGGCCAATGCGCAATTTCCGCGATTTGCTTCTCCAGATTGAGAATCGCGGGAATATCTTCTGCGGTGGCTTGGCGAATGGGCGTAAGGGCTCCTTGCATTGGAACCGGATGGTCGAATTTCCGGCACGGAACGATATGCTGCACGAAAGGTTTATGTGGCCGGCAGGCCCACGCGTTGGACCAAGTCCCGGAAGCGAGTGTCCGATCGCAAGCTGTCCAGCGCCGGCTCCATGCTCAGCATGTCCATGGCATTTGGGCAGAGCTAGTCTCCGACCTGCGCAACGGCCGGCTGTACGCTTTCTATTTTGACGCGCGAAATGCGGTGGCCTTCCATTTCGTCAACAACGAAGCGGCGTCCCCCGTATAAGCAAGAATCGCCGACCTGAGGAATTTTCTGAAGTTTAGAGAGCATGAAGCCCGCAAGGGTTTCGAAGCCGGCGTCGCGCGGCAAAGCTAAATCGTATTGCGATTCCAGATCGCGAATTCCGGTGGTGCCTTCAAGCACAAGCACCCGGCTCTCGGCCGACTGCGCGGGCAATGCAGCCACGTCATATTCATCTTCGATTTCACCAACCAACTGCTCAAGGATGTCTTCCGCGGTGATCAGCCCGGTCGTTGAACCAAACTCATCGACCACTATTGCCATATGCCGCTTGCGGTCTTTGAACTCTTCGAGTAACTCGGAGAGCGGCTTGGTTTCAGGCACAACCATAGCATCATGCATCACCTGACTGATTTTCATGTCGGTGACGCGCAACGGCATGCCAACCGGCCGAAAAGTAAGCCGCATACCGGCCCAGCGCATTAAGTCTTTTGCATAGAGAATGCCGATAATGTGTTCGGGGCCGCTTTGCGGATCATAGACAGGAATACGGGAATGCTGCTCTTCGACGACGCGGTCGATGGCTTCCTGGAGTGAGAGATCGCCAGGCAAAGAGAAGATATCCGGCCGCGGCACCATCACTTCGCGCACAGTAATGTTCTCCAGGTCGAGAGCATGGTGCACCATCTCTTCCTGCGCAGGAGTGATCTGTTCGAGTTCGCGGCTGGCCGTGACGATCAGCTTGACTTCATCCGGTGAATGGACCGGGCCCTGGCGCATGCGCCGAAGGCCAAAGATTTTGAGTACCCATCCGGCGGAGGATCCCATGACATAAATGAGAGGCCGGGTGAGCGTCAGAAAAACGTCCATTGGGCCTGCGACCGCAAGCGCCACTTGCTCGGCACGTTGCAGAGCGAGCGATTTCGGGACCAGCTCGCCGAGGATCACGTGCATCAACGTGATCATGCCGAAAGCGACCACAATGGCGATCCCGTGGGCGTAAATCAGGACATGCGGCAGGCGTTGCAGGAAATGCAGCCCCTCGACGAAGTGGGCGACCATTGGCTCGCCGATCCAGCCGAGCGTCAGGCTGACAATGGTTACGCCGAGCTGGACGCCGGTCACCACTTCGTCCAGATTGCGATGAAGGCGCTGCAGGATTCGGGCGCCGATACGGCGGGCGCGAATCAGCTGTTCAATTCGCGTTTCACGGACCCTGACCAGCGCGAATTCGGCTGCGGCAAAGAAGGCATTGGCTGCGATCAGGGACACGATCAGCAGGACCCGGAGCAGCACAAAAGCAATCATTTAGAAGCTAATTTTAACATTCCAAAGCTGGTTTTCCGATTCGAGCAGCTACACGGAACGATATAATCGGAATAGCCCTGAAACCGCCCAAGCCGGCGCTGTTTCATCCAAGGCCAGTATTGAGGTGAATTCCTGCCATTTTGACTGCTTCCTTTTTTCTCTCGTGCTGGTCTAAGCCTAAGACACCGGAAAAACAACGCAAGGTAGTTTATGGCGTTTCGTTCAGAACTTGGGAACAAAAGTAAGAAGTCGCTCGTAGTAAGTAGGGACGCGCCGCGAAGGTCGCGAAGTAAGACAACGGAAGCAACATCAGCAGCAGGTTCTTGAGGAGGAGTTGTGAACGGTAATGCCAATGGCCGTAAGAAGCGGCGCAATCGAATCATCATCATTTCTTCCATTGTCATCGTCATCCTGGTGCTGGTTGGCGCCGTAGTCGCGTTTTCTCACGGCAGCACGAAAATTGATCCCTCCAAGTTGGCCAAAGTAGAACGCGGAGACCTGGCAAAGAGCGTGGTCGCGACCGGCAAGGTTGAGCCCATCACCAAGGTCGAGGTGAAGTCGAAGGCCAGCGGCATCGTGAAAAAGCTTTATGTCATGTACGGCGACCGGGTGAAGCAAGGCCAACTTCTCGCGCAATTGGACAAGATTGAAATCGAGGCGCAAGTTGAGCAGTCAAAGGCGGCGCTGCTGGCGGCCCAGGCAAACTTGAAGGGTGCTGAGGCCGACTACGAACGAGCCAAGGTCGACGCCGAAGGACCGGATGTACCGCTGCTGCAGCGGGCGTATCAGCGGAATCTGGAGATGCAGAAGAGCGGGGTGGTATCACAATCCGCGCTCGACGACGCAGAAAAAGACTACAAGATGGCGGTGAACAAGCAGAACGTCGCGCGTGCGCAGGTCACGGTGCTCCAGGCAAAAATGGCGCAATCGCAGGCGCAGGTTGCCGAAGATGAAGCCAACTTGAAGCAACTGGAAGAGCAGCTAAGCTATACCGATATTGTTTCTCCCATCGATGGAATCGTGCTCTCGCGCGATGTAGAAGTCGGCGATGCCGTCAGCTCCATCCTCGTATTGGGTTCTAGCGCAACCCTGGTGATGACCATCGGCGACGTAAGCAAAGTTTATGTGAAGGGCAAAGTAGACGAGAGCGACATCGGCCGGGTCTACATGGGGCAGCCGGCACGGATTAAGGTCGAATCTTTCAAAGACAAAACGTTCAACGGCGTGGTCACGAAGATTTCTCCCATGGGCGTCGAAAAAGATAACGTCACCACCTTCGAAGTCCGCGTTTCCATCGACAATGCCACCGGCGAACTCAAGGCCGAGATGACAGCCAACGCTGAAATCATTCTCGATGAGCACAAGAACGTACTGCAGATTCCCGAAGGCGCGATCATCTATGACAAAGATCGCAAAGCTTCGGTGCAGGTGCCGGACCCCAAGGGCAAAGACGGGATGAATAAAGTAGCGATCAATATCGGAATTTCTAACGGCGCCAAAACTGAGGTCCTGAGCGGACTGAAGGAAGGCGAGCAAGTCATACTCCAGTAGGGATTCATGCGTCCCGGTGTGCGCCGGGCTTGGGCACGGGGGCCTCCTTCCGTGCCCGTTTTTGTTCGACAATTTCGGCTTGAACTCGAAGAGATTTCGGCGAAATAACAACCCGACAGTTTTCAGGAGACTGACATGTTTTCAAAACTAGCAGTCATGGCGGCACTGGCAGGACTGACGGCATTTGCCCCTGCGGCAAGAGCAAACGTACGTGGAGAGTTTGAACGCACTCTACAAGTGAATGGCGCGGTAAACCTGCAGGTGGAAACCGGCTCAGGTTCAATTGAGGTGCACCGCGGGAGCTCGAACCAGGTCCACGTCGTCGGGCACATTCAGGCGAGCGAGTGGTTTGGCGGGGGCGATGCCCTGGAACGAGTCAAGAAGCTGGAAAACAATCCTCCGGTGCAGCAGAGCGGAAATGACATTCGCATTGGACATATTGACGATCCCGAGCTCAGGCACAACATTTCCATCAGCTACGAAGTGACCGTGCCAGAAAGCACTGAGCTGCGGGCTTCATCTGGCTCTGGGAGTGAAATGATCGCCGGCATCGCCGGGCCGGTCGAAGCCAATTCCGGCTCCGGAGGATTAAAGATCTCGAGCATCGGGTCCGGGGTGCGCGCCCATACCGGCTCAGGCGACCTCGATATTGAAGGCGCCAATGGCAATGTTTACGCCAGGACGGGCAGCGGTTCGATCCATGCGAGAAATATCGGCGGCGGATTCGACGGAGAAACCGGGAGTGGACACCTGATTCTGGAACAGAGCGCGCCTGGTTCGGTCCGGGCCGCCACCGGTTCCGGCGGACTTGAGCTGCGGCATGTAAAGGGTTCTCTCCAGGCGCAGGCCGGCAGCGGCGATATCCGCATCGAAGGCGAAGCCACCGGCGAATGGGTAGTGCACACCGGGTCGGGCAGCGTCGATCTCAAACTCCCTGAGAATGCCGCATTTGATCTCGATGCACACACGGGTTCGGGATCCATCGATCTGTCACATCCTGTCATGGTTCAAGGTTCCATAGGCCGCAAGGAGGTGCGCGGCAAAGTCGGCGGCGGAGGCGTACCGGTGGACATACAGACCGGTTCGGGAAGTATCCGGATTGAGTAAAGGCCGGACACGGAAACGGCCATCCGGAACGCACCTGGAGTGAACCGCCATTCGTGACTTCTGTACCTTGACGCCCCTTAGTACAGGGGTTAACTTCAAGTCAGTCTAGAATTTCGGCTACACACGAGGCTGGCTTTGCACCGTCCAATTGTTACCCTCACCACGGATTTCGGACTGAACGATCATTTTGTCGGCACCATGAAAGGGGTGATTCTGAACATTGCACCCAATGCCGACATTGTCGACATCTCTCACGCGGTGCAACCTTACGACATTCTGGATGCCGCCCTTACGCTGGCGGAAGCCTACAACTATTTCCCCACCCGGACCGTGCACCTCGTCGTGGTCGATCCTGGGGTCGGCAGCGCGCGACGGCCCATCATCGCAGCTTCAGACCGGCACAATTTCGTCGCGCCAGATAATGGCGTGCTCTCGCTGATGTACGCGAAAGAAGAACGGCTGCATGTGCGGCATATCGCCAGCGAGCACTACTTCCTGATGCCGATTAGCAACACCTTCCATGGTCGCGACATCTTCGCTCCGGTAGCGGCATATCTGGCAAAGGGCCTCGATCACGAAAAGTTCGGGCCGGAAGTCACAGACTACGTGCGTTTCAACGCTCCCAAGCCCAAGGCAGCCGACGCGAAGACCCTGAAGGGCGTGGTGCTAAAAGTGGATCGCTTCGGAAACCTGATCACGAATTTCGCGCCCAGTGATGTTCCTGCCCTGTTTGCGCCCAATGCTACAGGTTTTAAAATCACGGTCGGCAAAAAAGAAATTACGGCAATGAAGACCAGCTACTCGGAAGGCGCTCCCGGTGAGGTCTTCGGGATTCTGGGCAGCATGGGCTATCTGGAGATTGCCTCCAATCGCGGCGCGGCAAACCAGTTGACCGGAGCTGCGAAAGGCAGCGAAGTGAGTATTTCTCTGGAAGGCGCGCTGGCAGCGGGAAACGGGAAAAATTGAGTAATTTGAGAATCGGGTAATTTGGTAATTGAAGGGCTGCGCGTTTGAAAATTACCCAATTACAAAATTACCCAATTACTCAATCTTCTTAGGGTGAGCGTATCTCTCCATCTCTGAAGTCCACTTCAAAAATCGCCAAAGATGGGCGCGCTCTCGCCACAAGAACTCCCAAAATTCCAGAAAGCCAATCTGCTGCACTTTGATCCCGCAGTAGGTTTCGATCCTCCATAGAAGATACGGACTCCGCCACGGAGCGAGGTGATGGCCGCGGGTCGAGTTCCACATGAAGCGGAGAATGTTGCGCATGGTGGGAATGGTATCAGCTACGCGCGAATCGCGGCGAAGCTATGAGCGTTGAGCCGTGAGCAAGCCATCGCTCGTCGCTCACTGCTCACTGCTCACGGCTGCGTTTTAAAAAGTTACAGATCGTATTTCTTCATCAAATGCCGAAATGACCGGTAGGAAATCTTGAGCACGTCAGCGGCGCGGGCCTGCACCCCATTCGATTGCGCCAGCGCGGATTTCAGCAGCGAGCGCTCGATTTCGGCCACGTACTTTTCCATGTCCATGCCCTCGGGCAGAACTGAGCCAGGCGAAACGGTAAGCCCATCCCCGCCGGCCCCGGCTGCGGCAGCGCGGGCGCGAGGACGTTCCGCCGGAAGCTCAACGTGTAACTCTTCTCCCGTTTCAAGAGCAACGGCGCGCTCAATGGTATTTTCGAGCTGGCGGACGTTCCCCGGCCAATCATAATTCGCAAGCGATGAAACGGCGCTAGTGCTCACCCGGGCAATGCTCTTCCCTGCCGCGGGTGCATACTTCCGCAGGAAATGACTTACCAGCAGCGGCACGTCTTCGCGGCGGTCGCGCAGCGGAGGTACGGTGATGGGAATGACGTTCAGGCGATAGTAAAGATCTTCGCGGAAGGTATTTTCCGCGACCTGCTTTTCGAGATTGCGATTGGTGGCGGCAATAACGCGAACGTCGATCGCGATTTCATCGGTGCCGCCGACTGGACGCACGCAGCGCTCCTGCAAAACGCGCAGCAGCTTCACCTGCATGGTGAGCGTCATCTCCCCGATTTCATCGAGGAAGATGGTCCCGGAATCGGCGACCTCGAACAGGCCACGCTTGTTCTGGTTGGCTCCAGTGAATGCGCCTTTAACGTAGCCGAAAAGTTCGCTTTCGAGCAGAGTTTCAGGGAATGCGCCGCAGTTGATTGAGACGAACGGCTCTGTTGCCCGAGGAGAGCAGGTGTGGACCGCGCGCGCGACCAGTTCCTTTCCGGTGCCGCTTTCCCCGTAAATGAAAACCGTGCTCTGCGTCGAAGCCACCGTGCGGATGGTCTGCTTGAGTTTCTCCATCGCGGGGCTCGCGCCAATAATGTTATCGAGTGAATTTCTGGTGGCCGCGTCACGCTTAAATGCGAAATTCTGCCGGCTCAGGGCCACTCGTTCGAGGGCCTTGCGGATTCCAAGCTTGATTTCATCCACCAGCCCTGGCGATTTGCGGATGTAGTCGGATGCTCCACCGGCCTTAACGGCTTCAACCGCGGCTTCGTAGTCATCCACCGCAGTAATCAGGATGACGGCTGACTCCGGCGAAAGCTTGTGCGCGTGCTTCAGCACTTCAATGCCGTTGATCTTCGGCATGCGAATGTCAGTGACGATGACGTCATAGAGCGCAGACTCGATCTTGCGCTTGGCAGCTTCTCCCGAGGTGACGGTCTCGACCTTGTAGCCTTCGCGGCGCAGGGTGATATCGAGCATTTCGCAAATGGAGCGCTCGTCGTCGCAGATGAGGATATTAGGCATGGGCCCCCTGCGTTTGCGGATTCTCTGGCAACGAGTCGGAGAGCCGTGTGCCTTCGTAGACGTGGAAGGTCATTCCCTCCTCGGCGGATTTCCTCATGCGCAAGACGAAAGTGCAACCCTCGCCGAGCTTGGAACGCGCCCAAACCTTGCCTTCGTGCGCCTGAACAATCTGGTAAACAATCGCCATGCCCAAGCCGGTGCCACCTTCAAACTGCGACTGAAACGGCTCGAAAACCTTGTCGATCATCTGCGGGCTCATGCCCGGGCCGGTGTCGCTAAAGCTCATCTGCCAATCCTCGGCATAGGCTTCCACGCTGATCGTAAGGGCCCCGCCATCTTTCATCGCGCGGACGGCATTCTCGCAGAAGTTCCAGAAGACCTGCTTCATGCGGTCGCCGTCAGCGAGCACGAAAGCCTTGTCGGTTGAATATTTCCGGTGAACGGTGATGCCGATCTTCTGGTCTGCCAGGCGATGCTCCAGCAAAGTCAGCGTATCTTCCAACAAGGGCAAAAGGTCGACGTGCGAAAAGCGGAACTGCTTGGCGCGCGAATAGCTCAGGAAGTCAGTAATGATCCCGTTCAGGCGCTCCGACTCGCGAGTAACGATCTGCAACAAATGGCGGTGTTCGTCGTTCAGCCCAGGCATTCCAGAGAGCAAGTTGGCCGAGCCCGCAATTGACGTGAGCGGATTGCGAATTTCGTGCGCAATTGCAGCCGAGAGGCGGCCCACGGCCGCGAGCCGGTCCTGCATGCGAACTTCACGCTCCAGCCGCCGGATGCGGGTGAGATCGTCAAGCGTATAGACAAAGCCGACGGGGCCCCGACCCAAAATTTTCAGCTCGGAAACCAGAACGCGGAAGGTCTTGCGAAAATTCTGGGCCGCGACAAAGCGCACTTCACGATGCGAGTCTTCATCGCTTCCGGTTGGAAGCGGGTCCTCAAACAGCGGCGAAATGGGCTGGCCAAGCAGTTCGACCTCCGGCCTTTGCAGAAGCTTCTCGGCCGCGGGATTGACCAGAGTAATGCGTCCGTCGAGGCCGGTGGTAATGAGCCCGTCGCTGGCCGAATGAATGATGTTTTCATGCAGGGCTTGCAGGTTCTCGAGCGCACCGCGGAAATAGGCCAGACGCTTGTCAGTCTGGCGAAGTTTATCCGAGAGCAAGCCAGCAAGATAAGCAACCGTGCAATACCCAAAAAGGTTGACGAAAATGATTGCCTGCAGAGTGCGGATGCCAGGATGGCTGGCGGAGAACGACGGTATCACGCCAAAAAACGAGAGTTCGAGAACTGCTCCGTAGAGAATGAACGCCAACGCTGCTGCCAGATAAGCCCAGACCCTCGGCAACAGGATGCTGGCCACAATAATGACAAGCGGATATAGAAAATTCAGTGAGCTGTCGACGCCTCCGGTGACGTAGACCAATAAGCTGACAAGCAAAAGATCGGAAACTACCTGTAGAACCGCCTGCGGCTTCATTTCTTCCCAGAAATGGAGCAGTACCAGATAGAAAGCAGAAATGGTGTAAGCGAGCAGAATCGCATCCGCAAACAGGCGGATGGGAAATGCGACGGGCGTGAACTGGGCAATGGCGAGTTCGATGCCCAGCAGCACAGTGAGAATCAGAATCCGCACCTTCACCAGCCATGTAAGCCAGACCCGGTTCTCGAAAGCGGATTGCATGACGATCGTTATCTATTCCCAGAAGCGCAAGGGCCCTTGTGGGCCCTTGCTGAATTGAAGTGTTAGCCAGCGAGTTTCGCGATCATGGAGAACAGCGGCATATACAGCGAAATAACGATGCCGCCGACCGCCACGCCAAGGACGCCGATAATGAGCGGTTCGAGCATGGCCAGCATGTCTTTGGTCGCGGTATCGACTTCGTCTTCGTAGAAGTCGGCAATTTTTTGCAACATGGAATCCATGGCGCCGGTCGCTTCACCGACTCCGATCATCTGCGTCACCATGTTGGGAAACACACCGGATTCCCGAAGAGGATCGACAATGGTACGGCCCTCTTCAATCGCCTTACGAACCTTCATCAGGCCTTCTTCAAGTACGGCATTGCCCGAGGTGCGAGCGGTGATGCTGAGGCCTTCAAGGATCGGAACGCCCGAGGTGATCAGGGTGCCCAGCGTTCGGGTGAAACGCGCGACCGCGATTTTCCGCAAGAGCAGCCCGATGACCGGCAGCTTCAACATGATGAAATCGAGCCAATACCGGCCACGCGGGTCCTTACGGACCTGCTTCAGACCGAAGATGAACCCGATTGCTCCCACGATGAAGAACCACCAGAAGTGCCCGACGAAGCCGCTCAGTCCGATAACGATTCGGGTGGGTAGCGGCAGCGCAACGCCCAGACCGGCGAAAAGGTTGGCGAAAATGGGTACCACAAACTTGAGCAGCGCACCGACGATCAAAGTGGCTAGTGAGATGACCGAAACCGGGTAGATCAAGGCCGATTTGACGGCCGATTTCAGCTTGACCGCCTTTTCGACGTAAGTCGCCAAACGCTGCAGAATGATGTCAAGAATACCGCCGGTTTCGCCGGCCTCAATCATGTTGGTGGTCAGATCATCGAAAATCTTGGGATGTTGGCGCATGGCGTTGGCCAGCGTCGCGCCGCCTTCAACCGTTGTGCGCACCGCATTCAACGATTTTTGGAATGTCGCATTCTCCTGGTTGGCAGCCAGAATTTCGAGACACTGCACCAGTGGAAGGCCGGCGTCGATCATGACCGAGAACTGCCGGAAAAAGATGGCGACGTCCTTGGTCTTGACCTTGCCCGAGCCGAAAGTGGGCATGGCGAATTCTTTGCCTTTTTCGCGGATGGTAGGCGCGGTGATCTGCTCGCGCCGCAGCTGGACGGCAAGCACCTGCTTGTTGACCGCTACCCGTTCTCCGGTGACCTTTTCTCCGGCGGAATTCTTTCCTGTAAATGTAAAAACTGGCATTGGTTCCTCTCTGTTCTGCGACTGCTAAATCTGGTTTCTCGGTTCCTAAAACGCTAGTGTTTGCCGGTGGCTGCGCCTTTCGCAGGGACACCTGTCTGGCGGCCGGTCAGGCTGGCCCCGCGATTGATCATTTCCTGCAACTCATCCGGGTTGCTGGAACGGGCCAGAGCGACTTCCAGCGTGATTTGCTTCTGCAAATACAACGTTGACAGAGCCTGGTTAAAGGTCTGCATGCCAAATTTTTCCTGGCCGGACTGCATGGCGGAGTAAATCTGGTGAATCTTATCTTCGCGGATCAAGTTACGTACGGCTGCGTTAGGCACAAGAATCTCCATGGCCATGGCGCGGCCTTTTCCATCAACTTTTGGCAGAAGGCTTTGGCACATGATGCCTTCGAGCACCAATGAAAGCTGGGCGCGAATCTGCGGCTGTTGGTGGGCCGGGAAAACGTCGATGATACGGTTGATGGTTGAAGAGGCCGAGTTGGTATGCAGGGTCCCGAAAGTTAAGTGGCCCGTTTCAGCAATGCGCAGCGCCGACTCAATAGTTTCGAGGTCGCGCATTTCGCCGATGAGCACCACGTCCGGATCTTCACGGAGCGCGGCGCGCAAAGCATCTGTGAAGCTCTTGGTGTCCGCGTGAAGCTCGCGCTGGTTCACCACGCAGTTCTTATTCATGTGGACGAATTCGATCGGGTCCTCAATGGTAAGAATGTGGTCGTGACGCTCGGAATTGATCTTGTCGATCATGGCGGCAAGCGTTGTGGACTTGCCGGAACCGGTCGGGCCGGTGACCAGCACCAGTCCGCGCGGTTTGTCGCACAGCTTGCTGACCACCGCCGGCAGGCCGAGCTGATGAAAGTTCTTGATCTCGAAAGGAATCACGCGGAAAACAGCCGAAGTTGCGCCCCGCTGATTGAAGACGTTGGCGCGGAAACGGGCCAGACCTTTCAATCCGAATGAGAAGTCGAGTTCCAGATGCTCTTCAAAGCGGTGCTTTTGCGAATCGGTCATGACGCTGTACGCCAACTGCTTGGTCTCAGCCGGCGTGAGTTGCGGCAGATCGAGTGGCACCAGGTGACCGTGTACGCGGATTTGTGGCGGCGAATTGGTGGTGATATGCAAGTCGCTGCCGTTCATCTCGAGCATTCGTTTGAGCAGATCACTTAATGAGAGCGACATTTCTTTTTCGGTTTCCCTTTCCGTTTTCCATCTACTTCTGTCGTTAGTCGTTGGTCGTTCGTCGTTGGCTCATGAAATTGCAATGCTTCCTGGCCAACGACCAAGGACCACCGACCAACGACGCCTTTCTAATGAATCGTTTCCCGCGCCACTTCTTCAAGCGTGGTCATTCCCGCCGCCACCTTGATCAGTCCGCTGCGACGCAGAGTGATCATTCCCCGCTCAATGGCTTTTTTCTTCAGCTCAACCGCGGAAGCGCCGACGAGCACCAGCTCCTTGATTTCGTCGTCAACTTCCATAACTTCGTAAAGACCCGCACGGCCCTTATAACCGGTGTTGTTGCAGGTGCCGCAGCCCTTGCCTTTCTGGATCTTCACCGTCTTCGCTTCCTCCGGCGTGAAGCCTTCCTCGATGAGCGCTTGCACCGGTACTTCAACGGTCTCGGCGCAATCCTTGCAGATTCTGCGCACCAGGCGCTGCGCGCAGATCAGGTGCACGGAAGTCGCGACCAGGAAGGGTTCGATACCCATGTTCATGAGACGCGTGATGGTTTCCGGCGCGCCGTTGGTGTGAAGCGTTGAAAGAACAAGGTGGCCCGTAAGCGCGGCTTTGATGGCGATTTCCGCGGTTTCGAAGTCGCGGATTTCGCCGACCAGAATGATGTTCGGGTCTTGCCGCAAGAAAGCACGTAAGGCAGCAGCAAAGTTCAACCCGATCTGCTCTTTCATCTGCACCTGGTTGACGCCGCCAAGCTGAAATTCGACCGGGTCTTCCGCGGTCATAATGTTGGTATCTGGCTGGTTCAGACGCGCGATCGACGAATAGAGGGTATTGGTTTTGCCCGATCCCGTGGGACCTGTGACCAGCACCATTCCATAAGGCTTCAAAATTGCCTTCTCGAATTTCACCAGCGACTCGGGCTCGAAGCCGAGTTTGGTCATATCGAGCCGCAGGTTCTCTTTGTCGAGCAAGCGGAGCACGATCTTTTCGCCCCACAGCGTAGGCAGCGTGCTGACGCGGAAATCGAGCTGCTTCTTCTTGCCGCCGATCTGCATCTTGAGCATGATGCGACCGTCTTGCGGCAGGCGCTTTTCGCTGATGTCGAGCTTCGACATGATCTTGAGACGCGAGGTGATCGCGTCTTTCAACTTCAGCGGCGGGGTCATGATGGACTGCAGAACACCGTCAATGCGGAAGCGCACGCGGAACTCTTTTTCGTAGGGTTCCATATGGATATCGCTGGCGCCCCGCTTCACCGCGTCAGTAAGAACAAGGTTGACGAGCTTTACGATGGGCGCTTCGTCCGCAGCTTTCTCAAGATCTGCAAGGCCAATTTCTTCCTGGTCGGCCTGCAGTTCGACGTCGGCATCGTCCATCTCTGTAATGGACTGCATGACGGTGTCGAGATCGTCGGTCTTATCCGTGCCATAAGCTTTTTCGATTCCTTCAAGAATCGCGCTTTCAGAGGCCACCACCGGCTCGATGTTGAAACCGGTCATGAACTTGATATCGTCCATGGCGAAGACGTTGGTGGGATCGACCATGGCAATCGTGAGCGATGCGCCCACGCGGCTCAAGGGAAGAATCTGATAACGCTTGGCGGTCTCATACGGTATGAGCTTGACCACGGAAGCATCGATCTCGAAGTAAGAAAGATTGATTGCGGGCACGCCATACTGTCGCGAGAGGAAATTGGTGACATCCTCATCGCTGAGGAAGTTGAGCTTCACCAAGGCGCTGCCCAGGCGACAGTTCTGTTCCTTCTGAACTTTGACCGCCTGTTGAAGTTGTTCTGGGGTGATGATCTTCTCTTTAACGAGAAGGTCGCCCAGTCTTTGAGACATACCCCAATCTCCGTTCGGCAGAAGCAGAATCCGGGAAACGCGAACCCGGCGCAGAAGCGTGCCTGTCAGGGGTTTCAGGCACAAGTTCCGGTGACACAAATTGTCACCTTGTTTGAGTAACCGGAAAAGTAACTTAAGTACTTGTACTCACACTTAAGATTTTCGAAAGTCATTGATTCATCGGGAGCCGCTCTGGAAGGGCTTTGCTCCGGCGATGGCGCAAAGGTGCACACACTTTGGACAGGGCGGCAGAAATTGCCTAGACTGACCTCGATGCCCGCGCTCTCAGCAGAAGAAAAGATCGTCGAAATCTATTCAACGCTCGCGCGAGCGTGGGGACCGCAGCACTGGTGGCCTGCGCAAAGCCGCTTTGAAGTCATCGTGGGCGCCTATCTGACCCAGAATACGAGCTGGATAAATGTCGAGATCGCTCTGAAAAAGCTGCGGGCGGCGAAGATGCTGAACCTCGAGGGGATTCGGCGCATTCGCATGCGAAGATTGGAACAATTGATCCGGGCCTCCGGATATTTTCGCCAGAAAGCGCGCAAGCTGAAGATCTTTGTGAAGTTCCTGGACCGCAACTATGGCGGCTCGCTGACAAACATGTTTGCCCAACCTACCGCAAAGTTGCGCGGGCAACTCTTGGCTCTGAATGGCGTTGGGCCGGAGACCGCGGATTCCATTCTGCTGTATGCAGGGCAGCATCCAGTATTCGTGGTGGATGCCTATACGCGGCGCCTGGCGACTCGCCACGGAATTCTTCACGAACGATCAACCTACGAAGACTTCCGCCACTTATTCGAAAGTGCACTGGGCCGCCTCGATTCCCCAAGTACGCCTTCCCTTAGCAGCAATGCGGGCACGCGCGTCCTCGCCGCTTCATCGCAACCGGGGATGGCCGCCCACAGTCCTTCCCGCATGAGCGCAGCCAAGCGAACCCCGCTGGCTCAGGCCTTCAACGAAATGCACGGGTTGATCGTGAGCGCGGGAAAGCAGTATTGCCTGAAGGCAAAGGGAAGGTGCGAGTCTTGCCCGCTCGGCCACTTGCTGAAAATTGAAAGCACCCCACCACGCCAATTGCATTCCGCATAGAATAGTTTTCTTTTAACTCGCGATCAGTTCAAATCTCCCAATGTCTGACACGAACTTTCCGGCGAATTCCGCGGTGCAACCCTCGCGTCACTGGCACGCCGTTACCGCCGGTTTCCTGGGATGGACGCTCGATGCGTTCGATTTTTTTGTCGTGGTTTTTCTCGTCGATACTCTCGCAACCCAGTTCGGTGTAAGCAAAGCGAAGCTCGTCCTCACCATCACCGCAACCCTGGCCATGCGTCCGCTCGGTGCAATCATCTTCGGGCTGCTAGCTGACCGGTATGGCCGGCGGCGGCCGTTGATGGCCAATGTAATTTTCTTTTCCCTCATTGAATTGCTTTGCGGGTTCGCGCCCAACTACACGACATTTTTGGTTCTGCGCGCAATCTACGGAATTGGTATGGGCGGCGAATGGGGCGTCGGTGCGTCCCTCACGATGGAGGCCGCTCCTCCCAAGTGGAGAGGAATTCTTTCTGGATTTTTGCAGAGCGGCTACCCAATTGGCTACTTGCTGGCAGCGCTGGCGGCTCGCTTTGTGGAACCGGCGTTCGGCTGGCGAGCAATGTTCTGGGTGGGTGGAATACCGGCATTGCTCGCTCTATACATTCGGTCAAAAGTGCCGGAATCCGAAGCATGGAGGCAGCATCGCGCGCCCACAACGGGAGCGATTCTTGCCGTGGTGAAACAAAACTGGAAGTCCGCGATTTACCTCGTCCTCATGATGACGCTCATGATGTTCCTGTCGCATGGCACGCAGGATCTGTATCCGGACTTCTTGAAATCAATGCGCGGCGCAAGCGCAAGAACGGTTTCGTATATCGCGATTTGGTACAACGTCGGGGCGGTAATTGGAACGTTAATATTCGGTCAGCTCTCGGAGATGCTTGGGCGCCGGCGAAGCATGATCGTGGCGCTCATCCTGTGTCTGGCAATGATTCCGGGCTGGGCGTTCGCAAGTCGAATTCTGATCTTAGCGATGGCGGCATTTGCCATGCAGGCAGGCGTGCAAGGCGCTTGGGGAGTAATTCCAGCGCATTTGAACGAGCTTTCACCAGATCAGACGCGCGGATTGTTGCCGGGACTCGCCTATCAACTTGGAATATTGATTGCGGCCCCGGTGAATTCGATTGAATACGCACTCCGTGCCCGGCTTGGCTATTCATGGGCGTTGGCGGGATTCGAGGCGGTGAACATCGCGCTCTTGATCATTGTGCTCGCGCTGGGGAATGAGCGCAAGGGCAGAGCGTTCCTGATGCCTTCGTGATCTGACTTTCTCGTGTACCTTAGTGTCCTTCGTGGTTGAAAACGAAAGCATTGACCACGAAGGATACGAAGGTGCACGAAGGAACTCAACTACGCGAAGAAGTGTTCCCGAGCGGGTGACGAAATTCTTTCCGGCAAACGATCGGTGACTTCCGCCAGAGCTGCCAGCTTGCGCGCGAACTCGGGCTTCAGCGCTCCCGCTTGATATCGCCAGTGGTAGTTGCCGGTGCGCGTGCTTGGCGTGTTGAGCCGCGCGTTGCTGCCAAGGCCAAGAACATCCTGCAAAGGAACAACCGATAAATTTGCCGGCGAACTCTCCGCCAGGCGAATCAGACCCCAATTGGGCCCATCTTGATTCGGGCCAACTAAGGCGAGCACGGCAGTCCGTTCTTTCTCGCTCAGCGCCGACCACCAGCCGAGGCACGTGTCGTTGTCGTGAGTGCCCGTGTATATGACGTGGTTCGCAGTCAGCCGGTGTGGCAGATAGGCGTGCGCGCCGGGATCGCCGAATGCAAACTGCAGTACGGCCATGCCGGGAATATTATGACGATCGCGCAAGGCGACTACGTCGGGAGTAATCATCCCCAGATCCTCGGCGAAAAATGGCAACCCACCAAGTTCTTCTTTCAGTTTGTAAAAAAAATCATCGCCCGGCCCATCAACCCAGCGGCCGTTGATCGCCGTAGGCTCATTAGCCGGAATTTCCCAGAATTGAGCGAAACCGCGGAAATGGTCGAGCCGGATAAAGTCGCACGTCTGCGTAGCCCAGCGCAGGCGCTGAATCCACCAGCGATAACCCTGGGCACGAATTGCGTTCCAGTCATAAAGAGGATTGCCCCAGCGTTGTCCGGTGGCACTGAAATAGTCGGGTGGCACCCCGGAAACGACTTCCGGTTGCAGGTCGAAATCTTTAATACGGAACAGATCGCGATGCGCCCAGACATCGGCACTGTCGTAGTCGACGAAGATAGCAATGTCGCCGACGACCCGAATCGATTTCTGCGCGCAATAGTGGCGTAGCGAGTGCCATTGCTCCCCAAAAAAGAATTGCGCCGCACGTCGGAGCGACAATTCGGAGTCGAATTCCCTCCGTGCAGAATCTATTGCCGCCTGCTCATGCCGCGCCACAGGAGACGGCCATTTGGTCCAGTTATATCCGTGATGCTGCCGCAGCGTGTCGAACAGAACGTAGTCTTCAAGCCACCAAACATTCTCCTGGCAAAAACGGTGGAAGCGGTCGCGAGCTTCGCCGCCGGAGCGTTCGAGAAAATTCCTCGCCGCTTCCCAAACGAGAGGGAGCTTGCAGCGATTTACGTGCTCGTAGTCGATGGGGCCTGCTTTTTCGCAAAGATTCGAGAGAGATTGTTGATCCAGCCATCCTTTTTCGACGAGACGTTCAAGGCTTATCAGTTGCGGATTTCCGGCAAAGGCTGAGGTTGAAGAATACGGCGAGTTCCCGTTCGCTGGCGGATTAAGTGGAAGAACCTGCCAAAGTCCCTGACGCGCCTCGGCCAGGAAGTCGAGAAATTCGTAGGCCGCAGGGCCGAAGTCGCCAATGCCGCCGCGCGATGGCAGCGAAATTGGGTGTAGCAGGATTCCGCTAGAGCGAGGGAAAGTCATGGAAAAACAGTGGTCAGTGACTAGTGATCAGTCGTCAGTGTTAACTGTTAAGAGATTGGAGAAAAACCCAGATCTGTTAGTTGCCGGTACGGATCACTGGCCACCTATCACTAGCCACTGACCGCTGAATTATTCACTCTCCTCATTCCTCGACTTGGTGAGCGTTGCGAGTTCCTTCTCATTGATCTTTATTTTCCCGGCCTTCTGCATGGAACTCCGCAGATCGCTGAGGAACATATTGAATGCTTCGGCCTGCTTCTGCTGCAGCAATGTCTCGCGGACCTGATCCTTCTTGGCAGCGTATTCCTGATCGCTCGGAGCTTGCCGCTCATCGATCTTAAGGACCGCGCCGTTGTTGCCGCTGTTGACGGGTCCGCTGATCTCGCCAGGCTTTAGGGTAAATGCGACCGAGGCGCCGCCCGTCATTGATCCGATATCCGGCACCTGCCCATCAGGAGTCACAAAATCGCTGGTCTTATATTCCGCGCCGAGTTCCTTCGCAGCTTTTTTCAAGTCGTGATCGGCCTTGGCACGGTCGGCAAGTTCCTGCGTCTTCTGCGAAAGAAGTTGAGTTGCGCGCTGGTTCTTAAACTCCTGCTCGACGCGACTCTTGGCCTCTTCGAAAGTAGGAGTAGATGGCGGCTTGATCGCTGTTACCTGATAAACCGCGTAGCCCTGGTGCAACTGGGCTTCGTCAGGTGGGGCGCCTTGCTCCTGGCTGAAAACAGAAGTCATGAACTGCGGATCGCTGCCGATTCCCGGCAAAAGCGAATTGCGATCGACAAAGTCTGTTGTAATCACCTGCAGGCCCTTTGCCGCAGCGGCTTTTTCGAGACTTGAGCCGCGGGCCTCGGAAAGAATCTGGTCAGCCTCGCGCTGAGCCGCCTGTCCGGCCTTTTGCTGTTTGATCAAAGGTTCGATCTGCGATTTGACTTCGTCGAGCGACTTGAAGTGAGCCGGCGTTTTGTCATCGACGTGGATGATGTGGAAACCGTAGCTGCTCTGGACTAAATCGCTGGTACCACCCTTGGGCAATGCGAATGCCGCTTTCTCGAACGCAGGGTCCAGAGGGGAATCGGGGTTGATGGTGCCGAGCGAACCACCTTTTTTGGCGCTGTCGGTATCTTCAGAATATTTCTTTGCCAACTCGGCAAAATTGCCACCGGCCTTCACCTGCTTCAGCACATCTTCGGCCTTCGCACGCGCCGCATCCACAGCTTTCGGATCAACCTTGCCATCCGCTCCAGGCGCCGGAGTTTTTATCAGGATGTGGCGAACATCTACCTGCTCGGGAACGCGGTACTGCTCACGGTGCTGGTCGTAATAGTCCTTTAGCTCCTGCTGCGTGACTTGGACCTGCGCGAGGAGTTTGGCATTGTCAAGGACGACGTACTTGAGCTGGCGTTTTTCAGGAATCGAGTTGACGTAAGAGCGTTTGTTCTGTTCGTAAAAGGCCTTTAGCTCGGTATCGGTCGGATGAATGCTCTTAAGAACGTCATCTTTCTTGATAACGGCATAGTCGAACTTGACCTTGGTATTGTCCTTTTCAAACTGTTTGCGAACATCGGACTCGCTGACGGTCGCGCTGGAGGTCACCAGATCCCGAAGTTTGGTGACCAGAATGTCCTGCTTGACCAGCTCTTCGAATTGCGGAATCGTGTAATCGAAGGCGCGGGAAACGAAATCTTCATAGGCAGCTTGGCCGATGAAGGTACCGTTGGGGAAAATCTCCTGCCCCAATTGGCCCTGGTGCAGATATTGGCGAACATCATCATCCGTAGCCCTCAGGCCCATGTTGCGTGCCTGGCTCACCAAAATGCGTTCGTTGATGAGCCGGTCGGCAGCCTGGCCGGCGAAAAACGGCCTCAGCGATGCAGCCTGCGCTCCGCCGCGGGGGAATTGCTGTTGCAACATCTGACGCGTCTGACGGTCGACCTCATTGGCCGTGATATCGTCTCCGGCAACAGTGGCCACAACATTCGGGCTCGAGGCATTGCCCATGAAGCTGGAACTGCCGAAACCGGGAATCAGCGTGATAGCCATAAGCACGCAAATGACAGTCAAGAGGCCGCCAAGGACAATTTTCTTGATGGGGCCAGGGGTTTGCAGAAAGCGAATCATGTGATTGGGAACTCCAAAATTGTGAGCGGAAATATGATTATAGACGAAGCTGTGGGTGCAAGTGAGAGACTTGCAATATAGTTGCGCAATATCCGAAATACCGCTATTGAAACGTGTTAATAGACCGTGATATGAATGCTTGGCCGGACTGCCGCTCTCGAAAGGAACCATGAGACAAAAAACATTAGCGCTCGCCCTGATTCTCTCCGTGCTGCCGCAGATACTTCTTGCCCAATCGACCACCAAACCGAAAGCCCAAACTGAATCGCGGGCGGAAACGATCAGGTTGAGTAGCGGCTGGTCACTGCAATCCTCGTGCAAAGTCGAAAAGCCGGGCGAGGTCATTTCGACTTCGAAGTTTGCGCCAATGGGGTGGCGAACGGTGAGCGTTCCCACCACCGTAGTCGCTGCATTGGTGAAAGAGAAGGTTTATCCCGATCCCGATTACGGAATGAACCTGCGCAAACTGCCGGGAATGGATTACCCAATCGGCTCGAATTTCTCGAACATTCCCATGCAGCAGGACAGCCCCTTCATGGTGCCATGGTGGTATCGAAAGGAGTTTTCGATTCCGGCGAGCTTCAAAGGGAAGACGATCTGGCTGGATTTTGGCGGCATCAACTATCGCGCCAATATTTTTCTAAACGGGAAGAAGATCGCGGACAAAGATCAGGTTGCCGGCGCATGGCGGACCTATGAGTTCAACATCACCGATGCCGCTCATGTCGGCGCCGCGAATGTGCTGGCGGTCGAAGTTTATTCCCCGACCGAGAGGGACCTGGCAATCACCTTCGTGGATTGGAACCCCGCACCCCCGGACAAGAACATGGGGCTGTGGCGGGAGGTTGAGGTTCGGGCGAGTGGGCCTATCGCGTTGCGATACCCAACCGTAGTGTCGAAGCTCGACGCTGACGGCAAAGCGCACCTGACCGCTACGGCTCTGCTGAAAAATGGAACAGGCCAATCCGTTAAAGGAACGTTGAAGGGCCGAGTTGAAGGCGCTGAATTTTCGCAAGAAGTAGAAATCGGACCGAACGAACAGAAAGACGTCACGTTTGATCCGGCGGAGGTCGCGCAGTTAAACCTCGACAATCCACGCCTTTGGTGGCCTGCGCAGGTGGGCAAGCCGGAGTTGTACAACCTGGCGATGAGTGTCGACGTCGACGGGAAAACGTCGGATTCATCGGAAACCAGGTTTGGCATTCGCGAGATCACTTCCGAGCTGAATGCGAATGGCAAGCGTGTGTTCTCAATCAATGGCAAGAAGTTTCTGATTCGCGGCGGCGGCTGGGCCATGGATATGATGCTGCGCGAAAATTCGCAGCGTCTGCGCGATGAATTTAACTACGTGCAGGACATGGGGCTGAACACAATTCGTCTTGAAGGAAAGCTGGAAACAAAAGAGTTTTTCGATCTCGCTGACCAGCGCGGAATTCTGATAATGGCAGGCTGGTGTTGCTGCGATTTCTGGGAGCACTGGGCGAACTGGAAACCCGAAGATTACAAGATCGCCGAGCAATCTCTGCGCGACCAGATTTATCGGCTGCGCCGTCATCCCAGCCTGCTGGTCTGGCTGAATGGCAGCGACAATCCCCCGCCGCCGGACGTGGAAGAAACCTATCTGAAAGTTGAAAAAGAGTTGCTGTGGCCGAATCCGACCCTTTCTTCCGCCACGGGAAAGCCCACAACCGTCACCGGCGACAGCGGCGTGAAGATGAGTGGGCCGTATGAATACGTCGCGCCCGCGTACTGGATGGAAGATTCGATCGCCGCGAACCATCCGCAGCCGTGCAACCAGGGTGGATGCGGCGGCGGCTATGGATTCAACACAGAAACGAGCCCCGGACCGGCAGTGCCGCCGATTGAATCAATCAAAGCCATGCTGCCGAAAGATCACCAGTGGCCGATTGACGACTGGTGGAATTTTCATGCCGGTGGCGGAGCGTTCAAAGACCTTCATGTCTTCACCGACGCACTGGACGCTCGTTATGGCAAGGCAACGACCCTGGAAGACTACACGATGAAATCGCAGGCGCAGGCCTACGAAGGCATTCGCGCGATGTACGAGGCCTACAGCCGCAACAAGTACACTTCCGGCGGCGTGATCCAGTGGATGCTGAACAACGCCTGGCCGTCGATGATCTGGCACTTGTATGACTGGTATCTGCGCCCCGGTGGCGGATATTTCGGCGCAAAGGCCGCAATGCAGGCGCTCGATCCGGTCTACGGATATGACGATAACAGCATTTACGTAGTGAATAGCAAATTTGAAGATGCGAAGGGTCTGAAGGTCTCAACGCGCGTTCTCAACCTTGACATGAGTGGAAAATTTGCAAATGACAGCACCGTCGATGTGCCTTCGGATGGCGTCGTCAAAGTTGTGACGCTGCCGGAAATTTCCGGCTTGAGCCCAACGTATTTTGTGGCGTTAACAATTTCGAATGCGGATGGAAAGGTCGTTGGATCAAATTTCTACTGGCTATCAACCAAGCAGGAAACCCTCGACTGGGCGAAATCGAACTGGTATACCACGCCGACGCTTTCTTATGCCGACTTCACTTCCCTTTCGCAGTTGCCCAAGCTGAAGCTGACGGTTTCCGACCACAGCGAAAAACAGGGCGAGAAGGAAATTACGCACGTGACGATTGAGAATCCGTCAAAGAGTCTCGCGTTCTTTGTTCGGCTTAAGGTCGACAAGGGAAAAGGCGGAGAAGAAATCCTGCCGGTGGTGTGGCAGGACAATTACGTTTCGCTGCTTCCGGGTGAAAAACGCGAGCTCACAGCGACGTACCGAGCAAGCGAGTTAGGAGCAGCGAAACCCGTAGTTGAGGTGAGTGGGTTTAATGTGGAGTGAGAATTGGTCCTATTGAATCTGTGACCCATTTGTCATTCCGAACTGCTTTAGCAGTGAGGAATCTGCTGTTCGTTCGGGAGAAGCAGATTCCTCGTTATCGCGCAAGCGCGACGCCTCGGAATGACAAACAATGCACAGCGCGGTTATGACTCGCTGAAGTCGATCATTACGGGCGCTGCGCGGAACCAGTTGGTCTTGTATCCGACGTAAAGGATACCGATCGCGAACCAGATGCCGCCAACTGTTTTCGCCAGGTTGTTCAAGTTCCACCAGATATAACCGCAGACTAAGAAACCGATCAGCGGTAGCACTGCATCCTGCAAAAGTCGCCACCTATCGCCTCTTTTTTGGGCGTGTACAGTGAATTGCCAGAAGCAGGCCAGATTCACGCCGCTGAACGCAAGAAAAGCTCCAAAATTCAAAAGCTCGCCCGCATGTTCGTACGCATTGCCGATGTGGTATAGCAGCTCGGCTCCAGCGAACGCCACTGCGCCAATCAACAAAATATTGTTTGTAGGGGTGTTGGTGCCGGGCTTGAGTTTTCCGAAAAATTTCCGGGGCAGCACGCCGTCGCGTCCCATGCCAAACAGCAAACGCGCAGCGCCGAGCGTTCCGGTCAACCCGCTTCCGAAGGCCGCAACGATCAGGATCGCGCCCATAGCATTGAAAAGGAGCCTGCCGCCAACCCTGCTGCAAATATCCATGAACGCAGTTTCGAGATTCGGAAATGCGTGCCAGTTGGGCCAAACGCGAGCCCCGAGGTAAGCCTCAACTCCACTGGAGACGCCAGCGAAAATGCAGGTGAGCACGACGGCAAGCAGCACATTGCGTTTGGGATTCTCAACGTCCTCGGCTAGCGTCGTGACGCCGTCGAATCCGATGTAGGTGAGAGCCGCAAACGAAGTCGCGGTCTTGATTTTTTGCCAGTCGAACGTCTCCGGGTTATAAAGCGGCTGCAAGGAAAAGATTCCGGCCCAGCCTTGCCCGCCATACAAAAACTTCAAAGCCAGCACGATGAACGCGGCTACCACCACGGTCATGACCGCGAGCAGAACTTTATTTGCATTGGCCGAAGCCTTCACGCCAACCAGATTCAGCACGGTCATAACACCCGCGATCAGCAGCGCCCAAATCACATAAGGAACTTGATGCACATAGCGCTCGTGAAGCGCGGTTGAAATCCAAACCGTGTTGATCAGAGGCTGCAAAATATAGTCGAGAATCATCGCCCAACCGGCAAGAAATCCCAGGTGAGGGTTCAGCCCTTTGCCGACGTATGTGTAGGCAGAACCTGCGGAAGGATACAGCGCTCCCATGCGGCCGTAGCTGACCGCCGTGATCAACATGGCAAACAGAGCGATCAGGATGATGGTGACGAAGTGACCATCGGAAAGCTTTTGCGCCACGCCATATAAAGGAACGGGCGCGATCGGCTGAATCAGGACTATTCCGTAAAAGATCAGGTCCCAGAGACTCAGAACGCGTTTTAGCCGGGGTGCGGAGACAGTGGTAGCGGTTTCCATGTGTGCGGGTATTGGAATTGGACTTGTGTAACGAAGTCAAGTATTAAAACGATTCACGATTCACGCGTCCCACCCAACTTTGTCATTCCGAACTCGCCTCCTGGCGAGAGAGGAACTTAACGAAGTCATTGCAGCGGCACAGGCGTCAATGCGAACTGCACTTTTAACCGGACCTCACCGCTTTGCATCCGGCATGTACTCATACGAGTACCCCCGCGGCTCATTGCCAGACACGAATCGCGTATTGAATTCCAGCATGTACTTCAAATGATCGTCATCCCCGGGGAATGACTTGCCTGGATACGGATAGGTTCCCATGCGCCGGAACGGCAGTGGCTCAACGGTGTTGCCGTCGTAGGCATAGAAGTCCATGTCTTTTTCGTAGCCGTTGGCCGAGAAAAAATAATCTCGCGTCCAGCCCTTCGGCAGCGGCGGCAATTTCGCCGGGTCGAATTCCAGCGCCACTTCTTCGCCTGAGCCGAAGACGACCAGCTTGTCGTCGAAGCCGCTGAGCAGCGAGTGCACATCTCCGTAGCGCGTGTACTCTCCCGCCTGACGGGCGTAAGGTCCAGTGCGGCTGACCTTCTCGTAGACATATTTCACGTTGCCCGGGGGCAGATCTTCAATCTGGCGCGGGTAGCCGTGGAATTCGAGGTTGGCGCTCGTAAGCGGAATTTCGCGCAGCTTGAAATTTTCGTTCTGCGCGCTGCGGTCGATCAGGATGTCGTCCCAGTAAATTTGCAGGTTAGTGGTGATGCGGATTCGCTGGCTTCCCTGCGGCACCTTGCCGCTGAGATCGACGGTGATCGTCTTCGGCAAGCCTGCCGGGAAACCCATGTCATCGAGAACCCGGACCCATTTGCCTGGCTGTGTGCCTGGTGCTTGTGTGGCTCGGACACTCCTCTCCGAGCTGCCTTGTGTGGGGCGGGCGCCCTCGCCCGCCACTTCGGCTTCCACGTAAGGTGCAATACCCTCCACCCCCGCCTGCGACGCCGCATACATCCCCGTCGCCGTGAAATATTCGATTTCGCCGTGCATCAGCAGGTGCAGCGGACCTCCGCGATACGGCTCACCGAGATCGAGGATCAGGCTGTGCGGCTTGGTGAATCCTTTGAACGGAAGCAGATCAAGTTTGCCGACGTACTTGTGAGCGAGAAGATCGGGGAGAAGATTATTTCCCTTATCGTCCCAGGCGCCTGTGGGAGGTTTCGCGTTGGAACTGGTCACAACCTTGAATTCAGGGTACGGCGGATTGCTCGCGAAATATTCGTTGGGGTACACATCTTCACTCGCAGGGTGATCGACAGCAAGAAGCTTTACCGCATCGAGATAAACGACTTCTTCCATCGGCTCCATAAGGCGGAAGGAAAGCACACTTCGTGGAGCACGATTGTTCGCGTAGGCCCGGGTGCCCTCACCCCGGCGGTCAGCTTCGCTGCCCCCTTGGTCTGTGGAGCTTCGGTCCACCGGGCGGGTGAGGGCACCCGCCCCTACGTGGTTCGTGGAATCATCGAGTTCTCGGATCACGTTCCGATTGATCTTTACCCACTCAGTCGGACGCGCAATATTTCGCTCACCCGGTGCGACCCAGTGACCGACAACACCCGCCCCAAGAATGTCAGCGACCAATTCATAGTGTTTGCCGTCCCAAACGAAAAGAGTTGGACACGAACTGCCGCGGCGGTCGATCTCGAGAATGTCTTTCTGTTGATTGCCTGCAACTTCGATTTCATCCTGCAGGACACCGGTCGGCCAGAGCATCCGTACGATATCAGCCTGCTTGGCTTGTCCTAGGCCAACGGTGAGGTACGGTGAATTCTGGCCAAGATATCCGTTCGATCCGTAGATTTCGTATTTCTGGCGAATGCCGTCGGAGAAAACCTCGACCTTCGTCCCAATAGCGCTCTTGTTGTCATTCAATCCCTTGAGCCCGAGCCGCAGCCAGTTATTCTTGTTTCCGCCTTCGTTCTTGAGCAGGATCGCCGGGCCATGGTTCTGCGTTATCAGCAGGTCAGTTGCGCCGTCGTTGTCGTAATCTCCGGTGATGATCGCGCGCGGATCTTTGAGCTCGATCTTGTCGAGTCCAACATCTGTTGTGACGTCTTTCCATCCATCCGGCCCAAGATTGCGGAATAGCCTGATTTCGCCTTTGCCGTCTTTTGTCTCGCCCACAGCGACGAGGTCCACCCAGCCATCATCGTCATAGTCGAAGGCTGCAAGACCAAGCATTCGAGCATCATTCTCCCCAAGCATGCTCATCTCTTCGAACTGTCCGTGTTTGTTATGCCAAAGTGTGAGGCCGGGCCGATTGATATGAGTTATCGCAACGTCCATCCATCCATCATGATCGAAGTCCAGAACTGCTAAACCGATTGCTCCGGAAGATACAACAGTACTGGACGAGAAAGGGTGCAATTGTAAAAACTTCCCTTCCCTGGGATTCTCAAAAATCGCCCCGGATTTCGAGTCTGTCACGACCAGATCAATAGCTCGGTCATTGTTGAAGTCCGTGCCGACTGCATTATTCGCAGCGGAGCTAGTGGCGACCCCAGTCTCGGCCGTAACGTCTGTGAACGTGCCGTTGCCATTGTTGCGCCACATTACACTGGCAGCATGCGCCTCACTACCATCGTTGAGAACGATTTCACTTGAGCCATAAAGATCCAGATCTCCATCATGGTCATAGTCCAGGAACGTGATTCCGGTAACGCCCGCGAACCCGGCAGGTGCCACGTTTTTGAGGCCTGCTGATTTCGTTACATCTCTGAACGAGCCGTTCTTCTCATTGTGCAGTAACAAGATTCCATCATTGACAGAAACTGCAATGTCAGGAAATCCGTCATTGTCATAGTCGCCGACCGTACATCCGACGGCGTGAAGACTCGCATCGATGCCGGCGCGTTTCGTGACATCCTCAAACTTGCCATTGCCCATGTTGTGGTACAGGGACACTCCTCCCCCGCTACCGTTATCAGGCAAAAACAAATCGATTCGCCCGTCACCGTCGTAGTCCAGAAAACAGGCGCCTGGACCTTGGGCGTATCCTGCGTTTTTCGACGCGGGATCAACAGAGGAAGTTATCCCCGCCTCCTTCGTCACATCCACAAATTTCACCGGAATTTGCGGCAGAACCTTCGCCGCCGCTGCTACCGATTCTTCCGCCAGCGAGTATTTGCCCTGGTCGCCATACGCCAGGCTCATCGCCGAGCCGAGTTTGTTCTGCGTTATGTACTGGAAACGCGTTAGGTGCTCGCGGGCGTGCGGCGTGTCGCCGGATTGCTGATAAGCGCGCGAGAGTCCGAATTGCGCCGAGGCGTGCAGCGGATTCAGCTTGAGCGCATGGTCAAACGCATCGATCGCCTGCGGAAATTGCTTGAGCTGAGCGTAAACCGTGCCCAGGAAATACCAACTGTCGGCATCGCTGTCATCAATTTCAATGACGTGCTTGAAATCTTCGACCGCGGCCTGCGGATCGCTACTGTTTTTCTCCAGCATGCCCAGGGCGTACCATACATGTGGATCTTTGGGGTTTTGTTTGGCAGCCTCGTCCAGAGCTGTCTTTGCCTGGTCAACGCGCGCCAGGCTTAGCAGCGCGATTCCCTCATTGACTTTTGCGACATGCAGATTGGGATCGGCGGCTCTTGCATCCTGAAAATACTTCAGCGCCTTCTCGAACAACTGCTGGTTCATGTAAGCGCAGCCAAGATTATTCAGGCGCGCACCTTCCGTGGCGTCAGCTTTCTTTTCGGGCGACGCGGCGAGCAGTACCACCGCAACGATAGCCAGACCTCCCAAACATAACCACAGTTTTGATTTCATTGCTTAGAATTTAACCACAGAAGCCAGCATGGCACAGAGGCATCGGGGATACCTTCGTTTACGACACTCGAGCCAAATTAAGGTAAAAGTAATATCTGATACTCAGAAGCCCGCGGAACCTCTCAATGCCATCCATCGCAGAACAATTGCTCGAACTGGAAAAGAAACTGCTCGACCCCGAGTTGCGGCGCACTCCCGAGAAGCTCTCCCCCTTGCTGGCCGACGATTTTCTGGAGTTCGGCAGCAGCGGGCATTCGATGGATAAAAAACGCGTACTGTACCTGCTTAAGAAAATGAACCCTGCAAAAACGCTGATTGAAGAATTTCGCGCGGTCGAGCTCAACGGCGCTGCGGCCTTGGTAACCTACCGTGCCGTCTCTGAATCGACACGCGTGGAACGCACCCGCTACTCGCTGCGCAGTTCTCTATGGGTGGTGCGAAATGGCGGGTGGCAAATATTGTTTCACCAGGGCACACCGGTGAAGGAAGACCTGCTCTGGACTAGATAGCTATTCACTGATTGCCGTGGGCACGGCACCGGTCATCGCGCATGTGTGGTCGATGATTTCCGCGACTTCGAGCACCAATTCCTCCTCCCACGGTTTGGCGACAACCTGCACTCCAATTGGCATGCCTTCAGCCGATCGCGAAACCGGAACCGTCGCCGCCGGCATTCCCAGCAAATTGAACCACTCGCAATAGCTCCACGCGTCGAGGTATTTGACCTTCTTTCCCTGGATCTGCCACTCGCGCTCCCCATGGCGGAACGCCGGAATAGCTGCGACAGGACAAAGCAGCACTGGGAATTTTTCCATTTGCTCGAAGATATGGATTCGCACCAGATCTCGTTGCAGCCATGTATTGAGCAACGTTTCTCCGCTGTGAGCGGGTTCCTCGGCTACCCAGCCCATGAATTGCTTTAACACCGGACTGAGTCTGGCTTCATTTCCGCGGACAAGCGGGCGCAGCAACATGCCTCCGGCAACTCCGAAGAATTTCCACCAAAGCTCGCGAGCCTCTTCCAGACCATCCGGACGAAAGGGCTCAACTTCGAATCCGGCATTGCGCAACGCTTCTGCTGCACGGCGCACCGCGGCACGGGTTTCAGAAGTCACTGGCGTGCGGCCGTCGTCTTCAAAGTAAGCGACACGAATTTTCTTTGTATCTGGCTGGCGTACGGGAACCGGCGCAAACGATGGATCGCCAATATCTGGCCCTTGCATCACCTCAAACAGCAGTTTCAAATCCGCAACCGTTCTCGCCATCGGTCCGACCACGCCAAGCAAGGCAAAAGGCCCGGCGGATTGAGGGTAGTGCCCGGTGGCGGGAATGCGTCCAGGCGTTGGTTTCAGGCCGCAAATTCCCGAGAAGTGTGCGGGTTCGCGGATCGAACCGCCGCCATCGCTGCCAACGCCGCCGGCAGAGCATCCGGAAGCGATCGCAGCCGCTTCGCCGCCGCTTGATCCGCCCGCCGTGCGGGAGAGGTCCCAGGGATTGTTGGTGCGTCCGTAGAGAAGGTTGTCCGTCTCCCACGCCATCAGAAGTTCGGGAGTGTTAGTCGTGCCGAGAACAATTGCCCCTGCACCTTTCAACCGAGAAACCAGTGGCGCGTCACGCTTGGCCACATGCCCCTCGCGCAACTTGGTCCCCGCTTCGCAGCGCAAACCTGCAACCTCAACCGAACTCTTGATGCTGACGGGAACGCCATGCAGCGTGCCGAGCTCACCGCCCCTTGCCAAAGATGAGTCCGCGTTGCGAGCTGCAGCAATCGCGCGATCCGAATCCATTTGCACGTACGCATTAACTTTTGGATTGACCGTCTCAATGCGGTCCAGATGCGCGCGCACGAGTTCCAACGACGAAACCTGCCGAGTACGGATTAGCTCCGCCATCTTCCACGCAGGGAGAAAATTTGGATCGGTGCTGGACACGAACTTCGGAGTCTAGCATGTCCTCAACATCGGCACGGGTCCTTGCCGCCCCCCGATGTCGGAGCCACAGAGCCTTTCCCTGAGCGCAGCCAAAGGCGCGGGTTCCTTCGATTTTCGAAAACTACGCCGCTTTTCGTGAGCTGGATTTTTTGGAAGGAACTTTCTGGCCCTTCTTGCGCCCTTCGGAAAGACCAATGGCGATTGCCTGCTTGCGGCTCTTCACTTTTCCACCTTTGCCGCGTTTTCCCGAACGCAAGGTTCCGCTCTTTTTACGGCGCATGGCACTGGCGACGGTTTTGCTGGCGCCCCTGCTGTAGCGGCGGCGGCTGGATTTCTTCTTTGCTGGCATATTTCCTCCTGTCACCTTAGAGATAGCACTCAGGGTTCAGGTTGTGCGCTTGACATCGACCGCGCCTGTTTATGTGAGCTGCTAATCTGTAATAAGGGTTGAAATTTTTGAATGAGCAAAATTGTTCTCATCAATATTTCGGGTGGCGATCGGCCGGGCCTGACGAGTTCCCTCGCAGAGATTCTTGCTTCCTATCGCGCCCGCATCGTCGATATCGGTCAAGCGGTTGTTCACGAAACGTTGGCGCTGGCGATGCTGATCGAAGTTTCCGGCAACGAAGAGTTCACTCCGCTGAAAAAAGATTTGATCGTGAAGGCCCACGACCTGGAGCTGAAGATAAAATTCACGCCCGTAAGCGAAGAGTCGTTCAGCCATTGGGTGCGTTCGCAGGGCAAGTTCCGTTTCGTGATCAGCGTTCTGGGGCGAACAATCACCTCAGAACAATTTGCTTTGGTCAGCGCGGCAATATTGGGTCACGGCTTCAATATCGACCGAATTGAGCGGCTTTCGAGCAGGCTTTCCCTGACCGGCCGCATTGAAAATGCAAACGCCTGCATCGAGCTTGAGATCAGCAGCGAAAAGGATGAGTCGCCTGGATTGCGTGCTGCCTTGATGGCCCTGACGCACCGGTTCGCAATTGACATTGCGTTTCAGCGTGAAAGTATCTATCGGCGCAACCGGCGGCTGGTCGCGTTTGACATGGATTCGACGCTGATTCAGGCCGAAGTGATCGACGAACTGGCGAAGCTGCATGGCGTTGGAAAGCAAGTTTCGGCCATAACTGCCGCAGCTATGCGCGGCGAGCTAGACTTCAAGCAAAGCCTGACCCGGAGGGTCGAATTGCTCCGAGGACTTTCAGCGGAAAAGCTTCAGAATCTGATTCACACGGTGCAGCTTGCTGACGGCGCCGAACGCCTGATCGCGACTCTCAAAAAACTCGGCTACGCTACGGCGATTCTTTCAGGTGGATTCGATTTTTTCGGCCGTCATTTGCAGGCGCGTTTGGGAATTGACTACGTATTCGCAAACGACCTTGAGATCGTCGATGGATCGCTCACAGGCAAGCTGGCCTCCGAAATTGTAGATGGAAAAAAGAAAGCCGAACTCCTGGAGTTGATCGCGCAAAAAGAAAATATTTCGCTCGATCAGGTCGTAGCTGTCGGAGATGGCGCCAATGACTTGCCTATGCTCAACATCGCAGGCATGGGGATTGCTTTTCATGCCAAGCCTCTGGTCAGACAGAGTGCGAACCACGCGGTGTCGCACCTGGGGCTCGACAGCATTCTGTATCTGCTCGGCGTGCGAGACCGCGATCTGGACCGCGCCGAGTTCCGCTCTGCCAGGGGCAATTAAAGGCTATGCCGCCTTCCCTGCCCGGTTTTTTCTGAAACGCGGGAGCACTTCTTTTCCATAGAACTCAATGACGCGCCGCTGGTCTGGCTGGCCGGAGTGAATGTGCACTTCGGTTGCGCCGCCGCTGAAGGCTTGCTGCAATGCCTTCACATGCTCATCGGCGTCCGTGCTGATCGTCCAACCTTTTAGCACTTCTTCCATCGGCAATTCGGCCTCGGCACGCCGCTGAATTTCCTGCGGATCGCGAATGTTGAAGTATGGTTTCCACGCCTTCGGACCGAAACGCCAAAGTTCCCCCGCTTGCTGCGCGTCCTTCTGGTCACCCACCACGACATATTGCTCCAGGAAAATCGGCATCTGGCTTGGGTCTTTCCCCGCCTCTCGTGCGCCCTTTTCGAATTCCTCGCGGTGCTGCTTCCATGTCTTCGGATCCGTAATCAACCCCTCAGCATGTAGCCCCACACGATGCATTGCCTTCGGCCCATTTCCCGCCATCAGCAAAGGAATTTTCGTTTTTGGCGGGTCGTAAAGCTTGGCATTCACGTTGTAATACTGGCCCTTGTGCTCCACCTTCTGACCGCCCCAGAGTTTCAGTATCAAATCGTGCGCTTCGACCAGACGCTCTGATCTCTCCGGCCACTTCGGCCAGATTCCAGTCGCAGACTCTTCGTTCAGTGCTTCGCCGGAACCAATACCGAGAAAAATACGGTTCGGATACAAAATGTTCAGCGACGCGAATGCCTCGGCCACAACCGCCGGGCTGTAACGGAATGTCGGGCAAGTCACCGTCGTGCCCATCACTATCTTCTTCGTCCGCGCTCCAATTGCTGCCATCGTGAGCCATGCCTGCCCGGAGTGCCCTTCATTCGACTGCCAGGGCTGAAAGTGGTCGCTGTGTGTCATCACATCGAAGCCAGCCTGCTCCAGCAATACTCCGAGCTGCAGCAATTCATCGACGCGGAATTGTTCGTAAGCGAGCTGGAATCCCACCATTCCCTTCCAGAGTGGGTTTTCGGCGGACGAATTTTTGTTTGCCATCGGCTTCTCTCCTGAAAGCTCTGCCGCTGCTTGTGAAATGCTGGTTAACGTTGCACTCAAAAACGGAGCGCCGAGAGCGGCCATTCCGGCTGACTTCAGCACCTCTCTGCGGCTAAGGGATGAATTGGGTGATGGAACATCAGGCTTTCTTGCGGACATGAAAAACGTGCTCTCTTCCTATGGTTCGACACCAAACGGCGAAGCGGAAGGCAAGCGTTGTTTCAGATGCTTTTACTGAGCCAGGCTTTGCATTGCCAACCTCAGGGCGGGAGCACAGCCCTAAGACCACGTTCTGGTTATTTCCGCTATAAATATGCTGCGGCTTCGAAGTCGTAAATCAAGATGCGCATTGCCATCGACACCGGCGGCACTTTTACCGACTGCGTCTACGTCAAAGACGGAACGATTGCAGTATTGAAGCTGCCTTCTACTCCGGATGACCCGTCAAGGGCCGTACTCGAAGCGATTCGCCAAATTGCCCGCCAGACAAGCGCCGAAGTTCGCCACGGTACAACCATCGGGACCAATGCATTGCTTGAGCGGAAAGGCGCCCGCGTAGCATTCGTGACCACTGCCGGGTTCGAAGACACAATCGCGATCGGACGGCAGGCGCGGCAGCACCTGTATGACTGGCTGGCCACACCTGAGCCGTGCATTGTGCCACCCGAGTTTCGATTTGGCGTGAAGGAGCGCGTGACTGCTGCAGGCGAGTGTTCTCTAGCGCCCAACCAGCGCGATCTGAGCACCTTGCGCAAGCACATCAAGGCGAGAAAGGCTGAGAGTATTGCGATCTCCCTGTTGTTTTCGTTTTCAAACCCGAAGAACGAACGACTGGTGGCGAAAGCGCTATCCGATCTCGGCCTCCCGATTTCGATCTCGCATGAGATCCTGCCCGAGTTTCGCGAATATGAACGCGCAGCCACCATCGTCGTCAACGCCTACTTGGCGCCGAAAGCCGGCGCATATGTCGCAAAGTTGGAAGGCGAAATTACGCGCCAGCGCCGCGGATCGCTCTACGTGATGCAATCTTCAGGCGGAATTATTCCTGCAAAGGTCGCTGGCAAGGAACCTGTGCGCACAGTGCTTTCGGGACCGGCGGGAGGAGTCATCGGCGCTCAGAAGATTGCCACGCTCGCCGGATTTAAGAAAATCATCGCCTTTGATATGGGCGGAACATCGACGGACGTTTCCCTGATCGATGCCCGCGGGCCGCAAATCACGAATGAGTCACGCATTTCGGAAATGCCAATTTCTGTTCCCGTGCTCGACATTCATACGGTGGGCGCCGGCGGCGGATCGCTGGCGTGGTCCGATCGCGGAGGAATTCTGCACGTTGGCCCGCAATCCGCAGGAGCAGATCCGGGACCGATCTGCTACGGGCGTGGCGAGCAGCCCACGGTGACCGATGCAAACGTGATACTGGGACGTCTGGATACTGAGTTGGCGCTCGCCGGAAGCGTGCGGCTGGATGAGCCACGAACGAAAAAGTATATGGCTAAAGCACGCGGGCGGATTCGGTCGATCGAGCAATTTGCGTCCGGGATCGTGAAATTAGCCGAAGCCGAAATGGAAAAAGCCATTCGGTTGATTTCGGTAGAGCGCGGTTATGATCCGCGTGAATTTACCTTGGTTGCGTTCGGGGGAGCTGGGCCGCTGCACGCCTGTTCACTCGCGCGCGCTCTTGGGATTCCCCGCGTGCTTTCGCCCGTGATGCCGGGGGCATTGTCGGCATTGGGAATCCTCGGAGCCAACATTGTTCGAGACTATTCGAGAACGGTGATGATTGCACTTGGACAAAAAGCTTTTAACCGCAGAGATCGCAGGCAAGACACCAAGGACGCGAAGAAAACCAGGGGCATCTTGGCTCTTTTGCAAGACGACTTTTCAGTTCTTGAACAAAAGGGTCTTGCTGAGTTCAAGAAAGAAGGATTGAGTGGAACATCGATCCGGTCTTTGGATTTGCGCTATGCGGGCCAAGGCTACGAGATCAACATACCGGCGGGGCCGGAGTTGATTGCGCAATTCCACGAGGCGCACCGAAAGCGGTATGGACACGCCGAGGAACGCCGGAGTGTGGAAGTGGTGAATGTGCGTGTGCGGATGATTGCAGGTTCAGAGCCGATTCACTTGCCGCGGAAGACTCCAGTTGGGGTGGATTGTGCGGGCGCAATCCTGAAGAGAAAACCCGTGATGTTTGACGATCAGTGGATGGAAGCTTCGGTGTTCGATCGCAGCCGGCTCCTTCCGGGCAATGAGCTGGCGGGACCGGCGATCGTGCACGAGTACAGCGCAACTACGGTTTTGCCTCCGGGATGCAAGGCTAGAGTGGATGAATATTCCAATCTGGTGATCGAGGTCTGAAATCGGGAAGATGAAATCGTTCGATCCAATCGAGCTTGCCGTCTTCAAGAGCGCGACGCGTTCTGTAGCGGAAGAGATGGGCGCGGTTCTGCGGCGCACAGCGTTCTCGCCAAATATCAAAGAGCGGCGCGATTACTCCTGTGCGGTATTCGACGGCACAGGACAAGTGATCGCCATGGGCGACCACATGCCGGTACATCTCGGATCGATGCCGATGTCAGTGCGCGCCGCCGTGGATTCACTTACGCTCGGCCCGGGTGACGTGGCGATCCTGAACGATCCTTTTGGGGGCGGGACGCACTTACCTGACATCACCATGGTGCTGCCTGTTTTCCTTGCAGACGAGAGATCTCCAACCTTCTATGTCGCGTCTCGCGCGCATCACGCCGATGTGGGCGGAAGATATCCGGGATCAATGGGATTGTGCCGCGAGATATCAGAGGAAGGACTTCGCATCCCGCCGGTGAAATTTGCGCACGCCGGCGAGACCGATGCTTCCGTACTGAAGATGATTTTGAGCAACGTGCGCACGCCAGAAGAACGCGAAGGTGACCTGGCGGCCCAACTCGGAGCATGCCGAATCGGCGAACGTCGTCTTCATGAGCTGGCAACAAAAGTGGGCAAGAAAAGGGCTGAACAGCTTTGCAAAGCACTGCTCGACTATTCGGAACGCTTAATGCGCTCTGAGCTGGCGCGAATGCCGACGGGAAATTTTTCGGCGGAAGATTTTCTCGACAACGACGGATTCAACGATGAACCCGTACGAATTCGCGTCAGCATCGGTTGCGATCCCGTGAAGAAATCTGCGCGGGTGAATTTTGCCGGATCGAGCCCCCAGGTGGCGAGCAGCATGAACGCCGTTTTCGCGATCACTTACTCGGCGGTGTTTTATGTTTTTCGCTGTTTGCTTCCTGAAGATGCTCCGGCCAATGCCGGATTGATGCGACCGATTACAGTCGTCGCTCCCGATCGCAGCATCGTGAATGCGGGTCCACCAGCAGCGGTGGCCGCCGGCAATGTTGAAACTTCACAACGGATTGTCGATGTCCTGTTGCGTGCGCTGGCAAAGGCAGCGCCGGAACGAATTCCGGCTGCAAGCTCGGGAACGATGAATAACTTAACCATCGGCGGAATTGATCCGCGAACGCAACGACCATTTGCATACTACGAAACCATCGCCGGAGGAATGGGTGCGCGGCCCCACGCCGATGGCCTTTCGGGTGTCCACACCCACATGACGAATTCGCTGAATACACCGGTGGAAGCGCTCGAATATGCATATCCGTTCCGCGTTCGCCGATATTCATATCGCCCGCGCTCAGGAGGTACGGGTAGATTCCGCGGCGGCGATGGACTCATTCGTGAAATCGAGCTGCTCGCCGATGCCCAGGTCACATTGATGAGTGATCGGCGAAAATTTCGACCGTACGGCTTGGCTGGCGGACAGCCCGGCGCGACAGGGTCGGCCACTCATGTTTCTGCAAAAAAGCGGAAAAGGATCCCGGCCAAATCCAGCGTGCTCGCGAAAAAGGGAGACGTGATCTTAATTGAAACTCCGGGCGGGGGAGGATGGGGCAAAAGCTCTTAGAGCAGAGAGCCGAAAAGTCACGAAGAACGTGGAATATCTTGAAAGATCGGTGAATCCCACCTTTCGGAAACACTGCGAAACGCAACCTCCAGATGAGCTGAATCTCAGTGCGAAACTGCGGCAAATAGGTTTGTATGAATCAGCGACTGAAACTGCTTGTCATCCGTCTTGAAGTGCATTTGCAGCTTGGAACTATCGGAGTTCACTGAGACATCTTCCAGGGCAGCTTTCTCTACCGGCGAGGCGGTCATCTTTTTGTAGATCACGCCTGCCTTGACCAGCGAAGAGAGCGTTGCCGCCGTCACCGAGTCCGATGTGATCACATCCAGATCGAACTTCACTCCGTCGGAAAATCCCATCGTGTAACGCGAACCAAGAATGTGCTTCTTGATGGTTTCATAGTCGGCAAGTCTCGATGCATCGCCCAGCGCAGAAAGCATCATGTTCTGCGTTCCCTTCTGGTCGAGAATGCTCCACACCGTACCGGACTCGACATCACCGATCAAGTCCGCAATGTCAGGGTTTGAATCGAGCGTCTGGACATAGCCGTCATGAGCATCGATGGCGCCACGCAGGGCTGGGCCGCTGCCAAATAGAAGTGTCGTCTCATCCAGGAATGACATCTCCATGCCGCTTCCCATCGGGTAAATGTCGGAATCGTGATATTTCGCCGGGCGAACCTTCTGATAGCGCAGCTTGCCGAGCACTGTCTTCAGTGAGAAAACGCCTTGCGCCGCCCCAATGATTTGCACTCCCTGCTTGGGTTTGCGATAAGAGATAAAAGTCAGCGTATCGACATCACGGTCCGTAGAAATCCCAATTCCCTTTAAGGCGGTTTCAAACTGCTTCAAATTCTCCGGCAGGACCTGGTTCTTCAACTGCTGCGCAGTGTCGGAGTTCTTAAGCGCACGATAATCGACACAGATGATCTGCTGAACATCGGACGGAATCGCTGGCCGCACCGACGAAGGGAGCGGCGTGGCAAAAGCAGCAAAACCCATCCCGCAAACGAAAAATATTGTCAGGCCCGAACGCAAGAAACTCTTCATATTTACCTCAAGAATCACTTACTTGGATGCAGGGCTGGATTCGGCAGTCACCCAGCTATATCGTCATTGTAGTCGAACGTTGTCAGGGCCAAGCTGATGACCAAGGTACGAGACCCTGGGCATCCTTCTAAGAACGAACCATTTGCGCTCGCTTGCGGACGTGCGCAAGAAAGTCCGAGTCTTTCAGCGATTCGAGATTGATTTCGACATTCGCCAGCGCACCCTCCATCCCGGCTTTTGCCAAGGCAGTGGCAGTTGAAAGATCGGATTTCATGTTTGGGTTCGTGATGGGGCGCAAATCTTCGACAATCTTGACGATCTCAGCGGCCCGCTCGGCTACGCTCAATGGAACGCTGGTCGCCTGCTTGAGCGCGGAGTCTACAACTCCGTTGCTGTCGGCAGACTCTTTCGCTTTCTTGTAGGCGGACATCACTGCGTTGTAAGACTCGGCGTCGGCATCGATCGCGGCTTTGAGTTCCTCTCGAACTTGAGCAAGCCGAGAGATGGCGGCGCTCAGCTGCGACTCGTATGGCGCATAAGCTTTCTTGCCTCGCGACATCGAAGCCACCATAGTTGCCAGCCCCGCGGCCATCGCGGCACTGGCCGCAGCGGCGCTGCCTCCACCCGGCGTCGCAGTGGGAGCAGCCAACTGCTCGATGAAGGGTTCAACGCCGGCGCGCAATCCGCCGACCGCCATCTTCCCGCCCATCACCCCGACCAGGCGATTCTCAAGGATCAAAGAAGAATCGAAATTTTCCACCTGCAGGAACCACTCGGCAGCCTGCTCCAGCGCCCTTTTGGGAATCAGTCCAACTATCTCGCTGCTTGCCGGAGCAACGCCGTAGCGCTCAGCTTCCCGCTTCACCAGTTCAAAAACCCGATGCACCGGCGTTTGCTCGAAATCAGTAAGATTCATCGAAACTTGGGCCTGACCGCGAACTAGAAATCCAGCAGCCTTCACGAATCGCAACCCACCTGTGGAAAACCGGACCGCCTTAGCAATCTTTTTCGCGATATCGACATCGGGAGTGTTCAAGAACACGTTGTACGCGATCAGGAATTTACGCGCGCCCACGACACAGGCCCCCGCTGAAGGATGTAAGCAGCATTCTCCAAAATCAGGCTTGCGCCCGGGATTCGTGGCAATTTCGTCGCGGATGCCTTCAAACTGTCCCCGGCGAATGTTTTCAAGGTTCTGGCGCTCGGGCGAAGTTGCGGCCGCTTCGTAGAGATAGACCGGAATCTGATGACGCTTCCATATCTGCTCGCCGACGTTGCGAGCCATCGCGACACAGTCCTCAATAGTCAGGCCTTCGATGGGAATGAAAGGAACCACATCGGCAGCACCTAAACGCGGGTGCGCCCCCTGATGTTTGGTCAGGTCAATCAGCTCGGCGGCTTTACCCACGCCACGAATGGCCGCCTCCTGGACCGGCCCGCGTTCACCCACGAGCGTAATGACGCAACGATTATGGTCAGCGTCCATCTCGCGGTCGAGCAGATAGACCCCGTCGAGCTTCATGGCTTCGACAATGGCGTCAACTTTGGATTTGTCGCGTCCCTCGGAAAAATTTGGAACGCATTCGACGAGCGTCTGCATAGTCGAAGGATAGCGGTTTAGAAGCCAAACCGCACCTGTAAATCGATCCGCCGGTTCGCAGATGACGAGGCAAACGGGCCGCCGCCGATCATGATGGATTGCCCAAAGAATGGCGAGCTCAAATTCCCGATCGGCGGACCAGGATTGAACGTATTAAGCAGATTGCGTGCTGAAAGGCTGAAGGTCAGGCTGTAGCGGCGATTCGAACTCCCTCCACCGCCGCCGAAAGGATTGCCCATGCTGGCTCCGCTCAACCCGCCGGGGCCCAGGCCACCGCCGTGAGGTCCGTGGTAACCGCCTCTCCCGCCGCCTCCACCACCTCCATTTTTCGTTTCGCGACCAAAGTTGAAGGTCTTGCTCAGCCGCAAATTGACGGTCGTGTTTCCCGGCCCGGTGCAATAGTTGACCGGCACCTCACCCAATGAAGTAGGCGTCACGGAAAACGAAGCCGCCGAGGTGCAAACTGCATTTGCAGTGTTGACCGCAAAGGATGGCCGATCGTTAAAGAGCGAGTCACCATTATTGTCCTGTCCAGTGGTCAGATTGTAGGGCTGGCCTGAATTGATGATGATGAATGGGCTAAGCGAAAAACCATAAGGGGCGTTGATGTTGCCACCGAGGAAGACGCGGTGCCGCACATCAAAAGCCGCCCGTCCATAATCGGCAAGCGGATCATACTGATTGGAAACGAAGCTTGCCATCGTGGTTGTCCCGCTGGAGAAGAACCCTCCGGCGCTGCCGCCGGAAGCGGCGTCGCTCTTCGCGTAATTCAGCGTGTAGAAGCCGAAAAGAGAAACGTGCTTGCCGGTATTCACGCGAATGTTGGCGATGATCTGGTTCTGACGGAAGATTCCCTCCGACTCATATTGATAGATGTTGTCCGATGTGGTCAGTGGTCTGCCGCCATTGAGCCATGGGGCAGGCGCGTTAACATTGTCGATAAAGAAAGCATGCTCTCCGCGCGAATTGAGGTAGGTGACCGAAACCGTCGCGGCCTTCGTGATCTGACGTTCTACGCTGGCAGCTGCCTGAATCGTATAAGGAGAACGCAGGCTCGGCGAAACCCGGTACACGGTCGGCGAACCGGCGGAAGATATTTGACTGAAGCTCGGAACCCCGGTGCCTGTAGCTGAGTAGAAACTAGGATTCTCGAGCAGCGCGCTCTGCTGCGTGACTCCATTGAGAAGGTCGGCTTGCTCCACAAGGTTGTAACCGAAACGGTCGTAGAAAATTCCGAACCCGCCACGTAACACTGTTTTCGGAACCGATCTTCCGTTGCTGCCGAGCCCCCACGCGATCCCAAGACGAGGAGCAAAATCTCCATGGTCCCCCATATTGTTCTGCGATTCGAACCTGAGACCATAAGTAAACGATAGGTTTGGCTTTGCGCGCCATTCGTCTTCGAGATAAAGCCCAGCGTCGAACCAGCCTACGCTGACGTTAGGCGAACCCGTAGCAATCGAATACTGCGACGGACAGGACGGCGGCCCGCCAGACGGCCCCGGGCAGCCGAATTGCAACTCGTTCTGGTATACGTCAAGCGCTTTGATAAATGTGCTGGTGCTCGGATCAAAGATTGGGGAAAAAACAAAGGTGCTATTGAAATTCGTCTCCGTAAATTCCGAATCGTCGATCCCGCGCAGCCGGGCGCCGAATTTGATCAGGTGATTGCCATGCGTGATCGACGTATAGTTCTGCAGTTCGTAGCTGTTTTCAGTTGTGCGAATCAGGCCTTCTGAGTTTCCGCCGCCAGTGAACGCACCTTGCACCTCGATGGTCGGCGCTGTGCTGACCGGGAGCTGGTGATTGGTATCGCGATTAAACTGAAATCGCGTTTCATTCACGATCTTCGGACCGAAAATCTGTGTATCGCTGATTTGCAGCGTATGCTCGGTCTCATTCAGGTTGTACGCGGCCGATGGCAATGTAAGCGTTCCAATCCCGGAGTTCTGGTCGGTATCGTGGGAAAGCTGATACCGCGCTGTAAGAGTGTTGTTCGCACTCAATTGGTAATCAAATCGCGGGCTGATGTTGGTGCGGGTCCTGGGATTGGGGATCGATTCCTGGAGTTGGAAAGGAAGCAGCGTCGTTGGGTCGATCACTTCCGCATTGATCGCCGAAAATTCGTCGACGTTGCGTCGGGAGGCATCTAGAAAGAACGAAGACTTCTTGTTGATCGGACCACCGAAATTTCCGTCATAGAGTGCCGAGTTGTAGTCGGGCTTAACGCTAACGTACGGGTTCTTCGAATTGAAGATTGCGTTGGTGTCGCTGAACATGAATTGGCCATGGAAGTGGTCGCTGCCGGGCTTAGTGAGAATCTCGATTCGCCCGTAACCCAGTTTGTCGTACTGTGCGGAAAACGGATTCTGGTTGATGCGGATCTCGCGGATCGAGGACTTCGGTGGAAGCTGGCCGCCGGTAAAGCCATCGATGTAAATCTGCCCGCCGTTCGGGCCCGCAGCCGGCCCCGCAAGGGCCTGCAGTTCGCTTTGCAACTCGTCCGGATCATCAGACAAAGCTTCGAGGTCCTTGCCTTTGATAACGATGGCATTCGCATTCGATTCCGCGCCGACGTCGAGCGTGGTGCCCTCGGCGTGTACATCGACCTTTTCCTGCTCGGCCTGAACTTCAAGGGAAAGATTCAAGGTCTGTTTGTCGCCCGCATTTAACGCGACCCCTGGCTTTTGCAGAGTGGCAAATCCTTTTGCACCTGCGGAGACGGTATATGTTCCCGCGGCCAGAGAATTGAGATGAAACGAACCCTCCTGGTCCGTTTTTGCAGTGCTCTGCTTGCCGCCGGCGTCCGTGGCGGTAACTACTGCACCGGGAATAACGGCGCCGGTCTGGTCGATAACTTTTCCACTGAGAGTCGCAGTCTGTGCTTGAGCGAATACCGGCGAAAACAATGACACAAATATCAAAACGACCGAAGACTTTCTCAACTGTTTGCCTCTTAAGAGAACTTTATTCCGCTGCCTCTCCCCCACCCGGAGAACCTCCGAGGTTCCAAGGTGAAAGAATGGTCGCCGCTGCAGCACTGGGCGCAGCGGTAAGAATCGGTTCAACTCCGGAAAGTAGCGTGATCGTCGTAGGCGGTGAATTTGCGCTTCCCTCCGTCGCCACCAGCATCACGGCGTCTCCCTTTTGGAGGTCGGTGAGTGAAACACCTGGCAGACGCGCGAGTACCTGCTGGAAGTCCGGCGGGCCACCTCCCTGCCCGTGCCAATTGCCGCCGCCCGCTCCAGCGCCAGCGGTTCCGCCCTGTCCACGCAAGTTCCCCTGACCATCTTGTCCTGGTGCGCGGTTCGTACTGGGGCTAGCAGCGTTCGATCCGTCGCCTGAACTGCCCGCCGATGAATTCGTGGGCTCAGCCGCTCCGGTCGCTCCCGCTCCGCCCTTGAATCTCATGGCCAGCCGCTGCGCCATGAACGGCGGCAATTTGTGCATCTGCGAATCGGCAGTGATCTTCAAAGTCACAGGTTTCTTACTCCCAAGATCCATCACTGTGATGCTGTTGTTCGCAGCATTCGTAGAAACGACAGTTCCTGCTATTTCCCTGAACGCGCCGGAAACGATGGCTTGCGCCGTGAATTCCGTGGCGTCAGCATTCTTCTCGCCGCGGGCGCGGAGCTGATCGCCGGGTTTGATCTCGGCAAGCGTGCTCGGTTTCGCGTCGTCAAATTTCACGGAGTCTGGCGAATATCGTCGAATCTCCGTGGCGGAAGAAACGTGGACCAATGCGGTTTTGCCACCCGGACTAAGAGCATTTGCCAATGTGATGGTCCCGGCAGCCGTGTCCACTGCCTTCACAATCCCACCCACGCCGCGCCGCCATTCTTCCCGTTCCTGCTGTTGCTTGCTCGCAATATCGCTCTGTTTCATCACAACTACAGTCGTGGCAGCAGTGACGTTGTCAGTTGCGGGCCCGAGCGCAAGAACGCGATCGCCAACCTTGACGTCTGAAAGTTGAATTGGAGTCGCGGTCTTGAGATCCAACTGACCGGGCGCTGTGCGCAGGATACGGGTTGAATCCGAAATTGTGACTGTCGTCTCGGTTCCACCTTCGACGGTCAAGACCAGTGAGTTTCCGCTGGTCGATTTCACCGTACCTAGCGCTTTCGCGAAAGCTACCGGCTCGACAAACACGGAGGCAAGCAGCACCAACATGGCCCATTTCGCCACGCGCAAGTACCACAACGGGGCTGGATTTGCCTGCGGATATCCCATCTTTCCCTGATGATTATTCAATCATGCGCAGGAAACAAGCTGGGTAAAGAATTGTCAAATCCCGTTAAGACAAGCAGATCTCACGCGGGCGTGTCGCGTAGCCGAAGAAAGTCGGAAAGTGTGTCCTTCCAGTCGCGCATGGTGATTCCGTAGGAATCGAGGCTGGCGTGCGAAAGCACCGAATAACTGGGCCTCGCTGCCGGACGCACGAAGCGGTCGCTCGTAGTCGGCCGGACTTGAGTTTTTGAACCCGCCTGACGCAGAACTTCCGATGCAAAGTCGAACCACGAGCACACGCCCCGGTTTGTACAATGCACGATTCCCTTCGCGCCTTTCCGGCAGAGCGCAATGATCGTCGTGGCGAGATCAAATGTGTAGGTCGGACAGCCGCGCTGATCGTCAACCACGTCAAGTTCTGGTCGAGTCTCAGCCAACTTCAAAATCGTGTCGGGGAAGCATTTTCCCCATGGACCGAAAAGCCACGAAGTACGCGCGATGCATGCCTCCGGCGAGATTTCGAGAAGTCCAGCTTCGGCATCGGCTTTGCTCTTGCCGTAGGCGTTGATCGGGTCGCGAGGATCGCCCGTTTCATAGGGCGTAGTCTTCTTTCCATTAAACACATAGTCCGTACTGACGAATAGGAGCTTTGCCCCGTTTCGTTTCGCCACTCGAGCAACGTTCACGGGCCCATGCGTATTCACCGCCATGGCAAGCTCCCGATTTTTCTCGCAACCGTCTACGTCGGTGTAGGCGGCGGAAAGCACGATCCAATCAGGATTGCTCTCACACACCACTTTCTCGATTTCGTCGGGAGATCGTAGATCCGCATCCGCGCTACCAAGTCCTGCAACTTCGTCTCCGCTCCATTGGCGCATAAGCGCCTTTCCGAGCATTCCCGTGGCTCCAAAAATTGTTATGCGCATGTTGAAGAGTTGACCAGGTGGTCTCTTAAGGAATATAGCCTAACCTGCCGCTCCGGCCGCTCAGGCCGACTGAAACGTATAAAATAAAGGTTACTTCCCATTTCAACCAGAGGTAATAATCATGGCAACTCTCGAAGCTCCCGTCCGCCCTCATACTCATGCCCGCCAGCGCCTGTTTCGCAACGAACCCGCGGTCGATTTTTCGAAATGGGATGCGGCACGCGAAATGCGAGCCGCTCTTGACCGTGTTCGCGGCCAACTCGGGCGTGAGTACGACCTGATCATCGGCGGACATCGGGTGCGTACGGCAGAAAAGATTCGGTCGCTGAATCCTGCACGCCCGTCAGAGGCGGTTGGCATTCACCAGAAGGCGGGGAAGGAACACGTTGAACCCGCACTGCAGGCTGCGCTGAGGGCCTTCGAGAGCTGGAGTCGAACTCCCATTGAACAGCGTATCGCTTTGCTTTCGCGCACAGCCGAGATCCTGCGTGAGCGCAAATTTGAACTGATGTCATGGCTGGTGTTCGAGGTCAGCAAGAATTGGGCCGAAGCTGACGCTGATATCGCAGAGACCATCGACTTTTGCGAACTTTATGGAATGGAAGCATTAAAGCTTGCGCAGGCCAAAACGCATGTACAGCTTCCGGGCGAGCACGATCAGTTGTTCTACATTCCGCTCGGCGTCGGTGCAGTGATTCCCCCGTGGAACTTCCCGTGCGCGATTATGGCCGGCATGACTCTGGCCTCGATCGTCTGCGGAAATACAGTGATCTTGAAGCCTTCCAGCGACTCGCCGACGATTGCGGCAAAGTTTGTCGAAATTCTCGAAGAAGCCGGAATGCCGGAGGGAGTAGTCAATTTCTGTCCTGGATCGGGCGCAAGTTTCGGCGATGCCATCGTGGCCCATCCGAAGACCCGCTACATCGCATTCACCGGCTCGCGCGAAGTTGGCCTGCACATCAACAAAACCGCAGCCGAGCAGGCGCGCGGGCAAATCTGGATTAAACGCACGATTCTCGAAATGGGCGGGAAAGACGCAATCATCGTTGACGCCGATGCCGATCTCGATTCGGCTGTTGATGGTGTTGCGGCTGCGGCTTTCGGATTTCAAGGTCAAAAATGTTCGGCGTGCTCTCGCGCAATTATTGATGAACGTATCTACGACAAGTTCCTTGAGCGGCTGAAAGACCGTGTCGAGCGGCTGACCATCGGGGATCCCGCTGCCAACCCGAATATGGGCGCGGTGATTAACGAAGGATCGATGAAATCTATTCTGAATTACATCGAAATCGGCAAAAAGGATGGAAGGCTGATCACCGGCGGTGCTCGCTCGAAAGATGCCGGAGAAGGCTACTTTGTTCAGCCAACCGTGATCGCCGACATCCAACCGAAATCGAAGCTCGAGCAGGAAGAAATTTTTGGTCCTGTGCTTGCCGTGATCAAATCACGAAATTTCGAGCACGCGCTACAGATCGCTAATGACACCGAGTTCGGCCTTACCGGCGCAATTTATACCGGATCGCGCGAAAAGATTGACATCGCAAAACGCGATTTCCACGTTGGGAATCTCTATATCAATCGCAAATGCACCGGTGCCATTGTTGGCGCGCATCCGTTCGGTGGCTTCAACATGTCAGGAACCGACTCCAAGGCGGGCGGGCCGGATTATCTGCTGCTGTTTACGCAGGCGAAGTCCGTGGGAGAGAAGATTTTGTAGCGTGTGGCGCGGACACTCTTGTCCGCGCGGTGGTCCGGAGAGATGCCGGTCTCGATAACAGGCTTAAGACATCGAGTCTATGTGGAGACAGAAGTCCCTCCGCAGGTAGTCATTTCCCCAATACTAGCTTGGCAATCGTCTGCAGTTGCATGTTTGACGTGCCTTCGTAGATCTTCCCGATTTTCGCGTCGCGCCAGTATTTTTCAACCGGATAGTCTTTGGTGAATCCAACGCCGCCGTAGATTTCTATGGCCAGCGAAGTTACGCGTTCGGCCACCTGCGAGCAGAACAGTTTGGTCATCGCAGCTTCTTTCACGAACGGCACGCCCGCGTCTTTCATTCGTGCGGCGTTATAGACCATGAGACGCGCAGCTTCGATCTCAGTCGCCATCTGCGCAATTTGGAACTGAATTCCTTGGAACTCCGCGATGCTCTTTCCAAACTGTTTACGTTCCTGCGCGTATTTTGCCGCGTACTCCCATGCTCCACGCGCCACGCCGAGCATCTGCGCGCCAATTCCGATGCGGCCTTCGTTCAATGTCTCAATTGCAATCTTGTAACCTTTCCCTACCTCGCCGAGGACGTTTCCTTTCGACACACGGCAATCTTCCAGAATCAATTCGCAGGTTGAAGAAGCACGAATTCCCAGCTTGTCTTCTTTTTTCCCGACCGTGAAGCCCGGAAAATCTTTTTCAATGATGAATGCCGTGATTCCCTTGTATCCGGCGGCAGGATCGACGGTCGCAAACAGGACGAAAATTCCTGCCTCTTTGCCATTCGTGATCCAGAGCTTGCGGCCATTCAAAACGTAATCGCTGCCTTTCAACTCCGCGCGCGATTGCATTGCGAACGCATCCGAGCCCGATCCGGCTTCGCTCAATGCATATGCGCCGACCGTGTCTGACGACATACGTGGCAAATAGCGCTTCTTCTGTTCTGGAGTTGCCCAGCGCAACAGCGCATTGTTCACCAGCGTGTTCTGCACATCGACGACAACCCCGGCCGAAGCGTCGGCGCGAGAAAGTTCTTCAACCGCCAGAATCGCTTCAAAAAACTTTCCCCCTGCTCCTCCAAACTGTTCCGGAATCTCAATCCCCATCAATCCGAGTTGGAAAAACTGTTCGATGAGCGAATGATCGAAGACGCCCTTCTCGTCCATCTCCTTTGCCAGTGGACGCACCTTGTCCTCGGCAAATTGGCGCACATTTTCGCGAAAGAGATTTTCGTCGTCCGTAAGGGCGGTAAGCGGCTGGTTCAAACTCTGCTCAATGGTTTCTGGCATGAAACTCTCGCCAACAGAGATTGCCTTCATGTAACTTCGCGCCGTTCGTGGTTAATAGGTTTCAACCACAAAGCACACGAAAATACGCGAAGTTAAATAAAGCAACGAAAAATTCTACACCTCGGGGAGCGAGTGGGGCAGATCTAGATTTCGGGGGTAGCCTGCCCGCCAAAGACCAGCTTAAGCGGATCAGACTTGAGGATGCGCTTGATCTGCGTGCGCGCATGCGAAGACCATGGCCCGGTCGCATCCAGTTTCACGTAGGCTTGCCAGTGTTTGAGCGCCTTGCGCGGCTCGCGCATTTTTTCATATGCCAGCGCTAGATTGTAGTGAGCATCAGCGTACGTGGGCGCCAGCTGCAGCGCCGTCAAGTAGCTCTGGACCGCATCCGCGACCCGGCCGGTTTCATCGAGCACGTTCCCAAGATCGAAATGCGCCAGCGCATAGCGCGAATCAATGCGCAGCGCCTCACGGTAATGCTGCTCTGCCGCTCGGTAGTCCTGGCGATTGTAATAAAGCGTGCCAAGATTGATGTGGGCAGCGGCGTGTTCGGGGTCAAGCTCCAGAACACCCTCATAGGCGGCAATCGCCTGCAGTTGATTGCGAGGATCTTCTTCGAGCGCCACGCCGCGAGCAAAGAGTTCCGCGACGTCTCCCGACGCTGGTTCCTCCGGAAGGGGCAAAGATTTTGTCACAGGAACGCTGGCAACAACCTTTTGTTCCCCCGAGAAATCGAGCATGAACTGCCCGGCAATCGGCTCGAGCAGCCGACCTTCGTGACGGAATGCAACTCGGTGGCGTCCTGAAGTAAGAGCACTTGCTTCAAGCAGCGGATTTTCCATCCCTGCAGCCTGTTTCTGCATGGCGACGAGCGACTCGCGAATCTCAACCGGCCGGACGCGGCGGGCGCAGAGGTCACGCACTTTTTTTACTTGCAGGAGATCGAAGAAGGTGTAGCTCTCGGCCGAGCGCAGAAGTCCGGCCTTTTCCCACGCCACCAATTGCCGTGCGCTTAACCGCAGAATGCGGATCAAATCTTCTCGGCTGTATCGGTACACGTTGTCTTTGAAACTATCAACATTATCAGAAGCGCACGCTTGCCTTCGCAATAGGAAAATAGGCCCTCAAGGAACCCTTTCTGGCAACACTTGTTGCACCAATGGTGCAATCAATGTGAACTGGCTGTGGAAGACACGGGAGAAATTAATTTCAAATCGGGAGTCGGGCTGAGCGCCGTCACGAACGAGGATTTGTGCGCGCAGGGCCAAGCCGAAAAACCTTTCGTGAGTCTGAGTTGAATTCAACGACCGAAGTTGCTGCCTGCCCCGCAAGAAAAGGCACGAGCGCGACCCGAGCAATAAGCTGGCCAGGTTTGTTATTGCGCGACTCTAAATTAATCTTTTGCAACGGATCCCTCGCCGTGCTGATGTTCCTGGTTGCCTCAGCATTTTGAGTTGCGAGCCGCTGCAGACGGGCTACTGCTCGATCGACCACGCGCGCCAGTTCGAGCCCGTCCTCGTGAGAACGTCTTTCCTGCAAATGCAATTTTGCTTTTTCGGGTGAAAACCAGGTGGGATGCCGATTGGGCTCCTGCGGCGTACCCAATTGCAGGACCTCGCACAAATGTGCGTAGGTAACGGTCTCACCCTCTGATTCCGCGCTTACACCTTTGCGGAGTATGTAGCGAGCGAAAGAAGCTTCTTCAATCCTGCCGTGCACTCCGGCTTCTTCAAAGGCTTCTAGCGCCGCGGAATGGGCCCGTGTAAGGCCTTTTACCACGCCGCCCTTCGGGAAGGTCCATCGCTCTTTGCGCGTGCGCACCAGCAGGAACTGGATTTTTAGTTTGCGTAGGCGGTAACAGACCGCGGCCACCTGTTCACGTTTTCGCGATCTTCCGGACTTCTCGGGAAGCAGCACTTCAGAGAGTGGGCGGCCCCACCGCTTGAATGTCCGCACGAGTTGCAACTTGGCAGCCGCCACAGAATCAGAGTGCCCTAAGAAATTCCCGGCGCATAGACAACAGTTTGATTCTTCAATCTTAGGTGCTCAATTGTTAAAGGCGCAAGAATTCGCGTCAAGTTCCGGGACTAAGTGAATAGCCACACCGCAACTCGGGTGCAACGCGCGAAGAATCTTCTTACGTACTTGCTGCTGCCTGGAGCTCACGGCACAATTTTCTTTCCGTCGCGATTTGGAGCTGATCTTGGAAAGTTTGTACTGCCTGCGCTGCAATCGGGAACTCGAAGCAGGACAAAAATCCGTTGCTGTGTATGTCTTCGCCCAAACGGTCGGCATTCGTCCCAGGCAGAAATCGGCAGCGCGGAGAATCTGCTTCTGCTCTCAGTGTTCAGTATCGCTGGCCATGGGGCCTTCGCCAGAGGGAGCTTTGAACGTCGCCGCTTGGCAAATGATTCGCGAACTGGTCAGCGCGGACCCGGCATTAACCGCTGCGGCCTGGGAAACCTTGCGTGAAGTCGGCGACTTCCTTCTCGCCAACAGTAGCGAAGACACACCAAGGCAGGCGGTAAACGGCTATCTGGAATTTTAATTTCCAGAGCGCTCCTCCTCTTCCAAACTGCATGAACTCAGCCCACCAGGGCTGGAGTATCATGGCAGTGAACGTTCGGTTGTAAACCTCCCTTACCTACTGCTTTCGCGTTGTTCTGTCACTTTAGAGATTGAAAATGGCAACCTCGGCAGCTCTCGAAAAACGGGCCGGTTTGGCCTATTGGATGGAAGAGGTGCTGGTGCAGTGCGGCAAGGCCGAGCACGACTTCAGTGCCGATCCTGTCCACGACTTGCGCACCGCTTTGCGAAGATGCCGTTCGATGGCAGAGGGGATCCGAGTATTCGATTGCGACTCGGCATGGAAGAAAATGCGGCGAGCGGGAAAGCAGCTTTTCAGCAGCCTTGGGGATTTGCGCGACACCCACATCATGATCGATTGGGTGCAAAAACTCGCCCCGGATGGCGACGCTGCAAGCACCAAACTCACAAAGTTTCTGCTGGCACAACAGCGTGAGCTGAAGGAAAACGCGGCTGCGGTCTTGGAGCACTTTGATCGCCGACTGTGGAAGAACTGGGCCAGCAAATTGCCAGCACGTGCGAACCGCATTCCTCTGGATTCTCCGGTTCTTGCACATCTCGCCCTGGAGCGATGGATTGTCGCGCACACTCTGCACGTTCAAGCCCTGCGGAATCGGACAAATGTCGCTTTTCATGAACTGCGAATCGGAATCAAGCGCTTCCGATACACGCTCGAAAATTTTCTGCCGAGCCTATACGAAAGGTGGGGCAAGGACCTCAAAAATCTGCAGGACCTGCTGGGCGACGTCCACGATCTCGACGTTCTGTGGCAAACGGCAATTCGCCTGAACGTCTTCTCTGACGCCTCCGAGCGGAGAGCGTGGCGGGAACGGATCGAACAGGAACGCCATCAACGCCTGTCTACCTATCGGGCAAAGATGGTCGGGAAAAACTCGCTGTGGAGTAACTGGCGGGCAGGTTTGCCCGCGGACTCGGAGCTTCCAGTGCTCGGCCTGGAACGGCTGCGAATCTGGGCTTCATTTCTTGATCCCAGGACCAGTCACGCCAGGCACGTCTCCCGTTTAACTTTGCAGTTATATGACGAACTGCCAGCGAAAGGATTGTTGCGCAGCACCCAAAGGGACAGTTATCGGCTTGTACTCCACGCCTCGGCCTTACTGCACGAGGTTGGCCGCGCCAAAGCCAATTCCGGCCATCACAAAATATCGGCGCGCCTGGTACGAAAATTGATTCCGCCCCTTGGTTGGAACAAAAGCGAATTGGAGTTGGTTGCGGCAATCATCCGCTATCATCGCGGGGCTTTGCCTCAGAACACACAAAAGAGATTCGCTACGCTTTCAAACGCGCGGCAAAGATTGGTGCAACTCCTGGGGGGTATTCTTCGCCTGGCTTGTGCCTGCGATTGGCAACAAGACGGTAAAATATCGCGAGTCAGTGTCGAGTCGCTTGATCCTGTGATCACGGTGCGAGCGGAAGGATATGTCGAGTCAACGCCGCTGGCCGACCATATAGCGGCGGCGCGGCACCTCCTGGAACTTACATATGGCCGACCAGTTTTTGTCGTTGCCAACGATAAGCCACAGGCGCAGGCAGCGTAAGAAACAGCCGGCATTCGCGTCGCATCTTGAATCAAACGGCTTGACCATAACTCACTCGTATGTCGAAAACCCAGCCGGGCACAGCCAAGTCATCTCGCGTCAAAACCAGCCGCTTACCCCATCGCAACGGAAACGGACTGGCCGAACTGGCTCTCCGTGCATGTTTGATTGCGAGTGACGCCGCTTCAAATACCAAGGAGTTCCTCGCGAGTACTTCTCGCCTCGCTTTTCTTGCGGTGCGAGATTGCGAAAAGGAACTAGATCGCATCGAGCAGCAAATGGATGAACAGCTTCCGTCTGCGATAACCCACGTCTCGGAACCTGAGGCCCGCGAATTGCTGGCATGTCTCCGCTTTAGCAACGATCTGGAACGAATCGGCGACCTGCTGTGGGGAGTGGCGCAGCGTGTGCATAATCTGGAAACACCACTACCCAAACTTGACTCTGAGGCACTGATCCAGATGTTGGAGGTGCTTGAAACTATGCTGCAACGCGTGCGCCAGGGTTTCGTCGAGCGTGACCTCGATCCCGCAAGCTATGTGCTCCGCGCCGACCGTGAAATCGATGCTACCTATAAGTCGCTCTTTCGCAGACACGTTCAGGATGATCACCGGGATGCCCCGCACGCCGCGGACGCGCTTCTGATGGCACAAGCGCTTGAGCGCGCTGGCGATCACGCGACCAACCTCGCCGAAGAATTGTTTCGCTTGATCGAAGGCCGCAGCCTGCGTCATGTGCCCAAAAGGCAGTTGAGAGATTAAAAGCTACGTCTCGAAATACACGTTTCCATGAACTTTTGATTCGTCCCTTAGGAGCGCCCCTTGCCATTTTTGAATCGAACGAAAACTGCTGCGCATCTTGTGAGTTAATTCATGTTTGAGAGCATTCTTTGTCAGGTAACCGAATACGACCCGGAAGTCCTCGAGACGCTGATCGAGCTGGCGGTACAGATCGCACGCGAGGGACGCGAAGGACGCCGCATCGGGACCTTGTTCACATTTGGCGACGAGGATGCCGTGCTGGCAAAATCGCGGTCACTCATCCTCGATCCCTTGAGCGGGCATCCTCCTATCGCGCGTCAATTAAGCAATCCAAACCTGCGTGGAACGATCAAGGAATTGGCCCAACTGGACGGCGCCTTTGTCGTGAGCGGTGATGGGGTGGTCTTGTCAGCCTGCCGCTATCTGGATGCGCTCGCTTCGAACGTTGATGTTCCGCTTGGGCTCGGAAGCAGGCATCTTGCGGCGGCGAACATCAGTGCGGTGACCAAAGCAGTAGGCATCGTGGTTTCAGAGAGCTCGGTGGTTCGCTTGTTTTGCCATGGCAAACTTGTGGGAGAGATCATTCCCGAGCTCTGGATGATGGACCATGCTGCCAAGCTGCAAGGCGCCGTGAAGAAGGAAACTTATGGCGACCTGACCGTGCTGACTCCCAATGCGCCCCGGCCTTTTGCGGTGAAATAATCTCCTTACCTTTAACTTCAACATCGAACCAACAAACGAGTGAGAGCAGCAAAATGCCGAAGCCGGTATTACTAAGCGTAGATGACGATTCTGATGTTCTGCGAGCTATTGAACGCGATTTGCGCTCGCAATACGGCGCTGAATACCGCGTCATGGGCAGCGACTCTCCCGAACAAGCGCTCGATATTCTGAAGCAACTTAAGGTCCGAAACGATAGCGTTGCCTTGCTATTGGCTGACCAACGCATGCCGCACATGGATGGGGTGCAATTCCTGCAGGAGGCGATGCGCATCTATCCGGACGCCAAGCGCGCGCTCCTGACTGCATACGCCGATACAAACGCGGCGATCAGCGCGATCAACGATGCCGGCATCAACTACTTCTTTCTAAAGCCTTGGGACCCTCCGACCGAGCGTCTCTATCCACAATTGGATGACATGCTTGATGACTGGCTTGCTTCCTATCGGCCAAGTTTCGAGGGCATTCGGGTACTGGGAACGCGGTGGTCGCCGCGATCCTACGAGTTGCGCGACTTCCTGGCGCGAAATCACGTTCCATACCAGTGGATCGACATTGAGCTGACTGCCAATGATGCCGAGACCAAACGCCTGCTCGATGTTTTAGGGCCGGAGGGAACGAATCTTCCAGTTGTTCTGTTTCCCGACGGAACCAAACTCCTCGAGACGCTTCCCGCGCAAGTCGCGCAGAAAGTTGGCTTGCGTACTCGAGCGCAAACCAACTTTTATGATCTCGCAATTGTGGGCGGCGGGCCCGCTGGTTTGGCGGCAGCCGTTTATGGAGCTTCCGAAGGACTGCACACTGTCATCGTTGAGCGTGAAGCTCCTGGTGGCCAGGCAGGCATGAGTTCGCGGATTGAAAACTATCTCGGCTTTCCAACCGGACTGAGCGGCGGGGATTTGGCACGCCGAGCTGTGGTGCAGGCGCGCCGTTTTGGAGTCGAAATCCTTGCTCCGCAGGAGGTCACTTCCGTTCGGGTCGAGGGACCGTATCGCATCCTGAAATTGGCCGATGGTAGCGAAATTTCTTGCCATGCCCTGATGATCGCGAGCGGTGTCCAGTGGCGTCGGCTCGAAGCTCCGGGGATCGACCAGTTGCAAGGAGCAGGCGTCTACTATGGCGGCGGGGCAACCGAAGCGCTTTCCTGCAAAGGAGAAACTATCTACGTGGTGGGAGGTGCAAATTCAGCCGGCCAGGCCGCGATGAACTTCGCGAAGTACGCGGAAAAAGTCGTCATACTGGTCCGCGGGAATTCGCTCTCGAGCACCATGTCGAAATACTTGATCGACCAGATCCAGCAGACGCCGAACATCCAATTGTGGACCCACGCCAGCATCGCCGAGGTGCATGGCAATTCGCATCTCGAGGAGATCTCAGTCCTCTGCTCCGACACCAACAAAGTTGAGAGGGTTCCTGCCAGCTCGATCTTCATTTTCATCGGCGCTCTGCCGCAGACCGACTGGCTTGGCGATCAAGTGGAACGTGACCAGAGAGGCTTCATTCTGACTGGGCCAGATTTGATCCGCGATCACGATCGCCCCAAAGGATGGACACTCGACCGGGATCCCTTTCTGCTGGAGACGAATGTGCCCGGAATTTTCGCCGTCGGTGACGTGCGGCACGGTTCCGTAAAGCGAGTTGCCTCGGGCGTTGGCGAAGGATCGGTGGCGGTGCAGTTCATTCATCAGTACCTGAGCAAGGTGTAATGATGGACAAGTCGGACCTACGGCATGTGTCGATCTTTGCTGATTTGCCTGAGGACCAACTGGCATGGTTCCTCAGCCAATCCCAAGAGCAAATCCTTAGGGCAGGGGAAACATACATTCGGCAGGGCGATCCTGCCGAAAACATGTTCGTCATCCTCGAAGGCGAATTCCAGGCGCGCGGCGAAATCAATGGAGAGGCCTTTGCCTTCCCGGTCAAAGCAGGCGAAGTAACCGGCGTCCTCCCCTTTTCGCGGATGAAGAAAACGCCGGTGACCGGCAGGGCGATGAGCAATGGCCGACTGCTGCGCTTCCCTTCTTCGCAATTTCCGCAACTCGTACAGAGAATGCCGGAACTGGCCACGCGCTTGGTCGGACTGATGTCCGACCGCATTCGCGAGACCACGCGTGTCGAGCAGCAACGCGACCGACTGGCTTCCCTCGGAAAGCTTTCCGCCGGACTCGCGCACGAGCTCAATAATCCGGCTTCTGCCGCCAAAAGAGCGACCAGCCAGTTGCGCCAAACGCTCAAGAAAATAAAAGACGCCAGTCACGAACTGGGCCGGCGGAATCTCACGCCCGAGCAGAAGTCCCAGATCGAAAGCCTTGAAACATCATTCATCCGCCGCGATGAGCCTCCGCCCGACGCCCTGGCTGTGAGCGACCTTGAAGATCAGATTGATTCGCTTTTGCGCAGCCATGGCCAGGCCGATTTGTGGCAGCTTGCGGCCGATTTGGCCCAGCGCGGAGTAAAGCGAGCCGCGCTCGAATCTCTATTCGCGAATCTGGGAACCGACACCGCACGAGCGGCCCTGGTACGACTGGCAGCTTCGGTCGAAATTGCCGACCTCTTAAACGAAATCGAAAGCAGCGTAACCCGCATTTCCGATCTGGTACTGGCTATCAAGGAATACACCTTCATGGATCAGGCTCCGGTGCAGAATGTCGACGTGGTGAAGAGTCTCGAAAACACGCTCACCATCCTTAACCACAAGCTGAAAAAAGGAGTGGTGGTGAAGCGCGACTACCAGAAAATTCCGCTTCTGGTGAATTCCTTCGGCAGCGAGCTGAATCAGGTTTGGACCAACCTCATCGACAATGCCATCGACGCCATGGACGGCAAAGGCGAGTTGAAAGTGCGGACCTACCGCGATGACTCCTGCGTAGTAGTTGAGATCGGCGACAATGGCCCGGGCATCTCTGAGCAGGTCCAGGCACACATGTTTGAGCCCTTTTTTACCACTAAGCCGGTCGGCCAAGGCACAGGGTTAGGCCTCGACACGGTCATGCGAATCATCAAGAAACACCGCGGCAACATTCAGGTTGAGTCGCAGCCCGGAGAAACGCGATTCCAGGTGTGGCTGCCTTTGTCCGACGCCGCGCAGTAATCGGCAACGTCATTGTTGCTGCGCATCTCTCAGGTTCGGGTCAATCTCATACGCCTTGTCGAGTTCCGCTTTTGCTGCAGCTTCGTGCCCTTCCTTCTGAAGCACTAACGCCAGGTTGTAATGAGCTTCTGCGTAGCCTGGCTTCAGGTGCACAGCCTTGGAAAATTCCTCTTGGGCTCCCTGAAGATCATCTGATTGCATCAGCATCAAGGCGAGATTGTTGTGGCCTTCCGCAAAATTCGGATCGCGACGAACGAGTTCTCGGAAGACATTCACAGCCCCAGCCGTGTCGTTTTTGCGACTGAACACCAGCCCTAGTTGCACGCGCGCATCCGTGTATTCGGGATTCAGGCTGATTGCCTGCGTGAGTTCGTTTGTCGCCGCATCCAGATTTCCAGATTCCGCAAGTCCGAGGCCAAGATTGTAGTGCGCCTCGGGCAGGTCGGGATCGCACATAACCGCTTGCCGGAATTCCTCGAGCGCGCGAGCGTGATCGCCTTGCATCCAGTACAACTGTCCAAGACTGGAGTGGGCCTGAGCGTAGTCAGGTTTCAGTTCCAACGCTTTCTTGTAGAGCGGCAGCGCTTGTGTGGCATCGTTTTTGCGCTCCCACGTGAGTCCCAGGTAGTAGTAGCCAGTCGGCAACTCGGGAGCTTGCTCAATCGCATCTTGAAAGAGCTTAAGAGCATCATCCAGCTTTTGCTCTTTTAGCGCAGAGACGCCCTGAAGGGTCAACATCTTCGCCTGCGCAAGTCGCGTTCGAAAGTCGTGCAGCCCTTTGAGATCGTTTAATTCTTTTTTTGCGGCGCTGGTCTGACCTTGAGCTCGCAAGGCTATGCCCAGGTTGTAGTGCGCCTGCTCGAAATCTGGCTTGAGCTCGATGGCGCGCTGAAAGGCCGCAGTTGCCCCCGTCAGGTCACCTCCACTTTTAAGCTCCATCCCCAGGTTGTACTGCGCCTCCGGATCCTGAGGGTTAAGTTCAGCCGCCTTCCGAAAGTGAACCAACGCCTCGGTGTGCTTGTCCTGACGACGTAATGCAATGCCCAGCATCAAATGTGCCGCTTCAGAACGTGGATCGAGGGCCAACGCGTGACGAAATGCCGTCGCAGCCCCGTCAACATCGCCGAGTTGACCTTTTACACTGCCCAGCTCGATATACAGATCGGATGAGGGTTTTAGTTCCACGGCTCGAGTCAGTTCGCGCTCGGCGTCCGAAAAATCATTTTGTCCGGACTCTATGCGCGCCAGGAATCTGTGGATCGCGGCATTTTGCGGGTCGAGTCGGACGGCTGTCTGTAGTTCTTTCGTCGCAGCCGGAAGGTCATGCAGCTCGTACTCGGTGGCTCCCAAGCCGTAATGCGCCTCGGCCCACTTCGGCTTCAGGTGGATGGTTTTTTCAAACTCCTCCGCGGCCGCCTTCGCATCGCCCTTGTATTTCAAAGCAAGCGCGAGATTGTAGTGCGTGAGCGCGTCATTGGGATCGAGGGAAAGGGCTTTCTGGAAATCTGCAATTGCCTGGTCCCAGGATTTTTTCTGAGCGAACTCGGTGGCCGCGCGACGATAACTCTCAGCCGTTTGCGCCAAGCAGGGCGCTGCAATCACCAATAGCAGAAGAACGACAACGGCCATAACGACAGCCTAGCACGGTAGACGAGGACCCTAAGAGAAGCCGGAAATGGAAAACGACAAGGACAAGAAAAAAGGGCGAGGCATGCCAGCCTCGCCCTTCATGATCAGATCACCAAACAAACTTCGCACTGAGCTGCCCGATGCGGGGGTCACGCGCGTTGGTGACAACTCCAAAGCTGTCGCCATCGATATCCCCGCCGGGATTTAAGAACTGAGCGTGATTGAAGATGTTGAAGAATTCGGCACGGAACTCGAGAGCTTTTGCCTCCGTGATCGGAAGTCGCTTGCTCACGCCCATGTCGAAATTGTTGATACCGGGGCCGTGGAAAAATCTCCGGTTGGCTGTTCCAAACGTTCCAAGTGTGGTGTTGTGAGCGAACGCTTGCGGCAGGAAGTAGCATCCGGTGCCCGACTGTGTAGGACAATTCGGATTCACGTCCCGTGGGTTCACTATCTGCACTGGGCCGACAAGGTCCGGCATATCGGTGGAGGAACTGCCCGCCAGAGAAATATCCTCACCGCTCTGCTGCATCTGGACCGGGAAGCCTGTGGCGAGATGGGTTATGCCTTGGATTTGCCAGCCCTGTGTCAGCCGCTTCGGTGCTCCACGGAAAGCTCGATCGAATGGTATCGCCCAGATATAGCTGGCGACAAAATTATGCGTGATATCCGTATCTGACAAGCCTCGGCTTAATCGGGGGTTTTGGAAATTGACCAGGTCGTTGAACGCGGAAGAATTGTCGATGGCCTTGGCAAAGGTGTAAGAAGCCAGCAGTGTCAAATCACCCGCTTTGCGCTCAATGGTGACCTGTCCGGAGTGGTAGATGGAGTTTGCCGCCAAATGAGTCAGTGTATTGGCGTTGCCAAAACACAACGTTTGCGCCCCCGGACAGTAGTTGTTCTTGAGTAGAAAGTTTCTCGTCCCGTAAACGCAGTTCTGCGTGGCGGGCGAGCCTGCCGTGGGTGGTAAAAGAGATGCGTCGCATCCCACTCCCAAGGCGGCCCCTAGAGGAAGGGTGTAAGTGTCTTGCTCACCCTGTGGGGCGCAGCCGCCAGCAGCAGGGTTGGAGGCATCGGCCGCCCCCAACGCGTTCAGTTGAAAACAGAGAGCAGCGTTCCCAGGATTGACATCTTCTTGCTCAATCAACCGGTGTCCCTCCGTTCCGACGTATGCCAGCGTGAGCACGGTTGATGGACTCAACTGGCGCTGAATGGAGAAATTGAAATGCTCGGCATAGGGCAGCTCATTGTGGATGTCGTATCCCGGGAAAAAGGACATCGGTTCGTAAACGTTAAAACTCAAATTCTTGTTGTTGGGATCGCCAGGAATTGGGACGGTGAACGGGAATCGCTGTCCTTCGCCGTCGGTGCCTCCGTCCAGACGATTGCGAAAAGGCTCGGAAAAATCAACAGGGCCAGGACTGGTCCAGAAGAGGCCGAACGGTGCGTCAGCCACTTCGAAGAACAGATTCAGATCCTCCACTGAAGTGTAGTAAATACCATATGCCGCTCGAATGCTGGTTTTTCCTGGCCCACCAAAGACTTTGCCTAAGACACCGTCAGTAAAACTGGGAGAATAGGCGAGACCGATGCGTGGGGCGAAGTTGTTGTACCGGGTCGGAGCAAGCGTTTTGGGTATGCCCGGATCACCGGGGTAAACAAGCCCCGTGGGAGAATTCGGGAAGACCTGCGACTGCTCTCCCTTCACCCAGGTCTGAATTTTGCCCTGCGTGTCATACAACGGCATGCTGACTTCCCAACGCAGTCCTAGATTCAAAGTTAAATTCGGAGTCGCCTTCCAGGAGTCTTGCACATACGCGCCACCGTAGCGGGTACGGGAATCCAGAAGTTGTAAGGCGGCCTGAGTGTAGCCACTGTTGTTGCTTGGAGCGCCGATCAGGTAATCGGCGAAAGATTGATCCGCAATACTGCCGTCCCCAGTCACGGTGCCGTCGAAACTGAATGCCCCATTCACGTCCGCCAGGTTGCGCTCGTTTATTTGGTAATAACGGAATTCACCTCCGAATTTCAAAGTATGATTGTTGACCACTTTCGTGAACCCATCGGTAACCATATACGTGTTGTTGGGTTGGAATGTGATCAAATCGGATGGGCCGACGCTAAAGCCAGGGAAAAAGAGACGTGGCATGAATTGCTTCGTATCTGGCAAGCCGTCAGTAATGATTCCCAAACCATTCGAGTTATCGAAACCTAGCGATGCAAGCGACTGGAAGGGGCCGGTTGGGGTGCTTGCATGAGTTGAGGTGCGGAAGAAGGTCGCCCGCGCCTCGTTCACGGCGGTGGGCCCAACGGTCTTCGTGTTGCTTATCACGAACTCCTGCGCGCGGGTCGGCGTAATCGTAGGGAAGCCCGGAGTACTGGAGACCCCCAGCGCCTGTGAGTTGGTCGAATCGTCAAAGTGGTAATAGAAGGACCAATTGCCGGTCTTCTGGTTATTAAAGTCCACGCGCTCGCCAATCTTGTCGTCCCTTATCGTGTTCCTGCCGCTGTTATCCGCATAGTTGAACGAGCCGTTCGTGACGTTCGGGAGGGGGATGGAAGGGAGAGTCCCGATGGCCGCGGATGAAAAAGCACTTTGCGGGATCACGCCACCTGGGAAGACGCACGTGCCTGCCTGGCCATCAGCCAGCGTATTGCAGCCGGGGGTCCAATACGGCTCGCCCGCGTTCACCGTGTAGCCCAATCGTGTTGAAAGTTCGGTTGGCCAGCCGCAGGCTGGACAGGTGCCACCGGCGGTGCCATCCACTGTACCGGTAAGAATGGTCGGGTCGAAAATGCCCTGACGTTCGGCGGCCGTCGGTAAGAACAAGCCACCAGTCTCGGCGGCTTGCACTTGCCTCGTGCCCTGATAATCTGTAAACCAGAATAGTTTATTCTTCCAGAAGGGCCCTCCGGCGGTAAACCCGAACTGATTGCGGCGAAGTTCGGACTTGGGCTGGCCGGAAAGGAAATAGTTCTGAGCATCCATCTTATCGTTGCGCAGAAACTCGAAGACGTCACCGTGAAAGCCGTTGGTTCCTGATTTAGTGATGGCGTTCATGACCGCCCCACTGAACTTTCCGTATTCGGCATCGAAACTGTTCGTGATAAGGCGAAATTCCTCGACCGAATCGAGATTCGGAACTAAACCCGCGCCCAGGTTGCGCCCCTCACTGACGTCGCCGCCATTTACAAGGAAAGCGTTCGCAGTTTCACGCTGTCCGTTAACCGAAATATTTCCGGTATTGGAGTCATAACCACCGGAAACTGGTCTGTCGCCTCCAATCGTGCCCGCAGTTGTCGGCGCCACGCCGGCTTGCAGGCCTAACAGGTCAAGGTAACTCCGGCCGTTCAGCGGCAAAGCCAGCATCTTCTTCGAATCGACCACGTCTCCGAGCTGGGTGTTTTCCGTCTCCACGTGTACCGCAGAAGCCGAAACATTGACGTGCTCCGCCACGGTGCCGACCTGCAGCGTCACATCGAGCCGAAGCTGGTCATTGACCTGGAGCGTGATACCGCTGTTGGTAAAGGTCTGAAATCCGGCAGCGGTTACTGTGATCTTGTAGGCACCGGGCTGCAAGGCAAGAAAATGGTAAGTACCATCTGCAGCCGTCGTGCTGTCCTGGCTGACGTTGGTTTGCACGTTCACAATGCTGACTTGTGCGCCGGCGACCACCGCCTGCCCTGGGTCACGAACTGTGCCTGAAATCGCGCCCGTCACGTCCGCGCGCGCCGCGCAGAAGCTGAATACCGCTATCATTAAAACGATTGAATACCGAAGCGCAGACTGATACCTTTTGTCGATCACAGTATCCACCCCCGAAGAAGTGTGAGCACAATGACATAAAGGAGTGGGTGAAATCAAGCCAGAATTGATGCCGTCGGCACCAAATTACTAATCGTTTACAGTGATGATCGGGAAGGCAATTTGAAAATGCTGGAGCCGACGATCGGACTTGAACCGATGACCTGCCGATTACGAATCGGCTGCTCTACCAACTGAGCTACGTCGGCTAATTGATTTCCGAGGAAATTATGGTCAGTTTAGCATGCGACGGCGCTAATTCAGGGCAGGTCCCATGGCTTGTATCGGGTCGCCAACTTGCGACGACCGAAGAGAGCTGAGCTGCATATGCCAAAGATCAGAGTCAGCCAAATCCAACCACCGCTCACCGCTAAATTAGCGAGCGTCGCATTCACCGGTCTGTAAAGAAGACCCTCCAGAACGACGACTGTCCCAAGCGTCGCCAGCGTCCCCGCCCGGTTCCCAAAACGCGTAGCGATAAGCAAAATCACGAACAGCAGAGATGCTGGAAAAAGCAAACTCAGCGAGACGCTTGCGAACAAAGCTGACAGCGTCAGTACGGAAATTGTAAGTACCGCAACCGCGAGCCACAAAATTAACGGGTTGTCAGCGCGCCACCGCTGGATCGCGGTAACAAGAGATCTTCTCGCTCCCTCGAGAGGCCTTCGCACATTTGCGATCACGGAGGCCTGAACTTCGTGGGCCAGGCATCCATAAAGAAAGCACGTGCCGACAAAGCCAACAAACGGCGATGGAAGCACAACGCTGTGATCTCCTAAAACGGGTTCCGGTAATGCTTGATCTGGGAAACCAGAGTTCGTGGGCGCTTGAGCGTTAACAGTTGTGGCAAATTCCTCGGCGATCGCGAAGCTCTCTGGCGCAACTAAGGTGTTCGTTGTAGAACATGCCGAAGCGGCTGTGCTTGTGTGCGTCGTCAAGTCGTCGGCGCTGGACTCCACTACAGGCATGATGGCACGCTTTAAGACCTACTTTCTTCCACATGCATTGATGCTGCAAACCGAGCGTAAGATGCCGGACAGCAATCTTTTACCTATGCAGCGTCAAGTGCCGAATTCGCGTTGTTCGGACGAACGTAGGTATGTACTTCCGAGTAATTCCTCTCACGTTTTTTCTTTAAGGTAAGTAGCTTCGAAAATAAAATCCAGCCACTTAAGCAATTCTGCTGAGGGCAATTGAACGACAAGACGCTAAACGACCTTTTGGCAGAGAAAACCTTGGAAGCTGGAGAATTTCATGAGAGTTGGGAAGCGTTGGGTCTCACTGTGTAAGTTTCTTTGTCTAACCTCGGCGATGTGCCTGCCGTCGTTCGCGGGTGTATCGGTTTCGTCCCCTGCTAATGCAACAGTTACAAACTCCGGAAGTGCAAGCGTAACCTCCCCTGTACATTTCGTCGCTACCGGCACCTCGCCGGCATGCGCGAAGGGCGTGGCATCGATCGGAATCTACACTGCTCCGTTCAAATTGGCGTACGTCGTCAATGGGGCCAACCTGGATAAAAGCCTTAGCTTAAACGCAGGAACATACAACGTTGCTGTACAGGAATGGGACCACTGCGGACAATCGGCGAAAGCGATGGTGAAGCTCGTAGTCGGCAGCGGTTCCGGATCTGGGTCGGGTGGTTCGGGTTCCAATCACGCCACTCCGGTGACGCCTATGGTGGTGAAGAGCCTGCAATCCCAAAAGGGATGGTCGGGTTTTGCATTGTTGCCTCCCGCCTTCGGAATCTGCCAGGACTGCACTTCGGTGGGACCGAAGCTGCAATGGTCATGGACCCAGAAGGTCGCTTCGCCATCAATGGACAGCCTCTCTACCAAGTCCGTCTATGGCAGCGGAACCGTTCAGTGGGGAGACGTCTTGTGGAACAACCACTTGATTGGTGATTTCTCTTCCCAAGATATTCACGACTCCAACCATACGATCGTTCCCAAATATCACTACTTCACCTATGACGTTTATTTCTTCGTGAAGAACGTTGAACTTTCGCAGGCTCTCGAGTTTGATATCAACCAGTTCGTCGGCGGGAAAAAGTTCATCTGGGGCCACGAGTGCCGAGTCGCAGGTGGCCATCAGTGGGACATTTGGGACAACCCCAGCCAACACTGGTATAAGACCGGCGTTCCCTGCAATCCCATCAGCAATGCATGGAACCATTTGACGATCCAGGCGGAGCGCACGACCGACGATCATTTGATTTTCAAATCGATCACGCTAAATGGGAAAACTGCAACCTTGAATCACGTAGAGTCGCCAACAACAACGGCGTGGCACGGCATCACCATCAACTACCAAATCGATGGCGACCGCTATGGTCACCAGTACACCGTTTATCTCGACAAGTTGACTTTTACCATGCAGTGATCGTCTTTTCGGCCCTGTAGCCAGAAAAATGGCCGCCCAGACCGGGCGGCCATTCCAATTTCCGGCGCTTTAAATTGCTTACGCCGCGCCACCTTGCCAATATTTTTCGTATTCCGCCTCAGAATGCGACGGCAACAAGACCCAAAACGTTTATCCCCCATTACACTCCGGAATGGGACTGCAGAATTTCGGCCCTGTTTCTAGTTCAGTCCCGCACTGATCGCAGAACATTTTTTTCGCCTCTTGAGTTCTGTTACGGCCACGAATGCATTTCGTTCCGCTATGTGCAAAACGAAAAGGCCACCCGGCAACAGGGCGGCCTCTTCTTTCAAGGGAGAATAGTTCCAACGGAGGGATAAACCGTCAAAACTTTCTGGCGAAATATTATGAGCCAAAAAGTGGGGTGTCAAGGAAAGTTTTAAGAAATAAGTCCTTTAATTTCAGAAGATTGAACAAAGACCGTTAGAAAGCGATAAACCCGCCGTTTTGGGCCAAAAATCCCGATTCACACGTTCAACCGGCGTTAATTGAAGAACTTACGCCCGAATCGGCGGGTTTCTCCCCACCGTCGGAAAGGTGCAGGGCGATAATTTCCATCTGTTCCGGACGATCGAATACCTTACCTGGAAGCAGCCGTTTCATCGCCAGCCGGAAGCCTCCGAATGCAACTCCGGCTGCCAAGCCCAGCCCACAAATCACGGCGGCAAGAATAATCACCCCGACAATGAGGTTGGCTGGATTGTTTCGCAGCGAGGAAGAGGTGTCCTGGTTCCAGGTAACGTCAGCATCGTAGTTGATTTGCGAGAGCAGCGAATTGGCATCGCCTTCGGAAACGTTCCCGGTCACGAGCGCCAGGATAGGGCCGGTGCGCTTGATGCTGATGGGCGGATTGCTCAATTGATGCGCCTGCTGTGCAGATTGAATTTGCTTGAGTTGTGCGCTGGCAATCTGCGGAGTGGGATAGCTGACCAGCATGAGCGTGCCTTCAGTGTTCGACAGGTCGTATTCGCCAAGGACGACTTCTGCACCTTTCGTAAAATCCACAAACTGCGCCGGCAACGGTGACCCGACCGCCTCCAGGCCCACCGGCCCGACAACATACTTCGCGGTGTTTTTTACGTACGACTGCTTGGGAAGGTAAATGGGAAGGCCCGGCAAGTTCGCAGTGGTCCCCGGTGGCCGCGGCAGGTCATCCGCGAGTTCGCGGAGTTCCGCCGCTGACATTGCCGAAAGCCGCTGGAAAACCGCATCTACCAGAATGTTTCCCTTGTAGAAAAGAATGCGCTCGTTAAGCGACGATCCCATGTCGCCGATCTTTTCATTCAGCATCTGCGGCATTTTGTAGAAAGTAAACGCGCCATAGGCGCCGCTGGCATCCTGGAAACGAGCAGCCTTCACAGTGAGCTTGCGACCGTCGCGCGTGTAGGTCGCTCCTTCGAAATCGGTGAACCCGTACTCCTTGAGCAGCGCAGCGTTGGTGGGATCGGCGGATTCAGGAGATCTGTTGGTCTGGGCGGCTTTTGAGATCTGCCATCCACCAAAGGCTTGCGGAAGAATTGTCGCCTGCTTTGGCGCCTCGGCGGCAAGGCACACGCCAGCAACCAGGAGAGGCAGACAACGAGAAAGAGAAATGGTTGATCGGAAAAATCTCATGAACAGAAGGCGCGAAGCACCTGAGAATTAGACTACAGGCGGGATTGGAAAGTTTCCAGTTGCAGTGTTGCCGTTTTGCTCCGGTTTCCTTCTTGGAACTTCGTGACCTTCGTGGTCGATGCGTTTGCTGAAGATAAGGACCGGTCGGAGAAAAACGTCCGAGCACACGGTTTAATCTGCAGAGGTTTTCTCGAGCTTGCTTGCCACCTTCAGCCCCCCAAGACCGTTCACGTAACGGCTGATTCCGCGATACAAAGACTCAGCGATCTTCTGCCGGTATTCCGGAGTCTTCAGCCGGCGTTCGTCACCGGGGTTGCTGAGGAAGGAAATTTCGGCCAGGATCGACGGCATATTTGCGCCTATCAGCACTACAAACGGCGCTTTCTTCACGCCACGGTCCCGTTCGCCGGGGTTCCTGACAGCGAGACCGTTGTGAAGCGATTGCTGGACATCTGAGGCGAATTCGCGCGACTCTTCAATCTTTTCTTTCAGGGCAATCTTCTTAACCAGGTCCTGCAGCTCATGAATCGACTTGTCCGATGCGGCATTCTCGCGCGCTGCAACTTCCAGGGCCTCCGGGGACGAAGTGAAATTCAGATAGTAGGTCTCCACGCCACGCGCATCCGGGTCATGACTCGAGTTGGCGTGAACGGAAACGAAGAGGTCGGCTTCTTCCTGGTTCGCGATCGAAGTACGGGTCTCAAGCGGAATGAAGGTATCATCGCGCCGCGTAAACACCACTTCTGCACCCATTCGCGCCGACAAAAGCTTACCCAGCCGCTTGCTCACATCGAGCACCAGGTCCTTTTCAAGCAGGCCATTTGGGCCGATGGTGCCAGTATCGTGTCCACCGTGGCCGGGATCAATCACGATCTTCCCAATCTTCAGTCCGAGTGTGCGTATCAACGAACGCTCGCCGTCTGAAGTTGGTTGCGCTTCCCGTAATGGAACAGCCGATGCGGTTTGAGTCTTGCCGCGCCGCGCAGATTTGGAAACAAGTAGTGAGGACTTGGCAGCCGTTTTTTTAGCTGGTACATCAGCCGAATCGGTTGAGGTGTCCGCCGAATCGTCGTCGTCCTCGGCAACAATCACCTTTTTGGGGGGAGAAGCGCCTCCATCGGGCCGTCTCGTGGTTGCCTTCGTTGTCCCATTGTCATGGATATCAATTACCAGCCGCGGCGGGTTCAGAACCAACGAGGCGTTGTAACTAGCATGCCCGTCCGTCTCGATCACAAGCCGTGCCCGGTCCGCGCTGTATTGCGCCATGCGAATCTTGTTTACACGTCCATCGCTCACATCCACGGTCGAGCCATTCAGACTCGGAGAGAGCCGAGCGTTCTTCAGATCAAAGTAAATTCTGTCGGGATCGCCGATCCTTTGCGACACAAACTGAACATCTTGTTCCAGATCGACCGTGATTCGCGTGTAATCGTCTTCCGATCGCTGCTCGATGGCGGTGATTCGCGTGATCTTTGCTTTCGAAGCTTTCCCCGTCACCGTGGCGTTTGAAGCGCCCGGCAGATCCGATTTATCCGGAGCGTCATCTCCGGCATCATCCCTCCCGCTCCCGGCTGAAGTTGCATTGTCGTCGGGTCCGGACTCCTCCGATTGCGCCGCCTCTTCTCCGGAAGAATCCGAGTTCAGTGCCGCCAGTTCTGCCTTTGCTTCTTTGATCAGGTCGGAGTGTTGGTAGCGCCGCAGGAACTCTTCAAAAGCGGCGCGCGCGTCGGCTTCATCGCCGAGATCATTCTTGTAGATTTCGCCTATTGCAAGCAGGGCCTCTACACGATGCTTACTGCCCGGATATTCCCGGCGCAGATATTTGTACTCGCGAACAGAAGAGTACAACGCCATTTCATCCTTGAAATGACGGCCCATCTCCGCGGTGAGCTGAGCAACCTGGAATGCGCTGCCGTCGGCTTTGCTGGAAGTCGGCGCTTCGAGAACCACCCGGCGATAAGAAGCGATGACCGTCTCATACTCACGTCGAGTTCGTGCCTGCTCGGCGCGGCCGTTCAGCGTCTCACGTTGGGATTCAGCTTTGTTGAACTGTTGCTCCGCCCATGCCTGTGAACGATGAACTCTGGCCTGCGCGAAACATGCGGCAAGAAGGAGAAAAGCTAAAATCGCGGCGGGAGACACACCAGACCTGTTTCCGCCAGGAAGGGCGAATGTACGCCTTGTGCGAAGGCTGAAGGCGGCCTGTTTCAAGTTCGAACCTTGAGAGAGTCTTGCTACTGCTGTGCTGCTGTACCTGAGATGCTTTTAGTCCGTATTGCTGATGTAAAGCACGCCCCGCGAGTCCCGTTCTACCCGCACGGGATCGTGTGATGCGCCTGAAAAATAAGTACTTCCACTTCCACCATAGAGCTCTGTAATCCGTTTCACGTAATTGCGAGTCTCTGCGTAGCGCGGGATGCCAGAGCTGCGCGCCACCGCGCCCATTCCTGCGTTGTAAGCTGCCAGGCTCAAGCGCACGTCTCCGCCGTAGTTATCCAGCAAGTCCTTCAAATGGCGAACGCCGGCGTCGATGTTTTCTTCCGGATTGAAGGGGTTGCTCAGTTTCATCTGACGGGCGGTTTGCGGCATTAGCTGCATAAGGCCCATCGCTCCCTTGCGGGAAACCGCATTGGGATTGAAATTCGATTCGACCTTTACCAGTGCCCGCACCAGATTCGGATCCACGTTATGGCGCGAGGCCGCCTTTTCAATGGCCTCATCGATCTCCGCTTGGGTAAACCCATTCCGCGGCAAAGAGTTTTGCAGGCTTCCCGGTTTGTCGAGATAGCTGTCGACTTCCGCGGCAGCCGATTTCGCCGCGATCACGTTTACATGCGGCACCGGCTTCCAGCGATGGTCGGTGGTGCTCCAGAAAACCAGTCCATTGGGACGCGCGCGGAAAGTCTGGGCTGGCAAAGCGCTGGATTTACCCTGGCTCTTGGCCGGCTGATTTATAACGTCATTCACATACACCTTGTGACCGGAATCGTCCGTGGTCGCCGTAATAGGAGTATTGCTCCCGGCAACCGCACAAGGCGTGAGAGAAAGCAAGGTCGCAATCGCAGGACTTGCCATCAGCGCGAGTTTCAGGTTTTTCTGCATCCGGGACAGCACCTCAGGGATGAATACACCTTTCCCGCCTACCTTCCCGGAACCTGACGGAGATTTCCTACCAGAGCAACACGATTATAGGCCGGTAGTGCAGCAGTAACAATTGCTCCAAAGGGAATAGAACCACGGTGGTAATGCAAGGTAACCACTGCAAAATCTTACCTTTGGAAGTTACTGGCCAGATTCTTCTCGGATGGAAAATGCGCGCCGAAGCCCAGTGCCGCCTTCGACTTACCGACATCCGCCATCCCAGACGCCGCCATCTAACGTCCTTCGCCGGAGGGAACCGCTATGGTCGAATTCGTCTGTGAGACGTGCCACAAACGCAAGAGGGATAGTCAAAACTGGATTCTCGGGCTTGCCGCGGAAAGCGTAGGCGCTCAGACAAAGCGGCGCGAGATCAACATACTTTCAACTTGGACCTATCCGGAAGCAGTGCATCCGATGGCGGTACACTTCTGCTCGGAGCGCTGTAAGGATAAATACACGAACTGGCTATTCAGCTACAGGATCGCCTCCTGAACTGTCTCACCCCAAACTGAGCGCGATCGCGACGTAGACTTCAAAGATTCACAGCAACGATGCCGCAAACTCGCGCTCATTCAGCACCTGAAGCAGCTCGTCCATCAGACGTTGCATGCGGCCGGTGTCCTGCTCTTCTGATACCGCTTTACACAGCTGGCGTACCTTAGAATTCACAGTAGGTTCCATTTCTCCTCTCCTGCGTGGCGCGCAAGCATTCAAAATATCTCAACCCCATTCCCGCGGGACAGTTGCTATCAGGTTAGAACGCCTTTGCAGCCAGCATGTTGCTACCCGCTTCTCTGCAATTTTCGGATTCGGGGCATGTATTCCGCCGACTTGCACGAGTGAGGCTGTAATCGCGGTTCTTCGAAGGCTGGAGTAGGAAACCATCTTCCTTCAACAGCCGTCACGGACATTCTTGGACCTTAGTTTTTAGGGGTTAACTCTTTTTTTAAGGGTTAGCTCTTTGTGAAAAACGTTCTTCTCGGCATCTAAATCTTGGGGATTATCCTTCTTACGATCCGGCATCATTACGTTCAGGCACCACGCGGAGGTCTTGCATGCGTTTGATCGCAAGCGCGGTACTGCTGCTGGGTTTTTCAAATTTGCTTTGTGCCCAGGTTCCGAAAGGAAATGTTTTCGCTGGCTATTCATTCATGAGTACGGACCTTCCGAATTCTGCCCAGCGGCAAAATCTAAACGGATGGGAAGCTTCGCTTGAGGGCAAGGTGCTTCCCTTCCTCGGGATTGTGGCCGATGGCAGCGGGCACTATGGGACGACGGAAGTTCCGGTCTGCCCCTCGGCAGTGGGTTTCTCGTGTTCGCCGGTACGTGGAAACGTTTATACCGCGATGTTTGGTCCGCGTTTATCCGCGTCCGTTCATGGGATCAGGCCATTCGCCCACGTGCTCATTGGATTGGGTGCCATCAGCGGAGTTGGCTCCGACGTTTCTCTCGCCAGTGCCTATGGCGGCGGCCTGGACTTTAAGATCGCGCCCATCATTGGTTGGCGCTTCCAGGGCGACTACGTTCATACGCACTTTGCCGGCAATTCGCAGGGACACGGGCGCCTCTCCACTGGCATCGTGCTGCGCTTTTGAAGGAAATTCGAGCGGCAAGCACGGCGATTCCGAAACCTGGAGCGTTCAACGGTTCTTTGACCCCGACTCCCCACGCCTGCGCCCTTGCGCTTTCCATGACCTTCGTAATCCGTCTGCGGTGTTTTTCCTGGCTCAAGGCTTGATCGCGTCGCTATGTTTTCGAAGCGCCCTCACTTAAGGCGACGGCCAACCCGCACGACCATGCTCCGCACTGTATGCTGCTGCTTGATCCTGGCGATATGTTCTGTGGCTTCCGTTGCCCAGCAGACCGATCCGCGCGAAACCAAACTACTCGTCCTTGAGCGCATGTGGAATGAAGCGCAGGTCAACCGCGACGCCGCCGCACTCGACGCCTTAGTGGACAACCGGTTCGTCAACACCGAGTGGGACGGGGAGGTCAGCGACAAACAGCACTTCCTGACTGACATTAGGGACCCATTGTTCAAGCCGTCCCTGCTCACCATTCAAAACGTGAAAATGAATTTCTTCGGAAATACTTCTGTCGTGACCGGCACCTATCACGCGCAAGGCACCTACAAGGACAAAGCCTACGACCATGTCGGACGCTTCACCGACACATGGGTGCTGAACGGTGACAAGTGGCAGTGCGTCGCCAGCCACACCAGCCTCGTCAAGAAATAACCGGCTCGGAACCGTTGCCTCAGCCCTCTTAACCTCTGCCAGAGCAACCAGAGCAACGAACTACTCAAATCTTCTTGTGTTCGACGCCGTACAGTATGTGCTGTATTTACACCCGGCGCCTGCCGATAGAATATGAGAGCACCCTGGGAGCTGTTCCCGCGCCGCTCGTCGAAAACCGAACCGATTGCGGTCACTTTGGCAAAATCTCTATACAGAACTCTGCCCCCCAGCGCAAAGCCCTCTATTGCGAAACCTTTGATATTGTGCGTCGAAGATGAACCCATCAGCCTGCTGCTGCGGAAAAAAGTCCTGGAGCGAGACGGTTATAACGTCATCGGCGTAACCACTGCGCAGGATGCAATCTCCACTCTCCGAGAGGCCCCCGTGTGCGCCACCATCGCCGACCATATGCTTCAAGGGACAACGGGCATTGAGCTGGCGCGGCAGATGAAAACTTTGAAACGTGATGTGCCAATCATTCTGTTTTCCGGCACCTTGCCAGAGCACCTTGACAGCGTGGACGTGTTTATCCACAAAGGCGAACCCACTTCAGAGTTTCTGCGAATCGTTCGAGACGTGGTGAACCGTTATTACATGTAGGACGTGATTGTCAGGCGTTCTGGGCTGGGACGGGCTCGCCCGGGCTTGTCGTCGCATACAGCGTCTAGAAAAGGGCTGCCTGGCTTGGTGATTTTCGAGCCTGGGCACCACGAACCTGTGCACACAATGTTCATCTGTCAGAGCCAGACGGCAAACCCACCTGCCAGATCCGTGCTATGCCCAACCGCTTGCATCGTTACTACGGGGTCGGATACGCGGACTTCATCCCTACAGCCTCGGTCTACGATTTCGTCGTGTTCTCGAAAACAAACGGGTTGGAAACTGCGCTCCATGCGTCGCAATCCCGTTAGACGTGGTCTGGTTCTCGAACTGCAACAGTGGACATGGAGCAGCTTTCGTCACTAGGCTCACGTCGGACCAGGACCGGTTATGGGTAAACGAATTTCAGAAAGCAGAGGTGCGGTTCAGAAAAGCCCAGCTATGCCGGCAGCAGGATGCCCAGGCTTCGAAAATCGCGAAGCCTGGCGCAGCCTCTCAGTGCTATTAAAGGTTTGCGAAAAGCCTTGGCCAGCCCCCAAATTTGTCGTCGTTGACGACAAAACAGGTCGGGTGATCCAGGTATCGAAAGCAGGCCACTTTCCGAATCATTGGGAGCAATGACAACCGACTCGTATAAATTCGGAGATCTCGGAACAATTACCGCCATCGTCGAGAAGTCGGTTGGCACGTTTGGCGACAATGAGCTGTCGTTCGCTTTTCCAGAAGTGTTGGAAGTAATCCAGCTTTGCTCCGCAAATCAGATTGCGGTGCTTGGTGTTGAGCTGTTCAAGGTACGCGATGGTGGAATGTACAATGCGGCACTATCTGTTTACGACCTCTCGATCGGAAGCGACCCCGAGACGGTACCGGAGTGGCCTGAATACGTGAAGAAAAATAATGCGCAGGCGGAGGAGTTTGTACGACAAAATCCCGCTGGCGACGATCATGTGTATGTCCTCACGGCCGCTTCTTGGCGAGAGCTAGCCCACATCAAAGAACTCAAGAAGAAAGCGTGAGAGCAAAAGTATGCTCACGAGGAATGGCCCGCATCCTAACAGCGGCCAAACGTCCGCTACTTCTGCCTCGAGCGAGAGCGAGCGCGCAGCTCCAAACATCAACGGCAACTGCAACATCAACTGCAACGTTAAGAGCGTCAGCTCGTTACTAATTAAGCAACAGTAATGTGTCATTTCAACTTCTCTATCTCCTATCCCCGCGCCGGTTTGACCCTGCCCTGCGAAGCTCTTAAACTTTCAGCATAGCCATTGCTGTTCTAGCCTTTTCTCAGAACCGCCTATGGTCCGTGCGCGCGGGAGGTTTCCCTGAGCTCCGTATTTTCACCTTACAAGCGAGCGTTGTGCCTGGCCCTTGTCTTGATGCTGAGTTGCCTGCTGTGCCTGGCTCAAAATCCGGTCACGCAAAGTCCGGTCACGCTCGACACCAGCGAGGCGCTTTTCACCGTCCTCACCGCGATTAACGCCTGCGGATATGACGCCGAACTCGGTCCAGCCGATCCCGTGCGCATGGAAGTTCGCGGTGAAGTCGGGCGCAATATTGAAGCCTCCGAACAGGCCAAGGCCGCCGTCGACGCGGTGTGCTCGTTTTATCACGATCACCAGGGAAAAAATCAAACCGCGACACTCTCGCAATATGTTTCCCTCGGACTCTACTTAAACCCTCCACCCGCCCTTACGATAAAAACCAAAGAGTCCGATATCCCTCCCGATGCCAGCGCCGTGTTGGGACTGGTCCCGCTGATTGGCAAGTTTTATAACGACGTTGGAATTCACGAAATCTGGCAGCACCATGCCGCGCAATATGCGGAGCTGACCAATCGCTATCGTGATGCGCTGCAAAAGATGATCGTTGGCACCGAGCTCTATCTCAAGTTGCCTTCGAACAGCTACATGGGCCGCACTTTCGCAATTTACGTCGAACCCATGGGCGCATCTTCAGAGACCAACGCGCGAAATTACAGCCTAGAGTACTACGTGGTGATCACTCCGGGCAGCAACACGGAACTGAAAATGGAGCAGATTCGTCATGCGTATCTGCACTATCTTCTTGATCCAATGGTGGGAAAATTTGCCGGTAATCTCGCGGAGTTAGGTCCTCTGATGGACGCCCTGCGCCTTGCTCCCATGGATGAAGCATTCAAAGACGACCCTTCCCTTCTGACCACCGAATGTGTGATTCGCGCAGTTGAGGCGCGTACGTTGGCGAACGGCAAAGCCAGCCTTCCTGAGCAGGAACAGGCAGTCAATGCGTCCATGTCGCAAGGGTTCGTTCTTACGCGCTATTTTTATGACAAGCTGATTCCCTACGAAAAAGGCGAGGTGGGATTCAAGAATGCCCTGCCGGCAATGATCGGCGGCATCGATGTTCGCCGTACTGTGAGAGAGACCTCGCAAATTGAGTTCGCCAGTGCATCAGATCCCGAGATCTTGCATCTCGAACGGCCCAAGGAAGGCAAGCTGCTTACCATCGCCGAACAGCGGTTGTCCGCGGGAGATACCGCGACTGCAGAAAAGCTCGCGAAGGAAGCCCTGGCAGAAAAGCAAGAGGATCCTGGCAGGGCGCTTTTCATTCTGGCGCAGATTTCGCTCAGGGGAGATATTGACGGCGCGCGGGATTATTTCGAGAAAGCACTTCAGGCTACGAGCGAGCCTAAAGTTGTCGCCTGGTCCCACATCTACCTGGGAAGGATTGACGACCTCGAAGACGATGCGGAAGGCGGCCCACTGCGTGCTCAAGCGGTGCAACACTACAAAGCCGCCGCGGGCATCAGTCAATCGCTACCGGAGGCGAAGGCGGCCGCCGAGCAGGGCCTGCAGAAGCCATATTCGCCACCCAACGCCAACAAAGACAAAGAGCCTCCCGAGAGCGATGGAAACCAGTAATCTCTGCCTTGAAAAACGTACTTGCTTGCTAGCCGTATTGAAAGCTGCGGCGCTCGCGGCAGCGCTGGGAACGTCGCTTCTGTTTGCGCAATCGCAGCCCGCGCAAACCCAGCAGTCGAACCAACCGACCACGGCGGCCACCGTCGGTCGACGCCCAATCCAAACCAAGACAAAAGAGGAATACCAGGCATATCAGGTGGCAATTGCCAATTCTCTGAACCCGGAGGCCATGGAAAAGGCTGCCAATGATTTTGCCACGCAGTTTCCCAACAGCGACGTACGCGTGCTGCTATACCGGGCCGCGATGGGCAGTTATCAAAGCATCGGGAATTTGCAGAAGATGATGGACATGGGTTTGAAAGTCCTGGCCATTGATAAAGACGATCCGGAAGCGTTGATCGGCGTGGCCGAGGATATGGAGGAACACACCTCACCGACCGACCTCGATCGTCAGCAGCGCGGCGAACAGGCCATCGAGTACGCAACTCATGCGCTTAAAACCATCGACACTGATCTAGCGGTTCCTACCGGCACGCCGCCGGAGAAAATCGAGGCGTACAAGCGGTATCTGCGCGCCACGGCACTGGGAATTATTGGGACTATTTATTACAAGCAGGAGAAGTATCCGGAGGCCGAAACAAAATTGCGTGAGTCGATCGATGCCGATCCGGCAAATCCGGATGCGGTGACAATTCTGCGGCTGGCGCTTGCTCTCGACCAGCAGAAGAAATACGACGAGGCGCTAGAGCGGGCGAACCGCGCTGTAGAACTGACGAGGCCAGATACCCAGGTGGGGAACATGGCCAGAAATGAGCGTGACCGGCTGGCCAACCAGAAAGCTCTGAGCGGCGCAGGTTCGACTCCAACTCCGGTTCCCAGCCCGACGACTCCGCCGCCCAACACGACAAATGGAACCGAGCAAGGCTCGGGGCCGAAGTTCTGAATGGCAAAAGAATCATGTTGACTTCGACGAAAGACTTGAGCGGACTTGAAGAATCCATCAGTCACGTGTTTTCTTCGCCGGAGTTATTGGAACGGGCTCTCACTCACAGCTCGCAGGCGCGAGAGGCGGAAATGGTGCGACCCTCGGGCCAGCGGGTTGGCGACAACGAACAACTGGAATTCCTGGGCGACGCGGTGCTGGGACTCGTCACCACCGAGGAATTATTCCGGCGTTTTCCGGAGTTCAGCGAGGGGCAGCTTTCAAAATTGCGCGCACACCTGGTTAGCAAAAATCATCTGATACGAGTGGCGGAACAACTGCAACTCGGAAAATATCTGCGCCTGGGCCGCGGTGAAGAAAAAAGCGGCGGCCGAAGCAAGGCCGCCCTGCTGGTTGATGCGCTGGAAGCCGTAATCGGGGCCGTTTACCTCGACGCGGGCCTCGAACCTGCCCGTGCCCTGGTACTGCAAAAAATTGTTCTTCCCGAACTCGAGGAGTTCGTTGCCAGCGGCAAAGCCGCGCGGGTCACAGACTACAAATCTGCTCTCCAGGAGAGCTTACAAGCTGCCTCGCGCCCTCAGCCAGCCTATGTTCTGGTAAAGGAGTCAGGCCCCGAACATCAAAAAACCTTCACCATCGAAGCCCGGCTGTTTACGTTCGGGAACGGCGAGGTAGAGTTCGTCGGTCGGGCGCAAGGTTCAACCAAGAAAAATGCGGAGCAGGAGGCGGCACGGCAGGTGCTCGAATACCTTGCGACACATCCAACAGCCACTGATCGTCCAACGAGTGGAGCGCACCGGTGAACCTGGTCCGCAAGCACGCAGATCGCTACTCGGGCTGGCCGGAGTCTCTGCAGGCCCTGTTGGGCACGGTAGTGATCGCAGTATTCGTGGTCACATTCATCGTGCAGGCTTTCCAGATTCCATCGGAATCGATGGAGAACACGCTGCTGATAGGCGACTATTTACTCGTGGACAAGCTGCGCTTCGGGGTCACTGATTTCTGGCGGCACGTTCTGCCATACCGTGAAGTCAGGCGAGGCGACATCATCGTATTCCATTACCCGGTCCATCCGGGCGAGCATTTTGTGAAACGCGTGATTGGCATCCCCGGCGATCGCATTCGACTGGTCAACCGCAAGGTCTTCGTCAATGGCGTTCCTGCGGTTGAACCTTACGTGCACTATTCCCGGCCCAACGATGGTGGGCCGGATGCCATGTTCCGCGACGACTTTCCCCAATCTGCCGAGTACGTAAGCGGACTCAACAGTTCGTGGCGGCTGGAACTGGCCAAAATGGTTGATAATGGCCAGCTTATCGTTCCCGAGGGGAACTATTTTGTAATGGGCGACAATCGTGACGACTCTCTCGACAGCCGCTACTGGGGGTTCGTGCCGCAGGAGAACATCGTCGGCAGGCCGCTTGTGATCTACTGGTCGATGCGCAGTCAGGAACCGGCTGACCCGGCTGGCGGAAATAAGTTTGCCCGCTTTGTTTACGCAATGTCTCATCTGGTGCAGATCACGCGCTGGGACCGGGCGTTGCGCTTGGTGCAGTGAAGCCGCAGTCAATCTTTCAAACGAGGAACAAGCTTGGCGAAGAAAGAAAAGCAGGAAGAAAAACCGCGCGAAACCACCGTCGAATTTCTGGCCTCGCTCGCCGGTGTACTGGTTACCGGCCTCTTCATTATTACGTTCATTCTGCAGGCGTTCGAAATTCCATCCTCATCGATGGAAAACACGCTGCTCATCGGCGACCACGTTTTCGTCAACCGGGTGCAGTTTTCCCCGAAAACTCGATGGGTGGGGCCGATCATTCCCTATTCCCAAATTCATGATGACGACATCGTGGTATTCCTCTCGCCGGCGGAATCCGACCTTTACGTGGTAAAGCGGATCATCGGCATTCCGGGCGATCGCATTCACTTACGGGATGGCGTGGTCTATCGCAATGGGCAGGCCCTAAAAGAACCATTCGTTGTAAATACCGGCTACAACCCGAACGATCCTTACCGCGACAATTTCCCGGCGGTCCCACCCCCTGACTTCAGCAACGTAACCTCAGACTGGAAGCTGACCATGGGATCGCATATCGAGAATGGCGATCTGGTTGTGCCTCCGGACAGCTATTTTGCGATGGGCGACCATCGTGACGTGAGCTACGACAGCCGTTATTGGGGTTTTATTCCGAAGGAAAATGTTATAGGCCGCCCGATGTTCATTTATTGGTCATTCGAAGAACCTCCCGACGAGTACCAGCAGAAGGGCATCGGCGAGCGAATTTCATTCCTCGGGCACACGATTTTGCACTTCTTCGATCAGACTCGCTGGAAGCGCACGTTTAAGGCGGTCCGGTGAAGAAGTCCTGGTCAAAGCGAGTCGCAGCACCGGCATTTCTGGTCCTGCTCGCCCTTTTTCTGGTGCGTCCCCAAATAGGACTGCTTCGCAGAAAAACCGCGGACTCGCTAAGTACCGAATTGGGCAGGCCGGTCAGCGTTGATTCCGTGCACCTTCGCTTTCTCCCCAGGCCCGGCCTCGAACTGGGGAATCTCTCAATTCACGATGGCACAGAGTTGGATGGCGAACCACTTTTGCGTTCGCCTGACGTAAACGCCTGGCTCCGCATTAGTTCGCTGCTGCGGGGAAGACTCGAGATTTCCAGCCTGAGTTTGAGCGATGCCAGCCTCAACTTGACCCGCAGTAAAGACGGAAAGTGGAACATTGAAGAATTGTTGGAGCGCGCATCCAAAAGTTCGACCGCGCCAACTGCCTCCAGCCGGAAGGAGCCGCGGCGCGAATTTCCCTACATTGAAGCGGATCACGCTCGCATAAATTTCAAAAACGGCATTGAGAAAACCCGGTTCGCCTTTACCAACGCTGAATTCGCGCTCTGGCAGGAATCTGAAAACGAATGGGGTATGCGCCTGCGCGCGCGCCCGATCCGCACCGACGCTAACCTCACCGACACCGGGGTGATCAGCGTCAGCGGAGTCTGGGACAGAGCGCCCGTGCTCGAGAACACTCCCATCCGAGTTTCGCTCGAGTGGAAGCAAGCGCAAATTGGCCAGGTTTCAAAACTTTTCTCCGGCAATGATCAGGGTTGGCGAGGCAATGCTCTGCTCGACGCCAACCTGAGTGGAACACTGGGAAAGTTCACCATCACGGCTGACGCCTCCGTGGACCAGATTCGCCGCGAAGGGATTGCGGCCGATGCCAGCCTGCACGCCGCGGCCCACTGCGCCGCTGAATATGAGTCCTCGCAACGCGTGTTGTCGAACATCGATTGCAGCGCTCCGGCGGGCGATGGATTGCTTGAACTCAAGGGAAGCGCCGATGGCAGCGCCTTTGGCACTTATGACCTGAAACTGCTTGCAAAAGATTTTCCCGCGCAATCCGTTCTTGCCCTGGTACGACACATGAAGCAATCAGTGCCTGCGGACCTGAAAGCAGCGGGCGCTATCAACATGGTACTGTCGCTCAGCCGAAAAGATTCGACGGCGTTGCCGAAAATCGAAGGCGAAGGAGAAGCATTAGGCGTTCGCCTGACTTCCACAGACACGGGTGCAGAGTTGCCGATCGGAGTTGTTCCCCTGCGGTTGAGTTACGCAGTTGCGGCTGCTCCGGTTTCGAAACCTTCCTCCCAAAGCTCGTCGGCGCAGACGTTTCCTGAACTCCTGCTGGGGCCCGTCAGCGTCTCGCTCAGTAAGGCCTCGCCCTTGCAGGCCCAAGTTGCGCTATCTCGCACCGGCTACAAAGGCTCAATACGAGGAAATGCGGGAATTAAGCGGCTGCTGCAGGCCGCAAGCATATTGCGAGTGCCGGCCCCGTCAGTTGCTGCCGAAGGGGCCGCGACCATCAATCTCGGCATTTCACGCGATTGGAATGCACCTGCATCAAAAATTACTGGCTCGGCACAACTCCATTCGGTTCGCGCGGAGGTCCGGGGCCTGAACCTGCCGTTACAAATCAATCGCGCGGATTTAATGCTGGCGGCCGATTCCCTTCAAGTATCGAATCTGGACGCTTCGGCGGGCCCAACCGCCTGGCGCGGATCGATGCTGTTGCCAAGGCCCTGCTCGGCTGATTCTTGCTCATTCCAGTTTCGCCTGCGCTCGCCGCAACTCAGCGCGGCCGCGTTGAACCAGCTTCTGAACCCCTCTGCGGCAAAGCACCATTGGTATCACTTGTTGGCGTTGGGGAAGTCGTCAGGCTCCTTCTTCTCTTCAGCAAGCGCGAACGGCTCGATTGCAATCGACCGGCTGATATTGGGCAAGGCAACTTGTCAGCGGTTCTCTGCTGATCTGACGCTGACCCGCGGAAAAGTTTCTCTCACCAACGCGAAGGCCGACTTCCTGAAAGGCAAAGCGGCGGGAATGTTCAAAGCCGATTTCACGGCCCATCCCCCAGAATATTCTGGCATGGGCCAGTTCGATGAAATCGCTCTCGCTGATGTCGCTCACCTCATGGGAACTGAGTGGGCGGCGGGAACGGGGTCGGCTCAATATCAGTTCACCGCGGCTGGATCAACTCTTCAGGATTGGCGCGACCGAGCCGAACTGAAGGCAAAATTCGTCATAAAAGATGGAGTTTTCCCGCACGTCATCCTCACCGAAGATGGTGATTCCCTGCGCACAAACGCTTTTGCTGGAAAGGTGAGTTACAGTCAGAGCAATTTCTCGTTCGGCGAAGCAGAACTGAACAGCCCAAGTGGGGTTTTCAAACTGAGCGGCACCGCCTCAATTGCCGGTGCGCTCAATCTGCGGCTGACCAGTGAAAACTCCCCCAGCTACGAAGTTTCCGGCACCCTATTGCAGACCCGGGTTTCACCGATTGCGAACCCGCCGACACAAGCCGCATTGAAACCGTGATGCTAAGGTTTACCGTCACCCTCGCCCTGTGGCCGGCATTGCTTGTTGGATCGGGAGTTGCGAGTCGATCGCCGGAACTCGCCTCGGCAGAGAAAAAATTCGATCACATTGAGTCGAACGGGAGCGCACGCCGGCCAAATCCGAGCCCCACGGTCCTCAGCGAGCAGGAAATTAACGCCTACTTGGCCTCCGACAACATCCAGATGCCTGCGGGCGTGCAAGCTCCGACTCTCGAAGGTGCGGATGGGGTTGTGACCGGCAAGACGAAGGTCGATTTCGACAAAGTGCGAGAAGGGACGCATTCCTCAAATCCTCTGCTTTCAATGTTCAGCGGTGTTCATGACGTGGTGGTGATCGCACACGCCCATGGCGAGGGCGGACGAGGGTATGTTCACGTGGACTCAGTGTCGCTCGATGGGATCGAAGTTCCGCGCTTCGTGCTACAGATGTTCGTCGAGAAATTTATTCAGCCCAGGAATCCGCAGATCGGCCTGGACTCGCAGTTTGCGCTTCCTGACCGCATCGATAAAGCGACAGTGGGCTCACATCAAATCACAATTGTCCAGAGATGATCGTTCCCGCAGCAACGGCGCTCCAGGCACCGCACTTCGTGTACCTTTGCTTTCTTAGTAGTTAATCCGATTTCGAGGAACCATCATGCCGCGATACGAATACCGTAATCTTCAGCCCACTCCTGAGGCGCAGAAAACCTTTCTGCAGTGGATCGAACACCTCGACTCCGAATTCGCCAATAAGGATCCCGAGCACCGCAGCCGAATTGTGCGTGACACGTTGCATGAAATTTACCTCAACCAGCCGGTCGCATCGGCTGCCGATTCGCTAGCGCAAAGCTCGCTGGCGCACTCTTTCGATCCCCGTAACGCCACCCTTGAGCCTGAATACTACGGTGATGTCGATGCCGCCAAATACGCGGAGCGAAAACCCCTGATCTGGTTCTGGATGATGTATGACCGCTCACCGCTGGGCTTAAATCACTGGCTGGGCTTCCGAATGCGCGCCATGCTGGCCAGGCATGTCTTCAAATTCTGCGGCAATAACGTCAAGATCTTCCACGGCGTCGAGCTCACATTCGGTTACAACTTGACTGTCGAAGACAATTGCACGATCCACAAATACGTTCTGCTGGATGATCGCGGCGAGCTGACTATTCACGCCGGCAGTTCGATTTCCGACTACGCCAACGTGTATACCCACGAGCACGATTTGAATGACGGCATGATCATCACTAACCAGAAAACAGAAATTGGCCCGCGCGCCAGAGTTACCTATCACGCGACCGTGATGAGCGGCGTGAGAGTCGCCGAGCATGGGATGGTCGGCTCTATCGGCGTGGCAACGAAAGATGTTGCGCCCTACAACATCGTGGCCGGCGTTCCCGCCAAGACGATCAAAGTCAAGAGCATTGCACCTGCACAGGCCCGCGACGAGGACGGCCACAAATAAATGCCTGGTTCAGACGTTCCTGCCCGAGCGCCGAATTTGTTACCATCGAAGCCAGTCACGCCGAACTAAACTGGCAGATCAGCGTTGCGGAACTTCGGGCTCAGGAATTGACAATTTCCCAATCGCACAATTTCTCAATTTTCAAATGACCCTTCAACACGTAGACCTGGTGTTCCAGATCATCGCGTTTATTTTTGCCATCAGTGTTCATGAATCCGCGCACGCTTGGATGGCCAATCTCCGCGGGGATCCGACGGCGAGAATGCTTGGCCGAATCACGCTGAATCCGATCAAGCATATTGACCCCGTCGGCACCATCCTCATGCCGCTTATTGCCTGGTTCGCCCATATTCCGATGATTGGATGGGCAAAACCAACCCCTGTAGATCCAAGAAACTTCCGCAAACCGGTCCTTGACGATATTCTGACTGCGGTGGTTGGGCCAATCAGCAACTTCGTTGTGGCAAGCGTGGCTACAGTATTTTTGCTCCTCATTAAGATCACTTCTGCCGGAGGCCGGGAAGTGGTGGATCAGATTGTTGGTCCGAATCCGCTGCAGTCGCAGTCGGTGCTGGTCCCATTTTGTGTGCTGTTTTACGAACTGATGGTCATCAACATCGTGCTCGCGGTTTTCAACCTGATTCCCGTTCCTCCTCTCGATGGCAGTCACGTATTGCGCCATTTTTTGCCGGATTCGTTGCGCCGCATTTATGACACGGCCGGACTCATCGGCTTGTTGCTCCTGGTTTATTTTGGCGGCAGATTTCTCGGCGCAATTCTGGCCCCATTTCTCGGCGCATTTGACTTACTCCTTCTGAAATCATGATGCCCTCTGTGTCTCATCGCAAACGTGTTCTCAGCGGCATGCGCTCGACCGGCAAGCTGCATCTGGGAAATTTTGTTGGCGCGCTCGATAACTGGGTGCGCATGCAGGACCAGTGCGAGTGCTTTTTTTTCATCGCGGATTGGCATGCGCTCACTACCGACTATGCCGACACTTCGCAGGTCAAACAGAACTCGGTCGAAGTGCTACTCGATTGGCTGGCCGCCGGACTTGATCCCGAGCGTTGCACCATGTTCGTTCAGTCGCACGTGCCGCAACATGCGGAACTGCACTTGCTGTTTTCGATGATCACTCCACTAGGATGGCTGGAGCGCGTACCTACGTACAAAGAGCAGCAGGAGAACATCACCGGCAAAGACCTGAGCACCTACGGATTTCTCGGTTACCCGTTGCTCATGTCCGCCGACATACTTATGTATAAAGGCGATCTGGTGCCTGTGGGCGAAGACCAGGTCCCGCACGTGGAACTCACACGCGAGATCGCCCGCCGCTTCAACATGTTTTACAACTTCCACGGACAGCCAGTTTTCCCTGAGCCACAGGTTCTGCTTACGCCTGAGCCCAAGCTTCCCGGCACCGATGGCCGCAAAATGTCCAAGTCGTATGGGAACACGATCATGCTGACCGATCCAGAGCCAGTCGTCAGGCAGAAGCTCAAGACCATGGTCACCGATCCCGCGCGCGTGCGGCGGACCGACCCCGGAAATCCCGACGTTTGCCCGGTCGGCGATCTGCACAAAATTTTCAGCGATCGCGAAACTAACGCCAAAGTCGACGTCGGCTGCCGCTCGGCGGGTATCGGCTGTATCGAATGCAAGAGCTGGGCGGCGGATTCGCTTGTGCAAATCCTGAATCCCATGCAGCAACGCCGGAAAAAATACGAGGACAATCCGCGCCTCGCCTGGGATATTCTTGAACAAGGTTCGGAACGCGCGCGGAAAGTGGCGTCCAGCACCATGAACGAAGTGCGCGAGGCGATGAAGATGTCGCTGGAGTATGAAGGTCCGAGTCGTGCACAGGGGCAAGGCTGACACCGGGTGAGTTTGATTGCTGCGATATGCTTGGCCCGGAGGGCCTGCAGACTTTAGCCCAGCGCTTCAGCGCTGGGAAATGTGAAGTGAAATCAAGTCCCGTTAGGGACGACACGAGTTTCATGGCCCAAAACGCGCGAATTCATCTCGGGCAAGATCAAAATCCCCAGCCTATCGCAGAAACTGCGACAAGGGCGGGGCAACCAGTTGCCATTGAAACATCGCGCACTCCAAACAAGCCCACCAGCGACTTTCCTTTCGCCGTTGCTGTAGGAAGCGTTTACGAAGGCCCGCTTGATCTGCTGCTCGACCTCGTCCGCAAGCAGGACATCGATATCTACGACATCCCCATTGCCAGAATCACCGCACAATATCTGGCTTACGTAGAAAAATTGCGCGAGTTGGACGTGAACGTTGCCGCCGAGTTCATCTACATGGCGTCTGTTCTCATCCATATCAAGTCGAAAATGTTGCTGCCTCGCGACCCAGCAGCTTCATCGGAAGAGCAGGAAGATCCGCGCGCCGAGCTGGTAAACCGGCTGCTGGAGCACGAAAAATTCAAGGCCGCCGCGCAGATGCTCATGCAGAAGCAGCAGATCGAAGAAGCCGTGCGTTCGAATCCTGCTGTCCGTGAGTTCATGGAGGCTGAAGGCACAGAACCGGAGATCGCAGCGGACGTCATTGACCTGGTCAGAACTTTTCAGCAGGTGCTCGAACGCGCGCGTTCACGGCCGATGATTGAGGTAAACGAGGAAACAGTTACGGTTAGCCAGATGATCGAGTACCTGCGCCGCAGGCTCTCGCTCGAAGATCGTCCCCTGCGATTAAAAGAGTTTCTGCGCAACGTGCAATCGCGCCAGGCGCTGGTTTGCATGTTCCTTGCCATGCTCGAACTCGTGCGCTTGCAAGCAATCCAGCTAAAACAAGATCGATTGTTCGGCGAGATTCTGGTGCGCAAGCACGAAGGATTCGACGCAGTCATGGCACAGCAGGCAGAGGTAAGGGATGATTGGAGATAGCGTGATTGAGTCATTGAATCATCGGATCATTGAATCATTGCTTTTGGACTTTGGGGTTTCGATGATTCAATCCCTCAATGATTCAATGATTCAATCGTGCAAGCCTCAAATATGAGCCTAAAACCTAACATTGAAGCCATCATCTACGCGGCGGAAACGCCGATCACGCTCGACCAGATTATTGCTTTGGTCAAAGAGACGTCCGGCATCGCCGATAACACCCAGCTTCGCTCCCAGGTCATTCTTGCGCTTGGCGAACTGAAAGCCGAATACGCGGTTGACGCGCACGGCATTGAAGTCCGCGAAGTTGCCGGCGGATATCGCATGTCCACCAAGCCCGAGCAACATGACCTGGTGCGCTCATTCGCCAAAAGTCTCAAGCCGCCAATCCGCCTTTCCTTGCAGGCACTCGAAACACTCGCCGTCATCGCCTACAAACAGCCCATCACCGTGCCGGAGATCAGTGAAATTCGCGGCGTCGATTCCAGCGGTGTGATCGCGACTCTTCTCGATCGCAAACTGATCACCACATCCGGACGCAAAGAAGTGGTTGGCCGTCCTATTCTTTACAAGACCACAAAAGAATTTCTGCTTCGTTTCGGATTAAAAGACGTGCACGAGCTCCCCAGCATGGAAGAGTTCGAAAAACTGGTCGCGGAATCATTCCAGAGTGACTTGATCCCTGCAGAAACTCCAGCATCTCAGGAAAATTCTGCAAGCTCTGACCCAGAGCCGCCGTCAGTGGAAACGGAAAAAACCGCGTAGCCAAAAAAAACTCGTAATCGACGCTTCCCTTGCAGAGACCAGCTGCGAGCCGATTGCTCCCGCTCTCCAACTTCCTGATAACCTTTCATCAGCATGCCCTCCGAACGCCTGCAGAAAATCATCGCCGCCGCTGGTCTCGCCTCGCGCCGCAAAGCTGAGGAGATGATCGCCTCCGGCCTGGTCGAGGTGAATGGACAAACCGTCACCGAGTTGGGCACGAAGGCGGATCCCGAGAACGACCACATCCGCGTAAACGGCAAACTGCTTCGCGGCGCTGAGCGGCAGGTGTATTTGCTCATGAACAAACCCAGGGGATACGTCACTACCGTCAGCGATCCTGAAGGTAGAGCCACCGTCATGGACCTGCTGCGTGGAATTCGTGTGCGCGTCTATCCCGTTGGGCGCCTCGACTACGCAAGTGAAGGCTTGCTCCTGCTCACCAACGACGGCGAGCTCGCGCATAAGCTGATGAAAGCGGCGTCGCATGTGCCCAAAGTTTATGTGGTGAAGGTCGCGGGTGTTCCGGATGAGGCGGGATTGGAGAAGTTAAGGCGCGGCTTATCGATTCCAGGCGAAAGTAGATTTCGCAAGGACGGGGACGACCGTGCCCCCAAGCGGCACTCTGCCAAAAAGATGTTGCGCATGAAAACCGCCCCAGCGAAGGTTCGGTTGATTCGCGAATCTGAAAACCCCTGGTATGAAGTTACATTGATGGAAGGCAAGAACCGCCAGATCCGGCGAATGTTCGAGGAGATCGGGCACCATGTGGAAAAAATTAAACGTGTGCGTTACGGGCCGTTGAGCCTGGACGTTCCTCCGGGGGAGTTCCGCCGCTTGAGCGTCGGAGAAATAGCGAGGCTCAAATCGGCGGTGCAGAAGAAGGTGATCAGTGGCTAGTGGTCAGTGGCCAGAGCATATCGCTGGCGGTCGCTACAGCTATTTAGGCCATGAATCCCCAATGCTTACATATCAACCCCGAAACACTGGCCACTAGCCCCTGATCACTAACCACTTCAACGCGCGACCACAAACATCGGGTTCATATCCATGCTCGCCGGCAGCTCACATCCAAGTAGCACCACTCCCCGCCTCACCGACTTCCGTCTCACCCTGCGGCTGGCGTTGCCGCTGATCTTCGCCGAAGTCGGCTGGATGAGCATGGGCGTGGTGGACACGATCATGGTTGGCCGACTTCCCGACAGCGCGATTGCCATTGGGGCGACCGGCCTCGGGCAAAGTCTTTATCACGCCGTCGCAATCGTCGGCAGCGGCCTGCTGCTCGGCATGGACACGTTCGTCTCTCAGGCTTATGGCCGCGAAGATCTGCACGACGCGCGGAACACCCTGCTGAACGGCGTAGTGCTCGCGCTCGTGCTCACGCCAATTCTCATGCTTGCGGTCGCCTGCTGGCCCGCGCTGATGCGCCGTTTCGGCATCAGCCCGGGGCTCGTCGTCCCCATGCGTCCGTTCCTTATGGCGTTGAACTGGGGAACCCTGCCGCTGCTGGGATATTTCGCACTAAGGCGATATCTGCAGGCCGTAAACGTAGCTTTGCCGATCACGTTCGCGCTGATCTCAGCAAACATCGTTAACGCCGTCGGCGATTGGGTATTGATCTACGGACATTGGGGATTTCGCGCCGAAGGAATAACCGGCTCGGGCTGGTCGACGTGCATTGCCCGCGTTTACATGCTGCTGGTTTTAGCGATCACCCTGGTTTGGGTGGAACGAAGGCGCGTGCGTTCCTTACAACCTGGTTCACTGCAAGTGGAAGCCGCAAAAATATGGGCATTGCTTAAGCTCGGCTCTCCAGCGGCCGGACAAATTCTGGTTGAAATCGGGGCATTTTCAGGCGCCACCGCCCTCTGCGCCAAGCTCGGTCCTATTCCTTTGTCAGGACACGAGATCGCACTCAACTGCGCGGCTTTCACCTTCATGGTCCCTTACGGAATCAGCTCGGCGGCAGCAGTGCGCGTGGGACAACATCTCGGCAAACGAGAGCCCGAAGGCGCTCGCCGAGCCGGGTGGTCTGCGATTTCGCTCGGAGTTGGATTCATGGCCTGCACAGCAATCGTGTTCGTTTCCATCCCTAAAATCATCGCGCGTGCGTTTTCGCCGGATCCGGCGGTTATTGATGTCGGAGCAGGTTTGTTGCTGGTAGCGGCGGCGTTCCAGCTTTTCGATGGAATCCAGGTCGTGACCACCGGGGCATTGCGAGGCGCTGGAGATACGAAGACTCCCATGTTCGCCAACCTCATCGCCTATTGGCTGATCGGTATTCCACTCGGCTCATTTTTATGTTTTCGCCTAGGTTGGGGCGCGCTGGGCATTTGGCTCGGTCTGTGCGCCGGTCTCATCATTGTTGGATCGACACTCTTGACGGTCTGGCGCAAGCGGAAGCTGCCGATTTCGGCGGCGGTTCAGGCTGCGAACTGAGTCTTGCAGGCTGCTTGACCGCTCGGTATGATTCAACGGTCATGACCAACGAGAGCCCATTGCAAAAGTTTGCACTTCGGGAAAAGGCACAGTTAATGTCGGCCTCAGAAATGGAGCGCACGCTCCTGCGCCTGGCCCACGAAATTGTCGAAAAGAACGACGGCGTCGATAACCTCGGCCTGATAGGGATTCGCCGTCGCGGCGTGCCGCTCGCCGAGCGTCTCGGCAAACTAATGGGCAGAATCGAGAGCACAGTCATCCCTGTGGGCGCGCTCGATATTACGTTTTATCGCGACGATCTCTCGACGCTGGGACCAAAACCTGTGGTGCAGGAGACGAAGCTCAGCTTCGACATTCAGGACAAGAACATCATCCTGGTCGATGACGTTCTCTTCACCGGACGCACCATCCGCGCCGCCATGGATGCGCTTTTCTCTCATGGACGCCCGCGCCGAGTGCAGCTTTGTGTCTTGATCGACCGCGGTCATCGTGAGTTGCCGATTGAGGCCGCTTTTACCGGTCGCACCGTGCCGACTACCATGCGTGAAGTGATTGAAGTGAAGCTCACCGAAATCGACGGCCTGGAAAAAGTTCTGCTCGTCGAAAAATGAACCCTGTGGGTCGGACATTCTTGTCCGACCGGAACCGTACCAGATGATGCTCGGACTTCAGGTTCCGGGCTGCGTGCCACTGTGACTCGAACCGTTTCAGAGAAAGACCGTGATCACCTGATCGAAGCCGCGCGCCAAGCCATGCAGCACGCCTACGCTCCTTATTCAAAATTCAAAGTTGGCGCTGCATTGCTGACCGCAAACGGCGAAGTGTTTTCCGGCTGCAATGTTGAGAACGCATCGTATGGTCTCACCAATTGCGCCGAGCGCACCGCCATTTTCTCAGCAATCGCAGAAGCCGGTCCCGGTTTGATGATTCAGGCAATCGCCGTGGTGAACGATCAAGGTATTCCCTGCTCCCCATGTGGCGCATGCCGGCAGGTCATCTACGAATTCGGCCCTGAAGCAGTTGTCATTTTCGAAAGCAAGAGCGGCTGGAGACAAAGCCACATAACCGAACTCCTTCCCGAAGGGTTTCGCTTCCAGTGACGCAGCCCGCCTCTCACTCTGCCGCCCCGGTCCGCGCGGTAGACGTTATTGCGAAAAAGCGCGATGGTCACGAATTGTCCGCTGCTGAGATCGAATCCTTCATTGCCGGATATACGGACGGCCAAATTGCCGACTATCAGGCATCCGCGTGGCTCATGTCAGTTGTGTTGCGAGGCATGACGCGCGCCGAGACCTCGGCATTGACGAACGCAATGTTGCATTCCGGCGAGGTACTCGATTTTTCAGAATTCGCTGCAGCCAAAGTCGACAAGCACTCCACCGGAGGCGTCGGAGATAAAACCTCTCTCGTTCTTGCGCCGCTGGTTGCTGCGGCTGGCCTCGTTGTTCCGATGATCAGCGGCCGTGGGCTCGGTCATACCGGCGGCACGCTCGACAAGCTCGAATCGATTCCCGGATTCAACGTTAACCTGAGCACCGGGGAATTTCGCCGCGTGCTTAAGCAATGCGGCTGTTGCATGATCGGCCAGACAGCCGAAATTGCACCTGCGGATCGCAAGCTCTACGCGCTGCGGGACGTCACTGCTACAGTCGAGAGTCCGTACCTGATCTGCGCTTCCATCATGAGCAAAAAACTCGCGGAAGGAATTGACGCCCTGGTTCTCGATATAAAAACCGGCTCCGGCGCGTTCATGAATAAAGAAGACGACGCGGTTTTTCTCGCAGAGCTCATGGTCGAAACCGGCGAGCGCATGGGAAAGAAAGTCGTCGCGCTTATAACCGACATGGACCAGCCGCTCGGCAACAATATTGGCAATGCCCTCGAAGTCGCCGAATGCATCGATGTATTACGCGGCGGCGGTCCCGACGATCTGCGCGAACTTTGCCTTGAACTCGCTGGATGGATGCTTTATCTCGCGGGCGCGGCCGAGTCGGTTGAACGCGGGAGAACCAACTCGGAGCAGTTGGTCCAATCCGGCGCGGCACTCGAAACATTTCGCGAGATGGTGAAACTGCAAGGCGGAAACGTGCGAGCCATCGACGATCCTTCACTACTGCCGCGTGCACGGCAGACGCGCGAAGTCACCAGTTCGAGACGCGGCTTCATTTCCGAAATCGATTGCCGGGCGGTAGGCACCGCTTCTGTGGTGCTTGGCGGCGGCCGCGCCAGAAAAGAAGACTCGATCGACCCCTCAGTGGGAATCGTTCTTCACCGCAAGCTCGGTGACTCCGTCTCAGCCGGTGATGCCGTTTGCACCATACATTACAATTCTGAAACTCAGGCCACTCAGGCTCTGTCTTTGCTGGAGAAAAGCTTCGTGGTTACCACGAAAGCCCCGCCAAAAAAGGCTCTTGTGCGTCGGGTAATTGGAAAGTAAGTGATTGTGGGGCGACGGGCGTCTCGCACGTCGAAAAAGGGAGAAACAAATTGGGGCGATTTACCGGACTTCTCGGCTTGCTGGTGATGCTCGTCCTGGCATTCGCCTTCTCCACCAATCGGCGCGCGATTCGCGTCAAGACTGTCGCCTGGGGTCTTGGCCTCCAGATCGCGTTCGCTATTTTTGTGCTGCGCGTCGACGTCGGCCGTCGGACATTTCAGGTGATCGGCGATGCCGCCAACCATGTGCTCGCCTACTCATTTGTCGGATCTGAATTCCTCTTCGGAGAGCTTGGAAAGCAGCATTCCAACATCGGATTCATCTTCGCCTTCCAGGTCTTGCCGGTAGTCATTTTTATCTGCGCGCTTTTTGCGATTCTCTATCACATAGGCATCATGCAAATTATTATCCGTGGCGCGGCCTGGGCCATGACGCGCATCATGGGCGCGAGCGGCGCGGAATCGCTCAACGTCGCGGCCAGCATTTTTATGGGACAGACTGAAGCTCCGGTCACCATCCGTCCCTTTCTTCCCGAGCTCACTCAATCTGAGCTCATGACGGTGATGACCAGCGGCATGGCTCACGTCTCCGGTTCGATCATGGCCGCGTATTTTGCCTTTGGCGCCGAGCCGCGTCACGTGCTCAGTGCCGTCATTATGACCGCACCCGGCACCATCTTGATTTCGAAAATGCTTGTGCCCGAAACCGAACAGCCGAAAACCGCGGGTAGGGTCGTAATGCCGGAAGGGGAAGAGCGGAAAGAAAAAAAGGAGAATCTTCTGGGAGCCATTGCCCGCGGGACCGGCGATGGCCTGCACATGGCACTCAACATAGGTGCCATGCTGATCGCATTCCTTGCGCTAATCGCTTTGTTCGACGGGCTTCTCGGCGGTATTCATCACCACGTTGCCTGGTTCCCTTCAAGCCTGGAAGGAATTTTTGGCGTCATCTTTGCGCCGGTGGCGTGGATCATCGGCATTCCCTGGCATGATTGCGGCGCGATTGGAAACCTTCTTGGCACCCGCATGGTCCTCAACGAACTGGTTGCGTTCTCCATGCTCGGGCCGCAACGGGCCGCGCTCGATCCGCGTTCTTTCACCATCGCCACATTCGCACTTTGCGGTTTCGCGAACTTCAGCTCGATTGGAATTCAAATCGGCGGAATCGGTGCGCTCGCACCCAATCGTCGTGGCGATCTTGCCCGTCTCGGACTCCGCGCGATGTTAGCCGGCACAATGGCGAACCTGATGTCCGCATCGATTGCCGGAATCCTGATTTCTTAGGACCGTTCTTGTACTCCTCACCCCGCAGTTCTAAAATGGCGGACGCAACACGGGAGGGCCCATGGTTTCGCGCAGAATTCTTTTAACTCTTGTTGCGGTGCTCTTCGGTTGTCTGGTACTTGGGAACAGCCAGGAGAGTCCGGCTCCCGCCAAGGAAGTCACCTACAGTCGGGACGTCGCGCCCATCCTTTTCAGGAATTGCGTGGTCTGCCACCGCCCGAATGACATCGCCCCGATGTCGCTGATGACTTACAAGGAGACCCGCCCCTGGGCACGACTGATCCGCGACGCGGTGGTTCAACGAAAGATGCCGCCGTGGCATGCCGACCCGAATGTGGGTCACTTCCTGAACGATCCTCGCCTGAGCGATGCCGATATCGCCACCATTGACGCCTGGTTCCGAACCGGCGCCAGAGAAGGCGACGCGAAAGATTTGCCGCCCGAGCCGGTGTTCGCCACCGGCTGGCACATCAAGCCAGATATGGTTTTCACGATCCCCGAATTCACCGTCAGTGGCGCCAGCATGGATGAGTACGAGTACATCTATGTGCCGACGAATTTCACCGAGGACAAGTGGGTGCAGGCCGCCGAGGTGATGCCGGGCGATAAGCGCGTTGTGCACCATGCGACCGTTTCGGTCATCGCCGCGGACAAGGTGGCGAAAGAGGAAGAATCGCATGCCAAGTCTGACGCTGGCGTTGATCAGTACCACTACCGCACCGGCAAGGTCTTGCATTTGCGCGCCGACGCGCCAGTTGCCGACGATGGCTGTGCCTATCCGACCGGTGGCGGAGTTCCGGGCATGTCCTCGGGATATTTGAATATCGTTCCCGGAATCTACCTGCCGGGCCATCTGGCAGAAACCAGGCCGCCCGGTTACGCACTGAGAATCCCAGCCGGATCCTATTTGCAGTTCCAGATCCACTACAGCAATCACACCGCGGAAACTGTAAAGGACCGCACCAGCATCGGCCTGGTATTTGCGAAAGAGCCGGTGCAACATGAGATCGCGCAATACGAGATCTGGAACGATCTCTTCCTGATTCCTCCAAACGACGCCAACCATCGCGTGACCTCGTGCTTCACATTGCCGAAAGATGTCATCGCCCTCGCCTACACGGGTCATATGCATTACCGAGGCAAAAGTATGAGGGCCGAGGCGATTTTCCCGGATGGCCATCATGAAGTGCTCATGAACGTGCCGCATTACGATTTTCGCTGGCAGGAAACTTACTTTCTCAACAAGCAATTCCTGTTGCCGAAAGGTACGAAGATCGAGACCACCGCCTACTTCGACAACTCAGTCGACAATCCCGAAAATCCGGATCCGTCGAAGTCCCTGCGTTGGGGTGAGCCGAGTGACGAAGAGATGATGGGATTCTGGCTGCAATTTGCCGACCCGAAACCATTGGACGAAAAACCTGCAGTTGCGCAGAAGTGAGGCAAACATGGCAAGCACACGCCGTAGTTTTTTGATCCAAAGCGCCGCAGCAGCATGTCTTCCTACCATTCTGTACGCCACAGACAAAGCTGGAACGAAGCGCCCAATTCTGGGTCAAGGTGAATATCAATACGAAGCCATCCACGACTGGGGCGAGTTGCCCCGCAACATCAGGTACGGCAACACCCACGGTGTCTGCGAAGACTCGCAGGGCAACATCTACATCCATCACACGGTCAATGCCGCGAGCGACAGCTTTGACACCATGATTGTGTTCGATTCCAAGGGCAAGTTCGTTCGCTCGTGGGGACGGCAATTCAAGGGCGGGGCGCACGGCCTGACCCTTCGCAAAGAGGGCAGCGAGGAATTTCTTTATCTTTGCGACTACGCGCACGGAATCGTGACTAAACGGACGCTAAAAGGTGAAGAGGTATTCACGCTTGGTTATCCAGTGGAATCGGAAGCTTACAAGCCGAACGACTCCGGCTCAACCGTCCCCTATCGCCCGACCAATGTGGCCATCGCGCCCAATGGCGATATCTACGTCGGCGACGGCTACGGATCGAGCTTCATCAATAAATACAATTCAAAAGCTGAATTCATCCGCACCTTCGGTGGACTGGGGAGTGGTGATGACCAGCTCGACTGTCCTCACGGCCTGTGGGTCGATACGCGCTCGCAAACACCTCTGCTGGTCGTAGCCGACCGTGGCAACAGCCGGCTTCAGCGATTCACGCTCGATGGCAAGCATGTTGACCTCATCCTCGGAACCACAAAGATGCCGTGCTACTTCAACGAGCGCAATGAAAGCGTGGTAATTCCGGACCTGCTCAGCAAAGTTGTGGTGCTCGATCGAAACAATCACGTTGCCGCGACCTTGGGCGATGGCGAGTATTCGAAAGACGATTGGAAGCTAGAACGCAACCGCCCTTCCGGCGCCTTCGCGCCGGGCAGATTTGTCTGCCCTCACGGCGCCTGCTTCGATCACGAGGGCAACATTTTCGTCGTGGAGTGGGTGGAAGCCGGCAGAGTCACAAAATTGCGAAAGCTGGCCTGATATTTGAACTAGGCCGGCCGCTCAAGTGCCGCCTCGAATGAATCCAGCGATAGCGAGCGCAGAAGATTCCGCCGCAACCCGCGTTCCACTTCGCCCAGCCGTTCTGCAGCGGATGAAAGCCAATCGAAATTGGTCTGTTCCGCGAACTTCTGCAGTTCTCCCATGACGTCCGTATTTCTGACCTGCCCCGGAGACTTCCCTTCAATAAAAAGTAAATCCTGCAACAGCGAATACAGGCACCTCAACAAAAGCTCAATCTTCTCCCTGCCTTCTGCACCGGCGCGGTAAGTTTCAGTGACCTTGAAAAGCTCGCTGTGGTCCGAAGCGCGCAGCGCGGTCCGAAGAATAGTGAGCGCATCGCCGCGCGCCGCGACATACGTGTCGAGATTGAAATTTCTCGCTCGGCCGACTGCTCCCTCGGAAAGTCTCGCGACCAGAGACCTTTGTTGTGGCTTCCATTCCGGTCGATGCCGCGCCAGATAATTTTCAATTTCCTGCAACGACAGGCATTTCAATTGCACGGTCATGCAGCGCGAGCGGATAGTCGGCAGTAACTCGCCGCTGCTTTCGGCCAGCAAAAAAATCGTCGCAAACTCCGGAGGCTCTTCGAGCACCTTAAGCAGCGAATTCGCGGCTTCTTTCATGAAAGCAGAATCAGTGAAGATAAAAACGCGCTCACGTGCTTCCGCCGGACGAAAATAAATCGATTCAATCACCCGCCGCACCTGGTCCACTTTGATCATCATCTGCGGGGGGTCAGGCGGGATCACCAGAACGTCCGGATGGGTCTGAATGAATAGCCGTGTTTCCTTCTTTTCAGTCTCTTTCAGCGCCTCTCGCGCTTCGCTCGCCTCAGAGCAGCGTGATTCCAAATCTTCCGACTGGCCGATTCGAACGCAGTTCGAGCACTTGCCGCAAAAGTCCGGGAGACCGTCGGTGATCGGTTTTTCCAGGCAGTTCATCGCGCGAGCGATCATCGTCGAGAGCGTGTATTTTCCAGATCCCGCTGGTCCGGCGAGAATCACGCTGTGGGGAAAATGATCCCGTGCCAGCATTTCGCGTATCTGACGGACCGTTGTTTCATTACCGTGAAAATCTGAAAAGGGCATATAACCTGCTGTTTACAACATTTGGATTTTCTCTGCGTCCTCGTTTTCACCCAGCGATCTCTGCGGTTAAAGCTTTTCTACCGCAGAAGCCACCGAATTCACCCGAGACTGCAAAGCGGCTCACCCGCGCGAAATCGACCAGCGAAACCGGCTTCCCGCGCCGCCTTCTCCGCGCAACTCAACAAATCCCTCCGCAAATCGCGGTCGGACCTTCGATCCGTTGACTTCACCTTTCTGGAACCTCTTCACTTCATCGGCCGGCAAAGACAACCGCATACTCCAGGTATTTCTGACTGACGGGTCATACCACCCCTCATAACCATGTGGCGTTTTCACCAATCCAAGCAGCGGTGATTCGAAGCGAAAATTTTCCAGCGGAATTTTCGGTGCGACCTTCACGCCAGATTCCGTGAATTCAATCCCCAGCAACTTCGTCAGTGAATACAGCGGGCCTGCATGCGTGTGCATATTCAGGACGGGAAAATCCGTCCAGCCAAATGGCTTTCCGCCGGTCGTCTCGCCCGGGCGCTTGCTCAATGCCGAATTCAGAACGTCAGGACCGCTCCAGGTTCCATACCAGATTTCCGGATACACTTCCGCATGGCGCGCGAATGAGTTCTTTTTCCACTCGTCCCATGCCATGGTGCCGTTCACTGAGGAAAGGGCCCAAATCAAAACCTGGTTCAGCGATGGCCACACGCCTCCCGCCACTGATGTTCCCGGTTCAATTTTCCAAACGCCATTTCCGATTCGATCCGGACTGTCGCTGATCTGCATTGCTCCAATGAGCGAAGGCCGCCGCAGATTTTCATCTATCTGCTTTACCAGTGTCGCGGTCTGGTCTTCGCTCGTCGCCCCGCTGATGATCGCCCAGGGCTGAGGTTCGATCCACAAACCTTTTTCGCCCAGCCAACCTATGGTGGGCCCAAGCCACGCGCGACGGAACCAGTTCCCCGTCCATTGCCTTCCAACCGCATCGCGATGCTCTTCCGCTTTTCGCCGGACCGGCCCGGCATTGCGGCCTTCATCGCCCGTATAGGTCAGCATCAGTGCATAATAGTCGAGCACGTACGCGGCCATTGCCGAATTGAGTACGCTTTCGCCCTTCTCCACGCATTCTTTCTGCGCCGCAGCAGGGGCCCACCCGTTTACCAACGCGTCATTCCAGTCATCCTGCAACATGCGCATCAGCCCGTGCTCGCCGGTCCCAACGTCTTGAACTAAATGCCGGTAGCAGCGCGCGAGCAGCTCGCGAACTGTTGCCCCTTCCGCACGAACGCCATAAATCGGGACAACCTGCGCGTCAAGGAATGCGACATCCCGAGTGGCAAGCACGTACTCGCTCGCCGTCCACAGGAGCCAAAGCGGCATGTCGCTGGAACTATCGGAGCTCGTCGGCATTGGCATGCCGTGTCCGACGATTCCATACGGAATCGAACCATCCGCTCGAACTTCTTTGAGCGTGTAGCGCAGAATCTGTTTCACAATTTCGGGATTGATGAACACGAGCGGCAGCGCATGCTGCAAGGGATCGCGCGCGGCCCCCTGAAATCCCATCACGTATTGATAAATGCTCGCCTGGGAAATTATGTGGTGATGAAAAAAATCGTCGTAACTCATCCCGCTGCGCAGGTAATAGTGGTTCCACGTAACTTCCCGTTCAATCCAGGGTTCGGTTTGCGTACTGAAGCGGAGGCTAGAGTTTTTCCATTGGTCGCTCGAGTCGCGCAGAGCAGTATGGGTCGACTTGCTGTACTTGGTTGTGAGCGAATCCAGATCGAACCCGCTGGGCAAATAGCCATAGAGGAACGTCAGCGTGCGGCTCTCTCCATCTTTTAAGGAGAACCTGCGCTCGAGCAGCAGCGCACTTTCTGGTCCCGTGCTCGCAAGATCTCCATCTAGTGGCCCTCTCAACCCCGCGGGATTTTCGACGCCCCCTGACCCGAAAAATTTTCCCGCGTTGCTGCTCATTCCATCCGCCGGTCCATCCAGCGAAACCAGGAATGTACGCGGCGGATTCAGATCGTCGAAGTCGGCCAGTTTCGGAGCTTCTTTATCGGGGACTGCGAGGAACGGATTTGGATTTTTCTCGAGATTGGCAACCACTTCCGCAAAATCCTTCTCCTCTACCGGGTCTCTTCCGGGAAACTGCTTGCTCTCGACCAGTCCCGAACCATCACTCAGCCTTGTGAAATTGTGGTTGAATCTCGCACCAAAATCACGCCGCAATTCATGCATGCTCTTTCCGTTGAAGCTCTCCATGAAGGCGCGAAAAGAAAATTGGTAGAGGGCGCATCCCCAATATTCAATCCACCGCAATTGCGCTTCAGTATTGCCGTGATTTGTGATCGCAACCTGCGAAATCAGCACCGGATCGTCGCCGAACGGCGCAAAGATAGTTTGATCGATTTCGTAGTCGCCGCCGGCGAGTTTCTTACGAAAATATCCGATCCCAAATATTCTCTCGAAGCTCTTCGCCCCACCCGGATAGAAAGTGCTCAGCGTAACTTTTCCATCCGTCAAATATCCGAAACCTCCACCGAATACTCTCCGTTCCGGAGCGCAGTCGTTCAGAAACTTCGGAGCGCCCTCATCTTGCCGCACGCGCACATGCCCGTAGTTGGAAGCAATTGCAATGATTCGATCGTTTCCAACTTGATGAATGTGTTCCGTTGCGGACAGAATTCCGGGATTCACTTCGGTTTTGGCTTTTGCATCTTTCGTCTGATCGCAGGTGTAGTTGAATGCCGGGAGACCGTATTCATCCTCCATCCAGTTTCCGAAGTAGCCCGAGCCATATGGCTTCTGCCCAGTACTGTTATGAGAGAGCGGTTGAGTCTTTTGCGTCGCTGACAAGAACTTTGGCAAGAATTGAACGGCGGCGGCAGCTCTCGCCGTGTTGGCGACAAACTCCCTTCGATTAACGGACATGGTGTGCTCTTTTGGAACCCGCCTCCATGCCGAGTTTCTTCCAAACAATTTCCAGAATTTTGGCCTGTGTCTGGTCTGGCGTGCCGCGAGCATCGATTACGACTACTCGGCCAGGTTCACGTTTAGCGATCTCCAAATAAGCGTTCCGCACACGCGTGAAGAAGGCACGGTTCTCGCGCTCAAAGCGTCCTTCGTCAGAAACTCCGGAACTGCTGCGTGCCTGGTTCCGACGCCGGGCGCGCTCCACGCTCGTACTGACATCGGAGTCCATCAGAACGGTCAAATCCGGCCACAAATCGCCACACAACACTCGATGCAATTCGAGCACCGGCCCGCTTCCGAGTTTTCGGCCTCCGCCCTGGTAGGCTTCGCTCGAATCCGTAAACCGATCGCAGAGCACGATCTTTCCAGCATCCAGGCCGGGCAGAATTATTTGCTGTATGTGCTGGGTGCGAGAAGCGAACATTAAGGCCAATTCCGCCGTCGGCGTAAGGCCAGAAGTCTGAGTATCGAGAAGCAGCCGGCGAATTTTCTCACCAGTATCGGTGCCGCCGGGCTCTCGCGTTACCACCACCGGCGAATTGCGTTCCCGAAGACTCGCCGCTAGCCGTTCCAGTTGAGTGCTCTTACCGCATCCATCGAGCCCTTCAAAGGTAATGAATTTGCCGCGCCGCGAACTCACGCAGAAATCATATCAACGAATCCCTCATCACAGACGATTCGTACCTTCCAGTAATTAAAACGTTTCTCTTCACGCGCTCGGTGATGACGGGAAGAATGCTGAGTGCTATATTCACCTTTTTGTTCAGACCTTTATCAAAGGAGAACCTGGTGAGGACTTCCCCCCTCTTATTGGTCTTCATAGTTGTACTTACCTTTCCAATTGCGCTGCGTGCTGCCGGCGCGGCACCCAACATCAACATCGACCTCGACGCCACTGACGCGCCACGGAAAATTCTTCATGCGCAACTGACAATTCCCGCAACGGCTGGAACTCTTACCCTCTACTATCCAAAGTGGATTCCTGGCGAGCATGCGCCTAGCGGGCCGGCGATTGACATGGCCGGACTGAAGTTCACCGGAAACGGACAGCTACTGAGCTGGCGTCGCGACCTTGCCGACGACTGGACGATTCACGTCGACGTGCCTTCAGGGGTCGAAGAAGTGCACACTACCCTCGACTATCTGGTCCCGGGCGAATCCACCCAAAGCCTGTTTTCCGCGGGAGCTTCAGCAACGCAAAAAATGACCGTGATTAGTTGGAATCAGGTCCTGCTGTATCCCAAAGGCTGGACAGCAGATCAGATAAAATTTACCGCCTCGGTGCGCTTTCCATCTGGATGGAAATTCGGCACTCCCTTGCGCATCGCCTCGCAATCCGGTGACGAGATTCATTTTGAGCCTGTCTCGCTTTACACTCTGGTCGACTCTCCGATTATTGCCGGCGAGTTCCTGAAGGTGGTTCCACTCAATCGCGGCCAAAATCCTCCGGTCGAAATGGATATTGCAGCCGACAGCGCGATTGCTCTGGAGGCGCCTCAGGAAGTCTGGGACGAGTACAGCAATCTGGTGAAGCAGGCGACTACATTATTTGGCGCCACTCATTACAACGACTATCACTTTCTTTTCAGCCTGAGCGATCACGTGGCGCACTTCGGACTGGAGCATCACGAGTCCAACGACAGCCGTGCCGAGGAACGCTCGCTGATAGATCCTGAGCTCCGCGCTCTTGACGCCGGTCTGCTGCCGCACGAATACGTGCACTCATGGAACGGCAAATTTCGCCGGCCTGCCGACCTTACTACTTCGGATTATCAACAGGTCATGCAGGATGATCTGCTCTGGGTTTACGAAGGCTTGACGGAGTATCTGGGCGACGTATTGGCCGGGCGCAGTGGTCTTCGCACTCCGCAGCAATACCGGGACGAGTTGGCGCGAACTGCGGCGATGCTCGACCATCGCCCCGGCAGGACATGGCGTAACCTGCAGGACACCGCGGATGCAGCCGCTCTGCTCTACTACACTCCCAAAGAGTGGGACTCCTGGCGGCGAAGTGTTGACTATTACGACGAGGGCGAACTCGATTGGTTGTGGGCAGATACCATCATTCGCCAGCAGAGCGGCGGAAAGAAATCGATCGATGACTTCTGTCGTTTGTTTCACGGTGCACCCAGCACGCCGCCGATGGTCAAGACTTACACCTTTGATGACGTCGTAAACGCGCTGAACCAAATCGCGCCTTACGATTGGCGCGGATTCTGGAACGAGCGCCTGACCAATCACGGCCCCGGTGCGCCGCTCACCGGAATTGAAAATTCGGGCTGGAAACTGGAATACGATGAAAACCGTTCCGCAATCATGCGCGAATGGGAGTTCGACCATCGCGAGATCAACGCATCGTTCTCGGTGGGCCTGATGGTCAAGGAAGATGGTGAGATCGAAGACACCGTCGAAGGAATGGACGCCGCAAGGGCCGGAATTGGGCCGGGAATGAAAATTGTTGCGGTGAATGGCCGCCGTTTGACACCGCAGTTATTTCGCGATGCACTCTCTGAAGGCAAAAAAACTGCTGAACCTCTACATCTACTGATTGAAAATACAGACTACTTCAAGACTTTTGACTTGAATTATCACGGCGGCGAAAAGTATCCGCACCTCGTCCGCGATGAGTCGAAGCGAGACACTCTTACTGACATTATCCGGCCACACTGACGAAAACTTTGCTTCGCGGCACTTCGCATCCTCAGCTCCAGACTGAGACGGCGAAGTGCGCGAGAAAATGCGCGATCACTCCTCGTCGGAAATTCCGGCGAAGAGATCTGTCTCGGTCTGCGGGCCTTCAGGATGTGTTGCGGCTGCGAGATGGAACAACTCATTCCGTCCCCGTTTGCTGACGTTCTGCTCGAACAGCGGCCAAAGCGGCGACTGGGTCTCGTGCGCCTTGAAAGCGGCGATCTTTGTTTCCAGGTGGTTCCCGATGTCAATGATCGCCGTCGGTGGCGCGAACGTAATTGGCGGTCGATTGGGCAGAGCGAAATCTGCGGTACTGTAATAGAGCTTTTGCGTCCGGTGTGGACCTGGGCCGTTCCGGGCCTGATCGGGATAGCGATTTGGTCGCCCCGCCCAATGAAATGCGAGCGTGGCGAAAATTCCCGCCATGGAATGGTCGGGATGCCCGGTGACCCCGCCTTCCGGGCCAAGCGTCATCATGACCTGAGGCCGGAATTCGCGCACACGCAAGGTTAGGTCATATACGACTCGATTTAATTCCTGACGATAGAGCTGGCCATCCGGATAGTTAAGGATGACCGGCCTCGCCACTCCCAATATTTCGCATGCGGCAGCAAACTCGCGGCGCCGCATTTCCGCAAGTTCCTGGTCACTTCTGGCCGGGCCACGATTGGTGGCGGCTTGCCCGGGCGTAAGGCAGATCACGCAAGTTTCAACCCCGCGGTCAGCGTAAGTCCGCAGCGTGCCGCCGAAACTTCCGGCTTCATCGTCAGGATGAGCAGTGACGCACATCAGTCGAAGCATGGCGTGATTCTAATGGATGTGAAGACAACGGCATAAACAGTGCAATTGTTTTCGCAACAAATAAAAGTTCGGAACCGGAGTTGCATCCAATAGAATGACGAGTCTTGCCGATATGCACGTATTGATGACATCGGACACGCTGAACAGCGATTTGTGGGCGTACACGCGCGAAGCTGTCACCGGCCTTATTGGGCGCGGGGTTCGTGTGACCTTGGTGAGCTTCGGCGAAATTCCGTTGCCGGCACAAACAGCGTGGATGGACCGCCTGCGTGGCCTGGAATATCGGCCAACGGCTTTTCGCCTTGACTGGATGCACGAGGGCCAACAGGATTTTTTGGAATCTTCGGCATATCTCTGTTCCCTGCTAAACGAAACAAAGCCGGATTTGTTTCACTCTAACCACCTTTGTTACGGTGCCCTCAATGCTTCTGTGCCGCGCATCGTGGTCGCGCATGGTGACCTGATCACGTGGTGGAAATCTGTGCATGGCCGCGAGCCGAAGGAGAATGCGTGGGTGCGCTGGTATCGCCAGACCACCTCCCGTGGATTGTCGGACGCTTCAGTCGTCGTAGCGGGCAGCGAATGGATGGCCGCACAGCTCGCCGCCGGCTATCCCGTGGCGATGAATGCAACCGTAATCAATCATGGGCGGAATCCCATCCATTTCAACCCATACGTCACCAAAGATGAGAGCGTGCTCGCGGTCGGACGTTTGCTTGATCCTGCGGCGCAGGTGCACCTTCTGGCTGACAAGTCACATCCCGTGCCGGTTTGCGTCGTGGACGCCAGACAACCCGAGAACTCAACCCAGGCCCAGGTTCGCGCGGACGTTAAATTCCGGCATGGGAACGAAGGCGTGGTAATGAGCGGACCTCGCTCAGAGTCACAGTTGCGGTTGCTTTACAGCCGGGCAGCCATGTACGTGTCAGCTTCCAAGTACGAGCCGAGCGGGATGACAATTCTCGAAGCTGCGCTATCGCGATGCGCACTCATCCTGAACGACACTCCTCCCATGCGGGAGATTTGGGGCCCGGCCGCCGTGTATTTCCGCACCAACGATGGCGACAGCCTCAGCGAAGCGGTGCGCATCCTCAACAGCGATTCGGAACTCCGCCGCAGCTTTGCCAACCGCGCCTTCAATCGCGCGCGTGAGTGCTACAACGCAAACCGCATGACCAGCAGCTACATCCACTTGTATCGCAGCACCATCGCGCAACATGCCAAAGCCGCCTGACAGTCTCCAGGTTCTAAGTGAGCTACGGTTTGCTGGGATATCTACTCGTCAGACACTTCCCAATATCCGAAGGCCATGTGTCGTCGCTGCAACCTACAGCGTTGGTATAGTTATATCCTGGTTTTCCATCGTGTTTGTTGATCGCGAGCGCATTGATCGGTGGCAGACTCCTTTCTCGACACCACATAGCAATCTCACCCAGAAAACCACCAATGGTAGCGCGATTGAAAGGCACGTGGGCCTTCTCGCAAAGTGTTTTATAGGTGACAAGAAGGTCCTTTCGAAGTTTTTTCTGATGTTTGAAAAGTTCCTTGGCGAGAAGTTGTGCCTCCGGAGTCATTTTTGGATTTTTGGTGTTCATGTTCCTCCGCACCGGTGCGTTACATACTAGACTGTTGCGTCCAAAGTTCGACGATTATAGGTCCGTTCACGGGCTTGAGCAATGTGTCAACTCCTTTGCTGGCGCGCACTCCACCCAAGCTGGTATCTTTCTAGGTTGCTCAATTCGTCGGAGGATTCATGGCAAGCGTCAAAATCACTGTCCGCAGGAACGGACCTTATCGGGTTGAAGCTCCTGAGGGATCAATCGAACTCGTCGATGCGGACGGAAATAAATACGATCTGACCGGCAAACCTGCATTTTCCCTCTGCCGCTGCGGCGCTTCCGTCAACAAGCCGTTCTGTGACGGAACTCACAGCAAGATGGGATTCCAGGCGGCCGAAGCGGCAGTAAAAAAAGAACAGGACAGCACGCCGTCACAGTAGCGACCGGACGCTTAGATTACCTTTCTTCTCTGGCCTGGGAACATATGATAGGACCACATGGCAGACTCAAGCGATAAAGATCTGGGCATGGATCGCGGCATCACCCGTCGCGATTTCCTCAATGGAATCGCATTTACTTCCGGAGCGGCGATATTGCCGCCACATCTGCTGGCCGCACTTCAAAACGATCTCGATCCCGAAAAATCGCCCAACTATTATCCGCCGGCACTTACCGGGTTGCGCGGCAGCCACGTTGGCTCGTTCGAAGTTGCGCATGCCATTCGAGACGGCAATTTCTGGGAGAAGGCCGGCACGCCGACCCCAACTGGCGAGAAGTTTGACCTGATTGTTGTGGGCGGTGGAATCAGCGGCCTTTCCGCAGCCTACTTCTTCCGCAAGGCCAATCCCAATGCGCGTGTTCTGATCCTGGAAAATCACGACGATTTTGGCGGCCATGCTAAGCGAAATGAATTTTCCGTGGCTGATCGAAAGCTGCTCGGCTTTGGCGGGACATTCTCGATCGAGAGTCCGGCACCCTATAGCGCCGTTGCCAAGGGCGTGGTGGAAGATCTGGGAATCGACGTTCCTTCTTATTCCAGGTACGTTTCCAGAAATTTGTACCGATCTCTTGGCCTGCGCTCCCACATTTTTTTCGACAAGCAGACATTTGGCAGCGACAAGCTGGTCGTAAATCCGACGCCGATCGAGGGAGGCGAAACTGAAGACTCGTTTCGAGCCTCGGGTGAGGCGTGGAAGTTGTTCTTGAACGAAGCTCCAATGTCTGATGCCGCGAAAAAGGACCTGCAAAATCTTTATGTCGAACGCAAGGACTATCTCCCCGGCCTGACTTCAGACCAGAAGAAAGACCGGCTCGCGCGCATGAGCTACGCGAAATTTTTAACCGACGTCGCTCAAGTCAGCGAAGAGATCGTGAAGTTCTATCAAGCTGTCCCCCAAGGATTGTTTGGGGTCGGCATCGATGCCGTCTCCGCACAGGACGCGTGGGGCCTGGGTCTGCCCGGTTTTTCGGGGATGAACCTTGATCCCGCTCCTGGCAAAGGCATGAATCGCGATGCCATTCCCAACGCTGAAGCCGAGAAATATTTCTTCCACTTTCCCGATGGCAATGCTTCGATTGCGCGCATGCTGGTGCGCAAGCTCATCCCGGATGCGATTGCCGGAAGCACCGCGACTGACATCGTCACCGAGAGAGCAAACTACGCAAGGCTCGACGACACGTCCTCTCCAGTTCGCATCCGGCTGAATAGCACAGCAGTTCGGGTGAAGCATGTTGGCGATCATGCCAGCGCGAAAGAGGTGGAAATAACATATTCGCGGCTGGGCAAGCTCTACACCGTTCGCGCTCCATTCACGGTGCTTGCCTGCTGGAACATGGTGATTCCCTATATTTGCGCAGAACTACCGAATCACCAGAAGCAAGCTTTGAGTTCGGCAGCGAAGGTTCCTCTGCTGTACACCAACGTCTGCCTCCACAATTGGACTTCATTCCAGAAACTTGCGACGAGTTCGGTGTACGCGCCGCATTGTTACCATTCCGCCTTCACCCTCGACATCCCCGTCAGTATCGGCGACTATCACTGCTCAACTGAACCCGACCAACCAATTGTGATTCACATGATGAAAACGCCGTGCCGTCCCGGATTACCGGCTCGCGATCAGCACCGCATGGGTCGCATTGAATTGTTCATGACCGAGTTTGAGACGATGGAGCGCAACATTCGTGACCAACTCGCGCGCACCCTCGGACCGGGCGGATTCGATCCCGCGCGCGACATCGCCGCCATCACCGTGAACCGCTGGCCGCATGGCTACGCTTACGAGTACAACTCTTTGTGGGACAAATTCTGGATCGATGGCGGAGAGATTCCGTGCGAAACTGCGCGCAAGCCGTTTGGCAGAATTGCCATCGCCAATGCCGATGCGGGAGCTTACGCATACACCGATGGCGCCATCGACCAAGCCTGGCGCGCGGTGAATGATTTGCCAAAGGGCTAAAAGATCTTTCGGGTAATCTGCGAGCGGTTAAAGCTCTTGGTTTTTTTTGCCTTCTCCGTTAAAAGGAATTACTACGAACTACGGAAAGTGTACGAGAAGAGGGCAAAGAAGTCTTGTCAGTGAATGGTCTTCGTCTTTCGCGACATGTAGTCCATCAGCAGATATTGCCCGAGCGTGTACGGGGTGGTGAAGTACGCCTTTCCCTTGCACATCTCCGTGACCTTCTGTACGAACTGTACCAGGCCATAATCGGATGCGAGCATAAACGTATTGATCATCACCCCAGCTCGCTTACACTTTGAAACCTCTTCCAGCGTTTTGCTGACCACCAGCGGATCAAGGCCAAATGCGTTTTTATAAATTCGCCCGTCTTCGAGGGTGAGGGCCGAAGGCTTGCCGTCCGTGATCATCACAATTTGCTTCATGTCTTTTCTTTGCCGCTGAAGGATTCTTTGCGCCAGCCGCAGACCTTCGCGCGTGTTCGTATAGTAGGGGCCGACCTTAACGCGCGCCAGTTGCGAGAGTGGGATTTCTTCCGCCGAGTCATGAAACAAAATCAGAGAGAGCGAATCGCCGGGATATTGCGTGCGCAGCAGATGCGAAAGCGCCATTGCGACTTTTTTTGCCGGCGTGAAGCGGTCTTCGCCATAAAGAATCATGGAGTGCGAGCAGTCGAGCATCAATACCGTAGCGCAGGACGACTGGTACTCGCACTGATGTACTTGTAGATCAGCATATTCGATATTCAGCGGAAGCCTCAGCCCTTCGCGCTGGATCGCGTTCGAGAGAGTTGCGGTGATATCGAGATTCAGCGTATCGCCAAATTCATATTGCCGTGACGCGCCGCTCGCTTCAATTCCGGTCGCCATATCGCGCGTGTCATGGCGGCCAAAGCTTGATTTGCCAAGCGAGCCGAGCAGATCGCGCAAGGTCTTGTATCCCAGGAAATCCAGACTCTTGTCTGTAATCTCAAAGCGAGTCTGCTGCTGTGTGTCTCCCACCTGCCCGCCCACGCTCGACTGTTTCGATGGATCATGCGGCTGGTCGATGCTGATGTAATCTTCCTGCTGCATCCGCTCTATTAACTTTTCAATCAGCTCATCCAGCGTTCCCTCAGCCTGCATCTGCTGCAACTGCTCGCGAAGTTCATCGCTGAGCATGTCGCCTTCCATGAGCGCCTGCTCTATGGCACGGCGCAAGTCGTCTAGCGTCTGCTCGCCATCGGGGAGATCGTAGTAGGAAAGATAATTCTGAAATCCGCTCTGCAGCAGATAGTCGGAGAGCGCGCCTAGCAGGTCCTCCAGGCTCATCTCGCCCGCGGGATCGGGAACGTATTTGGTGTAGCGAGTGCGACGCATAACATCAGTCGTTGGTCATTAGTCGTTAGTCGTTGCTGGCACAGCGCTGTTTCCGGTATTTGCCGACGACCAATGACCAGCGACCAACGACGGCTTTCTAATTCAAGGGCCTTCTACTCCTTGTAAACGGCAGGTCCTCACGTTCGAACGGTTTTTCGGTAGCGCGCGGCTGCTTCTCGCCCGCCGTGAAAACTCGCTCTTCGTTTCTTCCGATCCGCTTCAACGCGTGCAGCCCTTCCAGAACGAACTCCGCAGCAGAAACCTGTACCTCCGGGCTGTCTTTGGGCCCCACGTTCACACGCGTCAGCTTGTCCATCAATCCTTGAATCCCGCGCAGTGTCTGTAGGACATCTGACGCTGCGGCGCTCTCGGCAATTTGCACCTCGCCACCCAGATCGAACCATTGCACCACCTGCTGCATATTTGCGCCGGCGAAATATTGGTCGTAGGTTTTCGCAATTGCGTTGCGAATCAGCTCGCGTCCGACAAAGTCCGCTCCTTTCATTTCGCCTTCATATTCCAATTCCAGTTTGCCGGTAATTGCAGGTAGCGCCGCATAGACGTCGCTCAGGCGCGGTACAGTAACGTGTTCCTTGTGCTGAATCGCACGCCGCTCTGCGTTGGAGACCACATTCTCCATGCAGGAGATCGGGAGGCGTTGGCTGACCCCGGAACGTTTGTCGACACGCTTGTCCTCGCGAGCGGTGAATGCCACTCTTTCGATCACCTCGCGCACATATTTGGGGATTGCGATCTTGTTGCCATCGCGGGAGACCCACGCCTCCTGGGCAGTGATGGCGATGCCTTCATCCACGGTTGCGGGATAGTGAGTACGAATTTCCGATCCAATCCGGTCTTTCAGCGGAGTAACAATCTTCCCGCGGGCCGTGTAGTCTTCGGGATTGGCCGAGAACACCAGCGCAATATCCAAAGGAAGCCGCACCGGGTAGCCTTTAATCTGCACATCGCCTTCCTGCATGATGTTGAACAATCCAACCTGAATCTTGCCGGCAAGGTCTGGCAATTCGTTGATCGCAAAAATCCCACGGTTCGCTCGCGGCAGCAGGCCGTAATGAACGGTGAGCTCACTTGAGAGCTCATGCCCGCCCCGCGCAGCCTTGATCGGGTCGATGTCCCCGATAAGATCGGCGATGGTAACGTCCGGCGTCGCCAGCTTTTCAACGTATCGCTCCTCTGGCGTGAGAAATGCAATCCGGGTGCTGTCACCGCATTCCGCAATCGTCTCAATGCAGCGGCGGCAAATCGGCGCGTAAGGATTGTCGTGAATCTCGCAGCCTGCGATATAGGGCATTTGCGGATCGAGCAGAGATGTAAGCGCGCGTAGAATCCTGCTCTTTGCCTGCCCGCGCAGTCCCAGCAGAATGAAATTGTGACGGGAAAGAATGGCGTTAACGATTTGTGGCACCGCGGTATCGTCGTAGCCGACAATGCCGGGGAAAATTGGGCCCTCCGAACTTTCTCGAAGGCGCGCGATCAGGTTGTCTCGCAATTCGTCTTTTACACGCCGGGTGCTTAGTTGTTCTTCAGAAAAAGCGCTGCGGCGCAATTCGCCCAGGGTACGAGGAAGGTTCATCGCGGCAAAAACTCCAGAAGGCTTTCGCCATCAGCCTTCAGCCGTGCGGAAAGCCAAGGCAATGCAGCCGAAATTGCTTTGATTATACGCCGCGATGCCAGAGTTACTTTACGTGGCCGTTTCCGCCTGCGCGCTGTTTGGCGTTCGCGTTGCGATGCAGCACGGGAAGGATGCGTTCGAAGAAGGAAATAATGGCGCGAATGCGCTGCGCCTCAGAGTTCATCTCCAGCAGCGCCTGTTGAAAGTCGGGATCAAAAGGAAGAGAACCAGCGAGCCGATACGCAAGCTGCGACGCCTCTGCCTTCTCCGGTGCATCCGGCCGAGCCCCGGCAAGCTGCATGATCTCTCCGTGGAGCTGCAGCGCCTTTTCCACCTCCCCGCTCGTGGCAGGATCGCTTTCATCCTCGAGATAAAACACCTCTGCCTGCAGGAAGCTGCGCTCCTGGTTTATCTGCAAAACTTCGAACCGTTTCTGGCCCTCGACCAGAATGTTCATGCGGCCGTCGGGGTAACTCTTGAGCACGTTAATGATTTCTGCCGTGCAGCCCGTGTTCACAAACGATTCGTCTTTCGTGCGCACAATCCCGAACTGCCGCTTTTGATCGAGGCATTCCTTGGTCATCTCCTTATATCGCGGCTCGAAAATGTGCAGCGGCAGGGGCACACCCGGCAGCAGCACCAGATCCAGCGGAAATAGTGGCAGGAGCATGTTCAGGAATCCATTCTTGCCAGCGCAACGCCGGTTCCCAATGTCACCGAAAGTGTAACGGTACGCTCCTGTAGATTCTATCTGTGTCTTGACTTGAACTGCTCAGCAGGATACAAACCCGGCATGGCCCAAAGCGATCAGAACCAGTTTCTGCTGAACGGAAAAGTCGCAGTTGTTACCGGCGCCTCGATGGGAATCGGCGAGGCAATTGCGAAACTTTTCGTTAAAAAAGGAGCTCACGTTGTAATGCTTTCGCGCGATGCCGGCAGGCTGGAAACTGCCCGTACACGCATCGGACATTCTGACCAGACCTTGGCGCTGGCGTGTGATGTCAGGCATCGCGAGGAAATTGACCGCGCGATTGGCTTGGTCATGCACCACTTCCAGCGCATCGACATCTGGATCAACAACGCTGGGTACGCGCTGCTTGATTCGATCGCCAATATGCAGATGTCTGACTGTCGAGCCATGTTTGATACGAATTTTTTCGGAACCGTGGAGGCCATGCAAGCGGTCATTCCGATTATGAAACAACAGCGCTCGGGAGCCATCATCAACATCTCGAGTGTTGGCGGGCATATTCCGCTTCCCTTCAATGCCAGCTACAGCGCAACCAAATTTGCTATGAACGCAATTGGCAAAGCCGCCCGTATTGAGCTGGCGGAGTCCGGAATCCACATCACGACGGTGTGCCCCGGATACGTGCGAACTGATTTCGGGGCAAATGCGGTCAGAGGCGCCGAATACAAACAGGTTCGGCCCAAGACCACTCGCGGCATTAGTGCCGACCGCGTTGCGCGTGCGGTTTTACGCGGCTACCTGAAACAAAAGCGCGAGGTGATCGTGCCCTGGACGATGCATCCTGTGGTCAAGATCTACCAATTGTTCCCTGGCGTGGTTGAGTGGTCGATGACACGGATGGCGAAGAAGAGCATCCCCACACCATGATCGCCCATAGCATGAATCAACGACTCGCGCGCTACCCAAGCTTGAAAGATGCTGTGGTTCTGATCACCGGCGGCGCCTCCGGAATCGGCGCCGCCATGGTTGAGCAATTTGCGCTGCAGGGTTCGCGAGTGGTGTTTTTGGATTTTGCCGAGCAAAACGCTAACGACCTGATCCGACGACTGCATTCCGCGACCACCGCGCCTGTTTTTGCGAAATGCGATTTGACCAAGATCGACGACTTGCGCTCGGCGATCGCGTCGCTCGAATCAAAGTTCGGCGCCGTCCGTGTGCTTGTAAACAACGCCGCCAATGACGATCGCCATAAATTCGCCGAGGTCACTCCCGAATATTGGGACGAACGGATCAACGTGAATCTTCGGCATCAATTTTTCGCAATGCAAGCTGTCGTGCCCGGAATGACGACAGCCGGCGGCGGGTCGATCATCAACATGAGCTCGATTTCCTGGATGATCCCTTCGACCGGCCTTCCCGCGTATATCACGGCAAAAGCCGGCATCGTGGGCCTTACCCGCACCATGTCGCGTGAACTCGGCGGCGCGAACATTCGCGTGAACTGCGTTTCGCCGGGTGCCATCATGACCGAGCGCCAGCGCCGCCTTTGGATGACGCCGGACTATCTGGCAGAAATCATGGAGCGGCAGGCTTTAAAGCGCGAGTTGATGCCCGACGACGTCGCGCGTCTGGTGCTCTTTCTTGCGTCTGATGATAGCTCGACAATCACGGGCCAGAATTTCGTGATTGATGGCGGGTGGGTGTGAAGGAGCTAGGAGCATTGAAAGTGAGCAAAATCCTGGAAAGGCACTGGCGCCGCTCATTGCTCACTGCTAAGCGCTGATCTCCTCCAGCATCCCCTGCATTTCCGATGCTGCATGTCGGTCCCCTTTGCGCTGGGCAGCCAGAATTCCGTTTTCCAGCATGGTGCGGGCTTCTTCCCTGCGGTCGGACTTCATTAACGTCTGTGCCGCCATGAAGTATCCCGCTGCGTAATCGGGATTGTCGGAGAGCAAACGGTTGAATTCCTCGAGCGCCAGTTCCACATTTCCGGAATTCGAATACTCCAGCGCGAGCCCGTATCGCGCAAAGGCGTTTTTCGCGTCCTGCGCCAGGATCTCATTCAGCATCGCAATTCGGTCCATGGCTCTATTTTCCACAATAAATCCCGATTTGCCAGAGCTGGCCTCTGAGTACAATCTTTGGCGAGCATCGAGGGATAATTTGTCCTGTCCATTTTTTCTGCCTACTGAACGAGCGGATAACGTCGCGTTTCCGCATCCCGTGCGTTTGCCATTAGGCGCAAGCTGGCGAGGACTCTGCACCGCCCCGGGTCACGAGCAAGCACAGTTGGATCAAAGAGAGCTGGAATCCTGCAATCTGGGCTATGCAAAATCCTGTCCACGACTACCGAAGGAACGGATCTGCGACGCGGTGCGATTCGCAATTGCCAAGGACACACAAGGAGCAATTGCACTCCACTACGTACTCGAAGCAGCGTATCTTCCGGCCGCAAGCGGAATCTTGGAGTATGACGAAGTGTTGAGGAATTGGACCGCGCCCCACCTGGACCAACTGATTCAGACAAAAGCCGAATGCTTTTTGCAGTCGTATCTTAAACGTAGGAAGCGCGACTGATTTCCGCGAGCTTCCTCCGCGAACTTCGCGAGTTCTCTGCGTTCTCTGCGGTTAAAAGCTTTTAAACTCGGCAGCAGGAGCACGAAACGAAGAACATGAGCCCCAACGACCAACAACCACCCGATTTCTTCCCCCGACCGGTCTCTGAATCGCAATCAGAGATGAACGAATTTGTTCTGCCCAACGACGCCAACCCTCTTGGCGCGCTCCTTGGCGGTCGTCTGATGCACTGGATCGATATGGCCGGAGCCCTGGCCGCCCATCGCCACTCACGTCACTATGTCGTCACCGCTTCAATTGATCACCTTGATTTCTGGACGCCGGTGCATGTTGGCGACCTGGTGGTGCTGCGTTCCTCAGTCAATCGCGTCTTCACCACTTCAATGGAAGTGGGCGTAACCGTATGGGTGGAGAACTACTTAAAAGATGAGCAGCGCCACGTAAGCTCGGCCTATCTGACGTTTGTTGCCGTCGATGCTGCAGGAAATCACCTTAAGGTCGCGCCGGTCATTCCCGAAACCGAAGAGCAAAAGCGCCGGTATGAAGATGCGGGCCGAAGGCGCGAGATCCACCAGGCAGAGCGGAAACGAAGACAAAGAAATTCGCGATGAACGTGCTCACGTTTCTTTCCGTGGTCGCTCTATGGATTCATATCGCTTCTGAGGATTCCCTCGTATAATTTAAGTCGATAGCTTTTCAACCAGGTGATCCGTTGAGCTCCCACATACCTCCCCGTCCCGGGCAGCCGCCCGCCCCCCAACCTCTACCGGGGGTTGGCGCGATTGTCGCCGTCGGTTCGGGTAAAGGCGGCGTTGGCAAGACCACGCTGGCGGTCAATCTTGCCCTTGCCCTGGCAAAGCTCGGCCACAAGACCGGCTTGCTCGACGCCGACGTCTATGGTCCCAATGTCCCCCTCATGCTCGGAACCAGCGCTCAGCCGCGAGTGCTCGGCGAAAACCGCATCGAGCCACCGAGCGTTCATGGGTTGAAGGTAATTTCCGTAGGTCTGCTCAATCCCGGCGACAAACCGCTGATCTGGCGCGGGCCCATGTTGCACTCGATCATTCGTCAATTTCTGGGCTCGGTTGAATGGGGATTGCTCGACTATCTCATTGTCGATCTTCCACCCGGGACCGGTGATGTAGCTTTGTCCCTCATTCAGACGGTTCCACTCACCGCCGCAATTGTGGTCTCAACTCCCTCTGACGTCTCGCTCCAGGACGCCCGCAAAGCCATAGAAATGTTCCGGCAGATGAAGGTCGACATAGCGGGCATCGTCGAAAACATGAGCTACTTTGTCTGCCCGCACTGCAATACCGAGATTGATATCTTCTCGCGCGGCGGCGCGGAAAAGACCGCTCGCCAATTCGACGTGAATTTCCTCGGAAGCATCCAGCTCGACCCCGAAATTCGCAAAGCAGGCGATTCAGGCCAGCCCGCTGCGTTGGAAGGGGAATCCTCGGCCCACGCCAAGCCGTTGTTTGAATTCGCCCGTCGGGTCGTGGAAAAGATCAATCAGCTCAAGTCAGAAACGCCAGAAAGCGTCGTCCAAATCCAATAGTTCTCCTGCCTCATCTAATGGTTAGATCCGAATGATTGGGGCTACTGACATCTGCTCGTCCGATGGCTAAAATCTCCGTGGCAAGCTTCGTTGGCGGCTACTGAGAGGTCTTTTACCGGACTTGCTGTTGATCAGTAAAGTTCCCGACTAGCGCAGCTTGGATAAAATAGAGACATGGCCGCAGGTCAAAATATCGGTGACCGGGAACGCGAAATTCTAACCGCGATCGTGGAGACGTTCATCTCTACCGGCGAACCGGTCGGCTCGCGTGTACTTTCCCGTGCCAGCCGCGAAGGACTGAGCTCCGCTACGATTCGCAACGTGATGGCAGATCTTGCCGACGCCGGCTATCTCGAACAACCGCACACATCCGCGGGACGAGTGCCCAGCGCGGCCGCTTACCGTTACTACGTGGAGCAACTCAGCGGCAAGACGCAACTTTCCCAGCAAGACGCGGGCATGATCCAGGATTCGTTGCAAGGCGTGACCGACGTTCAGGAATTCATGGAGCGCACCTCGCATGTTCTGTCGTTGATCTCCCGCAACGTGGGTGTTGCGGTTGCGGCCAGCGGCCCGAAGAACGCCCTTGAGCACGTATATTTCTCGCGCTTGGGCGATCAGAAAGTGTTGGCCGTCGTTGTCACAAAATCAGGACTGGTGCGCGACCGGCTGCTCCGGCTTGATTTGCCGCAATCCGATCTCGACGCCGCGGCACGATTCATCAATGAAAATTTCCGCGGTTGGACTTTGGAATCCGTCCGCGGCGAAATCGCGCGACGGCTCGAAAGAGAGCGCAACGAGTACGACAGATTGATGAAGTCGGTAGAGCAACTTTACAAGCAAGGAGTTCTCTCCGGCGACGATTCCGCGCAAGTCGTTTTCATAGAAGGGGCGGCGAACCTGGTTGCGGGCGAACAGGACCGGCAGCGACTGCAGGAGCTTCTTCAGGCGCTGGAGGAAAAGCAGAGGCTCGTCGAACTGCTGGGCGCCTATCTGGACGCCAAACAGGAAGCGGTGCGGGTCGTAATTGGTCTCGACGAAGCCCAGCCCTCTATGCGAAACCTGGTGCTCATCGGAACTCCCGCCCGGGTGGGCGGCGAAGTAATGGGATCGCTGGCCGTGCTGGGGCCGACCCGCATGGATTATCAACATACGATAACCGCCGTGTCATACATTGCGCGGCTATTTGACAAACTTTTGAACGAATCCGAGTAGAGATTATGGCCAGGAACGGAAAAGTAGAAGAAGAACAACTGGACGCCGAACACGAACTCCCCGCCGGAGAAGGAGGCGAAACTTCGGGCTCCGCCCAGATTCCATCAACTTCCGATCGTGTGTCGGAAGTAGAAAAACTGCGCGCAGAACGAGACTCGCTACTCGATCGCATGGCGCGTATGCAGGCGGAATTCGACAATGCCCGCAAGCGCGCCGCGAAGGAGCAACAGGACTTCCGTGACTATGCGCTGGTGGATACTGTTAAAACCATTCTTCCCGTGCTCGACAGCTTTGATCTGGCGCTGAAGAACTCGCCGGAAAAATCAGAGTTCCACAACGGCGTTGAACTCATTCACAAGCAGTTGGTCGATGCGTTGGCGAAGCTCGGAGTAAAGCAAGTCTCTGCTAAGGGCGAGCAATTCGATCCTCGCTATCACGAAGCCATCGAAATGGTCGACACAGAAGATGCCGAAGATCACGAGGTCCTCGAGGAATTGCAACGTGGATATAAGTTGAAAGACCGGCTGTTGCGACCGGCGATGGTGAGAGTGGCGAGGAATTCGAGGAAGTAAGGTTCCACCATTTTTGCGACTTCTACAAGTCAGCAGTGAGCGATGAGCAGCGAGCTGTGAGCAAGTAAGGTCGGAGTTGCTCGCCGCTCGCCGCTCGCAGCTCATGGCTCAAAGCTAAAAGGGAAAAATTGCCAAGCGTAAAACGAGACTACTACGAAGTGTTGGGCGTGCAGCGTGGGGCGACAGAGCAGGAAATCAAGAGCGCCTATCGCAAGCTCGCGCTCCAATACCATCCCGACCGCAATCCCAATAATCCTGACGCAGAAGAGAAATTCAAAGAGGCAAGCGAAGCTTATGCCGTGCTGGCCGACACCGAAAAGCGCGAACTGTATAACCGCTACGGACACGCTGGTGTGGGCGCAGCTGCCGGCGGTGGTGGTGGATTCGACGCGAGCGTCTTCCAGGATTTCAGCGACATCTTCGGTGAGTTCTTCGGCTTCGGCGATCTTTTTGGTGGCGGACGTGCCGGCAGCCGCCGCACTCGCGCCCAGCGAGGAGCGGACCTCCGCGAAGACATAACGATTGAATTTGAGGAAGCTGTTTTTGGCACCGAGAGAAAGATCACGTACCGAAAGCACGAGCTTTGCGACACCTGTAAAGGATCGGGAAGCGCAAGTTCCAAAGGCGCTTCCACTTGCCGGACCTGCGGCGGTCGCGGCCAGGTACGCTATCAGCAAGGCTTCTTCAGCATCGCTCGCACCTGCCCCGCCTGCCAGGGCGCGGGCACGGTGATCAGCGATCCTTGCACCAACTGCAAAGGCGAGGGCCGCGTCGTTCAATCCAAGACAATTGATGCCAAGATTCCCGCCGGAGTTGAAGACGGAACGCGTATCCGGTTTTCAGGCGTGGGTGACGCGGGCGCCAATGGCGGTCCAGCCGGCGATCTCTATGTCGTGCTCCGTGTCAAAGAGCATCCCTTCTTCGATCGTCACGGAAATGACTTGTACTGCGTCATTCCAATCTCGGTGACCCAGGCTGCTCTTGGTACGGAAATTCAGGTTCCGACCCTCGACGGGGAGCAAGCCCTGAAGATCCCCGAAGGAACACAGTCTGGAACAACGCTGAAGCTTCGCAACAAGGGTGTCCCGGTGCTGAACGGCCACGGCAAAGGCGATTTGTTCGTTGAAGTCCGCGTGCAAACGCCAACAAAACTCTCGAAGCGCCAACGTGAGTTGCTGCAAGAGTTGCAGGCGATTACGCAAGTTGAGAACAAACCCCAGCGCACTTCCCTTCTCGGCAAGATGAAAGACATCTTCACGCAGGCGTAGGTTATTGCCTGGATTGACGTGGGGAAACGGGCGTCTTTCGCCCGTTTATTTTTTCTACGAATGCGGGCGAGGACTCACGCCCACTGTATCTCAGTACCGATTTACAATCCATTCCTGAATACAATCCACTTTTTAAATAAGGGCACCGAATTTCGATGCATCTTGAGGAAAATGTCGCGCTTGCACCGCTGACCACCCTGGGCGTCGGTGGCAAGGCAAGATTTCTCCTGCGCGCGGAAAGTTCTGATGACGTAGTGTCCGCGATTCGATTTGCTGAAAATCGGGAATTGCCGATCTTTGTCCTGGGCGGTGGCAGCAATGTATTGATCTCGGATAACGGCTGGCACGGGCTGGTCCTGCAAATCGCTACCACCGGAGTGGAGTACGAGGAACGCGACGGCAAGATCTCGTTCAACGTCGGCGCAGGAGAAGACTGGGACAAATTTGTCGCCCGCTGCGTAAAACGAAACTGCGCCGGAGTCGAGTGCCTCAGCGGCATTCCGGGAAGTGTCGGTGGAACGCCTGTGCAGAACGTGGGCGCGTATGGACAGGAAGTTTCAGAAACCATCGTCTCCGTTCTTGCCTTCGATCGAGCAGAGATTAAAGTTCGTGAGTTGAATGCAACAGAATGCGGGTTTCGTTATCGCAGCAGCATCTTCAACACCACAGAGCGTGAGCGCTACATCATCCTTCGCGTAAGATATGCTCTCACTCCCGGAGGATTCCCGTCGCTGCGATATGCCGATCTACAGAAATATTTCGCTGATCGCTCCACCACACCTACCCTGTCTGACGTCCGCCGAGCTGTATGCTCCATCCGAAGAAGCAAAGGAATGCTGATTGTGCCGGGCGATCCGGACAGTCAAAGTGCTGGATCATTCTTCAAGAATCCCATCCTGACTTCGCCTCAATTTCTCGACCTGTCGCGCCGAGCAAAAGAACGAGGCCTCGAAGTTCCGGCGTATCCGACTCTGTCCGAACAAAAAAAGATTTCTGCCGCGTGGCTGGTCGAACATTCCGGTTTTGCGAAGGGCTATATCAAAGGCCGAGCCGGCATTTCAAGCAAGCACGCTCTCGCGCTGATCAATCGCGGAGAGGCGAGCGCGGCAGAGATCCTTGCGCTTAAGAATGAAATTCAGGAACGCGTGAAAACGACCTGGGGCATCATCCTGGAACCGGAACCGGTGTGTGTAGGTTTTTGACGCATAGAGCCGATTCTTTACCGTTTCAGGAATAATTCCGAACGAATCTGCGGATTGAGCGGTCTTCATATTTGAGGGAAGGCGGACGGTGACACAACAAACCCTCGTAAGCAACATCGCGCTGATGGCAGGCACGAATGAAGACGCACTCGAGATGGCCGTCCGCGAGCACGCGCGATTGGTTTACCGGATTGCATATTCGGTGCTGCGAAATCATCACGATGCCGAAGATGCCACCCAGGAAGCGTTCATTCGCGCCCTTCGGTACAAACGAAAGCTCGAAGGAGTTCAGGATCCGAAGATGTGGCTGGCGAGAATCGCCTGGCGCGTTGCGGTGGATTGGGATAAGAGGCGCGGCAAGCGAAACTCTGAAGTTCCACTCAGTGAAGCCGAGAGCGAAAACGCGATCTTGGAACTACGCTCGCAACTCAGCTCGGCGGAAGAGATCACGCTGGGTAATGAGTTGGCAGTTTTGTTCGCTTCGCTTGTCGAGGCGCTGCCAGGTTCGCTTCGAGACGCGTTGAAGCTGTCGACGGTCGAGGAACTGACTCCAGCAGAGATCGCAAAGATATTAGGCACGAGCGAAGCCTCGGTACGTTCGCGGCTCTTCCGCGCGCGGCAAGTTTTGAAAGAGAAGTTTGCGGCATTGGAAGGCAGCTATGGAAACGCCAGGTAAAGATCGTTTTGATCAATTGCTGGACTCAGCGCTGCAGCAGTATGGAAACGTGCAGCCGCGCACGGGTCTCGAAAGCCGAATCTTGGCCAGTATCGAGACTCAGAGTCGTTCAGTGCGCAGACGAAGGTGGATATTGTCGCTAGCCAGTATTGCTGGCGTATGCGCGATTACGGGAGCCATGCTGCATGTTGGGAACGAAAGCAAACCGAGTGTTGGCACCGAGATCTCCTCCCATCAGTTCCCGATGCTTAAAGCAACCGGCAACCCTCCGAACGTTGCCTCTGCATTCCCTCCGATAAAAAAGTCAGCGCCGCCAGGGAAACGCCAGTTCTTGAAGCTCTCGGCTGGTTCAAAATCAACCAGACATTTGCAGCATTTTCCCTCTCCCCTGCCTTTGACCGAGCAAGAGTTGGCATTAGCCAAGTACGCCGAGAGTTTCCCGAAAGAAGCGGAGCTGATCGCTCAAGAACAACAGACCTTTGATGAACAAATGCAGAAGGCTCAACAGGACCTTCGAAATCAAACAGAATTGTCAGATCAAGGAAGGTAAGGTATCCCATGCGAAACGTACATGCGGCCTTAGTTTACGTTACGGCGGTTCTGATGTGCGCGGTTGGTATCGCGCAAGCTCAGGAGAAAGACCAAAGCAGTTCCGAGTCGGGCACAACAGTGGCAGAGAACGGGCAAAAGCCTCAAATCAAGCACATCCAGCCCTACAGACTGGATTTTGCTCTCAATGAATTGCAGGATGGCAAGAAAACCAATACTCGGCGCTACTCCATCAATCTGACTGCAGGCAGCGGGGATGAAATCAAGATCGGGACGCGAGTACCGGTGCGCACAGGACCTAAAGAATCCGGGACTCAGTTTCAATATATGGACGTTGGTACGAACATCTGGGCTTTTCTCCGAGAGGTCGGGGAGGAAATTCAGCTTGAGGTAAAAGGCGAAGTCAGTGATCTTGATAAGCAACCAAGCACAGATCTAGGACCGATCGTCAGGCAAATGAAAATCAGTGGGTCCACTCTACTCGTAACCGGAAAGCCCATCCTTATCGGCAGCATGGATGACCCAAATTCCACTCGGCAATTCCAGCTCGAGGTAATCGCAACCAAGCTGAGATAGCGGCGGCCCTGCCCCGGATTCGCGTCGTTTGTTCCCCTCGATATGAGGATCCGATAGCGAGAAGCCGCCAGTTTACTGATCGGCAATTTTTGCCGCTTCTTTAAAGATCTTCACGAACATCGCACGCGTCAGTTTGCCCGTCTGCGTGTTCTGGTTTGAAGGATGATAGGAAGCCAGCAACGTCCTTCCGTCCGGCATTGCATATCTCGCGCCGTGCTGAAAAACATAATCGGCCTTCCTATCGAGCATGCTGCGCCTCTTTAGATAGTTCAGGTAAGCGTCAAAACCGATCTTGCCCAGAGCAACAATCACCCGCGCACATTTCAGTCCATCCAGTTCCCTCTCCAGATACGGAGCGCAATTCGCCAGCTCCTGCGGAAACGGTTTGTTGTCTGGAGGAACACAGCGCGCCGCTGCCGTGATGTAGAGATCCTCCAACACCAAGCCGTCGTCGCGCTTCGTCGCATTCGGTTGGCTGGCAAAGCCAGTCTCATGGAGCACGGGATACATGAAATTTCCCGACGCATCTCCCGTGAAGGGACGGCCCGTGCGGTTCGACCCGTGAGCGCCGGGCGCGAGGCCCAGCACGACTACGCGCGCGTTCGGATCGCCGAAGCCAGGAACCGGCTTGCCCCAATATTCCCAATCCATGTACGCACGCCGTTTCTCGCGAGCAATCTGTTCGCGATAGACCACGAGACGCGGACAAAGCTTGCAGGCGACGACTTCCGAATTGAGGACCGTCAGCCAATCCGGAATTATTATCCTGGCCGCTACCATCAATTAACCTCGGAGGACACCCTTCGACTTCGCTCAGGGCAGGCTTCGGTACACGAAGGAATCCATTTTACTTCGCTGATTTCTTGATTCTTTGCGTGCTCGGCGAGCTCTGCGGTTAAAAGCTTTTCAGGCGCGAGTGCCCCATCCTTGTCTCGCGGTTTCCACCGAGCAGGGTGGGGATTTTGACTTTCCCTCGAGGTTCATTCCTTCGCCGGCACCGCAAAATACCCGCTGCGCGCCTGGATCTTGTAGCCATCTTTCGAGCGAATCTCAACTTTGCGGAAGCCGCCGTTCTTCACTGAGTTTGTCGGAATGTAGCCAATGTTGTATTGGCTGCGCAGCTCTTGCGAAATCTGATCGAATGCAGCCTTCAGCTTGTCCGTCTTGTTGCCGACCTCGATCATGCGCCCGCCGGTTTCAGCGGTTAACTTTTTCATGTCGCTGTCGCCGCTATAGCCGCCGAAGCCATAAAAACCCCGATTCGCGCAAAGCAAAACGTAAACGATAGTGTCAGCTTTTTGCGCCGCCTCAATCGCGTCGCGAAGTTTGTACTGGCTGCCCTGGTCTTCCCCATCGGTGAGCAGGATCATCGCCTTGCGATCGACCTGCTGCGCCATTTGGTCGTGCGATGCCAGGTATACCGCGTCATAGAGTAGCGTCCCCTTCGGCTGACCAATGGTCGGCACCGGCCCGCCTCCCTGCCCGGGAAGGCCCGACACCGCGGATTGACCGCCACTATCGATCCGCACGCTGTTCAGTGCGGTTTTCAACCGGCGAGCATTGTTCGTAAAGTCCTGCAAAAGACTGACTCGGATATTGAAATCGATCACAAACGCTATGTCTTTATCGCGCAGAATCTCGCTCAGGAACGCCCCGCCGACCTGTTGTTCCATCGGCAGAACAGCTTCCTGGCTGGCGCTGGAATCAATGAGAATTCCCATGGTCAGCGGCAGCTCGGATTCCGCGGAGAAATACTTAATCGTCTGCGGCTTCGAGTCTTCGTAAATCTGAAAGCTGTCTTTGGGAAGATTTGGAATCAGACCGCCCTTCTTGTCTTTCACATTGAAGAAGAGCTGGACTACGTCGGTGTTAGCCCGGAAAGTCGTGACCGGTTGCTCGTCCTTATCGTTATCTTTTTGAGATTGGGCCTTTTCGGCGGCTTCGCGGTCCTGCTGGTCGGGCACCATCTGAACATCCTGGGCCAGTACCAATCCCACGAAACATGCCATGACTGCGAGCACAACGAGGGCGCAACTCGCCCGTGAACGGATAGAAAGCATAAATTCAGTTACCTATATGAGTTTCTGGTAGTCTACTTCTCTGCAGTTAGATGCACCAAACCCGCTTTCCCAAGCATCCCATACACAGAACTTTGAACGGGGAGCTCCATTGCTGAAACAGCTCAGAATGTGGTTGCTCACGGTGTTGATCACGATCTGCTCTGCCGCTTTCGCCCGGCAGAATTCCGGATCAGAAAACCAGAACCAGGCAGCAACGCAACAGACACCTACTCAGAATCAGCAGAACCAGAACATCCCGGATGCACCATCAGCGGTGCAGCCGCCGGCGCCACTTCCGAATCTACCCCCGACATCCGGCGCCGAGGGGCAACAAACACCACAGCCTGAGCAACAGCCCGCGCCCAACCAGCCCCCTCCGCGAGATGATTCTTCCGCAGAGGCGCCTGCCGGGCCGCGTCCGCCACTGAATGTAAAAACCGTCCCCGAGGGCGGGGCCACCAGTTCCACGGACGATGCCCAGGACGCCTTTGCCAAGATCAGCGTCAATGTGAACCAGGTCATCGTTCCTGTGACGGTAAAAGACGAATCCGGACACCTCGTAAGCGGTTTGCTCTCCCAGGACTTTACCGTCCGTGAAAACGGGAAGAAGCAGACACTGAACTTCTTCACCAGCGATCCTTTTGCGCTCTCGGCGGCGATCATCATTGATCTGGGGATGAAGGACGTCGACGTCCAAAAGGTGAATCACACGTTTCCAACGCTTGAGGGCGTGTTCAGCCCATTCGATGAAGTCTCGATTTACAGCTACAGCAACGTCGTAAGCCAGCTCTCAGGATGGATGGCTGCCGGCCAGAAGCTTTCAAATGCGCTCGCGGAACTCTCGACGGCAAGCGGCAGAAATAATGGGCCGCCGGTAACAGATGGGCCCCTCGGCCCTCATGGACCCATGATCAACAACATGCCGGTTGATCCGAATTCGCCGACGGTTTATACCCCGGCGCAGGAATCGCATGTCTTGAACGACGCCATCCTTCGCGCTGCGCTTGATCTCTCGAAGCGTCCACGCGAGCGTCGCAAGGTAATTTTTGTCATCAGCGATGGCCGCGAATATCGCAGCAATGCCAGCTACCGCGACGTGTTGAAAGTCTTGCTCAGCAACAACATCATGGTCTACGCCATTGGCGTCGGTGGGAGCGCGATTCCGGTCTACAGCAAAGTTGAGAAGCTTCATCTTCCCCGCTTTGGATACAGCGACATACTTCCCAAATATGCCAATGCTACGGGGGGCGAGGTGCAGAACGAACTCACGCGAACGGGGATTGAAGATGCTTATTCGCGCATCATGGGGGCCGCGCGAAATCAGTACACCCTCGGCTACATTACTCACGTCCCGCTGGTCGGACAACACAATGAAATTGAGGTGTTGGTCGACCGCCCAAGTTGCCGCCGGTCGGCATTGCGGCCCTGCGTCGATGTCACTGCAAGAGAAGGCTATTACGCCATGCCGCCAGCGCCATCGAGGTGAAGCTCGTAGCTCGTGATTCGTGGGTCGTGACTTGTGACTGGTTAGCTGTGGTTCGTGAGTCGTGGTTCGTGATTCATGGCTCGGGCATCATGGTTCGATCAGGCGAACTGCATATCCACCAGCACCAACCCGCGCTCCACAATCAAATCGCAATCCATTAGTCACGAGCCACGAATCACGAGTCACGAACTCTCCGCCGGCGCAAACACCACCAGCAGCACAAGTTCCTCGACGATCTGGAAGAACCGGTGCTCCAGCTTTTTCTCAACAAAGATCACATCACCGGCGTGCACGTCGCGCTCTTCCCTGCCCAGACGCATCTTCGCGCGGCCGCGAATCACGTAGTAGATTTCATCTTCTTCATGCGGACTCTGACCGTCTGTAGCTCCAGCGGGCAGAACATATACGCCGGCGCTAATCGCAGAACGCCGCAGGAATTCATGATAAGGACGCCTGTCTGAAACCCGGGAGAGCAGGTCGGCGATCTTTTGTATCTCGCTCACGAGAACGCGCCCTGAAAGAAAATTTCCGTGTATTGCTGCGCCAGGCTTTCCTCCTGCAACGCGCCTTCAGGGCGGTACCACTGATAAATCCAGTTAATCATTCCGAGTAGCGCGAAAGCCGCCGCGCGTGGCGTGACACTTCCCTTCGATCCCCTCGCCCGCTGCACCTCAGCAACCAGATTCTCCACGAAATGAACGTAATCCTTCTTGCGCGCATTGATCCGCTTGCGCAACGGAGGAGACAAGGGATGGTTCTCGTGCAACATGACCGTAATTTCGCGGTCGCGCTCGCTGAGCACCACAGCAATATGCCGGCGAATAACAGTTCGTAAACGCTCTTCGGGATCAGGAATCTGCTTGGCCGGCGCAATCACCCGGTCTTCGGTGATGTCCATGGCGTGCGACATCAGATTGAAAAGAATTTCGTCTTTGCTCTGAAAATGATGGTAGAGGCCGCCCTTGCTGAGCTTCAGCGCCGCGGCCACATCGTTCATCGACGTCCCGTCGTAGCCCTGCTGCTGAAACAGCCGCGCCGCTGTGCGCAGAATTTCCTGCCTGGAATCGGTCGTGCCTTCGCGTGCCACGGAGGTCAATATATCAACTTCGAAGCGGGTGCGTGGACTCCGATCGGCACATTCCGTTTATCGGAATCGCTTTTACACATCAATGACAAACGACAGCGACCCGGCGCATATTAGTAACTATCTCATCAGAGCCGGACGCCCTACCGGTCTCCTCGGGAAATACAGAATTTGCGGAGAAGGCTAATGAACAACCAAACCGAGTTGTTTCCTTCGGTGCCAAACCTCAGTCGGCGAAGCATAGTGACCGCAAGCGCGCTGGCTATCGCCGGTTTTTCGATGCCGGCCAGGAGCTGGCCTGCTGTCGAAGATGGAATTTCAAATTCTTCTGAGAGCATTCACCAGGAGCCCGTGTTTCAGGCTGACCGCAAGCGCATCTATGAAGCGCTCACCAATGCCAGGCAGTTCGACCACATCGTCCAGCTCAGTGAGGCGATGAAGTCGGGAGCCTTGTCGAGCCAGCCGGCAGAAATCAGCACTAAGGTTGGCGGCGCATTCTCCATTTTTGGTGGCCATATCGTTGGCCGTCATCTCGACCTGACGCCGAACGAACGCATTGTTCAAGCTTGGCGCGAGCGAAGTTGGGAGCCGGGTGAATATTCAATTGTGAGCTTCAAGCTGGTGGAACACGGACCGGGAACCAAGATCGTTTTTGACCATAAAGGCTTTCCCGCCGGCGCCGCGCCACACCTCGCCATCGGATGGAGGGGAAATTACTGGGAGCCGCTGGAAAAATATCTGGCTCAAAAATAATCCAGGCACCCCCGGGTCTCGCTATTTCGTCCCAATTGCCGTTTGAGCAAGTTTAAGCAGGATGCCGGTAATAGCAGCGTCCTCGTGGCCAACCTTTGAAAGCGCGTCATAAGTTTCGAAGCTGGTGAGCATCGCAAGCACATCCACCGCAAAATTCTGCTGCTCAATCTTCTCCGGCTCGAGCTGATGCATATGAAAGCGTTTTATGATTTCCGTCGCTATGCGCCGTCGCCGTGAGTCCCGCGCTTGCATGCCTGCTCCCACCTCTGCATCCAGCGCGGCCATTCCGCGCACACGCCGAATCACAACCGCATCGGAAGCCCAGAATTCCACGAACGTCTTCACCATTTTCTCCAGCGCCTTGCTCGGTTCAGGCTCCTGAAATATGCCGGCCACTTGACGCATATTTCCGCGATCAGCGATGTAATCGTAAAGCGATTCGAGCAGACCTCGCCTCGATTCGAACTGGTAATAGATCGTAAGCCTCGAAACATCCGCCGCACTGGCAACGGCTTCCATGCTCAGGTCGGCAGGACGGGCTTCATCCGCGAGCAGCTTACGCGCAGCTTCTAGAATCCGGGCGCGAGTTCCCTCAATTGACGCCTTGCGCTTCCCTAACTTGTAAGGACGAGGGCTCATTTCGCCGTTGATATTTAATCATACAATATGTATAAATATATTGACTGAGGAGGTTCCCGTGAGCACGTTTTCCATAGTCCTTTTCATCCACGTCCTTTCAGCAATGGCTCTATTTGTCGCGATCGCTCTTGAAGGCGCAATTCTCGTCCGAGTACGATCGGCCCAAAACATCGAACAGTTGACGCTCTCCGTTAGCTCCTCCCGAAAGCTGGGTGCGATTTACGGCCCGGCATTTCTCGGCATTCTGCTGGGCGGGATTTACCTTGCCGCCCAACTCCATATTCGCGCGGCATGGGTACCAGTGGCGCTCGGAGCGACATTGCTCATGGCCATCATCGGAGGGATCCTTACCGCCGGCAAGATGTCGCGGCTGCGAAAAGCCGCACAGGAAAACAGCGCCTTTGAACCCCTCGTCCGAATCGCGCGTGGGAATGCGCTGGTCGTTTCCTACGGATTTCGCGCCGGCCTCGCAGTCGGAATTGTCTTTCTCATGTCGACGACGCCCACGCTTATACATTCCCTCCTGGCGCTCACGATCGCGTCGATTTTAGGCATTGTCTTCGCGCTTTGCTTGCCGCGACTCTCTGGCTTCGATCGCGACCGGGACACCGCCAAAACTCAAGCAGCTGCGAGGAGTTGAGGCATGAAAGCCGTTCTCGGCATCATTATGCTTGCCAACGCGGCGCTGTTTTTCTTTGGCGCGATTCAGCACGTTGGAATCACCCTTGGAGCTTTCCATGAGCCGCGAATTATTCCCGCTGCCATCGTCGAAACCATCTGCGGAATTTCGCTGACTTGGGGCGCCGCCATTGTGCTGGGCCGTCCAGTCCTTGGTTGGAGTGCGCCGCTGATTTCAAACCTGATCGCGCTCGCTGGCGTTTGCCTGGGAATGATCGCGCTTGCTCATGGTCGGGGTCCACGCACGGCCAGTAATGATCTGTATCACCACATCATGCTGACTTTGATTGCCGTGAGCTTGCTCGTGCTGTTGCTCGGGAAGACCGCACTGCGCCAGGGATGACGCTGGGGGGCACCTGGCGGGCCTTGCGCCACCCCAAATGAGGCTTTCCCACGCTTCGCGATGTTCGAAGGTGGAAATATCACAATGGGAATGGCACGAGTTCACTCGCGCCGTAAACTCCGCAAGCGCTGCCGCGGATGGCCCCACTCAAGCTTGCTTTTGGCTTGAGTGGGTGCTCACGAGTTGTCCTCGACTGCGTTCGGGCTCTTCGACTGCTCCGATCTGGACGGCATGGGTACCCTCCGTATGAAGACATAGCTCTGCTACACCATAATGGTGTAAAATGATGCGATGGCAAACCCCAAACAAGTCCGGCGCAGCGTGACTTTGCCGGGAACCGTCGCGAAGCAGGTGGACGCCATCGCAAATCGCCGACGCCTGAGCGACAACCGCGTTCTGGTCGAGCTGATCGAATTGGGTATTGAGGCCAGCAAGCAAAAAGAAAAAGCCTTCTTCGAGGTTGCCCAAAAGTTCCGTGCTTCGGAAAATCCTGCGGAAGTCAAGCGACTGGGAGACGAGCTTGGATCTCTTGCATTTGGCAATTCGATGTCCGAGTCACTCATGTCCGCGTCGTTCTCCGCGCCAGTGAACTATTCTGCGGAACCGCTGAAACGAAAAATTTCGGAGTGCCTGGCACTCTTGCCCCGGGACTCAGGCGCAGTTGCCGATCTGGATTTCGCGCGAGATGTTGAGGCTTCTACCGAGGCGCATCGCGAATCGTTGAAACCTCCTGCATGGGATTAATTCTCGATTCCAGCGTGCTGGTCGCTACTGAGCGCAAGGAACGCACGGTATACGCGGTCCTTGCTGAGATTGGGGGCTCGCAGAAAGACATCGAAGTAGGGATTTCCGCTATCACCGTCGCGGAACTTGCGCACGGCGCCGCCCGCGCTGAAACGCCCCAACGAAAAGAAAAAAGATTGCGGTTTATTCGGGAGATCGCATCAGCAGTACCCATCTATCCGATTACGGCAGCGATTGCATTTCGGGCAGGGTTAATCGACGGAGAGACTCAGGCAAAGGGCGTTCGAGTGGCTCTATCAGATTTATTGATCGGTGTGACTGCCCTCGAACTCGGATTCGGCATTGGCACGGGCAACCTTCGAGATTTCGGACGCATTCCTGGCCTTTCGGTGATCCAGCTGTAAGAGATATTTTCGGACAAAGATGTCCGATCCACATGAACATACGTGACCAACGAAATGAAGCTGCACCCATGACCCGCGGAGACAATGCCGAGTTTCGGGATGGCGCAGGGAAGAGATGACTCACCAACTTCCCTCTTGACTTTTCGTCTCCCAAAACCTAGCATTTCCTTATACCGACCGACCGGTCGGTATGGCACTTACAACCAGCATTCATCTCCAGGAGCACAATCGTGGCCACCATCTTCTACGAGCGCGACGCCAATCCCTCAGCCCTGAAGGGCAAGACCATCGCCGTATTTGGCTATGGAAGTCAAGGACATGCACAGGCGCAGAACCTTCGCGACAGCGGCTACAACGTTATCGTCGGACTCGACCCCAGCCGACGCAGCGCCAAACAGGCCCAAGCAGACGGATTTACTGTTCTTCCGCCTGCCGAAGCCGCGAAAAAAGCCGACTGGATTCAGATTCTAACTCCTGACGAAACCCAGGCTGACTTTTACGAGTCGGCGATCAAGCCCGGCTTGACCAAGGGCAAGGTGCTCGGTTTTTCGCACGGCTTCAGCATTCATTTCAAGGCCATCGTCCCTCCCCCAGACGTTGACGTTGTCATGATCGCGCCGAAGAGCCCCGGCCACTTGCTGCGCCGGGTTTATGCCGAAGGTCGCGGAGTGCCCTCGCTGATTGCCATTCAGCAGGATGCGACTGGGCGTGCGCACGAACTGGCACTTGCCTATGCTTATGGCATTGGCTCAACCCGTGCCGGTGTTCTGCAGACCACGTTCAAAGAGGAAACAGAAAGCGATCTCTTCGGCGAGCAGGCAGTGCTTTGCGGCGGGCTGACTTCGCTGATGAAAAAAGGTTTCGAAACGCTCATCGAGGCGGGATATCAGCCCGAGATCGCTTATTTCGAGTGCATTCACGAAATGAAGCTGATCGTGGATCTGATTTACGAAGGTGGTCTCGCCCGCATGCGCTATTCCATTTCAAACACCGCCGAGTATGGCGATTTGACCCGTGGGCCAAGAGTCGTCCCGGACGAGACCCGCGCGACCATGAAAAAGATTCTGGCTGAAATTCAGAGCGGAGAGTTCGCCCGCGAGTGGATCAACGAAAACAAAACCGGCGTGAAGAAATTCAACGCCCTGCGCGAGACTGAAAAGAAGCTCCAGGTCGAAGAGGTGGGCGCGAAGTTGCGCGGAATGATGTCGTGGCTACAAAAAGATTCCGGCAAGCAGGCGCAAAAATCTGAACCGGCACAGAAGAAGGTCGTCAATGCTTAAGGGCGCTGAAATATTTTTGAAATGTCTGCGCGCCGAAGGCGTTGATCTGGTCTTCGGCTATCCCGGCGGCGCGATCATGCCGTTGTATGACGCGCTTGAGGGTAGCGGCGTTCGCCACATTCTTACTAGGCACGAGCAAGGCGCGATCTTCGCCGCTGAAGGCCATGCGCGAGCGACCGGACAAGTTGGCGTCGCGATTGCAACCAGCGGGCCGGGCGCAACCAATCTTGTCACCGGAATTGCTGATGCGAAGATGGATTCGGTTCCGCTGGTGTGCATCACTGGCCAGGTTCGTAGTGCATTGATAGGGACCGACGCGTTCCAGGAAACGGATGTTTTCGGCTTGACGCTTTCGCTTACCAAATGGAGCCGCCTGGTTCGCTCCATTGATGAAATTCCACAAGTAATCGCCGAAGGATTTTATTGGGCACGTGAAGGCCGGCCTGGGCCTGTCGTCATCGACATCCCGACGGATTTTCTGAAAGCAAAGATGGAATTTTCCGGCCCGGTGAAGTTCTCTCCGAAGCCGCGGCCATCAGACACAAAAGCTGACAGCACCTTTGCCGACCGCCTCATCACCCTGCTGCAAACCGCGCAGAAACCGGTGGCGCTGGTCGGCGCGGGTGCGAAACTTTCTGGGGCAATTTCAGAGCTTCGTTCATTGCTCGACGAACTGAATATTCCGACGTTCGCCACAGTTCACGGCCTCGGGGCGGTCGCGCCAGATGCTCCCTATTATCTCGGCATGGTCGGCATGCATGGAACGCGCGCGGCGAACATGGCGCTGCACGAAAATGATCTGTTGCTCGTCTTCGGCGCGCGTTTAGACGACCGCGTTACTGGCGATCCCAGTCGCTTCGCGCCGAATTCGAAGATCGTCCACTTTGAAATCGACCCGGCACAGCTTGATCGCGTACGCCAATGTGAGTTGCCGATCATCGGCGACCTGGCGCAAACAATTCCGTCATTCGCGAGAAAAGTTCGCGGCGCCAAATTGCCGGACTGGAGTGCATGGCGCACTGTGGCTTGCGGAGAAGACCGCGCCGAACTCGATCCGCGCGGGCTTTCTCAGCCCACAATTCGTTTTCTCGACGAGCTCTTCGGCCGCGCGCCGAAGAACAGCGTCATTCTGGCCGACGTAGGCCAGCATCAGATGTGGGCGGCGCAACGTTACTGCTCTGACTTGCCGCGAGGCTTCATCACCTCTGGCGGCCTTGGCTCGATGGGATTCGCACTTCCCGCCGCAGTGGGTGTTCAGCTTTCGAAACCGGATGCGACTGTTGTCTGCGTTTCCGGCGACGGCGGTTTCCAGATGAACATTCAGGAGCTTGCCACAGTTCGGCGCCTGAATCTGCCGATCAAGATGGTGATCATCGACAACAAATACCTTGGCATGGTGCGCCAATGGCAGCAGCTTTTCTATCAGCGCAACTACGCCGAAACAGATCTAAGCGACAATCCGGATTTCGTGGAAATTTCGAAGGCGTATCGCATCAATGCCGTTCGCATAAACGAAGATGTGATGCGCGAGTATCCGGTCACTTCGGAAACGGCGGATGCGCTGGAGAAATTTTTGCGCTCATCGGAACCGGAGTTGCTGGTATTCGATTGCGCGCCGGAAGCAAATGTCTATCCGATGGTGCCGGCAGGTGCGGCATTGTCAGAGATGTTGTTCGAGGAAGAATAGAAGTAGATGTCGAGCTTCGCTCGACCGGACGGGCCTGGACGCCCGTTCCCACACAAGTTTTGTTAGGGAGAGAATATGCACGCATTTCACATTCACTACCGCAATACGCAAGGCACATTGATGCGCATTTTGACTGCGGTTTCACGCCGCGGTCTTGAAATCCCTTACGTGGTTGCCTCGGCATCCGGCCACGGACATCGCGCTGACCTGCTGCTCGACGTGAACGCGAAGCAGATCGGCCAGCTCTGCCGCGATTGGCATGCGATTGTGGATGTGATCGATGTTCGCGTCGGCGTTCCGACGCCTGAAATGCTCGAGAGTGCGACCGGCTTCTCTGGGCCGCACCCACCGGCTTCAGCGAACGCCAGCGGCCGCTCGGCTGCGGCCATGGCGTAAAGCCTGCTTCGACCCTATCAACCCGGGCGAGGACACCCGTGCCCCACTCGCACCTGCAATGGCGAGCCCTTAGGGCCCGGCGCAAGTCGTATTCAGCAGGTCACAAATGTCCCCGCTTTGCGCCTCGCGAGCTGCCTGCCCCGCATCGCCGAACTGACCAAGCGCCCAATTCCACTGAATGAATCGCAAGATGGAGACAAAATCCATCTGCTGTGACGAGATGTAGTTCGTCTTGGCAAATGGGGAAATCAGCAGCACCGGAACTCGCGCTCCCAGCCCCAATGTCCCGCTCAATTGTGGCGGAGCAACGTGGTCATACCAGCCACCGCTTTCGTCCCACACTACAAGAATCGCGCTATTCGGCCATATCGGCGAATTCTTGACTGATTGCACCAGATCATCCAGCCATTCAATCCCGTTGGCTATGTTTCCCGAACCGGGATGCATGCTATGACCAGGGGCAGGCTGGATCCAGAGAACGGAGGGGACAGTTCCGGAAGAAAGCTCACTGCCGAAGTTATTTAGCGAGAAGCCGCGCACATTCGCTGAATTGGCGGTGCTCTGGAAATACTGAAAGGGATTCTCCTGCGGAACATAGGCAGTGCAGTCCCCCAGCTGCGTGGTGGAAAAACTTTCCTGCGCAAATGCCCAGGTAGTGCCGACTGCTGAGAGTTGATCTCCCACGCTCTGAAAGTTCAGGGGTGGCGTGATGGTCGCGCCGCCCTCCTGGTTTTGTTGATAAAGAATCGAAGAGCAGGCGTCGAGCTGTGGATATCCGAAGGGATCGTTGTCAGTACCGACATCGGCCGCCACCATGTAAAGCATGTTGCTCGGTTCGCTGGCCATGGCGGAAGCAAAAAAATTGTCCGCCAAAGCATACTGTTGCGCATAACTCCAAAGCTTGTTAACGCCGAACTGCCGGCCATCATCAGCGGTCCCTACGCTCGAATTATTGTAGTAGCCCATGGCAATGTCGCCATTTTCCCAGGCGTATTTGTCCATCTTCCCGGAATCGTAAGCAACCTGGTAACTCGCTTGGGTATGGGGAAGGTCGAGAGGGCTGAGGTTGCTGAGCAGCACAGGGCTCACCATTTTGCCGGAATGGTCCGCCTGCTGATAATTGGGAACGGAGGCGTCTGGTCCATTCGCATCAGGATAAGTGCCGAACAGATGATCGAAGGAGCTATTCTGCATGACCACGATTATCAAGTTCTTGATGCCGGATCGTGGAACTTGGGAATCCTGGGTCGACCCTTGCGGACTGTTATGAGTCGTGCTGACTCCGCCGCAGCCAACCAACACTAAACAAATCGCAATAATCGAAATTGGGCCTGAGGCAAACTTGTTCATTTTCTCTTATGAATATTCAATTGACTCCGTGGCGCTCGGCTACGATGCCCCTGTTTGTTGTGAGAGTTGCTTAAATCAAGGACTCTGAGGTGCTCAGCAATTCAGGTGTTCGCGTTCTGTTATTTACCAACAATTCTTCTTAGCGTTCTTCCCTCAGAATGGGCCGCTTTCGCTTTCTGAGCTGCTGTCGTAATCTTTAATGCCTATGGATCTCAAACACCGCAGCCGGGCCATCACCGAGGGCCGCGACCGTGCAGGCGCGCGCTCGATGTTCAAAGCGATTGGTTTTACCAACGAAGATCTTTCAAAGCCGCTGATCGGTATTGCGAATACCTGGATCGAGACCATGCCCTGCAATTTCCACTTGCGGCGCCTGGCCGCCAAGGTGAAAGAAGGTGTGCGTGCCGCCGGCGGAACACCCATGGAGTTCAACACTGTCGCCATCAGCGATGGCGAAACCATGGGAACGGAAGGGATGCGCGCGTCTCTCGTGAGTCGAGAAGTGATCGCCGATTCAATTGAACTCGTCTGCCGCGGACAAATGTTCGATGCCGTTGTCTGCGTAGTGGGCTGCGACAAGACGATTCCGGCTGCGGCAATGGCTCTGGCGCGACTCGATCTGCCCGGCCTCATTCTTTACGGAGGCACCATTGCGGCTGGCACGTTTCGCGGGAAAGACGTCACAATTCAGGATGTTTACGAAGCCATCGGCGCAAACGCCGCAGGAAAAATGAGCGATACCGATTTGTATGCCCTGGAAGATGCCGCTTGCCCAGGCGCCGGCGCGTGTGGCGGTCAATACACCGCGAATACCATGTCGACCGTCATGGAAATGATTGGCCTCTCGCCAATCGGCTACAACAGCGTGCCGGCAATCGATCCACGCAAGGACGAAGTAGCTCATCGCTGCGGAGAATTGGTAATGAGTTTGTTGAAGCGTGGCGTAAGCGCAAAAAGCATTCTGGTCCGCGAAGCGTTTGAGAATGCGATTGCTGGAGTTGCAGCCTCCGGTGGCTCAACCAATTCAGTATTGCACCTGCTTGCCATCGCGCGCGAAGCCGGCATTCCGCTTGCGATTGATGATTTCCAAAAGGTCAGTGAACGCACTCCGCTGCTTTGCGACCTGAAGCCGTTTGGCCGCTTCGTGGCTGCGGATATGCACCGCGCCGGTGGCATCGGCTTGCTCGCCAACCGTCTGCTGCGCGCCAGGAAGCTGCACGAAAATGCAATGACAGTGACGGGAAAAACGATTGGCGAAGAAGCTGCAGCCGCGGTCGAGACTCCCGATCAGGAAGTAATCGCTCCCGTCGATAAGCCGCTTAAGGCGAGTGGGGGGCTGGTGATTCTTCGTGGCAATCTTGCGCCCGAAGGATGCGTGGCCAAAATCAGCGGCCACGAGAGGCTGAGCCATCATGGGCCGGCGCGCGTGTTCGAATCCGAAGAAGATGCGATGCGGGCTGTTATCGGCAAACGCATCAGGCCCAACGATGTTCTGGTGATCCGCAATGAAGGTCCGCGAGGCGGACCGGGAATGCGCGAAATGCTGGCGGTGACCGCCGCGATTGTCGGCGAGGGACTAGGAGAATCGGTGGCCCTCTTGACCGACGGACGCTTCAGCGGAGCAACTCGCGGACTGATGATCGGACATGTCTCTCCGGAAGCAGCTCAGGCCGGACCGATCGCCGCAGTGCACGAGGGAGATACAATCCGGATCGACGTAACCCAGCGCCTGCTGGAACTCGAAATCAGCGATGGCGAGATAAAGCACCGGATGTCGCAGTGGAAACCCTTAGCGCCGCGATATAACACAGGAGTATTTGCCAAATACGCGGCCCTCGTTGCATCAGCCTCGGAAGGAGCGATAACCAGGCCTTCGGAGCCTAAGTAGAACAACTGCGACGGAGGCCCTGCCGTCAATAATTCTTAGCCGAGCCATGGATTTCCTCGGTTAAAAGTACGTTACTGAATTAACTGAACTTTTACCGAAAGAGTTTGCAACTCTGCCCGCATCCAAGTAAGTTGAGAGCAGGTGGTGAGCGGTTGAGTGGCTTAGGCAAGATTGGATTCAGAGCTTTCATATTGTTGATGTTGGCCTTATGCGCTACGTGGGCATTTGCGCAAAGCCACGATGAAGTTGCGCCCACACTCTCCAGCGCGCACCACGGGTTTACTGTGTTCGCGCCCCGTGGCCATTCCCCAGACAGTTCCGTAAAAACACCTGCAGCGGCAGAAATCGATTCGATCCGGACGTTTGACGGAGAGTTCCACGCGCCGGGACTCAGCCCCTCGGGCACTCCGCAACGCAGATGGCTTTACACGATCGCTGGCAACCGTCCTGAATCCGGCGGCAGCACGGTATTCAATGCTCCGATAATTCCTGTATCGCTCGACTTACTCGATTTCGACGGCTCGGTGCGAGTGGTCAACGGGCACAGGCTTCACGTCTCAGCAGAGCAGTTTGTACGCCCTGCAGTGAGGTCCCCGATTTTCCAGCTGAGCGACTACACCAGCAGCGAGGTACCGACACAATTCCCCGACTCCGTCCAGCGCGCGCAGTTCTACGACACGATGCAACCGGACTGGCACACGCTCCTCAAGCCTGCGGTGAAGACTGCACGCACCATGTCGATTCCACGGGGCGCCTACTATTTCGCGCTCAATAATGATGGCTCCTGTTGCGCCTTTGTCCTTGTCGATATCGACGTCTTCTCAAATCTGCTATTCCCGCCGAGCGTAAAGGACGTTTCAACTCCAGTGGGAGCTGCCGAACATGCCGGTGACATCACGACCAGGGACATTTCCACATTCTTATTTCCGAACACGTTCCTGTACTTGAGGCACAATCCCGACGATTGCTGCGTTCTTGGATTTCACACCTATGATTTCGAACCCGGGAATGCCAGCAACAACTTTCGCGAGAAAAGATACGTTCTGAATTTTTCGAGCTGGATCAGTCCCGGCCTGTTCGGCCCGGGATTCGAGGATGTAACCGCTTTGAGCCACGAGATTACCGAGAGCTTGAACGATCCGTTCGTCGGCAGCGACGGAGTTCACGGCATCACGCCGTGGTGGCTTTCGCAAAATGGAAATTGCCAGGATGACTTCGAAGTCGGAGACGTGATCGAGGGCTTGCCCGACTCAACCATCGCGATCAAGACCAGAGGCCGAACTTACCATCCGCAGAACGAAGCTCTCCTGCAATGGTTTGAGTTCCAGTCTCCATCCACCGCGCTCGGCGGCGCTTACAGCTATCCGAACCAAAGTGTTCTGACGTCACTCTCTCCGCCGCAAACCGCAAACTGCAGGTAAGTCACTCAGATTCTTGCAGCATCTGTGCGAGAGTTGTTTTGTGCTTTTCGGAGGATTTGCCCTTCTTTTTCCGGTTCGGCGCAACCTGTTCCGGAGGAGGAGTGCCGATTCGCTCCCGCGCTAGCGCTTTGACCGCAGACACCGCGCGAAACGGCTCTTTCTTTCTTCGCTTTGCCATGCTGAAAAGAGTTTAGACCAGGGACGCCATTTCTCGGCTCCCCGCCTCCTATGGAATAATCACAGTTAGGGCAACGAGAAGAGCTGGAGCGGAAATGGAAGAGCGCGAATTTTTCGATGAACGTCCGGAAAAGAAACCTGCCAGGCTGAACTGCCCGCATTGCCACCAATCGGCCGACTATGAAGTCACTTGGCTGGTGCGCACCAAAAAACGCCAACTCCCGGGTCGCGCCGATGAACGCGACCGCGCCCGCTTTGCCAAAGCCAAATCCTACATGCTGCGCAAAGATGACGTTATGGGTTGCAAGAACGTGCGCTGTCGCAAACGATTCGAGATCTCCGGCCTGCAATCGGTTGTGTTCACCGAATAGAAGCGCGTGATTCCCTGATTTCGGATACACTCCTCAATGCAAAATTGAGGAGAAGATATGCGTCACGCCTTCAGGCTTTCTTTTTTTCTACTCACGATCTTGTGCATTGGGCCGGTCCTCTCTGCACAGACCCCAGCCAAAAAAGAGGTCAAGAATGCCAGCGACCTCCCTCGCTTCGTCTATCCAGTAAAGGGATCAGCATCTGAACTGGTTCAAGCCGATGCTGCGTTTAATGCGTTCGCAGCGAAAGTTCGCGCCGATCTCGATTCGGTCTTTCGCGAGTATGACATTCAGGACCGGGCAACACTGCGCGAACTGCTTGAGACCAAACTGAGCCTGCAGGAGCTTGCCGGAGAGTACAAGCCTGCTCTCGAAACTGTAAAACAGATTCGATCGCTCGAAGATAAGCCCTCCACGAAATTGACAGCCGAACTTCCCGACGAGGCCTGGCTGCAAGCTGCTACTGAAAACGCCAATACCAGCAGCGCGGATTTCAAGCAGTCATTCCTGAGCCACTTTCGAAACGCACTCGAAAGCTTGCCGTGGCAGGTAGTCCAGGACAATATCAGGGCAGAACTGCGAAGCAGTGAATTACAAACTAAGGCGAGTACGTTGGGCTGGGTGCAAACGCAGTACGATCCCGCCGTGCGGACTTCCGGCGCGGTCGACAATCATGATGCGGCGGCATTGATCCAGGCCAGGGCGTTCTTTGTGTTTCTCGATAGCGTGAAAGCCGAATGGCGCGACGCGCTCCGGACGTATGTTGCCGCCCACAATCAACCTAAACCCGATATCTGGGAAGCTCGCGACGTTACGCTTGATGCGGACCAAAAACTTTCCCCCGTTCTAGTTGCAGTCTGGGACTCAGGAATTGATGAATCAATTTTTGGAGACCGTGCATTCAGTGATCCCAATCCCACGCCCAGTGGAGACCACGGCCTCGCGTTCGATGATCACGGCAATGTTTCGACAAGCTGGCTATATCCCTTGACGACCGAGCAGCAGAATGCCTACCCGTCTGTGTTACTTGATATGAAGGGTTTCGAAGATCTTCAGGATGTGATCGACTCTCCGCAAGCGCGGGCTCTGCAGCAGAAATTCGACACATATTCTGCGGACCAGATGCATGAGTTTTTCGAAAATCTCAAACTATTCGGCTTCTACGCCCACGGGACACACGTAGCCGGAATTATTGCGAATGGGAACCCTGCCGTCCGGCTGGCGGTGGCGCGGTTTGACGACCAATTGCCTGATTTGCCGTTTCCTCCCACTCCCGAGTGGGCTCATGCGTTGGCTGCCGATTTCATGCAGATGTCGGACTATTTCCGCACGCGGAAGGTGCGGGTGGTCAACATGAGTTGGGGAGATGATCCGCAGGAGTTTGAGACCTGGCTTTCGAAGACCGGCGGCGGGGCAAACCCGGCCGAACGCAAGCAACGCGCGGCGGAGCTTTACAAGATCTGGTACGACGGGGTGGCGAATGCGATCAAGAACGCTCCCGACACGCTTTTCGTTTGCGCCGCAGGTAACGCCGACAGTGACGCGAGCTTTCTGCAGGATGTGCCTGCCGGGCTGAAGCTGCCGAACGTCATCGTCGTCGGCGCAGTGAACCAGGCTGGAGAAGAAACTTCTTTCACCAGTTACGGCCCCACCGTGGTGGTGGATGCAGATGGATACGAGGTGCTCAGTTACGTTCCCGGCGGCACCAAACTGAAATTTTCCGGGACTTCAATGGCTTCTCCAAACGTAGCAAACCTCGCGGCCAAGCTCCTCGCGCTCGATCCATCGTTGACTCCGCAGCAAGTCATAAGTCTGATCATTAAAGGCGCGACGACCAGCGATGACGGCCGGCGACACCTCATCGACCCGAAGCGAACGGTCGAATTGTTGCGCGCTTCGCAAAGCGCGAGATCGGCGAAGTAGTCAAAACTGGACGGTTTTCCGTCAGAACATATCGCCCATGGCACCGGCATTGGCCGCTGCGCCTGGATACGTCTTTACACCTAGAGCTTGCAGCAAAGTCTTGAGCGTGTTCTGGTGTTGGTAGAACACGCTAGATTTGTACCCGTGCTTCACCTTTGGACCGATGACAAGCGCAGCGACGTGCCCTCCGCCGTGGGCAGAATCTGAATCGAAGCTCTCATCGAAAACGATAATCAGAAGACCGTCGTTCTGGAACAACGCGCTGGAGATCAGAGGAGCGATGTTGCTCTTGAGCCAGGCATCCGCTTGTTGCAAAGTTCCGTCGTGCGCGTCATGAAGCAGATTTGGGACGATGAATGAAAACTGCGGCAGAGCTTTGTTCGCCAGGTCCTTTGCGAATTGCGTGAACGGAACCAGGTTGCTCTTGTCGCTGCTATTGGCAACGTCGGAAAAATATGCAATAGGATTGTGCCTCTTCACGTACTCCCCGCTGCCGCAACCGGTGTATCCCGCGGACGGCAAACTTTCAGCGTAGGATTTCCACGTCTTTCCTGCAGCAATAAGATGGCGCACAATATTGTCATTTGATATCGTCGAGCAGGAACTATCGTTGTTCGTAATGATCGCACCTGCGGTCAGCATAAAGTAGTTACCGATCGAAGGGTGAGTATTCGCATAGTAGTTGGTCGCCAGCGCGTACTTTGCAGCCAGACTATTGAGGTAAGGCATCGCAGAATTTCCAATCACGCTCGAGTAGCTGTGGTTTTCTTCGACCACCAGAAACACGTGGCCACTGGCCCGAACTGTAGCCGCACCGCCAATCGATGCTGAGGCGAGGCATAGGACGACCGCGAACAGGATTTTCATTTTGTACTCCAGGATTTGACGTCTCTACTGAATCGCGGAATGGTTTTGCGCGATTTGTCGACTTCTCAGGGGGACTCTACGCAGCGAGCTACTTGCCTTCAAGAATTTGAAAAATCACAAGGACATATTGGAAGGGGACAGTTAGCCGGCAAGCATGTTGGCAGGCTTTTCGTCCAGCAATAGTTCTGTTGCCTGAACACGCGGATGAGAATGGAACCAGGCTTGTACTACTCCATCTGCGAGGAAGTTCGCGATTGCCAGCAGACTCATGCCCTGGTGATGTGCCATCCAGAGACGTATCAACTCAAATTCACGGCGCCAGATGTGATCGCGCGACGCGCTGTAGTCCGCGGATTCATAAAAGCCATAGTCGCCGAACCATCCTTCGTGGGCCATGCGGCGGAGATTTTGCAGCGCCCCTTTGGTGGATGTGTTTAGCGCAAGGAATGTGGAGTACGGCGAGATCACGAGAGCATCGACATCTCCATGAAAGACGGCAAGCTGGGGAATGCCGAAGGCGTGATACCCGTAATTCCCGGCCGCATCGCGAGTGGCGAACGACGACTCAGAAATTCCCCAGGGTATGCGCTTGGGCGCGGTGAACTCCTGCTGCGAAAGCACGGCTCCGGTTTGCGAGCGGTCAAGCAGAGTGCCAGGGTAAGTTTTCATCCACACCGCCGGCATCATGTACTCGAACATAGTTCCAGTCCATGACATCAAAATCGCTCGCCCGCGATCGACCGTATGCGAGCGCGAAAGCAGGAACCAGGTCTCCTGCGGAACATCATCCTTCGCGATCGCGATGAACGAAGCGGTGCGCGACTCAGAGGCCAGCAAGTCATAGCAGGCGTCGTGCAGGATATTTTCTCCTCCATCGTACCCAATCGAGAGCAGCTTGCGGCGCGGGCTCCACAGGAACCCGAACTCCATTTCATCGGCGAGCCGCCCGGTGTCGTCGGCGAGTGTCTGTAGTTCCTGAATTACTCGCATCGCATCCATACGCGCGCCTGAAACGATGGAGAGCAGCCGCTCGCGCGACAAACGGCCTGGATCTCCTGGAGGAAGATTGTCGATAGCGCGCTGCAATCTCGAAGAAAACTTAGTCAGCGCTGCCGGCAATTCTTTCAAAGGGATATCTTCAGGAGGCGCTGTCAGGGATTCATCCTTCCGCAGCTCCTCAAAATCCAGAAGCATCCAGGGCGTAAGCCGCAGCACAGTCTTCTGGAATTGAACAAGCCTTGCCAGCGCCTGCGAGCTGAACCATTTCAAATCGTGGGCGTGCTTTTCATCTCCGTCCCGCACAGACATCCGTTCCAGTGGGCCATGTGGAAACTTGAGAAGCGATTTTGCCCAATCTGTCCCCTGGGTCTTGCGTTCGATCTTTTGGAAAAGTGATCGTTGCACCGCTTTCAGATCCACCAGTATCCGCAAGTGGTCCAGAAATCCTTCCGCAAGCTGCTGCCGCAGCACGGGCTGATCGAGGATTCTCAAGGCGCCTTGCTGTAAGGTCCACAATGACGCAACCAGGTTGCCGCTATCGACAGTGGAAACAAACAGAGGGGGCAAAGCTTTGAGCGTTTGGGTGTCGTACCAGTTGTACAGGTGCCCTCGATAGCGCGGCATTTTGCGCAAAGTCGCCAGCGTTTTCGCGCTCAGGTCCACAAACTCCTGAATGCTGAGATATCCGAGCTCGCAAGCCACCTGGCGCGCATTCAGGAGCAGGCCAACATTGGTTGGCGAAACCCGCGGCGCAACCTGAAATGGCTCCTGTTGCACGTTGTCGGGGATCAGCCAATTGTGTTCCTGTGTACTGAATTCGCCGAAATACCTCCAGGTGCGGATCGCAGCGCGGCGCAGGAACAAGCGGTCCTTCTCAGAGGCTTCAGTGCGAGAAAGCTGCGGCGGCCGGTTCAGCCACATTGAAACCAGCTTGCTGCTTCCCCACAAAACCAGAATCGGCAAAGCCGAAAAAAATGCGGGACGACGCACAAAATAAATGAACCCGCCAAGACAGAGAGCGATTACCGGCATCCAGTCGAGATAGGTATCAACCGGAGTGCGCTTGTGTCCACCAATCTCGGCTTCAGCCGCAGTTTCCCATTCGAGCAGGCGCTGCCGAGTGAAGAATCGCCGCACAATCGTCCGCACCACCGCGTCCATGGAAACCAGCATCTGGTGGGCGAGGAAAATGAGGCTCAGCAGGATATTGAAGTTCGCCGTGAAAAGCGTATGCAGCGCGTCGCGTGCTACTGAAAACTTTTTCTCGGCCACGGAACGGACCAGCGTAAACAGAAACTCGAACCATAGCGGCACAAACAAGATGCAGATTGCAGCGATTGTCCAGTTGCGCGCCGACCCCGGCAGCACCAGCCAACTCAACACAAAAAGCAGGAACGTCGCCGGCTCAACCAGGCTGCGGCGCAAATTGTCGAGTATCTTCCATTGCGAAACCAGAGAAATTGGATTTGAAACCATGCGCCCGGTTTCATCCGGCACGCGCGAGAGCAGCCAACTGGTGATTTGCCAATCGCCGCGCAGCCAGCGATGCTTTCGGCGATTGTAGGCGCTATAGTGCGAGGGATAGTCCTCGACGACTTCAATATCGGTCACCAGACCAGCGCGAGCATACGCTCCTTCAATCAGGTCGTGGCTAAGAAGGGCATTCTGCGGAAACCGATGCTCAAGCACGTTTTGTATCACTGACACTTCATAAATACCCTTTCCCGCAAAAATCCCTTCTCCATAAAGATCCTGGTAAACATCGGAGACGGCATGGGTGTAGATGTCCATTCCGGTTTGCCCGGAATAAATACCTGCGAGGCGCGAACGCGATGCGCTTTGCACGCTTACGCGCACTCTCGGCTGCAGAATTCCGTAGCCCGCAACCACGACATTTTTTTCCGGATCGATGATCGCCTGGTTCAGAGGATGTGCCAGTGTGCCGATCAATCTCTGGGCGGCGCCTCGCGGCATTTCAGTGTCGGCATCGAGGGTGATAACGAACCGCACCTGCTGAAGTACGGAAAGATCGCCCGCTTTTACCGGGAAACTGTCATAGTGGCCGCTTAGCAGGCGATTAAGGTCAAGCAGCTTGCCACGCTTGCGCTCCCATCCCATCCACACTTTTTCGCGCGGGTTGTAGACGCGATGGCGATGAAGCAATAGAAACGAGCCATTTTCTCTGCCTGAATATTTTTCGTTGAGTTCTTTAACCAGCTTCGCGCAAAAATCGACCAGCGGGTCATCTTCGTTCGAGGGTACTGGTGAATCAGGTAAATCGGTCAGCAGCGCAAAATGCAGATTCGGATCGTGATTGCCGAGATAGCGAACCTCCAGCCCCTGCACCAGGCGTTCCACCTGCTTCTCGCTCAAAAGCAATGCGGGAACCGCAACCAGCGTTGTGCAGTCATCGGGAATTGATTTCGCAAAATCGAGTTTGGGCAGAATTTCCGGACGCAAGAGCGCTGTTGTCAGATAATTCATGACCTGCACTGCGCTTTGCGAAGAAGGCAAAAGCAATAAGAGCATCGAGAAAAGAATCAGCCCCGGCGTCGTGTTCGTGCTGGTGAGCAAAAGCACAATCGCCGACATAATTCCGAATGTCAGCACCTCGATGCCGGGCAGGTAAAACTCATCCGGATGGGTTCGCAGGAAGTGGCGGATCTTCCAGCCAAGCGGTGGGCGCAGGCCTACGCGCGCATGTAATTCTTCCGTACCAGGCCCAATCAGATAGAAACCGATATGCGACTGCCGCTTGGCTTCGCGCGGATCGTCAAACCTCTGCTTCTGTGCATTGCGGGCAAGCGCCAACGCGGCCTGCGCAACTTCCATCTCAGTCGAGTCAGAGCGCTCAGCGATTTTCACTACTCGCTCGCGATAAAGAGAGCGGCTGTCAAAATCCATCAAGGGATATGAGCCGGCCGGATCTTCCCGCAGCACCTTGTCGAAAACAATTTGCGAGTCGAGTGTGTCCTTCCAGTGCAGTTGGCTCATCTCGCGCATACTGCGCACGCACACGCCAACCTTGTGTTGCTGGTCAGGATTTTCCAGGCATTTGCTGCCGCGAGCGGCGATCTGTTCAAGAAGTACAAGTTCGAGCGACGGAATCAATGCCCAGAGTTCGCCGAATTTCAGCGGGACTGATTCCTGAAAGGCGGTCAGGTATGCCAGCAAACCCGCCTCACTGAATTCGAAACCGATAGCGTGAAGAAATGCCTCGGCGACACCAGCCGCACGCGGAATCGTCGTGCCGCGGGGGGTCCGTACGTGCGGCATGCGATTCAACAACCTGAAAGCGTTCTCTGTGCTGGAAAGATGGGACGAAAGCAACGGCGTGTTCTCGCGCAGCCAGCGATGATCGTCGGATTCCGAATCAGTGCGGCCATCTTTCGTCACTCTTTCGAGCACCGGACGAAGCACCGCAGCCATCGCATTCCACCGCGCAACGTAGAAGGATGACGTTTGCACACTGGGGTTCCAGGCCAGCAAGCGCGAAAGTTCCTCGGCATTGCGCCTGAGATGATCGAAGTCTGGCCCCGTCTGGTTCGCTCCCTGAGGCACACGTTCGACTTCGGTTTCAATCAGTTCGATATGCGTGTTCTGCGGCATCGATGAAATTGATCAGCGGTAGCTTGCGGCTTGCAACTCGAACATCTCGGCATAGCGGCCGCCCATTCGCGTGAGTTTCTCGTGGGTCCCCTCTTCTACGATGCGTCCGCCCTCAAGTACTACGATGCGGTCGGCCATTCTCACGGTCGAAAACCGATGAGAAATGAAAAGTGCCATCTTTCCGGTGGTCAATTCTGCGAAGCGCTGAAACACCTGATATTCACTTCGCGCATCAAGAGCAGCCGTCGGTTCGTCAAGAATTAACAGTTGTGAATCACGCAGGTATGCTCGCGCCAGCGCCAGCTTTTGCCATTCACCACCTGAAAGATCAACCCCGCTTTCAAAGCGCCGGCCCAGCATCTGCTCAAAATGCGCGGGCAGCCTGGCGATAACTTCGTCAGCCAGACTTTTCTCTGAAGCGTTTTTTATTGCGGGCAAATCTTCGATCTCATCAATCTTCCCGACCGCGATGTTCTCTCTCGCGGTCATTTCATAGCGCATAAAGTCCTGAAAGATGACGCCGATCTCGCGATACAGGTCTTCCAGGTCGTATTCGCGCAAATCAATTCCGTCGAGCAGAATCTCGCCATCCGTCGGATCGTAGAGCCGGGTGATCAGCTTCACTAGCGTAGTTTTTCCTTGGCCGTTTTCGCCAATCAACGCGATCCGCTCGCCCGGGTGCAAATGAAAATTCAAACGATCAATCACCATCCGCTCGTTTCCCGGATAGTGAAATGAAACATTGCGGAATTCGAACCCTTGCCGGATTGGTCGAGGCGCAGGCAGCGCGTTCGGCTTCGATCGAATCGTCGGTTTCATCTCGAAGAACGCCAGCAGATCCGTCAGGAACAGCGCCTGATCGCCGATCCCGGAAAGTGTCGAGAAAACCTGCTGAATATTGCTGCTCGCCTGCATGATCGCCGCGGTCAGGAAGTAGAAGGTGCCGATGCTCATGCCACCGACAACGGTCCGCCAAATAACAAACGCGTATGCGCCGTAGTATCCCCCTGTGCTAATCAAGGATAGGAGCGAGCCGATCGACAACCGGGTTCTCGCCAGTGCCACATCCTGCTCATAAATAACTTCTGACAGCTTCGCAAAGCGGTTCGTGAAAAACCCTGACAAGTTGAAGAGCTTAAGTTCCTTGGCCGCCTCCTTGGTAGCCCCTGCCTGTCGCAGGTAGTCGAGCTGGCGTTTAATCGGAGTCTGCCGGAAATTCTTCGCATATCCGAGAAAAGCAAAATGGGTCTCACCGATAAATGCCGGCAGCACGGCTGCGATGAGCAACAACATCAGCCAGGGCGCATAGATCATCACCGCCACCGAATAAGCGACTGCTGTGATCACTTGCAGTTCCAGTCGACCGATCGACTGGATCATCACCAGCCGGTCCGTCGCCTGCACTCGCGCGCGCTCTAGCCGGTCGTAGAAGATCGGGTCTTCGTAAGCGATTACGTCCAGCTCAGAGGCGTGCTTCATCACCTCAATGCTGACGTGACGTGTGTATTTATTGGCGAGAAGCGAGTCGGCATAATCGATCATGCGGGTGACTAAGCCCGCAAGCACGGCCAGCCCGAACTCCGCCAATACCAGCCACCACAACCTGCGCGGAGCAGGCGAGTGGCTTTGCAACAAATGAACCAGAATGTCGATGATGAGCTTCGGAATGTAGGTGACAGCAATCGGCAGCAGGGCCGCAACAATACGAGCAATAATTCCGAACGTGACCACGCCCGGCCCGGATTGCCAAACGATTTTCAGAACAGGGGGAACGTTGCGGAGTGCCGACAGGCGCTCTTGCCAACTGCTCCAGAAGGTTTCCTTTTCTGACATTTGGCCGAGTCCTGGCCCGGTTCCTTTAGACGTTCAGGCGTAACTACCAGAGATGCCGAAACTTAGCGCTTGGGTTTGATCGTCCTGAAACCTGCCCGATTAAAACTGTTCTCTGCAAAAAGCGCCCGCTTTTTCGGAACCCTCTGCTGACCCGCTTTTATTATAGATTCCGCCTACCGAATGGTTAAGCTTTTCCCCTTATTACACTCGTGACACGTCCCTTCCGAGAGTGCTTCGGTTTGTTCCGCGAACTGTGCACACTTGAGTCACGTCACGCCAGAGTGACGTTCTCGTGAAAAATTTTCCCGGAGCCGTGCAGAAATTCTGCTGTTTCGCGATTTCCGGCTTGCGAACCAGCAACTCTGCTTCATAATGCGATGAGACAACCAGCTGCGATGTCCTCCACCCGCCGTCAATTCCTTCGCGTGGCGCTGACCGGGGCGGCAGCTCTTCCATTTGCCGGGAAGATCACTGCCTCCGATCTGCTTACCGCACCGTCTGACCCCTCGGCCAATGAGTCGGCCCTCCTCGACGAGATTGAGCGGAAAGCGTTTGAATTCTTCTGGAACGAAGCCAATGCAGAGACCGGCATGGTGTTCGATCGTGCCTTCGCCAACGGCGGCGCCGATGGTGACATAGCAAGCATCGCAGCCACGGGATTTGGCCTGACGGCGCTTTGCATTGGGTCCGAACGCGATTACCGGCCGCCAGCGCAGATCGAGCAGCGAGTCGCGCAAACCCTGGACTTTCTCGCCAACCGCATCCCCAACGAACATGGCTTCTACTATCACTTCCTGAATCCCGCCACCGGCGAACGAGCCGAACAATCCGAGGTCTCGCCGATCGATACCGCCATTCTGCTCTGCGGCGTGTTGACTTGCCGCGAGTACTTCGCAAACCGCGATATCCGCCGCAATGCGACAGAGATTTACAACCGGATTGACTGGCCGTGGGCGTTGAATGGCGGTAAAACTTTCTCGCTCGAGTGGACCCCGGAGTTTCATTTCAGCCGGCGCCGCTGGGACTCTTATTGCGAGTCGATGATGCTCTACCTGCTAGCGATGGGTTCTCCCACTCATCCCATCTCTGCCGATTGCTGGCGAGCCATCAATCGTCCCAAGATGGTCTACCGCGGGCACCAATATATCTCCGGCCCGGATCCGCTGTTTGTGCACCAGTTTTCTCACGCCTGGTTCGACTTCCGATCCAAGCACGATGATTACGCCAATTACTTTGAGAACTCCGTCATCGCATCTCTGGCGCATCGCGAGTTTTGCGAGGAGCTGAGCCGGCGTTTCCCGTGCTACTCCAAAGATGTTTGGGGGATCAGCGCTTCGGAGTCGAGCCGCGGATACGTAGCCTGGGGCGGACCGCCCGTCCTCGGACCGATCGATGGCAGCATTGTTCCTGCGGCCTCCGCGGGATCACTTCCATTTCTCTACCGCGAGTCGATGACCGTGCTGCAGAATCTGCGCCGCTACTACGGCAAGCAGATCTGGAAAGAATATGGCTTTGTCGACGCCTTCAATCCGCTGACCGGATGGGTCAGCCGCGACGTAATTGGGATCGATGTCGGCATCACCATGCTGATGGCGGAAAACGCTCGCACTCAGTTCGTGTGGAACACGTTCATGCGCAACGCCGAAGCCGAAAAGGCCATGGAACTTGCCGGTTTTTTACCTGATGGTTTCGAAGTCCCCATAATGGCATAATGGTTGGCGGCTAAGTCCCGGCCGGTCCAGCCCACCCTGCCGCAAACAACTTCAGTTCAGTGATCTAATGCTCCAATTTCCGGCGCAGCCAAGCCCGAAGGTCAGTGCTCTCCTCCGCCCTAAGGGAGTGCCCTGCAGTGTTCATGGTTGTCGTCGGTTTGGAATTAGAATGCACTAACGAGTAAATCTATGAATGCTGCCGTGGCACAGGAACGCTGGCAAGGCCAAATAATCGACGATCAATTCCCTCTGCTTGAGTGGCTTGGCGGCTCCGCCAATACCGCGGTTTTCAGCACTCAGTTGCCGGGGAGTCCCACGCAGCCCGCGCAACCGGCGGCAATAAAACTGGTGCGGGCAGAAAGCACAAACCCCGCTGTTCAGCTCGCGCGCTGGAAAGAGATCGCCACGCTTTCTCATTCAAGACTGCTGCGTATTTACGCTTCCGGTCAATGCGTAATTACCGGAGCTCACTGGCTCTATTGCGTGATGGAGTTTGCCGAAGAAAATCTGGACCAGGTTTTGCCAGTGCGACCGCTCTCGTCCACTGAAGTGGGAGAGTTGCTTCCGCCGCTGGTTGAAGCATTGTCATTCATTCATGCCAAAGGCCTCGTGCATTCGCGCCTCCGCCCGACCAACGTATTTGCAACCAAGAATGAGCTCAAGCTTTCGCGCGATAACCTTCGCGCCGCGAACCAGGAAGGGCAGAAATTTGCTCCCCTGACTGCTTACGACGCACCCGAAGTCGAATCCGGGAACGTATCGGCAGCCGCGGACATTTGGTCGCTCGGAATGACCCTGGCAACAGTCTTCAATCAGCGCCCTTTGAGTTGGAGCAGGTCAGGACAGATTGGTCCCGCAATTCCGAAGTTGATCCCCGCGCCCTATCGGCTGATCGCTGCCGAGTGTCTTCGCATTGATCCCACTGAACGTTGCTCACTGGGAAGAATCAGGGAACTGCTTTCGCAGCAGTCACTGCAACCGGTGGCAGTACCGCACGAGCAGCCCAGACGCAAAATGACTGGACCAATGGTGGCTGTTGTGGCCATCGCTGTAGTTGGTTTAGCTCTGCTTGTGAGGCACTCCACCGAGCAGCAACTCTCGCAAGCTGTCCCGGAAAAAGCGCAGCCGGTCAGGACTGAAGCCGCGACTCCGCAGCAAGCCGTGCAGGGTTCTTCCGACGCCGCTCGGACCGAATCTCGTTCGTCCCTTAACGATTCCCGAAAAAAGCACCACGCAACTCCCGCATCTTCGCCGGTCCTGACTCAAAAGCCAGCGGTGGTTCAGCCCACGGTGCTTCAGCCCGCCGTAGCAACGACCTCAGGCGCCAGTGACGCGATTGTGGAGCGAGTTCTACCCTCCGTGCCGCGCAGCGCTCGCGAAACCATTCACGGAAAAGTGCATGTCGCCGTCCGCGTCTCGGTGGATGCGAATGGAAACGTTTCTTCGGCATCCCTCACCTCACCAGGGCCCAGCCGATACTTTGCGCGCGTGGCACTCGAAGCCTCTCAGAAGTGGAAATTCAAACCTTTGGGTGCCAATTCAAAAGCGGCGCAATGGACTCTGGAGTACAGGTTTGGACGAGGCTCAACCGAAGTAACTCCGCTCTTGATGCAATGACCGAACTCCGGTCGGCCCTCCGTGCACCATCCGCGCCAATGCTGAGCGATGTTTCACATGCTAGGCTCCTTCTAATGCACTCTTCGCGTTAGGAGGGGGGATTGCGAAGATTTTGCTTGCCTGCTGTGCTGGCACTTGGGGCAATTCTCGCCCGAGCGCAAGACTGGAGCAAAAATGAGGTTGCTGGAACTTTCGGGCACACATTCATCAGCGACCAAAATGTTCCCAACTCCGGCCTTCCCAATTCCATCATTACCCACGGCGCAGGCTATTCGTTCGAGGTGAACTACGCCCGAATTTTGTTCGCCGCAGATTGGGTGGACGTTTCTGCCGAAGTGCCTGCAGTTTTCAATCCTGACGAGAAATTGCACTACGAAGCAAATGCAATTCCCCGAAGTTACAGTTCGATTTTTGTGACGCCGTCGGCACGTCTGCGATTGGTGCCTGACGTTGCCTTCTCGCCATGGGTCAGCTTTGGGGGCGGTTTCGGACATTTCGAAGCCAGCGACGCTTTGGTATTTTCTGGTCCGAATACCGCTAACCGCGGACTCACCAGCGGAGTTCTGCAAATAGGAGCGGGGCTGGACGTGCGCATACCTTGCACTCGGATCTCGCGATTGCGGATCCGCGTTGAAGTCCGGGATGATTGGAGTGATGTTCCTCCCCTGAATGTCGATACCGGGAAGACCCGCCAGCACAATTATTATGTCGCCGGCGGCATTGTGTACCGCTTCTAGACCCCCACACCTTGGGCTCAAAATTACAAATTCATGATGCTGGATTCGCATCCAAACTCGGATGACTCGACTCGGCGCGCTTTTGCTGTTGCCAACTTGCGTGCTGCTCGTTTCTGCATCGCGGCAAGATCCACCACACACTCGAGTGCAGACCGAAATGCACAATGTGATGTACCACTTCACGCCCGCCATTAGCGTGCACATTGCACAACTGGAAGGCGAACTTGAAACAACCCAGGCGGATCGTATTCCGGTATTCGATGACGCCGATTCATTCATGATCGTGATTCGCTCGGCTAAGCTCTCCGTCACTACAGACGCACTCGCTAATGTTCTGAATCAATATGCCTTCGCCGCGCCTGATGCGCCCATCAAAGCAGTCCGCATTTCTGTCCCGAAAGGCAAGCTCAAAATCGAAGGCCGCCTGCATTCGAAGGGCGATATAGCATTCTCAAGCGAGGGCTCAATGTCAGTGACGCCGGAGGGTGAAATTCGAGTGCACACTGAGAAATTGAAGGCCGGGCATTTGCCGGTAAAAGGTCTGATGGACTTGCTGGGGAAGACTCTCTCCAAGCTGATAGACACTCGAAAAGTACGCGGGCTTCGCGCCGAGAAAGATGACCTGATCCTTACGCCCTCCGAACTATTTCCTCCTCCGCATATTCACGGCCGGTTGCGCACGATTTACCTGGAGGGGAACCAGGTGGTTCAGGAATACGGCACTCCTTCAGCACCATGGATGAAAATGAAGGGCAACTACATGGCATACCGCGACGGTAGTTTGCACTTCGGGAAACTCACCATGGACCACGCCGACTTAGTATTGATCGACAAAGATCCCCAGGACCCGATGGATTTTTATCTCGATCGCTACAAAGATCAACTAGCGGCGGGATACACAAAGATCACGCAATCCTTCGGTTTGCGCACCTATATAACCGATTACAATAAACTGGGCGCAAAACCCAGCAAGCTCAATTAGTCCCGCTGCTTCACGACGCTTTCTTCCGGTCGGAAGTTCGCGCCGGCGGAAGATCGTCTGGCCGTCCGTATTCATTGTGCGTGTGCACCGGACGCTCAGGATGATCGGCGGCATCCTCCAGGCCTTCGACCCTCGAAGCTTCAAGCCCCTGGTCGGTTTCATCAAGTTCTTCCACACTTTCATTGTCCATATCTTGGGTGGTCGATAGTCGTTGTGCGCTACCCGACTGTCCCCCGCTGTCCGGACCAACTTCCCTCGGGTCCTTTCCCAATTCATCAGGTGCAGCTTCGTTGTCTGGGATATTCCTTTCCAGTTCGCGATGGTTGCGCATCTTTCCTCCTCGTCACACTTGGATGCGGAGATTGAATATGGCGGCGGACTGGGAAAGATGGTTCGGCGGCCTGAACTCAGGCTTGCTGCAGCTCTTCCAGCAGATCGGACTTGAGTTCTTCCTGTTTGGCGGGCGAAAGCTTTTGGCTGTTCGAAGTCAGATAAAAAACATCAATCGCCATTTGGCCCTCAGTATCGATCAAGGCAATTTCGATGTTGCAATCTTGATGGGAAAAGCGCGAACAAATGCGATGCAGAAGTCCGAGGCGGTCTTGAGCGATGACCTGCACAAGGGTGCTGCTGTTGGAAGATGAGTCGTCGAATTCGATGCGGGTCTGAACTTTCGTTTTCGCGCCGTTTTTAGATTCCGACCGCATCCGATCTCGCAACAGACGATCGAGGTCGGCTTCTCCAGTCAACAGGTCGGCGACGCTGCGTTGGAAGCGTTCCCACTCTGGCTGGTTCAGTTCGAGTGTGCGGAATCGATCCGTAAAATAGAAGGTGTCAACCACCACTCCATGAGCATTTGAGAACGCATCCGCCTTCACGATGTTCATTCCACAGGCAGCCAGCGCTCCGGCGATGTTTGCGAAAAGGAATGGCCGATCATTGGTGATGACAGACAATTCATACCAATGACGGCCACGCACCAGATGCAGTTGGACAGGATCTTCGGGCAGACGCCCGGCCAATTCCGAGTGGTGAAGAATTTCTTCCTGCCGGAAGCTGCGCAGATATCGCTTGGGCAGCCCATTCAGGAATGATTCGATCTGCTTGGTGGTCTCCGTCGCCAGTCCTTTGAACCAGGCGGCGCTTTCATCGTGCTCTGAATCTGAGTGCACGCGCTGGTCTGCGGTGCGGCTCAGGCAGTTTGCGGCGGCAATATAAAGTTGCCAGACGTTTTCCGCCTTCCATGGCGTGAGTGCTTCAGGATTGACCGCTTTGATGTCCGCGTAAGTCAAAAGAGAAAGCATCTTCAGCCGCTCAGGCGTCCCCATCTTGTCACAAAACGCCTGAATGGTCGCAGGGTCATAAATATCGCGACGGAGAGTAGCAGAGATTTCCAGGTGACTCGCAATCAAAAAGGAGATCGTCTCCCGGTCTGCCTGTTCGAGTTCAAGCCGCTCCATGCAGCTCTGAGCTATCTGCAGACTTGTGACAACGTGATTGTCACCCGGCATTCCCTTCCCCACATCGTGAAGAAGCAGCGCAAGGTAGAGCAGTTCGGGCCGCTCCAGTTCTTCCAGCAAGCGGCCATAGCGCTGATCCCATTCCGAGCTGGCAGCCTTTGCGCGGTGCAGGCATTCAATCGCCAAGAAAGAGTGCTCATCGACTGTGAACCGGTGATAAAAGTCCCTCACTACTAAAGAATCGATCAGCTTAAGCTCAGGTAAAAGAATTGTGAGCAAGCCCAGTGAGTGCATGGAGCGCAATGCTTCGGCCCCGTGCGGCTCAACTAGCACGGATTGCAAATATCGCCAGGCGCTCGGTCCAGTAGGCGGCGAGTCAGCAAGTCCCGGCAAGATGTGCTGGATTCGGTTCTCGGTAGAGAGAGCCGGTTTCAAGCCATGATGCGCAGCGAATGTGAAAATGCGAAAAAGCAGGTCGGGATCGCCGATCTGAGAAGGCTGCTGCAGGTAGATCAGGCCGTCAACTACCGAGAAATCGGCATTCGAAAGGCGCGACCGCCAGTTTTGAAACTGGCGATAAAGTGAAGATCGTGCCGCGGGAACTGACTCCAACTGCCGCAAACACTCGTGATGCACGGCGCGCGCGTGGCGAAAATAAGTTCGCATCCATGCAGCTGCATCCACCGAAAACGGCGCTGCCATGCCTATGTGACGAGCTGCAGCTTCGTCCTGAGACTCCCATGCAAGCATGTTGTCGTCGCGTCCCTGCCGGTAGTGAAGGAATGTTCGCACTGAAGTCGCGAATTCGAGCGCCGGATGCAGCCTGCGCGAGGAATCAGGCAGAAGCGATTCCGCTTCCGGCCAACGTCGGTCTTTGTCGAGTGCGGCCAGCAACGCCATCCAGCAGGCGACGTTGAAATCACGCAGTCCGCCCGGCGCTTCTTTTACGTTTGGCTCCAGATGAAAAACCGTGTTGCCATACTTGGCATGCCGCGACCTGGTCACCTCGGCAAGCTGCTGGATGATGTAGTTCCCTTCGCGAACAAAAAACTTTGGCAGCACTTTTTCGTGTAATCGATCGAAAAGCTCGCGGTCTCCCGCCAGATATCGGCAATCAAGCAGAGAAATTGTGAACTCCACGTTTTGTGGATCGAATTGGTCGCATTCGGCCAGCGTTCTCGTAGTAGGACCGAGCTTCATGCGAAGGTCCCAAAGTTCCTGACAGAAACTTCGAATCGGATCTCGCAGCCCGTCTTCGGTGCTCCGGTCAGCGTGTAGAAATAAAATGTCGACGTCGGAATGAGGGAAAAGCGAACGACGACCGAAGCCCCCTAAGGCGACCAAGGTGAAATTCCTGGAGCTGCCGCCCGCAATCAATTCATCCCACAGTCGGTTTAAAACCTTTTCCACCAATGCCGTGCGTCGAGCGATTGCGGCATGGCCATTACCCGATTCGACGAACTCCTGCTGAATACGCGTAGACTCGTTCAGGTAGAGATCGCGCAATTCGTGCAGTAAAGTGGCTGCAGTACTCATGTTCAGACGGTTTGCGGCCCGCATCGACGCGGGGCCATCCTCAAATCTAAACGGGCTTCGGAAGGCGTGGAAATTGAAACTATTTATGGAGAGAATCAGGAAAGGTTATGAAAAGCCTGCCACTGAGGACAGGTCAAAGCCGCCACCTTCATCAGCGGTTCGTGACCAGAGAGCGCGATGGAATGGCGATGCAACCAGACCTAGGGCTTCCACTTATTCAGAAATGCCAGCAAATCTTCCGGACCCATGGCGCGGGCGCGCTCAAACTCGCCGTTCTTCTGGCTGTAGATCAGTTTTCCGTTCGCATCGAGCACGGCGAGCGCCGGAATGCCGCGTTTCATTGGCACCTGATATTCGTTCATCAGGTCCTGGTTCTTGTCGCCTTCGCCAACATCCACGTGCACGACTTCGAAATTCGACTTCAGCGTCGGCGCAATGTCCGTGCGCTTGAACGCCCGGTCGAGCACATGGCAGTCATAGCACCAGTCTGCGCCGAAGACGACCAGCACGCGTTTGTGATTTTTTGCCGCCCGAGCGACAGCCTCGCGAATTTCTCCGCGCGCAGCACTCGCATCAGGATAGAGCTTTTCGTCGGTCGAAACCGGCTGCTCCAGGCGGTTTGCGCCTGTGCGCTGGACTGCTACCAGCTTCCAAACCGTTCCCTGTCGTTGCCACAGTTGCGATTCGAGCACATAGAGAGTCGGGCCTGGCAGCGAGGGCGTGACGGTTGCTTCGAAACTTATCTGCTCAACTCCAGGCTGCGGCGAGGCCGATTGGGAGACCTGCAGAGAAATCCGCCGCGCTTTGAGCCCCGCCCAAAATTCGGCGTCGGCTTGCGGAGAAATCTCCGTCGCTCCCTTGGTCACCACCCCAACTCGCGCCGGAGGTTGCGTACTGTAAAGCTGGACCAGACCGTCCACGTTGCCGCGAACCACTGCCGCCTTCCAGGTTGTGAGCGCGGGAAAAGTGGCGGAAGTCTGCGCCAGGCTCGAACTCGCGAGCGTCAGCGCCACGAAAAATCCAAAGAGCAAACAGTGACTCGCACGCATATTCTCAGTATAAAGATTGTCGGTGTGGGTCGGACATTCCTGTCCGACGCCTTTGACTTTCGCTTGTGTGCTCGTGTGGGTCGGACACTCTTGTCCGACGCCTTTGACTCTGCTTGTGTGCTCGTGTGGGTCGGACATTCCTGTTCGACGCCTTTGACTCTTGCTCCTCCGATGGGGTTTTCCCCCACCCTGTCTCGTGGAAGAGCGGCCCTTCAGGGCCGCGTATGGCGCAACCACGATGTCATCCCGACCGCAGCAGATCATCGCAAAGCGATGATCTGTGGAGTGGAGGGACCTCGTGTCTGTCTCGGATCAGCACGGACTCGAACAGGATTTTCTAAGGGGCCAATTTTTTAAGTTGTCCGGAAGCTGAGATCGAATGCGCTTTGACCGCGCTTAACCAGAACGGATAGGACGCCGGCGGGTGGCCCATTCAAGCCTGCCTTTGGCTTGAGTGGGGAAAAATCCAGTAAGAGCAGGATTGTGTGGACGTCCAGAAGATTGGCCCTGAGCAATTTTGTCCCAGTTTTGTCACAGCTCTTGTCACTACGCGACTGGTTGCGAGGGCAGGGTCGAGATCGAGTCGGAGTGAACCGCTCGCAAACGCGAGCGTGCTGCCGGAACATTGTGTGAGGCAATAGAACTTCCCCACTCAAGCCAAAATCAGGCTTGAATGGGCCACCCGCCCGTCGCGACAGGGATGCGCCAGCCGGAAGCTGCATCTCAGGGCTTGTGAGTTGGCATTATCGAGATCGTCGTTCTGCAGGACGGACCTCAGCGGCTAAGCCGCAGCGCTTGGGGAGTTTACGGCACGAGTGAACTCGTGCCCCTCCCGATTGTGATATTCCCACCTTTCGAAATCCGCGAAAGGTGGGCAGCCCTCAGTTGGTGCGGTAAAGGTGGGCCACCGGCCTCTTGAACCCGAGCGAAAGATTGCAGCGCCGAACTGATATTGAGGACCCCAAAGTGCACATGGTCTCTCGCGATATGAGACCTACCAAGTGCAAACGGAGCGTGGCGATCAGTGAACACGAATAGTCGGAGTGACGTCCTTGGCTTATTCGCGAAGGGCGGGCCGGCCGCCTAACAAGTTGGGATTCTGGCTAAGGCCGGACGGCAGGTCAAACAAGGAAGTACCGAGAGGCGAGTCGGAAAGTTCTTCGACAGTCTCCTCAGTTCTGATAACGCGGGCTCCAGTACCCTTCCCGCCTGGAGTTTTGTGGGTAACTGTCAACTGGACGGCCAATCCGGTCGGTACCGGGCCGGTGTGATTGAAATGGGCAATCTGCGGCGGCATAACCAGTGCAGATCCAATCGCGTAAAACGGATCGGTATGCACATAGTCAGGAGCGCAATCGTTATCGGGCGTCTCGTGGTCTATGTACCAGCCGTCCACGGTCTCTTCGCCGCCCGCCTTGCTGTTATTTGCAGCCTTTGTTGTGGTTATGAAATGCCTAGCCGGATGGCCAAAAAACGTTTTCCGTTCGCCCGTTTCAACGGTAGTGCTCTGAAGCTCGATCACATCCCGAGGATTTGTCTTTCGATATTCGTCGAGTTGAGTAGATGGCGAGAATCTGACGACCTTGAAGGTCCGGTACTCACGTGACACCGGATCGATCAGAAATCCACTCCTAGTTTCGCAATTTGCAATGCTTGAAAAGATAGTCGTTGTTCCGTCGCCGAAACTGTCTTTTCTCCTCATTATTCCTTTTCGATAACGAACGTCCCGGTGCTCGCTAGGATTCTGTACGTTCGCTGGAGCCCCAGTATCTGTGATAATGGCGTGAGTCTTTACCGTCGTGTCAGCCCAAACAAGCGCGGAGCATGCCACCAGAAGAAGCGTTGCTAATCCTCGCATACTGAAGCCTTTACCTCCAGCTCAGCCTACCTCTTGCCCTACGACTAACACCAGATTACCGTCGGGTGTGCACATTTATCGGAGCCGAACTTAGAACTCCGGTCCTGATACTTGCCTTCGTTTTCCTGCGCATATTGCAGACGGGCGAGGAACCCGTCAAGGTTCCCCCTTCGGCTCGCTCCGCTCGACCTATGACTGAACCCTCGCCCGTCTGCTGAATACCTCTCCGCCATGAAACGAAGGCACACAATCGAAGCCCAAAACCAAAAACTTCGGTTGACATCACAGCGCCTTCTCCTGGAAGGGTGGGTATCACAAAGTGAAATCAAAAGCCTCTGACACCGGCAATGCGCATCTTCGATTGCGCCGGCAAGTTTCTTCATCCTTCCCAGTCGTGTATTAATCTTAAGACCTGTTTCGTGAGTTCCGGCATCTGTACAAAGCGCAGGGGGGAATTTTGGAAACTGCGATTGGAGTATTTTCCTCGCGCCGTGGCGCCGAAGAAGCCGTCAGGCAGCTACGGGAAAAAGGAATTCCTGAAGAAGCGATCGTCTTCTTAACGTGGTCGGAGAATGAAGCGAAAGTCGCTGCCAGGCGATTCGCCGCGATCGCGGGCTTTGCAGAAGGAGCTGCAGACGCATCCGTCGCAATTGCCGAGTTTCTGCTGCCGGGCATGGGAACGGTTTTCGCGCTTGGATTCGGCAAAGTCACACTATTGCGGCTGGCGGCGGTGCGGGCGGCTTCGGCCGTCGGGCTGCATGTTATGGACATGCATGTGATGGACACGCATCTGTTGGAGAAAGAGAAGATTCCGGCGGGTGTAGCCGGTACAACCGCCGGCATAACCGCCGGTGTGACCTCCGACGCGGCTTTCGATGTCACGCGGGAAGACAAAGCCAAATATGCCGCTTTCTTCCGCGAAGTTTTAAAAGACGGACTTTCGCTCGTCGTGGTCCGCACCGAATCACGCGAGCTTCTGGCGTCGGCTTGCGTCGTATTGGACCGGCTAGGTCTGGGTCTCGATGAACTTCGACGCGATGAACCCGGCGCCGAGAAATCTGGTTTTCAGAAAAGAACCTCCTCCGAGTTGCGAATTACCAGCCGACAAGTTGGTGAAGCCGTTCTCGCCGCCGTGGTTATCGACATAAGGGGCAGAATCACGGTGGGCGAGGGAAATCTTCTGCTTCGTGAGATGGTCGGAAATTTGGTGGAGAGCGGAAAGAAGAACATCGTGCTCAACCTCGGCGAAGTCACCTACATCGACAGCTCCGGACTAGGCGAACTGGTAAAGACTCACACCACAATCCGCAAACTGCAAGGCGAACTGAAACTTGTGAACCTGAGCAAACGGGTTGATGATTTGCTTCAGATGACAAAGTTATCGTCGGTATTTAACATCTACGACGACGAGGCCAGCGCCATCGCCTCCTTTGGCGGGCACTCATTGCGACAAGCTACGGCGCAATGTTCAGGATGCAGGGAACGGACGGGTGGCCGATCCTCTCTGCGAGAGAGCTGAGATTACCCCTTCACGGCCTTGTAGTACGCCACGCTGCCAAGTAACTTTTTGCGACGGCCGACCTTGGCGGCATCCGCGAATCCGGCGGCTTTCATCAGCGCGATGATGTTGGCCGCGGAATTCTCTTTCAGGTGAGCGTGCGAAAGCAGCAGGCGACCGATGAATCCCGGCTGGTGGTCATCGGGCGCTTCGAAGTCGGCGAGGTGAAATTCCCCTCCAGGCTTGAGCACACGATGCACTTCCCGCAGGGTCTTCAGTTTTTCTTCGGAAGCAAGATGGTGAAACATGAACGAAGAAAGCGCGCGGTCGAATGAGGCTTCCGCATAAGGAAGCTGATCGCCAAAGCCCTGGTCGAACTGGATGGCGACCGCCGCGCGCGCGGCCTTGTTGCGTGCGCGTGCAAGGGCCTTTGGGTCGGGATCGAGGCCGACGAGGTCAATCTGCGGGAAGCGCTTCTTGATGAACACATCGAAAGTGCCCGTGCCGCAGCCGAGATCGAAAACCCGGTCCGCAGGACGAACCCCAGCCTGCTCCAGCAGCGCTTCCCTTGCCGCGTCTCCCCCGAACAACTTCACAATCGGATCGTAAAGCGGAAGAAAGATGTCGCGCCCTGCAGCCGGAAGAAAACTGCGCCCTGAGTCGGTCATGTATTTGCTCCCGAGGAGCCTCGCAGGCTCTCGCTGATTCGATGATCGCTCTTGCGGGCCGGATACTCTTGCTAACCGAGTTCTCCGAACCACTCTCGAGCGCGCACTCAGTCGCATCTTCGCAATACGGCGGGGATTACATCTTTACACACGTGTGCCATAATCTGGCGGTAAAGGCGGACATCACATCGATTTCTCCCGCGTCGAGCCGTTGGCCGGAACACGATTTGAGGAGTTCGTCGCCCCATTCTTCGTGACGGAGGATTGCGTCGGAACCTTTTTTACGATTTGTCATTCCGAGTGGCTTTAGCCGCGAGGAATCTGCAGTTTCAGGACGAAATGCAGATTCCTCACCACTAAAGTGGTTCGGAATGACAGAGAGCACGTGCATAGGTCATTCGACTCCGTAAGAAGTTCGCGAAGCGAACTTCTTACTTCGCTCAGGATGACAGTGGCTATGGAAAAATCTCGGTCGTTCGATGATCCGGGCGAATTCTTCGAACTCGGATTAGTGAACCAGATCAGGCCGCGCATAAAGAACTGGCGCGAGCGCGCGCTGTAAATAGCCATGGCGGCTTCGAGACATAGGCGGAGACGTTTCAAGATATCCCTCAGACATCCACGAGATTCTGGCGCGGCATGGGGCCTAAGTACGCTGCGGGAACTCCCAATATCTTCAATAACTTAGCCCTGCTCACTGCCGGTTTTACCCGTTTAATGTCGATTTTCAGCCGCTTATTGTTAAAACCGTGTGCTAGCCCAAGCCGCTCAATAGGATAGAAGTACAGAAGACCGTCGACCGTCGCACGCTTTGCGTCGAGCGCAAAATCGCTGACTGAGCATCAGTGTTTTGGCGCACGACGCAAGACCCACGACCCACGACGCTTTTCAAAATTTCCTGTAGCGGAAAGGCATTTGCAGCATGCACAAGCCTATTAAATACGTTGAGAAGGCAGTCACCGTCGGAGCAAAGGGAGTCTGGTTTGTATTTGAGCGGATGAACCGCATCAAGCCGAACCCGGCGCCAACGCCGAAGTGGTCCGACAAGCCTCTGCTCAAGTCTTATCAGAAGTCGAAGCCGCCGCTTGGCTGGCCGCGCTCGACGGACTCGCTATGCCCGAAGTGCGTGCCTGAAATCCGCCAGCAGATTCTCGACGGTCACTTGCCGCACGAAGTTCTCATCAATGAAAAAGTCGGCGAAATAAAAGCAACGATTGTCGAATATGACGGCAAAATCATGATGGTCAAAGACTGCCCGAAGCACGGGCGCTTTGAAGACGTTATGTCGATCGATACGGAATTTTCGAAGCACCTCGAAGACGTCTTTCCTGGCCGCGACATCCGCGCCCACAATGACGAAAAGCTGCACAAGCATGGATCGTCGACCGTGAAGTATGGCCGCGGCTCGGTGCTCACTATCGACCTGACTAACCGCTGCAACATGATGTGCGACCCCTGCTTCATGGACGCGAACCAGGTCGGCTTCGTGCATGAGCTGACGTGGGAAGAAATCAAGCAGATGCTCGATAACGCCATCACCATCAAGCCGCGCCGCCAGATGAGCGTACAGTTCTCGGGTGGCGAACCGACGCTGTCTCCTTATTTCCTGGACGCGGTGCGCTACGCCCGCAAGGTCGGCTACAACTCGGTTCAGGCCGCGACCAACGGAATTGAATTTGCGAAGAGCTTCGAATTCGCACAACAGGCCGCCGAAGCTGGATTACGTTACGCGTATCTGCAGTTTGATGGAATCGGCAACGCGGCGAATGCTCACCGCAAAGTCGGTAACCTGTTCGACGTGAAGTTGAAGGCCATCGACAACCTGCATCGCGCCGGCGTTGAGATCGTGCCGGTCGTGACGATTGTCAATGGTATTAATAATGAGCAGGTCGGACGCATCATCCAGTTCGCGCTCGACAATCCGAAGAAGATCGGCTTCCTCTCGTTCCAGCCAGTGAGCTTCACCGGCCGCGACGAAGCCGTCACCGACGATCGCCGCAAGGCGCAGCGCTATACGCTTTCTCACCTCGCCCACGACGTGAAGTCTCAAACCGGCCTGGGCGAGCCCAAGCGCGACTGGTTCCCGATTTCCTTTATGTCGACCTTTAGTGATTGGGCCGACCTTATGCACGTCAACGATCTTAAAAACGACTGGGGCCAATTAAGTTGCGGTTGTCATCCGAATTGCGGGACGGGCATGGCGGTGATGATCGACAAGGAAACGAAGGAAGCGGTGCCGGTTACGGCGTTCCTGCATGGGGATCAACTGGCGAAAGACATCGCCAAGGTCAACGATGCTTCGCGCGGGAAGTTCCTCACCGGGTTTGGCATGGCGCTGTGCCTGATGAAGAACTACGATCCGTTCAAGTCGCCGACTCACTTCAAGCTGATGGACCTGCTCTCGAAGTTCGATAAGAACTACAACGTCACCGGAAAGAACTACGGCAAGGTTGGGCCGGACCGCACGATCGACGACGTAATGAAGCGCCGCAATGACCGCTGGAACTTCCTGTTCATCGCGGGCATGTGGTTCCAGGACCTTTTCAACTACGACTTCCGGCGCACCGAGCAGTGCATTATTCCCTATGCGACGCAGGAAGGCGAAATTTCATTCTGCGCTTACAACACGGGCGTGGGCTGGCGGAACATCATCGAGAAGATGCACATGACGGCCACGCTCTCGAAGTGGTACGAGGAGCACGGACGGCATGAGATTTTTGCCGGCGGCAAGAACGTTGCGATGGAAACGAAGGAGCACTCGCTCTATCTGCGGGACGGAATTGTGACGCAGGAGGAGCAGCGCGATCTCGATAAGCTGGGCATCGCGAAGAATGCGCGCGAAGAGAAACTGAGAGCTCGTGACGCTAAGGCCCGCGGCTCTCAGAAAAACGATGACGCTTACAATGCGCGCATGGCAGCGCTGTATCGCGAGGTCGTGCTGAAAGAAAAACCGGCGCAGTCGGAAAATGGTTTCATTCCGCTGGGTGCGCTTACCAAAGACAACAAGCCTTTCACCGCCGAGCGCACAGAGACCGCCGAGGTGGCTGAACCGGTAGCAGGCGACTAAAACCAGTGGCCAGTGGTTAGTGGTCAGTGAAAAGAACCAAGGCCGCCTTTTGGCGGCCTCTTTTTTGTGTCTCTGGCCTCGTGGTTCCCGCCCTTCGCAAAACCGGCGAAGAACGGGGCACCCCTTTTCTTTCTAGTGCACATGATTTCAAAAGCCAGGCCGCACGCTCACAAGGGTGGGCCACCCGCCGGCGGATCGGCGGCTAAGGAAAAAACTCTCAGGGCCGCTCCCGGAAACCAGAGTACCCTGACCCTCATCCGCTCTCGGGTCGCACGTCGTGGCAGCTCTGGAATGCAAAGGGCAGGTACTCTGCTCGGCGGTCGGGATCGCGGGCTAGCGAAGCAAAGGCCAGCAGACTCAACAGCACGGCTCCGGTGATGCGGACGCTAATCATTCAACGAAACCGACCTTGGCGCTAATCCTTCAGAAGTCTTATGCCGGACTCCGCGAAGTTTTTGACGTCCGGGTCAGTCAGTGACGCGGCGTAGGACAACGGTTCTCTATTGGTTTTGGAGATTCGCGTAGCTGCTACTACCGCGTACTTGCGAATCAGCGAGTTCTCATCCTGCAGCGCGGCTTTCACTTTAATTGCATCGCTTGCATCGGGACTGAGTAGCCAACGAAGCCCTCGCACATGCGTGGAGTTTGGTTCTACCTCCTCTAAGTACGATAGAGCCAGTTGAAGTTGATCCTTGGTCGCGAGCGACAGGAAATCCATTGCCTTCCAACGCACGCTCGATTCTGAATCCTCGGTCAGCTTGATCGCCGCCGATAATTCAACTCCATCAGTAGCCCACAACAGAATGCAATCGATGACCGAAAAACGCACGTTCTTGGAGGGATGCCGGAGTAGCGGAAGAACATCTGGCAGTAGCTGCTCGCCCCACGTCCCAAGTTCAGAGGCGATCCATGCTCCAACGTTCGCAACGTCCTGATCTTCATTATGGAGGAGAGATCGAAGGTTTTCGAGTGGATATCCAAGCTGGAACTCAGCTAGCAGATCATTCATCATCACCCCAGCCTTTGACGAACGAGGCTGTTCCGTGAGTCGTTGGACGAGTTTCTCCGCTCGATCCTGGTTGTATTTTGAAGTCGAGAAACTTTTCACCTTCATTAGCTCCCACTCAGCTTCTTTTCAATCTGGCGGGCGGGTGGCCCACCCTTTTTTGCTTTGTCCCGTTTCAGAACGGGGTGCCCCGTCCTTGCGTTTTTTGCAAGGGCGGGTACCACTTCACCTTGTACCATGGGCTTCTCATGCCCGCCGGACTTCACCGCACCTACGGAGCCGACCACCTGCACTTTATCACCTGGTCCTGTTATCGACGACTGCCGAATCTACGCACTGGGGGCACACGCGACCGATTCGTTTCCATTCTCGAAGAAACTCGTCAACGATACCGCTTCGTAGTTGTAGGGTACGTAATCATGCCGGAGCACTTTCACTTACTGATCAGCAAACCAGAAGTTGGAACTCCATCGACGGTGATGCAAGTTCTAAAACAGCGTACCGCCCGCGCGCTCTTGCCGAAAAAGAAAAAGCACGATCCGCGACAGCGCTTGTTGTTCGAAGAAGCTCAGCGTCAGCCGTTCTGGCAAGCGCGCTTTTATGACTTCAATGTGTGGACGCCGAAGAAGCGAGTCGAGAAGCTCAGGTATATGCATCGCAACCCGGTGAAGCGCGGGCTGGTAGAGTCGCCGGAACACTGGCGATGGAGCAGTTATCGCTTCTATCGAATGAACGAGGCCGGACCGGTGCGCGTCAACCAGGGATGGGCGAAGATTTCGTTTGCACATCGGGCGGCGTAAAATTCATCTGGCGCAAGCGTCAGTGAGTTCCCGCCCTTCGCAAAACCGGCGAAGAACGGGGCACCCCCGTCATTGCTGTTGTGTGGGAATTCAAAGGCTGGGCCACCCGCCCACAAAACGCGAAAGGATTGGGGGCACCCACGTCATTGCTACCGCGCGCGAAATTCAAAAGCCCGGGCACCCCACGCCCGTGCGAGAGCATTCCATTCCCACCCTGTCGCTCTAAATGCGGAGCGACAAGGGTGGGGCAACCGCGATCTTCAATTTGGAAGAGTGGGCCATCCTCCAGGCTGCTGAAATCCCCACTCAACCCAAAACGGGCTTGAGTGGGACACCCGACTTCCCAACTCCGGAGAACTAAGAGTACGGAAATCCTGCTTGCCTTCCATTCACTTCACGCTATACTCTCACGAACAAGGGCCTGAGCAGGTTTTGTGGCAGTGACTAGACTATTCCCAGGGGCGGTAATTTTTTCGGGGTTGGTATTTCTCGCCGGTTGCGGCACGGGAAGCGATCGCGGTGATTTCCACGCTGCTGTTGCCCAGACCAAAAATCCACTGGTCGCACAAGTCTCGTTCGCTAGTCCATGCGACGGTCAGGCCATGGTTGAGTTCGGAACCGACACTTCTTACGGACGCAATACCTCCTGGTATCCGGTCAGCTCGGGTTCGCAGCCAATAAATGTTCTCGTAGCAGGAATGCTTGCCTCGACGACCTATCACATGCGGGCGCAGGTGCAATGCTCCGGCAATATAACCGCAAGCACAGAATCGAGCGATGATTTCACTTTCACCACGGGCGCGCTCCCTTCGAATCCGTTTCCGACGATCAAAGTCAGCCGTCCGAACCCATCACTGGCATCTCAGGAAAATCCCGGCGTAGAACTGATAAACCTGATCGTGCCGAACTCGAATATCATCCAGAGTTTTGTAACTGATCGCGATGGCAATCCTATCTGGTACTACGACGTTGGGCTGAACAATTCGCCGTTTCCTATAAGGTTGCTCGCCAACGGAGATGTTCTGCTCGTGGTTGCACGGCCGGACACCACGATCCTGCGCGAAATTGATCTAGCCGGCAATACCATTCGCGAAATGGACATTGCGACCCTGGGACAAAAAATGTCCAGCGCAGGATTCGATTTCGTGCCTACGTCTTACCATCACGAACTGCTGCCGCTCGATAACGGCCACTTGTTAGTGCTAACGGGCTTCATTCGTCCCTTTACCGATCTTCCGGGATATCCAGGCACGATCAACGTGATGGGCGACGGCATCATCGATCTCGACCAGAATTGGAACCCGGTCTGGGCTTGGAATGGATTCGATCATCTCGATGTCAATCGTCATCTCAGCGGGCTGCCGGACTGGACGCACGGCAACGCTCTGCTGTATTCGCCCAATGATGGAAATCTGCTGTTCTCGATGCGACATCAGTCCTGGGTGATAAAGATCGATTATGAAAATGGAAATGGGAACGGCAATGTGTTGTGGAGACTTGGCTACCAGGGAGATTTTGCACTCGCGCAAGGCGATGATCCCAGTCTCTGGTTTTCGTTTCAGCACTTCCCTTCACTGATCAGCCAAAGCGGTTCGCAGACGACGATGGCAATTTGGGACAATGGCGATTTCCGCGTCCTCGACAGTAGCGGCAATGTGTGTTCGATTACCGGCAGTCCGGCATGTTTTTCACGCGGAGTTATTTTTCAAGTCGACGAAAGCACTCGCGTGGCGAATTTGCTATGGGCCGACGCGCCGGGATTGTTTTCCGTATGGGGCGGAAACATCAATCAACTGGCAAACGGCAACGTTGAGTTCGACGTGAACGGCCTGGCCACTGCGCCAATACCTAACCTCGCCTCAGAGATACAGGAAGTTACGCAAACCAATACTCCGCAGATCGTTTGGAAGATGGATATCACGCCCATGCGCATGGATGCGTACCGGGCATACCGCGTCCCGAGCCTCTATCCCGGCGTGACTTGGGATAAATAAGATGAAGATTTTTCACTCGCCTTTGAATGCCGCGAAGGGAACAGCCTGCGGAAGTTCATCGCGCTGAGGGAAGACCGACTCGACGGACCATGTCCTGAAATCGAGGATCCGCGCGGAGAGGGTTGAGTCGGGGATCCACCCCGATCCATGGCATTCAAGTCGATCGCTGGAGGTAGCCTTGCTCCAGCGATTCCAGGGCTTTTTGCTTTTCTCCCAGCTCGGCGTAAGTGGCTGCGACCAAAAAACGGCAGACATAACGATCTTTAGCCATTGCTAGAGCTTTGTTCAGGAGTTGTCGCGCCTCATTGCGCTGGCCTACCTGGGCGAGCGCCGAGGCTGTTGCTGTGATTACTGACGGGCTGTTGGCGAAGCGAACAGCACTTTCGGCGGCGCGGATGGTTTCCTCGCGGCGCCCGAGTTGTGCGTTCGCCATGGCGAGAATTGCGTAAGGGAGTCCGGCCGCAGGCGCCAGTTCACGTGCTTTTTCACACTGCTGGATGGTGTCAGTCATTCGTCCTGAAAAGTAGTAAATCCAGAGAGCATCATTGCGGCTATCGATGGCCAGCGGATCGGCAAGATAGGCCTGCTGGATTCTGAGCAGGGCGGCATCGAATTGTCCCAGCGTTGCAAGATAGGCGGCATAGCCGAGCTGGGCTTGCGGCAGACTGGGGTTGATCTCAAGAGCGCGGCGGTATTCTTTTTCTGCGGCCGACCAGTTCCAATCGAAGAGCAAAGTGACGTCCCCCAGCAGCACATGAGCGCTGGCGAGGTTGGGATCGAGTTGCAGCGCTTGAGCGGCGGCGGCCTTCACTTTGGGCATCATCTCGGAGGGAGAACTGTAGTAAGTGTTCAACGCCTCATAGGCTTCGCCCAGACCGGAATAGAGGCGGGCATCCTTCGGATTGATCGCTATACCTTCCTGAAAGTGCTGCACGGCGAGGTTGATACTCTCCCGCGTACCCTGCCCGAGGTCATGCAAACCAAGCAGGTATTTGTCGTAGCTTTCAAAGTTGCCTGCGGGATTGAAGACAGACTTGGCCTCAGCCGGTAACAGGTGGATCGAAAGCGAATAGGTTATTTTTCCCGCGATTTCCCGCTGGATGTCCAGCACGTCCGCAAGCGGCCGCTCGTATGTCTCTGACCAGAGATTGGTTTGCTCGCTGGTTCGAACCAGTTGGGCGGTTATGCGGACGCGTCCATCAGCGCGACGCACGCTGCCCTCCAACAGGTAATTCACGCCAAGCTCCCGTCCAATCTCCGCGGCGGTCTTTTTAGTGTCCTTGTAACTGACGGTTGAGGTGCGGGCGATCACGCCAAGCTTTGCGGGCTGCAATTGGCCGAGCTGGGCGATCATCTCTTCGGTCAGACCCTCGGCAAAATAATCATCGTGGCCGTCGCTCAAATTCTCAAAAGGAAGCACGGCAAGCATTACTTTCTGCGTTGAAGGTGCGCTGGGTGGCCAGAGATAGCGGGACAGAAAAACGGCCATAAGGGCAAGCGCTACTGACAAAGCAATTGGCCATAGTTTGAAGGTCTTTTTGCGTTCCGAACTAGCCGCCGGTTGCTCCTGCGCAGCCCTTTCGATGACCGTCGCCTCTTCGGCCTCATTTAGTACGGCGGCAGAGAATCGGTAACCTCGCTTGGGAATGGTTTCGATGTAGGGGCGTCCGTCGGGGCCAGATCCCAGCAACTGCCGCAAATTAAAGACACGACGCGAGAGATTGTTTTCCTCGATAAAGACGCCCGGCCAGACTTTCTCGAGCAGATATTCCTTTTCCACGATGTGTCCGGCGTTCTCGACAAGAACGAGCAGAGTCTCCAGGTCCTTGGGCGGAAGCGCGATGGGCTCGCCGTCGCGAAACAGGACCCGCTCTTCGGGATCGAGCGCGTAAGAGCCGAATCGATGTAAGTACTTTGATTTCAGTCGGCCAGCCACTGGAAGCTTTTCCCAATAAAAATTTCAGAACCCGTAAAAGACATTCCGCGGTTGCGGGTGGCACGTTTCAGAAACCGCGAGCGATGTTGGCGTAAAAGTTCCGCCACCGAGGAACGCAAGCGAATTCTAGCGCATTTGAAAGCGGTTGGTGACGGCAGATCGGTAGAGGAACGCAGGCAACGCTGGCAATCCACAGGAGTCGACTATGAAACGTGCATTAGGCTTTGCTTTCGGGGTTCTCTGTTACGGAATCTTTCTCGGAGTGTTTCTACGCGCGATCTGGTTCGTCTGGACCATGGACGTTCGAGAGCCGCAATCGACGCTGAGCCATGCGCTGCTGATTAACGCGGCGTTGCTGGCGGCATTTGCCGTGCAGCACAGTGGTATGGCGCGGCAGGGTTTCAAGCGAGCATGGACCAGGTTCGTGCCACATTTGTTGGAGCGGAGCACGTATGTGTTGATGGCCAGTCTGCTGCTTCTGACGGTGGTGGAGTTCTGGCAACCGCTGCCGGGAGTGGTCTGGACGGTCAACGATCCTACGGCGGTGAAGATATTGCAAGCGCTCTTCTGGGCAGGCTGGCTTTTGCTTTTTACCTGCACCTTACTGATCGACCACTTCGACTTGTTCGGGCTGAAGCAGGCGTGGAAATATCTGAGAAACAAACCATATGAGCCGCCGCAGTTTCGTACCCCGGGCCCTTACCGATTGGTGAGGCATCCTCTTTATCTTGGATTTCTTATCGCGTTCTGGAGCGCGCCGCGCATGACGAGCGGACACCTTTTCTTTGCTGTCATGTGCACTGCATACATATTGGTGGCCATTCAATTTGAAGAACGCGATCTCATCAAGTTTCATGGCGAAGCGTACAGGATGTATCGCAAAGGCGTGGGAATGCTGTTGCCTGTGCCGGGAAGAAAATCGCAAGCCCCGGCTTCTCGATCTGAGACTGTTGTTTAGGCAGTGAAAATTCAGAGTGCCCACCCCTGTGGCGAACATCACGTCACAAAGGTGGGTGCATTGGGATTGTGATCACGCATCAGGCGGCGCGTTTACGGCGACTGCTAGTGCTTCGGGAAGAAGCGCGCGCGCTGGAACGCCGGCCGGATGAAGAGCGCTCGCTCTGAAAAGCCTGTTCTTCTTCCTCTTCGCTCATCATCTGCTCGGGTTTGATTTTCTTGTGGAAGGACTCCATCTTCTTTAATGTGGCCTGCTCTTCCTTCAGGTTCTGACCAAGCAGTTGCGCGACTTTCTTGTGCTTCATCTCACGCGCCATGTCGATCAGCGACTCGTACTCGCAAATTTCGTAAGTTTCTGATTTGATCGCCGCGCCCACGTTGAAGACATTGATGAGGTCCTCGGAAGGATCTTCTTCGGAGAACGACTCCTTCTCGGCGACGATGCCTCGAATGCCGTGGCACTCGGTTTGTTCCTGCTCTTCACCGAGTAGTTCGAAGCACTGCTCGAGGCGTTCGATCTGGTCTTGGGTTTCGTCCCGGTGTTGCTGGAATGCTTTTTTCAGTTGGGGATTGGAGGAGTCGCTTGCGAGTTCCTCCAGTGCTTCGACGAGCTGGTGCTCGGCATCCATCATGTCATTGAGTCCGTGTACGAAGAGTTCGTGACCGGTTTGCATACGCACTCCTATAAGGATTTGTTGTATCTGGTTCAACATTTCAGGCGGCAAGCTCGCCTTTGAGAAGAATGACAACGCGCGTATGATGCAGGCGGTCAGGAGGCCGTTGTCGCTTGCTGTTTCGCGCTCGGAAAAACGCGGAACAATGTGAAATTGAGAACCGCTCATGTATTCGCGTTTCGGAGATTACTCTTCCCGTCCGGCACGACCGAAGTCATGCCCTTCCCGTTCATAGCGGTTCTTCTATCTTCAAAAAAAGGCTAGCGAGCCGACGATTTCTACAAAAAAGCTTGACAAGTTCTCACTGTTGTAGTTAAGTATAACACCAGCGCAGCAAGAAGAGGCGAGACATTGCGCTCGCGCATGGGGATTGTCGATGGAGAACCTTGGCGAAGAGATCCACGGACGAGATCCCCGCGATAGGCCTCACGCACTCGCGAAGAAGCTGCCGAGGAGAATGGAAATGAAATCGCGCAATAGGCTGGTATTTTCGGTGCTTGTGGCCTCAATGATCGTGACGGTCTCAACTTTAGTGTCTGCGCAGAGCGACGCGCAGAAGTCCTTCGATGAAATAAAGATGTTGGCGGGAGCATGGCAGGGGCCGGTCACGGTCGATCCGCCGATGAAGGACATGCAGGACGGGTCGGGCGTAAAGGTGTCTTTGAGAGTGACATCGCGAGGGAATGCCATCGTGCATGAGATGACCGATCCGGCAAAGCCGGATGATCCAACGAAAGTCGATCATCCGGTTACGATGTTCTACCTGGATAATGGCCAACTCTTGTTGACGCACTATTGCGATGCGGGGAACCGCCCGCGGATGGTTGCAAAATCGTCGCCGGACGGGAAAACCTTGGATTTTGATTTTCTGGACGTGGCGGGGCCGACGAATTATGGACACATGCAACATGCTACGTTCACGATTATTAACGCGAATCATCACATCGAAGAGTGGACATATCTGATGCCTGGCGACAAACCGATGCACGCGCGCATGGATTTGCAGCGGGCGAAATGATGCCGGGTGTGGGCGTCTGAGCCCCGCAGGCATCATCCTGAGAAGAGCTTGAGCTCGACGAAGGACCTCAGAACAACTGACGAAGCTTTCTAGGAACCGGGATGGACCGTGAGTGGAATGACAATCAGCCGATTTACCGCCAGCTTCGCGATCGGGTGGTGGCGATGATTCTGGACGGAGTGCTCACGGAAGGCGATCCGCTGCCTTCGGTGCGAAACGTTGCGGCGGAATATCGGGTGAACCCGCTCACGGTCCTAAAGAGTTATCAGGAACTGGTGAATGAGGAACTGGTCGAAAAACGGCGGGGGCTGGGGATGTTTGTGAAAGATGGCGCGCGCAAGCTGCTGCTGAAAGGCGAACGCGAAAAATTTTTGAACGAAGAATGGCCGCGGCTGCGCGAGACCATCGATCGACTTGGGCTTTCAGCGGAAGACTTGCTGAAAAATGGCGCAGGGCGAGCGAGACCAAAGAGCAAAGAGGAGGACCGCTGACACTATGGCATGCATAGAAGCACGCGGACTCAGAAAATCTTTTGGCACGACGGTAGCGCTGGATGGAATCGACTTGCGGATAGAGGAAGGACGGGTCCTGGGGCTGATCGGCCCGAACGGCGCGGGCAAAACGACGGCGCTGAATGCGGTGCTGGGGCTGACGCCTTATCAGGGTGAGCTCAAAGTTCTGGGCCGTGACCCGTGGAATGAGCGCGACGTGCTCATGCGTGATGTGTGCTTCATTGCGGATGTCGCGATCCTCCCGCGATGGTTGCGGGTTTCGCAGGCGCTGGATTTTGTGGCGGGAGTCCATCCGCGGTTCGATCGGGCAAAAGCGGAAGGCTTTCTGGCGAAGACGAATATCGGTTTCGACACAAAAGTGAAGCAACTATCAAAAGGGATGGTGGTCCAGCTACATCTGGCAATGGTGATGGCGATTGACGCGCGCTTGCTGGTGCTGGACGAGCCGACGCTAGGGCTCGACATTTTATATCGCAAGCAGTTTTACGATTCGCTGCTGAATGACTACTTCGACGGAAGCCGCACAATTGTCGTGACTACGCACCAGGTAGAAGAGGTGCAGAACGTGCTGACGGACCTGATGTTCATCAATCGTGGACGTATTGTGCTGAATTGCAGCATGGATGAATTTGAATCAAGGTATGTGGAGGTCACGGTGCGTCCGGAGCGCGTAGCAGAAGCGCGGGCGCTGCGACCGATCTACGAACGGCAGGCGCTGGGGCGGGTGATTCTTTTGTTTGATCGGATTGACCGAAAACAACTGACGGAGTTTGGCGAGGTGCGCACGCCGAGTATTGCCGATTTATTCGTCGCAATGATGTCGGGCCATAACGACGTGGCGGTAGGAGCAAAGGCATGAGCAGCGCAACCAATGCAATGCCTGGAGCGATGGAATCGGGCGGAGCAGCGCCAGTGGCGATCTCATGGGGGCGACAGTTCTACTGGTCGGTGTTGCGGGAGATTTGGGAGAACCGCTCTGTTTACTTGGCGCCGCTGATTGTCGCGGGTTTGTTCCTCGCGGGGTTCATTCTTAACGTGCTTTCAGTCCGGCACCGTACGCACGGGATGTGGCCGTTTAATCCTGCGCACCAACACGACTTACTCGCCAGCCGATACGAGATAGCCGCGGCCTTGATTATGGGGACGGTGTTGATCGTAGGAGTTTTCTACTCTCTCGATGCGCTTTATGGCGAGCGGCGCGACCGCAGCATTCTTTTCTGGAAATCCTTGCCTGTCTCTGATCTGACTGTGGTGTTGGCGAAGTTCACCATTCCCATCGTGGTGCTGCCCCTGGTTGCGTTCGTCATTACCGTCGCGACGCAATTCATCATGCTCGTTTTAAGCAGCGTGCTTCTGGCGGGAAGCGGCGTGGACATTGCGCGTTTGTGGGCGGAGGCTTCATTCATTCACGTGGCAGTGATAGTGTTCTATCACTTGCTGACGGTCCACGGACTCTGGTACGCGCCACTCTATGCGTGGTTGTTCCTGGTTTCGGCGTGGGCGCCGCGGGCACCATTCATGTGGGCGTTCCTGCCGCCATTCGTGATTTGCGGAGTGGAGAAGATGGCCTTCGACACGTCGCACTTTCTTAGTTTCCTGCTCTATCGGCTGGCTGGGCCAGACGCAGGGACAGCAATGACCTCCGGCTCGCACGCCGATTTCATGTCGCAACTGATCCCGGTGCATTTCTTTGCTGTTCCCGCTTTATGGGAGGGAGTAGCAGTTGCAGCAGTTTTCATCGCGGCGGCGGCACGGCTGCGGCGATATCGAGGGCCGATCTAAGTTTCCCCTGGTTCGCGGAGGAGAGCACGATGAGCACTGCAGTGATGGTGCTTCCCTTTCCTGACTTGTCGCCACAATCCAAAGGAAGACTGGCCGGACTGTTTGAGGCGCTCGAGGGCCTGACGTTTACTTACGGGCAAGTTGTGATACTTAACAAAATCATTGTTCACGGAGACGCAAGCGCAACAGCGGCCAACATCCTTACTCAAGAAAAGCTGTTTCGACTCGGGTTCGCCTCGTGCATCTTCGGAATCGGATGCCATCTGGCATGGGCGCTGCTTTTTTACGAATTGTTCAAGCCAGTGAGCAGGCGGGTCTCAGCGTTCGCGGTGTTCGTCATATTAGTAGGATGTGCGGTGCAGGCTGTAACCACCTTGTTATATCTCGCTCCACTGCTTGTGTTGAAGGGTGGAAGCGCGCTCAGCGGATTCAATGTGGCCCAGATAAATTCGCTTGCCTACGCCCTGCTCAGAGTGAATGGCTTGGCTTTCGACATCTATCTCGTCTTCTTCGGGCTGTGGTGTCTGCTGAGCGGATATCTGATATCGAGATCGATCTTCATGCCGCAAATTATTGGCGTGCTGCTGGCAATTGATGGCGTCGGCTGGATGCTGTATATCGCGCCGCCGATAGCAGACCGGCTCTTCCTGTTTATCGCCGTGGCGGCAGGTTTGGCTGAGATACCGCTGCAACTGTGGCTGCTGATTATGGGCGTGAACAGCGAGCGATGGCGACAACAAGCCGGCGCTCATGTTCATTGAGACGCGACTGAATGACAATCTATGCACAAACGGCAGATGATCACTCCGTCTTCGAAGGCATGATCGGCAACACCAGCGCAGATGGATGCTGCGCGTCGTGCAGAATGACGTTCGTTGCCGATACAAAGTTGCGCGCGTTTTTGATCTCTTCACCTGTGTTCAGGTTGCGATCGAAGCGGGGGAAATTGCTGCTTGAGATTTCGAGGCGCAAAGTATGCCCGCGGAGAAAGACGTTGCTCGTCGCCCAGAGATCGACGGCGATCTGATAAATCTGTCCGGGGTTCATGAACGTGGCGTGCTCCTGGGAATCCCGATAGCGCATACGCAAGATGCCTTCGGTCAGGTCCATGGCGAATCCGTCGGGCGAGACGTCGACCAGTTTGGCGGTGAAGTCAGTATCGACCGCTGAGGACTTCACAAAAAGGGTCGCCGTGACGGGGCCAGTGACTTCGAGGTCATGCGCCAGCGGTCCGGTTGAATAAATAAGCACATCGTCGCGGTTCTCGACTCCGCGCTGGTCGCGGGGGCCGGGCTCCATGTGCTTCTGATCGCAACAGAGCGGGCCGCCAAAGGTGGGAGTCGGATTCGCGGGATTGTAGACGTACGAATCTGCGGATTCTGCTTTCGGTGCGGAGACAGAGAGCGTGCCGTCGCCACGAAGCGAATTGGCTTTCCCATTCGAATGAAGGAAGTATTTCGTGTATTGCGCCTGCGGCGGCGGCCAGTCGTCCTCCTGACGGTATTGGTTCGCACCCATGGTGAACACTTTCACCGGCTTGTCGGTTGCGTATTCGTTCTTGATTCCTTTGAAGAGGTAGTCGTACCAATCGAGGATCACGTCGGTATAGCCGTTCTCAAGCGCGTGCGCACCGAAGTCTACGTCGCCAATGCGGCGGCCGAAGCCGGCGTGGCCGCCAATTTCAATGAGCAGATGCTGTTGAGTGCGAGCGGTGTCGGTTGCTCCGTGTGCCTTCGCGCCCATGTAATTGCGCAGAGTGCCGGCCAGGAAAATGTCATACCAGCCGCCGACCTGGAGCATGGGGATGGAAATTTTTGAGAAATTCTCTTCGATCGACCACTGCTTCCAATACGCGTCGTAATCAGGATGTGAGAGCCAGTCGCCGTAATAGGGAGCGACGGCCGTGGTCATCTGCGCGTCGGCGGGGAGTTGGCCGAAATTGAAGGCAGGATAATTCGCAAGCGGCAATATCGGTGCGCCAACTCGCGCATCCATGCTTTCGTTGATCAGGCGATCGAAAGTGTTCTCGGCGAGTTGCGTGGTCCAATTCTGATCGAACCACTGTTCAAAGGCACCGCCCTGGTAAGTCCAATTTGCGTGGTAGTTGCTGGCGGTAACGTTCGGAGCCGTTCCGGCAAGATGCGGCGGTTGAGCAATAGCCGCGAGCATTTGAGTTGCGCCGACGTAAGACGCTCCCATCATGCCGACTTTGCCATTGGAATACGGTAACGCGGCGGCCCACTCAACAGTGTCATATCCATCGGCCTGCTCGTGGCGGAAGGGATACCATTCGCCTTCGGATGTGTAGCGGCCGCGAACGTCCTGAATGATGACGACGTAACCGCGCGAAACCATTTTGTAAACCGGCGCAACCGCCCAGTTGACGCTTTTGTCGTAAGGCGTTCGCATGAGGATGACGGGAAATTTGTCGTCAGATTTGGGGCGATAAATATCGGCGTAGAGAGTGACACCGTCGCGGGTCTTCATGGCGACGTCTTGCTGGAGGAGGATGTCGGCAGTTTCGAGAGGATGGGATTGGGCGAAGAGGCGGGTGAAATTAAGAACCAGAAATGTGAGAAGTACAATGATTGCGCGATTCCGACGCGTGAGAAGTGGGGCACCAGTGAGTGAGTCCATGATTCTTATTCCCCCCCAAGAACAGAAAAGACTTCCGAGTCTGAAATCGAAAGTCAAAATCCGCATTATTTTTCATTTTCAAGTTTGGCGCAAGCGTGACATGCCGCCAGGCAGCCTTCTTACTCAAGGATGCTTGGCGAGTCCCGCCGAAGCCGGAGATTTGAGAGAATAAGGAATTACCCAAATGGCTGATTTCCTTCTTGAGATAGGAACGGAAGAGATTCCGGCGCGGATGATCGACGCTGCGGCGGGAGAGCTTCGTGAGCGCGTAGGTAAGTTGCTGGACCGGGAAAGGTTGGGCACGACTGCGATTTCAACCTTTGAGACGCCGCGGCGACTGGCAGTGATGGCGAGCGGAATTCCTGCCGCGCAGCCGGATGTGACGGAAGAGATCAATGGGCCTGCGGTGAGCGTTGCATTTAAAGACGGGCAGCCGGGGCCGGCAGCGCACGCGTTTGCAAAGAAGGCAGGAGTAGAAGTGGCGCAACTCGGAAGAGTTACGACGCCAAAGGGCGAATATCTTTCGGCGAAGATCACGAAAAAAGGGCGGAGCGCGGCGGAGATTCTGGCGGAGTTGCTGCCGCGCGAGATTGCCTCGATCTACTGGCCAAAGAACATGTATTGGCGAAAGCCGACGGAGCGGTTTGTGCGTCCGGTGCGGTGGGTGGTGGCGATGATCGATGATCGAGTGGTGCCGTTGGAGTTTGACGGGATTCGAGCCGCTGCGAAATCACGTGGGCACAGAATTTTGTCACACGGAGATGTTGCAGTTCCGCGGGCTGGTACTCCTTATATAGAGGCGCTACGGTCGGCGAAAGTGCTGGGGCGGGCGGAACGCGAGGCGCAGATTCGCAAGGCTATGGATGCGGCGACGCGGACGATTCCCGGCGCGCGCTGGCGGGATGACGACGCGCTGCTCGACACCGTGGTAAATCTGACGGAGTGGCCGTCGGCGCTTCTGGGAAGCTTCGACCGCGAGTTTCTGCAGTTGCCGGAAGAGGTGCTGGTCACAGTGATGCGCGATCATCAAAAATATTTCGCAATCGAAGATGCCAAGGGCAAACTGCTGCCGAATTTCCTGGCCGTGCTCAATACGGATGGCGATCCGCAGGGGCTGATTCGTCATGGAAACGAGCGTGTGCTGCGGGCGCGGTTCAATGATGCGCGGTTTTTCTGGGAAACGGACCAGAAGCATCCGCTGCGGGAGCGGTTGTCATGGCTGAGGAATGTAACATTCCAGAAAGATCTCGGCAGCTATTACGAAAAAACCATGCGGGTGCAGCGGTTGTGCAGCTGGATTTGCGAGACGATCCGGCAAGGTGGAGTGCAGGTGCGGCCCGGAGTGGTGCACAAGGCCGCGTGCCTGGCAAAGACGGATTTGACGACGGAACTGGTGAAGGAGTTCACGGAACTTCAAGGAATTGTGGGTGGGCTGTATGCGCGGGTGCAGGTGCTCGACCGGGGAATGCCGGAAGAGACCCGGCAGGCGATCGCGCAGACAATTTACGACCACTACAAGCCAGAATCAGCGGAGGATCCGGTTCCGCTAAAAATCGAAGGCGCGGTGCTTTCTATCGCCGACAAAGCGGACACGATTGCCGGGATGTTTGCACTGGGCTTGCAGCCGACCGGCTCGAAAGATCCGTTCGCGTTGCGGAGGCAGGCGAATGGGATTGTGAAGACGATCGCCGAGCACAAGCTGCCGGTTAGGTTGGGCGATTTGTTTGAGTTAGCACGAGAGACGTATCGCGGGAGTGAGGCGGAGAAGAAGTTTGCGCGAAGCGGCAATAATGAGGATGCGATTCGGGGGTTCTTCCGCGAGCGGCTGGAGTTTTATCTGCGCGACCAGCTTGGGTACAAGTACGACGTGGTGAATGCCGTACTGGCAGCCGGATCGGACGATGTAGTGGACGTCGTGGCCCGGGCGGAGGCGGTCGCGAAGGTGCTTCACTTGCCGGAATTCCAAGCGATTGCTGCGGCGTCAAAACGAATCAGAAACATCCTTCGTCAGGCTGAGGAAAAGAGTGTGAGGCTCGCTCCAAAATTCGAATTTTTGCACGATTCTGCTCACGAAGAAAAGAATTTGGCGGCTTATATAGATAGAAACGGTGAAAGGGTTGAGAGCCTCCGCAGCAAACATCAATATCACGAAGCACTCCTTCTCCTCTCAACGGCGAGAGAGCAGGTAGACGCATTTTTCGATAAAGTAATGGTAATGGTTGAGGACGAGCAATTGCGCGCCAATCGGCTGGCGCTGCTTGAAACGCTGTTGAAGGAATTCTCGACGATCGCCGATTTTTCGGAAATTGTGACGGAAGGCAAAGCGTAGCCTCGATCAATTGTTTCGGGTAAGGAGCTTAACTCAGCGGCTAAAGCCGTCACTGGTAAGAGCACTTAATGCAGCGCTGAAGCGCTGCTCCACCCAAAGCCGTTCGGAATGACAGCACTTTTTGGACTCTTGAGCACGACAAATCCAGCCTTAGAAAAGGACAGGCACTGATATGGCTACATCGACACTTCCAGAAACTGACGTTCGCGAAAGCGCAAGGCCGGCAGCGAAGAGCGCGACGAAATACGTTTATTCCTTCGGCGGCGGGAAAGCCGACGGCAACGGCAAGATGAAAGACGAGCTCGGCGGAAAGGGCGCGGGTCTGGCCGAAATGACCAACGCCGGGCTGCCAGTGCCTCCCGGGTTCACGATTCAAACCGAAGCCTGTCGGGAGTACATGCGCAAGGGTAGCGTGTCGGAAGAAGTGGATCGGCAGATGGAAGAAGCTTTGCAACGGCTCGAACGTTTGCAAGGCCAGAAGCTTGGGAAAGGCGACAATCCGCTGCTGGTGAGCGTGCGGTCGGGCGCGAAATTTTCCATGCCGGGCATGATGGACACGATTCTGAACCTCGGACTGAATGACGAGAGCGTTGAATCACTCGCGAAGCGGGCGGGCAATCCGCGATTTGCTTATGACTCTTATCGGCGACTGATTCAGATGTTCGGCAACGTAGTGCTCGATATCGAGAAGCACGCGTTTGATGAAGTGTTCGATGCGAAGAAGAAGCAGAAAAAAGCCAAGCTCGATACCGATCTCGATGCCAAGGCCCTGAAAGAAGTGATCGCCGAGTACAAGAAGGTTGTGAAGAAGCATGCGAAGCGGGATTTTCCGCAGGACCCGCACGAGCAATTGGTGATGGCAAGGGACGCGGTGTTTCGTTCGTGGCTGAATGATCGAGCGAAACACTATCGACGCATTAACAACATCGACGACATGCTTGGCACAGCGGTCAACGTGCAGGCGATGGTATTCGGCAACCTCGGCGAGACCAGCGGTACGGGCGTGGGCTTCACCCGGAATCCTGCGATCGGGACGAAAGAGTTCTATGGCGAGTTCCTGATGAATGCGCAGGGCGAGGACGTGGTCGCGGGCATTCGGACGCCAGTACACATTTCTGAGCTGGAAAAGATCATGCCGGATGTTTATCGGCAACTCCATGAGATCACGACGCGACTTGAGAAACATTACCGCGACATGCAGGATTTCGAGTTCACCATCCAAGATGGAAAGCTTTACATGCTGCAGACGCGCAACGGAAAGCGCACGGGAATCGCGGCTGTGCGAGTGGCGCTGCAGATGGTGGATGAAGGGCTGATTACGAAGGAAGAAGCGATCTTCCGCGTCGAGCCTAACCAGCTTTATGACTTCCTGGTTCCGCGTCTGGATGAAAAGAATGTAAAGGTTGAAGAGCTTGCGAAAGGACTACCGGCATCACCCGGCGCTGCCGTAGGTCAGATTGTTTTCACGGCGGACGAGGCGGTTGAAAAAGCGGGGCACGGCGCGAAGAAAAATCCGGTGATCCTGGTGCGCGCTGAAACCACGCCGGAAGACATTCACGGAATGGAAGTGGCGGCGGGAATTCTGACTTCGCGCGGGGGCATGACTAGCCATGCGGCGGTGGTAACGCGCGGCATGGGCAAGTGCTGCGTGGCAGGCGCGGGTGACATTCACGTGGATGAAAAGAAGCGCGAGATGCACGTGAAAGGCCAGACGTTCAAAGCCGGAGACTGGATTTCTCTCGATGGGACGACTGGGCGGGTGATCAAAGGCAAGCTGAATTCGATTCCGCCGAAAGCTGACGATCCGGAGCTTTTGAAGTTCATGGGCTGGGCGGAACCGTTCCGCACAATGAAAGTTCGGGCGAATGCGGATATTCCTCGCGACGCCGTTCAGGCACGGGCGTTTGGGGCGGAAGGAATCGGACTGTGCCGCACCGAGCACATGTTCTTTGGCGAAGACAAGCTTCCGCACATGCGCGCGATGATTCTCGCCAGCACTGAAAAAGATCGCCGTGCGGCGCTGAAGAAGTTGCTTCCGCTGCAGCGAAAAGATTTTGACGGCGTGTTTCGAGCGATGGATGGTTTCGCGGTCACGATCCGCACACTCGATCCGCCGCTGCACGAGTTCCTGCCGCGGCGTGAGGACCTGATGGTTGAGATTGCGGTGCTGGAAGCGACGAAGCCGAAGGCTCCGAAATTAAAAGAACTTCGCAATTTGCTGCGACGAGTTGAAGAGCTCCACGAGTTCAACCCGATGCTCGGACATCGTGGATGTCGCCTGGGAATTACCTATCCCGAGATCACGGAGATGCAGGCGCGCGCGATCTTCGAGGCTGCGGTGGCAGTGGCGAAAGATGGCGTGAAGGTCTATCCCGAGGTGATGATCCCACTCACGGCGACGCTGAAAGAGATGGCGAACCAGGCGGCGATCGTGCATCGTGTGGCGAAGGAAGTGTTCGAAGAAAAGGGGCAGAAGGTCGAGTATATGGTCGGGACGATGATCGAGTTGCCTCGCGCTGCACTGGTAGCGGACGAGATCGCGAAAGAAGCCCAGTTCTTTTCTTTCGGCACAAACGATCTGACGCAGACTACCTTCGGCTTCTCGCGCGACGATATTAATAAGGTGCTGCCGACGTATTTAGCCGAAGGCATTCTGAAGCAGGACCCGTTTGCTGTCCTCGACCGTGAAGGCGTTGGCCAGCTGGTGAAGATGGCAACCGAGCGCGGCCGCAAGACGCGGCCGAACCTGAAAGTCGGGATTTGCGGTGAGCACGGCGGCGAACCGTCGTCGGTAGAGTTCTGCTATCAGACAGGATTGAACTACGTTTCGTGCTCACCGTTCCGCGTGCTGACGGCACGTTTGGCGGCCGCGCAAGCAGCGGCCAGCGAGAAGCTGAAGAGCGAGGGTGGGAGGACGAAGTAGCCGCTATTTGTCGTTCGCTCTGCTCTGGTTGCGCGCTCGCATTTTGTCCGGAAAACGGCAAGTGAACGCAGGCCTGAAGGCCTGCTCCACCCGCCTTCTGCAGGCCCTTAAGGCCTGCTCACCCCGTCTTCCTCGGAGCTAGGCTAGTCAGCTTCCACCCGAACGTCGCGGAATTTGCGAAAGTCCTGATCGAAGGTGGCTACTGGCAAATCTTCGGTTACGGCAGCAGCTGCGATCAAGCAGTCCACAAAGTGGACCTTTGTGGACTTGAAACGAGCCAAGGCGTCCAGATGAGTGGTGAGTTGCCCAATCTCGACTCCCGGGCTCGATATGAAACGCGCGAGCGCAGAGGCGATGCTCGAGCGCGGATGTTGATAGAAGGACTCAAGCACGAATACGCACTCGGCAAGTACCGCGGGCAGTATGACAACGACAGTTTCCCCTCGGTCGCATGCTTCAAACAGCCTGCCAGCCGCCTTCGCATGCTTCTCGTGGTCCTGAACCAGATAGCGGACGATCAGGTTGGTATCTACGAGCTTCCGCTTACTCATCGCTCGCCTCGCGACGGCGCGCCGATTCTGCGGCGGCTTCGCGGACTTCGGAAAATGACATCCCCTTTCCCTTCTTGCTGGCCAGCGCGCCCTTCAGTGACCGGATGCCGGGGTGAACACGAATAATGGCGCGGTCTCCCTCCACTTCATATTCCAGTCTGTCACCGGGTTTAATGCGAAGAGCCTTCCGAATCTTTTCAGGGATAGTGGTTTGTCCTTTACTCGTCAGCGTAGAATGAAGCATTTTTGTGCCTTACTCCGCAAAATTTCCTTACTCTGTGAGTATAACGTACTCTGGCATAAGAGCAAGGACCTTCAAGATACCACTCGCCAACTGTCCTCACTGCGCCTGTGGAGCTGCAGTGCCGTCTGACCAGTTGCCTGTCCAGACCATAAAAATCGTCACGCGTTCCTGGGGATCATCCGTGGCGATCACTGGCGAGCCGGGCAGATTGGCTCCCCAGCTTTTCTCCACATCACCCGAAGCGAGAACCATCAAGTGTGGATGCCAGCTCTTGCCGCGGTCGTTTAAGTATTGCTGCTTCGACATCATGTAGCACATGGCTCCAGGCTCGAGCGCAGGCAGTTCCTTTTTATTGAAAGCCGAGTCGGTTAATGCGACGATCTCCGCCTTTGATTTTCCTGCCAGCACGAGTTTGGTTTTCATCAGGAAAATGGGCACGAAGGTCTTTGCGGCCGCCGGATTGAAACAAATTGGAGACCGAACTTTCGGGTTCCAGAACTCCGGGTCGTCGGTGGCGGCGCCCCACGAGCGTTCCACCAGGCAGAGAAATCCGTTCGTGCCCTTCACTGCTGTGGTGTAACCGTCGCGCCCGAGCACCATGACTTCGGCCGCGCCGGAGATGGAAGCAGGAGCGGCAGTGCGCGCGAGAGCGATTTCATAATCCTGGTCAGCGATCAAGTACATACTTAAAGGAGCCATGTTTGAATATGGAGCCTGCTCCGGCTGTGCCTGCGCATGTGCAATTGCGCCGATTAAGGCAGCCAGAGATATTAACGTGAGAACGATCACGCGTTTGTTTTTCATTCAGCTCTCCAGAGCGGGAGTTTCGCACATTATATGGAGCAAGAGATTCTAGCCTCTCACGGTCGCGGTTGCTACAGACGTTGGCCGGATGGCCACAACCACGAGTAGACGGTGTACTATGGTTGTCTTTTCAGGCTGGCTTTTATATGGCAAGGGGAAGCTCAATGAAAAGTCTGCGTACCATTTTGCTGATGTTAGGGGTGGTTTTGCTCGTCGCGGCAGTGCCTGTTACACACGCACAGCAGATAGCTGCCGCCAGCGCTGGACCACAATCGCTACCTTCTGCTCCGATCTCCGCTCCTTCGCAGGCCACAATTCAGTCAATGAAGGTGACCGCTTATACGCTTCCTCCTGATCTCTACAAGAAGGCGCGCGACCGAAGCCGGATCGAGTTTCGCCTGGCGCTGGTCGGGTTTGTCTATGGACTGCTCGTTTTGTGGGTCATTCTCCGTTGGCGAGTCTCGTCTGCATATCGCGTCTGGGCGGAGCGCTTTTCGGGGCGCCGGTTCCTGCAGGCAGTCGTCTTCGCGCCGCTCATTCTGCTTACCATTGCCGTGCTTACGCTGCCATTCGATGTTTACGGAGAGGTGATCGAAAAGAGATTTGGACTGTCAGTTCAAGGATGGGGCTCGTGGAGTCTGGACTGGATCAAGGGTGAAATCATTTCGCTCATTCTGGGGACGATTCTCATCTGGCTGCTCTATGCCGTGATCCGAAAAAGTCCGCGGCGCTGGTGGTTCTACTTCTGGCTAGTAGCGTTGCCGATTGGCTTGTTGCTGGTGTTCATCACTCCATGGGTCATCGATCCGCTGTTCCACAAATTTGAGCCGTTGCAGCATAAAGATCCCGGATTGACGGCGGCCCTGGAACAAATGGTGCAGCGTGCGGGCGAGGACATTCCGCCGCAGCGCATGTTCTGGATGGGCGCCGGCGAGAAGACAACCGCGTTGAATGCTTACGTCACTGGCTTTGGCGCGTCGAAACGAATTGTGGTTTGGGACAACACCATTGCGAAAATGAACACGCCTCAAATTGTTTTTGTGGCGGGGCACGAGACGGGGCACTACGTGTTGCAGCACATCTTCAACGGAATCGTATTCTTTGCGCTGCTGTTCCTCTTGATGTTTTATCTTGGGTACCGCTGCATTGGATGGATACTTTCCCGCTGGGGCGCCGCATGGCGAATAGGTGGACTCGAAGACTGGGCCTCGCTTCCGGCGTTACTGTTGTTGCTCTCGATCTTCTCATTCGCTTTCAATCCTATTGCCAGTGCGGTAAGCCGGCATTTTGAGCACCAGGCGGATCAATACGGACTTGAGGTCACGCATGGGCTTACAGCCGACTCAGGGCAAGTGGCCGCGCAAGCGTTTCAGATATTGGGCGAAGTTGATCTGGCTGATCCTGACCCGAACCCGCTCGATGTATTTCTTTTCTACAATCATCCGACTATTCCTGATCGCGTTCGCTTTTCGCTGATCTACGATCCGTGGTCGCATGGTGGACAGGGAGAATTTGTAAAGTGAACGGTAGTTGAGGTGCGCTCGCTGTCCGACAGCTCAGCACCGGTCTTTTGCGAACTAACGGCGAATCGGGCAACTCTACTTGCATTTTGCGATGAATCCCTGGCGTGGGCTGTTCTTAAGGTCGGCAAAACCCAGGATCAGCCCGGTTCGCAAGCTTATGGCAGTGACATTCGATCCTACACCGGGCCCAGTCGTTCCCGGCGGCGTTATGGTTTCGAACTTGCCATCCTTGTATCGGAACCCGGTTGTGCTCCCATCCTTGAGGTCAGCGCTGCCAATCATCACACCTGCGTTGCTGATTCCCAATAATGAAGTCGCGTTCGCGTTCGGAAAACGGAGTGTCGCCCATTTTTGCTTGTAGTAGACGAAAGCGTGATAGGGAATCTGGGTGAAGCCGACGATCATGCCGAGGTCGTTGATTCCAGTTGGGAAAGTTCCGGCATTGATTTCCGTGAAGTGGGCGGGGAAGTCGAGTCGCATGCCGTGACCGTTGGCAAAGCGCTTGTACCCGTGAGCAATGCCGGCGCCATCGCAATACCAGCCCACGATGCTGCTCCATTTGTTTATACGCGAGACCACCAACCCGGGGCCGCTGAGGATGTTTGTGCCGGTAGTCACGGTCAACGGAGTGACAGCACCGTTCTCCAGAAGAATAGGGCTACTACTGTTGTCGTAGCCAATGCTCACCCCTTTGTCATTGCGGTCGGCGAGTGATCCGGTTCCAGCAGGAAATGTGTATCCACCGTTAGCCCAGCGAATGAATCCTGTCTGAAAGGCCCCTCCGACCACGGTGCGAAAATCGTTGATCCCGAATGGAAAGAACTGGCTATAGCGTGAGAGGGGCGGAGTGAAAAATACGGTTGGAAAAAACGAATAGCTGCATTGGGCTGGCTTGGGCGATTGAGCTCTCGCCGAAACTGTTGCTACAACCAATACGACTGCAAGTATTAGCCAGCGTGGACACAACAATCGCGTGGGCATATCAACTCCTTTTTCGAATGGCCGATGCCGAGTTAGTGGTATCTAAGTCATCGCACTTCCCTCCTTTTTTATGCAGCTCAGTTGCACTGTGCGATAAACCCTTGCTGCGGGTGCAGACCTTGCGGAGGATAGCCCCATCCGACAATGAGCCCGTGCTTCAGGCTCATGCCCGTAACTCTGGGGCTGGCCATGCCGGGAGGCGAGATCACTTCGAAGGCGCCGTTTTTGTACAGAAAAGGAGTTGAGACCTGGCTATTGGGGTCGAGGAATGCGTTCCCCACTGCGACCGTTGCAGACTCCGTAAGACCGACCAACGTGGTGCGCGCGGGTTGAGATCCAGCGCTGGTGGGGAAATCAACTACTTCCCATTGGCTGTTTCGATGAAAGAAGCCGTGCTGCATTCCGGGATGATTGGGAATCTTGCCGATGACGGTGCCGACAAATTGGCCGGGACTGTTCAGCGCGTTCACGAAAGTCCCGCTGATATTCGCTCCGGGAAAATCCAGGACCTCACCTCCGAATCCGAAGAACCGCCGAACGCCATGAGTCTTGCCCGACGAGTCGGTGAACCAACCACCAATGGTGCCGTACAGGTTCATGGTGCCGATTCCGAAGGTGTTGTAGGTTGTCGATCCGATGATGAGCGGCGCCGGGCTAATTGCTCCGTTGCGTTCCACGGTAACGGTGTGATGTTTGAGGTCGTATCCCGCGCCTTCGCCGCGATTGTTGCGCGTCACAAGATCGGTGAGGCCTTTAGGAAAAATCAGGCCGCCGTTGGACCATCGAAGAAATGCAGTGTTCTTTGTGGTCGAGCCGACAACCGTGCTGTAGTCGTTGATGCCCTCGGGGGTGAGTACCATCGAGTTCGGGAAATCAGTTTGAAAAAAAGTGAAGCTACAGGCCGCCTGGGTTTGGCCTTGAGCTGGAGCTGAAAGGGTTGCGACGGCGAAAGCCACGAATGAGCAGCAAATGATTCGACTGGCGATACGGAACAACATGGGAACTCCTGTGGACCGAAGCGGCTTTGAGCCGCAAGTTGCCGTGACAGATGTGAACCATCATTAGTGAGTTGCCTGCGTCAAGTTGAGAACTGGCAAGAGTCCCCGCAAATCATGCTCGTTGAGGACTGGATGAGGCGTTTGCGACGTGGTGTCTAAAGCTCTTAACCGCGGAGGGCGCAGAGAACCGCCGCGGAGGATGAAGAACAAGGTGATAAGGAAGATTGCTAGTCTCAGGTTACTGAAGGGCGACGGCAGCGACGCCCAATCCTGGCGGAGTGAAATTGCCGGCACTCGAGAACTGGCCGGTCGTCGAATCAAACAGTTCGCATTCAGAACTGCTATTACTTCCTCCGACAATGAGGACGTTCCCATCCGGCAACAACGCGGCTGATGCGTTTGCACGAGCTACAGACATGCTGGTAATCGCCGAGAATACACCGGCGGATGGATTGTAAACTTCGGCGGAATTGGTTGCCGACCCGCCACTTTGGCCGCCGGCGATAAGGACGAGACCATCCTGCAAGAGAGTCGCGGTATGCTCTTCGCGAGCGGCGTTCATGCTGCCGGTCACGGTAAAGGTTCCGGTTGTTGGGTCATATATTTCAGCCGTTGCAGAGATCTGAGAACCGTTGGCACCACCGGTAATGAGCACCTGCCCGTTCTGGAGAAGAGTCGCAGTATGAAAGGCGCGCGGCGTGGACATGTTGCCGGTTGCGCCGAATCCGTTCGTAGCGGGATTGAAGAGCTCAGCCGAATTCGTGGCCGCCCCGCCAGATGCCGCATTATTTCCGCCGGTAATCAGAACCAGGCCGTTATTCAGAAGCGTAGCGGTTGCGCCGAAGCGGAGGGCAGTCATGCTTCCAACTTCGGTCCATGTACCCAGTGAGGGATCGAACAGCTCGGCGCACGCAGAAGTGGAACCGCCCGCGACCAGCACGTTGCCGCTCTGCAAAAGCGCGGCGACATGGCTTGAGTGCGCGCAATTCATGCTTCCTGTGGAGGCAAAGGTGCCGGTTGAAGGAGAAAATATTTCGGCGGTCTGACCGGCTTGAGATGTGTTGCCACCCGCAGCCAGAACAGTTCCATCCGCCAGCAATGTCAACGTAAAGAATGCGCGCTGCGCGTTCATGCCTCCGGTAGTGGAGATGGTGTTCGCAGTCTGGTCATACAAAGCGGCATTCGCAGTTGGAGGATTTGAGTTCTGCTGGCCGCCGCTCATCAGGACAACAAAGTCGCTGGTTCCACCACCGCCGCCTGAGCCGCTTCCGCTGCCGGTATGCGAGCCGCCCTCAGTGAGTCGATTGCCGGGACCACAGGCCGAAAGGGCGAGCAAAAAAACAGGCACGCAAGCCGCGCGCAAGACTTTCCAACGAATGAACAGAGGCGTTCGTGATGTAAACAACGTTCACTCCCGCAACAGACAGACCCATTTTCATTCCGCTTTTGTAACCTTGGCAAATAACTAAGGTCATAGGGACCCGCAGAAGTGACTATTTATTGACAGTTCGCCGGGATCGCGCGCTGGTTGCTGGAGACTACAGATCCGTTGTAAAGAATTCGGAGGGCAACCCGGGTGAGTGGATCGATTTCATTCAAGGTGATATCCATGCGGTCGGCAAAATAGCGGCGGTCGCTTGCGTTCGAAACGTGCGCCGGGGTCACTTCGTAGGCTAGGGCACTGTCATGGAGGTAGGCGAGGCTGATCGCGACTGCTTCAACGTCTCTCCACATTCTTAAATTCAGGCTTTTATCGGTGATGATCAGATTGCGAGGGTCGTTCCCGGGACCGTGCAGATCCATCTTGCCGCCTCCCAATCCGTGCAAAAGATGAGCATGGACCCAATAGGCAGTTTCGTTCCCTGGAGCATTCTCAATGCAGTTCCATCCGGGTAATCGAATAGATGGAGAGCTGCCGGGAGGGCCGCACCTGGTAAGTGGGTTGGCGCGCATACGTTCGCCGCGATCAGCTCCGTACAGGGTGACCGAAGTCCAGGGTAGTTCCGGGTCTCCACATACCGGCTTCTTCTTCCGTTTCTGAGCAGTCGAAACAGCCACGGCGACTGCTGGCACCGGCTGAATTCCTGGCCCTGTCCATGGTGTTGTGGAAGGTGCAGTTGCGGCCACCGGAAGTGGATCTGGTGCTGGTCGAAGCATTGGTTCCTCAAACGGCAACGATCTGGCCAAAGGAACTGTAGCTGGGGCCGGTTGAAGCATAGGATCCACTTTGAGCGCTTCACCTCGCGGCCCGAAGAATGGCTGAGTTCCACCACTTGCTACCGGTCCCGAAGGCTGATCGAAGTGGGAAACGTATTTCGGGTGGCTGGAGATATCGGTAACGCTAGCACCCTGATCGCCAGCACCTCCGATTTCCTCTCCAATGCCGGTTTCCGCTGCCGCGCCGGGAACGCCGAAGCCTGCGATCCTTGCCCTCAAGCCTATAAGCGCCAGCACCGTCATGACAATATGCCATACCATGCGGACAAAAGAACGAGAAGCATCACTGATCAGAGAGGGGGCACCATTAGCCTGAGAGGCAATCGAAAACCAATTACGGCCTTCGTCGTAGGCACTAACGATCTCAGAGCCGGCGAAGTAGGCCAGAAAAGCAATCACGATAATTTGAAGAATGACGGCCACGAGCTTGGTGAGGAACGTGGGCTCGGGCACTGCGGCGAGGGCCCCGATGGCCGCTTCAGCTCCGACCAATAAAGATGTGACCGACATGATGCGAAACCAGTGTTCATGGAGAGTCGCCAGCACCTCACCAGCAAAAAACTCCCCTATATGCTGCGGCGATTCCGTCACCGACGACTTTAGATCCTCGAGGAATTGCTGGTTGCGAGGATTGGAAATCCAAGCCATCCAATTCGCCCCGGCTACAGGAGAAACTACGGTGAGTCCGGCGCCGATACCCGCCGCAGCGATTTGGCCCGCGGTTGCGCCTTTTAACGCCTGACCTGAACCGGGGCTGACGACGTCGAGCACATCTCCGAAGTCAAAGCGCTGCACTTGCGCGTCGGCGGGGGTGACGGACGATGTCGGGTTACCCGCCTGCTGGCCGAAAGCTTTTGCAGATTGTCGGGCTTCGCGCTCATGTTGATCATTGGACTCACCGACTCGCAGACCGTCGGCCGGTCGCGGCGCGGCATTTTGCTGTGCGACGTGGGTCAACTCATGGGCCAGCAACTGCTGTCCGCGGGGAGTGCCTGGGTTGTACTCACCCGCTCCAAAGACAACGTCGCGACCTACCGTGTAGGCGCTTGCATCTACGGCGCGAGCTGAGGCTGCGGCGCGATCATCACTGTGGACGCGCACGTGGGTGAAATCGCGCCCGAAGTGCGATTCCATGGAAGAACGGGTGGAGGGATCGAGAGGCGCGCCACTCGAGCGCAGAGCCTCGTCAACGATGGGTGGCGCGATGGAAACAGACGGGCTTCGGCCACCTAGAGCGCTGCGTTGCACGGCCATGTTACCGGCGGCACTGAGTCCATCGAAGACCGGCGGCTGCCCTGCTACCGGTGTATAGCGACGCATCGGTTCCGACGGTTGATAGCAGGAAAACTGGTGCTCCACCACAACCTCTCAGAGGATTGTAGTCTGATCGCTGAGAAGGACAAGATTATTGTTTTGGTTTGCTGCTCATCATCACCGCCGAACTTCGTTTGACTACGCTGCCAAAGATCTACTTTTCAGGGCATCCCTTTCCAGCCACGCCCGAGATAAAACCACTACGGTCGAACGTGGAACGGACCGTCTTGTCGGTGACGTCTTCCAACTCCACAGTGTTGTCCGTGAACAGCGTGTAGGTGCCAAAGGTACATTCGAAATCTGAATTGAGGTACTCGTAGGTACAAGTGCCATCTCCGAAAACGTCAATATCGTGCGGCCCGTCCTGTCCGGCGACACGGACTCCGTACATTGCCACGAGCGGCTGCGGAACTCCATTTCGGCCAAAGACCAGATCCTTGACATCCTCTTCGACTTCCCGGTTGTGATCGCCATTGGCCTTTCCTGTAATTGGGAAAAGGTTCTTTTCTTCTCCCGGACCGCCCAGTTCTTCGTTCAAGAGATGCCCTTTGATATAAACCTGAGTCTGTTTATGTCCCTTACCGCCAAAAGCACTGAGTGTCGGCAATTTCCTGAATCCATAAATTGCATCTTGCCCCTTTGGCGGACCACCTTTTGAATGTCCGTTGGTCAAGAAGGGGGTCATCATTTCAAGTCCCACCTTACTGCTCGCACCCGAATTGAGCGTAACAGTGCCGGTGTTATGAGTCGTATCATCTAAGCGCGGCGCAAGCTCGGGAATCGTCTTCGCGGTGGCCGTCGTCAGCGGCTTTTCTTTAACCTCGCGTTGCTTGTCGGCCGGCTCGGTTTTCTCTGCCTTATCGGAAAGCAGCCACTCCAGCAAATCGGTGATCTTAATGGTTTCATCCCTGAGATCGATCTTCGGATCCTTTGGAGTATGTGTAAGCGTAAGATCCTCGCCCCAGCATTTGTCCCACTTCGCGCTAAGCAGCGACCACTTTCTGGAGAATACGGTGAAGCCAATCGCCTTAATGTCGAACCCGGCCGTCAGGTCAAAGCTAAGTTCGAGGCATCTATGGAAGTTCAAATCGCTTGCCAGCGTGGGGTTCCCGTCCTCGCAGGAAACGTCGACCTCTCCCGAGAGCATCAGCTTACCTTTGCCAGCGAGCTTGCCCTTGGCCTCCAGCGTTCCCTTCGCGCTGGCAACCTTCACAATAAGGAACCAACTGGCATCGGCGCCCAGTTCCGCCGAAGCCGTCAGACCGGCGACGAAATTCGCGGGGATTTGCAGATCCGCCCTGGCCTTGTATTTGCCCGTGTGCGGATTAAAGTCAAAGCAGATGTTGTTCACCGTCCCCGGCCCAACTCCTGCGCTCAAATTCCCATCCAGTTTGCCGCTGGCGTAGATCTCGACAGTCGTCAATCCCACATAAGGAATCCACGCATCCTTCCGGAAAATCGTGTACTTTTTCGTCTCGTCATGCAGGTGCTTAGCAAGAACGTTTTTGTGCGGGAACAGCTCGACAGTCGGCAGACACACAAGCCAGCTTTCTGCTCCTCCCTTGCGCGTGACTTTGTGAGGACATGGCCCTTTGCAACCGGGCGCCGTCCTTGGCGGATCGGAGAACAGCATTCTGCCGTCATGCGGTTTGCCGCCGCCGATCCAGTCGACGCACTGCGGCAAGTTATAGTCACAGATGCATTCGAAGTCGCACCTGCGATGACACGGTCCCAGGATGACGCCAAGCTTGCCCTTCTCGTTGTGAGTAGCCGCACACCAGTCGTAGCAAGCATCGTGGTCGCGGCAGCCCCGATGTGTGCCGCAGTTTTCGAAGTTCGGATAAATCCACCAGAAGTGACCGCCGGGAGTTTCCTCGCACTCGCGGTGTTCTTTTTCGTGTTCGCAGGTATCGCAGTCTGGACCGCAAGCACCCCGACACAGCGATCCACTTGGAATGCCGGGATCTCGCGGATACACGTTCGCAAGCGGGCCTACCCCTAATGGCGCTGTGGGATGGAAGGGCCAAGGTCCCGCCACCTGCGACGGCATCAGACCCAAGTCACGGAGGAAGTCACAGAGAGGACAATCATCCTTGCGCATGCCCCGTTGGAACTTGATGCCAAGGTCGTGCCAGTCCTTCGGGTCCATCTTCCCTTGAGTCATGCGTGGAGAAATCATTGGCGGAGAAGTATCCGCCAGATTAGTATCCCAACTACCACCGGCTCCACCACCGCCCGAATCGCCACCACCGAAACTTCCGCTGGCTCCGCCGCCATCCCATCCGCTGACATCGCCACCGCCGACAAAACCGCTGTCACGTTTACGCAGCGCGTGAGCGATATCGAAGGTGTCCGAACTACCGCCCCCGCCGGTTGTGCCACCACCGCCGACAAAACCACTATCGCGGCCGCCGCCCGAGTGGGCAATATCGAAGCTGCCACCACTACCTCCGCCGCCGAAATCGCCACCGCCACCGACAAAACCGCTGTCACCTCCACCGCCAAATGCGCCGCCGAGAAGGCTACTGATCCCGAAATCCAGGCCGAGCGTAATGGACGCATCTTCGTGTGCTTCAAAGAGTGGCCATCTCAACGAGCAAAGATTGATTCCCAGCAGCGACAACGTGCCGTACCCGGCCAAACCCAAATCGATGCCGGCCACCAGATTGTGGATCTGGTTCAGGTCGAAGTCGAAACCGGTAATCCCTGCTTCCGCGTGAAAATCAACCTTCATGTGATCGCCGATCATTCCGCGTAATGTTCCAGCGAGACCGGCCTCTATCCTGGCCGCAGGTACCTTGGCAACCAGTGGAGGGTCTGGCCATTCGATGATCACGCCGACTTCGCCGAAGATTCCTGCGCGGGCCTCCCCGCCCAACAGGCCGGCGATGGTCAGGTCGAATCCGCCGGTGACCTCACCGCCCAACGTCAGGGGGTGAATGGCAATCACGATCTCGTGTGTGTCGATCGGACCCAGTTGAAGACCAATTTCTGGGATTATTCCCAAGTGCACACCAACTTCTCCGTAGACCTCCACTCCGGGAGCAATGGGCACCGCCCCAGCTAAAAATGGAAGGTCAAGCCCAAGCTCAGGAAGTTCGAACTGAACGCGGTGTGCATTCAACAGGTGCTTCGGCGGTATGGTGATTGTCAGAAGATTATTGACGTACTTTAAGAAGCCGCCAACCGCGTTGGCCAGTTTCTTCGCCCCATCCCAAACTTCGCCGGCAATTTCCTTGGTTTCATCTGCAACCACGCCAGCGGTGCTGGAGATGCCGCAGTCAGGATCAGAAAACGGGTTACACCATTCCCAATCTACCGCCTGTATGCTGCCGTTCTCAGCGGACAAAAATTTCTCGGTTGAGATCTCCCTGCCCTGTACCACGTCGCTCGCAGTCGCGTTCGCCTCGCGTTCGAGGACATCGTTGCGAATCGGCGGCGCGGGTTTTGCGACGTGAGAAGCTTTTCGTTGCACTGGAGCTGCGGTAGAACGGTGAGTCGGGTGCAAGGAGTGGTGATCACGACTTCCCGCTGCAATGGCCGGATCGGCCCGTGAGGTGCGGTTTTGACTTGAGACGTTTTCTCTACCCTTGGCCGAGGAAGCAGATTTTCCCTCGTGCGAGACCGAGGTTTTCTCGCGTGATGTTTCGGTTGAGGTTTCCGCTTTGCGCTGGATTGAAGGCCCTTTCTCGTGTTCGTGCTCGCACGAGCTGTGTTTTTCATCGAGGCTACGACGGTCATCCGCCGTCCGTTGCACGGCGGGCTGGTTGGCTTCCAGCGATTGGCCAGTTGTCGCACCCGTGCACTTGGGGCAAGTTCCACCGCAGGCACATTTTCGTTGAATTGTTTCGGCGGGAGGCTGAACAGCTCTTTCAAAAGGATCGAGCGCGCCTTCTGCTTTGCGCTGCAACGAGATTTGCTTTGCATTCTCCTCTTGGCTAGAGCACTTGGAGCAAGTGCCTCCACATGCGCATTTCCGTTGTATGGAGTGGCTGCGGGGTATTTCAGTATGAGTATGGTTGACCTGGTGGAGCGGGGGTCCAGAAACTCCGTGCTGTTCCCTTTCGATATTCGCCTCCGCCTGTTCGGCTTCGCGCTCGAAAATATCGTCATGCGAGGCGAATAAAGATTTCGAAGCTGGTGGAACGGCTCCGCTGCGCTGCTGGAGGACATGGGTCAATTCGTGCGCCAGCAACTTCTGGCCGAAGGTGGTATGGGGCTGATATCGGCCGCGGCCAAAATAGATATCGCGGCCCATGGTGAAGGCATGCGCATGGATCGCACGGGCAGCGTCCGATGCAGCTCCATCGTCGTGAATGCGGACGTCCTCAAAGGAATGACCGAAGCGGCGCTCCATCCCAGAGCGGGTGTGCGAAGGCAGCGAGGCGCCTTGTCCGCTACGGTTCAGGGCAGAATGAAAATCTGAAGAGGAGTGCGAGGCTTGACCTTCGGCTTTCCGCTGTACCGGCTTTTTCTTGCACTCTTCGCAGCTTCCACCGCAGGAGCAACCGCCTCCTGCCATGTTGCTTCCGCCGAGGATGGCCGCGGCTGCCGGATTTCCCGATAGTGGGCCAGCGGCTGCGCGCTGGATGGCCATATTGCCGGCACCGGAGAGGAAATCGTGAAGTTGCGGTCTGGCTGCTGGCGTGTGGTTTCGAAGTGTAGGGATGCGGCCCGGCTCGGACTTCTGTCGAGCTGCTTCGAGCGGCGCTAGAGCGGCCTGCGGCATGCTTATTATTGCTCCGCTGGCGAGAGCCAGGCATGGTACTGCTTGAATTCAGTGGCTGAAGGCGCTTTGCCCTTCTTGATCATGAGCCGGCCAAGAGCCGGAACAAGATGCCGCATTTGGATTGCAGAACCATCTTTGGCGGCGAGGAACGCGGCAGAAAGAACGATGTTTCGGATGTCGCCGCCGGCGAGTGAAAACTGCTCGGCGAGAAATTTGAAATCTACATCTTCGGAAACCGGCGCCTGAGGAGGAAACATTCCGCGCCAAAGTTGCTCGCGGTGCGCGGCGTTCGGCACGGGAAATTCGACCACATAGTGCATGCGGCGGGAAAAAGCCTCATCCAGGTTCTTGCTGAGATTTGTCGCGAGGATTACAACGCCATCGTGGTCTTCCATTTTTTGCAAGAGATATGCGACTTCGATGTTGGCGTAGCGATCATGAGCGTCTTTCACCTCTGAGCGTTTTCCGAATAGCGCATCGGCTTCGTCAAAGAACAGAATTGCATTGCCCGATTGCGCGGCATGAAAAATACGGTCGAGATTTTTTTCCGTTTCGCCGATGAATTTGCTGACGATTCCCGAGAGATCGATCTTGTACAGATCCAGTCCCAGGTCGCGGGCGATGATCCCAGCGGTCATGGTTTTTCCTGTCCCCGCAGAGCCGGAGAAGAGAATTTTGAGACCTCGCCCGGAGACCAGGCGTTGATCGAAGCCCCAGCTCGAATACACCTGATGCCGGAACTGAATGGCCGAGCTGATTTCTTTCAATTGCTGCAAGGTGGTCGATGGCAGAACCAAGTCCTTCCAGGTGTGTGCACCGCGGAGTCGGGTGGCGAGCTTTCCCAGGTTCTGATCGGATTGCGCACGCGCGCCTTCGAGCAACTCGTCGGCAGTCAAAACACCATTGCTGCCCTGACGAAGATAGTGATGATCGCGTGCGGTTGTGATGGCATCGCTGATCTGCCCGGGGTTAAGCACGAATCGATCGGCAAGATCCGAAGCGACCGACTCAGGGATGAGATTTTTTCCAAACACGCTCCAAAGCATTTTGCGCTCGTCGAAATCCGGGTCTTCCACCTCGAAGATCAGCTTGCGCACTCCTCGAAAAAGTTCTCGCCAACGCATGTGCGGTTCAAGAGAAAGAAAAATCGGGTTGTGTGCGGCCGCGCACTGAGCAATCAGCGCGAAAGCTTCTGTCGTCGGATGTCCCTCAGCCGCGAACAAGGCACCGCAGTCATCGATAAAGATGGCGCTTCCCTCAAGCCTCTGTTGAAGCAAGACTGATTGCAGCGTCTTGCGCGGAGACTCCTGAGCAATTCGGGCGCGCTCGAAGCTGACAACCAGAAGCTCTTTCTTTAAACGGCTGCAGAGCCCTTCCGCGATTTGCCGCGTCGGACTTCCCTGTCTTCCGACAAGAACCAGAAGAGGAGCTTCGCATTGGCAGGCCCTGGCCAGGACTTCAGGGACACGCGACAACTGAGTGCGGAGAGCGCCGGGAACGGGGATCTCCTCCAAAGTGATTTTTGGTTTGATCCGGTCGACAAACTCCCGGTCCTTGCCTGAGGCCGCGGAGATCTGCATGAGATAGCAATACAACTCAGGAGCCAGGAAGAAGCCTGTCGAGAGCCACGGTCTGCGTTCCTGCGAGGCCTGCACCGAATTCAAAAGACCGGAAGCGAATAGTTGCGCATGGGGCAGAAGCGATTCTCGCAACTTCATTTGGGTTTCGGCATCGGCAGCAAATAGGCGCAAAGCAAGATCGCAGGTCGGCCATTTGCGCGTGACATCGTTGTTTAAGTATGCGCAGAGAGTTTCGTATTTCGGGTGAAGTTCCAGTGCCAACGCAAGCAGAAGAACGTCGAGTTCGCATGGTGCTAAATCGAATTCATGCCGCAGCCTGGACCAGGGTGAATCGGGCGAAAGACGCTTCACATTCTCTTCGTGCAAACGTGCCGCGCTGACGGTGAGCTCGGCAGGGTCGATGATCTCGGGTGCCGAGCGGTCCTCCCGCAACAGGTTGTCCACTTGCTGGTCGCTTACATACAAGCCCCGAAATTCGTCAAGCGAGAGCTGATACACGGCGCGAAGGCGAAGAATTTCGCGGTGGATCAACAAATCCAGCCGCTCCAGTTCGCCGCGAAGATACTCTGCGCTTGTCTCGGCCACGCTCATGCCTCCGGAAAGATGAAGCAAGTAGAGTCGGGAAGCCAGGAGAGGCGATAGCTGCACCGGTTCAGACCGGCGATCCCCAAGACCAGATGAAGTGGAGGACGCCCGAGACAAATTGTTTGCTGCTGCATCGCTGATTCGACTGCGGCACTGCAATCAAGAAAATTGTTGAAGAGATATTCGAGACTGGACAGGGCAAATCCGGGAAGCTTCCAGGCAAAACGTCGCAGAATGCTTTGGGCGATCACACTCAGCGCTGCATCGACCTCGGGCGAGGGACACAGCTCGCGTGGCAACGAAAGATATTCGAGATCAGATGCCAATTTGCTGAGTCGAAGGCCGGGGATGGTTTCCGTTCCCGCTAGAGATCTGATTTGACTTTGCGGAAACAGACCGGCAAATTCCGAACACGAATCGTCGCACAGCAATTGCCCAGGCTGGGGCAGTTCACTGAACAGAAGAGTCGCGGAAGCAACGCCGGATTCAGTGGGTGCGGCAAAGAGCCATGTACCGCGTAAAGAATCGAGAAGTATGGTTATCCGACTGCCTACACACTCAGGTTGAATGAACACGAAGGTTTCGGCATTTATCGCCCCGAGCTCCAAATTCCATTTGGCTGCTAGTACGAGCAGTGTCTGCAAATGCGCCGGGGTAAGAGCATCAAGCCAATCTGCAATTTGACTGCTATCCATTTGCGGTGGAGTCGCGAGGAAGTCGCGCAGCAGAGGATCTTGCAAGCAGCCACGCGCCCGCTGAGCACCGAGACATTTCGCCAGCACAACCAGACGCAAGAGAACGGCGGGATTGATCTCTTCTGCTTCAGGCCAGCTCTCGGCGATCGATTCAAATGGGAACTCATCGAGCAGAGGCAAAAGCAGAAATGCGCCTCCGAACGCGGTGAAGCGAGTTTCACGCCGCGTTTGGGGATTGATCGATGGCCGCCCCGAGACGCGCTGCAGCAAAGCCTCGAGAGCATCCGACGGACAACTGAGACACGGAGCGATGACCTGCGAAGATTGACAGCCGACACTCGACATCAACGCGTGAAGATTGCAATCGCGCAGTGCAGACAGGATCTCGTCAGCCTTGTCAGGCCGCTCATACAAACATCTGAATAAGCGCGCTGTAGCAATTGCGGAGGCACGAAGCTCTTCAGACGAGAGCGACTTATCGTGACGGCAACACGACAGGAACAAGACAAGCGCCCGCCGAATATCGTCTTCCGCTGGGAGGAAAAGAGCATCAGGCCAGGCATTATTAATCGCTTCCAAACAGCGATCGTGGTCTTGAGGAAAGGTGCACGCGAGTGCGCTCATGATTCTGTCAGCATCTGCTGACGAGAGGGCCCGGACCAGAGTGGCACATTGAGCTTCGGAAAGAAGGTTGAATGCATCCCGACTAGCTTCGGGACGATCGCAAACAGCGGTTCGTATGGCCGCTGAAATCGACAGGGAACGCAGGCCGTCAAAGTCCGCGTAATACCACTTGTTCCACGCCGAGCCTGCGGCTAAGTCCAGGAGGAAGTGAGCCAAGAAATCCGCGTCGTTGGCAAAGCGCACAATCCCGTCATCCTGGCGATCGAGCGCGTCGAGCAGTTCGGCAGCGATTTCCATAGCACATAGCTCGGGAACTCGAGACTCCTCTATCTGCTGGTTCAACGGAAAACCAACTTCAAGCCGCGGTATGAACCACAGACTGGGATCGTCCGGAACAAAGGCGTGGCGCAGAACATTTTCCAGTGCGTCTGAGAGGGATTGCGCAACCGCATCTTCCGATAAATTGCGAGCGAATGCGGGCACCGGATCGCCGGAAGGGATCAGATAGCGGTGATGCAGACGCTCAATGCAGAGCTCGTGGTTTGCCTCGGACATGGCGCCGACCTAGTTGGCGATTACGTTTCTCTCTGATTGGTCCGGCATGGCAGGGGGTTCTGCATTCCCCGATTGCACGAATTCGCGCAATACCTGAATGGCTCCGCTGATGCGCAACAAACTGCTCCTCAGCGCGGTTTCACGAGCTTCGAGTTCGAGCATCATCTTCTTTCCGTTTTCAAATTCCGTTTCCAGCGTTTTCAACCGTTCTTCCAATCGTTCGCTCATACCGTCCTCTTTCCTGAAGTTGAATTCATTTTTCGTTCTCGTCTTCGTTCTGCTCGTTTCTGGCTTTGCGCTTATGAGTTTCTTTTTCCTTGCCGGCCAGCGCGCGTACTTCTTCTCTGAGCTCCCGGATCGCCTCGACCACAAGAGCTTCGAATCCAGGTGTGCCCAGGACTTTGTGCCCGTCGACTCCTTCTTTGACCCAGTCCGGAAATACTTTTTCGACCTCTTGTGCAACAAGACCGATCTGCTCTCCGCCACGCCCGCCATGCTTCTCCGGATCTTTCCAGTGGAAGCGAACACCGTGCAGTTCGAGCAATTTGTCGAGAGCGTTTTCCAAGGCCTGCACATTGCGCTTGAGGCGAATGTCCGACGATACGTGATAAGTGCCGGCAGTGATGTCGCCGGAAACGTTGACGTTTCCCGCGACATCAAGCGTCGCTTGTGGGTTACCGACATTAATTCCAAAGTTGCCGCCTATGAAGGCGGTCTTGCAGTTGTTGAGGCCGCGGAACCAGAACGTGCTGTCGTTGCCCCCGTCGTATTCCATGTCGGAAGAGGCGCTGAAGAAATTTATTTTCCCTTGCTGGGCATTATCTGAAACGATGGAGAGCTTTCCCCCGATTCCCACGATGCCGGTGTTGATGCCGACGTTTCCGGTTTCTCCATCCACGCGGAAGCGTTGAATCCAGTTTGTGGGTGCGCCGGCAGTGGTGGTCCAGACTTCGAAACGCGAACGTCCTCCCCAGTCGTCCATTTCAATGGTGGTTGCGGGATGGCTGGAATCAGGAAATGTCCACGAGCTTCCCTGAATGTCGTGATAGGCGTTGTAGGAAATGCTGTTCCATCCGACATCCCCAGACAGATACAAGCGGCCCTGCCGGATGCCGTTGGCATCAGCGACGTGGAAGCGATTGGAAGGCGTGCTGGTGCCGATGCCAATTTTTCCACCGGTAAAGGTGGTGACCGCATTGCTTTTCGCGTTGAATACAAAGACGGCATCGCTTCCGCCGTCGTATTCGACGTCGGCAGTCTGCGAAAAGAAAGTCAGGTTACCCTGCGCAGGCTGAACAATGCCAGCAATGGTGAGCCTTCCGGTAGGAGATTGAGTGCCGATGCCAACGTTTCCGCCGGCTTGAATGAACAGTCGAAAATCAGCGACGTTGGTTTCGGCGAAATTGATTCCAGAGTTGTTGCCGTTGGGATTCTGATTGATGTGCCATTTGGTGTTGCCGGACGGGTCTTCGAAACTGAGCAGGTCTTCCCAATTTCCGGAAGCGCGGATGCCTAGCGGATTGCGCGGCTTGGTTGTGCCGATACCGACTTTGCCATCGTCGCGCACGTTGAGCACCGGCACCGGATTTTGACTTGCGTCGAAAGGGCCAACAGAAAGCATGTTGTTGCCTGCGTTCGAAGTCCCGATTTCCACCTGCAGGCTGGTTATGGTCGCGAGAGAGACAGGGTCGATCTTGCTCAAACGCTGGATGCAAAGCGGCACTCCCGCATCTTGACCCGCAGAGTTCAGGAAAGAAAGCTTGCCTCCATAGAGACTGGTATCGCCTTGAACGCGCATGGCGCCTTCCACCCAAAGCAGGTCGCTCGAGGCGATCGACGAAGGAAGATTTCCTCGCACTTTGACGCGCACGTTTTGGTCGACGGCCTCTACGGCTCCAGCAACCACGCCAATTGGCTGACGGACGGAGTTGCTTCTGGTCAGGTCATTCGTGGTCCGTTGCTGAAAACTTCCGGTCTGAAGAGAAGTTTGAGGAGGAAGCCAGCGCACATAGCCAATCGGAATAAGCCACAGCGCCTGGGAATTGTCTTCGGGAAGGGCCTGCTGCGGAATCGAGAGATCGTAGATTTGCGGAGCGCTGGGATCGAAATTGGTGAGGGCTTGCAAAGCATCGACCGGTTTTCCATCGAGCGAAAGCGGATCGCGCTGGTCCGACGCATTGGTGAACTCGCCGATGAGCAGTTCGAAGGTCTCCTGAATTCTCGAGTTTTGATCGGCCACATCGCAGACTTGAAATCCGATGGCCGCAGGTTGAGTTGCATTCTCGGTGTACTGCATCCATATCTTTACTGGGCGTCCGGCCGCGCTGTCGCCGCTCTTGCTGGGATCATCGATGGACGCGTCATAGGTAATGTTCTGGAAGAGGCTTGCGGGAATTTTGTAGGGTGCGAGGACCACGATCGGGCGGCCGAATCCGTCCCAGGCATATCCCGGTTCGAGGAATACATCGACCTGATTGTTTCCCGCAGGCGAAGGTTTCTCGATGAGTTGCAGCCCGATCGCGATGCCCCAGGTGTGAGCGCCGAGTATGTGACGGCCAAACTGAATGCGGCCATAATCCACAGCCGCCGTGAGGTCGTCCGGCCCCAGATATTGGCCCTGGTAAAAACTAGGTCGCTCGTCCTGCTCAACCGGCATGGCTCTCTCCTGTTATTGGTTCCTGCGCTTGCTGAGTCTCTCGATCTGGCTCTGACTGTGCTTGAGCTGTTCCCGCATATCGTTTATTTGCGTTTTGAGATCTTCAATCTGTGAATTCACGTCCGGTTGCGCAGGAGTTGGGCCGGCCGCGGGCTGCGGAGTTGTGCCCGGCTGAGAAGTCGAGCTGCTGAAAGTTGATGCCAGCCCGAAGAAGCGGCCGAGAGATGGCGGAACGACGGCTTGGGCGAAAGGAATAGCAAACTGGTTCAACATCAAAGTCTCGAGCGGCTGGTTCATCTCCGTTGTCGAGAGGAACGGCTGACCTTTGGCGTCTGACAAGCCAAGGCTCGCAAATGCCAGTGTTTGCGCATCGACCGGCTGGTCTTTCTTGCTTAATTCCTGAAGTATCAATTCGGCAAGCGTGTGCGACTGCTGGAATGGGCTAGCGACGTTGGTGGCAGTCGCCTGGGTTCCTGCCGTGCCCGCCGGCTGCGGACCTGTGGACATTCTGAATGCTTCAGCCTCATTCGTCCGGCCGAACTGGGTTTCTCTTTGCTTCAACGGTTTGCAGCAAAAATTGGCCAGAGCAGCACGCAAATCACGGATAGTCGGGAACACCGACAGCCAGTACGCCAGGTTCGGAAACGTTGTAAGAAATTTGCGGACGTCAAGGTTGCAAATACTCACGATGCGGCACTGGCCATTGATCTTGCTGACAGTAATCGTTGCCAGCGGGACGCTCGCATCCTCGACTGGGCATGGGCATGGCGGCAGGAAAATGGAGCAGAAGCAATCTTTGATGTACTGTGCGAGCAGGAACGCGACCTGCGACTTGATGGTTTGTACATCGGTGCCCTGCTGGCATAAAAGTGCAAGCTTTTGTGGAATCGAGCAGGTATAACCGGGGTTGTCGGCAAAGAAGTCGAGTAAGTTTTGCCGAATTGCGCAGCACCAGTTTTGGACCTCGGTCGGGTCATCGCTGGCCGGAGGAGCAGAAATCAAACCCTGCAGCGCGGTGAAGCAGTTCAGGAAGCGTTGGACGATCGCTCCGACGGGTTTTTTCGGCCGTAATTGAGGCTGAACTTTGCAGACCTCAAAGCGGTAGCTCTCACAAACGAGTGTCGGCTGGCATTGAGCCTGAGTGGATGAACTCATCGATGACGAGGTTGTCGAACTGCCGGAACATCCGCAACTGCAACCGCTTCCGCCGTTCCCGTTACTCCTGCTGGTACTGGAGCCGCCGCATCCGCAGCCGCCGCTCGAGGACTGGCTGCGGCAGGCGCACGAACTCGAACCCCCGGACGCACACTTCGAGCAGCAGGCCGCACTGCCGGTATTTTTTAGAGGTACGATTCCCCGCGACATGTTCTCGTCGTAGTGAATAGAGAGCACCCATTGCTCCGTGGTTGAGCTGCAGGGATCGTTGGCGCCGGCGGTCGGCTGTGCTGGCTGGCAATTACTGGGCTGCTTCCGCGTGCATTTCTGAATCATCGAGCACACGTCGACAGAAGCGTCCGAGCAAACGACGATGTCTTCTCCGCACGGACTGAGCGCGTATCCGGATTTGACTGTGACCAGGCCATCACACGCGTTGCAGACCACATCCAGTCCGCAAACTACGCCCCAACCCATGAGGTAGCGGTTGTGCAATTTGTTCTTTGCGGTGATGTAGTAATCCAGTCGTTTCAAATCGTCATCAGTCAACAATTGGCCCGCAAAAAAGCGCGGCCGGCAGAGGCATTCCAAACCGCCGCAATCGGGGCAAACCGGCGCACAGCAGGGTGCAGAAGCTTGAGTTGTGGCATTGCCACGATTTACTGCTGCGATGGGCATATGATCTCTCCCGTGAAAGCTTTCCGAATGCTTGCTGTTGCTGTCATTGTCCCTTCAGCTTGAACCAACTTTCGAATAAGCCGCCTTGCAGACCAAAGGGATCGGCGGCCGGCGGAGTTGAGGCGGTGCCCATGTGATCGCCGGTGGGCAACTGCATTCGCAGAAATTCGCCGTCAACCGCTTTCCCATTCAGATCAATTACGAAGTCGCAATGCAGCTTCACCCAAACGTCAGCCGAGGTTTCCACGTGGCGGAATCCGACCGGATTGTCGAAAAGGAATGCGGCGCCGAGCGCATCTCCAGCCGGCACTTCCTGCGCACTCGTGATCAGCTGCGTTCCTGATAATGTGAACTTCACAGGCACAACCGAGCCGTTCACTGGACAATGACAAAACAGTCCGAGTTCCTTGTTGCGCTGGGGATCGTCTTCCACCCAAACCTGGAAAATGTGCTGCGCATCGATTGGATTGGTGCCGACAGGCAAGCCGCTGACGTGAACGTTCTGGCTAAATGCGATCACAATGCCCGGAGTGCTTTTCAATGAAGGATTCAGCCGTTTGATGGGCAGTATCTTTCCGACCGAATTGTGCTGCCAACTGAGCGCGACGATGCGAGTGAGTCCTTTTTCGAGACCCTGACCATCGGTACCGTTGGTGCCGTTAGTGCCCGGCTGGCCGGCGGGACCGGTATCACCTTTCGGTCCCTTTGCGCCGCCACCTTCGGCGCACATGCATTGAATGATCTCGGTGAGCGTGGAAGTGCTGGGAAGCATTTTCCGGCCGGTGCGATTGTCGATTCGTGAGACGTGATCGGTCTGATCGGCGGCGGGATCAGCCGGAGGATCGGTTTGATCTTCGAAGCTGTTTCCGACGACCCAGTTCTTGATGGTGGCAAGTACCAGGCAATCGGCGGTATCGCAGGAGGGGCATCCATCCAGAGAATCCCAGATGATGCTGCAGCACTGCGAGGCAGTAATTTCGACAATTGCTACGCCACCATCGGTCGGCGTCGCGAGATCGCCGGTGTAAGGAACGAAGAGGGTGTTCCCGGAAGTGGTGATCGCGGGAGTCTGACTGTCGTTGCCAAGTTCAAGCGCACCCACCGGTGTAACAGTCGAGCCTGCCTGCATGGCGAGTAAGTCAACTGCTTCGAGATAACTCTTGCCGGCGTCCTGCTCGACGATGTATGCCCAGTGACTGTCGGGAGAAATCACCAGACCTGTTGGAGGATGGCCGAGCGCCACTGTTCCAACCAGAGCGGGCGTGGCGGGATTCACCAGATAGAGTTTGCTGCTTGTCTGGTCGATTACGACCACCAAGTCACCAGTTGCTGACTGCGCGACTTCCAGGTCCGTTACGTTTGCGCCGGCAGGAAGAACGGAAATCGTTGTAGTTGACGATGCTGCCAAAACGAAAGCTTGAATTTGATTTCCGCTGCCGCCGCTGTATGCCTTCGATCCATCTGTGCTGAGGGCGAAAGATTCTTGATTCGCGCCGAACTGAACCAGCGATGTAGGGGCTGCCGGATTGGCTTGCGTGTCGATGTCCGTACCCCACCGCAGGAGCGCGCCTTGAAGTGTCGTCATCGAGAGCAGGCGATTGTCGGGCGCCGGGGAGACTTCGAGCACGACCGATCCCGGACTGCTGTTCGGGATGTCGATTGGCTGCGCTTGCACCAGCGGCAGACCAGCTTGCGTAACATCGAGCACGTGAAGCTGATTCGGATCGGTAGTGGCTGCGCCTTCGGCTGCCACATAGACACGAGAACCGTCGTTGGAAACTGCCAACGCGATGCCGTGCGCATTCAGGGCGTGGGAAGAGAGAACAGAAAAATTATCGGTACTGATCTGATATACGAAGCCCTGCGGATCGTCAGTGAGAATGTACAGTCGGCGAGTGGAATCGTGATATGCGACGCTTGAAGCGTGCGCGACATTGATACTGTTTTGCCAGGCGAACGCGGGCGATTGCGGCGAGGTTGCGGTCGATGGCGGATCGACTGCTACGGTGATTTCGTAGGATTCGAGAATCCGATTCGGAGCGCATTGTGTATCATCGCAACCGCAGTCGTCATACAAAACCGGGATGGGCTCGGTCGGGCATTCCTTATAGCAAATACGGACCTGCAGAGTGTGCGTGACGGTATCGTTTTTCTTTTTTAAAGCTTGAATGGGAGCAAGCTGGGTCAGGTCGATGCAGTCTTTTTCTGTAACTAGAATGTCGTGACCGCAGCAGTCGATGGCAAAACCGGGTTGCACGCAGACGAAGCGATCGCGACAGGCGGGGTTGTCGTGCTGCACGACCTTGAGCCCGCAGACCACGCCTGATCCGTGCAAACGTTGCGCATGAAGTCGCAGTTTGTCAACGTAGTACTCCTGTTCCTGGCGGAAGTCGCGTTCGACGAGCAATTTCCCGGTGAAGTAGTGATTGCGGGTAAAGGGCTCAATCTCACATTCCGGGCACGAGGCCGTCGCTGGTTTTGTCACAGGCATGTCGTTTCCCCTTACGGCTAATCTAGTTTGCTTCCCTCGCCGATCCGCGAATTGCGACCGATTGAAAATGACGGCCCACCGTGCAAAGGCGCGCCGCTCAGAACCGAATCCCTGCCGAGCGCCTGGCCTACCTTGTAGCCGGAAGGATAACGACCGACGACCGAATCCAGGCCGATCATCGATTGGAAGCCGATGCGCATGCGGGCGGACACATACTCGATCTGATATTGAGTGTGGGCTGGTTTCTCGGCTTCCAGTAAGTTGATCAACCCTCTTTTCTTTTGGTCAGCGGTACCGACTGCGGAAGGCACAAACACGGTGAATTTGTTCGCGTACACCAGAAATGGATCGTGAAATGGATCAGGAGTGGTGATCAGTTGAGTCGTGCCAAGCTGGGCATTGTTGCTCAGTTGACTGCGATTCACGATCCGCTTTCCCCAAAGCAAAGCGTCATCGCCGAGCCGGCCTTGCCCCAGAAACAGCCACCGCCGAAGCTGATAATTTTCGAGAATGAGATTCGGCGGTTCCCACGCGCATGATTTTTTCGGCGCGGGAGAGCAGTTCAGCGGTTTAGGAACGCAGGTTGTTTTCGGGCCATCGTTGGGGCAACAAACCTGATCAGGCTGCATCCCGAGAAACATCAACAACTGCTTCCAGAGGCCAAACCGCGTGCCGCGGATTGACAACAATTTTCCCGCCTGCTTCAGCAAGAGCCGCCGCTGTTTCAGAGGCGTCTGGCGGTCGAGGCTGACTCCGATCCAGGACGCGAGCCAGGTAAGAAAATCGACGGTTCCTGGAACGAGAGGCTTGTCGGGCGCGGAAAGCGGATCGAAGTAGCGCGCTTGGTCGTCGATTTTTCGTTCCAGGCTGCGCAGCGTGGTGTCGAAGATGCTGAGGAATCGATCGGTGAACGAAGCTCCGTTTGGGTCTTCAGCAAACACGGCGGGCAAGAAGCGGCGCAAGCTGATCCTCGGATACTCGATGCGCATGGTTGAAATACTCGGAGTGGCAGTGCCATTGCCGCTGAGCTGGACTCGGAGCCATAGATATCTGCCTGGACCGCTGAAGATGAGTCCTTCCCATTCGCCGCTCAAAGATGTAATGGACATATTGGTCTGCCAGGAAGAATCGGGCAGGGCTTGAATTTGCTCGAACGGCTGCGAGATTTCACTGGAGTAGGTGGAAATGTAGACCATCGTCTTCCGCGGCAGATTGCCGTGAAGCACGATGCGATGCCACTGGCAGCGGTAAATCTCGCTGTCGAGGGCATTGCTCCAGTAAGTTCCGCTGGTGTTGAAGACGAGAGGAGGGTCCGGGGGAGGCGAGGTCAGTGGTGTCCCCGTGGGACCGAAAACCCCGGTGCCGACCAAGGGATTGCAGAGGCGACTTAAATTCAGATCGCCGTGCGCGTCAACGGTAAATGGAAGCGGCGGGAAATTGGCGGCGATCTCTTCAGGGCGAGAAGCCGTGCCAAGCTTCTTTCCATCTTTGCCCGAAATTGTAACCGTGGTTTGCCCCTGACTGATCGAGTAAAGCTGATTGCGACAGTCAAATGTGATCCAACTGATGGCGCCGAAGCCTGAAAGAAATCCTTCGTACCTGCCGGTCGGGTGAAAGCGATGAATCACGCCGTTAGCCGGGTCACTCACATATGCGTGACCGCGATTGTCGAAGGCGATGGCGAAAGGCTGCCAGACATTGGGCAGGCCAGTTGATGCAGGCGGCGTCCAGATGTCTCTCAGCACCATTCCGAAGAGGCTGAAAACCAGTAAGCGATGATTTCCCGTATCACATATAAATAGGTTGCCGCTTGAAATCCCGATGCCGTGAGGTGACTGCACCTGGCGAGGCCCAGTGCCGATGCCACCGAGACACGGAACAGTAAGAAATTGGCAACTGCAGCCGTCGAATTTCTTGAGCTTCCCCGCCGTGCAATCGAGCAGATAGATGCTTTGATCTGGGCCAACCGCAACGTTGCCGGGAGAAACAATGCCGCCGAAGCTTCCGCTCGATTCGGTCAGGAGCCGGCCGCTGCCGGGCACCACCAGAAGGCCAAGGCGATCGTCTGTGACGGAGACGTTGTCGAGCTCGGCGGCTTGCCATCCAACACGCCCATTCAGCAGCCAAAAAGTAGGATCATTGGGCGGCTGGGGCGCAACCGGAAGTTGCCAGAACGGATTGACGACAGCGGTGGTCATAGTCCTCTGCGCGATAGCTTCTCAGTCAAACGAATACGTAGCCGTCACCTGGTGCGAGAGCGAGTAAAGCAATGCCGCGGGCTTGATCGATACATCCTGACATTGCGGATATTGTTGTTTGTCGAGCGTGATCAAGACCTGCTCTACGTGGTCAACTCCGGGCACATTGAAAATCTGCTGGTAAACACGAGAGAAAATGATCGGCTTGCCGAAAGGCCAGCCCGTCCCGTCGTCCCCGCCTTTCAATGGATGGAAATAAGCAAGCAGTGCCGTTTGAATCGCGTCCGTGACCTCTGCCAGATCGGCTGAGTTTTCTGCGATCACCTGAGCATTGATCTGCACCTGCTGATAAGTAGGGGGAACGACATAGACCTCGGTGGTCAAAAGGCGCCGCATGTTTAAATAAGCACAAACTGTGCGCAACATGCCGGAGCTTGGCATGGGCATGGGATCGGTGGACTGCGGAACAACAATGACGGTCACCACTCCAGGAACTTCCACTCCTGGAAACGACGGATGGGCCAGAGGCATGGCGTGGGCACGTGCGACGTTGCTTGACTGCTTTGCGAGATATTCAAAATCATCGTTGGTTACTGCGCGATCGCGACTTCGCAGGGCAAGCGGGGCACGTAACTTCGCGTCATCGAGCGTTTCTTCGTCGGTGCCTCCGGAAGCGGGAAACAGGTTTGTAACTTTGCTCGCATCAATTCCGGTTATGGAATTCACTACCGTGGTGAGCGCGTTGGCTGCGACGTTCCCTGCCGAACCCCCGCCCCAGCGATAAGTCCGGGCCACGACATTGTTATTAGGATTGTTCGCATTAGCCACGGGGATCGCGCCCTTGGTGCCGTCTCCAAAACGCACTCCGCCGGTTGTGCGATCCAAAACGTAGACTTGATCGTTAGGGCCGGAACCAAAAAAGTCCTCAACTTCAGTCCAGTCTTGAAAACCTTCTCCCTGATCGACCTGCAGCTCAAGCGTTCCGTCGAGAACAGGATTCTTCGAGAGCTGAAAAGTTTGGTTTGGAAGCCCGGTACTGCCGCCCAGAACTTCGTCGGTCACCGTTTGCGCCTGCGTGGCAGAAACAGTGTTCGTGCGAATTGCCAGCAATACCGGCTGCTGCTCGTAGCTGCCGCTGGTGATGAGGGCGCGAATCCAGTACAACGACTCAGCGATATTGCCAAAAGTTCCCGGCTGCATTGCGCCAGTAGTCGGAGTTTTCAGATAGACGTGGCCGGAGCGCTGGAAGGCGTTGGTTTCATCTTTCAAGAGTTGCAGCGTGTACCAGCCTGCTCCGCTCCAGTACTGCCAGACCAGATTCACCGAGGGAAACACTTGCGTATCCGGCAGGCTGCAATCGCCACTGGTAGTCGAAGATCCTTCCGTAGCCAGCCAGAAATCGAGGTTCAGTTCGATTTGTGGCGGAAACGCGCCCGAATACTGAAAGCCAAGCATGAGCGCGGCATCCTTCCCCGGCGCAACTCCGAAGGGTTGAAACGTGCTCTGGGCATCCTGATTGGCAGAGGTCTCGTCGTTAAAAGAAAACCCGTCGTAGGCGACTACTGCAGCGAGCGACGCCGTCAGTGCGTAAATCGCGCGGTCGGTCTCGAAAGTCAGGGGTTGGCCGCCATCTGGAGCAGGCGCAGAAACTTGCGTGTGCAGCGGCACAATCACATACGGGGACGAGTTGGTAGCAACGACCGGAAATGTGATCTCTGCGCGGGCCGGCTCGGCAGGATTGAGTTCGATGCCGATGAGCTCAAGGAATTTCAGATAGTTGAGGTCCGGCACTTTGCTCATGCGATAGATGAGCATTTCGGTCAGCCACGAGAAAACCTGCACCAGAGTGATTCCAGGATCGCTGTCGTTGACGTCGGTCCACACCGGCGCCCACTCCGGCGTGTAGCGCGCAATGCGAGTGCGCGCCTCCGCGACGATGTCATCGAAAGTGCGATCGTCAATTACCGGTATTGCAGCTTCCAGGGGCATCAGCTAAGTCGCCTCATTTATGTAAAACGGATAAACCAGGTTCCCGATCGCGTTGTTTGCGCGAATGCGATAGTTAATGCGGATCAGCAACAGGTTCGGCTGATCGTCGGATGAATCGGCGCTGATATCGAGCACGTCGATGCGCCGCTCGTAATTTGTCAATGCTTCCCGGACCTGCTGCACCACGGCGCTGCGGGTGCGGGCATCGTTAATTCCGAAAACCAGGTCGTGAATGCCGCAGCCGAAGTCCGGCAGCATGACGCGCTCGCCTTTTGCGGTGCTCAGAATCAGGTAAATTGATTCTTCAACACGCTGCTCGTATTGCGAACGGGCGATTGCGCCGCCGGGAGTTACCTGCAGCGGGAACTTCCAACCGACGCCGAGAAATGCACGTGTAACTGGCTGGGCGCTGGTCATGGGCTCACCTGGATCGTGGCGTTGAAGTGACCAGAGACTCCGCGCTTGCTGACTCCAGTCATATAGAGATCATGCTTTCCCACGGTTAATGCGGCCACGAATGTGGGGGTCATGGTGACCACAACCGTCAGCATAGGGGTGGGCCAGTTTCCACCAGAGGGCACAACGGTCACATTGCCGGGGATGCCATTGGTCAAATCGATGTGCTGGCCCAGCGGTTCGTTAATCAGCGTGAGAATCCATTTCAGAGGATGCTGAGCGGAAAGCGTAAACGTAATCACAACCGGTAGGGGCGTGGGAGGAGGAGTGATCTTGAACGGAAACATAGGTGGCACGCCCACGACCGTCGGCGCGACGATGTCGGTCAACTCCGGCGAGAGGGGCGGTGCAGGCTGCCCGGCCGGCAGTGGCGCCGGAGTGCTCTGGTCGATCACCGGATGAAGCTCGGTCATGAGGAGAGGCAGTCCGGTAATAGTCTGATTGAAGTCAGTGACCAAAATGGCCTTTCGCTGGTCGACCGTTGTTGCGTTGAGGCCCATCGATTTCAATGTGTACCCGGCACACGGCAGCGGAAGGAATGGACAAGCTAATGTGCCCACGTCTCCCTCCACGCACACAAAACCGCCATTGATCTGCCACTTGGGGCTGCTGGGCACGGTTGTGCCCTTGCCCATATGGGGACAGAAGATTTGCGCGTTCGTGGTCAGAAGCTGCGGCATTTTTTCTCAGGAAATCTGCACCATTCCATTGCTCATGGTGAGGGTCCTTCCGCCTCCGCTGAGCGTGATCGATTTCTGCACGTCGTTAAGAGTCATACTCTGACTGCCCTTCGTTTCTACCGTGACGGTTTGGCCGGACGAGGTGTCGTCCAGCGTGATCTTGTGCCCGGAACTCGATTGCAGAATGACTTGCTTGTTGGAATCGCCATCCTGAAATCGCAGGGTGTGGCCGCCGGGCGTCAGAATGATGCGATTTTTCGGATCGCTTTCGGGAGGCGTGTCCACTCCATTCCACAGAAAGCCGACGATATAAGGATGGTTGATATCGCCCTGCTCAAAAGATACGAGCACCTCGTCATTGACTTCGGGCATAAAGAACGCACCGCGATTTTTGCCGGCAAGCGCTGCCGCCACGGGAGCCAGCGAACTTTTAGGACTGCCGGGAAGGTGCGGGAATTCCAATTCCAGGCGACCCTGGCCACTGTCATCCTGCAAGCTACGAACAATTCCGATTGCAACTCCTGATATTCGCTTCACTGGCTTTGACCTCTCTAGTCCTGGTTTTCTCGCCTCGCGTTTACTTGCGTTGTGTACCCGTTTGAGGTGATCGAATGCGTTGTCTGCGTAATGAAGTAGTTCCCGCCGAAACGCGAACCTACGCCGTCGATGATCAGGTTGCGGCCGGCCCGCAGATCGGGAAGCCCGACCGTCGTAATCGAGGCAGTAACCATATTCCGAAACTGGTTCCGGAGAATATCGCGAGCTCGATTGTCGGCTTGCTTCTGAGTGAAAACCGGCTCACTTACAACCTGCTCCGTTTGAGGGTCACAAACGTTCAGTAATTCCTTGAGGTTTTGGTTGAAATTGAAATCAGAATCGGAAATACTCGCTTTGCCTTCGATCGGCTTTTTGGTATCGCGATTCCAGCCGCGCACAGTGACCCCTTTAATTTGATTTGCGGTTGTTAGTGTCGGCTGGAATTCCATGAGCGATTTGCCCCACCCCACTTTTACTGTTGCTTGCCTCAGGCCCGTGCCGTTCGAAGGGCCGAAGTAAATCTGCGCGGGATCTTTCACCTTCCCGCGATCGTCCTTTACTTCCTCCTGCAACACCAGGACGTAACCATGCTGACGCGCTAGTGTCATCAGAAAATCGAGATCGGTTTGCGAGTCTTGAATCAGGTAAGGGATCGGTTGCTCCTGGCTCGCATTCGACTTGTCGGGAACGACTTTCAAGGATGTTTGCGTAGAACTGTTGGTCAGAGTGAATCCTTTGGCAATCTCGCTGGGAGTCTTCTGCTCCCATACTTGCGTATGTTTTTCTCCCCGGAAGCGATGAAGCAGATTGAGCGCTCCTACCGTGAGGGTGGGCCCTCCGCTGGAAGGAAAGCTCGGCTGCAAGGTGGTAAAAATTCCCGTCATCATGAGTTGGAGATTTCCGACGTAGCCCATGTACAGCTCGACCTTTTTGTTGCATGGGTCAAACAGGCGCTGCAATACACTTTCATTCGAACTGCCTTGCAGGCTTTGTGTGGTTTCAGAACCCACATACTTGTAGACGCGCTTATTCGGATCCCAATTGTTCACCGTGATCTGGAAACCGTCGATAGCATCGATGTCGTCGTGGTAGGTTACTTCTCTCACATCGCGCAGTACATCGCGCGGAAGCCCAACTCCCTTGATGCGCACTTCGAACTGCGGCACATAAAATCCGTTCTGCTCAACGGACTCTTGCGTCATCGTGTAGGTCGTGGCCATCTGTTCTTATCCAAGTGGAGGAACGGTTAGGAAGGTCCCGGGCACCAGTCGCCGTGGGTCTTCAATGTTGTTTGCGTCCGCGATCATTCTCCATTGCCCGGGTCGCCGGTAGTGCTCGCCGGCAAGCGTGGAAAGGGTTTCACTCGATTGCAGGACGTGAACTTGCGTTCGATCAGGAGAGTTGAGATTGAGTTTTGCCAGTTGCTCATCGAGAGTCTTGTACTCCTTGAGATTCACCGAAACGGTTGCGCGCAGCGGTATGCCCTCAGGACTGAACAGGGTGTACTGATGACGTACGCTCTCGACGATGCACTTAAAAGAATTGCGCTTCTGATTTCCGAAATTGGCCGCAATGTCGCTGCCGGGAAATTTGTTGTTCCAGATAAATTCACAAATTGGAGGCGCATGGCTGTCTGGTTCGATTTTGACCAGTTGGTAAATCTGGTCGCTATACTCAGTGACGCTTTTCGCGCCGATGCCCATGCCGCTTTCGGTGGAGTCGAAGAAGAGGTCGACGGACAGAGTCTCGTTCTGTCCGCGGACAAACTGGATCAGCGGTGAATCAAGGCCCGGAATTGGTATCTCCGCCACCTGGACTCCCTTGTTGAAGGCGAGCTGGTTGGGATTGAACTGCACAGCGATGAATTCGATTTCACCGCTGAACCAGGTGACCACCAACATTGCTTGCTGAAGTGGTTGCACTTATTCCTCGCCTTCCTGCACATCGCGCACGCCGCTGATGATGCGGCGGTCTTTGCGCAATTTCTCTTCGCGAATCCGCTCGGCTCGAAGCATGTTCATCAGGGGATGGAGGATTCTCTGCTCCAGCAATGGAGGCGAGAGCAGCGAATCCGTGCTCGTAGTGTGTGCGGTTACGAATGCGTCCTTAACCCGTACTTTCATGCTCACACCGCCAAATTGACCGCCGCGCTAACACCTGCTGCGGCATATCCAACGCCCGGGACCTGGTAAATGCCCTCGTGGGCAATTTCAATAGACTCGATCGCGACGCTGCTCTGCATGGCGTTCAACGACGGTCCGCTATAGCGAGTGGGAAGACCACGGCGGAAGTTCCAGATGCGCGCGGGCAGATGCAAATCGTTCATCAGTACGATCAGGCCGTCACGCCGCTTCCCCTGCCCGGTGACGAACCCGTAGTGCCAGTCCCAAAGAGCGGAACCTGCGCCCATTCCTTTTTTCAAGGTGATCTTTGACCAGGTCACAGTCTTGGGGAAAAAGAGCGATTCACCGTTGCGCCCTCCCTCGTGGTACTCCTCAACATCCAGCGACATCTCCAACCCACTGCATTCGCTGAACCCGCCGAGCGCGACATCGAAAACCGCGGTCTTCAGAGCGTTTAATGCCAGCGAACTGCTGGTGTCGATGAGAGTGATGAGAAAGTTGTGCGAGAGCAATGGATCTGTTCGCACACCGACGCTGCCCGCCAGCGCCATCACTGCACCCCCAGGTTTGAATTGAGTTCTGTTACTTCGAATTCGTTTGTTGTCTGGCCTACTCTTACAATCACAAACTCAAAAGGATTCACGGGCGCTACTCCCACGAGGGCCACCAGTTGACCTTCGTCCCGAAGGGCGGGAGGCGTGGTGGTTTGATCGCAGCGCACAAAAAATGCTGCATCCGAAGTGGCCCCGGCAAGAGCACCCTTTTGCCAAAGCGTGAGCAGGAAACTGGTGAGCGAAAGCCGCAGCTTGGCTTGCGTCATTTCATCGTTTGGTTCGAAGACCGCCCATTGCGACGATTGGTAGATTGCGTTTTCGATCATGATCATGAGCCGGCGAATGTTGATGAAACGCCAGTCCGGATCGCTGCTCACGGTGCGAGCGCCAAAGATGCGAATACCACGACCGGCGAGCGCGCGAATGGCATTGATTCCGAGCGGATTCAGCACGCCATGCTGCCCGGCGCCGACCGGCACCGTAATGTCCTGGACCCATGACAACTCTGCATTCGCCGGTGCTTTGTGAACACCAATCGTGAGATCGGTGCGGGCATACTGTCCGACGACATGTCCGCAGGGAGGAATGTCTCGCGTCAGCGAATTTGGAGAACGAAGGGGATCGACTACTCGCAGCCAAGGGAAATAAAAAGCGGCATAGGTGGAATCAAACTGCGTGCGCCATGATTGCACGGCGGAAATCCCTAGCCGAGGATCGCGCACTGCGCTGATAGGCGGGTCGAGCACCGCGACCCGGCTCATTGTCCGTTCGCACTGTTCAATCATCGCTGCCTGTACGCGGTAGATATCGGCATCGCTGAAGACTGGGGGCTGCTCCAGGTCCGTAGCTGGTGGGGGCGGCGCGGTTGGTGAAAGCGTGGTTGGAAGGCAGGGATCGGGTACGCATGGCGGCAGAGGCGCAGTCGGCGCAATGACGATCGGTTGCACCTGAATGTCAGGCACCGCCAGAATTGAGACTTCGTCAATCTGTTCAAGAGCGCGAATTCCGCGCGTCTTATCTTTTTTGACGAGGTCGCTGTCCAGCGGGTCTGAAGGCTCTCCGATGAAGTCGTAGGCAGTTAAGAGCCGCAGACCGTCGCGACCACCACTCAGGGCGGTGCCATCCACGGGCAACTGCATTTGTTCCAACGGACGGAACGCGTCGCCTGAGTTCAGAACGAATTCGGGACGCAGTTCATCAATTGCCAGTGGTTGTGGTGGAGGCGGAAGCAACTGTTGTTGCACCTGGATGTCGGTCGGAATCTGCAAGGTCGCAAGTACGGTTGGGCCGTAGAGGGGATGTTCAGGTATGAGTGAAAATCCGGTGTAAAGGCCCAAGGGCACGCCCAGTTGCTCAACGATGATCGTGTACTCAATGCTCTCGACAAAAATTGGTTGATTGGGAGCGAAGGCGAGAGGCGTCGTGTCATATGGCAGCCAGAGATTTCGTTGTTCGGGTATCCACAGAAGATATTTCTTTGAATCAGGTGAAGCCGCCGCGAAAGCCTGGGTCGCGTCTGTCGTCGCAACAACTCGAAGCACCGGAGGGTGGCCAGGTTGCGAAAGTCGCACCAACGTGCCTCGCGTCAAACCGGTGAGACTTTCAACCTGGAGGCGCTCGGGATGAGTTTTGTCCAGCAATCCCGTGGTCTGGCTCTGATGGGTTTCGCGCAAGGAAATGGTTAACTCGTTTCCCCAGATTCCCGGACTCGATGCGCGAACGTTCCACACACTTCTGCCGGGAAGTGTGCTGGAAATCTCGAGGCCGGCGCACGCCGCCCCACCGGTGGGGTCGTTCGACGCCACACGGACGACCCAGCAACGATCGCCACCGTTTTCAAAAAAAGCACGTACTGCATACGCCAGAAATGCGTTGCCGCTGAATCCGCCGAACTGGGCTTGGAACTGCCGCCAGGATTCGACGGGAATCGGAGTGTCTACCAATCCACGCACAGCCAGGCCGACGAAACCGGCAACGTCCGTGCGCAGCGCAGTGATGCCGGGAGCAGTTGCATCAACGCGTTCGTAGTAAACACCAGGGGTAACGTATGCGGACAAATGAGTTCTCCGTTCTCTTTCAGTTTTCGAGCATCAGGCCTTCATGCACCAGTTCGACCGATTCAACTGCAACTTCGTTGGCTGTGGCATTGAAAGTGGGCGCTTCGATTTTCTTGATCCACATGTTTTCAATGCTCCAGCGCATTACGTCCTTGCGCTGCTCATCCATCAAAATCACGGAGCCGTTGCGGCGGTCGGAGATGCCGTTAACGATGTTCTTGTACCAATCCCACAGCTCCGTGTTCGTGGTGTAGCCGCGCTTGAGGGTCACGTTGGGATAGGTTTGCAGGCCGATGAGCTTGCGGACGGAACGGGGCAGGTCGGTACCTTCGCGGTAGTCAATCGAATTGCCATCGGCCGCCAGGCCGCTGCACTCTCGAAAGCTGCCGACCGTGAGGCCGTCGATTTCCAGGCGGAAGTTAAATGTGCGAAATGGATCAACGCGTGTACCAGTTGGCATTTATGTTCCTCCTGCTAGCTGTTGGCGTTTGCAGTCCACAGCCCGATGCGAATAATCACAAACTCGGCCGGTTTCACCGGAGCAATGCCGATCACGACGATCAGCCGGCCATTGTCGATATCGGTTTGAGTCATGGTGGTGCGGTCGCACTTCACGAAATAGGCTTCTTCTGGCTTGGTGCCTTCGAGTGCGCCGTTGCGCCAGACGGTGGTTAAAAAGTTCGAAATCGTGCGCCGCACGCGAGCCCACAGAGGATCAGCGTTCGGCTCAAATACCACCCACTGCAGGCCCTCGTTGAGAGACTTTTCAATGAAGATGACGAGCCGGCGCACATTCACATATTTCCAGTCGTTGTCGCTGGTAATGACGCGGCCGCCCCATATCCGAATGCCGCGATCGTTATGGCGAAAATCGCGAATCACATTGATGTTGACGGGGTAGGGATTCAGGACATCCTGCTCGGGCTTGTTGATAATGCGCTGCAAGCCGATGATGCCGTTGACCACTTCGTTTGCAGGCGCCTTGTGCACGCCTCGGTCAACATCAGTGCGCGCGTAAACTCCCAGCACATGCCCGGAGGGTGGCAGGGGATAATTCGCAATGTTCAAGGGATTAACCGGAAACGGATCTTCGATCAAGATCCACGGGTGATAGAGCGCGGCGTATTTCGTATCGAACTGCTGCCGCTGGTTTTGCACGTCGGCGATCGAGTCGTTCGAAGTTTCCCAGACCTGGGTGGGCACAGGACCATCGAGTACCGCAAAGCAGTACTGATTGTTTTCGCAGAAGTCGATGAGCGCACCCTGCATGGTTGCGCTGGTACGCCCGGGCACCGCGATGATGCTGACATCATCGATGTTGACGAACGAGTAGAGGCCAGTGCGCAGTTCGGGATCGATGTTGTCGGCGCCGATGTAGATGTCGTCGGTGAGAGTGTCGACCGAATCATCTCCTTCTTCGAGCGCCTGCCGGGCGGGACGTGTACGCCCGTTCGGCAGTACATCCACGAGAGTTTCAGGGCCTAGCCTGATTTCCTCGGTGTCCGTCCCCAGATCTTCGACTCGTATGTACCAGGACTGGCCATCGGGACGCCGATCCTCGAGACGAAGCGGCCCATTGACGTAACCGATGATGGTTTGGAAATAGCGGCTGTGACGCGAATCCATCGACAAGTTGCGAAATACTTCGGAGTCCAGAATCTGCTCGCTCCGGCTCGGCAGCGATGGATCGGGCGGATGCATGAGCAGGACGGTGATCTTGAATTCGCGTGAGTGCACGCCGAGTCTTTTGCTCGCGGTCACCGCGTTCGCTTGCGCGGTTAGTTGCGCCGCATCCAGTCCGGTCCCATCGAGCGTAAGCGTGTAGTTGCTGGTGCGATCAATAGCAATTACTTTCTGCAATGGCCCAACCACCGCGTCGCCGTTCAACGGGTCGAGAAATTCAAGCACGGTGCCGACTTCGACGCCTGCAACGGACGCAAGACGGATGTGGGTCGGATTGACGACGGTCGCAAGTTGAGTGCGGGAGACCAGACCAGGAGATTCATCTTCGACAGATATGCGAAGACGGTTTCCCCAGGAGCCGGCATCGATGGCGGTCACGTTGATCAACGGAAAACGCTTGATCAATTCAGAACCTGAGGCGTGCGCGCGTTCGAGCGCCGGCGTGCCCGGTGGCGGCATGGTCAAAGCAATCTCAGCGGGATGAATCGTGGGCAGGTCGACGATTCCGTGAAAAAAGACTTCGCCTGTTGGAGTAGTTACGCGCAACCATTTTAGCGGCGTCGCTCCATAGTGGGTCCCATCTGTGATCACCCATTGTGTGGAATCGGTTGCAACCGGCAGAGCAAGCGTGGTGGGCGGTGCAGGGCTGGTGGTGTCTACTACCGGCGCGGCCTGGCGCCTGACCGCCGCTCCCGCGCCGTGCGCCGCGCTCAGAGGATGATCGAGTAGAACAATACCCGCGTCGGGCGAAGTGGTGGCCTGGGCAGGAAGTCCGACCACCGTCGCAAATTCTTCCAGTGCTCCCGAGTCGATCCTGATCAGATCATTGACAGTCAAGCTCATGCGATTGTCGACCGCGATCACAAACGAACCTGCGGGCGCGAGTGCAGTCAATGTCTTCAGGCTGAAGGCCGGAGTTACTACAACCGATGGAGGCACGGTGTGGGTGTTTGCCAGATTTGTGGTGAGCGTGACCACGTTGCCAGCAATGGATTGCACCAGCTTCGTTTCCTGATTAACTCCAGGATCGATGATCAACTGGTCTCCCGCATTCAACCCGGAAACGTCATCGAGAGTGATGCTGTTGGTGCCACTGGTGCCGGTGGCGGTGAGATGGCGATCGTCATCGCTCAAATCAACTTTCTCAACGACACTGGCTGCCGGATAGGGCAGGAAGGCCCCAGGTGTTACTTCGATTTCGGCGATTACTCCGATACGGCGAATCTCATCCGTGTTGGTGATTGAGGAGTGTATGCGAAGCAGGTGAGTGGGATCGGTAAACCCGGTATTCGTACCTGGAAAAACAAGAGAATCGCCGGCGTTTACGGGAAGCGACAACGTCGAGGGAGTTCCGGTCGCGGTGAGGACGACTGGCTGAACGACCGCGGCCGCGGGATAAGACATTGCAAGCGGACCGTCCAGGATGACGGCAGCCGCCAGTGGGCTGGCGACCACCTGGGTAATCGCGTGATATTCACCGTTTGCGCCCCCGAGTTGAATGATGCTGCCGACGACCATTTTTGCTACGTCGGCCGCGGCGCTGAACGTGAGTTCCAGTTCCATCGCTCCCGCTGCGGCTGCGGTGGTCAGCGTAACCGTCCCTGTGTAGCTTCCGTCGGCGGCCTCCGTAAATTCGGCGACCGCATCGCCTGAAGCATGCGGCAGTGAAAGAGCAAAGGCGAGCGAAAGCAGCATGTTGGCGGGCGTGGTGTTGATTGACTCAATCATCCGGTACTCAGCAAGGCTGCCGTCACCGATGCGGATCCAATCCGTGAGTGCCGTCAAACCGGCGCTATTCAGAACGAAGAGCAATGGTGGGTTAGCAACAGTACCAGTCTCTTCCCCTGCAGGCCGGAGCAACACTGTCTGCGGCAGGCCGATGTCGCGCCTGAAGAGTTGGTCAGAGGCATAGATTGCACCGCTCACGTCGAGGACGCGTGTGACATAAACGCGCCGGCCTTCGTTCTGAAAAAATCCTTCGACCGCGTGTGGAAGGAAGCAGTGCGGGCCGACGGCATTCGAGAAATCCGGGAGGCGCAGGCGTTCTCCGAACCACCGCCGGTATTCGCCGTAGCTGGTGATCAAGATGGGAACGTTCACCGGGCCGCGCTCGGTGACACCCAGCATTCCGGCTGTACTGGTGCTTACCCCTTCGATTGGCTTATTGCCAGTATCAATTTCTTCTACGTAAACACCCGGCGAAAGGTATTCAGGCATGGTTTCTCTCCTGCATAGAGTTCACGCCGCATCGCTCAGCTGTAGATGAAGTCAAGGCGGCTCACTCCATTCGAATAGTCCGGACTGTAGGTGATCGACAGATCGGGGTGCGCACCGTCATGTGCTTTGAAAGCACATTGCGCAACCCGGCTGATCGGTGGAAAACGGAAAAATCCTTTTGCATCGCTGGTCACGCCGAAATAGCTGGCGGTCTGGTATTCCAATGTGCCTCCGGTCTTTATTGAAACCAGTGGCGCCGCGGCGAGATTAGCGACCCCATTCACAAATGCGCAGGCGTCGCCGGCAGCGGCATCGACGGTGAGATTCGTAACGGTTCCGACATTTTGAAAAGCAACTTTGTGGACGATCACGCTCTGACGATGTGTCAGGCGCAAAGGTGAAACCAGAGCCACGGTTGCAGGCTGAACATCAGTGCTTGAGCCCACAACCGATTGGATTGCGATGTATTCAGTGAGAGCAGGATCACCGGTATCAATCGCTAGGACATCGTTAGCCGCAATCTGCACTCGATCACTGATACGCAAGGTGTTTTGGCCAGCATACGAATCCTGCAGCAACTGTTTGTCCGGGCCGGGCGCGCCTTGCAGCTTCAACCCTTGGACCTGGCTCCCTGCGCTCGGCCGGTCCGAATAAAGACCGGGGTTGAGCGAAACTATGTCCGGCGCGCCAGGGGGAACGACCAAGTTGGCCGGCGGCGGAGTTCTCCATAGTCCAGTCAAAGTAACGCCAACGGGATTGGGAGGATCTTGCAAGTCCGTACCCGTGTTGACGGCGGCCCGCCCCTGAATGACCGTTGGCTGCCGATGGAGCTGCAGAATTCCCATATCCGTGGGAGAAAAGCTTCCGGGAAACGCGGTATTCTTCGAAATCGTTTGGGTACGAGAAATGGGAACATATCCATCGGCAGTTATCGTGAAGGGAACGGAATAGTCACTGCTTGCCAGCTCGGGGAATGCACGCCTCGGAATTCCCTCAAAGCCTACCAATCCGCCGGGAGCCACGCGCGGACTGATTCCGGAAACCGGGGACTGAATGCGGATGTCGCCGTGGGGAGGACTCGCTGTGAGCTCATCTACCACTTGCGCTCGCAGCAAAATCCAGGGTCGCAGACCGGATGGCGTAGCAGTATCCAGCGATACCGTGTACGTCACATCATTCGCATTGAATATCTCAAGCGGCATTCAGCGATCAGCTTTCTTCCACAATGATTCCGTATTCCGGAATCAGTTCAGCGACCGGCGTGGTGCTTTCGAACAGTTCGGAGTCGATCTTCACAAGCGTGACTTCGAACGACACCGAAAGCTGGTAGGGCTGCTCCAGGGCGTTCCAGATACGGGTGCTGTCTTCCACGCTCATGGGCTCCAGGCGTGCCCGCAATTCGGTATCTGTGCCGGTGAAGTCTCCGGAGAGATCTGCGCCCCTAAACAACGGATGGCCATACAGACACTGCAAGACCTTCCCGAGAATCCTTTGCTCGATTTCCGTGTTGTTCGTTGTCGTGGGGTCGACGACCGGGGTCAACAGGTAGTGCAGGCGCAAGGGCAATGGCGGTTGGCGATACAAGGCGGGAGCGATTCGCTCGGGAGGATCATTCAGCCGATCTTCATCCCGCGTGATGCGATACAGCCAGAGCGAAAGCCCCTGATCGTTTTTCTCTCCCATTTCTTCTGGGTTTCTTAGTGAGACGGTCATGGTCCCGCCAATACCGGAGTTGAAAAATGTGCGCAGGTTAGGATCGTTCTCCAGTTGATCCTGCAGATAGTCGGCCAGCGTCTGGCTGGTGGCAAGCAATGCGGTGTACACGGTGCGCTAGCCTTCCCTCTCCTCTCGAATCACACCAAAGGTGCTTTCGTATTCGCTGATGGCTTCCTGTAACGTCTTCATCAACTCTTTCGCGGCATATGGATGAATCACGATCCTGCTGGTTAACTTGGCGCGGGCGCTCTCTTCCACTGCCTGACCGAAATCAAGCAAGAATTCGAAAGCGTTGTGCCCGATCTTGAAGCAGTTGGCATAATGCCCTTCAAGATTGCCCGGGTTATCCCACGCCGGAGTGGCGTCACTCACGAGAACCTCAAATCCCATCATCACGAGGACATGCACTCGAACCGGCAAATCGCCGCACTGCTGTCGTTCTTATTGGCATGCTTTCAGCCAAAGTTGCTTGTGGAGAAATGTGAGAAATCTGAGATTGTTTTCAGCAGGATGCCAACATTAGCGCCGCAAACTCATGGGGATGATCGCCAATGGTGTAACAGCATTCACTTACAATGCGACGCGCTGATTCTCCCAGGCAGTTCACTCGGAATGAAGAAGACACTCGACTTAGCGCATGGATAGTCAAACCGATCGACTGTTTTTATGGTGTCACAGGCACTTGTTACAGTGCACGTTACAATTTCCAGTTCGGGGGAGGGTATTGGCGGTGAAACGCCCGCGTTCGCAAAACTCTGAACTATGCGAGTGCGCGGGAATGGAAGTGGTAGCCAAACCAGAAGAGTATTGCCCGCAAAAACCTAACCAGCTTTCGGCAGTGAAGAGTCTGCGATGTGATATTTATGCATTTTGCGGTAGAGGGTCATTCTCGACCATCGCAACTCGGCGGCTGCTTTGCTCTTGTTCCATTTGGTATGCAACAGCGCGCCTAGTAACTGTTGCCGTTCGTCGGCGCCCGGAGGTGCGGCGCTCCGCAGACGCTTGCGGAACTGTTCCGGCAAATCATCGATCCCGATCTTCTGATGATCCGAGTTCACGAAACTCGCCTCCAGAACGTTCTTCAGCTCGCGTATGTTTCCCGGCCAGTCGTAACTCATCAGGCAATTCCAGACTTCATCGGTGATTTCTTTCTTGTGCTGCCGATTCTGATTATTGAACTCGTGGATGTAATGCTGAAGCAGCATGGCGATGTCCTCTTTACGGTCGCGGAGCGGCGGTAAGTCAATACGCGCAATGTTCAATCGATAATAGAGGTCTTGCCTGAACTTATTAGTCGCGACCATGTCTTCCAGATTGCGATTTGTAGCGACAACGAAACGGACGTCTACTTTGATCTGGGACTTCCCGCCCAGCCTGTGAAATTCCTTGTTTTCGATGACGCGCAGAAACTTTGCCTGGGTGAGGGGGGACATGTCTCCAACTTCATCAAGGAACAGCGTGCCGTGATCGGCAGCTTCCAGCCACCCACGCGTGCGAATATGAGCGCCGGTGAATGCGCCACGCTCATAGCCGAACAGTTCACTTTCAACCAGAGAGTCGGGAATGGCCGCGCAATTGAGCCGCACGAAGGGTTTTGCGGCCCGGGGGCTCATCTCATGGACGGCGCAAGCCAGCAGTTCCTTTCCGGTGCCAGTTTCGCCGGTAATCAGAACGTTGCTGCTGCTGGGAGCAATGCGCGCGAGTTGTATCTTGATTGCCTGCATCGAACGGCTGGAACCGACGAATGGGAATTCACGGCGGCAGGCGTCCGGTTCGCAAGGCGGAGATGGGCGATCGTCGGCGGAAATTCTTAGTCGATGCAGCGATTCGCAAAGTGCAGAGACTTCTTCCGGCCAATGAAAGTAGTCGTTGATTCCAGCACGGAAAGCTGCACGGGCGAATTCCTCAGAACCTTCAGAGACGACGAGCACGGCTGGGGTATCTGCGTCCATGTGACGCAGTTGAAGGACCTCTTGCAGTGCTGCGTCACCATCACGGACTTCAACAACCAACAGGGCATGCGAAACAGAGTGGTTGTTCGCCGCTTCGGACACATCGCGGCATTTGAAGACCGGGCCCACATGGGGGACGAGCGCAAGCCCACTATTCAACCCGCGAGATATTCGCGACTCAACGAAAAGGATAATGCTGCGCATACTGCTTCCAGTTCATTCGAGACGTTGTGGCGAGTTAGACGAAGCAGAGTTGGTCGCAAACGCGCGCCGGTCCATCACGCGATGCCGAAGCAAAAAACTGATCCGGGCCGGTCAGGGCCCGAACCATGATGCAAAATCCTGGGGAATAAAAATCCCCAAAAGTTTGTTGATCTCGACCTGAGACCTGTCACCTTGAGATAAATATCTCAGGTGAGAAGAAATGTTGTGACTAGAGTTGGACGATTTGAGCTGGGCCCGAGCTACAACCGAACGGCGCAGCACCCCCCGATGCGGTAACCGCATCGACTGGTCCGTTACGATTTGCTGGAAACCTTATTCCAGAGAAATGATTGTGTCAAGCCCGATAAAATTCTTTAGTGAGTGGCTCAGTGTGAAATCTGAAGACGTTGTTGCCTGGCCACGAAGCCGCTGTTGAGGCGGAGCAGAGGAACCCGCGCGCGGGCCCGTTATTCTCCACGCGAGATTCCTCGCCCTGCTGGTGAGAGCGCAGGGGCTTCGGAATGACCTCTCCCGGTGATGGAGGTGAGATGACCCAGCACAGATTCTCGACAGTTACTTGAGGGGATGCTTGCCAAGCCGAGCCATGGTTGTGCTACTTATATAAGCGTTATGTGGAGCGGGCCCATGCTCGGGCGCCGGGCGGTTTTGATTGTGGGCGCTGTTGTTGCGGCTGGTTCGGTCACGCTGTGGCAGGGCTTTCACTACCTCTCGGCCCGCGATGAAGTGCATTTCAGCACCGATATCCAGCCCATTCTGAACCAGAACTGCGTGCAATGCCACGGCGGCGTGCGCCAAAAAAACGGCGTCTCCTTTATATATCGCGACGAAGCGTTAGGGACTGGGAAATCAGGGCGGCGAACGATTGTTCCGGGCAATCCTGACGCCTCTGAGCTGATCGCGCGAGTCACGTCTAAAGATCCAGAGAGCAGGATGCCGTATCACGCACCGCCGCTTTCTCCCAATCAGATCGAGTTGCTGCGCAAGTGGATCAAGCAGGGTGCGAAATGGGAGGACCATTGGTCTTTCGTGGCTCCTAGACCGCAAGCCCTTCCCACCGTGAAGTTGACTCACTGGCCGAAGCAGCCTCTGGATCGATTCATTCTGGCCCGACTGGAGAAAGAAGGACTCCAGCCGTCACCCGAGGCCGAAAAAACAGAGCTCTTGAGGCGCGTGTCGCTGGACTTGACGGGACTTCCGCCTACAGCAGAGGAGCAGGCTGCTTACATGGCGGATTCCTCGCCGAACGCCTATGAGAAACAAGTGGACCGATTGCTCGCTTCGCCGCGTTATGGCGAACGTTGGGCGGCGATGTGGTTGGATCTGGCGCGCTATGCAGATACCAAAGGTTACGAAGCGGACCGCGCTCGGCCTGGAGTTTGGCCTTATCGCGATTGGGTGATTGACGCTTTCAATCGCAATGTTCCCTACGACAAATTTGTCATCACCCAGTTGGCTGGCGACCTATTATCCAATGCGACGTTTGAGGACCGCATCGCGACCTCGTTCCATCGGCAGACCCCGAACAATGATGAGGGCGGCACGGATGACGAGGAATTCCGGATGATCGCGGTGATGGACCGCTCCGCGACCACATGGTCCGTTCTGAATGGGCTGACGATGAATTGCGTGCAGTGCCATTCGCATCCGTACGATCCGATTCGTCACAACGAGTACTACAAGTCGCTGGCATTTTTTAATACAACGCAAGATGCGGATTATCCCAGTGACGTGCCTGTCCTGAAGGTGCCCAAAGATCGCTCGCGATATCCGGAAGCAGCGCAGTTGCAACGGGAAATTGCGGAGTTGACGACATCGGTGGTGGAAACCGGTCGGAACTGGGAAGGGGAGACTCAGTGGGTACCGGTAACGATCGCATCGGCCACCGCCAGCGAAGCGCCGGCGTTGCGATGGGAGATCGTTCAACTCGATCGGCAGCTCGCCGATTTGCGAGCAAGCAAGTTGCCGGGCAAAGGGCCTGAAGCGAAGGAGCGCAAAGACAGAGCGAACGAAATCAGAGACCTGGCTAATGGCATCGCGGAGGAAAGAAAGCTTGCCGATAAACGGGCGAAGGTCAAGCCGGTGGCGTTTCAAGTTCACGATGGTGAGTTCTCCGCGGCCGCGAATACGCCCGGTAAATCGGTTTACGAAATCAAAGTAAGCGCGACTATGCCGAAATTAACAGCGCTGCGGATCGAAGTCTTCCCGGCGAACGCTGAAACAGCCCGGCACACTCCGGAACTTGGTTTTGTCGTCAACAAAGTGGACGCGTGGATGGTTGCGCCTGATGGCCACTCGAGCAAGATCGCCTTCCGCAATTTTGTTCAGGACTCGGAAACCAACCTTTCCGACTCTGTAAGCCGAGAGGTGGAAGCAAAGCCTGGTCACGAAGAAGATGCAGCGACTGGAGGCTTTGCTGCCAATCCCAATCTGTTCCAGAGCCGCTGGATGATTGCAGTTCCTGCTGCGCCAATCCAAATTGCGCACGGCAGCTACATAAAGATTTGGCTTACGCAGGTTGACACAATTTCAAGTAAACCATCGCTGATCAAGCGTGCAAAACTTTACGCCAGCAGTGATCCTCGCTGGACGGAGCTCAGCGCTGATTCCAGCTACAACGAAAAAATCGCCCAGCTCATAAGCCTGGAAAAGCAGTTGGGAAAAATCCCAACCGTTGATACCCCTGTAATGGCGGAGCAGCCGGAATACGAAGTTCGCAAGACGCTCGAGTTCGAGCGCGGAAATTTTCTGACGAAGATCGGGCCGACTCTTGCACCTGATGTGCCGCACATATTTCCGCCGCTACCTGCGGGAGCGCCGCGTAACCGACTGACACTCGCACGCTGGTTCTTTTCTCCGGGACAGCCGCTCACGGCACGAACTGCCGTGAATCGTTATTGGGAGCAATTGTTTGGAACTGGCATTGTCGAAACGCTCGAAAACTTCGGAAGCGCGGGAGAAGAACCGAGCCATCCCGCGCTGCTCGATTGGCTGGCGCTTCATTTCCAGAACGATCTTCATTGGGACATGAAGGCGCTGTTGCGCGAAATGGTGCTCAGCGCGACCTATCGCCAAAGCGCCAGGAGCACGCCTGAACTCACCGAAAGGGACCCACGAAATCGGCTGCTGGCGCACGGGCCACAGCAGCGCTTGACTGCAGAAATGGTCCGCGATCAGGCGCTCATGGCAAGCGGGCTGCTGAATCTGACGATGGGCGGCCCGCCAGTAATGCCGCCGCAACCTGCCGGAGTGTGGAACTCGGTCTACAACGACGACAAATGGACAGACGCAAAGGGACCGGACCGGTATCGAAGGGCGGTTTACACTTACATCAAGCGAACCGCCGGATACCCAAGCTTTCTGACCTTCGACGCTTCGGATCATGACACGAGTTTGGCGCGCCGTATCCCTACGAACACTCCCCTTCAGGCTCTGGTGACACTGAACGATCCGGTCTATGCGGAGGCATCTGAGGCGCTGGCCAATCGCATGATGAAGGCATCAACGAATCTTGACGACCGTATTCAGTTCGGCGCGCGTTTGGTGCTCTCGCGCGAATTGACGGAAAATGAACTCGCCACCATGCTTCGGTTGTACGCGAAAGCTTCCGACGAGCCGAAAGGAGCGAGGTTAGTCAGGGCATCAGCAGAAATAAAGGAGAATTCTGGTAAGAACGAAACGGCGATGACAGCGGTCGCCAGCGTTTTGCTGAACTTGGACGCGGCACTGACAAGGTAAGTGTTTATGAATAGCTCCGAACTTCAGATGGCAATTCTGCAGGCGCAGACGCGCCGGCATTTTCTGCGGTCAATTGGCAGCGGAATGGGATCGCTGGTGTTCGGAGCATCGCTCGCCAAGTATGCAGTCGCGAGCGAGGGCCATGCTGATGAGTCGAACCTTTCGTTTGCGCGTGATGCCACAACACCGCTCTCCGTGTTGCCGCCGCAGTTTCCCGCAAAGGTGAGGCGGGTGATCTACCTGCACATGGCAGGAGCTCCGAGCCAGTTGGAACTTTACGACTATAAGCCAGAACTGAAGCGGCTCGATGGTCAGGACTGCCCGGCATCTTTTCTCGCGGGAAAGCGATTCGCGTTCATCAGTGGCGTGCCCAAACTTCTGGGCTCCCAGTATCCGTTCAAGCAGGTTGGGCAGAGCGGGCAATGGATTTCGGACCGTCTGCCGCACATTGCAGAACATGTCGATGACATCTGCTTCATCAAGTCGATGCGGACGGACCAGTTCAACCATGCCCCCGCGCAACTGCTGGTACAAACCGGTAATCCGAGGCTTGGCTACGCGTCGTTTGGATCGTGGGTGCTGTACGGCCTTGGAACCGAGAACCAAAACCTGCCCGGGTTTATCGTCCTTCTGTCGGGTGGTAAATCGCCGGATGGAGGCAAGCAGTTGTGGGGTTCAGGTTTTCTGCCAAGCGTCTATCAGGGAGTGCAATGCCGATCGCATGGAGAGCCGGTGTTGTACCTGAACAATCCTCCCGGAGTTGATCGCAATCTGCGGCGCACGATGTTGGATGCGATTGACGATATTGATCGACAAACTCACGCTGAGTTCGGAAATCCCGAGACAGTGACGCGCATCGCGCAATACGAAATGGCGTTCCGCATGCAGATGGATGCTACCGACGCGATGGACATCAACAAAGAACCCGAGTCGGTGCGCGCGAGATATGGATGCAAGCCGTCGGGTGCAGATTTCGCGAACAATTGCCTGGTGGCACGCCGTCTAGCGGAGCGTGGCGTACGTTTTATTCAGCTTTACCACTGGGGATGGGATTCGCATGGGGCAGACGCCAAGGAGGCATTGAATCTTGGATTCAATGATCGTTGCCGTGAAGTGGACCAACCTACCGCTGCTTTGCTTGCCGACCTGAAAGAGCGCGGCTTACTGGAGGACACGCTCGTGGTCTGGGGTGGAGAATTTGGCCGCACGCCGATGCGCGAAAATCGCAATGGTCAGGAAATGAAGTACATCGGGCGCGATCACAATCCTGGCGCTTTCACCACCTGGCTCGCCGGCGGAGGTGTGAAGCATGGAATCACCTACGGCCAGACCGACGAAATGGGCTACGAAATTGTGCAAGACCCGGTGGATATCCGCGATCTACACGCTTCCATGCTCTACATGTTGGGCTTCGACCATCACAAGCTTACCTATTCGTTCCAAGGATTGGAGCAGAAGCTGACGAGTGTGAAACCCGCGCGCGTGATCGGCGAAATTTTGGCATGAGGAATTTTGCGATTTCTCAGCCTGACTACTTCCGAGGCGACATTTGTTCATGACACTGTGGCGATCTCCTGGCGCCGGCAGCAATCGCCCTAAGCTGGTTTTGCTCTCGCCGATTTTGCTGATACTGGCGTTGATTGCGTTCTTCCCACCGGATGGCAAAGAAGGTGCGCAACTGGCTCAGTTCATCGGGCGCTTCCACTTGCCTGTCGTTCACTTCCCTATCGCACTCATCCTTTTAGTGCCAGTGCTGGAAGTAGCCGGCAGGTTTGAGCGATTTTCTTATTTGCGACTCTCGTCTGGTTTTGTTCTTGGCCTTGCGACTATGGCGGCCATCGTTGCCGCATTCCTCGGCTGGTGCCTGGCGCGCACCGGCGGCTACTCAGGCACGCTGGTGACTCAACACATGTGGGGCGGCATTACCCTAACGGTGATCTGCTGGCTGTGCTGGATGCTGCACGGATGGACGACTGTACCCAACGCTGGAAAGTACTATGCAGCGGTGTTGACCGTGGGCGTTCTTCTCGTCTCCTGGACGGGCTACCGTGGCGGTCAGATTTCACAAGGCGAAGACCACCTTACGGAATACATGCCTTCAGCGCTGCGCCCTGCATTCGGACTACCGGACAATACCCCACTGGTCCAAGCAACTGCGGATAGCTTTTATGTAGCGCGCGTGCAACCGATTTTCACGGAGCGCTGTGTAACCTGCCATGGCCCCACCAAGCAAAAAAGCGGTTTGCGCCTTGATTCCTATGGCTGGCTAATGAGAGGAGGCAAACACGGCGCGGTCGTCGCGGTGGGGAATGCGCAAGGCAGCGACTTGTTTCGGCGAGTTACGCTTTCCCCGGACCATGACGACTTCATGCCCAAAGGGAAGAAGCAGCCTCTTTCACCCGATCAATTGAAACTGATTGGGCTATGGATTGGTGCGGGGGCTTCCGGCACTCTTCCGCTGAGTGCAATGAAGGATATTCCTGCTGGAAATTCGATTGCTACGGCGCCGATCCAGGTCTCTTTCCCGGAAGTTGATCCCGCGGCAGTTGCGAAGGCGCGGGAGGGTCTTGCTGCTGCTGTTGCAAAACTGCAAAGCGAATATCCCAATATTCTTGACTATGAATCTCGAGGATCGGCCGATCTGGTTTTGAGCGCATCGCTACTGGGCCCCAGATTCGGCGACAGCGACTTGCTGGCTTTCGCTCCAGTAGCTGACCACATCACTGTTGCCGATTTTTCCCGAACAGCAATTACGGATCACGCAGCTAGCACGATTGCCGCCATGAAGCACGTGCGAGTGCTGCGATTCGGTCAAACGAAGATCACGGACGCGACTTTGAAGGCCCTGAATGGTTGCGATCAACTTCAATCGCTTAACGTTTACGGCACAGGAGTAACCGCCGCTGCTCTACCACTGCTGGAGAAACTGCCCAAGCTTGAGCACTTCTACGCCGGCCAGACCGCGATTTCTTCTGGAAGCTCCGTGCCACGGGGTTTGGCGGGAAAATTGGTCCTGTAGAGTCGGCCTACGCGAAATTCTGGAGGCAATTGCAAAACTAACTGCAGTCAACCCTGGTCAGCTATTTTTCTAATGGGGAAAGAGGAATCTTCTTGCCGACAATATATCCAGAGGCGCCCAGATCAGCGGATACGCGTCCCGAATAAAGCGAAAACCAGGTTTTTCCAGGGCTGAGCAAGTTTTGAACTGCGTAGTAGTTCATCACCGGGAGATCGACCGTGACGTGCACATTCCGGTTCGACATATTTACAATGACAAGAATTTCCTCGTTCCCGAGCTTGCGCAGAAAGCTCAGTACGCTATCGGGTTGGTCATTGTCGATCCAGTTGACGCTTCCGGCGGTCAATGCCGGTTCAGATGCTCGCATGGAGAACAGCTTTTTGTAAGTATCCAAGGTGGCTTCGATAGATTTTTCATCGGCAGGATTGCCGGCATCGGACCACCGAATCGGGGCGAGCTTTCTCCAGGCGGTTGCTGTTGGATCATCGACTTCCTGGCCGTTGTAAATGAAGGGGATTCCATCGAGCGTGAAGTTCAACACGGAGGCCGCCAAGGCTTCTTTCTCTCCGAATTGCAATACCGCGCGCGGCCAGTCGTGGTTGTCGCTGAAGTGCAATAGCCTGGCTCCTTTGGGCATAGTGCTGTTCATCTTTTCCCAGCTCTTGCGCACGGCAATCGCGGGAGCTCCATCGCGCAGCACCGAGCGGAGTGCCACGTAATAATCGAAGTTGTAATTGATGTCAAAGGCTTGAAGTTGGTCATCCGGACGATCGGATTCAGATAACAGGATGACCTCGGGATTGACCTTGTCGAGTGCCTGCCGGGCCTGGACCCAGAAAGACTCGGGAACACCGCCTCCAACATCGCAGCGGAATCCATCAACCTCGAAGTCACGGGCCCAGTGGACGAGGCTCTCCGTCAGGTATTTCCGGACTTCCGGTTTGCTGAAGTCCGGCAGCGGCTGCGGCCAGAAACCGCGAGCGATTTTTCCGTCTTCGGTCTTCACGAAAAATGCAGGGTCTTCCTGCATCATCACGTTGTCCGGCGCGGTGTGGTAGTAGACGATATCCAGCATCACCTTAAGGTGCAGCTGATGGGCGGCGGCCACAAAATCGTGAAGGTCCTGGGCAGTGCCAGCCTCGGGATCGATGGCATTGTAATCAGCGATGCTGTACGGCGAGGCTTTTGGATTCGCCGATCGTTTTGCTATGGGTCCCAGATAGACGATCGTGGCGCCGAGATCGGCGATGTGCTTCAGTCCTGGAATCGCGCCACGCAGGTTCCCCTCTGTGCTGAACGCGTTTAGCCACAGTTCATAAATGCTGGCGCGGCGAAGCCATTCGGGAACCGGCCTGGCATCCTGGGAACCAAACGAGAGATTTTGCGCGAAAGCCGTGCTGACCGACAGCAGCATGAGCAGCGCGAGAACAATTCTCCAGCCCAATGCCGCCGGGCGGAGAATATAAGGTTCACCGTAGCCGGAGATCGAGTGACCTTCGCAGTGCCATGAAACCTTGCTGCGGGAATTCATGCTGGTTTGTTTATTTCGCAATAATTCTCAAATAGCACTCATCCAACTGTTTGAGCGTTTGATCGCAAGATTTCCCAGATCTCAGAAATTCACCGACGATGTTCAGCGCTTCGACCTGAAATTCCTCGAAGCCCGCAAATCGCGGACGCAACCACGCATTCTCCAGCACCGGCAGGGTTGCAGCAAAGTAGTTGTTAGTGATTTCGTTTGCGTGAGGGTCAAGCCATGCAGACTTGCTCGCAGGCTGGCCTCCTGATTCAACGTAGCGAGTGCGCTGGCATTCGGCGCTGGTGACCCAAAGAGCATATTCAAGGGCCAGATCGCGATGCTTACATTTTTGAGAGATGGCCAATCCAGCCCCGCCTAGAGTTGCGCCAACCGGACCACGGCCGCTCGAAGGTATTGGGCAGAACGAAATCAGTTTTGCGCGATATCCACGCCGCGCGTAATTGGAATAACCAAATGCAAGTGGACAGTAGGCGATGTCGTCCGAAGAACTCATTCGTTCCCAGATGGCAATGGGATTCGCTGATAGCGCGCCCTCGGCAGCGTGGTTGGCCAAAGTTCGCAAATATTCCAGCGCCTGCTTCCCTGTTTTTTTAGTGACCACCGCTTCCCTTCCGTGAAACGCGGGTTCGCCGAGGTTTGCGCAAATACTGAAGAAGCACATCAGCGAATCCAGAGGCAGCAGAGCGGGAGTGACGAAACCTCGTCGAAATTTCGCCAGGTCGAACACCTCTTCCCAGGTTTGCGGCACCTTGAATCCGTTCGCCTGCAGAAGGTCCGCTCTGTAGCCCGCGACCTGAGAGGCAGCATCGATGGGCAGCGCCCAAACATGATCTTCGAACCAGTAGCTCGCAAAGGAGTGCCCGACACTGTCATGCTGGAATTCTTTCAATCGCGCTGCTGGACAATGTTCATCGAGAGGCAGGAAACATCTTTCCCGTGCAACTTGCCCCATGAACGGATGATCGATGACTACGAAATCGTAACGATCCGCGATACCTTGGAGAGAAGCTTCGCCGAATTCCTGCAGGCTGCGTGCTTCCCATTCGATCGTCACTCCGGGACGTTGTTCGCAAAAAAGCTTCGCAGTGGCGAGGAGTGGTGCGAGCCCGCGATCGTGTTTCCAGGTCAGCCCGCGCAGACTCTGCGTTTCTTCAGCCTGCATTTTCTGCGATTACTCCATCGCGGAAAAACCGTTCCAGGTCGCTCTCCTCGTAGCCAACCTCCTTCAGGATTTCGCGACTGTGCTCGCCAAGCAAAGGCGGACGCTTGACACTCGAGGGCGTGCGACTGAATTTGATTGGAGGTCCGATGGTGCGAAACTGCTTCACCTTGGGGTGATCAAAATTGGCCACGATCTTATTGTGCTGAACTTGCGGGTCGCGCTCAGTTGCGGGAAAGTTGTTGACCGGCGCTGCCCAAATATCAGCCTCTAAAAAGATTTGCATTAGTTCGGCTGTGGTTTTGCGCGCAAATCCCGGCTCCAGCTTACGTTTTACTTCATCGCGGTTCTCCAACATGTTTCGCGAATCACTGCCTTCGAACCCATCGATGCCAACGAGCTCCGCGACTTTTCCAAGTGGCATCATGGCTACGACGATGTAGCCATCGCGTGTCTTGTAAACTCCCATCGGAGCACCTACGCAAGGGTGGCCGATTCCCGCGGCACTGCGCTGCGGCTCTGAATGAGTATTGAAGTAGAGAGTTATTTCCTGTGTAGCAAGAGTCAGAATCGAGTTCAGCAAATTGATGTCTATTCTCTGGCCCTCCCCTGTGTGATCGCGATGATAAACCGCAGCCAAAATCGCACTCACAATGTGGAATGAAGCAGTGAGATCGGCGATGCCCATGCCGACCGGACTTGGTGGATCTCCATCCTTGCCATTCAAATAGAGGACGCCCGCCATGGCCTGTGCCAATAAATCCTGGCCGGGACGCGTTACGTATGGGCCATCCTGACCCCAGCCACAACTGGCGCAATAAATGAGCTTAGGATGGATGCTGGAAAGAAATTCGTAACCCAGACCAAGCCGGTCCATCACGCCAGGACGAAAATTCTCGAGCAGAACGTCACTCGACTTGATGATCTTCAAAGCCGCTTCTTTGCCGAGCGGATGCTTCACGTTCAACGCAATACTTCGCTTTCCCCGGTTGAAGGTAAGAAATGAGACGCTTTCGCCATTGATGTAAGCGTCTTTCAGGGACCAATTCCGTTGCCAATCCCCGTGGAGTGGTTCAATCTTGATTACGTCTGCGCCCATATCGGCCAGCATCTGCGTGGCATTTGGCCCTTGCACTAATTGACTAAAATCTGCGATTCGCAGTCCTGCTAGAACTCCGCCCAATTGTTTCCTCTCTATATTGATAACTGTCTTAGCTAACCGTTTTTACCAGTTCCGGAACTTGCAACTCGCGTATCACACCAGCTTCAACATCAAGAATGCGCTGGATCATTCCTAGTCGCTCGCGCCCCGGCACGAACTCAAGCTGCCGAATTCCAAACGGATCAACCTTTTCGCGGATCAGGCTCAAGTCTTGTTCTGATGGTGGCTCCGTGTATAGCAGCGGTTCTGAGATCAGGAACTCTCCGCCCGTCTGGGCCCGCACATGGTCGAGCTCAATGCCGGGATGAATACTGACTAGGCGGAAACGCTTTACTTCATGATCCAACTCGAAGATTCCAAGATCGCTGATCAATCGCACTTTCCCAGGCTGAAGGCCCGCGTGAGTGCGTTCCGAGTTGGTGAGCAGACCCCGAGATGCCGTACAAAACTCGACTGCCTCGATGAAGCGTTCCGGTGAATGCCGCGTCAGATACAAAATGAAGTTCTTGTGCAGGTTTGCGACATCAGCCATGCCGCCCTGTCCGGGCAGACGAATGGTTTTACCTTTGGTCGAGATCCACGCATTGTTGGTGCGGCCATGTACGTCGAGTTGCGCGACGGTAATTACTTCGTGAGTGATGCGGCCCTGCTGGTAATACCAATGGTAAGTTTCGTCTCCACCCCACCAAATCTTAGCGCTGCCAAACTCAAGCGGCTCCGCTAAAGTGAGCGACATGGGATGAAAGTCAATGTCAATGAAACCGCCGTTCAAAGCGATGATGGTGAGTTCGGGCGCGTGAGTTTTCTTCGCGAGTAAATAGGAGACCATGGCGAGGGGCGAAACCGAACCCACCGAACAGATACTGGAATTGTCGTATTCGCGTGACAGCGAAGCGGCCATGAGTTCGTCGATTGTCCACGCCGGGTTAGTCGAGTTAACGCGATGTTGGGACAAAATGGCCGGCGTGAGAGCCGAGGTCCGGGTCCGGGCGCAGGTCGAAAGGAAATCTTGCCTTGGCAGGTCCGGCTTGTCTCGCAGTACGCCTCCGTGGGACTGACCTGTGTGAGAGGACGAATTTGCAGGCGTCTTTGCATTCCGGCGCTGTTCGCTCTCGACATAGTTCAACAGTTCCTGGTAGTCAGTTGAGTAATAAGGAAGGCACGAGGTCGGATACGCTCCCCAGGGAACTTCCGCGACTGCAGTAACAAATTGCTTCGGCAACACGAACGCAAGCGGCGCGCCAAGGCTTCCGGTCTCAACGACTTCTTCCACGGTCACCAGGATTTTTTCCGCTGCGCCCATCAGACTCGGATCAAAGCCTCGCGCGCCCTGGATCTCAATGTTGCCGTCGCGATCTGCACGTTGCGCATGCAGCAAGAGCACATCAACATCAAGCCTCCGTGCCTGCGCAAGTGGTTCGCCAGAAAACGCCGACGAGCACTCCTTCCAGAACGCCCCGGCTTTCATCAGGTCCGAACCGACAGGAATTTGAAAGGGCATTTCGGGCAAATTGAAATGAGCGGCATGTAAGGCTTGCTGCATGGCGAGCGCAGTCCACTCTTCGATTTCAATCTTCTTGTTTTCCAGAGCGTCCCGAAATCTTGGTGCAAGGCCAAATATATCTAAGCTGGAAAAGGTGAATATCAGTTTGCGGACTGCATTGGCTTCCAAAAACAATTCCAGTGGCAGACCACCGCCCCAACTGGTGAATACGAAATCTTTTTTGCCGGTTGCCAGGACTCGTTTGATAAGGGCAATCGGCAGACGGGAGAGGTGGACTCCTCCGATTCCCACCCGCACCCCAGCCGGGACGAGTGCCGCCAATTCATCGAGCGTTACTATCTCGGGCATATGCGACACCTTGTGCGAGGAATTCTCATTCTGGTTCGGGCAGGACTGAGCACGAGATGCCGCCATCTATCGAGATGCACTGGCCGGTTATCCACGAGCTTTCATCGCAGGCGAGAAACAGCGCGCCCCATGCGACATCGATGGGTTGACCAATTCTTCCCAAAGGATGCATTCGTTCCCAGGCTCGCCGTAGTCCGGCAGGGTTGGGAACGCGCTCGAGGACTTTGACGTTCATTGGCGTCTCGACCGTCCCCGGAGCAATGCAGTTCACCCGGATTCCATCTTTTGCGTACTCCCGCGCCATTTGCCGGGTCATCGCGATGATGCCGCCTTTGCTGGCGGCGTAGTGCGGATATCCGGGAAAACCAAACAATCCCTGAATTGAAGTGATATTGACGATTGAGCCGCGCTTGGCAGCGAGCATTCCCGGCAACACACGCTTTGCGCACAGGAACATGCTGGTCAAGTTGACCGTCAAAACGCGGTTCCAGTTAGCTAGACTGAGTAAGTGTGCCGGTGATTCATGAGCAATGCCCACCACATTGGCGAGCACATCAACCGGCTGCCCGAATTCCTTCTCTCCTGCCGCAACCGCGGCATCGACTTCGCCTTCTGCGCTTACATCTGTACGACGAAAAATACATTGCCCTGCTGCGGCGCGAATCTCTTCCGCGGTTTTATTTCCCTCACTGGTATCGATATCCGCCGCAACAACTTTGGCGCCTTCCTGTGCGAATAGCAATGCGATTGCTTTCCCAATTCCCATTGCGGCACCGGTTACAAGCGCTACACGGCCTTGGAGGCGCACAAATTCTCCCTGATCACGAAAGATGACTGGAGAGGAATACCACATTAAGCAATGTTTGTTCAACGAACAATCCTCGGGAAAAACCACCGATATCGGATTGACAGAGCGCCGCGCGCTCGATATATACAAGTCTCTTGCCTGGCCCAAAATGGCGATGACCGTGCCCAGCTTATTTCTCGCATCTTCCGGAGCCGCGACTCTGGCGTTGGGCGCGGGTGTGCTCAACGGTAGCTTCGCTACGCCAACGCGGTTCATGAATCGCTGGAAGTGGGAAAATGTGTGGGCGCTCTGGGCAGTGCTGGCGATGTTTGTTTTGCCTTGGATAGTAGCTGCCGTCACCGTGCCGCATTTGTTCGCGTGCTACCAATCCGTGGAAGTAACGCATGCGCTGTTGTTGGTGATCGTGTTTGGCGCTGGATATGGAATCGCCGCCATTTGTTTCGGCCTGGGAATCGAGGCCATCGGCATCGCATTGAACTTTGCGATCGCTCTCGGAACAGCAACCGCTGTCGGTTCCGCAATACCGCTGTTGTGGTTTCACTCGCAGTCGCTGCTTACCCGTCAGGGACTGGTGATTGAAGCCGGCATCGCGCTGGTAGTGGTTGGCATTGCGTTGTGCGGAATAGCAGGGAGGTCGAAGGAACGCGATCAAGCGAAGCGAGTGAATGAAGCAGCGCGGCCCGCCTCGCCGAGTTTTGCAAAAGGACTCGCGCTGGCGATTGTTGCCGGGGCCGGATCCGCGCTACAAAATCTCGGCATTGCTTTCGGCAAGCCGCTCCTCGATAGGGCGGCCGCGTTGGGTGCGGGGCCGGGTTCGCAGGCCAACGTGATCTGGGCGCCTCTGCTCACCGCCACTCTAATTCCTTATTTGATTTTTTGCGGGCGGCTGTGGAGAAAAAATCACAGTTGGAATCTTTTTTTTGCGCCACAAACCGCACGCTACTGGCTCTTTGGCCTCGTCATGGGCGGTCTTTGGTTTTCCAGCATCGTCATTTACGGCGCAGCAGCGGTGGGCATGGCAGACTTGGGGCCGGTTTTGGGATGGCCGCTCTTCATGTCCGCAATCATTCTGACATCGAATGTTTGGGGGCTGGCGCTGGGAGAGTGGAAAAGCGCGTGTCGCATGTCGCTGATAACGATGTTCGCCGGTCTCGCGGGATTGATTTTGGGTTTCTGCACTTTGGCCTGGTCTTCGCGGTTGGCGTAGTTTTAGGTGTTTAAACATGAAAACAGATTTGAAGCAGGAAACAAGTTCTGACAGGCCTGAGTCAATTGAGATCGTTGCCGATTACGGTGACCTGTGTGGGGAAGGTCCGTACTGGGACTACGAAAAGCGGATTCTCTACTGGACCGACATAGACGGGAAGAAGTTCTATCGATTTCTCTGGAACGAGCGCAGACATGAGCTGGTTCATGACGGCTTTCAGGTCAACGGATTCGCGATGCAGCAAGGCGGCGGTTTTGTCGTTACCAACAGCAAGGGTGCCTGGCTATGGAATCCGCCATCGCCGCCACTGCTGCTGGCTTCGGAAGCAGATGGCCAGGAATGTGTCCTGAACGACTGCATTGCCGATTGCGAAGGGCGCGTTTACTCCGGTTCCTATCATCACAAACCGGGTGGAGTTGCCGCGCCCAGTTTTCTATTCCGCGTCGATGCGGACGGTTCGGTTCACGTCGTCGACGAGGGAATCCGGTTTGCAAACGGACTGGCATTCTCTCCCGACTCCAGCACGCTCTACTTCTCAGATTCAACGGCGGGCTGCATCTACGCTTACGATTGGCACCGCCAGGCGGGAAACTTGACGAACCGGCGCGTTTTCGTTCGCCTACCGCGTGATGAGGGCTTCCCTGACGGATTAACGGTGGATGCGGAAGGCTTTCTCTGGTGCGCGCATTGGTTCGGTGGGTGCATCAGCCGGTATGATCCGGAAGGAAAACGCGAACGCCTGGTGAAATTGCCGGCAGCGCAGACTTCTTCGTTGGCTTTCGGCGGACCAGACCTGGACCTCATCTTTGTAACCTCAGCTTCCTTGAACAATATGCTGGATATCGCCCCGGCTGCGTACGATCCGGGCAAAGTCTTTGTCGGAGGAAGACTGTATCAAATGAAGTCCGAAATTCATGGGCGCAAAGAACATCGCGCGCGAATCGCACAGACGCTTTGACCGTGCATTCCTTGAAGAACAGTTAGCGGAATTGGCCGGCAGTGTCGTTGTTGCGGACAGCGATATTTGCAGAGTTGTGCCAGGCCGGTCGATTTAATCTGGTGCCGAAGAAGGGACTCTACAAGGCACTCCGAATATCAATGACTTAGGAGTGATTTCAAAAGCCTTAGCAATGGCAGTGTTCAAAAATCCCAGTCTCACTAGGATTCCATTTGGCTCCGAAACAACCGTTCTCGGTAGCCGTCCGGTAGCCGTAAGTTAGCTCATCGAGATTCGGAAGTAAACCAGAAAAAGTTTCAAGGTCTGGTCCCCGTCCGGGTGGGCTGGGGAAGAAGACACCTCCAAAGATCGCGGAGTTAGTTACCCACAGTACCGCGTGTAACCGATTGTGAATTTGTTCTGGCTTTACTTCTCGAATCGGTCAGCTATGGTAGCGGCGTAATGAAACAGCCGCTACCCGAAATCAGAAGCGCATGGGTAGTTTCGAGCAGGAGGAAATTATGAAAAAATTAACCGGAAAGTTGACAACAATCGTGATCGGAATTGCGAAACTCGCTGCGTTTCCCGGTCTGTTCCCACTGGTCGCGGTAGCCGCCCTTGGCGTCACTGTGGTTGAAATCTGCACTCCGGGCAATTGGAGCAAGCAGGAGTGGAATGTGATTCGCTCATAACGACTGCCGCTTCTGATTCAGGCGGTTACGGAAGCTTAAGTTCGACAACCTTGTAATCAGCCGGAACTACGAACAGCGCGGGGTCCGGTTCGCCCATATGTACATCCTTAACCCGAGCCGTGTGCTTTCCGTTAGGACCAGTAGCCACTTCAGCACCAGTCAATTTCAAGTCGTCGGAATACCATCTTTCAACCGTATACTTTAGAGCGGGATTCCCATCCGCCGCTTGCGTAATCCGCGTGCCGTGAAAGACGATTCCTTCAATGTTTTGATTATCGGTATCTTCGGTTGACACTGTCCATTTAATGGACGGCGGTAGCTCTTCGTCCGCGATCACTCTTCCGCCCATCACAGCATCGCCCTTTGCTCCAGGCATCCGGTAAGCGGTTTTGGCGGCATCGACCAACAACACAGTTGAACCGGCAACAGGATCAACGAGAATGGTGCGAATGCTAGCGGAGCCGCCCGAGCTATCTGTTGTCTTCGTTGTTATGCGCAACCTTCCCTCAGAGTCCCGATAGACTTCACTGTCTATCACTTCGACATTTGAAGCGCCCTCGCCCGCGTTGCGCGATCGCTCTTCAATTTGCTCTAGAGACAAAGGAGCACCAGGACGCGGCAAAACTAGAGGCGAAGCGCCCGCTTTCGCGCGTGGATTAACAACCTGCGCGGATGCCAAAAGAGCCGAAGCGAAAATTACTACTGCAAGCCAGAGCAGCATGTTAGGTTCTCCTTTCATTGCTAATGCAAAAGGGGAGCACATGAATCGCTCCCCGCTGGGATTATACCGCGACCTTGTTGGCGAGGACGTACTGGCGACGTCCTCCGATTGATGGTCTCGTGTAGATCGAAACTCGCATTGGCTTTCCCCTCAAAGCCAATACCAAGGTTTCAATGAAGATTAGGAATATCCGGTAGCCGCGTCCGGTAGCCGGAATCCTAAGTCACTGATTTCGATGCTTTGGTGCCGAAGAAGGGACTCGAACCGTCGAGTTTTTGGCAATTCTTTTGATCTCAGCGAAATACCGTTACTCATTGAATACAACAAAGTTGTAGCGCTTTCAATAGTTTTAATCAATTCAATAGCGGCAGCATGGTCCTGCCTGTTTCGGTTATGTGCGGACACCAACGTGCATTCTGGTGCGACGAACTTGGACACTATGCCAATCAATTATGAAACGATCATGCGGGAGGTGCCAGACTTCTGCCCTGTCACGGCATTTTCCGGACGTTTTGGGAATGGACGGGCAGCTGGAGGAATACGCGGTAATTGCAGGGAATTAATTGAAATGCGGGGGCGTAGTTCAGCTGGTTAGAACGCCTGCCTGTCACGCAGGAGGCCGCGGGTTCGAGTCGCGTCGCTCCCGCCAAGTTTTGGGGCTTTGTTGTCGAGAATGGGCTTCCGGCCGAATAGTCGCCGGCTTCGGGTTTGCCGGCCCTCTGGGAATTTGGATAGAGAGAAGTCCGCGGCTTCATCGCCGACGATCGGGGACCTAGCTCGGCGAGGCAGATCCTCGGCCAAGTCTCGCCGCCATTTTCACTAAATCTGCAAGGGAATTGGCCTTCATTTTGTGCATCACTTGACCTCGATGGGCCTTCACTGTGATCTCGCTTATTCCCAGCTCACCGCCGACCTGTTTATTCAATAGGCCTGCGACTACCAGCGACATAACCTGGCGTTCGCGAGGAGTAAGGGACACGTAACGGTCACGGAGCTGATGAATCTCTGCCTCGCGGCTGAGGGCGAGACGGCTGCGTTCGAGCGATTGACGGATAGCGTCGAGGAGCACTTGATCGTCGAACGGCTTGGTCAGGAATTCGACAGCTCCTGCTTTCATGGCCTGAACGCTTTGCGGGATGTCGCCGTGCCCTGTAATAAAAATGATCGGCATCTCTGTCCGGTCTACGGCGACTCGTTTCTGCAGGTCGAGGCCGTTTAGTCCTGGGAGAGAAATGTCCAGTACGAGGCAGCTCGGAACGACAGGGCGCGGACAGTCGAGAAATTCGTGCGCGGACGCGAATGTCTCACACTTCCAACCGGCTGAACGGATCAAGAGTTCTAACGATTCGCGAACGGAGATGTCATCATCAACGACGAATACGATGATCGCTGGCCTCAATTCGTGGCTGAGTGCATGCGCCAGACTCATAGTATGTCTCCCGGACCCTTGAAAGTAGCCGATTGTTCAGTTCACTTGCAGCGCTGCATTCACGGCGTCCAGCAAAGCGGCGTCACTGAATGGCTTGTATAAGAATTTCACAGCTCCTTGGTTGCGCGCTTGCTCCCGGATGGCTTCATCCCGTTGAGCGGTAATGAAGATAACTGGAATCTTTTGCCCACGGCGAGTTAATTCTTGTTGAAGATCAAGTCCGGTCATGCCTGGCATCGCTATGTCAAGGATCAAGCATCTAGTTTGCTCGACGATGTCCGACGAGAGAAACTCCTCGGCCGACGAAAAAGCACGGGGTGTGAAGCCCAACTCACTCAGCAAGTCGGGCAGTGACTCGCGTACGGATTCATCGTCATCAACTACCGATATAAGTGAATGTTCGATGGTGTTCCTTCCCCGACGGTTGAATCGCGGTTCGATAACAACACAATGCTCCGCTGCCTGAAGGACTTCTATTGTACTTTGGTATTGGTCTTAGCGATGATTCGAGCCCAAGACACGTATCATGCTGCATCTGTTACACCGGTCATCCGTTTGACGTGAGTTTCGGGGTCTTTTAGGCCCTCGTGTTTGCAGGGAATGGCAAACAAAAACGTAACTCCCGGACCATCGTTGGCAGCCACCCACAGGCGCCCATGATGAGCTTCGATAATGGAGCGGCTAATCGATAGCCCGATACCCATTCCATGGTTTTTCGTCGTGTAGAAAGCTTCGAAAAGTCTGTCCGCCGCGCCAGGTGCAAAGCCGGCTCCAGCGTCCTTCACGCTAAGGCACACGCGATCGCCGTCGTCCCGGTCGGTTTTGATCAGCAACTCTCTCGGGCGGTCGTCAACGCCAGCCATGGCGTCGGAAGCATTTAGTATCAGGTTGAGAATGACTTGCTGGAGCTGAACTCGGTCGCCAGTGACCGGCGGGAGGTCGCCCGCGAGCTCTGATCGCAGACTCACTCGATTTCTTTGAAGATCGGCTAGCAACAATGCAATCACTTCTCGGGTGGCTTCATTCAGATCCAGCGGCTCGAGCGTGAATTCCTTTTTGCTAAACAGAGCGCGCAATCGCATGATCACATCCGAGGCGCGCTTGCCATCGCGAATCGTCCGCCGTGCTGTTTCGCGAGCACCGTCGACGTTCGGAGGATCGCCATCTAACATCCGAAGACATGTACTGGCGTTAGTGATGATGCCCGAAAGCGGCTGATTAACCTCGTGGGCGATTGAGGCGGTCAATGCATTCAGCGTCGTAATACGTGCCACGTGGGCAAGCTCAGAGCGGGCCTGGTTCAGGGCCTCCTCGGCGAGCTTGCTTTCGGTTGCAGCTTTCTTCAGCTCCCTCGCGGCTTGACGCACTCTCTCTTCCGCATGCTTGCAGCCGGTTACACGGGTCAGGACGTATATCTCTTGAAATGCCCTCTGCAGATGCTCGTTGGGCGCAACCGGTTGCGGGTCATGGTTGCCGGCTGCCGAACTCAACATCTCGCGCAAGCGGCGGAGTGAGATATGAGTTTCGATGCGCCACAAGACCTCTTGAGCATCGAAAGGATCGGTCACATAATCGACTGCGCCGCTGACCATTGCTTTTGCGTGATTCATTGAACGATCTATCGAACTGATAAAGATGACTGGAATAGCTCGCGTGTTCGGATTGCTCTTCAAAATCGCGCATACCCGATAGCCGTCCATGCTTGACTTCCTCACGTCCACCAAAACCAGGTCGGGCAGCGTATTCTGGAGAGACGGCGACTGCGACCACAGATCGAGTGGCTTTTCGCACACGGAGTAGCCGTCTTCTTTCAGGATGGTGAAGAGCACGTTGAGACTTGCGTCTCCGTCGTCAATGACAAGAATGCTGCCCTTCTGCCCTTCGTGCTGGTGCTGTTGGGAAGAAATCATAAAGCCAGCCGAGATATACAATCGCGTGAGACCGCCTTCCGCATACAGATTTCAATCACCCGACCCCGGATTAAACATTGCCCGCTCTTCACCTCGAGTGCGCCAGCCCGGCAAATGGCAATGTAATGTAACACGAATCATGCCAGCGTCTGGACCTCCACGGAAAGCACAGAGGGGAGATTTCGGACAATGAGCGCCCAGTTGTCTCCTCCATCCGCCGAGAAGTAGATCTCGCCAGCCGTGGTGCCGAAGTAGACGCCACATGAATCGAGAAAATCGATCGCGGTAGCTTCGCGCCGCACGTTGACGTAGCAGTTGCGTTGCGGCAACCCTTCCATAAGCGCCTCCCACTCGTATCCACCCGTGCGGCTTCGGTAGACGCGCAACCTTCCGTCTGGCGGAAAGTGCTCGGCGTCGCTCGTTATGGGGACGACGTACACGGTGTTCCGCTCGTGCGCGTGAACTTCGATAACGTATCCAAAATCGGTCGGCAGATTTCCGCTGATCTCGTGCCACGATTCCCCAGCGTCGTCGCTGCGCATGACGTCCCAGTGCTTCTGCATGAACAGCGGCCCCTGACCTGACCGATGCGTCGCCATCCGGTGTATGCAATGACCGACTTCGGCAGTCGGGTCTGGAATGTATTGTGACTTCAATCCACGATTGATCGGTCGCCAAGTCTTGCCCGCATCGTCGGTGCGGAACACACCCGCGGAGGAAATGGCTACAAATATCCGGTTGGGCTCATTGGGATCGAAGAGAATGGTGTGCAGGCACAATCCACCGGCGCCCGGCAGCCAGCGCGGTCCCGAGCGGTGACCGCGCAATCCAGAGAATTCCTGCCAGCTCAGTCCACCATCTCTCGAGTGGAATAAAGCGGCGTCTTCAATGCCGGCGTAGACCGTGTCGGGATCGCTCAATGATGGTTCGAGATGCCAGACTCGCTTGAATTCCCACGGGTGCGGCGTGCCATCGTACCACTCATGGGTGCCTGGAACGCCTTCGTATTGGAATTTGTTGCCGAGTGGCTCCCAAGTTTTCCCGCCATCATTCGAACGCTGAATCACTTGCCCAAACCAACCGCTGTACTGCGAGGCATAAAGCCGCTCTGGGTTAGCGGGAGACCCCTTGAGATGGAATATCTCCCAGCCGGAAAAATGGGGCCCAGCAATCTCCCACTGCTTGCGAATTCCATCGGAAGCAAGAACGAAGGCACCCTGGCGCGTTCCGACAAGCACACGTACGCTGCTCATCTCTCACTCTCACCTACGGACTGATCTTGGTTATAGTCTCTGCACAAGTGAGCGAAGACTCCGGCCTCGACATGCTTACGTTATCGGTCTAGCGCTCGGCGAGAATCCTATCGTGGGGTGCTGGACATCGAACCTGTACCAACCATAGCCACGATCGTGGCACGTTGAGTCACCCTGAATGTTACTCCGATACCAAGGTATCGCCAACACCATCGTCTAATTGTTTCGGCTGCTTGCTTCTGGTGTTATCACCTCATCGGAGGACACCATGACTCAGGCAGTCTCTACACAACAAACCAAAAAGCAAACAGCTGACAACCCCGCGATTCGTCCGTTTCAGAAAGTGAATTTTCCGGAAGCGGAATTGACCGAATTGCGCAACCGCATCAACAACACACGCTGGCCGGAGCGAGAGACGGTAACAGATGCATCCCAAGGCGTGCAACTCGCGACGACTCAAGCACTCGCTCGCTATTGGGCGACAGAGTACGACTGGCGTAAGGTCGAGGCAAAACTCAACGCCCTGCCGCAATTTATCACCGAGATCGATGGACTCGACATTCATTTCATTCACGTCCGATCCAAACACGAGCATGCGCTGCCGCTGATTGTTACGCACGGGTGGCCAGGCTCGGTCATCGAGCAGATGAAGATTATCGATCCCCTCACGAATCCCACGGCCCACGGCGGAAGTGCAGATGACGCTTTCGACGTGGTGATTCCATCGATGCCGGGCTACGGTTTTTCGGGCAAACCGACTACAAGCGGATGGGATCCTGCCCACATCGCGCGCGCCTGGGTCACGCTGATGAAGCGGCTCGGTTATACGAAATTCGTGGCACAAGGCGGCGATTGGGGGGCCGTCGTCACTGAAAATATGGGCGTGCAGGCCGCTCCGGAATTGCTCGGCATTCACACCAACATGCCCGGCATCTTTCCAGCCGAGATTGACCAGGCCGCTTTCTTAGGGCAGCCGGTGCCCTCGGGTCTTTCGCCTGAAGAGAAAGTCGCCTACGAGGAATTGCAGCATGAATATCAAAAGGGAATCGCCTACGGGTTCCAGATGGGGCTCCGGCCGCAGACGTTGTACGGAATCGCGGATTCCCCCGTAGGTCTTGCGGCCTATTTCCTTGACCACGACGCGCGCAGCTACGAGTTGATTTCGCGCGTCTTCAACGGCGCATCGGAAGGCCTCACGCGCGACGACGTCCTCGACAACATCACCATCACCTGGTTGACGAACACGTTCGTATCAGGCGCTCGTCTGTATTGGGAGTACTGGGGCAAAGGAGGGTACTTCAATGCGAAGGGCGTCTCCATCCCAGTGGCTGTCAGCGTCTTCCCTGACGAACTGTATCCGATGCCGCGTAGCTTCGCAGAGCGAGCATTCCCCAAGCTCATTCACTTCAACAAGCTTCCGAAGGGCGGGCACTTTGCGGCATGGGAACAGCCGCAACTGTTTTCACAGGAAGTACGTGCAGGCTTCCGGTCGCTGAGGTCAAGCACGGCGAAGTCCGAAGGAACCTTCGCCAAAGCTAGCTAGCTATCCGCGAACAGGCAGGAGAGCTTCGATGGCAGAGGCTCTCCTGTTCCAGTGGCACGCGCTGCCCAGGAATCTTGCCGCGCCAAAACAAGACACACTTTTAGCGCCGATCCTGGAATGCACAGCGGATTCTGGAGACATAAATGCGCCTTTATATATTTACCCTGACCGCAACGTGCCTTCTGTCGTTGTCTCCGCCTGCTCACGGGCAGACTTCTTTTAAGCAGACGAGTGGCGACGCTCAAGAGGCCGTTCAGGACAAAGATCCCATAGCCATTGTTGAGCTTGGCGCAGCAACTAGCTGGAATGTCAGCGGAGGCGCAGCCACGTTCGCGCCGAATCTTGCAACCGAGGTGACACCTATAGAGAACTGGCTGGAGATTGAGGCAGGGGTGTCGCGCTTCAACGCTCATGAGTCAACCGAGTGGGACACCGACCTTCTTTTCAAGAAGCCGTGGACCATATCACGGAAGGCAGAGTTCATGTTCGGCATCGGTCCCGAATGGGTCCACATTCGACAAAATGGGAAATTGACCAACTCCATCGCTGGAGAAATAGCGGGAGACTTCATGTTCTGGCCAAACCGCAAACACCGTTTCGGCTGGTTCCTCGAACCAGCTTACGACTACAGTTTTGCCGGAGGCCACCAGCACTCAATCGGTATGAGCGGAGGCCTTCTCATCGGAATCCCACGATTGTTTTAGCGAATATCTTTGAGTTCCATTCATTGTTTGTAGAGGAACTCGTGGAGACACGGAGTGTGTACGGCTACGCGATTCGGTACGAATGCAAGGAAAGAAGAACATGGCAAATACGACGAATGAAATCCATGCTGCTCAGTTCAACATCGACCGCACCCATCCAGGACGGTGGACGATCACCTTCAACAACCCGCCGATCAACATTTTTGTTCCATCAACCATCGTTGAATTGGGAGCTCTCATGGCCGAGATCGAGGCGGACCTGTCCGTGAAGGTCGTAGTGTTTCAGTCGGCGAATCCTGATTTTTTTATCGCACATCTCGACGTGGCCAGGGCGGTTGAGCGGCCTGATCTGCTGGGCCTTTGGCGCGACTTCGTGCTTCGTCTCTCGTCCACGCCAGTCGTGAGTATCGCGAAGGTCCGCGGGCGCACGCGTGGGATTGGCAATGAGTTTGTGCTGGCCTGCGACATGCGCTTTGCCAGCCGGCAAAACGCCGTATTCGGTAACCCCGAGGTCGGCGTCGGACTAATCCCGGGGGGCGGAGCCCTGGAATGGCTCCCGCGTCTGGTCGGCCGCTCGCGGACACTCGAGTTCGTGCTCAGTGCCGACGATTTCGATGCTGATATCGCCGAGCGCTATGGCTGGGTGAACCGCACGCTGGATGATAAGGACCTCGATTCGTTCGTCGATGCGCTCGCAAGGCGACTGGCATCATTCGGCGGCAAGACACTGGCCACGGCAAAGGCCCAAATCAATCGATTCGGGATGCCGACAGCTGCCGAGCTTCAGTCGAGCAATGAAATGATCTTCCCAATGCTGGCCTGGCCCGATGCGCAGGCGCGCCGCACCAAGCTCCGTGGTATCGGCTACGGAATTCGCAGCGACTTCGAATTGAACTTCGGGCGGTACCTGTCGGGTTTCGGGCCGGCAGACGAAGATGAGACCAACACAGACCGTGCAAAGGCTAGTTGAGCTTTTTCACTCGACACCACATCGGTACGTTAGGGAGGAGATTCAGTACATGAGCGCGACAGCGTCCATTCGAATCGCACAAGCAGAAAACGCACCCACATCCGGGAGACTCTTATTCCTGAATCTCAGCGCCGGCCGCATACTGTCCGCGAACCCTGATGGTTCCGATTTGAAGACCATCATCAACGAAGGTCGCAAGTTGCCCGATGGCTTGGCGCTCGATGTCGCCGCCGGGCACATCTACTGGACCAACATGGGTGATCCCAAGAGGAATGATGGCTCAATCATGCGGTCGGATCTCAATGGCAAGAACATGATCACCATCGTTCCGTCCGGTGGCACATTCACGCCGAAGCAACTCCAACTGGAGAAGAAAAGCGGCAAACTTTACTGGTCGGACCGGGAAGGCATGCGCGTGATGCGGGCAAACCTGGACGGGTCGGAAATCGAAACTCTGGTGGATTCGAGCGCTGGCGATTCTCGACCGGGATCGGACCCGAGGAAGTGGTGTGTCGGCATTGCGGTGGACGCTGACGGCGGCAAGTTCTATTGGACGCAGAAGGGTGGTCACCACGCGGGTTTGGGTCGAATTTTTCGGGCCAGCATCCAAGTCCCGCAAGGTCAGTCGGCCGAGAACCGCGGTGACATTGAGCTTCTCTATGACAACCTTCCGGAGCCAATCGATCTAGACCTCGATCTGGTTCATCGGACGCTGTATTGGACCGACCGCGGCGACCCGCCGCGTGGCAACACTGTGAACTGTGCACCCATGGACGCGAACACCGAAGAGCGCGAGGGCCCTGAGATTCTCTTCACCCATTTGATGGAAGGCATCGGCCTGGCCTTGGATCTGAAGGGCGGTCGAATGTTCATTACCGATTTCGGCGGCTCGGTCTACAGTGCCAATCTCGATGGGTCAAATTGGAAGACGTTGCTGTTTGCTGAAGGAAACCTCACCGGCATCGCATTTGCGGAGGTTCCGTCCGAAGAACATGATGGAGCTTCCCGAGTGATAGGAGTTCCTGGGGAGACAAATATGGAAAACAACACGCTGGTGAAGTCCAGTTTTTCAGCTACGATCCACGCTCCCATTGAACAAGTAGACATTCCCGCTTGGTGCTTTGGCCTGTCCGAATCGGAATACCAATCGTGCTCCCCGGCCCATGTGTCTGCCGGCGCAACAACGGCGCCGGATGGGCGGCGTATGTCGATTAACGTCGAAGTTCTCGGCGGAAGCCCCATCGTTCAGCACTACGCCGAGGAGATTGCCGAGCCGCATCATTTGCGGCTGGTCTCAAGCTCAGACGCCTTTACGCCAACCGGCAGAACAAAAGTTGGCGTGATCTGGGACTTGAGCGTGAAAAAGATCGATGGCAACACCTGCGAGTTTACCAATCAAGTGCACAGCTCCTTCACACCTGAGCTTCTGGACTTTCTGGCCAAACAGGGCATTCCACCGGAAGTCTTTCAGTCCGCTCGCAGGCCGGTCTCAGAGGCGCATAACCGGCAGGAGACGCCTCTATTCGCAAAGAGTATCGAGCGTCATGCTTTGAGGAGCTGTAGCTGCGCCCGCGTCTAGAGTGCAGCGTAAGTCATACGCGATTGCGGCCCAGCTGCTCGCGCAATGCAGAACTTGAGTGAACCGCAGGAGAAAGAACATGACAAATCTAGAGTTCGACAAAGAGATCACGGCACTTCTCCTCATCGATCCTTACAACGACTTCATCTCCGAGGGCGGCAAACTATGGGATCGCATTAAAGCCGTTGCCGAGGCAAATGACTGCATCGCTCACATGTTGCAGTTGCTGGTCTCAACGCGAACGATGGGGATGAGGATTTTCTATGCCATGCATCATCGATACCGTCCCGGTGATTACGAGACCTGGAAGTACAGCGCGCCGATTCAGAAAACGGCTCGGTCACGAAAAACGTTCGAATATGGAACTTGGGGCGGCGAGTTCCGCGCCGAGTTTGCCCCACAGCCGGGAGACATCGTGGCCCATGAGCATTGGTGCTCCAGTGGCTTTGCTAACACAGATCTGGATTTGCAACTCAAAAGGCACGGCATCCAGAGGCTCATAGTCGCCGGTCTTGTCGCGCATACATGCGTCGAATCGACCGTACGGTTTGCTGTTGAACTCGGATATGACGTCACCGTGGTGAGGGACGCGATTGCGGATTACTCCGAGGAATTCATGAAAGCCGCGCTCGTCACCAATCTGCCAAATTACGCCAGCGCCATCGCGGATACGCATGAGGTGGTTGAAGCCATCTCTATGCTCAACACGGTGAGCCCTGAGGCAACTCAGGACACTCCGGTGCTTCGATGACATCATTTAGTGACAGTCCCTTTGCCGTATTAACAATCGTCGTTGCGCCGGCAATTTTGACCAATGCTGCAAGCACGTTGTGCCTGGGAACAAATAATCAGCTTAGCCGTGTAGTAGACAGAACCCGGATTGTGTCAGCGCAACTTGCAACCCTGGCACTGAATGACGAGAGTCGTCCGTTGTATCAGCATCAACTCCAAGCTCTTGAAGTACGCTGGACTCTCGTTCTTCGGTCTCAAAAATTGTTTTACATGTCCCTTGGATCCTTCGCTGCCGCTGCGCTGATTTCGCTTTTTGGGGCGATCCTTACCGGCTCTGCTTTGCATGCAGCCTTCATCGTCATTGTTGTGTTGGCGTTGGCATCAGGCACGCTGGGCGTAGCTGCTCTCGTAATCGGATGCGCGACAATGGTGAGGGAAACGCGTCTGGCAATAGACAAGCTTGCAGAGGAAGCGACCTTAGCGGGTCGGGAAGTTCATGAGGAAACACTCCCGGCTTGTGCAACATTCGGTATCCCCACCCCGAATTGAGAAGATGAATGCGTACGATTTCACCCAAACAACTGGAGCCAAGTTCATGGATGATCGGCCATCCCGAGGTTGAGGCACTGAGGGCAGTGCAAGCTGATCCTTTACTGTCACGGAGCTCGCCGTTCATTAAATTTTATGGTCCAATTATGGTCCAGCAATTGTTTCTCAGCGCTCCGAACGCGCCTTTGGGAGCCACCCGTGTCGCGTAGTTTCAGTTAGTTACGACTAACCGCGTATCTGTCACGGCAGAGGCCGCGGGTTCGAGTCCCGTCGTCCCCACCATCTTTCAAACACTTACAGACGCCGTGCTCGATCGCGTGGGTTCGGCAGTTTGCACCTAAAGTTTTGACACCGAAACAAATGGAATTGCCGCTGCCTGCCTAAGGCTACCCTATGCCGCTCGCGATGCACTACCCGCAAGGAAAGATCTATATAACCCATTCACGATGGGAAGCAGCGCCCGAATGCGAGCAGCAACTTCGGCGATCCTTGAATACGAATCTTCCGCCGGACCAGTGCCCATACGAGATTGGCTTCCTTGCGCAGAAAGCGCAGCCAGGTCTCGCTATCGGCAGTAAGTCGCAGATCGGCGTGCCCGTTGTGGCCTTCAGAAACCTGTAACTTTTCGTCTCGAATCGTGACGGTTGCTTTCACTTCCTCTCGACCGGTGAAAGTGAAGTGATAGACAGCGTTCAGTCCCTTTGACTGACCTTTCTGAAAAACGAAGTTCAAGCCTCGCAGGAAGGTACGAATGGTTCCTTGGCCAGCGAGTCCGTTTGAGACACGCTTGGTCTTCTTGTGTGGAAAACGCCGCGCTACGAACTCTTCGGCATCGGAATTGGGAACAACATAGACGGTTTCAGGTTTGTTCTGCAGTGGGCGAACGACGTCGTCTAGAAATTGCTTTCGGTTCGTGAGGAAGGGCGCAAGTACGTCCTCACCCGCTGGGCATACCGCCATGCAATAAGCGGCCTTGTAGTTGGCGCCGAACGACAAGCTCTGCCACATGGAGACCGTCTTAGCCCCTGAAACATTTTTGCGGTAATCACGTCCGCTTTTGCTCTCCGCGATCTTCTCTACCCAATCGTTGAATCCGCCCATGAAATCGCGGTAGTTGTGGGTGTAGCAAGCCGAGAAATTGAATTGACCATCCGGGCTGATCGCAGCTGTGGGGCAGGCGGCAACGCATAGCTTGCATTCCAGGCAGGGATTGTAGACGACAGGATGTGAATATTCGGAGATTTCTGCATCCACCAGTACCGTTCCCAGCAGAATGAAACTCCCGAACTTGGGATGAATCACGTTGCGATGAATCCCCATCTGACCGAGGCCGGCCGCCACCGCTACAGGCTTATGGGAGATCACCCACATTTTTGATCCCTAGCGATCGGCTTCCATCGGAAACCCAACGGCTCCGCCATTGATCGCACCAATCCCAACCTCTTCCAGCGCCGAGACGATTCGGCGGGCCACTTCGTTGGTTTCGTCTGTCGTGTGATGGAATTCGAGATTCGAGATTGAACGGGCCGGTGTCCGGATGTTCTCCCGATTCATACGGCAGACAACACTAATCAGCGTTCTGGTCCTGGGAAAGACGTTGTCAATTTCGGCTTTCTGATCCGCGATTTCTGGCCGCTCGCGTTCAACAAAACCGACATCGTCTGCTCCCGCATCCAGGCACAACTGTCGGAGCCAAGCTGCATCAAGGACCTGATCGGTTGGGAACTCACCCCGGTTCGCCCTTTGCTCGTAAAAATGTTTCACGCTCGGGTGTTCAACCAATTGCGCCACGAATACTCTCCTTTGTCCCCAGCTGGGCAGTGGCCTCCAAAAACGTCAGCTGGAACCGGCGCTATGCCCCGACCGGAACCAGGTTCTTAGACGCGTTCCAGAGTTGCCGGTTGATGAAATTGGGGGCGAGGCGACGCATGAATGCGAGCTGTTTGGACTGCCCTGGCCGGACTTCGAGGGCGCCTGCCTTAAGCGCCGCAAACGACTGCTTCACTAACTCACCCGTGGTGATCACACTGACGCCGCCTTCGGCAAGCTCTGTCGTCATGTCGGTTTTCACCCCGGGTGGCATCAACTCGATAACTTCCACGCCAGTTTCTTCCAACTGGAACCTTAATGATTGGGTGTAGGAGTGAATCGCGGCCTTGGTGGCGCTGTAGATCGGTGCAGACGGCAGCGGCACGAACGCGAGCGCCGAGGATGTATTGATGACGGTTCCCTTGTTGGCCCTGAGAATATCCATGAACGCAGAAGTCGTCGTAATTACGCCGCCTACGTTGACGTTCATCTCCGCCATCAATCCAGCGAGATCCGCCGCCGGCGCTTTAAGGTTTTTGTAGAGCATGATGCCCGCATTGTTCATCAGCACGTCGAGCTTGGGAAAATCCGACTTCACGCGTGCCGCGAGGGCAGCCATCTGCGCCGGATCCGCGACATCGCTCTGGATCGTATGGAGCTTCGGGTGCTTCGCCTTCACCTGATCAAGCACAGCTTGACGCCGACCAGTGATGATGACTTCATTGCCCAGCTCGAGGAACTTCAGGGCGAAAGCCAGCCCGATACCGGCTGAGCCTCCCGTGATAAGGATCGTGCGACCAGTGAGTTTCATAAGAATCCTTTCATGACTGCCATAGATAAGATTATGAACATAATCCAACCGATGCAAAAAAAAATCAAAAACTGTGCAGAAGATGATCTCGTACGCTTGCCAACAATCTCTGCCTGTCGGCAGGCTCGGTAAGACTGGGGCAATGGATACGGTGCCTCTCATCGCGCTAACAATAATGAAGAAGTTCCGCTCCCGCTCCGCCGCGCTCCGACTACATTCAGGCAGTCCGCTGGCTCGCTTCAAAGTCCGCTAGCAGCAGCTCTCGGTCGATAGCGCGACCCGCAATAGCGCCCTGACCAGCAGCCACGATGACGGATGCCGGCGGAAAAGGGAGCCCGTCTGGATGCGCCAAATCACCTGCGGCATACACACCTGGAATGGAAGTTTGACACATTGCGTTCACTGCTACAGCGCCCCCCTCGCTCATCTTGCAGCCTAGCTGATGAGCCAAATCTGAGCTGGGGATTCCAGGAGATTGAAAGAACAAAGCCCGCTTTTTCAGGACGGTGCTATCGATGAAGAGCAGATGCACTTCCCCATCCGCAGCTTCTATTTTCTTCAATGGTGTTTCTTTGATCTCAATCCCATACGCTCGGAGGGCTCCTTCACCCCGGGCATCTATTTCAGAGGAGCCGTTTGTGCAGAGAATCAGGTTGCGACTCCATTTGAACAACAAAAAGGCGAAGGGGAGCGCTTTTGCCCCATTACCGAGAGCTGCTAGCGGTTCGTCCTTCACTTCCCATCCATCACAGTACGGGCATGGAAACACGCCGCGTCCCCACAACTCTGGCAAGCCTTCGATTTCAGGGAGTTGATCCTTCATCCCGAAGGCGAGCAGCAGCCGACGTGCCTCGATCTTCTCGCCGCTATCGAGTATCACAATAAAGCGATCAAGCGAACCGCTGATGCGAACTGCGCCATGGTCACGAATATCAATCCCGTATTTTTCCAGCTCGCTGCAGCCAATGCGTAGCAATTCAGATGGATCGAAACCGTCTCGCGAAAGAAACCCATGCATGGCGTGAGATGCAGCGTTGCGCGGTTTGCCTGTGTGACACAAAAGGACGTTCCGTCGCGCTCTGCCTAGCAGTTGAGCTGCATTCAACCCGGCGGGGCCGCCGCCAATAATTACCGCATCGTACATCACCCACCTCCGTCAACCAAAGATCAAAAGCTGTGCAAAAGATGATCTCGTACGCTTGCCAACAATCTCTGTTTATCGGCAGGTTCGGTAAGAATGCGGGCAATGGACACGGCGCCCGCCATCGCACTTAAGATAACGAAGAAGTTTTGTTCGCGTTCCGCTGCGGTCCGTCCCGGCATGAAGTCCACCCACCGCTCCACGCGGTCTTTGATCAAGCCCGAAATCCGTTTTCTAACACCGGGTTTTGCGCGCGCCATCTCAGGCGCCAAAGCCGCTACCGGACAGCCGGAATCGGGATGATCACAGTGCTCCGGTGAGAGATACAACCGAACGATCTCCTTCCACCTTTCTCCGAGCGGCACATTCTGCAGGGAAGAAGAGATCCTCTCGTTCGACTCTGCGAATCCCTGCGCGATGGCTTCGGCGAGAAGCTCGTCCTTGCTCCGAAAGTGCTTGTAAAACCCGCCGACGGTGAGACCCGATGCCTTCATGACGCTTGCGACGCCGGGACCGCTCAACCCCTCGGCGCGGAGCTTGCGAGAGGCATTTCGCACGATACGATCGCGGGTTCGCGTTTTATGTTCCGGTTCGTAACGCATATCAGCTTATTGGATTATCTACATAATCCACGGGTTCAAAATGTTTCATTCAGAAGCGAGCCGCTCCCGGCTGTGTCTAAAGCCTATTTTCGAGGGCAGGCGCGGGCCATTGCTGAGGACCATTTCGGCTTCGAAAGAGGTATTGCCCCGATTACAGAGGAAGTGTTAGTCTAGGCGAATAAAAGGCGAATAAGACCGGGGTCCCTCATGTCCGCTTTCCAGTCCTTAGCCACGCGCCCGCCAGCAAGTCTCGAAACCGTTCACAACATTCTGGGATCGCTCGTCGCGCGCTATCGCCGGGAGGAAGTGCTCACTGCGGTGCGGCAAATTCCCGCCCGAGATGCCAAGTTTCTTCCTGTGCCAGCCTGGGTGGCAAGTGCCTTGGCTGAGGCATATCGCGCCAAAGGAATCCGCGAATTGTACTCGCACCAGGCGGCGACCGCCGAACTGGCGCGCAATGGCAAGAACGTGGTTGTAGTGACGCCGACCGCATCCGGCAAGACCCTCTGCTACAACCTGCCGGTTTTGAATGCAGTGTTAGAGAATTCGGATATCCGCGCGTTGTATCTGTTCCCAACCAAAGCACTCGCCCAGGATCAACTGGCGGAATTGCAGGACCTTGCGAAGCGTCTCGACGACAGCTTCGGAGTGTTCACGTATGACGGCGATACGCCGAGCGATGCGCGAAAGGCAATTCGGGAGCGTGGGCACATCGTGCTAACGAATCCCGATATGCTGCACACCGGCATTCTGCCGCACCACACAAAATGGATGCGCCTGTTCGAGAATCTGCGCTACATCGTGCTCGACGAGTTGCATACCTACCGTGGCGTGTTCGGCAGCCATCT